>ERZ857998.19-NODE-19-length-228001-cov-16.019224_pt1 | contig 228001 bp, 208 predicted proteins | sample MGYA00519954_ERZ857998 | MGnify/ENA primary metagenome ERZ857998 (study PRJEB31778, sample SAMEA3449424) | human gut metagenome | biome: human gut; feature: human-associated habitat; material: faeces | place: United Kingdom | collected 2010/2012 ...
GGGTCTTGCCCTGCACCCTTAACCGCAAGGGGTGTACCCTGTGAGCGGCGGGGCGTTCCTTGCGGTTGCGGGGCTGTCCAAAAGAAAAGGGCGGGGGCTTTTCGCCCCCGCCTTTCGTGCGGTGTTGTGTTCGGTTTAGTCCTGTGCGGTGGTCAGTCCGTGCGGGGTCAGTCCCGCCGCCGTGGCTTTCGTCTGTATCTGTCCCACGGTCTTTGCAATCGCCCTTTGCGTTACGCCTAAATAGGTTGCTATCGCCTTGTATCCCTTGCCCTGCATACGCAACCGCAAAATCTGTGCTTGTCTGTCGGTCAGGTTCAGACTTGCGACAAGCGTTTCATAGTCGGCGGCGGCTTGTCTGTCGGTGGTGTAATTGCCGTTGCAATCGTACCCGCCTAAATCGGCGTACTTGTTCAAACGGTGATAAATTGTGTCCAGTCCGTCCGCCGTCAAGTCCTCTATGTAGCTGTACCCGTTGCGGGGGTCTGTCTGAACGGCGCGGGAATTTTGGACGGCCTGCCGCACAGCCCTGTAAACCTCTTGAATGGGTGTTGTTTCATCGTCCCTATATGCGGCACTTTCGTCCGAACGGATATAGACACGGCGGGACAAGCGGCGAACGGTGTACTTGCTATCAAGCCAACTTTCGCCGTTGGCGTGTTCGGCGGCTTGTTCCAAAATGGCAAGGGCGGCGGTCTGAACAAGGTCTATTCCGTCCGAAAGGGTGGTTTCCATAAGGTCAACAAGGGCGGCGGCGGCGTCCTTGTCTGCCGTCACTGTCACTAAATCGCCGTCGGCGTTGTAGGTTGTGGCGGTTGCGGCGTTGGCGTTGCGGCGGGTGTTGTCCAGCGTGGCAAGGTCAGCGGCTATCCCTCTTTTCAGTGCTACCATAGCGGGATTAAATCCGGTGTTGCTTGCGGTGTCCCGCTGTGCGGCGGTCTTGCGCTGTGGGTCAATGCACTTGTTGATAACGCTGTATGCAACGGCGGTTGCAAGGGCGGTCAATTCCTGTACGGTGTCCTTGCCTTGTGCAAGGGCGGTTTCATAGTTGCGCTTGACGGTTTCAAATGCGCTTTCGGTGGTGGTGTTGGCTTTCGCCTGTGCGGTTGCTTTCGTGTTCGTGTGCATCTTGTGCTTCCTTTCTGCCGTTGGTGTTTTTGGCTTGCGGTGGTGTTGTGGTGTTGTGGTGTTGTGGTGTTGTGCTTGCCTTGCCTTGTTCGGCATGAACAAGTATAGCACCACTTGCATACAATGTCAACACAATTTTTTTTTTTTTTTTTTTGACATACACCCATAGCCGCAAGGGGTGTACCCTGTTGAAACTGTCCCCGCCTTGCTTGCCGCCTGTCATGCCGCCGTTGCCGCTGTGGTGTCTACTTGCCTTTTCGGTGCTATGGCAAGTAGGGGGGTGGTTATGGTCTTTTCAGCCCCCGCCGACAGCGCAAACAGATGTAGTCGGTTCATCTGACCCAAACCATCACTTTTTATTGCAAGCCCCACACGCCTTGATTTTACTTGCTTTCTCGGCAAATAATGTCCAGAGGAACATGATTGGTTAAGCCCTTTGCGTGGATGCTTGTGAGGAGGATTCAACTTGTCCAAAAGAGAAAAGGACTTAACTATGCCGCTGTTATTTATACTTCTGTTTTTCACTGTTTTCCCTATGTTGTCTACTAATTATACTTATATTCCATAAAGGAATGTGGTATAATATCGGTATAATCAAGATAATTAAATAGACTACATTTTGATTGAGAAAGGAGAGCTACGATGGCTAAGATAATCCACATCGACTTCACACAGGAGGCTAAGCCCTCATCTGTCATCGACATCGCCACCGTCCAGCAGAGCTGTCGTAAGCTCAAGGCTGGCCTCATCGCCCCCGCTGCTGAAGAGGTACATACCGACCTTGCTGTCGAGCACTCCGCTGAACCTATCAAGAGCATGGATGACATCATCCGCATCTCTCAGTTCCTGATTGGACAAAAGCGGTTCAGAGATAATATGCTGTTCATTGTTGGTATCAACTTTGGACTTCGTATCAGTGACCTCCGTATGCTTCGATTCACTCATATCATCAATGATGATTGTACTTTCCGTGACCGCTTTCCGGTTCTGGAGAAGAAGACGAGAAACACCCGCAAGCGTCAGCGCAACCGCTACATCACCATTAACACAGCAGTTGTGGAAGCTGTGACTCTGTATCTTGAAAACACGCCCGGTGTTCACCTCAGCGACTATATGTTCCGCAGCCAGTCCAATAATGGAGTGAACGAAAACAAGCCTATCAGCAAGCAGGCCGTTGACCTTATGCTTAAGGGTATCGCTAAAGACCTTGGCCTTGGTAATCGTATGGCGACCCACACACTGCGTAAGACCTTCGCCTATCATCAGATGGTGATGAGTGGTAACGACCCCCGCAAGCTGCTGCTTCTCCAGAAGATATTTGGTCACTCCACCGCCGCTCAGACTCTGGATTACATCGGTATTACCAGTGAAGAGATTGATGAAGCCTATCGGAACCTCAACCTCGGCAGCGTCAACCACAACTATCTGGTCGATAGTGACATTGGAGAGACTGAGATTTTGATGGCCTAATGACCATCTGCTGCACCTTGATAATCGCATATCGGATAAACAAGTTAGGACACACCGAGTGTCCTGGCCGTTTTGGAAAGTCCTTGTGCTGCAAGGATTTTCGATTCAAAGGTTATAAAGAAGGAGGAGTTTGAAAAAAGAGCTATTAAAAAAGCTACTCAAAGCAGGTTACAGGAGCTGCGTTGATAGCGACAGTATAACCAGTCGAGCGGCTTTTTTGTGTCCTAAAATTTTTTGGATGGTTTGGTTAATCAAAAATACGCAGAAAGGATGTGATGACACCACCAAATGAACCAGATAACTATTGTTGACGCCCGTATGGGCAGAGGTAAATCGTCGGCAGCTATTCGTTACATGAACCGGCACAAGGACAGCAAGCGGTTTTTGTACATCACCCCATATCTGGACGAGGTCGGGCGTATCTGCGAACGCTGCGACTTTGACCAGCCGGACAGTGACCACATGAGCAAGTCATCTGAGTTGAAGCTCCACCTTCGTCTTGGACACAATGTCTCCGCAACGCATTCGCTGTTTTATCTGATGGACGACGAGGCGCTGAAACTAATTCGAGAGAAGCACTATTCTCTTATCGTAGATGAGAGCATCCAGGTGATAGAGAGGTTGAATATCACTGATAAGGATTTCGACCTGATTGTCACACAGCTCGCTGAAGTTTTAGAAGACGGATGCATCCAGTGGAAAGATGAGGAGTACACCGGGCGGTTCAGCGATTACAAGGAGATGGCAAACACCCGCTCACTATTCCGGCTGGACAATGCGCTGCTGAACATTCTCAACCCAGAACTACTTCGCTCATTTGACGAAGTGTTCATGCTGACCTATCTTTTCAATGGGCAGTACCAGAAAGCATACCTGGATTATTTCGGGTTTGACTACAGAGTAGTTGGCGTGGAGAGCGACGCCAATGGCTATCGATTCTCTGACAGGCCGGATGAACCGCCGCCCCTGGATTACCACGACCTGATACATATTGTGGACAGCCCAAAACTCAATGCTGTTGGGGACAAGACTTATACCCTGTCCAAGTCATGGTACGACAAACGGGGGTATAACAACGCTGAGATTCGCACGCTGCGAAACGGCATGAAGAAGTTCTTTCAAAGTGTCCAAGGCGGTGGTCAGGATACACGACTGTGGACTTGCTACAAGAGCGATGTAAACAAACTGGTGGACAGCAAAACAGGAAGGTTCCGAAAGAACTTTTTACAGACCAGTGCCAGAGCGACCAATGAGTACAAAGACCGTACCGATGTGGCATACATGGTCAACCGGTTTGCAGACCCCAACATCATGAAATTCTTCCATGCCCAGAATATTACTATTGATGCGGATGCCTTCGCACTGTCAGAGATGCTGCAGTGGATATGGAGAAGCGCCATTCGTGATGACCGCCCCATTAACCTATACATACCGAGCAAGCGCATGAGAGAGTTGCTCATAAATTGGATAGACACAACGAACGGAGGAAAGACGATTGCAGAATAGTTACCCTTATACATATGAAGATTCCGATGAGCTGTGGCTCAAGCAGGAGGAGATTCTTGAGAACCCGCTTGAAAACGAAGCGGAGCTGGAACGATACATAGAGCGCGAGCGGATGCGCTTTTACCGAGAATGGTTTCAATATACAGCCGAAGACTACGAGTAAGGATTTTATTTTTTCCTTATCATAGCAATTAAATATAATACAACTGTGAGGTGAGCAAGTCTGGCAAAACAGTTAGTATGTCAGAAGTATATCTTCAAACTGCATAGCAGCAGACTGCGAAAGGCCAAGTGGAAGCTGACGCTGCCCATAGCGGAGGCGAGACGAAACGATGAGGTCATTTCGCTTGCAGACAGCCAGGTATTGCGCTGGCTGGATGAGCTGAACGGGATTACCGATGCTGAGGTTAGAGCGAAGGAAATCAAGATGGAAATTCGGCGTCTGCGCAAAGAGCAGAACAGTGTGCAGAACCGCCGCCGTATCAAGCAGCTTTATGCTCAGCTGGATACTATCCAGTTCAAGCCGGATTATCTGTGCGTAATCATCGACAAGGAAAAAGACTACCACCGTGCCTGCCGTGGATTCAGCATTAACGGCATCAAGTATCAGCGGCTCTTGGGGACGAATGGCGGCGTCAAGAATGAGACGATTGTCTTTGTCAGCGAACGGCACGCAGATGAAATCCGCAGGCGTATCAACAACGGTCGCAATATGGAAAAGGCGATGGTGCCTGCCAAACTGGAAGCTTATAACGCATTGACTTGCAGCGCATCCATCCCCGTGTCTATGCCGCACGGTATTCTGGTGGTGAGCGACTGTGAGACGGAGTTCCTGTCCGATATCATTTACCTGAACGATGAGGGCGACGGCGAACCTGTGATGGAGGAGCGTAAGCAAACGACGGTGCAGCTTAAGGAGTCAGACGGATATGGCCTGATGCTTCCATCTCTGGCAAGGCGTTGGTCAGAGGAGCTTGAACTTGACTATCTTGTCAGCGGAGTGAACACCAGATTCTCATGGGAGAAGGGTATGGTATTTACCTTTGACTTTTTGGACTTCGCCGAGAATATTGCAGGGACTTACATTGTCAAGGACGCATGGGGTAACGATGTGGATGTGCGGAATGTGGAACTGATACTGACAACATCCATGCTGAAGCTGTGGGACGCCTATGACAGCTGCGATGACTATGTGCAGAATTGTCTCCGCAACGGTTATACCTTCGGCGTGGCGAAGACCTGTCCCAGAGAGCTGGAAAGTGAGAGAACACTGAACTATCAGTTCATCCAGAGCTATGAACTGGATGACGCAGATATGGAGCAGCTCATCAAGCCAACAATGGATGAGATAAAGGATGTGCTGTATGCCGATTGGGCAAAAACCGTTCTGTTTCTCAAAGGCGCAGGGCTGAACGAAGAGAATGTCGGCTGCATGGAAAATGACTTCATAAAGGCACTGATGATTGAACCACATATTCTCAACGACCCCTATGTGCAGAGCAGCGTCTACCAGATGATAAAGAACCGCATCAATGAGGCAAAGGTAGGTGTATTGAAGGTACACGGAAATTATTCCATCGTATCCGGCGACCCCTATTCTCTCTGCCAGCACATCTTTGCCATGCCGGTGACGGGACTGCTGAAAGCCGGTGAAATCTATAACCAGTACTGGTGCCGACAGGGCACGCAGAAGCTTGCCTGCTATCGAGCACCAATGACCTGCCACAATAACATTCGGCTGGTGTATCCGAATCACAGCGAAGCGGCTGCTTACTGGTATCAATATATGACGACCTGCACTATCTTCAATTCGTGGGACACTGCTGCCCATGCCCTGAATGGCATGGACAAAGATGGCGACCTTGTGATGCTGACCGATAACGATGTTCTCGTCCGCAACCTGAGAGAACTTCCTGCGCTGATGTGTGTGCAGCGTAATGCCAAAAAGAAAATCGTCACCGAGGCAGACTTCATTCAGGCGAATATCGACAGCTTCGGCGACGATATCGGAAAAACAACAAACTGGATTACCTCCATGTTTGATGTGCGGGCGCAATTCAAAAAGGGCAGCGAGGAATACGAAGTGCTTGATTATCGTATCAAGTGCGGGCAATTGTTCCAGCAGAATGCTATCGACAAGGCAAAAGGTATTATTGCCAAGCCCATGCCGAGAGAATGGCACGACCGCCACAGCGTCAACACCATTGACGAGCCTGTCAAGCGCCGCTTTTATCAGAAAATCGTAGCGGATAAGAAACCGTATTTCATGCGTATTATCTATCCTGCGCTGATGAAGCAGTACAATACATACATAAAAAACACCAATAAAAATGCCATGCGTGAATTCCAGATGACGGTAGATGAATTACTGGAGCTGCCGCCTGCGGAACTGAGTGACCGGCAGAAAGATTTCCTTCGCTACTACGAGTCCCGGATGCCCGTGGGTAATCACGACTGTGTGATGAACCGGATATGCCGCCGTTTCGAGCAAGAGTTTGATGGGTATCTCGGACGGCATGGCGCCGAAACAGAGTTTGATTATACCGTCATGAAAAGTGGAACCGCCTATACCCGCTCACAGTACAACGCAATCTTGAAACTATATGAGAATTACAACCACCGGCTGCGCAGCTATGCTGTGTTTGCGAACTACGAACGGGTAGACGAGTATGACACCTTCTCAAAGATGATGGAAATGCGCACTGAGTTTGAGCAGGAGTGCAGCAAGATTTGCTCCAATCGGTTTGCCCTGTGTGACATTGTATTGGACATTTGTTACCGGAAGAGCTCGACCAAACGGTTTGCATGGGAGATGTGCGGAAATGAAATCATCTGCAATCTGCTGAACAAGCACGAAGGATTGATTTCTTATCCGACTATCGACCCCGCCGGAGAAATCGTGTTCTGCGGGAATCGCTTTACCCTGAGACAAAAAAGACTGGAGGAATTCAATGAGCATTGTTCTTAACGAATATGACTGGGCGGAGAGAATGTTGAACAACCACGAGCTTGGTCAGAAACCCGTGGAGACGCTTAACCGTATTTCGAGATACTACTATGCGAACCAGTACAGCAAAAAGGAGATTCGGCGATTGCTTGACTCCTTTATGCTGCAGTGTGACCCGTCCGTCTCGCTTGTCCAGTGGTCGGATATTCTGGACAAGCTGACAAAGAATGTCGCCAAGTTTCCATTGATTCGGTTGGACGGGGTTGACATCACCGAGAACGAACTGCGAAAGATTGAGTCGCTTGAAGGAAAGCAGCTTCGGCGGTTGGCGTTCACGCTGTTGTGTGTTGCCAAGTACTGGGACGCCGCATCCGACAAGAACAATCACTGGGTCAACAGTTCCGATAAGGAAGTCATGCAGATGGCAAACATCAACACCTCTATCAAGAGGCAAAGCCTTATGTTTGCAGAGCTGCGCAGTGCTGGCTTTATTCGGTTTTCCAAAAAGATTGACAACCTGAATGTGCAGGTGTGTTTTATGGAGAACGGTAAAACAGCGATACATATTCAGGACTTCCGCAACCTGGGCTATCAGTACATGAAGCATTATGGTGGGCAGTACTTTGAGTGCGAGAACTGTGGCCTGACGGTAAAGGTGCAGGAGCCCGCCAAAGGCCGTCCGCAGAAGTATTGCCCCAACTGCGCTGTGGAGCTTCACACAAGACAGATTGTAAATTCAGTAATGCGCCGAAGACAGGCTTTGAAAAACTGAATCTGTTTACAAAAAGTACCCCCGTCAAACCGTTGTGCCACAAGGGAAAAGGGCGTGTTTGATGGGGCGTTGTAATGAATGATAAAAGCAAATCTATAAAATAAAAATTTGAAGCAAAGGATGATAGTTCAGTGATTGCAATTACTTTATCAGAAAAAGAGGCCATTCGTGAGAAGTTCCCCCGTGTTCACATTGTGCGCACGATGAAGAGCGACTCAAAACGGCATCATTATTATATGGTTGAGGAGGGCGCCCCCATGAGACTGCTGCGCGGCCTGCGTGGGCAGGAGCGTCCTCGTGACAAACGAAAGGGAGTGTAAGCCATAGGCACCAATACAGCAAGCTATAAAGAAATGCGCAACATCGTTATGGGAAAGCTGGTTGACCACACCATAGACGATGAGTACGAGGACTTGAGCGAGCGTCTGTTTGGTGAGGGCAACTGCTTCAACTCCAGTGAAGTCCGGAAGAGGATGTACGGGATGCGTACCATCATCGAAGCTATTGAGCGTGACGGCGAGGGCGCCGTATGCGATGAAGAGCAGCTGTCTGCACTGGAGGCCAGACGCATTGAACTGCTCAAGGAGCGACAGAAGTTCTTTGACCAGAGAAATGCATTCAACAAACTAATTCGTGAGCGTTCCCGACAGGAGGAACTTAACGAGATTCTTGTGGAGGCAGTCAGGAGCGGAAACTTACCTCGTCTTGCCTATGAGCCGTGCCACATCGAGCCGTCCGACAATGACCTGTTGGTCAGTCTCAACGACATCCATTACGGTGCGGATGTGGACAACCATTGGAATACATACAACTCAGATGTGTGCAGAGAGATGATGTGCCGATATCTGGACAGGGTCGTTGCTATTGGTGAGACTCACGGCAGCGAGAATTGTATTGTCTGGTCAAACGGCGACGCTATCAGCGGCAACATTCACCAGTCTATTGCTGTCACCAACAAAGAGAATGTGATTGAGCAAATCAAGGGTGTTTCAGAATTGATTGCAGAGTTCATTGCCGAACTGAGCAAGCATTTCAAGTCTGTGGTGTTTGTCAGTGTGGCGGGCAATCACAGCCGCATTACGCCCAACAAGGATGACGCTTTGCTCAGTGAGCGTTTAGACGACTTGGTCGAGTGGTATCTCGGCGCACGATTGCAGAACTTTGAGAATGTAACGATTGGTGCAGCGGAAGGAAACTCCGTCAAAATCGACAGCACCATGTATCTTATCAATATCCGTGGCAAGACATACTGTGGCGTCCACGGAGATTTTGATGGTTCCACCAGCAAAGTGCAGGCATTGCAGACAATGGCAAGAACTCCGTTGTACGCTGTGCTGTCCGGGCACTTGCACCATAACAAGATTGATGAAGTGCAAGGCGTCAAGACCATCATGGCTGGAAGCTTTCTCGGAATGGATGATTACTGCGTACAGAAACGAATTTACGGGAAAGCTGAGCAGATGGTATGTATCTGCGATGCAGAGGGAGTTCGCTGTTCTTACGGCGTCCCACTTCAATAAACAACCCGCGAGGGCTGTCCGCAATGGGCAGCCCCCTTCTAATTTTGGTTTGTTTCCACCACCTACTCCGTTTCTGGAGAAGGAACGCAGTACGCATATTACAAGGCAGGCAACTCGAAGGTGAAGAACAAAGGTGGCTCCGCTAACATCTGGTGGGAGCGTTCTCCTTCTTCTGGCTACAGCAATAATTTCTGTCGTGTCATCAGCTCCGGCGCCGCCGACTTTCACAACGCCAGCTTCAGTCTTGGCGTCGCTTTCGGCTTCTGCGTCTAACCTCTCCACCCCGCCGCATTTGCTTTGACGCAGAATATAAGTTTTTACATGGGGTCGTGGTCAAGCGGCTAAGACACCGCCCTTTCACGGCGGTAACGATGGGTTCGATTCCCTCCGACCTCACCATACTTTGGGAGAGTGGTAGAGCGGTCAATTACAGCAGACTGTAAATCTGCCGCCTTCGGGCTGCGTTGGTTCAAATCCAACCTCTCCCACCATATTGCGGGCAGGACAAGCGGTTAAGTTGCAGGTCTCATAAACCTTGAGGAATCGGTTCAACTCCGGTGCCCGCAACCAGTTTTTAATTCTATAGAAAGTGAGGTGGCTTGTATGCCCAGAAAAACAAAGCAAAACGAAATCACAAGCCCTGAGCTTTTAAGTCAGGTCAACTCGGAAAACATCCGGCTAAAACAGGATTTTATTGCCTATCTGCAGTCTGTGCAGCGCAGTCCGAAGACGATTGCGGGCTATGCAAATGACCTTGATATTTTCTGGGTTTGGAATTTACAGAACAACGGGAACAAGTTTTTCCCGAAAATCTCCAAGCGTGATTACGCAGCATATCAGCATTGGCTCATCAATGAGAACGGTAATTCTCCCGCTCGTGTGCGGCGATTGAAGTCTGCGATTTCCTCGCTCTCCAATTATGTGGAGAACATCTTGGATGATGAAGATGAGTTTAAGGGGTTCCGTTCTACCGTAAGAAAGATAGAGAACCCTGCTATGCAACAGGTGCGAAAGAAAACGGTGTGGAGCGATGAGGCGCTGGATAAGCTACTTGATGACCTGCTTGCTTCCGGGCAAAACAAAAAAGCCTGTGCCGTGGCTCTCGCTATGTGCAGTGGACGGCGTAAGGCAGAGCTTTGCCGATTCCGGGTTGACGATTTCAAAGACGACAACCTTGTATGCGGCGGGGCGTTGTACAAGACCAGTGAGCCGATTCAGACAAAAGGGTTCGGCCTGGGCAAATACATTTACTGCTACACGCTGGCAAAAAAGTTCAAACCATATTTTGATGCATGGATGCGTGAACGGACGGAACTTGGTATTGAAAGTGAGTGGCTGTTTCCTGCTGGAACGACAAGTGAACAAATGAGTGAGACAACGCTCAACAGCTGGGCGAACACCTTTAGCAGGATGACAGGTGAAGATTTTTACTGGCACAGTCTGCGGCATTACTTTACAACGCACCTTTCCAAGCTCGGTTTGCCAGACAATATCATTCAAGACATCATCGGGTGGGAATCTGCTGACATGGTTCGCGTTTATAAAGACCTGAGCGCAGAGGAACAGATTTCGCAGTACTTTGACGAGAATGGTGATATTCGGTCTGACGCACAGAAGTCACTGTCAGACCTGTAACGGAAAGGAAGGCAAGGATGGATATTAAAAGGGTCGATTTAATCCAGCAGCTTGTGGACAGGCATGGCTACACGAAGAAGGCCGCCACAAGCATTGTTGATGATTTTACCAATCTTATTTTGGAAAATCTCGAAGAGGGCAATACAATTTCAATTCACAACTTCGGTTGTTTCGATATTTTGGAACGCAAGGCGCGAAGCTGTCCGAACCCACAGACCGGGGAGAAGGTCGATGTCCCTGCGCACTGGATTCCCCGCTTTTACCCTGGCAACAAAATGCGTATGGCCGTTAAGCTGTGGGAGGGAAATCATAAAAGGGGGCTGATGTAAATGGCAGACGCCCCGAGACGCAGAAAGCTTGAAAAGACGACAGATGACTCAATGCTACTCCAAACTTCTCAGAAGTTTTACTGCTGCAGATGCGGCACATCGTATAGCCGCAAGAAAGGGTATTTCCCTGTTAGCCACAGCCTGATGTATCGTGGCTCCGGCTATCTGCCTGTCTGCAACGACTGTGTAGAGGATATGTACGAACAGTATAGAGATTCTCTTGGTGATGACAAAGAGGCTATGCGCCGGATGTGTATGAAGCTTGACCTATATTGGAATGAAGACATTTACAATATGGTGGAGCGCACCGTAGGCGTTAATTCTCGTATTCGTAATTATATTGGGAAGACCAATCTGATTCGATATATTGACAAGACTTTCGACGATACTATCGCCGAGGGCAATGCATTGGATTGTCAGCGCTCCGGCGCCATCTACCAAGAGCACCCCCAAGCATTGGATGAAATCGAAGAGACACCAGTTGACCAGAAGATTGTCGATTTCTGGGGTGCGGGATTTACATCTGATTTTTATGTAGAGCTTGAGCGGCGCTACCAGGACTGGACAAACGGCGTTCCTGTTGTGGAACCGAGCGAACGGTCTTTATATAAACAGATTTGCATTTTGGAAGCGACAATCAGTCGTGACAGTGCGCAGGGTAAAGCGATTGACAAGAATGTCAACGCACTCAATACGCTGCTTGGCAGTATGAACTTGAAGCCCGCGCAGAAAAAAGAAGGCGCAGATGCGGCGGTCGATGGGACGCCGTTCGGCGTGTGGATTCGGAAGTGGGAAAACACAAAGCCCATTCCAGAACCAGACCCGGAGCTGAAGGATGTGGACGGAATTGTCCGCTACATCACGGTTTGGTTCCTGGGTCACCTTTGCAAAATGCTTGGCATCAAGAATACATACTGCAAGCTGTATGAAGATGAAATTGCCAAGATGCGCATTGAACGACCTGAATATGAGGACGAAGATGACGAAACAATGTTTAACGACATTTTCAGTTCGGACAAGGCAGGCGTGACTGAGTGACGCGACAAGAGCGCATTATGAGTGGCGCCGCCGTATGGTGCGCCTACTACCGAGCGAACCCCCATCGGTTTGCAAAGGACTACCTGCACCTTGACTTACATCTTTTCCAAAAAATTCTGCTGGTAATGATGAATGTCTCTACGACATTTGTTTTTATTGCGAGTCGAGGTCTTGGCAAAACATTTTTGTCGGCAATCTTCTGCTGCATCCGCTGTATTTTATACCCAGGTACAAAGATATGTATCGCCTCCGGTACACGGGGTCAGAGTATCAATGTGCTTGAAAAGATACAAACAGAATTGCGGCCATGTTCACCGGAGCTGTGTAATGAGATTGACGATAAGCAGACCAAGATAAATGCGACCAATGCACAGATTGTTTTTAAGAACGGTTCATTTATTAAGGTCGTTACTGCCAGCGATAATGCACGAGGTAATCGTGCCAATATTCTGCTGATTGATGAGTATCGCATGGTCTCCAAGGATATTATTGATACGATTCTCCGAAAGTTCCTGACGAATCCGAGACTTCCCGGATACCTGAACAATCCCGCCTACAAGCATTTGGCAGAGCGCAATAAAACGCTGTATCTTTCTTCTGCTTACTTCAAAGACCATTGGTCTTATACCAAAGCTGAGGATAATTGCCGATTTATGCTGGACGATAAGCGAAAGGACTTTGTGTGTGGATTCCCGTATCAGCTGGCAATTCAAGAGGGGCTACTGTTCAAAGAGGATGTGGCAGACCAGATGGCAGAGTCTGACTTCAGTGAAGTGAAGTGGAGCATGGAGATGGACGCCCTTTGGTTTGGCGACACTGACGGTTCGTTCTTTGAGTTCAACTCTATCTCGAAGAACAGGCGTATTAAATATCCCATGCTACCCGAGAGGGTCTCAGTTCTTCTTGGCAACAACAAAATCAAAATTCAACCCAAGCAGCTTGGTGAAAAACGAATCTTATCTGCGGATATTGCGTTGATGTCCAGCAAAAAGCATAACAACGATGCGACGGCTGTGTTCATCAACCAGATGCTTCCAACCAAATCCGGAAGGTACACAAGCAATATCATTTATGGTGACTCCTCAGAGGGACTTCATACAGAAGACCAGGCTCTGGTTATCCGCAAGCTTTACGACGAGTTCGATTGCGACTATATTGTGCTGGACTGCACAGGACTTGGCCTGGGCGTGTATGATGCTTTGGTTCGTGATATGGTTGACCCGGAAAGCGGCGAAATTTATCCTGCGCTGTCCTGTTGTAATAATCAGGAGATGGCGGACAGATGCACGGTAAAGGGAGCAGATAAAGTAATTTGGGCAATCAAGGGTAATCCTGCGCTGAACTCCGAATGCGCTGTCCTGCTGCGTGAGGGCTTCCGAAGCGGTAAGATACGCCTTCTCGTTACAGAGTATGAGGCGGAAAATATCCTGTCTGAAATCAGGGGATATGCCAGCCTTTCACCGGCTGAGAAGGTCAGACTACAAATGCCGTACATCCACACGACCTTGTTGGTTGACGAGCTTGTCAAACTACAGCATGACGAGTCTGGTGGGCGGGTAAAGATTTTTGAACGGGCGGGTATGCGGAAAGACCGCTATTCCAGCCTTAGCTATAACTACTATGTGGCGGCGCAGCTTGAGAGTAAGCTTATCCGCACAAAGGCGGCAGAGTTTAACTCCAGCGATATCTTCATGTTTAAGCCGCCCAAAATAAAATAGAAAGGTGGTGATACCTGAGTGAGTAGTTCTGAAAACGGCAAGTCTACCAATATGGAGGGCATGATTGGTATCTCCAGAAAGTTCGCCCTACTCAATCACTTGATTACAAGGGATTTGAACAACAACACCAATGCGCCTACATTTTCTCTATATAAGAAAGACGACATTGCTACATATCTGACCGACCCGTACCGATATGAGAAGCAGCTGCGCAAGGCAGTTACTTATATCTACGGGGCAAGTTCTCATTTCCGCAGGCTCATCCAGTATTTCACTGGCCTTTCCGATTTTGCGTATGTCGTATCTCCATACCATATTGACCCGAAGGCCGTTAATATGAAATCGGTCAACCGCAATTACAGAAAGGTCTTGAATACCATGTCTGCAATGAATGTGCGGTCGCAGTTCCCTAAAATACTGACAGTGTGTTTGCGCGAGGACACTTTTTATGGGACGCTGTGGGTCACAAGCGACAGTATCACCATCCAGCAGCTTCCGGCTGATTACTGCGCTATCTCGACCATTGAGGGGAATGTGCTGAATGTGACATTCGATTTTTCTTATTTTGATGGTCACTCACAGTATCTGGAGTTCTATCCGACAGAGTTCCAGACAAAGTATAAGGTTTATCAGAAGAATAGGCAGAAAAAGTGGCAAGAGCTGGATTCCCCGACATCCTTCGCTATCAAGTGCAACAACGACATTCTGGATTATGCCATTCCTCCGTTCGCAGGTATTTTGCGGGAGGTGTATGACCTCGAAGATTATAAACAGCTAAAGCTCACTAAGACCACTCTTGAGAACTATGCCATGCTGGTTATGACGCTTGGTATCAATGATGACGGCGAATGGCAGATGGATTTGGACAAGGCCAAAGAGTTTTGGCGCAATCTGGATTCCGTACTGCCAGAGGAAATCGGCAGTGTCCTTTCCCCCATGCCTATCAACAAGATAAGCTTTGAGAAATCCAATACTGGTGATACGAATACCATCTCTGACGCAGAACAGAATCTCTTTACAGCGGCTGGTGTATCTTCACTCCTGTTCAACAATGATAAAGCATCCGCAAATGCGCTGCTGCTTTCTATTAAGGCAGACCAAGCGGTTACCTTTGGCATTGTAAAAAGCATTGAGGATATGGTCAACCGCTTCATTCAGTATCAGGGGTACGGAAAGAATTTCAAAATCACATTCCTTGATTGCAGTCCTTTCAACAGAAAAGAGCTGGGAGATATGTATCTCAAAGCGTGTCAGTATGGTCTTCCTTTTATTTCCATGTATGCGGCATCGCAGGGGTTGTCTCAGAGCGAAGTTGATTGCATGAGCTTCCTTGAAAATGATGTGCTCGGTCTTGCTGAACGGTTTAAGCCGCTGCAGAGTTCTTCTACGCAGAGTTCTTCTGCAAGCACTGCAGCAACCGATGAGGGAGGCGCTCCGCAGAAGGATACGGGTGACCTGACCGACTCCGGCGAACAGTCCAGAGAAGACTCTGACGACTGGGGCTAATCGGAGGTATGTATATGGAGAATTTCATTTATGTGTTTGATGAGAATGCTCGTGACCAGTTGCTGTCCAAAGGGTGTGAAATGCTGGGGCAAAATAACGAGAAACATATCTTTGTGTTTTTGAATACAGGCAATCTGAATTTTGAAGACGAGGATATTCGATATGTACTGTCAGACACGCTGACATTCTGACCCACGCTTGCACAAAGCGTGGATTTATTTTAGCCAAAGGTGGTGAACTGTGATATGGGCGAGAGAAACATGAGCATTGTGTTCTCTTCCGGAATACGCAATCTTGTTGAACGCAATTCGTCTTTTGACAGTGGCGTTCTCCGTGTAGCGTACACCGGGAAAAACCGCAATAACAGCTTCATCAGCAAGGAAACCTTTGAACGATGTATGCCGAGTATCTATAACTGTCCTATTGTGTGCAACTACGACAGGGAATCAGATACCATCGGGTCACATGATATGGAGCTTGTCTCTGACGATAATGGAATGCGGATTGTGAATATCACGCAGCCGGTAGGTGTGATTCCTGAAAGCGCAAAGTATTGGTGGGAGGAAATTGAAGATGACTCCGGCCTGCATGAATACCTCTGCGTGGATGCGCTTATCTGGAAGCGGCAGGAAGCATACCGCAAAATCAAAGATGACGGCATCACGGATGAGTCTATGGAGATTACCGTGAAAGAGGGCGGAATGGTCGATGGCGTATATGTTATTGACCGATTTGAGTTTACCGCCTTTTGTCTCTTGGGTACGGCAAAGCCGTGCTATGAATTAGCATCGTTGGAGATGTTCTCATGTGATGATTTCAAACAGCAGCTTGCAATGATGATGCGAGAATTCAAGGATTCGTTTACTACAGCACAACCCTCGCAAGAGGTTGGCATACACCCACAAAATTATTCGGAAGGAGGAGAAGAGGTATTGGAACAGAAAGTTGCACTGATGGCAGAATTCGGCCTGACTGCCGATATGCTTGACTTCAACATTGAGGAGTTTTCCGTGGAAGAGCTTCGGGCTAAGTTTGAAGAGTTGAAACCCGCCACCGCTGCTCCCGCAGCAGAACCCGAGAAAGGTACTGAAAACTTTGCCCTGGAAAGCCAGTTCCGTCAGGAGCTGTTTGGCGCTCTGGAGGCAGAAAAGGTTGAGACCTGCTGGGGCATGGATTCTCACTATTGGTTCTGGGACTATGACCGGGATGCGTCCGAAGTGTACGCAACCGATGTCACGGACTGGAATCTTTACGGTTTCCCTTACTCAATGGATGGCGACCATGTGGTCATTGATTTTGCCGGTAAGAAACGCATGAAGCTTGCACTTGTCCCGTTTGACGAGGGCGGGCAGGCTGACCCCATCAGCGGTATGTTTGCAAAGGTTGCTGAGAAGTACACCGCAAACGATACCCAGTGGGCGGAGAAGTACCAGACCGCCTCCGACACGATTTCGTCTATGGAGAACGAGCTTGGCACTTTGCGCCAGTTTAAGACAGACACCGAGAACGCCATTGCCAAGGGCGAGCGGGATGAAGTCTTCGCTCAGTTTGAAGACTTGGTCGGCGTCGAGGCATTTGAAAATCTGCGTGAGCACTGCATGGACTACACGGCAGATGCTTTGGAGGAAAAATGCTACGCAATCCGTGGCAGAAGCGGCGTGACCGCAAAGTTCTCTTATGAACCCAAAGCCCCCAAACTGCCCATCCAGCGAGCAGAACCGACGCAGGAGCCTTATGGCGGTGCGTTTGCTGAGTATGGCTTTTCTAAGCCCAGTCAGCACAATTAAATAAACAACAAGGAGGAGTCGATTATGGCTTATACAGTTATCCGTACCGATTTGATGAGCGGTACCAAACAGCCTGCTGACCTCGTTTCTCTGCGCTTTTATGGTGCGGACAGTCAGCCTGCCGAGGTTGAAAACGGCGTTATCGTCAAGCTTCAGGGATATGAAGATGGTGAGCGCGAGGTGATGAAGGCTGTCGCCGCTACTGCGAACGATGACCTGAATGAGTGCGCTATCGTTGCTGGCGTTGAGGTTATGTACGATGAGCGCAAGAAGAATCTCGATGAGTATATCAACGAGGCCGGTAAAGCAGTGCGTGGTTATATCCCCCGCAGCCGCAACATTTTCTCCGTGACCAAAGAGGGTTTTGTGGGCGGTACTGCTCCCACCAAGGGCGCCAAGGTCGGCATTGGTACTGGTGGCAAGATTGATGCTGCTGGTACTGGTTTCGGCACCTGCGTGGATGTCGAGGTAGCCGGTCGTTACACCTACTATGCCATTAAGATTGGCAAAACTGAAACCACTGCGGCATCTACCCCCAGTGTTGGCGGTTAATTTGAAGGGAGGAGAATAACTATGGCTGAAATGAAAGATATCATCAAGATTGCCGTCGATGCCTATCACGGCAATGTTGAGCAGTATTCCGTTGGTCAGTCTATGGAGCTTTTGCAGAAGGCTCTGATTGAGGCCAATGGCGGCAGCACAACTCTGAATTACAAAAATATTCGTGACGGCAAGTGCAGTGGTCTGTTTACCCTGATTGAGGAAGTCCTCAGCCGCACCGTTGTTGAGGGTCTGCAGGGCGATGAATATTTCAACGCACTGGTTGATTTCCGCAATGTCGCTGAGGGTGACAAGAACATCTTTGAAGTGGAGGACAGCACCCTGTTCATCGTATCCGAGGCAGCGGACGGCACTCAGGGCATCCGTCGTCAGCGTCTTGGCGGCTTCAGCGAAGTGTCTATTCCCACTTCACTGAAGGTTGTGAAGATTTACGAAGAACTCAACCGTGTGCTTTCCGGTCGTGTTGACTTTAACCACTTTATCAACAAGGTGGCTGAGTCCTTCCGTCAGAAGCTGCTCAACGATGTGTATGCTCTGTGGAGCAATGCATCTGCACAGGACTTCGGTGGCGTGACCTACTTCCCCGCCGCTGGTGCATACGATGAGGACGAACTGCTCGACCTGATTGCTCATGTTGAGGCTGCTGCCGGTGGCAAGGCTGCTACTATTATCGGCACTAAGAAGGCAATCCGCAATCTGGATGTCACTCCTCTGGGTGACAAAGCGAAGGAAGACCTGTACAACATGGGTTACGCCGGTAAGTTCTATGGCACTCCTGTCGTTGTGGCTCCCCAGCGTCATAAGGTCGGCTCTACCGACTTCGTGCTGGCAGACGATATGCTGACCATTATCGCCGGTGACGACAAGCCCATCAAGTGCGTGTACGAAGGTGACCCCATTGTTATCATGGGCGAGCCTACCGCCAACGGTGACCTGACGCAGGAATACCTGTATGGCGAGAAGTACGGCATGGGCATCGTCCTTGCTGGCGGCAATGCCGGTATTGGCCGTTACGAAATCGCCTAACGGATAGACAACAGACAAAAGCGGGGCTCCTTGCGAGCCCCGCATTATGTATGAAAGGGAGATGTTATGTCTAACGAAACAGTAAGCAAGCCCAGAACACGCCGCAGCCCGGCAGAGGGCACAAGCACCGCCGCAGAGCGGCCTGCTGCGGAAGTCTCCGAAACCACAAAAAAGCCTGTGGTTCCGAAGGAGATTGACCCCAATCAGATTATCACTGTTCGCAACGGCTTCCAGGGACGGCTTGTTTATAAGAGCAAGCGCACCGGCGAGCGTTGGAGCTGGGAGTCTTTTGGAGCAGAGCAGGATATGGAGCTGAGCGAATTGAAAAACGCAAGGAACTCCAACAAGAAATATTTCATCAACAACTGGTTCATGTTTGATGAGGACTGGGTTATCGACTATCTCGGTATGAGACAGTATTACAAGAACTCTTTGAACATTCAGGATTTCGACCAGTTGTTCAAGAAACCCGTTGGCGAGATTGAGGATATTATTTCCAAGCTCTCGGAGGGACAGCGGAAGTCTGTGGCGTATCGCGCCAAGCAGCTTATCGCAGAGGAGGAAATCGATTCAAACCGGGTGATTAACACATTGGAGAAATGTCTTGGTGTTGAGCTGGTGGAACGATAAAGGAGCGTGACGGTGAATGAGTGTTTCTTATGATGTGTTCACAGGTGCGTTCCTCTCTAAAGTATCAGAATTTGATTTTGTCAATATGCGTGTATTTGAGCGCAACTCTTTGATTGACGGTTACATGAAGCGAGCCATTGCAGCTTTCAGAAAAATCTGCAAGTACGACCTCTCGACTACCGGCGATGATGTTATCCGTGAGTTTGATATCGATATTGCCGACGGAGATTTGGATGAGCTGGCAGATATTATTTCCGAGGGTATGCTGGTACAGTGGATGAAACCTTTTACATACAGGCAGGAAAGTCTTGAGAGCGTCCTGAACACAAGAGACTTTACCACCTATTCCCCCGCCGAACTGCTGATGCGGATTGGAAACACATACAAAGCAGCTCAAAAGGATTTTACGAATATGATGAGGGAGTATTCGTACAACCACGGGGATTTGACGGACTTGCATATATGATGATTCAGACCACGGTGGGCGTGCCGATGGACGCCACGATGCTGAATAACTATTTCCGCGCCCTCGTAAATCTTTTCTTCAAGATTCTTCCTATTAAGGAAAGCGGAGAAAGTTCATTGGAGGTTTATATGAGAAGTCTCCAGGCGGAACTGCTTGGGTGTAAGGAGCTTATCGAAGCAATTCACAACGACCCGCTTCTTCTGTCATTGATTGCAATTTTGCAATACCTGATTGATACGCCCGAATGCGAAGTAAGCGTTGTAAAGCGAGAGGTGTTTCGCGCCATTTCGATTTGCAACAAGCTGAAAGCGAGGTATGCCGTACAGCAGGAGGTGTCATAATGAATCCCTGGAGTACTTATCAGGCCAGAATGGCGGCAAACGGCACAAATAAAAGGGACGCCGTAAAGCGTAGAGAGTGTGCCTTTTTGAACACAAAGCTTCCTTCAAGTCTGTCCTACCACAAGCTGACTATAGATGGGCAGCCACGCGAGTTAGCAGTTATCAATTCGGACAGTCTGAATATGAAAACACTGTGTACAATGCCGGGAGAAGATTTGCCGCACGGCGGCCTTGTGCATTGGATGGACAATTATTGGCTTATCACAGAAAAGGATGCCAACAGCGAACTGTACGCCAAAGGCACTATGCAGCAGTGTAATTATCTGTTGCGTTGGGTAGCGGCTGATGGAACGATTGTTGAGCGATGGTGTATCATCACAGACGGAACAAAATACCTGACCGGTGAATACGGCGACAACGAATACATTGTCGTTCGTGGTGACTCCAGAGTGTCCATGACGATTGCAAAGGATGAGTACTCTATTCAGTTGAACCGCGAAAGCAGATTCTTGATTGATGACTATGACTCTCATAATGTTCTCGCCTATCGTCTGACAAAGCCGTTTAAGCTTGGCGGAAGCTTCAATGGAACCGGCGTTCTGAATTATGTTCTGACAGAATGTAATACCGAGGACACCGATAACTTTGAACTGCACATTGCCAACTATTACAAGTACTTCCCGAGAGAAGGGCAGGAAGGTACGCCTGATGAGCCCGGCAAAGATGGCGAAGAAACACCGGGCGGTGACACTCCCGGCGGAAAGAAGGTGTGGTTCTGATGCAGCTTGAAGAGTTCTATGACTATAAGAACCAACTGATGGATGACCTGCTGACAAATGCAGAAATCATTCGCCTTTTGGACGACAACTACAAGGACAGCGACCAACCGGAGAGGTTTGTATATTCACAGGTATTTCCTTTTGAATATGTACCGGACACCATTGAGCATGGTCAGACCTTTATCTGCTGTGATGTGGATGTACAAAAGTCGCTAAATAAAACCTTTTTAATTCCCGTTCTGTATGTTTGGGTCTTTACCCATAAAAGCAAGATGAAGCTGCCAAAGGGTGGCGTCAGAGTGGACAGGCTGTGTTCTGAAATTGCCAAAGCGGTAAACGGAAGCAGGTACTACGGGCTTGGCGAGATGGATTTATACGCAGTAAAAAGGTTCGCTCCGGTGACGGATTATCAGGGAAAGGTCATGACATTCCAGGCAAAGGATTTCAACCGGGTATCGCCCACGGGCAAGCCCGTTCCATCCAACAGGAAGACCGGATAAATGCGCACAAGAAATATGCTTTATCGGCGTGAGTACGACATCAATGATGCTATTCACATCAAGATTCCAACGGTTGGAGAAATCTTGGAATGTGAAGATGGGTACTACAGCATTGTGGCGATGCTGACGGCTATGCCGATTGATATGATGGTTCAGCTTGATGATATCGGAATCGACTTTACCACCATTGATGAATATGACCTTTTCCTTCTTTTGGTCGGCACCCTGAAAGAACAAGATACCTCTCTTGTTTTTGCAGACCTTGATTTGAAACGATTCCAAGCTGCCGTAAACGAGCAGAACGGGAACATCGTGTTGGTCGATGAAAGTTCAGGGGTAGTTATCGACCGAGCCATTCACGCACAGATTGCCGGTGCGCTCAGGAAAATTCACCATCTTGAGAAGGATAATCGCAAACCAGCCAACGGTGAAGCCAAAGAATACATGATTGAACGCGCACGCAAAAAAATGCGCAGACAGCGCAACCGAGAAAACGCTTCTCAACTTGAGGAGTTGATTGTTGCGCTCGTCAATACAGAACAGTACCACTATGGATTTGAGGGGACACGAGAACTTTCAATCTATCAGTTCAACGAAAGCGTGCGACAGATTATCAAGAAAATCGACTATGACAACAAGATGCACGGCATCTATGCTGGCACAGTCAGCGCAAAAGACCTAAGCCAAGACGATTGGAATTGGCTAACCCATAAATAGGAGGAATGTCTATATGAATATCAATGATATCACTATCACCAGCCTTGAGACCATCAATGCTTTTGATATCGTGACAGGCGCCTACAAGTTCACTCTGGATGAGCTGCAGAATGCGACCATTGCACAGACTCAGGAGAAGACCGATATTACCGGTAAGCAGGGTCGCAAGCTGAACTCTCTGAAGAAGAACAAGGCTGTTACCGTCAGCGGCACCAATGGTCTTGTGTCCGGTGGTCTGCTCGAACTGCAGGTTGGCAGCGAGTTCGAGAATAAGAAGACCACTGTGAAGTGGACGGATTATCTTACCGTTACCGGTAATGCGGCTGCCACACAGTACAAGGCCGTCGGTACGACCGGCAACGAGATTGAGTCTGTTTATGTCAAGAAAGCCGACGGCACTCTTGGCAAGACGCTGACTCAGGGCGCCGAAGTTGCCGAGGGCGTGTTCACCTACACTCCCGCCAGCAAGGCGCTTGCCTTCAACGAGGGCGAGATTGCTGATGGCACTGAAATTGTCGTGTTCTATATGCGTCAGATTCAGGCCGATGTTCTGGAGAACCTGAGCGACCACTACTCTGGCAAGTGTGCTCTGTACATTGACGCTTTCGCCGAGGATAAGTGCGCCAATGTGTTCCGTATTCAGTTCTATATCCCCAAGGCTGACTTCAACGGCGAGTTCAGCTTCGAGATGGGCGATAACCAGACTGTTCATGCTTTTGAGGCAGAATCTCTGTCTGGCGCCTGCGGCACCAGCGGCGCCCTGTGGACTTATACCATCTTCGGTGCAAACGCTGAGGATGTTGCCTAAGAAAGTTGGTGACACAGATGGCTTCTGCGGTCAAAAAATGCCGGGTATGCGGTAAGGAATATGAAGCCTGCCGTAGTGCCAATCGAGCTGCAGGTGTATTTCGCTGGCAGGAAGTAGCTTGTTCGCCTGAGTGCGGTGCAATCTATCTGCAAAAGATTAACGAATCTCGTGGGATTGTTAATCCGCAGAAGAAGACCAAGCGCAAGAAGTGCGCAGAGCCTGTCATTGAACAGGTGGTTGTTAGTGCTGAGCTTATCGGTGAGAAACCTGTGGAAGAGGAATAAGTAACCGGGAGGGTGGAGTAATCCGCCCTCCCTTTTTCTATTAGGAGAGATATGGCGAGAACAAAATTCAATGTTGACAAAGACAAAGACAAACGAACATTCGCAGGAATTGTGTTCGACAGTCAGCTTGAGATGAAATATTTTCGTGATGTGCTTTGTCCCAGAGTGGAAAGCGGTGATGTGGTTCATTTTGAACTACAGAAAAAATATGAACTGCAACCAAAGTTCACACACGATGGAAAGACGGTGTTACCGATTACCTATGTGGCAGATTTCTACATAGAGTATGCCGACGGACATACAGAGGTGATTGATACCAAGGGTTGTCCGGACAGCGTTGCTAAAATCAAGCGAAAAATGTTCTGGCACAATTATCCAGATGTGCGCTATCGATGGATTACCTATGTAAAAAAATGGGGCGGCTGGCTGGACTATGAGGCCGTACAGACTTTGCGCAAAGAACAAAAGCGCAATAAGAACAAAAAGGAGGACGCAGACAATGGCTGATAAAGAGAAGAAGATTTCGATTGCATCTTTTGATAAGGTGTTGAAGGAGCAGGCTGTTCCGAATACTACAGAACACTGGTTTGGTAACGAGGTCGTTATCAAGCATACGATTTCGATTGCACAGATGCTGGCATTTGTGGACAATGTTGTGTCCAGTTGTTTTCATGATGAGGGGTATATGCCGGAGGTCAAAGACCTGCTGATTAAAAGTAACCTCTTGACTCGATATGCAAACTTCACGCTCCCTGAGAATCTGGAGCATCGATACACGCTTATTTACAACACGGACGCTGTGGCAATGGTGAGCAAGCATATCAGTTCCGCCCAGTTTGATGAAATCCTTCGGGCGATTGATGAGAAAATCGACTACATCTGCAATACCAACATCATGGCGATTGAGAAGCAGATGCAGCAGCTTGCGGCATCCTTTGAGGATGTTTCCAAAAAGACTTCAGAGATGTTTGCCGGGGTAAACGGCAGCGATGTTGCGAAGCTGATTGGTGCTATTGATAAGGGCGGCGTAGATGAGCAGAAGCTTGTACAGGCCTTTCTTGAACAAAGAGAGGATTATAAGGAATGAGCTTGTCAAGCAAGCTAAACGCATGGATTAGGTCTCCGCAGGGGCAAGCCCGCTTACAGGAAAAGATGGCGGAATACACCAGAGACGGCGTAGAAAAAACTGCCGCCGGAGATTCTATCGTTCCTGAAAAGCGTGGCTGGGAAGCTGCCGCAAAGTTTATACAGGTTCTTCAGATGACGGCTAAAAGCTATGACCTGCCTGAATCTGTGATGAAGCACATTGACGAGATGGACAGCGGAAGCATCATTCGTATTGGAGACGGCTTCGAGGTTCCTTTATATTTTGGCGGCGACCTACATCGTGATTCTCTTGAGAACGACGCTACGAGTTATGGCGGAATCGACAACATTGTGGCTTTGTTTAATAACGGATACCACGCATCCAACTATGTATATGGTTGGTGGAACGGTCACTCGCCATCCGGAGAGGCGATTGGCCGTTCGCTGCACAACGAAGACTTTGCATGGGTGCGCAGCAAAAAAGAGCGTGAGGCGCTGAAGTTTATCCAGCAGGCAATCAGTGATTTCAACGGGAACTATGGTTCTGACTACAATGTAACTGCGGTTGCCGCAGAGATATATGAACAATAAATTTTGAAAGGCTTGGCTTTGTGCCAAGCCTTTTCTTCGTAAAGGACGGTGATGACGATGGCAATGGATGCAGATGTACGGTTACTAATCGGCGTGGCTCGCGGTGGTGCAGACGGTGACAGTGAAGCTCTGATTCGCAAAGAGCTTGCTGAAATCATGAAGAACATCAAGGCTACCGTGACAGTTGACACCAAAACATTTGGCGAGCAGCTGCGTAAGGAACTGGATGCCATTAGCAACAGCGGCAAATTCTATGTCAATTTGTCGAAGATTAAAATCGGTGCCGGTGCCATTACTGATTTCAGGAAACAGTTAAGCGCCGTCATTAACACAATCAACCTTGATAAGGGGACAAGTGTCACCCTTACCGCCGAAAACATCGGCGAAGTCAAGTCAAAACTGAAGGACGCAGGCGACGCAGCAGACGAAGCCGCCCGCAAGGTTGCAGCGTTCAAGGTACAGATGGAGGCGCTTGGGCATCAGAAGACTGTTGTACAGAGAAGCTTGAACGGTCTGGTTGACAGCGGTGTGTCTGAAAGCGAGAGCCAGCGTGTGGCATCGTTGGTGGAGCAGTATCGCCTGTGGGCGATGAGCGTGGAGACGGTTCGTGCGTCCAAAGAGGCTACAAGCGATGAGTACAGACTGAGTCTGGAAGCAGAAGGTGCAGCCATTCTGGAGAACATCAACCGGATTTACGCTGAGCGTCAGGCTGCGGAAGAAACTGCTGCGGCAGAGGCTGCTGCGGCAAGGAGCGCAGAGGCCGCCAACAAAGAGAAGATGGCGACCATCAACGAGGTCATCAGTGCTTATAAGAAAGTCAGCACTTACATTGACAAAAATCCTCGCATTGACGGTACGGAGCTGGAACAGCTCAAGCTAATGCGAAAGCAGCTGCTCGGTGTATGGAACGACAGTAAGAATGCTGCCGATGGTATGACGAGCATGAGCAAGACAGACTTGCGAAAGCTGCTGTCTGATTTTGCCGCACTGGATACTTCCATTACGGAGTCCGGCAAGAAGGGCAATACGCTCGTTGGAATTATCTCATCCGCTTATAAGAAGTTCGGCGGATGGATGCTGGTGACGAGAAGCCTGATGGTCATGGTCAACAACTTCAAGCAGATGGTGACCAATGTACGGGCGCTGGATGCGGCCATGACCGAATTGAAGAAAGTTACCGATGAAACCAGAGCGACCTATACTCGATTCTTCAATGAAGCGGCTGTGCGTGCCAAGAGTCTTGGGGCAACGCTGACTGATACGATTACGGCAACAGCAGACTTTGCGAGACTGGGCTACTCCATTAGCGAAGCGGCAGAGTTAGCAGATGCTGCGCTGGTCTACAAAAATGTTGGCGATGGTATCAATGATATTTCCGAGGCGTCGGAGAGCGTCATCTCTACCATGAAAGCATTCGGCATTGAGGCTGCCAATGTAATGACCATTGTTGACAGATTCAATGAGGTCGGCAACCGATTCGCCATTTCTTCTAAGGGCGTGGGCGACGCATTAGTGCGTTCAGCGTCCGCTCTTGCAGCTGCCGGTAACAGCTTAGACGAGAGCATTGCCCTGGTAACGGCGGCAAACAATGTTGTGCAAGACCCTGAGAAGGTCGGTACAACTATGAAGACCGTTTCCATGTATCTTCGTGCGGCAAAGACCGAAGCGGAAGAAGCTGGTGAAAGCACAGAAGGTATGGCAGAAAGTGTCTCCAAGCTGAGAAAGGAAATTCTTGCGCTAACCAGCGGACGGGTTGATATTCAGCTGGACGAAAACACCTTCAAGAGCACTTATCAGATTTTGAAGGAACTTTCCAAAGTTTGGGGAGACCTTACGGATATTACCAAAGCCAACATCATGGAGATGATTGGCGGTAAAAGAAACAGCAATGTGGTAGCATCGCTGCTGAACAACTTCGCAGATGCGGAGGCTGTTCTTGAAGTGGCGATGAATTCAGCGGGTTCTGCACTGAATGAAAATGAGAAGTATCTCGACTCTATCAATGGTAAGGTTGCGCAGTTCCAGGCCGCATTTGAAAAACTCTCTGCATCGTTTGTAAACTCCGGGCTTGTTAAGGGTGTTGTAGATGGCGGGACGGCGATTCTTGAAACACTGACTGCAATCATTGATAAACTGGGTTCGTTCCCTGCTTTGATTTCCACAATCACCGGAGCTGTAACTGCGTATAGCGGTGCCAAAGGAAAGAACCTTGGAATCTTTGATGTTGTTGACGGTAAAGTAGGGCTTTCCGGAGGCATTACGGATTGGTCTGCGGCAAGCAAAAACATGGCCGAGTATAACAAGGTTCTCGGCTCATCTATACAGACGCAGCAGATATTCATTAAATATCTTGATGGTACTGACGACGCTCTGTCTGGCTATCTAAAGTCTCTGAAGGGCGGCAAAGCCTCCATGTCCGGCTACAAAGCATATTGCAAACAGGCTGGCATAGAGACCAAAGCGTTTGGTGCAAGCTCAAAGGCAGCCGCGATTGGTGTAACGGCGCTCAATACGGCCATCAATATGCTTATTTCGTTGGGAATCGGATTGGTGATTCAGGGAATCATCACGGGCATTACGCATTTGATTAACGCCAGCGATGAAGCGATTGAAAAAGCAAACGAGCTGACCAATGCGTTTAATGAGTTCCGGCAAACAAACTCCGATAACATCGATAAATTGCAGTCGTTGAAGGAAGAGTTTGAGACGCTTTCACACGGTGTCTCTCGCTATGGTGAGAATATTTCACTGACAGCAGATGAGTATGACCGATATAAGCAAATCGTTCAGACGATTGTGGACATCTCTCCCGCACTGTCAGAAGGCTATAGCATTGAAAACGGTTATCTTGCAGACAAGAATGAACTGATTGAGCGAGCCATCGAGCTGCAGGAGCAGCAGTATAAGAGCGAGCTTCGTCAGATGACAACCACAGAAAAACTTTCTGAGGTTATTAAAGGATATGCAGCATCTTACGATAAGCTGAAAAACAGCGATATTATAACCACTGATACGGATTTGTCAAACAATATGTGGGGTATGTTCCGTGTCAATGATAGAGATGTGACGCCCGAGTTTGCAGGAAACTCTGGAGACAATAAGAGCCGATATTTGTCCGAGCAGATTATGAAGGCTCTTGGAGTAACCGATATTGGCAAGGAGCTGGAAAAATACACCAACGAGTACGGCTATTACCAATGGGGCGATTTCTGGGACGACTATGCAGACCAGGTATCTCACAATATTGGAAAGATTGCGGCCTCTATTGACTATACGGAAGTTGGCTTCGAGTCTCTCTCTGATTTTGAGGCTGCTGTCGAAAAGACAAAGAACGCTGCTGTCCGTTATGGTGAGGCACGAGATGGGCTTGAAAAGGCCAATCAGGATGTTGCTGACCAGTTGAAGCTTGTTGCGCAGAACAACGCTGCTTATGACGATTTAAGCACAGAAGCGCAAAATATTGTTTCCAATTTTATCGACCGCTTTGGTGTCGATGATGTCACAAAGAAAAACTTCTGGGGAAAGATTGTCCCTGATGAAGACGCTATTACCGACATTAAGGTTCAGATAAACGACTTCATCGACAAGCTGACGCCGGAAGTGCAGAATGCAATGTCCGGTCTGTTCGACCTGAAGGGGTTGTTCGATGCAGGTGACATCAATGTCGATGAGTTCCAGGAAACTGTCAATGCGATTATCAGTGACCTTGAAGCAGCTGGGTTTGACGATGACACCATCAAATACCTCAAGCTCTCACTGGAAACAGATACCGTCGAGCGGCAGCTTGCTGCCGTCAAAGAAGCCATCGGCGGCGTTGGCGGCAAGTACGATGCACTGTTAGGCGAGATGTCTGCACAGGAGCTGGAAATCGCTTATAACATTATTTCCGAAGAAGGCTCCATGACCTTCGAGGAATTACAGGAGAAAATCGAATGGCTGAAATATGCCAACGCCGATATGGTGAACACCCTCGATTTCTCCGATATGATATCCGGCCTGGATAGTGCGAAGGATGGCCTTGACAGCATCATTTCTGCAATGGACAGACTGAACTCTGGCACTGCCATGACAAAGCAGCAGCTTGCCAATCTCGCCTTGCAGTATCCGAAGCTTTTGGAGCAGGCCGACCTGTTTGTTGATGGGTCTATCGATGGTCAGCGACAGTTGCTAAACAGCGTTCTTGAGATGAATGAAGCTGAATATGATGCGCAGCTTGACACGAAAATCGCAGAGTTGAAAGCGACCGAGCAGGTTATCAACGACCAGCTTGCGATGGAAACGGAAAAGGCGAACATCATTGCCGATATCAAGAACATGACTGTGAACGGCCAGGTTCAGCAGGAAGAGGCTCTTATCGCTAAAATGAACGAGCTCAACGACCTGCAAGGCCGGAATTATGTTGCGATGGAAAACGGTATGCTGACCGTAAACGAAGAGGCTCTGAATAATAAACTTGGCAAAGAGAACGAGTATGGTCAGCAGGCAACGGAGAACATTTGGAAACCGTATGCGAATACCATTAAAAGCGCACATACACAAGGATTCTCCAAGTCGCTTGAGGCAACCAACAGCTACGGCAACAGCCTGTTTGCCAAGATTCGCAACATTGCTTCCAGCGTTTGGGGCGCACTGAGTCAAGCTGTTAAGGATGCTACGACTGGTAACTGGCAGGGTATTTCTCACTATTTCCAGTCCGCAGTATCTGGCGCCGCAGGTAATACCTCGATTGATGCAGGGGATGTTATCGTAACTTTTGATGGTGCAGCGGCCTATGTCGGAACAGAAACGCTTGATAATTGGATTTCACAACAGGAGCAGGCGTCCGCCCAGCGTATCGCCGCGCTGGAAGATTTCAAACAGCGGACAGTCAACGCCTACAAGAACCTTGAGGCGCTGCGTGGGCTTGACCTGACGAGTATCTATGGTTCTGCCGGTAGCTCTTATGGCAGTAGAAGCGATAGCAGTAGCGGAGGCAGTTCAGATGGCGACAGCGATACAAAAGACAAGATTAAAACAGTCGAAGAATATATCGCTGATATCGATGCTTATTACGAAGCTGAGAAGCGGCTGCAGGCTGCACAAGAACGGGCAAACTCTCTGGCGAAAAAGCTGAAGTATGCGGAAGACCCAGCTGAGAAAATTAAGCTATCCAGCGATTTGATTGATGCCTATAAAGAAGAGATGGCCGCTGAAAAGGATTTGATGGAGCTGAAAAAGAGCACCATCGCATCCAATGTCGGTGCTCTTCGGGCGCTTGGGTTTGAGGTCGAGTATAACAGCGAAACAAATGAGCTGTATATTAAGAACCTTGAACATCTGAATGAGCTTACGGCGTCATCTGCTGGCAAGTATGACACGCTGCAGGAAGCGACCAATGCCCTCCGCAAGGAAACGGAAGACCTGATAGATGTGACGGAGCAGCTCAACGATGACAACATCGACGCTGCGGGCTCCATTGAGGATTTGGGTTATCAGGTTCAGGAGACAAAGAACAATATCATCGACTATATCGAGGAAGTCTATAAGAAACAGATAGATGCCTATCAAAAGATTATAGACCTGAGAAAAGAGATGATTGAGTCCGCCAAGGACGAGTTCGACTATGAAGCTGATATTGCCGATAAGGTCAAAGAGATAGCAGACCTGCAAGCCAGAATCGACCAGCTTGCTCTGGATGACAGCAGAAGCGCACAGGCAGAGCGGAATACGCTAATGCAGGAGCTGGAAGAAAAGCAGAAAGACCTTGCAGACACACAGAGAGACCACTCTGTCGAGGCTCAGACCAATGCCTTGGACAAGATGGGCGAAGACTACGAGTCTGATAAAGAAGCGGAATTAGAGCTGCTCAGAAGTACCGTCAATTCTTCCGAAGAACTCTGGACGGCATTTTACCAGACACTTCTTGGGCAGAGCGTATCTGTTGGCGCATCTATCGATGCGGAGATTTCTTCTGCATGGATACGGGCTGCGGAAGCTGTAAGACAATACAGCGATGCAGTGAGCGGCGTAAGCGGCGTTGGCACCGTGGTAAGCAATGTCCCCAAATACCATGATGGCGGCGTTGTTGATGAAGCAAACCTCAGCAAGGATGAAACTCTTGCTATTTTGCAAAAGGGCGAAGTCGTATTGAATGAGGCCAAGCAGAAGAGCCTGTATCGTATCATCGATTTCCAGGCGGAACTGTCAAAGCGCCTTGGCGTGGTTATCGGTGCGCTACCGACAATCTCGGCTCCGTCATCAGGCATCAGAGACACCATGAGTGGATTGACGCAAGACATTATTGGCAGTGCCGCACAGAGTCTCGTGTTTGAACCGCACTTCGAGGTCAACATTACCCATAGTGGTGAAATGGCCGACACGGACGCAAAAGCCTATGGCGAACGGATTGCCGATGTGGCAATTGACAAACTTTACAGCGCATTTGAGCGGCGCGGCATCAACAGTACGCGAGGCTCAAGGCTGAAACCATAAGTAACCCAACGGGGAGATACGGGCAACTGTATCTCCCCTATTTCAGAAAGGAGGTTTTCTCAAAGTATGGTAGTTGATTTCTCAAAGATAGACCTGCGGGAACCGCCAATGTTGATTCTTAAAAATACGACCGATGTACCGATTGGCGTGCTGGGCTATGCCATGAATATCACTGCTGATATTAAATATGATGAAGCCTCTGTGATTGAGTTTAATCTTCCGGCACAGGTGGATGGCGAACCAACCCCGTACTATGATGCGGTCATTGGTATGCGCATTGTTGAACTGCAGAATATCGGCCAGTTTATCCTTGTGAATCCCAAAGAGACCGGCGATGGCGTGAAGAAGATAAAGGCGTGCAAGGGGTATTCCCTTGAGTACGAATTTACTTTCAAAAAGCTTTCACTGGCAAACGCCACCTATAATTTTTGGAACCCTGTTACGCCGGACAGTACTCTACTCGGTATTATCCTTGAGCTGATGCCATCGTGGAGTGTCGGGAGTATTGACAACAATCTTGTTGGAAAATATCGTACCTTTGAAGTTTCTGACGAAAACCTTTATAACTTTATCAAGGGTACGATACAGACTTCATATAACTGCATTTTTGACTTTGATACCTATCATCGTAGAATCAATGTTAAGGATGCTTCTTCTGCAGTTCCGACCAATCCAATTTACATCTCTAACGCCAATCTTGCAAAAGAGATTACGGTCGAAGAGAATACGGAGAGCATTGTCACCCGGTTGGATGTCAACGGTGCCGACGGCGTAAACATTCGTGATGTGAACCCCAGCGGAACCAATCAAATTATCAATCTGGATTACTTCATGAATGCCGACAACTTTAATCAGGCATTGATTGATAAATACTATGCGTGGAAAGAAAGCTACGCAAACTATCAGCTCCCTTACTACAATCTGTCTGTGGAATATGTTCTGCAAATTATGCGTAAAACCACGGAACAGACGGCGTTGGTTGAGTTGGAAAGCGAACGGACGATTTTGGAAAACGAACAGGCAATCATCATCCAGGGTATTGCACGCGACCTTGTTCCGCAAAGCAAATTGGATGATGTAAACACCAGAATTGCCGCAAAGCAAGCTGAAATTAACGCCAAGAACGAGGAAATCAAAAGTATCGAAGCGCAGGCCGCATCCATATACAGTGAACTGGTTACGATAAATAAGGCAGCTAATTTCAAATCATACTTCACGCAGGAAGAGTATTTGCAGCTTGACCGATACTTGAAGGATGATGCCGTATCAGAGAGCAGCTTTGTCGCACAAACAACTGGTTCCTATACCGACGAGGACACAGGCAACCATATTGCCGACAAGTTGATTGGTGTTAGCAACGCCAACATTACTTATGTAACCAATACACGCAATAAGGAAATCTATGATGTCAAGGGCGGCAGAATCAAGACCGACTTTATTGACGCAGAGGTTATCAGTGCGGCATTTGAAAAAGCGCCAAACAACAGTTTTGTGATGACGGCGTATCTCGGTGCAGGTACAACTGGCGACCGGTCTTTCCCGAAGGGGTGTATCTCTTTGACGGGGACGGTGTCTTCCGTTGCACATGACATGGCAGCAGACGCTGAAATCCCTGACTTGTTGGTCGGTACGAGGCTGGACATTACGGTCAGCGAGGGGTATCTATACTTCACACTGAACACCAGCGAGTATGAAAAGCGTGCTGTCGCATGGGACTTGTTTGAATACGGCAACGAGATTCTAACCAAGGTATCGCAGCCCTCCTATACATTCGGTGTGACAAGCGCAAACTTCTTATGCCTTGACGATTTCGTGAAGTTCAAGAATAAGCTGCGTCACGGTGAAAAGCTTTATGTCGGTATCAGCGAGGATGAGACGCTGGCGCCTATCTGCGTAGGTGTGAAGGTAAACTTTGATTCCCCTAATGACCTGACGCTGGAGTTCAGCGATACCTATACCTCTGGCGATAGTTCATTCCTGCTGGCTGATTTGCTGGAGCAAAGCGTCTCGATGGGTAAGAGTGTAGACCTAAATAAGTACAACTACTCTGCGTTTATGGATAGCGGTGCTTCTACAAAGGTCAAAGATTTTATGAAGACGGCACTGGATGTATCCAAAAACGCCATCATGTCTTCTAAGGAGCAGGCTATTTCGTGGGGCGATTCCGGTATTCGATTGCGCAAGTGGAGCGATGAGGCACACACAGAGTACGAGCCGAAGCAGGTGTGGCTGAACAACAACAGTATTCTGATGACCAGCAACAACTGGTCAACGGCAGAACTGGCTATCGGCAACTTCTACGATGAAAACCTCGGAGATTGCTGGGGCATCGTCGCCCCCAACATTGTTGGCACCCTGCTCGCTGGCAGCAACCTTGTTATCGAGAGTGCAAAGCAGGACGGCGGCGTATCGGTGTTTAAGGTGGATGCCGAGGGGTGTGTGCTGCACAACAGCAACTTCAGCATTACCAACGAGAAGAGCAACTCGCATATTCTCTTAGACCCGATGCATGGCCTGATGATTGGCAAGTATCCGCTTATCAACAATAAGGGCGTTGTAGATGACAGCAAGAAGCTCTTTTACGCAGACACCAATGGCAACCTTACACTGAAAGGCACTATCTATGCTACAGCCGGTTCTTTTAGTGGTGAGGTTACTGCGTTGAGTGGTTACATCGGCCAGCCGTCACAGGGTTGGGCTATTATTAGCGATGCCATTTACAACGGGAAGCCTTCGTTCTCCAGTACCGCTTCCGGTATCTATATTGGAACGGACGGCATTTCTCTTGGAACGGCAAGCAACTATATCCGTGCCAACAAGAACGGCTATCTGCTTGCAAACAATGTGAATGTTTCCGGTCATATCGAGGCGAACAGCGGTGTTATTGGCGGTTGCGAAATCTCCAACGGAACACTACAGGTCACTAACGCAAACATCATCAGTATCAATGCCAGTAAGATTACAGCGGGCACTATGTCTGCCAACAGAATTAGCGGCGGCACGATTGACGCAACCGATGTGACCATCAAGAACCTGAATGCGAGCAACATTACATCGGGTACTATTAACGGTAATGTCATCAGTGTCACAAACTTGAATGCAAGTAACATTAAATCTGGTACGCTGGACTGTAACAATATTACCGTTACCCACTTGCGAGCGGACAGTATTACAGTCGGCAAAATAAACGCAAGCCAAATCAACGGGTTGCCAGCCAGCCAGATTACCTCTGGGCAATTTACAACATCCAGAATTCCAGAACTGAATTGTTCCAAGATTACATCGGGCACCTTTGACCCTGTGCGCATTCCGGAACTGAGCTGCTCCAAGATTACTTCTGGAACTTTTGACCCTGTGCGCATTCCGAATTTATCTGCGAATAAGATTACGACAGGAACACTTTCCGCCAACCGAATTAGCGGCGGCACACTCTCCGGTATTTCCATTAGTATCGGGGGTCGTTTTCAAGTAAAAAGTGACGGGAGCATCTACATCTATGGCCGCGCCGGTAAATACACCGGATGGCACTCTGGCATTACCGATGCAATCCCATATATGAACAATACGATTGACCAATGGCTGATGTATTTCTTCCAGGGTATTTGTATTGGTTACGGTAATAACAAGTAAGAGTTGGAGGAAAAGATGAAGGCGGCAGCTTTGATTAAAGAGGTTCGTGAAAGTACACAGCATCTTTACGATTCCTATCAAAAATATCTGGAAACAGACGGGAAAATGGGGTTGTGTTGTTTTGACCCCGATTTGCTCGAAGAGCGATTGAAGAGAAGTGACAGAGACATCATTGAACAGGGTTTGGCAAAGGGTGTTTATATTGAGGATGCCGAAGAATACCTTGCCAAGCTTGGCCGGTGAGTCTCAGTGTGTAAGAAAGGAAAATATATATGATACAGGAAAAGATTAACAGAGCCTATGAGTCTCTGATGAAGCTGAACAATTTTAAGCTGCCTGTTAAAAAGGCGTATGCGGTATATAAGCTGGTTCAGGCGGCTGACAACGCATATCAGTTTGCCCTCTCGGAAGAGCGCAAGTATCTGGATGAGTTCCACGGTACGCTGAATGAGGATGGTAATATCACCTTCTTAACCCCCAGCGATTGCGCTGCATTCAAAGTAAAAGTAGACGAGCTGTGCAATATGGAAGTGGATATTGCAATCGATGTTGTAAAGCTGGACGAGAATGACCTCGGCGAACAAACACTTTCGCCTGCGGATATTTTTAACTTAGAGGGCTTTGTTGACTTCACATAATCACAAGGAGGTGGACTATGGCGTTTTGGGGAACTGAGTTCATTTTTGATGATATTCCCTGCTCCGAGTTCGGACTCATGGTTTACCACTTCGGTTCAAACGGGCAAGATGATGTGAGCTTCAAGAACGGAGAAATCATCGAGGATAGGATTCCGGGAAGATACGATGCGCTCACCTATGGGCTGGTGCAGAACCAGTCGCTGGAATATACGCTGGTCTTTGGGGCAAACATGGAGTCACTTGACGCAAACGCAAATCTGGATAGGTTTGAAGTCGAGGCGATTGCGGCATGGCTCACCGGACACAGCACAAGAAAATGGCTTGTGATTGTGCAAAATGATATGGAACCGTTTCGATACAAATGCACGATTTCAGAGCTGAAGCTGATAACCTACGGCGACTTACCCTGGGCTTTCTCATGTAAGGTTAGCTGTGATTCGCCATTTGCTTATACCTTGCCAGACGAATACATATATACAGTCAGTGGGCAGTCACAGGTTCGCCTATTCAACCGAAGCAGTTATAATGGTTTCTACAGGCCGAAGATGGAGATAACCATGTATGGAGGAGACGGCATCTCTATCCAGAACCTCTCGGATAACAACCGAACATTTCAGTTCAAAGAGCTGCCGGGAGGCAACTCTTTAGCTATATATGTGGACAACAAGAATCAGGTTATCACAGACAGCATGGATTTGAACCTGTACCCATACTTCAACATGAAGTTCATGCGGCTTGTCAAGGGCGACAATCTGTTGAAGATAACCGGAAATGCCGAGGTGAAATTCATTTGTGAGTTCCCTGTGAACATTGGAGGGTAATGATGATTAACAATGTTTACAGTTTGCCGGAGCTTGACTTTGTCGGCGGCTCTTCTGAGGATTTGGTGTTTCATGTGTATTGTGATAAGACCAATCCAAAACCGTTTGGACTAACGGGCTGTACGGCAAACTTTTCTATTATCAACTTCGTAAACAAAAACGGTGCTCCTGTGGTTTCTAAAACCATGACCGTGCGTATGGACGAATCAGAGACTTTTTACAATATCCTGTTCGTATCACTTCAGCCGGATGACACCGTTGATTTGTTTGGAAAGTTTGTGTACCAAATCACGATTAAGGATATTGACAACAATGTAGATATTCCCCAGCAGGGCGTTATCTACATCCATAACAATATCAACAAGGAGTTTGTGCGAAGATAATCTTTGTTCTTAATCAGAAAATAGGAGGATAACCAGTTATGAATACAACTTACTTCTTAAACCTGGCGGCGGGCAATCTTTTCGGAACCAAAACAAGTCCAGAGATTCCCAGCAACTACTACATTGGCCTGAGCACTTCTGCTCCCAATGTTAATGGCACGAATGTGAATGAGCCCTCTACCTCCGCCGGTTACGCAAGGGTGAAGCTGACCACTCTGAGTGAGCCTGCATCCGGCGTTGTGACCAACACGCAGGCAATCAACTTTAATGAGAGTACTGCAAGCTGGGGCACCATTACCCATTTTGTCATTTATGACTCCGACACCGTCGGCGGCGGCAATCTTTTGATGTATGGCGTGTTGTCCACACCCAGAAGCGTTGAGACGGCAACCATTATGACCATCAAGGAAGGGTATTTAAGCCTGTCTGCCCAGAACCCTGCGTAACAAGGAGCTGATGCAATATGGCAAAGGAGTTTGATATTTATCTGAAAAGGCGCATCACTGAATGCGACCTTATCGTCTACTCCCTTCCATATCGTGACGGTCTCACGGCTACCAATCGCATCATTTTGGAAAGCTGCATTGAAAGCTATACCTTGCAAAAGTTTGTAGCGATGCAGTTCGGTTCCGAGCTGGTCTCGCACATTGACAAGATGATTAAGACTTGCTATGAGAGGCTGAACTGGGGTACGGCTATCAGTGCCAACGCAGTGTTTCAGACACACTACATCATGAACCCAGAAGCTGGCGCTGTTGAGCTGGCGGTTGAGGATATTCCGGCTTTGGAAACGATGTTTGCGGAAGCGGAGAGCTGCATGGTTTTGAATGCGGCTCCGCTTCTTGCAAATATTGCCAAGTCACTTGGACACGGGCATACAGCCATTGCGTTTGACGGTGGCGTTCGTGATACGCTGAAATGGGGTCTGATGTCCCCGGAGGACAGCATTGTGCTGGACGCTGTTGTATCTGGGACACAGGCAATCGACTATATCAAGGTGGATGCGCCAGTGGTGCCTGGAGCAGAGATGGTGAATCTCTGCTACCGTATAACGAGTACCGCAAGTATGGCTATGGAAATCGCGGCTCTTGTTCTTGGTACAGAGCTGCATTTCTCTTTTGGCCGGGCGTATGGCGGTATGGCTTTTGACGCAAAAGTGTCCAGTGAGCATTTGCGGAAATATGAACTTGTAGAGAACAACCTGCGTATTCTGGCAGATATCACAGAGTCCATCCGGCAGTTTATTGCCACGGATGGAACGGCGGTTGACATTAGCGTGAGTGCAAGCCCTATTTTGAAGCGTCATAGGCTGCTTGCTGAAATGGACGCAGACGAGCTTTCAGAATTTAACAACATGACGCTGGACGAAGTTGACTTTGTCATTCTATAGAAACGGAGGTGATATGAGTGATTTATATCAAGCTGGACGAGAGTATGAATCTCGTTATGACAGTGAATGAGCCGATTTATCGGGGCGATAACCTGAATCAGAAAATCGTTTATTTGATTCCGTTGCAGGTCGGCGAGGTGGATATGTTGGCTGCCACTCCGTATTTGAGCTACATTCGCGCAGACGGTGTAGCTGACATTGTTCGCCTGGAACGAACAGAGGAAAAGTATAAAGAGGCCTATTACCAGTATGTCTTCCCTGTATCTTGTCGGTTGAGCAAGTACCCCGGTGAGGTATGTACCTGGTTGCAGATTTTTTCCGGGACTCCATCTAACCCGACAATCGCCAAGAGTGGTGAATGCTTGCTGTATGTGGAAGATTCCAAAAACATGGATGACTACATTTGTGACCATCAGCTCTCAGCCATCTACGCTTTGCAGAAACAGACAGAAACGACAGAAAACGGTGTGGCAACCATCCGTGTGGAAATGGATAAAAAGGGTGATAACCTTGTTTACGACTCTGAGAAGAAGGTCTTGCAGATGTCATCCAACGGGAAGCGTGTTGGTGATGCCATCGATATGAGCGAGATGGTCAACGACGACGAGACGATTCATTTCGGAGATAAGAATAACGACCCGACAGCAGATACTGAAGCGGTTATTTATTTTGGCTAATGGGAGGTGAGATGAGATGGGTGTGAGGGTTGCATACGGCAAGAAGTCAAAGATTACAAGCGCGATTGCGTCTGGTGTGATACCAAAGGATAGTTTGATTATCACAAGCGACGCAGAGGAGTCAGAGTTGTTCTTCTATGACGCTGCCGGTAATATGAAGCGCATCTCTGAGCGCAAGCAGTTTGCGACCATTAGCGAAGCGCAGGCATGGGTAGATGCCTATGGCTGCGATGGAAATATTATTTCTGTGCATAACGGCTCTGACTGGGTGCCTTACATTGTTTCTGACGAAGGTGCATTAACCCCTGTTGGTTCCGGTGAAATCAGTGTTGAGGATATTAAAACCATCGACGGCGGAACGGCGCACGGTATTCAATGAGACCATTCTGCAAAATATTTTGAAGGAGGAAAGTTATGCCTAATAAAACTATGAAGACTAAAATTCAGGTTCGGCGTGACACCACGGCGAATTGGCTGACCAACAAAGATGTTGTGCCTGCCGCAGGCGAGCCCTGTTTTGACCTGGAACTGGGCACGCTCAAGATTGGCGACGGCGTCACCAGCTATGAGAATCTGAAGGAAATCAGCGGCGGACAGGCCGCACATTATGAGGGCGTAAAGGGTGACGGCGAGAGCGATACCGATGTTATCAGTCGCGTGTTGACAGACGCTGGTGCCGAGGCTCAGAAGGACGATATCTTTGTCGTCAAGGAGCTGATTGCCGGTGGAAAGTATTCCTATACTGCCTATGTCTATGATGGCAGCGTGTGGGCTGCTATGGATGGTAACTATAGCGCAGAGAATGTGTACTTCGCCGACGACCTAACCTATACAGCAGCCATCGGCGTTCTGACTGTTCCCAGTTCCGGCTCTGGTACGATTGCCGCCTCCGGCAAGAATGTCAAGGATGTGCTGGCCTCTATTCTGGCGAAGGAAAAGAATCCTACCGCTACCCAGCCTGCCGTGACGATTACCTGCAAGCAGATTGCTGCGTATGAGGTTGGTTCCAAAGTAACTCCCGCATACACTGCTTCTCTGAGTGCAGGCAGCTATACATACGGCCCCGCAACTGGCATCACAGCTACCGCATGGAGCGTGAGGGATGGCACTGCCACCAAGGATACCGCCTCTGGTTCCTTTGATGAACTGACGGTTGGCGATGCTACCAGCTATGTTATTACCGCTACGGCGACTCACGGTGAGGGTGCTGTTCCTGTAACGAATCTCGGCAACGAGTATGCAGCCGGTAAGATTGCTGCCGGTAACAAGAGCAAGGCAACGGGCAAAATCACCGGTTATCGCAATAGCTTCTACGGTACGCTGGAGGCGAAGGACGGTGAGGTGAACTCTGCGCTGGTTCGCGGACTGAGCGGCAAGAGCAATAAGGCTCTGGCAGCTGGCAACAGCTTCAATCTTGCGATTCCTGTCGGTGCAATCCGTGTTGTGTTTGCTTATCCTGCCACGCTGCGTGATGTCAGCTCTGTGCAGGATGTGAACGGTATGAACGCCGAAGTCAAGACTGCTTTCACCAAGAGCGTCGTCTCTGTTGAGGGCGCAAACGGCTATCAGGCAATTGACTACAAGGTGTATGTGATGGACATGGCAAATGCCAACGATACCGTCAACACCTACAAGGTCACAATTTAACATGGAGGTGACGCATAATGGCTGATTTCGGTAAACTGAATTTTGCGGTTTCATTTAATCCGCAGACTGCGTTCCCTCTGGACGCACGGTATTACTTCTCTACCCTGAGCGCCGCTCAGGCTGCCGCCGCTACCGCTGTTGAAGTTGGTAGTTCGGACGGCGTTTATTTTTATGGTGAGAATGTCTGCGTTGTGACTAACTCTGCCGCAGACCTGTATATCATCCAGCCGGATAAAACTCTGAAGGCCGTCGGTACTGTTGTTCTGGGCGATGACAAGTCCATCGAAATTGTTGATGGCAAGGTCACGCTGAAAGGATTCAATTCCGCCACTGCTGGTCAGCAGCCCCGCATCAACGCGGCTGGTACTGCGTTGGAATGGTACACGCCTGACACCAGCACCGTATCCGGTCTGGCTGACACGGTTGCAGGCCATACACGGGATATTCAGAATCTTCAGACCGGCAAAGCTGATAAGGCCACAACGCTGGAGGGTTACGGCATCACGGATGCTATGACCGCCACCGCAATCGCAGAGGCAATCCAGACGGCCATCGCCGCCACCGGTCATGCCAGTTTCAAGAAGGTTGGCACTGTACCCACAGCGGCTGAGGCACAGGATAATGTTCTCTATCTTGTGATGAATGCTGACACCGGATTCTATGACATCTACGCTAAAGTAGAAAATGAAGTCGTCCGTCTGGATGATGTGAGCGTCAATCTTGATGGCTACTCCACCACCGAGCAGATGAATGAGGCGATTGCTACTGCTATTGCCAACAAGGTTGACAAGGTGGATGGCAAGAATCTTTCCACTGAGGACTTCACGACTGCGCTGAAAGAGAAGCTGGTTGCTCTCCCTGATGATGCAGAAGCGAATTTCGTCAAGAGCGTTTCTGACGAGTTTACTGTTTCTGCGGAAGGCAAGCTCGAAGTCAAGGAGGTCGCCCAGGCCAAGGTTACTGGTCTGCCTGATGCTCTTGCTGGTAAGGTCGATAAGGTCGAGGATAAGGGTCTGAGTACCAATGATTTTACCGATGAAGCAAAAGCAAAGCTCGATGGCGTAGAAGCTGGCGCAAACCAGAACCTGATTGAAATCGTTAAGCTGAACGGCGCCGCTTTGGACATTTCCGAAAAGGCCGTCAATATTCCGGTTGCAGGTGCGACTGCGGGCGTTGTTACCAGCTCTGCCGATGAGAACAAGGTCGCCGTTGCGGAAGATGGCAGCATGGAGGTCAACAGCCTGAATATGAGCAAGCTGGTGCAGTCCGAGGGAGATACGCTGATTCTTGATGGCGGCAACGCTTCTGTGTAAGCAAGCACATCGTTTATGGGCGGGAGGTATATACTCTCCCGTCCTATCTTTATAACAATGAAGAAGGGTGATTTATATGGCTACTACTACTTTTAATACCCGCATTTCCCTGAAGTATGATACTTATGCTAACTGGGTTGAAAAAGACCCTGTGTTGCTGGCAGGTGAGCTTGCGGTTGTCGTTGTGCCTGCCGCCACCGGGGCTGTGGCTAAAGAACCTGCCATCCTGTTCAAGGCCGGTAACGGTTCTTCTAAGTTCAGCCAGCTGCAGTTTGCCGCTGGTCTGGCTGCCGATGTGTACGACTGGGCAAAGGCTGAGAATAAGCCGACTTATTCCGCCAATGAGATTACCGGCCTGTCCGACTACATCTCCGGCGAAATTCAGGACACTGATACCCAGTACAAGCTGGAGGTTGATGCGAACAATGCTCGCAAATTCCATCTGTATTCTCAGGCAAAGGGCGGTTCAACATGGTCTCCGGTAAGCACTATCACCATCCCCAATGAGACCGTTTATACATTGATTGAGGGTGGCGCCAATGGTACCGTTAAGTTCAATGGTATTGATGTGAAGGTGCATAATCTGGGCACAGCTGCTTATAAGGATGAGGGTGCTTTCGATGCCGCCGGTGCTGCCGCTACCGCATTGGACGATGCAAAGACATACGCCGATGGTAAAGACGCCGCTATCGCTGCGGCCAAGAAAGCCGGTGCAGACGCCCAGGCCGATGTGGACGCATTGGAAGAGCTGGTCGGTTCTCTGCCTGCCGATGTAACTGCTACCACCGTTGTGGGTTATGTGGATGAGAAGGTCGGTGCTATTCCTGCGCAGACCGACTATACGGTTGCTGTTACCGCCTCTACATCCGAAGGCATCGCAAAGCGTTATAACATCAAGCAGACCGCAACCAATCTGGATGTGAACATCGATATCCCGAAGGATATGGTTGTGAAGTCTGGTACGGTTGAGACAAAGGCTGAGGCGGGTGCATGGGGCGAGGCTGGTACATACCTGCATCTGGTTCTTGCCAACGCTACTGAAGACGACATCTACATCAATGTTGGCAGCCTGATTGAGTATGTCACTTCTGGTTCCAAAGTTGGCGACCAGATTGTGATTGATGTTAGCGCCGACCATAAGGTAACTGCTACTCTTACGGGAGGCTCTGTGACTCTGGCACAGCTCCACACTGATGTGCAGACCGCTATCGGCAAGGCTCATAGCCATACGAATAAGGCTGAGCTGGACAAGATTGTTACTGGCGATAAGGCAAAGTGGGACGCTGCTGAACAGAAGGCTCACGAGCATGGGAATAAGACTATTCTCGACGCTATCTCTCAGGATAAGGTCGATGCGTGGGACGGCGCTGTTACTAAGCAGCATGAGCACGCAGACAAGACTGTGCTTGACGGCATCTCCGCCGAGAAGGTTGCGGATTGGGACAGCAAGGCTGCTGGCAACCATGAGCACGATATTACCGAGTTGAAGCAGGCTTCCGGTTATATCATCTTCAACTGCGGCAACGCCACTTTGAATATCTGAGACCCGATAAAATAAAAGCAACCCCGTCGTGTGTCATACACGGCGGGGATTTCGCTTAAAAGGAGGCTACCTACATGGCTGAATTTAACACACGAATCAGACTCAAACGAGATACGAGCGCAAACTGGACGAACAGTAACCCTGTCATTCTGGACGGGGAAATCATCATTGTCGATACGGCCAGCGGTAGCGTTCGCAGGAAGATTGGTGATGGGACAAAGACCTACTCACAGCTCCCGTTTGACGATGAAGACATCTACAATGCGCTTGCAGGGAAATGTGACGCAAGCGTATTTATCAATACCACTTTGGTGGCAGGCAGTTGGTCAAATGGTCAGCAGACGCTGACCGTTGCTGGGCTTGGCGCAGAGCAGAATGGTGTAATTGGCATTTCACAGAGTATTTCTGATGAACAATTTGCCGCAGCTGCGGAAGCCTGCCTGTATGTCTGCTCACAAAGTGCAGGCTCTATCACGATTGCGGCCAACGGAACAGTACCGGAATGTGACATTCCCGTTACCGTGATTTTGCTGTCTTAATGGGAAGGAGGCCTTTATGAACACGACAAACTATAACCTCTATCTTGAAGATGACAGCACGACACGCTTCCTTGACTGGCGCAAAAAGATGAACGGAACCGATAACTCCAATATGGTGAAAATCGATGCTGCTCTCGGTGAGAAAGCGAATAGCAGCGTGGCAGTGAATACAACTTTACTCGCCTCTGCATGGATTGGTGTCGAGGCTCCATACACGCAGGAGCTCACCGTAACAGGTCTTACGGCTTTACAGAATGGGACTATCTCGGTGGCGCACAGTGCCACGGCAGAACAGCGCGAAATTGCCAGAGAAGCAATGCTGTCTGTTATCGGGCAGGAGGATGGCAAGCTAACTATCGCCGCAGATGGTGAAATGCCCGAATTTGATATCCCGGTCTACATCATTTTGTTAGGTTAAAAGGAGGATGATTTCATGCCTATTTTATCAAATTTTCCCGGCGGAGCTGGCTCCGGCAGCGGTGGCGTGACGCTCGGCGCGGTTTCCAATATCAATGTGCTTGTTGCTTCAGGCAAGGTATATGTGAAATGGACTGACCCTTCCGATATTGTGGTATCGGGTTCTACGCTTGCAGCATGGGGTGGAACCTTGCTTGTGCGCAAGGCCGGTTCCGCTCCTAAGAGCCGCCGCGATGGCACTGTAGTGCTGGACAGCAAGACGAGAGATGCCTACAAAACATCTTATTTCTGCGACAGCGGTCTTTCCAACGGTGTTACCTACTACTATAAGTTCTTCCCTTATACCACAAATAATGCCTACACAGACAGCGAAGATAATGCATTTACAGCAACGCCTACCGTTCAGGTCACTGGCATTTCAAGCTGGAATGTGACAGGTATGACTGCATCAGAAGAAGCTGGCAACGGCAAAATGACTGTTAAGTGGACTGACCCCGCTGCAAGCATTACATCGGACGGTGTTACACTGGCAACATGGGAAAGCACTACGATTGTTGTTAAGGCTGATGGTTATGCATCCGGTAAGGACGACCCTGGGGCTGCGTTTACACGAAAGGCCACGACTCGCAACCAGTACGCCAATACGCCGCTGACCATTACAGGCCTGACGAACGGGACGACTTACTATATCAGTTTCTATCCCGAGACTACAGACGGTGGCATCAATACTTCTACATCTCAGCGGACTACCGGTAAGGCAAACCGTATTACCATTTCAGCAATCCCTTCACAAAGCGGTACATTGACCTATAACGGTAACAGCCAGTCTCCCACTTGGAGCAACTACAGTGCTACCAAAACCACCATTGGAGGCACCACATCAGGAACAAATGCTAATAATTACAACGCTACATTTACTCCGACTGCGGATTATCGTTGGTCAGATGGGAGCACCACGGCAAAAACAGTTGTGTGGTCAATCGGCAAGGCTGCTGGCTCTTTAAGCATTAGCCCTACCTCCATTACGCTGAATGCCTCCAACAGGTCAAAAACGATTACCGTTACGCGGGCTGGTAACGGTGTTGTCAGTGCGAGTTCCAATAATACGGGCGTGGCAAAGGTGACCGTTTCCGGCACGACTGTTACGGTTTCCAGCGTGAATAACACGACTGGTAATGCGACCATTACCATCAGTGTTGCGGCTGGCACAAACCATACCGCACCCGCCAGCAAGACCTGCGCTGTGACTGCATCCTTCAAACCTACGGCTTCCACTGCGGCTACTTCTGGCGTGAATTATACATCCGGTCTTTCCAGCGTAGCAGCATCGGATGTAACGCTGTTTGCTGAGGCAATCTCTAACAACAGCAGCATCACAAACGCGACATCCACGGTGTACATTGATTTCGGCAGCGTTCATCGTAAGGTCAGTGTTGGCGACCGGGTGACGCTCGCCCTGAATGGTACGGATTACACCTTTGATGTAATTGGTTTTAACCATGATACGCTGACAACATCTACCGCGTATGGTGCTACCACCAAGACCGGCAAGGCTGGTATCACATTCCAGATGCATGACCTGTTTGCAACGGCCTATGCGATGAACAGTTCTAACACAAACAGCGGCGGCTGGAAGAGTAGCGCTATGCGCACCTCGACGATGGTGACTATGAAGGGGTATCTGCCCGCAGCATGGCAGACAGCCATCAAGCCGGTCAATAAAGTTTCCGGCACTGGCGGCGGTTCTTCAAGCGGTACGGAAACAGTCTCCGACAGCTGCTTCCTGCTGGCCGAAATCGAAATCTTCGGTTCCACCACCTATTCCGTTTCTGGAGAAGGAACGCAGTACGCATATTACAAGGCAGGCAACTCGAAGATGAAGAACAAAAGTGGCTCCGCGTACGGCTGGTGGGAGCGTTCTCCTTTTTCTGGCGGCAGCAGTTATTTCTGTTTTGTCAACAGCGGCGGCAACGTCTACATTAACAGCGCCGACGGCAGTATTGGCGTCGCTTTCGGCTTCTGCGTCTAACCTCTCCACCCCGCCGCATTTGCTTTGACGCAGAATGCCCAGTGCGCAAACAAGGGCAGCCCGCTCTCCCCGGTCAGGGGAGACGGCTGCCCGTATGCCGCATTGTGTAAGGGGTACACCCCTTGCGGTTAGAGGTGTGGGAATCCCATTCGCATAAGTAAAACGGAAGAAAAGGAGGAAAGAATGTCCGTATATAAATCAAAGCGCAGTACGAGCGCAATCCAGTATGTCGAGAACGCACGGCAACTACAGGTGTTTACCATCAAGAATTGCGTGAAGTTCCCCAAACGATATACCTATATTGTCGTGCAAAAAATTGCGAATCTTGTGGAAGACATTGACACCCATGTGCGCGTGGCAGAATCAATGATGCCGACCAATCTGCATGAAGCACAGCTAAAGCGTGATGAGCTCACTTACACTTTCGGCTTGCTCAACAGCTTGGATGATAAGCTTCAGCTGATGTATGACATCGTTTCAGACAACCCGAATTTCAAGACGGAGTTTAAGTGGTTGCCTAACGCCATGCTTGAATGGGGTCGGCTCATCCAGAAGGAGCGTGACCTTATTACGGGCGTCAAGAAGGCAGACCGGAAACGGTTCAAGGAAAAATTCAAGGAATACGAAGATAACAGTATTCCGACAAATTAAGTTACTCTAAGGTCAAGTCTCGTCTTGTTGTGTTCTGTGGGCTTTTGGGCTGCTGTGGTGGCTCCGCTAACAACTGGTGGGAGCGTTCTCCTAATTCTGGCAACAGCAATAATTTCTGTAATGTCAACAGCAACGGCAACGCCAACAATAACAACGCCAACAACAGTAATGGCGTCGCTTTCGGATTCTGTAGGTCTATAGGTCAATCAAAGTAACCCTCGTGGCGAAATTTGTACTTCTGCAGAAGGGAGACTTGTTCCTGTAGCATAGTGAAATATGCTCAAAACAGTGTGTCGATGATATGCACCGGATGACGCTTCTTGCATGGCCGATGAATACGGGAATAGTCGGTTTCATGGTGCGGACTACGCAGTTAGAACTCCCGCCTACAATAAGACTGTACGGCACACCCAATTTTCTTGTATATAAGGGATGAGGTATGAACAGTAAGGAAAGACATGAAATTAGATATCAGCGCAGAGTGGCGGCTCGTCAGGCGAAAAGGACTGCCTACAGTGAAAGCTTTGGCCGTTATGAAGATGTGTTCTCCTATGAGCACCTTTATCAGGCGGGCAAGAACTGCTGCAAAGGGGTTATGTGGAAGAACAGTACACAAAGCTATATGAGCCGCATTACCACGAACACCGCCAGCACGCATGACGCATTGTTACGCAGAGAGTTCAGGAGCCGTGGCTTCCATGACTTTGACCTAATTGAGCGCGGAAAACTACGGCATATTCGGAGCGTTCATATCTCCGAGCGCGTAGTGCAGAGATGTCTTTGCGACAATATACTTGTCCCTGTGTTTTCTCACTCATTTGTTTTTGATAACGCCGCAAGTCTGAAAGGCAAAGGTGTTGATTTTGCTATGGACAGGCTGGATAGGCACTTGCATAGATTCTATCGAAAGTTTGGCGTCGAAGGCGTAGAATCTGGCGGTGTTCTCACGGGCGATTTTTCCGATTTCTTTAACAGTGCGCCGCACTCTATTATCTATAGAGAAGCGGAACGCAGGATACATGACGATGATGTGCGTCGTATTGCCTGCCAGTTCATGGAGGACTTCGGAGATGTTGGTTTTGGACTTGGCAGTTAGGTGTCGCAGATAGATGCGCTTATGGTCGCAAGCCCGCTTGACCACTTCATAAAGGAACAGCTACACATCAAATACTATGGAAGATATATGGATGACTTCTATCTGATACATGAGAACAGAGAATATCTGAAATATTGCATGGAGGAAATCAGAAAGAAGTGCAAGGAATACGGATTTGTTTTGAACGAGAAGAAGACAAAGATAGCGCCGCTGCGCAAGGGAGTCAAATTCTTGAAAACGAAGTTTTTTCTGAATGAAACCGGTGCGGTCATTCGCAAGATGAACCGAAAATCACCGGTCAAGATGCGGAAGAAGCTCAGAATATTCCGAAGGTGGATAGATGAAGGAAGGTTCACTATCACAGATGTAGAGACAGCCTATCAAAGCTGGCGCGGACATATGATTCGTGGAAACAGCACGCTTGTCTTGCGGAAGATGGATGCTTTCTACAACAGTTTATTCAAGAACAAGGAGGATTCAGGACATGGTAAAGTTTCTGAAGAACGGCAGCTTGCTCGCGCTTGTTGAGCAGCCGAACTGGGTCTACCTGCAGGAGAACGGCGCCTATGGCCTGTGTGATTATGAAAACGCACAGGGCGTCGCTATCAATGGTATCGTCTATAATCTTGCTGGAAACCTCATCAGTGAGAACGGCGAAGTCGATTTCAAGGATATTCCCAGCGGTGAATATATGATGCAGCAGGATAAGGTCGCCGCGCAGAATGCAGCAAATTTGGACTACCTTTTCATGATGACCGGCTATGACCTGCCTATGGAAGAGCAAGCTGAAGCGCAGGCTGTGAGCGTAGGCGACATTGAGGGTGAAGCTGTCTACGATGACACGGTGGATGACCCGGCCTATGTTGCTACGGAAGAGGAGGAAAACGCCAATGAATGAGCACAGTGCAAGATTTGAAAAAGTCAAAGGATACTATGACCGTGGCCTTTGGAACCGGCAGATGGTGATGAATGCCGTTGGCAAATGGATTACAGCTGAGGAAGCAGAAGAAATCCTGAGCGGTGGAAATGTGTAAGAAATAAAAAGTGGGAGCCGTGCTACACCAGCAGGCTCCCACAATGCATTTATGGCATATAAAACTTGGCTTTTATACAGAAGGTGGTGATTAACATGAGAATGTCCAAAAGAGAGTATCAGCTTAAGATGGCTGAGATTCGCAGAGAAAATGTTCAAAAGCAGTACAAGCAATCACTCCGCGAAGAAAAACGGAAATATGATACCAAGCGCATCGAAACAAGCAAGCTGCTTGCTATTTACCTCTTCGTGTTATTTAACGCCGTAATGATTTATGCGATGGCGGCTATGTGGGTACTTCATGATTTAACCTATCTCGGTGTCCTTATCACCGACATTGCCGCACAGGTTCTCATCTATGCGATTTATTGCCTGAAAGCGTATTGTGCGAAGAAGCAGAGCGAAAATGTGAAGCTGCGTAGAGAACGCTACGCTGGCATATCTGACGAAGAGAATAACGGGTCGTTGAATGAGATTCTTTCTGCTGCCGCTGATAGCACCGAGCCAGTGCCGTTTACAAACGGTGCAACCGTCAATGTATATGATTACGGTGCCGACAACGGCTCCGTTGGATAACGGACAAAGGAGTGATGTATCGTGGCGTTTAAGATGCGAACCAGCAAACCGGAAGCTGGTAATAAGTATTACATAACCAAAGCAAATGGCGGCTACTCCGACGCCATTAAAGGCAGTCCCACAGATAAGGACTGCGATGTCCTTTCTAACTGTGTAGGGTATGCTTACGGACGATTTAACGAAATTGGCGGGTATGGATACTGCAAGTACCTAAGACCCGTGAATGCAGAGAACTTCATTCAGTATAAGGGCACCTCTCTGAAAACAGGACAGACACCGAAACTTGGTGCCTGCATGGTATGGCAGAAAGGCGCTACGCTGAACGGCTCTGATGGGGCGGGTCATGTTGCTATTGTTGAGAAGGTCGTAAGTGATACGGAGGTCTATACATCCGAAAGCGGATGGGGCAGTTCCAATCCATTTTGGAACAAGACAAGAATAAAGGGAAACGGTAACTGGGGTCAAGGAGCTGCGTACAAGTTCCTTGGCTTTATTTATAATCCGGCTGTTTCAGATGAGAAACCGGTCACTACCGTTCCCTCGACAAGTGGAGGAAAAATGAAATACAGTTCAACGAATAGACCGTTGGAATGCATGATGACCCAGAGTACTTGCTACAAAGGGACAAGCACCATGACCGTCAAAGGCGTTCTTTGGCACAGCACCGGTGCAAACAATCCGAATTTGCGGCGCTATGTCCAGCCGGATGATAATGCTGCAAACAGAGCAGAGCTTTTGGCGCTTCTCGGCACAAATGGGAACCGAAACGACTGGAACCATATCAACCGTCAGGCTGGCCTGAATTGCTGGATTGGTAAATTGGCGGACGGGACTGTCACTACAGTACAGACTATGCCGTGGAATTATCGCCCGTGGGGCTGCGGCTCTGGCAACAAGGGTTCCTGTAACAATGGTTGGATTCAATTTGAGATTTGCGAAGACGGTTTGAACGATGCTACATATTTCAACAAGGTCTACAAAGAGGCCTGTGAAATTACGGCATACCTTTGCAAAATATTCAATATTGACCCAAACGGCACGGTAAATATGAATGGTGTATCCGTTCCTACAATTTTATGCCATGCAGACAGTCATGCGCTTGGGCTTGGCTCTAACCACGGCGATGTCAACCACTGGTTCCCGAAGTTTGGTAAGTCTATGGCGACGGCTCGTGCCGATGTCGCTGCGCTAATGAAAACCTCTGGCAGCGTTGCACCTACACAGCCGACAAACCCGACCACGCCTACAACCAGCACATTTAAGGCGGGAGATGTTGTCAAGATTATCGGCACACAGTATTACTCCGGTCAGTCAGTTCCTGGCTGGGTTCGGGCAAAGAACTGGATTGTACATTCTGTAAGTGGAAATCGTGTTGTTATCAACAAAAGTGAGGACGGTAAAAACTCCATTATGAGTCCGTTCAAGGCCTCTGACCTTGCGCTGGCAAACGCAAAACCGACCACGCCGACAATACCGTCTACTCCGTCCGCTCCTTCTGGTAATACAAACGAGGAAATCATTTGGAACTTCTTGCTTGGCAAGATTGGGAACGAATACGGTGTTGCAGGTATGATGGGCAATCTCTATGCCGAGTCTGGATTACGCCCTGACAACCTCCAGAATGCCTATGAGAAGCGGCTTGGATATACAGATGCTTCCTATACCGCTGCTGTTGACAATGGCACATACAAAAAGTTTGGGACTGATAGCGCAGGCTACGGCTTGGCACAGTGGACATATCACACAAGAAAGAAAGCACTACTTGCTTTTGCGCAGAGCAAGAAGAAGTCTGTTGGAGATTTGGGTATGCAGCTTGAATTCCTGTACAAGGAATTGAGCGAGAGCTATAAGGGCGTTTTTGCCGATTTGAAATCCGCCAAAACCATTCTTGCCGCATCCAATTCCGTGCTGATGAAGTTTGAGCGTCCTGCGAACCAGAGTGCGGCAGTCCAGAATAAGCGTGCGGCATACGGCCAGAAGTTCTATGACAAATACGCAGGCAAGACTCCGGTTGTGCCCGAACAGAAACCTTCTGCGGTTCCGTATCGTGTGCGTGTTACGGCGGATGTACTGAACATTCGCAAGGGTGCCGGTACGGGATACGCCGTGGCTGGTCAGATTAAGGGCGGTGGGGTTTATACCATCGTCGAAGAGAAAGCCGGAACTGGCGCCAAATCATGGGGAAAACTTAAAAGCGGCGCTGGATGGATTTCTCTTGATTATACAAGCAGAGTATAACACTCTGCCAGAAAAAGAAATGGAGGTACGATTATGGATTGGTTGGAGATTCTGAAGTACATCGCAGCAATCGCTTCCGGTCTGGCAGCCGCCATTCCTCTCGTTATTCAGCTTGTGAAATACATCAAGCAGGCTGTCAAGGAGAAGAACTGGGGCGTCGTTCTGGAGAAGGTTATGAAGCTGATGGAAACTGCCGAGACTAAGTTCAAGGACGGTGCAGAACGAAAAGAGTGGGTTCTGGCAATGCTCAAGGCGAGCGCAGATGGCATTAACTACGACATTGATTATGACGCAATTGCCGACATGATTGATAGTCTGTGCGACATGAGCAAGGTGATTAACCCTGCCACACCCGCAAATAAGGTTACTGCCAAGAAGGAAGAGGGGAAGTAACTTTATTCAGGAGGTGCTCATATGACTGACCAGGAAACTGTTATGCTCATTGAGACGGAACAGAGATGTAAGTCCAATACGCATAGAATTGATAATCTGGAAAATGAGCTGAAGGAAATCCAAAGCGAACAGAAAGCCATCTACAAGATTGCTACTTCTGTCGAGCTTATTGCACAGCGTGTCAGCAACATTGAAACGAAGGTGGACGACACAAACAGTAAAGTCGATGCACAGGCGAAAGCTTGGCAGGAAACCGAGCGTAAGTTGTCGGAAAAGGTCAATGAGGCTGAGAACAAACCGTACAAGCAGATTGCCAGCAATGTGAACTCTATCAGAGTTGCAGTTATCACCTGTATCTGCACTTTGCTTGTGAGTGGTATCATCGGTGCAATCGTCATGTTTGGCAAATAATTATCCGAGGATATTTTGTGGGTGTGAATATTCTCAGTTGAGGAAATGTGCGAAAATGAATTAGGGCAGGTTCGGAAATTACTCCGTTCCTGCCCTGTTTTTTTGCGCTATTTATTTGTAGGGGTCAAAGTGTGCGTTCGCTTTGAGGTTGTTTAACTGTCCATTATAAATTCAGCTTTTGAATGTTCACTTATAACAGCGTTGTTTAATCTAAACAGCGGTCTTATAAACGAACATTTCTATGTATGCGCCTCGGATTGAGTAGTTTCACGAGGCTTAAAAGATGTTGTATGTTGATTGTATAGCTAAAAAATCCAAGCAGATAAAATTTGTGCGCTGAAAGCGGACACAGAATTCGAAGAAGCAATTACGCATAGTACTTCTCACACAAAAATGGTAGAAAAAAGGATATCAAAAGCACACGAATACTTGCAATAATACATGGCGTAAAGAGAGGAATATGCTATGTATAGCGCAAAGATAAAAGCTCTAAATGATGAATATATAGAGTTAATCGAATTTTGCAGATTAAATAATCAGGTATCATTTGAAATGTACATCAATGATACCTATAAAAAATCGCTGCTGTTGTCTGCCGCAAGTTATTTTGAAGTTGCAATTACAAAAGCAATCCATGACTTTGTGGATAGAAAATCGCGGCAAAACACAGAAATTGTAGCATTTGTTGATAACAAGGCGATGAAGCGTCAGTATCATACTTTTTTCAACTGGGATGGAAACAATGCTAATCAGTTTTTTGGATTATTTGGAGACGCATTCAAGCATAAAGCCAGAGAACAAATTCAAGCAAAAGAGCTTGGCGAGGCTGAAATTGCATTTTTAGCCATTGGGCGAGAACGCAATCGCTTGGTTCATCAAAATTATATTGAAGCGCAGATCAATGATACATTTGAAGAAATATATGCGAAATATGGAAAGGCATGTGATTTTGTAGAACTGATTACTCAATTGCTGAGTACATAAATCTTAATGTTTCTGGCAACCGTATGGCAACAAAAAATCAGATAGCCCTTGCTACCTGAATAATGAAAATAATCCAAAGAATCTGAGCTAATTCCCGTAAACAAAACTGTTTAGAAAACTTCTAACAGGAGCGAGTTTGAATAAGTTTCAAGGGCTTTGGCCTAGCCGAAAAGCCCTTGAAAATACAGGCTTTTTGAGTCCCCAGGGCTCGAAAGCGGCCTCAAAAATGGTGAAACAGTACCATTTTGATACCATACACGCAAAGCGTGAATGAAATTTGCGTGGCATTTAGCCCCCTCGTTTTTCCTTGAGCACGAAGAAAAACGGGGGGCTTTTTTGTTTCTTTTTGCTCTCGTCCCAAATATCCCGTTCTGTCCCTGATGTCATAGACTCACCCCACAAAATCTGACAAAATCCCCAAATCTGGCTGACTTTCCCCCCCTTAAATTCGGAATGTATGAATTGAAAATAAGCCATATGACGCTACAACCCAGTATTTCCAGCTCTTGTTTTAGGCATGGTGCCGTTAATCATGTTTGCAACGGGAAGTGTGCTTGTTGACCTGCAAGAAGAACAAGGTGGATGTGCTTCGTACCCGAATGTTTGGCAATAAAGTCTATATTGATTTGGAGATTCAAGTAGATGGTGACAAGCCATTGACAGAGAGTCATGCGATTGCCGACCAAGTTCATAACAGCGTGGAAAGCAAATTCACCAATATTAAGCACATTATGATTCATGTGAACCCAACGTCATCAGGGGAAAGGCTCTGAAAACGTTTTTGTATCTCCCCATGCAGAGCATCTTCTGCGGGAGTTTTAAAGTTAACCGTATCTTCACGGCACATTCTGTACGGCAAGTACCGTGCATATGACGAAGCAAAATCACAAAGAGGTGGCAGCTCTGATTTCCCCTTTGGAGCGGATACACGGCGGTGATGGTGGCCGCCGTGTATCCGCCCCCGCTTGAAACAGTATGCGCTCCACGGGCAGGGAACGGCAACCGCCCTGTTATCAGTGGCGGCAGGCGCCGCTCTTCACCTCGTCATACAACGTCTGGAACTGCGCGGGGTCGTCATAAGCAGCCAATATCGTCTTCGCGATGACGCGTGAATCCCCATTATCGTAGGTGGATGTAAAGACCAGCGTCTGCACCTGAATATCATAATTCGTGCTGAACAGGTTGATCTTCACCGTGGCGATGCGGTTGCTCACGTTGCTGTTCACAAGCTCGAAGCTGGTGTAATCCAGGCCGTCGCTTTCATACAAAACCGCGTAGTCGCCCAGCACGTAGTCATTGATATACTGCGTAACATATTCGTCGTTGGAGCCGCTGTAAGCCCAGTATTCGTCGGTCACATCCCGCAGCACAGCGTAGCCGCTCATCCCGTCGGTTACCGCAACCGCCCCGGGAATATAATCCTCCAAAGCGCTCATCCATTCCGGGTAGCTGGCAAACAGGCCCAGATCATAATCCCGGAAGCGTACCCGGTTGCCCTCCTCGCTGGAATAGGTGCGGTCCGCCACAACGGTGGGATCGGATACCTGAACGGTCGCACTGGGTTCCGCCTGCACATACGCCGCAAGCACGGCTTCCAGCTCGTCAGCACCGCCCTGCCGGAACATCAGGATGGATTCGGAATCGTATGTAACCGTAAGCATACCGTCGCCGGAGAGCTGCATTTCCATGTCCACGGGCGTCCCCCCTTCGGCCGCCGTCAGCACGCCCGTGTCGTCTGCAAAGGTGTATGTGCCTGTTGCAACTACGGACGCATTGTCGCTCATGTCAAGGCCGCGGAAGGAGCCATCTTCCTCGAATACATAGAGAATGGAATTATCCTCCATCGCAGTCCAAAGCCCGGTAAAGTTATTTTCGGCAGGGTCGCCGTTGATCGTCAGTTCACCCACAGCAAGGCGCGTCTCCCCGCTTTGCGCCGCAAGCTGCGCAACGGGAACATAGCTGTCGTTGAACGTCAGGGTAAGCGCATCTCCGTCCGCAATCTGCACGTTGCTGAACGAGTAAATGTCCCCGTCGCTGTCGATGAGTTGGATGTTGAACATGCCCTCCCTGTTTCCGCCCGTAAGCGCGCTCAGGTATGTCAGAACTGCGCCGCTCTGCTCCATGGGCGCTGTGAGCAGATTGTTGCCCCAGTTCGACGTATTGTTGGGATAAATATACAGTTCGTTCACCGCGTAGCCCAACGCATTCTCAACCGTTACGCCGGCTTCCTCAGCCGCGATTACGCCTTTGCAGGCGCACAGCAGCAGCGCGCTCAATGCCAAAATACCGCCAAGGATTGCTGCAGATATTTTCTTTTTGATGTTTTGCATGTTGTCTTCCTCCTGAAAGCTGCCTTAATAAATTGGTTTATGGTGCATTCCTTTCCCCATCCTTACTATCAAAAGCGCATTACAGCATAATTGTAATGCGCAATAAAACGGTTGTATGTAGACCGAAGTCACGATTCAGGCATTTTTGTCAGAGATCGAGCAACAGGAGCTGCGCCTTGCCAGATACGCCGGCTTTTTCGTAAATCCTTGAAAACTGGTTTTTGACCGTAGAAATCTGCACGCCGAGCCGGGCGGCAATCTCTTTATTGTCCACGCCCTGTTTGGCCAGATCGTAAATCTCCCGCTCGCGCGGTGAAAGCTCCGGTTTTCCTGCGTGAAGCGCTGTAAACGATTTTGAGAGCCTGCCCGAGAGCGCTTCAATTTTTCCAAGGCCTTCGGAGGCTGCGGCCCCCACCATTACACTTGGGAGCAGGGGCCGGATTCCTTCATAGTTTTCCGCGAACGGCATATAGACGCCATCCGGCAGCGCCAGGTTGAGCGCCTCCGTAAGCGCGGCAATCGCTTCCGCCGTCCTGCCGGAGGCATGGAGCGCCCGCGCTTTGTAGATGTTGCAGTATACCTGCGGGAGCAGGTTGGAGAAAATTGCGGAGAGCGCCGCCATATGCTCACACATGCCGAGCAGTTTCCGGTATTCCCTGCCGTCCGCAAGGCAGCGGCCATATATGATGTAGGCAAAGGGCTGCGTCATCACGACAAGGCGCCGCTCCGTGATCTCCCCTTCGCTGAGCCAGGGGGCAACAACGGCGTGGTTGCCGATGAGCGCCGAGAGGAACCCCATGCTGAGATCCTGCGTGCAGCGGCAAAGATCCTCGGTGTTTTGCCGGGCCCGCTCCACGATACCCTGCGTTGCGTTTTGCAGCAGGCTTTCATCCCCCCGCAGGATTGCGATGCGCGCAAGCAGGAACAGGCCGCAAAGGTAAATGCTGTTCTGCCGCCTTGTGTCCGCGGCGAACAATGCCCGGTGGCAGAGCGCTTCCGCGCCGGTATCGTCGCCCCGGAGGAAGCAGGCCTCGGCCCGCATGATGTGCTCCGCGCCGATGCCGTGCCCCTGCGTCAGGCGATAATACACGGGCATGCATGCGTCCATCTGTGCCAGTTCCTCCGCAAGCTTTCCGCTCTCCCGCCAAAATAGATACAGCACGGAAGGGGAGCCGAACGTCCATGTGCTTTTAATGTTGATCAAGGTTGCCGGACCCTGCAGGCGTTCAAGCGCCCGCCGGTGCTTTTCGCTCATCGCATCAATGCGGTTATAATCAAGGAAGGAAAGAAGCAGGTCCATCTCGCCCAGAAGCTCGTTTTTCCGGCGCTCGGGCAGGCTGCTCTCCCGGATGATCTGTTCGATCTCCACCTGTGCGCAAAGAAGCCGCGCATTTTCATGCAGAAAGAACAGCGTAAAGGCAAACGGCACCATCGCCGCCGGATATTTTGCCTTGAGCGCATAGGGCGCATGGTCCATCACGTCAAGAATCATCGGCTTTGTGTCCTCGTCAACCACATCCGCAAGCTCGTAACTCGTCAGCGGAGCCGAAAACATGTGTTCCCATTCCCCGGAATCATAATAAAAGCGGAATGCGTTCTTTCTGTCCCCTGCCCTGCGCGCCGCCTCGCCGCCCCTGAAATAGATTTCTTTTTTCCGCGCCTCCGAAAGAGCCTGAAAGCGTTCCTTCAAAAAGGCAGCAAACACGGTATGCAGGTAAAACGCATATGTCTCATGATCGAAATGGACGAAGGCTGGCTGGGAGCGCAGCAGCTTCTCCGCGTGCGGCGCATCCATTTGCGAAAGCTCACACGCCTGTGTCAGCGTAAAACGCGGAAAGATGGAAACGGAAAGGAAAAAGCCGCGCTCCGCTTCGGAAAGGCTGTCCCAAAGCACCTGCTGCATGAGCTGATCCACGCCCGCGCCGGAAAAATCGCCGTATTTGATGTATGCCATAATCTGCATATGCAGCGCCATTACCCATCCGTCCGTCGCCTGATGCACGGCGAGTACCCTGCTTCTTGAAACAGAAAGGCCGGCTTTTTTGAAATATGCTTCCGTATCCTCAGCACGGAAGGCAAACGTGTCCGCCTCCAGCAGATAAATACGATGGTTTGCAAGCAGCGCACCCGCTGCAAGCCGGCGCGTGAGCGCCACCACATGCAGGCACTCCCCGCCATGGCGGGAAAGCGCCTCAAGCAGCCGTTCCGGCTGCGGCAAGCCGGATGCTTCAAAGCTATCCAGCACGAGATACGCTTCCTCTGCGCATTCAAGGGTTTCAAGCGTCTCCGCAATGGCGGGCATCGAATCCTGATCCGGGACGCCGATGGCGAGAAGCTCCTCCGCACAGTGCGCATCCACCTGCGCAATCAGCTTGCAGACCGCATTCCATGAAACCTGCGCCTGCCCGGTCAGAAACGTATGCACATACACGGGCGTGGATTTCGGCACGGCATGCACGAAAAAGCGGTTGAGGGCAGTGGTCTTTCCGAACCCGCCCGGCGCATGCGCCACCGTCAGGGGGAAGTCCTTCAAATAGCCAAGCGCCGTCTGAATCCGTTCGGGAAAATAAAGGACCGCAGGATTGATCTTTTTCTGTCTCGGCATGCGTTGCTCCCGTTCATTTTTAGATGTGTGGGATTTCTTAAATTATATCACCCCAAACGCGCGTTCCGCAACGCACGCGGGCATAAAAAAGAGGCCTTGCGCCGCCGTTTCAGCAGCGTAAGGCCCCCGGTACATGGGCTACTTTACAGTAATCAATTCATATTCGCGCGTTCCAAGGCCAATCTTTTCCGCATGCACAAGGCAGCTTTCCCAATCGGATTCCGGCGTTGTGTTGCGGAAGTGGTCTCCCAAATCCACAAAGCCCTGCCGCGCCATATTGTCCGAAAGGCGGCTGCCCGGCAGCGGGTTCGCCGCAAGGCAGGCATCCGCGCAGGCCTGGTCAAGCGCCAACGGATCGAAGGAGGCAAACATGCCGATATTCGGCAGGATCGGCGCATCATTTTCGCCGTGGCAGTCGCAATACGGTGAAACATCCACGATCAGCGAAACATGGAAGTGCGGCCTTCCATCCACCACGGCCTTGGCGTATTCCGCCATGCGGCGGTTGAGCACTTCCACCGCGTCATCCTCCCTGAATTCAATCGCATCGAAGTTGCATGCGCCGAGGCAGCGCCCACAGCCGACGCAATGCGCGAGATCGACCGTCATCTTCCCGGTTTCGGAATCGAACACAAGGCCATCGTTCGCGCACTCCCGCCGGCACTTGCGGCAGCCGCGGCAGCGCGCGGCATCAATGCTCGGCTTGCCGTTGGAATGCTGCTCCGCCTTGCCCGCGCGCGAGCCGCACCCCATACCGATGTTCTTGATCGCGCCTCCAAAGCCGGTGGTCTCATGCCCCTTAAAGTGCGAAAGGCTGATAAACACGTCCGCATCCATCACGGCGCGGCCGATCTTCGCTTCCTTTACGTATTCGCCGCCTACAACCGGCACGGCAACATCGTCCGTGCCCTTGAGTCCGTCCCCGATCAGGACAGGGCAGCCCACGGTCATCGGCGTAAAGCCGTTTTCCCATGCACAATACAGGTGCTCAAGCGCATTTTTGCGACTGCCGGGATACATGGTGTTGCAGTCCGTCAAAAACGGCTTCCCTCCTTCTTCCTTCACCAGATCCGCAACGGCCTTCGCATAATTCGGGCGCAGATAGCTGATGTTGCCAAGCTCGCCGAAATGCATTTTTATTGCCACGAACTTGCCTTCCATGTCGATCGTACCGACGCCCGCCCTGCGCATCAGCTTTTTCAGCTTTGCGGGCAGCCCGTCGCCATAGGCGGCCGTACGGAAATCCGTAAAATAAACCTTCGCTTTTTCCATGATTCGTTTGCTCCTGTTCTTTCGTTTGTGGTTAAACCATTATAGCGCTTAAAGCCCGCTTCAAGTCAAGGCCGTATGGCGTTACAGCAGCCGCACGTTTTCGTCGATGCCGAGCAGGCAGATATATGCTTCGCGCACGGGCGTTGCCGTAAGGGCGGCAAGCGCTTCGGCATACAGGGTAAGCTGGCGCGCATGCTTTGCGGCGGCCTCCTCCAGCGTTGTGCCTGGGGGAACGAAATCCGTCTTGTAATCGAGCAGGACCCATGCCCCTTCTTCCAAAAAGCAGCAGTCGATGACGCCCTGCAGGAGGATCGGCTCATCCGTATCCGCGCCGAGCAGGTGCCGCGCGCTCACGCGGTAATTGAATTCGAGTTCACGGCGCACCGTTTCGGATGCAAGCAGGCGCCTGCCAAGCGGGGAGGCAAAAAACGCCGCGATGTGCGCGGGCCGGATGGATTCCGCTTCCTCCGCACACAACACGCCCTCCTCCCGCAGCCGCACGATTTCCCCGGCAACCTCCTCCTGCGCGTAAGGGCGAAGGGGGATGGCGCTGAGGAGTGCATGCACCGCAGTGCCGCGGGCCGCAGCGCCGAAGCGCGCGTCCTTTTCCGCAAAGCCGGGCGCTTCCGCCATGGTGATCTCATGTCCCGCAAGGCCAGTTACGGTCACGCGGCTCGGGATCACGGTATCAGCCGCATGCGCATAGCGCCGCGTAAACAGCGCCCCGAATTCCGCACCGCCGCCCTCCGCGCGGGCCATGCGGGCAAACCGTTCATATTCTCCACGCCGCATGCGCCCATCCAGCAGCGCCGTACCCACGGCGGGCCGCACGGAAACCTGCATCCACCCGCCCGGCTGCGTCCGTTTCCAGGGCAGGCCGAAGCGTTTGCGCAAAATGTCGCCATCCTGTGTTTGCAGCACCGCGCCGAGCACCCAATCAAGAAAGCTGTTCGCCGCAGCCGCACGGGCAGGGCTCAGCGGCAGCGCCGCTTCCCGCACGGCGCGCGCCGCGTTCGGCAGTGCCGCAAGCAGGATCAGCCTGTCCCGCGCACGCGTCATCGCCACATACAATACGCGCATCTCCTCCGCAAGATCCTTTGCTGCGGCACGCGCGGCAATGGCGCGCTTGTAGATGGTTTCCTTTCGGAAGCCACCCTCCTCCAGCTTTGCGCCCACGCCAAGTACCCCGTCCGCTGCAAGCGGCGCGCGCGCCGCCATGCGGTTAAACGGTTTTGAAAGGCCGGCTACAATCACACCGGGAAACTCCAGGCCCTTGCTTTTGTGCACGCTCATCACGCGCACCACGTCCGCACCCGCCGTCTGCGCCGCGCCGAGCGTACCCGTTCCCACCACCTTTTCCATGAAAGAAAGGAATGCTGAAAGGCCGCGCGCGCCGCTTCGTTCATACAGCCGCGCACGCTCCACAAGCGCCGCAAGGTTTGCAGCGCGCTGCTTCCCGCCCGGGAGCGCCCGGCAAAAAGCGCCGTAGCCCGTTTCATCCAAAAGGTATCCGCAAAGCTCCTCCACGCTGAGCAGGCGCGAAAGCTCCTGCCATTCCTCCAAATGCCGGAGGATGGCGGACGCCTTGGCGCCAAGCGGCGTGTCGTAGGCCGCCGCCCGCGCAAGCGAATCCACGCAGGCAAGCGGTGTACCCGCTTCATCCCGCCCATGCTCCGCCCTGAGGCGCGCGATCTCCTCCGTAGTGAATCCGCCGATGGGGGAACGCAGCACTGCGGCAAGCGAAATATCCCGCCGCCGGTTATCGATCGTGCGCAGGAGTTCCATGAATACACGCACTTCCACCGCATCAAAGAAACCGCCGGTCAGTTCCGCATAGGCAGGCACGCCATGCAGCGCGAGCGTTTCCGTCCAAAGCTCGGCCACGCCCCGGTGGGAGCGCAGCAGAACGACAAAGTCCGAGTAATGCAGCGCGCGCAGTTCGCCAGTTTCCTTGTCCCGGATCTGCTCCGCCGCCATCAGCGCATGGATGCGCTCCGCCGCCATGGCGGCTTCGAGGGCCACTGCGTCCGGCCGTTCAGCCTCCGCCAGAGCTTCATCCTCCTCGTCCTCCGGCTCCGCAGCAGGCACATTCTCCATATCTGCGATGCACAGCTCGGCCCCGCCGGGGCAGCCCTGATCGTCCCGCCCGTGGACGAGCGCTGCCGCCGCGTCATAATCAATCTCAGCAGCCTCCGCCGTCATGATCCGCGAAAACACGCCGTTCACGGCATTTACCACGGCAGCAGTGCTCCGGAAGTTCGCGTTAAGGTCAATCCGCTCCCCCCCATGCCCGGCACGGTAGCACGCATAGCGCTCCATAAACAGGCGGGGCTCCGCCATGCGGAAGCGATAAATGGACTGCTTCACATCGCCCACGAGGAACAGCCCGCCGTCCCGCACGATCGCGGAAAGGATCAGCTCCTGCACGGGGTTGGTATCCTGGTATTCATCCATGAACACATAGCGGAAGCGGCGGCGGTATTCGCCCGCCACTGCCTCGTTTTGAAAGAGCGCAAGCACCTTGTGTTCCATGTCGGAATAATCTATAACCGCGCGCTCCGCCTTTGCCTCCGCATAACGCGCATCAAGCGCGGCGACAGTCTCATACAGTTCCCGCATGGCGGGATACTGCGCGTGCAGCCGCCCGGCCTCCGCTGAAAGCGGCTCCGCATAGGCGTTTTGCTGCGCCTTTACTTCTTTTTTCAGCGCGTCGCGCGCATGCTCAACTGCCTTGCGCGCATCGGGCGCAGCGCCGCTCCAGCTGATGCGCACAAAGCCCGGAAACGCTGCAAGCGCCGCTGCATATGCGCCGCGCGTATCGTGCAGCAGAAGCCCGCGCACTGCCAGGATCTCCCCATCAAGGTGCGCGGCCAGCTTCGGAGCATCCTCCGCGATGGTGTCCCGCATGCCCTGCAGGCGGTCGAGCGCAGCAGCGAGCGCATGGCGGCTGCGTTTGAGCAGCTCCGCCACAGCGGGTGAATGTTCCAATTCCTCCGGTGAAGCCTGATACCGCTCCACCGCCTGCGAAAGCCATGGGAGCGGCTCCGGCTGGGCAAGCGCGAACTCATACACGCCAAGGATCAGCTCCGCCGCGCGCGTTTCGTTCCCGCCGAGCGCTTCGATGAGCGCGGAAAAGCTGCCGGTTTCCAGCGCATAGCGTTCTTCCGCAACAAGGTCCCAGGCCTCCTGCTTCATGACGAGCGTCTCCGCCTCGTCCGCCACGCGAAACGCGGGGTCAAGCCCCGCCTCATGAAAGTGGCGGCGCAGCACCTCCGCGCAGAAGGAATGCAGCGTGGAAATGTTCGCCTGCACCACATCCCGCGCCGCATCATGCAGCCGGGCGCGCACAGCCTCATCCTCCGCCTCGCCGGCCGCCGCCGCAAGGCCGTTTTCCACGCGCTTCTTCATCTCCGCTGCGGCGGCGTTGGTAAACGTGACACAGAGAAACTCACGCGCGGATGCGCCCTCCGCCACAAGGCGGACGAAGCGTTCCGTGAGAACCGCCGTTTTGCCTGAGCCCGCAGCCGCGGATACGAGCAGATTCCCGTTTTCTTCAATTGCGCGCCGCTGCTCATTCGTCCACTGTTTCATGCCTGGCCTCCTCCAAAAACGCATCCGCCTTCACAGTGCGCACACTGCGGTACGTGCAGCCGCCAAATGCGGGATCAAACCCGCACACGCTTGCATAATCGCACCGGGCGCACGCCGTATCCCGTTTGCTTTTGCGGTAAGGCGCCGTTTCCGCACGCCCCGTGCGCACGGCTTCGGCCGTTTGTGCCGCCTTGCGCCGTGCGAATTCCGCCACGGCGGAAAAGTCCTCCGGGTCCAGCACACCCGTTCCCTTTTCCGGCGCTACGGACGGGCCGCCTCCGGCTTCCAGCAGCTCCGCGTTCTTTAAGGATACGCCGCGGAGCCGGAAGGCCTTCTGCACCTCTTTCAAAAGGGCCTCGCCGGAGAGGCCTTCTTCGAGCACAGGCGTTTTCACCGGCAGATAATAAAACCCCGCGGGCAGGGCGCGGTGCGCCGCATCGTCCGCCGCCGCAACCGCGGCAAGATACAGAGGCAGCTGCAGCTTCAGCCCGTAATACAGATCCGTGTAGCTGAACTCCGCACTGCCCGTTTTATAGTCGATCACGCGGAAAAAGCGCGTGCCTGCCTCGTCAAACGTGCCGTCCAGCCGGTCGATCTTCCCGGAAAGCAGGCAGCGCGTGCCGTCCGAAAGCGCGAACTCAATGGGAGGGTATGCCTTGCCGCGGCCGAATTCCACCTCGCATCCTTCCGCCTGGAAGCGCCCCGCGGCAAGCTGCCGCACGATGGCGTGCGCCGTTTCCTTCACGCGGCGAACAAGCCGCGCCGCAAGGGCGCGCATGCGCGCCGTGTCAAGCAACACGCCGTTGTTGTGCTCCGCGATGAGCGGCGGCAAAAGCTCCGCAAGCAGCGCTTCCACCGTTTCCGGCGCGATCTCCCGCGCGGGGATGTTGAGCGCAATGATCCGCTCGGTAAACCGGGCGAGCGCCTCATGGCAGAATGCGCCCTCATCCGCGCGGCGTTCCCGGTATTCCCTGGGCGGCTCAATGCGAAGGCCATAGCGCACAAAATGCTTGAACGGGCAGGCGTTGAACGTTTCAAGCCGCGTGGCGCTTCCATACAGGGGCGCGCCGTAAAGCGCGGCGGCAAGCTCCCGGCCGAACGGCTCCGGCGAGTTTTGGTGGAACAGCGCCGACTCCGCCTGCTGCAGGCGCGCCGCATACGCCGGCGCGGCAGCAAACGCGGCATAGAGCGCCTGCGTGCCTTCTTCAAAGCGGCCCTCATCCACGCCGGTACGCAGTCGCTCCACCAGCCGTGAAAACCCGCCTTCCGCCGAAACGGGCGGCGCGGGTGCAAGATCCGTGCCCGGTTTCACATCGGGAAAGATGGCGCGGATGGTGTCGATCAGTTTGCAGGGCACAGCGGATTCCGCGCCCATGCCAAGCGGATAGGAAAGATAGAGCCGCCGGCTTGGCCGCGCGATGGCGCCATACACATCCGCAAGCTCCTTCTCCGTGCTCTCCCGGCTTGAAGGGAGCGCAGGAAGGCCGAGCGCGGAAAGCGAGGCGCGTTCCGCATCGTCGATCATGCCGTCATTGCGCGCATACGCGGGGAACACGCCTTCCACCGCGCCCAGCACGAACAGCGCGGAAACGCTGCGCGCGCGCGTGCGGCCGAGGCTCCCAAAGAGCACCTGGTCCGCAGTTGTCGGAATGACGCCCACTTCATAGGTGGAAAGCCCTTCCTGCAGCACCGCGATGTAGCGCTCCGTGGAAAGCGGCGCTTCCCCCAAAATCGCATGCAGCTGCGTAAACAGCTCCATGAGCATGTTATAAACCTGCGCGCATTCCTCCATCAGCTCAAAACGGCCGCGCGCGCGCAGGCTTTTAGCCTCCGATGCAAGCTGGCCGCGCACATCGAGCGCAAGCAGGTACGCATAAAGCGCCTCCGTCTTCGCGCGCGCTGTCGCCGCACCAGCAAGGCGCGTGCGCAGCTCCACCAGCGGCGGCATCAGCCCTTTGCGCGCCCGCTCTGCGCCGGGCGGCACTTCCCCGCGCGCAAAGGGCGCCGTAAGCAGGGTGCCGCGCATGCCGTAGCGCAGTACATAAAGCTCAAACGCTTCGGCATCCTCCGTTTCCACGCCCGCAAGGCCAGTTTTTGCCACCTCAAGCACATCCCGCTGCCGGAAGGCGCGCGCGGCGGCGGAAAGCGCGCTCACCACGAGGCGCGCCGCGGCATAGCCCGCAAGCGGGTGTTTCGCATCCGTAAAAAACGGAATATCCCGCGCCCGAAGCGCACGGCTTACAGGGTTGATGTATGCGTCAAGATCGGTGGCGATGACAGCCATGTCGCGGTAACGGATGCCGCTGTCCGCGGCTTTCAGGATCGCATCCGCAACGGCTTCCGCTTCCGCCGTGCGGCTTGTCGCCGCAAACAGGGATACGGCCTCCGCCGCATCCTTCCCCTCATAGGGCCGGAACGGATATGCAAACGCCTCGTGTTCCAAATGGCGCAGCGCCGGATGCGCGCGTTTTGCCGCGTCTTCATGGGGGCCTGCAACCGGCAGGCGCACAGTCCGCGTCGGGCAGCCCTGTTCCTGCGCAATGCTTTTAAGCCGCGTCAGGAGGCGGCTTTCCGCCTGAAACACCACCCTGTCTCTGCAATCCGGCGAAAGATCCGCCCGGAGGGCGATCGTAAGTGAACCCGCGCATCCCATCAGCGCGCCCACAACATCGTAAAGCTGTTCGGAAATAAGGTCAAAGCCATCGATGATGACGGCCTGTCCGGCGATGGAGGAGCGGGGAAGGCGTTCGCACAGCGCAGAGAACGCATCCGCCGCATCCATGTTGCGCCCGGCAAGATATTCTTCCGTGCGCGCATACAGAAGCGCAAGGTCGGAAAGCTTCGCCGCAAACGGTGCGTTCGCGCCCAGGCGTTCCGCCGCATCCGCAAGCTGTTCCGGCGCGATGTTGAAGCGCTTGCATTCCGTGATGAACGAATCGCACCGTTCCGCAAAACCCGCGCGTGCGGATACGCCGCCGAATGCGGTGAGGCGCTTCGCTTCCTCCTCCGCGGTTTTTCGGATGACCATCCTGCGCCCCTGGCGGGAAAGGAACACCGTCCGCTCGCCTGTCTCGCGCAGTACGCGCCGCGCGAGCGAGGTAAACGAAAAGACCGACGCCTGCAGCAGGCCGCCCGGCAGGGCGGCCGCAAGCTCGCGTTCGGTCTCAAAGGTAAACTGCTCGGGGACGATGAGCGCAACGGTTTCGCCGCGCGCGCAAAGCTCGGCCACCCGCTGCCGGATAAAGCGGCTCTTTCCGCTGCCTGCGCGCCCGGCGAGGAACGTGACCGGGGCCGCCATCAGAAGCGCTCCCGGTGCAGCGGATTATAAACCACTTTGCCTTCCTGACGCGCGCTTTCAAACAGCGTGATGCCCTGTACGGTCATCGAAGCATTGGGGGAAAGGCGCTTGAGCTCCTCCGTCACAAGTTCGTCGTGCTCCACGTTGCGTCCGAGCGTAATGTGCGGGCGAAAACGCTTGCGCTCGCGGGAAAATCCGTTGTCATACAGCGCGCTCTGCAGCGATTCATACAGCCGGTCCAGTTCGTCCAGCTCTCCTTTTACATGCAGGAAGGATGTTTTGCTGCCGTTTTTATCGAAGCAGTCATATTTTCCAAGATGCAGCGTAAATGTGCGGATACCGCGCGCGGCCTCGCGCATTGCAGCGACTGCGCCGGCGAGGTCGTCCGATTCCCCGATGAAATGCAGCGTGATGTGGAAATTTTCCTGCGGCACAAACCTACCGCCGCAGCTCATCTGCTTGACTTCCTTCTGCACGCGCGCAAGTTCCTGCTTGAACGAGCGCGGCAGTTCAATGGCGATAAAAAGGCGCATAGCGGCCCTCCTTTGAAACGGTTGACTTTAACGTATAGTATACCATTGCAAAGGCGCGCCGGGCAACGGACACTTAGCCGTTCTTCCGTTCCCTGCGCCCCAACGCGATTTCGAGGAACACTTCTTTGGAAAGGAACGGTGCGACCGCTTCCAGCTCGTCCAACGAAAAGTTCCTCTTCTGCGCTGCTTTCTGCGCAAGCGCATCCATTGTTTCCCTCCCGAGGAACGGCGCAAGATCCTCCAGTTCATCCAGCGAGAAGCCGTCCCGCTCCGCCGCTTGTCTCACTGCGGCGTCGAGCGCTTCCCTCCCGAGGAACGGCGCCAGGTCCTCCAGTTCATCCAGCGAGAAGCTGTCCCGCTCCGCCGCTTGCTTCACTGCGGCGTCGAGCGTTTCCCTCCCGAGGAACGGCGCCAGGTCCTCCAGTTCACACAGCGAAAAGCCGTCCCGTTCCGCCGCCCGCTTCACTGCGGCGTCGAGCGTTTCCTTCTCGAGAAGCGGCGCAAGATCCTCCAGTTCATCCAGCGAGAAGCTGTCCCGCTCCGCCGCTTGTCTCACTGCGGCGTCGAGCGTTTCTTCTCCTTGGAGCGGCCCCAAGCTCTTCAGGCACTCCAGCGACTTCAGTGGCTTCAGCTCCTCTTTCAGCCGTTTCAGTTGGGAATCAAGCCCCGAAAGGCCGTCCGCAGGAACCGTTTCCCAAAGCGCGGCATCCGCACCGCCCGTTTCCGCAGCGTTCGATTCCTCCGCCGCAGTTTCACCGGTCAGCAGCGCGTCCACGCTCGTGCTGAGTACGGCCGCAAGCGTGGGCAGTTTAAAAATGTCCGGCATGGACTCGCCCCGTTCCCAGTTGCTTACCGCCTGATAGCTCACCGAAAGCTGCTCGGCAAGCTCAGCCTGCGTCAAATTTTTTGCTTTGCGCAGCGCCGCAATGCGTCTGCCAATCTCCTGCATATCCGCCATGTTCACTTCCTCTGCCCGGTTTTTCTGGGATCGGTTTTCCTGGTTCTTTTTTCCGAAAATCATGCTCGTGCCCTCCTGCAAAATTTCGATTGCCTTGCTTTTATTGAACCCCAGGCACGCCGACCATGTCTATCATGCGGTGCTTGAATCCGCAAAAGAAGTGCGCTCAAGCAATGCTTGAGTCCATTATAACACAAAAGCGGGCGGAACGCTTCCGTTCCGCCCGCTTTAATTCCAGGTTTGTTCAGCCTTTGTTCGTGGAACCGCCGTTCGCACCGCCGCCGGTGCCTTCCGGTGTGCTTTGCGCATTAAGGGGCAGCAACGTGCCATCCGCCTGCGCATAAATTTCAGTGGTATTGTCTCCCGCGCCTTCGAGCATCAGATGATACATCTGCTTATCCATATAGGTCGCATATGTAGCGCTTTTGACGGTCGCATTCGGATACTTTTCCTTGACGGCCTTGGTGACCTTTTCGGGCAGGTTGCTGACCTCCACGGTCTCGCCTTCCTTAAAGCCTTCAATCGTGTTTTCGCCGCCCGTCACATTCGGCGCGGTCGATGGGGAAACGTCCGTTGTGGGGTTCACGGTGGGATTTACGGTGGGGTTCACCGTCGGATTCACGGTGGGGTTCGGCTTTACCGTGGGCGTGGGCGTTACCTTGCCGTTGTAACAGCCGGCGCCGAGCAAAAGCAGAGCGGCCAGCAAAACGGACAAAAGCATACCATGTTGTTTCATACTGTGCCTCCTTGTTGATTCCGGCGTGCGCCGGCTTCTTTTCTGCGGTTAGTATTCCCATCGCAGAGCGCAGTATACAACGCTTATATGGTGCGCAAATTTTTGTGCAGCGCATTTGCCTGCCGCAGCGCGAAACTATTGCGCCTATTTTTTCAATATGATATGCTATTGAGCATGTCAAAGCCGCAAAATGATATAAAATATATTATTTTTAGGCAAAAAACGAGGGGTGACACCGATGAACTTTGCGCTGCGCGCTTACATAGCGCCGGATTTTTCCAAAAAAGAATTTACGGCTGCACCGGAGTCCGTTTGGCTTCCTGCGCCTGCCGATGCCGTTGCACCTGAAGGATACCATGCCATGAGCATCTTCCCGGAATATTTCAAAATCCGGGGCGCTTGGCTGCTCGCACAGGAAAGCCGTATGGATTGCGTAGCGGTTTATGAAGGCGGAGAGATTGCGGTGCGCGAAATCCGCCTGCTGAAAAAGGGGGATCTCGTTGCGGTTGGGCGCACGGAAAACGGGGCGGACGGCATTGTTGTTCATCCGGATGGCTTCCGCGAAACACATGACCGGGGCGACGTGTTCGCGTTCCGCAAGGGCCGTTCGCGCGAAACCGCATTCTCCCGGGATTATGACGAGCTGTACGAGCTGTTGCGGCATGAGCGGGAGCATGGGAAAATCGTCTGGGTGATGGGTCCTGCATTTGCTTTTGATCACGATGCACGAAATGCTTTTTCGCTCCTCGTCGCAGGCGGCTACGTACATGCGCTGCTCGCCGGAAACGCGCTCGCCACGCACGATTTGGAGGCAGCCTACCTGAAAACCGCGCTCGGCCAAAATATCTACACACAGGAATCCCAGCCAAACGGCCACTACAACCATTTGGATACGATCAACCGCGCGCGCTATCATGGCAGCATTGCCGCGTTCATCCGGAACGAAAAAATCGACGATGGGATTATATACCAATGTGAAACGCATCATGTGCCCTATGTGCTTGCAGGATCGATTCGGGATGACGGCCCGCTGCCCGGCGTCATCGGGGACGCCTATGAAGCGCAGGACCGTATGCGGGAGCAGGTGCGGGATGCAACGACAATTATCTGCATGGCAAGCATGCTCCACACCATAGCGACCGGGAATATGACGCCGACCTACCGTGTCCTAAAGGACGGCACAGTTCGCCAAGTGTATTTTTACTGTGTGGACATCGCGGAGTTCGTCGTCAACAAACTGACCGACCGCGGCAGCCTTGCGGCGCGCGGCATCGTGACAAATGTGCAGGATTTTATCGTAACGCTGACCAAGGGTTTGGGCTTGCAGTAAACTTTGATCCGCTTGATTCACAAGTTGCAGGGGGCGCGCCATCGGCGCGCCCCTTTTGTTGTTGAACCAGCGGAGACTTCCTTGCACCCGCAGCAGCGGGACAATCCTCAGTCGCCTGCGGCGACAGCTTCTTTCAAAAGGGAGCCTTTTTAGCAAAGAAGCAAAAAACGCACGCAGGTTGCCTTCACTCCACCGTTACCGATTTTGCAAGGTTGCGCGGCTTGTCGATGTCGCAACCCTTGAGCAGCGCCACATAGTATGCGAACAACTGCAGCGGAATAAGCGGCATGGAGGGCAGCACAAGCGGCGCGCATGATGGCAGGGCAATGACATGATCCGCCACGGCAGGCACGGAGGCATCGTTTTCATCCGTAAAAGCAATGACTACCGCGCCGCGCGCCTTTACTTCGCGGATGTTGCTGACCATCTTTTCCCGAAGCGGCGCATGCGTGCAAAGCGCGACGACGAGCGTGCCCGGCTCAATCAGGGAGATTGTGCCATGTTTGAGTTCGCCCGCAGCATATGCTTCTGAATGAATATAGGAAATTTCCTTGAGCTTAAGTGAGCCCTCCAGGCAAAGCGCATAATCGATATTGCGGCCGATGAAGAAGATATCCCGCAGGTTGAAGAACAGCGAAGCAAGGTATTGCATCTGTTCCCGTTTCCCCAACATCTCCTCCACAAGTGCGGGGAGCGCTTCGAGCGCAGCAACCGCTTCTGAAAGCGCCGCATCCGAAAGCGTGCCGCGCACCCGCGCGAAATGCAGCGCGATGAGATACATCACCGCAAGCTGCGTGCTGTACGCCTTAGTCGTTGCAACGGCGATTTCCGGCCCCGCCCAGGTGTAAAGCACATCCTCGCTTTCGTTGGCGATCGCAGAGCCCACCACATTTACAACGGAAAGGATGTGTGCGCCGCGCTGCTTCGCTTCCCGCAATGCAAAAAGCGTATCCAGCGTTTCGCCGCTTTGGCTGATAACGATCGTAAGCGTTTTTTCATCTACAACGGGATCGCTGTAACGGAACTCGGAGGCAAGCTCCACCGTCACTGGTACATGCAGCATTTTTGATAGCATGTATTGGCTCGTCATGCCCACATAACTCGCGGAGCCGCAGGCCACGATATAAATTTTATCGATGGCACGGATCACCTCCTCCGTGATATGCATAAGGCCCAGATCGATTTCCCCGTCCTTGATGCGAGGGCTTATGGTGTTGCGAATGGCCGTGGGCTGCTCCATGATCTCCTTGAGCATGAAGTGCGCATAGCCCCCTTTTTCCGCAGCGCTCACATCCCACGCGATGTGCTCCGGCGCCTTCTCCACCGGGTCGCCGAAGCGGTCGTACACCGAAACGCCCGTGCGTGTGAGCACGGCAAGCTCCCGTTCGTCCAGCCTCATGATCTCACGCGTATGTTTCAAAAGCGCCGGAATATCGGAGGCGATAAAGTTTTCTCCTTCTCCGAGGCCAAGGATAAGCGGACTGTCCTTTCGCACTGCAATGAGCAGATCCGGATGTTCTGCAAAAGCGATGCCAAGCGCATAGGAGCCGATGAGGAGCGACTCCGCATCCCGCACGGCCTTCACCGGATCGCCATGATAATAATAATCCACAAGCTGCGCAACGATTTCCGTATCCGTGTCGGACTGGAATTCGTAGCCGTGCTCCGTCAAAAACTCGCGCAGCTCCGCATAATTTTCCACGATGCCGTTATGCACCACCGCCACCCTGCCGCTGTGTGACAGATGCGGGTGGGAGTTTACATCCGAAGGCTCGCCGTGCGTCGCCCAGCGCGTATGGCCGATGCCCGCTGTGCCCGGCATGGTTGCGCCGCCCTCCGTCCGATCGAAAAGCACACTGAGGCGGCCCTTCGCCTTGCAGACGGAAAGCCCGTTTCCGCCGAGGATTGCAAGCCCCGCCGAATCATACCCGCGGTATTCCAGCTTTTCAAGCGCTTCAAGCAGCAGCGGCGCGGCCTGCTTCGGGCCGATATATCCAACGATTCCGCACATGTTGACCTCCTGATATCATGCAAACTATTTCACGGCGCACAAGGCGCCTTGTTCAATGATAAAATATATGCCTATGATTATAGCAGATTTCCATGCGCTGCGGGATGTGAACCGATGAAAAAAGTGTAACTTCTTCCTCCCCCGTTCCTCTCGCTCATTGTCTGCATAAACACTCCATATAATTATCTAATTATCCTTTTTTGTTAAATAATAAATAATATATTATTCTTGACAAGCCTGTGGCACCGTGATAGTATTTTTGCAATGAATGTGAATTGCTGCGTTTTGCAGCGGAAAGGAGCGTTTTATGTCAACATTTGCCGCAAAAGCATGTGCCTGCATGTGCGCTCCGCTTACATGCGCCCTCATCCTTAGCAGCGCCGCCATCGTAACGATGGTCGGCGTATTGGTCGTTGTTGCGGTCCTCGCTGTAGTAGGCATTATTATTCGCCGCAGCGCTTTGCCGGGGAGAGCGGGCTAATCGTCCTAGTATGCTAAGGCGGTCCCGAATCCTCGGGGCCGCTTTTTTGCATAATAGATTCAAAAATTTTTTTGAAGGAGAACAGTTCCAATGAAAAAGATCTTTGCACTGGCATTGGCCCTCATGATGGTCCTTGCCGCGTTCGCAGGATGCACCAACGGCACCACGGAACCCACCGAAGCCCCCACCGGTACCGAAGCTCCGGCCACGACCGATCCCACGCCGGATTCCGGCGCGAGCGAACCCTCCGCTGAAGGCGAAAAGCTTGTCATCGGCGGCATTGGGCCCCTCACCGGCGACTATGCCACCTATGGCGTATCCGTTAAGCAGGGTGCCGAAATGGCTGTGAAGGAAATCAACGAAGCTGGCGGAGTAAACGGCCTTACGTTCGAGCTCCTGTTTGAAGATGACCAGACCGACGCGGAAATGGCCGTGAACGCTTACAACAAGCTCATGGATAACGGCATGCAGGTTTCCCTCGGCGCAGTAACGAGCGGTGCGTGCATTGCAGTGACCGAGGAAGTCCAGAAGGACGGCATCCTGATGATCACCCCTTCCGGCTCCCAAAAAGAGTGCGTTCAGTACGACACCTGCTTCCGCATCTGCTTCACCGACCCCGACCAGGGCATCTATGCCGCGCAGTTCATTGCGGACAACAAGATCGCCACGAAGGTCGCTGTGATCTATGATAAGTCCAACGACTATTCCAACGGCATCAAGGATAACTTTGTTGCTAAGGCGGCGGAGGTCGGCCTTGAGGTTGTTTCAGAGCAGGCGTTCACCGATCAGTCCAGAACCGACTTTTCCGTGCAGCTCCAGGCCATCGCTTCGAGCGGGGCAGAGCTCGTGTTCCTGCCCATCTATGCGCAGGAAGCAGCCTACATCCTCACCCAGGCGCAGAGCGCCAACATTTCCGCGATCTTCTTCGGCTGCGACGGTCTTGACGGCGTGATTGAAAAGATCGGCGCGGACAACGTTTCCGCAACTGAAGGCGTTATGCTGCTGACCCCGTTTGCGGCCGATGCCCAGGATGAGCAGACCGTTGCCTTCACCGCTGCCTACAAGGCTGCTTACAACGCCACGCCCGACCAGTTCGCGGCGGACGGCTATGACGCCATCTACACCATCAAGGCTGCCCTTGAGCAGAGCGGCGCAAAGCCCGGCGACGCGGACTTCAACGAGAAGATGGTCGCTGCGATGACCGCGATCACCGTGGAAGGCCTGACCGGCACGATGACCTGGTCTGCGGACGGCGAGCCCACCAAGAGCGCTACCGCAGTCGTCATCAAGGACGGCGCGTACGTTGCTTACGCGGCTGAATAACCGAACAAACAGTAACCATCGGGGATGGACGGGCGTTCCGTCCATCCCCCACTGCGCCATGTAAAGGCGCACAGCCTTTCGTTCCCCCTTTCAGGATTTTTCCAAAAGGAGTACCCCCAACATGATGGATCTTATCGCAAACCTTATCAGCGGCCTGAGCCTCGGCAGCATCTATGCGCTGATCGCGCTCGGCTATACCATGGTTTACGGCATTGCAAAAATGCTCAACTTCGCGCATGGCGACATCATCATGGTCGGCGCCTTCGCGGTGATCACGACCGTGTCCATGCTGGGCTTCCCGCCCGCCCTTGCGATTGCAGCAAGCGTTGTTTGCTGCGTCGTGCTTGGCGTATGCGTTGAGCGCATCGCCTACAAGCCCCTGCGCAAGTCTCCCCCGCTCGCGGTGCTCATCACCGCCATCGGCGTAAGCTATTTTTTGCAAAGCCTTGCCCTTCTGATCTTCGGCTCCACGCAGCACAGCTTCCCGAAGGTCATCTCCGTCCCAACGCTTGAGCTTGGCTCGCTGACCATCCGCGGCGACATGCTCGTCACCCTCGCCGTAACGACCGCCATCATGGTCGGCATGAGCCTGTTCATTGCAAAATCCCGAACCGGCAAGGCCATGCGCGCCGTTTCCGAGGACCGGGATGCGGCGGAGCTCATGGGCATCAGCGTAAACAGGACGATCACCATCACCTTCGCCATCGGTTCCGCGCTCGCGGCTGTGGCGGGCGTATTCTATGGTACAACATATGGCTTCATCGGGCCTTACACCGGCTCCATGCCGGGCATTAAAGCCTTTGTCGCGGCAGTGTTCGGCGGCATCGGCTCCATGCCGGGCGCAATGCTTGGCGGCATCCTCCTCGGCGTGATTGAAAATCTGGCCAAGCGCTATATTTCCACCGAGCTTTCCGATGCGATCGTGTTCGCGGTGCTCATCATCGTTTTGATGGTAAAGCCCACGGGCCTGCTCGGCAAGCGCGTGACCGAGAAAGTGTGAGGTGAGGGAAATGGAACGCATCAAGAAAAAGATGAAGCCGCTTGCCGGCAACCTCATCACCCTTGCGATTGTGTGCGTGCTGTTTGCGGTGGTATTCATCCTGGTGGAAACCGGGCATGCCACGCGCCACATGCGCGCGATGCTCGTCCCCATCTGCATCAACATCATCCTCGCCGTGTCGCTGAACCTGACGGTCGGCTTCCTTGGAGAGCTGACGCTCGGCCATGCGGGCTTCATGTCCGTTGGCGCGTATGCAGGGTGCCTGTTCTCCATCGCCATGAAGGACATCCTGCCCATGGCTGCGCGCTTCCCGCTCGCCATGCTCGTGGGCGGCCTTGTGGCAGCGCTTTTCGGCGTACTCATCGGCATTCCGGTGCTGCGCCTGCACGGCGACTACCTTGCCATCGTAACCCTCGCCTTTGGCGAGATCATCCGAAGCGTCATCATCAACCTGGAGTTTACCGGCGGCGCAGCGGGTCTTAAGGGAACGCCGCAGGATTCCACGTTCGTGATCGCCTTTGCGGTAGTCCTCATCACGCTGCTCGTGATCATGAACCTTGTGAATTCCCGCCACGGCCGCGCCATCACCGCCATCCGCGACAACCGCATCGCGGCGGAGGCTTCCGGCATCAACGTTACCTATTTCCGCATGTTGGCTTTTGTAATCGCGGCGTTCTTCGCAGGGGTTGCGGGTGTGCTTTATGGCCACAACCTTTCCATCCTTTCCGCGAGCACGTTTGATTACAACAAGTCCATCGAGCTGCTCGTCATCGTAGTGCTCGGCGGCATGGGCAGCATCCGCGGCAGCGTAATTTCCGCGATCATTATCACCGTGCTTCCGGAAGCGCTGCGCGAGCTTGCAGACTTCCGCATGCTCATCTACGCGCTCGTGCTCATCGTGATGATGCTTCTCAACGCGTCCCCGCGCTTTGCGGCCCTTAAGGGCAAGCTGCATTACGGCGCGCTCGTAGACGCAATCCGCAACAAAGCCAACAAGGAGGGCAAAGCGCATGAATAAGATGGTACCCCTGCCGAGCAAGGCGATCGTGCCCGAGCGCGATGCGGATAAGCTTCCTATTTTAGATGTGCGCCACCTCGGCATTGATTTCGGCGGTCTTACCGCTGTGGACGATTTTAACTTCACCATGGGCCGCACGGAGATTGGCGGCCTGATCGGTCCGAACGGCGCAGGCAAGACGACGGTGTTCAACCTGCTTACGAACGTTTACCGCCCCACGCGAGGTTCCATCCTGCTTGACGGCGTAGATACGCTCGGCATGAGCACTTACCAGGTCAACAAGCTTGGCATTGCACGCACGTTCCAGAACATCCGCCTGTTTTCCAACATGACGGTGCTCGACAACGTCAAGGTGGGCCTGCACAACAACACAAAAAGCAACCTTTTCGCTTCCGTAACGCACGGGTTTGGCTACCACAAGGCAGAGCGCCAGGCGAAGGAGCGTGCTCTGGAACTGCTTTCGGTGTTCCATATGCAGGACCTTGCAAACGCGCAGGCAGGCAGCCTTCCTTACGGAGCACAGCGGCGGCTTGAAATTGTCCGGGCGCTTGCAACGGAACCCGGCATTATGCTGCTTGACGAACCCGCTGCGGGCATGAACCCTTCCGAAACGGCAGAGCTGATGGAAAACATCCGCAAAATCCGGGACACATTCCAAATCGCCATCATGCTCATCGAACACGATATGAGCCTTGTCATGGGAATCTGCGAAGGCATTGCCGTGCTCAATTACGGCAAGATCATCGCCAAGGGCACGCCGGATGAGATCAAGTCCAACCCGGCTGTCATCGAAGCCTATCTCGGCAAGAAGGGAGCGTAACGCCATGATGCTCAAGGTTGACGATATCCATGTTTACTATGGCCAGATTCATGCCATCAAAGGCGTTTCCTTTGAAGTACACGAGGGTGAAATCGTTTCGCTCATCGGCGCAAACGGCGCCGGCAAATCCACGGTGCTTAAAACGATTTCCGGCCTGATGCATCCAAAGTCCGGCAGCATCTCCTTCCTGGGAGATCCCATCGCCCATACGGAAGCCTACAAGCTGGTGAACCGCGGGCTTGCACAGGTGCCGGAAGGCAGGCGCATCTTCCTGCAGATGACGGTACGTGAAAACCTGGACATGGGCGCATACACGCAAAAAGAGGTCTCTGATGCGGACATCGAGGATGTGTTCCGCCGCTTCCCGCGCTTGAAGGAACGCGAAAAGCAAATTGCAGGCACGCTTTCCGGAGGCGAGCAGCAAATGCTTGCCATGGGCCGCGCGATGATGAGCCACCCGAAGCTGCTTATGCTGGATGAACCTTCCATGGGCCTTGCGCCGATCCTTGTGGAGCAGATTTTCGACATCATCCGCGAATTCCATGCTGCCGGCACAACAATCCTGCTGGTGGAGCAAAACGCGGGCAAGGCGCTGGCGGTTGCCGACCGCGCTTATGTGCTTGAACAGGGGCGCATTACGCTTTCCGGCACAGGCGCGGACCTTGCCGCCAGCGACGCCGTAAAAAAGGCGTACCTGGGCGGCTGATAACGCTATCCCCCTCCTCATTTTTGTGGCATATGGCAAAGCGCTCCGCGGCAACGCGGGGCGTTTTGCTATGCGTCCATCATTAATTTCATTAGATATTGCATCACTTCTTCCACCGTTGGTATTTTGCCGTTCGGTGATATAGCTTTCCAATGTTCTTGCACAGAAGGATCCTTATTCTGCATTGCATCCAACATTGCCTTTTCAATTTCCTGCCTGATTTCCGCAACGCTGCACCCTTCCATTTCTGCGACCATTTCAATCAAACAGGCGTAATCTATCTGTTTTTTCATGAAGTTCTCCCTTTTCTCATATTTGACATCTTGTGAATGTCATCTCTTTTCCAATTCTATCACATACTTACCATAAAATCATTTACTAAATGTCAATATGGAGTGATTATGTATAAAAACAGGACTGCGAGCGGGCGGAACAATTTATGCGGCACACGTATGAAAGCTTTACGGCTGGCGCTCCCCCAACACCCTTCGCAACAAAAATTTGCTTCCATGCTTCAGCTTGTGGGTTTGGACATGGACAAAAATGCCGTTCAGCGTATCGAAAGCGGGGCAAGGTTTGTAACGGATATTGAGCTTGCCGGAATTGCTAAAGTATTAAGTGTCACATGCGATGAGCTGCTAAAATCGGAATAGCGTCCGATGCATGGCAGATAGCAATCCCCCGTCAGCGGCTCACGCCGTTGCACCCCCCCTTTTGTAAAGGGGGCTTTTGTGATGCTGTAACCCAACAAAAGGCTCCTTTCTGAAAGGAGCTGGCACGGCGCAAGCCGTGACTGAGGATTGTTCTTATCCTATCAGCGCAGCTTAATCCACCGCTGCGTGAGCGAGCCTAAGGCCCTAAAACGCTGTTGAAGCGTTTATTTCCTGAAATCCATTGAAATCCCTGTAAGAATTCGGTATATTATTGTCAAAGCATGGCGCTTGTGTTTCAATAATCAATAACGCCATATCGGAAAAGGAGAGCCGCATGAATCTTACGAAGGAGCAGCAGTCCCTGCTTGATGGAAGTAAGGGCGAAACCATGGCAAAGGTCGTAAAGACCCTTGTGATGTACGGCGAAGCCTTTGATGCTGAACGCATGGTGCCGGTGGCCGAAGGCTTTGGCCACACGGTTATCAGCTTCGGCATCGGGGTGATGACGCCGGTGTATGACCTGTATGAAAAACTGCTCAGCGCCGGGGCGGTCAGCGGACAGAAGTTCACTGCCGATCCGCGCCCGCTGGACAAAAATGTTCCGAGCAGCCTTCTTAAGGACATCGTCTTTCGGGTGATGTACAGCCAGCAGGAACGCTACGAGGAGCAGCTCAGGAAGTTCGGCCTGCGCGGTGAAAATGATTATACCTGCGCCTGTTACTTGCCGCAGGTGGGCAATGTCCCAAAGCGCGGCGACATCCTGTCCTGGGCGGAATCCTCGGCGGTGGTCTATGCCAACAGCGTGCTTGGAGCGCGCTGCAACAGGAACAGCGGCATCATAGAGCTGATGGGCTCCATCGCAGGATTCGTGCCGGAATTCGGCCTTTTGACGGACGACGGCCGGAAGGCGGACTATGTCGTTGAGGTCAAAACCTCCAAAAAGCCCGAAGCGCAGCTTTTGGGCTCCGCAGTGGGCATGAAGGTGCTGGAAAAAGTGCCTTACATCAAAGGGCTCGATCAGTGGATCGGCACCGAGCTGAACGAAAGCGCCACCGCATACCTCAAGGATTTCGGCGCTGCCACCGCCTCGAACGGTTCCGTCGGCCTTTATCACATCGAAGCGCTCACACCCGAAGCAAAGGACTTTGGGGATTCCCTCATAAGGCCGGATGCACAGGTTTATGTCATTGACGATGCCGAGCTGGAGCGGGTGAAAAACAGCTATCCGTGCATTTGGAAGGACATGGACGCAACGCCAAAGCTCTGCTTCATGGGCTGTCCGCATATGTCCCTCGGCCAGCTTGCGGAATGGACGGACAGGGTAGCCGCCGCGCTGCAGGAAAACGGACATGGGAAGGTGGTCATTCCAACGGTGTTCACCTCCGCGCCCGCCGTGATCGAAGAATTCAAAAAAACGGAGCGTTATCAGAAACTGATGGACTGCGGCGTGGTTCTCAGCTACATCTGCCCGCTGATGTACATGAATAACCCGCTTGCCAAGAAGATGCCCGTCATCACTTCATCCAACAAGCTCAGAACGTATACAAGTGCGCGCTTCTATTCCGACGATGAGATACTCAAATTCATTACAGGGGGAACAAACTAATGGCTATGACTTTTCAAGGACGCGTCGTTGCGCCGGGCGAAGTAAAGGCTGAAGCACTGGTTTCCCATGGGGGCTTCAACACGCTTGCAAGCTTTCAGATGGCGCTGATGTTTGGAGACAAGCAGGTTAAATGCGGCGATCAAAACAACCCGGATTTGTACAAAAAGCCCATGCTCGGCAAAGCGCTTTGCCTGCCCGAAACGATCGGCTCCACCACGGGCGGCATGGTGCTTTACACTGCATGCGCCCTTGGAAAACAGCCGGCATGCATGCTGTTTTCCAAGCCGATTGACTCGTTGGCCGCTTCCGGCGCGATTCTGGCCGCCAACTGGACCGATTCCAACATGCCCGTAATCGATAAGCTTGGTGAAGAATTTCTTTCCTATGTGAAGGATGGGATGACGGTCACCGTCGGCGCCGACGGTATCGTCACCGTAGAATAAGGAGGGTTCCCATGAATCAAACATACGCTTCCCTGTTTACTCCCTGGAAAATCGGGACTGTTGAGATCAAGAACCGCATCGTCATGTGCTCCATGGGCGGCACCAGCATTTTCGGATGGATGGAGCCGAACCATTTCGATAAGGAAGCGGCAAACTTCCTGTTGGAACGCGCGCGGAACAACGTTGGGCTGATCCTGCCCGGTATCGCGCCCATCCGCGACACGATGGGCGGCATGTGGCTTTACCAGAACAAGGCCAAGTTCCGCCAGCTCAAGGAGTTCATGGACGAGTTCCATAAAACCGGCGCCAAGCTGTTCATCCAACTCACGGCCGGCATGGGGCGTTCCATGGCCGTGAATGACCTGATGGTCAAAATGATCAAAAACAAGGCGTTCGGCCTCATTGGCAAGCCCATATTCAACATGGATTATCTCTGCGCTTCTGCCTCGGCCACGCCGAACCGCTGGGCAGACGATGTCTATTCCCGCCCGTTCACTGTGGATGAAATCCATGAAATTGTGGAAGCCTTTGCAAAAACCGCCCTTCTGTGCAAAGAGGCGGGCGTGGACGGCGTGGAGGTGCACGCAGTTCACGAAGGCTATACGCTGGATCAGTTCACAATGAAATACACCAATCAGCGCACGGATGAATACGGCGGCAGCTTTGAAAACCGCTATCGCTTCCCTGCGGAAATCGTAAAGGCCATCAAAGCGCGCTGCGGCAGCGAATATCCCGTTTCCCTGCGTTACTCGGTCGTCTCCAAAACCAAAGGGTTCCGCATGGGCGCAGTTCCGGGCGAGGACGATTTTACCGAGGTCGGCCGCGATATGGAAGAATCCGAACGGGCGGCCAAGTTCCTGGAGGATGCCGGGTACGATATGCTCAACTGCGACAACGGAACCTATGATTCCTGGTACTGGGCGCACCCCCCGGCGTATATGCCGGAAAACTGCAACCTTGAATCCGTAAAACATATTAAAAAGTTCGTCAGTATCCCGGTTGTCTGTGCGGGCAAGATGACGATGGACGAGGGCGCAAAGGCTGTGGAGGCCGGCGAGATCGACGGCGTGGGCGTTGCAAGGCAGTTCCTGGTGGATCCCGAATGGGTCACCAAGCTGATCGACGGGCGCGAGGAAGACATCCGCCCCTGCATCCGCTGCCACAATGCCTGTTTTACGATGGCAAGATATGAAGGCACGGCCAACATTCAGGATCTGGGCGACGCCATACACATGGCCCGCTGCGCGCTGAACCCAACAACCATGCAAATGAAGAAATACCGCATCGTAAAAACGGAAAAGCCCAAGCGCATCGCAATCATCGGCGGCGGCATCGGCGGTATGGAATCGGCGCTGGTGCTGGCTGAGCGCGGCCACCAGCCCACGATTTTTGAAAAAAGCGACAGGCTCGGCGGCGTGTTTATTCTCGCGGCCGCCCCCTCCTATAAGGAAAGCGACCGCCAGCTGATCGAATGGTATCGCCGCAAAGTCGCGCAAGCCGGCATTCCGGTTAAGCTGAATACCGAAGTAAAATGTCCGGATGAACTTACAGGCTTTGATGAGATCATCATCGCAACCGGTTCTTCCCCGCGCCGCCTGCCTGTTCCCGGCATCGAACGGGCCATGGAAGCAACCGAGTACCTTTCAGGCAGGGACGTTGGCGAAAACGTAATCGTCATCGGCGGCGGCCTGACGGGCTGCGAGATCGCATATGACCTGATCCTCAAAGGCAAGAAGCCGCAGATCGTTGAAATGAAAAACGACCTCATTGCAGTGAAGGGCGTTTGCCTTGCCAATTCCTCGTTCCTGCGTGAAATGCTCGCGTTCAAAAAGACGCCGGTTTACCTCAACACCAGCCTTGTCAGCATCAATGAAGACGGCGTAACCGTGAGGGGGCAGGATGGGAACACCTTCGACCTGAAGGGGGACAGCGTGATCGTTTCCGTGGGCTACAAACCGGCGCCGCTCTCTGAAAAGCGCGCCCATGTACACCTCGTTGGCGACGCAAACGCGGTCGGCAATCTTCGCACGGTCATCTGGAGAGCATGGGATGTCTGCATGAAGCTGTGATGCGCAGCGCAGATGCTGTGGATTCACGGTTTATCCCGAACTGGCAGGCAGCCCCGGGGCAAAGGGTTTCGGCCTTTGCCCCGGGGCTGCCTTGTTTAAAAGGACGCCTTTTACAGCCCGTAAATCTCCGAATATTTTTTCGTCAGATACTCCGTGTAATATGCCGGGTCAAACGGTGCGCCGCAGGCGTTTTCAATGAGCTCCGCGGGCTTTTTCAAGCAGCCAAAGCGATAGATCCTTTCCGTAAGCCACGCCACGATGGGTGCAAGCTCGCCCTTCTCCACAAGGGTGGGCACGGCAAGCTCCTTCTCCATGGCGGCATAGATCTGCGAGGCATACGCACTACCGATGGAGTAGGACGGAAAGTAGCCAAACATGCCGCCGGACCAGTGCGAGTCCTGCAACACTCCGCGCGTGTCATCCGGCACATCCACGCCAAGGTACTCCCGGTAGAGTGCGTTCCAGGCCGCCGGAAGCTCCTTTGTGGAAAGCGTGCCCGCAATCAGCTGCTTTTCCAGCGCGTAGCGCACCATAATATGCATGGAATAGGTCAGCTCGTCTGCCTCGGTGCGCACGAGCGAAGGCTCGCTCTTATTGGCTGCAAGGTAAAGCATGTGCGGTGTTACGCCCGCAAGTTCCTCCGGGAACAGCTCCATGAGCTTTGGGTGCATAAAGTTAAGGAACGCTTCGCTCCTGCCGATGATGTTTTCAAAGAAGCGGGACTGCGATTCATGTATGCCCATGCTTGCGCCTGTGCCGAGCGGGGAGCAAAACAGATCATCCCCGGTGTTAAGCTCGTAAAGCGCATGACCGCCCTCATGCACAACGCTGTAAAAGCTTGAAAGCAGATTGTCTTCATAATAATGCGTTGTAATGCGGATATCCCGCTTGTTGAAGCCCGTTGTGAACGGGTGTTCCACCTCGCCGATGGCGCAGCAGGCGCGGTCTATGGTCATCGCCTGCATGATGAAATCCGAAAGCTTCCGCTGCTTCCAAACAGGAAATTGCTTCTGGAGGAACGAAACGTCAATCTTCCTGCCGCGCTCTTTGATGGCATGGATCACCGGCACGAGCTTTGCGCGCACATCCGCAAAATATGCATCGAGCGTCTCCATCGTAAGGCCTTTTTCATATTGATCCAGCAGCGCATCATACGCGGGAAGCTCCGGGCGCATATAGCCCGCGAAGCGGCGCTGGTATTCGATGAGCTTTGCAAGGTGCGGTTCAAACGCGGCATAATCGTTATTGACCTTTGCCTCATGCCAAATGCGGGAGGCCTCGTTTTGCGCCATCTGGTATGCAACGAATTCCTCCATCGGGATTTTTTCCATGCGTTCCATGTTTTCGGAAAGCTCCTCCGCCTCCCGCTGCGTCACCCAGTCAATCGCCGCCTTGTTCTCAAGCAGCGTCTGCAGCAGCTCCTTGAGCTCAGGCGCGGTGGAAAGCCGGTAGCTTTCCTCGCTCAGCACGCCAATGGTGCGGCTGAGCCCCTCGCCGCCCGCCCTTGGCATCACGGTTTCCGCATCGTAATACAAAACGCCGAGCGCATGTTCGTATGCATGCTGTTTTGCGAGGTGCTCCTTGAAACGCCGAATGGTCTCTTCCATGGGTCTCCTCCTTTATAAATTGATGTGCTTGTTATGCTGTTTCCGATTCGTTTCTCCTGCGTTTTGCGCGATAGCGCCGGTCTGCGCTCTGTGCAGCGGTATAATAGAGTGGGATGGTGAGGTACAGCACCCATGCCGGATGCCAAAGCCCCCAAATACAGCCCAGCGCAAAGAACGCAACCGTTATAAGCATCACATAGGGAAACGCCTTCCAGAACGAATGTCTGCGGCTGCCGTAAACCCAGTTCACGATGGGATAATAGACGGGAATCGTGAGAAACACAATCCAGCCCGGATGCCAAAGCTTAAAGGCGAAGCCCAGGCACAGATAGAGAATCGCAGTGAAAACCGGATATGGGAACGCCTGCAAAAACGGTTTGCCGTCCGCGTCCTCATCCGCCTCAAGGCCATTGCGGATGCCGCCGTATTCTGCATCTTCATCTTCCCCTTCGTCGTCATCATCACGGAAATTGAGTTCGATGTGTCCGCCTACTCCCTTCTTGTCCCCGCGCAACAGCGCCGCTTCATCCTCTTCATCGCCCACGGAAAAATAGAAACCGTCCTTGGCGTGAAAGCGCACGGGCTTGCCATTGATTGTAACCTTTACGCCCTTTTCCGGTTCTGGCTCTGGAACCGGGTCCTCTGTGCGCAGAAGCTCGTCGATGGAAACGCCGTACACGCGGGACAGTAAAATGAGGTTATCCGTATCGGGAGAAGCTTCCGCCCGTTCCCACTTGCTCACAGCCTGCCGGGAAAGCCCAAGGCGTGCCGCAAGCTCCTCCTGTGAAAGTCCATGCTGTTTGCGAAGCTGCACCAGGCGGTTTGCAATCTCAATGTTCATGGTGTCCAATCCTTTCGGCTTTTCTTGTTTGCTTTATTGTAGCCGCAACCGTGCTCCGCACGCTACCAACTCTGCTTTTCAAGCGAAAATCTCAGCGCAACTTTTGGTTGCGCATCGTTGATTTCATCCGTGTTTCAGGGCATTTTCCCCGCTACCGCATAGGTGATTACGCCGAGCGGATCCCCGTAATCGATAGTAAGCACCTCATCTTCCAACGTGAAAGGGAGCTGCTTGCGTTCCCCGGATTCCTCCGCCCATACAAACAGTTTTCCGTCATCAACCGATATACGGTAAACCGTCTTAGTTTTTAAAGCAGTATTTTCTTCCGTCATTGTGCCGCTTATAACGTCGAACGAGAGGGTATAGTTTTCATCATAAATGTCCTGCCAGGTGGAAGCCGCCAACAGGTAAAGCATTGCAAGGCTTTCATCCAGCGGTGCAGGCGGCATGGGTGTGGTGGCAGCAGGGGAAGCCGTAACTGCCGGCGTCTCAGCAGCGCCTATAGGAGGCGCCGCTGTGCAGCCGCACAGCGGCAGCACGAGAAGCAGCATAAGAATGCAACGCAAACGGCATTTCCCCCTTCTTTTCGGCATCGTCAAAGGGGCGCATTACTGCGCCCCGCTTAATGGCTTGTTATTTGATGCAATCCTTACCGCCCATGTACATGCGCAGCGGTTCTGGGATGCGGATGCTGCCATCCGCCTGCAGGTTGTTTTCCAGGAACGCGATCAGCATGCGCGGAGGAGCTACGACCGTGTTGTTGAGCGTGTGGGCGTAATAATTTCCCTTCTGCTTGTTCTTCACACGGATACCGAGGCGGCGCGCCTGCGCATCGCCCAGATTGGAGCAGCTTCCCACCTCGAAGTATTTCTGCTGGCGGGGCGACCAGGCTTCCACGTCAATGCTCTTCACCTTCAGATCCGCAAGGTCACCGGAGCAGCACTCGATGGTGCGCACGGGAATATCCAACGAGCGGAAGAAGTCCACGGAATTGTTCCAGAGCTTATCAAACCAGGCTGCGCTGTCCTCCGGCTTGCAAACGACGATCATCTCCTGCTTTTCAAACTGATGGATGCGGTAAACGCCGCGCTCTTCGATGCCGTGCGCGCCAACCTCCTTGCGGAAGCAGGGGGAATAGCTCGTGAGCGTCTGCGGCAGCTCCTCCTCCGTCAGGAAGGAATCAATGAATTTCCCGATCATAGAATGTTCGCTCGTGCCGATCAGGTACAGATCTTCGCCTTCGATCTTGTACATCATGTTATCCATCTCGGAAAAGCTCATCACGCCGCTCACCACGTTGCCGCGGATCATGTAAGGCGGAATATAATAAGTAAACCCGCGGTCAATCATGAAATCGCGCGCATAGGAAAGGATCGCGCTGTGCAGCCGCGCGATGTCACCGGAGAGATAATAAAACCCGTTTCCGCTCGTTTTACGGGCGTTATCAAGGTCAATGCCTGAGAGCCGCTCCATGATGTCCACATGATAGGGCACCTCATAGTCCGGCACAACCGGCTCGCCGAAGCGTTGGAGTTCCACGTTTTCGCTGTCATCCCTGCCGATCGGAACGCTGGGGTCGATGATGTTCGGGATCACCATCATGCGCTTGTTGATCTCCTCCTCAAGCTCCGCCTCACGCGCCGTGAGCGCAGCCATTTCGTCTGCCATCGCAACAACCTGCTTCTTCGTTTCCTCCGCCTTGTCGCGTTCGCCACGTGCCATCATGCCACCGATCTGCTTGCTGATAACGTTGCGCTGGTTGCGCAGCGCATCACACCGAGTATGCGCTGCGCGCCACTCGGCATCCATCTCCACAACCTCATCCACCAGAGCGAGCTTTTCATCCTGAAATTTTTTGCGGATGTTTTCCTTCACAAGCTCCGGGTCTGCGCGGAGCAGCTTAATGTCGATCATATACCCTCCTGAATTTTAGCTCCCCGTAAGCGGGGTGCGCATTTTGCATGAAATGCAGGGACGGCATCCCCTGCCCTGCATAAGCCGGAAAGATCCTCAGCTTTGCATTTACTTCCGGTTACGTCACATCCGCTCCGGCGCTTCAAGGCCGAGCAGATAAAGCCCGTTGCGGATCGTAAGCCGCGCCGCGTCGGTCAACGCAAGGCGCGCCGCACGCACGGCGTGGTCGTCGTCCATGATGCGGTTCTCATAATAGAACTTATTGAAGCACGCGCAAACTTCGATAACCGCGCGCGCCACAAGGTACGGCTCGTTCTTGTCGGCGGCTGCAACAACCGTTTCCGGGAAGGCAGCGATCGCCTTCACAAGCGCCGTTGCGGAAGCGTCCATCAGCGCGGTGCAATCCACCTCTGCACAAGCCTCGGCAACGCCTGCCTTGCGCAGCACGGAACAGCAGCGCGCATGGGTGTACTGCGCGTAAGGGCCGGTTTCACCATCAAAGTTGAGCACCTTTGCCCATGAGAATGAGGTATCCTTGATGCGGCTGTTGTACAGCACGCCCCAAACCACTGCGCCCACGCCCACCGCGCGCGCCGCGGCTTCCTTATCTTCCAGTTCCGGGCTCTTTTCCCGGATGATCTCCAACGTTTTCTCCATGGAAGCTTTCAGCACATCCTCCAAATACACCACGTTGCCGTGCCGCGTGGAAAGCGTGCCTTCCTCCATGGAAACCATGCCGAAGTTGACATGCTCCATGTCCTTCACCCAATCGCGGCCCATCAGCTCGAGCACCTTGAAAAACTGTTTGAAGTGCAGGTTCTGCTGATACGCAACCACATACAGGGACTTGACAAAGTCATACGTTTCCTTACGGTAAATGGCGGCGGCAATGTCCCGCGTGGCGTAGATGGTGCTGCCGTCGCTCTTGAGGATGATGCACGGCGGCATATCATATGCGGAAAGGTCCACAATCAAAGCGCCGCGGTCAAGCTTCGCAACGCCGCTCTCGCGCAATTCTTCGATGACGGCTGGCATCTTATCTTCATAGAAGCTCTCGCCCGCATAGCTGTCAAACTGAACGCCGAGAAGGTCGTATACCGCGCCCACTTCCTTGAGCGTTAGCTCCTTCATGCGCTGCCAAAGGGAAACCGCCTCCGCATCGCCCTGCTCAATCTTGCGGAACCAGGCACGTGCTTCGTCGTTGAGCGCGGAATGCTTGTCCGCGTTTGCGGCCTCTTCCTTTTCCGCCTCCTCATGAAAGCGCACATAGAGCTTCACGAGTTCGCGCACGTTGGATTCCTCGATCGGCTTTCCACCGCCCCACCGTTTGTAGGCGACGATCATCTTGCCGAACTGCGTACCCCAATCGCCCAGATGGTTGATGGCGATGGTATGATAGCCCAGGAATTTATAGATGCGGTTGAGCGAATTGCCAATGGCTGTGCTCGGCAAATGGCCGATGTGGAACGGCTTTGCGATGTTGATGGAGGAAAACTCCACACACACGTTTTTGCCTCCGCCCAAATCGCTTGCGCCGTAACGCTCCCGCTGTGAAAGCACGCGTTTGAGCACGCCCGCGGCATAGCCGGCTTTATCCGTGAAAAAATTGAGATACCCGCCTGCGGCCTCCGCACGGCTTACGCCCGCGGGCAGCACAAGGCGCGCTGCAAGATCCGCCGCGATCGCGGGCGGCGCCTTGCGCAGCGCCTTCGCAAGCCGGAAGCAGGGGAACGCATAGTCCCCCATTTCCGGATTGGGGGGAATTTCAATGTATCCTGCAAGTTCTTCCGCAGCGAGGCCGGTCAGTTCCGCCACGCGTGATGCGATTTCCATCCGGTAGTCCATACGATGCTCCTAACCTGATCTTTTGTTTATAACAATTTAGTATAGCACAATTCCGGGGTTTTTTACAAGGCCGGCGGCTTGTTTTCGGGGGTTATGCGCCCATTTCGGGAAAAATCTCCCGCACCTTTTCTGCCAGCGCCCGCGCAAGCGCTGCATGGCCTTCCGGCAACAGATGGGTGCCCTCCACAGGAGAAGGCTCCGCGCAGCATGCCGCGTCGAGAAAGGATACCCCCGCTTCCTGCGCTACGGCCCTGTAGAGCGCCGCAAAGCGCAGCGATTCGGCCCGGTTGAAAAAGCGTCCCTCTGATACGGCATTTTCGCCGATGTGCAACGGCGAAACGAGGAGGATCTTCGCTCCCTGCGGGAAAACGGCCGTCGCACCCGGAAAGCGCGCGTTCGCGTTTTGCAAAAGCGCTACAAGCTCCGCCGCACCGCGGGCCGCTCCGGCTGCATCCGTAAACTTCAGGTCGTTCGTGCCAAGCATAAGAATCACAAGGTCGAAGGGTTTTCCGGCGCAAAGCGCATAGCCCAGCCCTGTTTTTCCGTTCCTGCAGGGGAAGTCCGGGTCGTTGAACACAGTCGTCCTTCCGTTAACCCCGTTTTCGGTTATCCGGCAGCCGCTCCCCAGAAGCGCGCCAAGCGCGCCGGGCCAACGCACCGCATAAGGGTAGCGTGCGCCTGTTGTGGGTGTGAACCCCCATGTGTTTGAATCACCGTAGCACAAAATCTCTTTCATTTTCTCAGCCGTTTCTTTTATTTTATTTCCCAAATTGTACCGCGCAGCGCGGCAGGTGTAAACCACATTGCGGCCAAAATGTAAAAAATAACAGAACTTGTGCGGCTCTGTTTGCGCTTTGTAGGGCCGGATGCTATACTGTTCCCATGAAGCGAAAAGTTGTCAACATTATTTTATATGCGCTGAGCGCCGCGTTCCTCATCGCGGGCGTTTATCTTCTGATCCGGCAATATGTGCTTATTCCGGGTGAGTACGAACCGCCTGCCTCCCCGGCGCCCACCCCTACCCCCACGCCTGTGGCCACGGCAACCCCCGGCGTCTCCGAAACGCCCATTCCCACGCCTTCCCCTACCCCGTATGTAAAGCCCATCCCTACGAGGATCTACTTCACAAAGGCTGAGATCATGGCGGACATTGTACCCGTTGGCATCATTCAGGAAGGCGAACGTCAGGGGCAGATGGACACCGTGGACGATCCCGACCTTGCCGCCTGGTATGAACCCGGCCCCGCCCCCGGCGAAGAGGGCAATGCGCTCATCAACGGCCACAAAAGCTGGAAAGGGAAAATCGGCCGCTTTTCCGTGCTGTGGGACATGGCGGTTGGAGATGAAATCGCCATTGAATACGACGATGGCGCCGTGAAATACTTCTACGTTGTCTCCGTGGATTTTTATCCTTACAACGGCGTGCCCAACACCGTGATGGATCTTTCCGGCGAAAGCCGTGTCACGCTTATCACCTGCTATGGGGATTATGACCGCACGGCAGGCACATCCAAACAGCGCTGCGTGGTTGTCTGCCAATCGGCAGAGGTGATTTCGGCAAAGCAAACTCCGGATGCGGAATAAAGAATCGGGGTGGATTTCCGCCCCGATTTTGCGTCATTCCGCGACCGGTTCCGGCGCGTCGTTCCGCCGCCCCGTCAGCAGGATGCCGCTTGTAAGCGCCGTGAATGGCGCGACCGTGCAAAGCCCAAAGCTGCCCACGATCGTGTGCAGGATTTCCGCCGAAACGTATTTGTAATTCAGGATGTTGTCCAACGGCGTGCCCTGCGCCATAAACACCATCAGCAAAGAGATATACCCGCCCGAATAGGCGAGCAGAAGCGTGGTCGTCATTGTACCCATTGCTGCCCGGCCAACGTTCATGCCGCTTTGCGCAGCCTCCTTCCAGCCGATTTCAGGCTTCTTCTCCACCACCTCGCGCACAGCGGAGGTAATATCCACCGCAAGGTCCATCACCGCGCCCGATGCGCCGATAAAGATGCTCGCCATGAAGATGCGCGTCAGATTCAAATCCTGATACCCGCTGTAAAGCAGGCTTTCGGAATAGCTCATCACCGCCCCGTGAATTTGGAACAAATCCGTAAAAGCCATGCCCATCAGGCAGGCGACAAGCACGCCAAGTGCTGCGCCTGAGACCGCCGCCGCCGCGCGCCGGTCAAATCCGTACACAAGCGAAATGATGAGCACTGTCAGAAATAGCGTTACGCCAAGGCCCACCCAAACCGGATTTGCCCCGCGCAGATAGCAGGGCACCAACACCTTCCAAACCGCAAGCACGGTCAACGCCACTGAAAGCAGCGCACGCACGCCCGTGCGCCCGGCAAAGAGCACAAGAAGCGCCACAAAAAGCCCTGCAAGAAGCAGTTCCACATGAAGCCGGTAATGGTCCACCATGCTGACAGAGGTTATCGCTCCATCCTTTTGGTTCACAAGCACAAGCGCTGTGTCTCCCGGCACAAACAGCTTATCCTGTTCCAACGAACCGTTCAGCATGTTGATTCCCGTCGCCTCCTCTCCCTTAAAGCTGCCGCTGAGCAGCAGGAGCGTACAGCGCTGTTCACCTGCGCGCACAAGCCCCGTATCAATGATGCTTGAATCATCACATGCTGTCACGCGCGCGTGGCAATGCTCCGCCTCCTGATAGATTTGTGCATCCTCATAGCCTGTCGGCAGAAGCAGCAGCACAAAGATCGCCAGCAGGCACACCAATACGGGCAGGTAATCGCTGCTGCGGCCAAGTAAACGTTTCATTGTTCCCTCCAAAAACCTGGTTCCATGTTCAAACAAAGGGCGGGGCTTTGCGCCCCGCCGCCAAATTCACCCGCGCAGGTCTCACGCCACGTTCAGCAGCGCCGCGAGCTTTGCATAGATTTCGGTATTGTCATAGTACCCTTCAAACTGCTCCTGGCCCGCCCCCTCTGCAAACACTGCAACCGGAAGGCCGGTGTGCGCATAAGAGGCAAAGTTAATGCCGGACTTATTGTTCAGAAGATGCGTGATGGTCACGCTCAGCGGCTCATACGTGCCATAGAGGATGTATTCCGCCTGCGTCAGCTCCGCAGCTTCCGCAGCCATGGTCTTATCGTAAGCGGATTTGAGCAGGCCGAGTTCGTATTCATTGAGCACAAGCTTGTCGGCTTCCGCATCGCCTTCCGCTTTCAGGCCAAACAGGGCTTCCACATCCTTAAGCACATCCTCGAAGGAAGTTCCGTTTTCCTTGTAAGCAGCCACATAGTCGCTGTCGTACTTCGCATAGGAAATCTTTTGATTTTGGAGATTGGCAAGATAGGTGTCGTAATCCGTTCCCGCATAGCCGATGGTCAGGCCGCCGGTTTCATGGTCGCCGGTGACAAGGATGAGCGTTTCTTCCGGATGTGTCTTTGCAAACGCAATTGCGACATCCACAGCATCCGCCATGGCGATGGTATCCGCAATGGTGGAACCTGCGTCATTCGCATGGCACGCCCAGTCGATCTTGCCGCCTTCCACCATCATAAAGAAGCCGGTCTCATTGTCAAGCACCTCAATCCCCTTTTCCACATAGTCCGCAAGCGCCCAATCGCCTTCCGGACGGTCGTTTTCGTATTGGAATGCATCGGAATCCGCCAGATGCTCGTCAATGATGAGTACCTTTTCATCCGCAGCGGTAACGGCTTCAGCCTCCGCCTGCGTCATGACGACCTTGTAGCCCGCCTGAGCGGCCAATTCGTAAAGGTCTGTCTCTGTGCCTTCATTGCCGGTAACCTTTTTCAGCCCGCCGCCCGCGAAGTATTCAAAACCGCTTTCAATCAGTTCAAGGCCAATCTCATAGTAATTGTTGCGGCTTGCCTGATGCGCATAGAATGCCGCGGGCGTCGCATGGTTCAAGTTCACGCTGGAAATCACGCCGACCTTAAAGCCAAGCTGTGCATGGGCCTTTTCCGCAATCGTTTCATATTCGGTGGTCTTGCTTTCATCCATATTAATTACGCCGGAATACGTTTTATACCCCGTTGCAATTGAAGTGGCCGTGGATGCCGAATCCGGGCAAAAAGAGCTTGAATCGTAGGTATTCGCGCTGCCTGCTACGGGGAATTCCATAAAGTTCAGAGATTCGGAACCAGCAAGGATGCCGTCCTCATCCGTGTCCGCAACTGCGCCGAGGTAATCGGCAGCCGCCTGAAACTGTGGATAGCTCATGCCGTCTCCAATGAACAGGAACACATACTTCGGCGCCGCCGCCTGATCCTGTGCGCCGGCAAGCGTTTGCGTGGGCGCGGGAGCGTTCGTTTGCGCAGCAGTGGGGGCGGCTGTGGGCGTTGAAGCCGGTGCTTTGGCAGCGCAGCCCACAAAGGCAGCGATGGACAGCAGCAGGGTGAGAATCATTGCACAATACTTTTTCATTCGGAAACCTCCCAAACATTGTTTCATCTTTGATATCAGGGCGAGTATACCGCCGGGAGGTCAAATCCATAATCCGCATCATGTAAAATGTTCGTCAAACGCAGAGCGAAGCTCTTCTTTGTATTTGCGTTAATTTTTTTACAATCTTTCATTCCGCACTCCCCCGCAAATCCAGCGTTTTTCCCCCATTTCAACGCACAAACGGTTCCCACCCCTCATTTGGGGGCGGGAACCGTTTTCTTTTTTACCAATCTTTCCCTTCGCTTATTGGACGAGCGGAAGAATGGTCGTGCTGAAGAATTCGCGCGCCGTATCGGGCATTACGCTGTACACCTGCCCATTCACGGAAACAGCGACGCCGCTGCAACTGCATTGGCGCATGCAGAACGTGGCCTTGAAATCCACCTTGTCATGCAGGCCATTTTCCTCAATCATCTGCTGAAACGCCTGAATCACGTTGTAAGAGCCTTTCAGATGGCAGGAACTTCCGATACAAACGCTGACTTCTACCATACTCAGTTATCCTCCTGTTTTGCACCATGGTAATGAACATGCAGCAGCTCGTGCACGCGGCCCTTGAGGATGCCGTTGTAAAGCGACATCATCAGCGGGTTTTCTTCCGAACGCTTGATGCTGCAAAGCTTATCGGCGGAGTAAAGCCCCGCGCCGCGCTTTTCTCTTTCCATGTTGGATGCGAAGGGCTGTCCGCCGCCGCTGACGCAGCCGCCGGGGCATGCCATCACCTCAACAAAATCGAAGTGCTCGCCCGCCTTGATGCGTTCGATCAGGTCGGAAGCGTTCTTCAGGCCGCTCACAACGCCGATGCGCACTTCCTTTTCGCCCACCATCACGCGGGCTTCCTTCACGCCTTCCATGCCGCGTACGCCGGTGTAGGCGATGGACATCAGGGCCGTGTTGCTCTTGTCGGACGCAAGGCGGCGCAATACGGCCTCCGTCACACCGCCGGTTACGCCAAAGATTACGCCGGCGCCGGTCATCGTGCCAAAGGGCATATCCACCGCTTCGGGTTCAATATCGCGGAACATGATGCCGGATTCTTTGATCATGCGCACGAGTTCCTGCGTTGTGAGCACATAATCCACATCCTGCTTACCTTCCACCTTAAACTCGTCGCGTACCGCTTCAAACTTCTTCGCCGTGCAGGGCATGACCGCCACATGCACGCATTTGCGGCTGGAGGTGCGGTTGTTCTCGCGGATTACCGCAGCAAACATCTGCATCGGGGACTTGCAGGTGGAAACATGCTCCATCAGTTCGGGATAGCGCGTTTCGCAATAGCGCACCCAGGCCGGGCAGCAGGAAGAGAACAGCGGCAGCTCCGCCTTGCCTTCGCCAAGGCGCTTTGCAAGCTCGTTCGATTCCTCAAGCACGGTAAGGTCTGCGCTTGTGGAGGTATCATAAATCTCGTCAAAGCCCATGCGCCTGAGCGCGGCAACGATCCTGCCCATCGCGTTTTCGCCCGGGGCAATGCCGAGCTCGCGGCCAAGCGCCACACGCACGGCAGGGGCAATCTGCACGGTCACCTTGGTGCCGCGGTCGTCAAGCGCCTTCCAGACCTTTGCGATGTCATTCTTCACAACGATCGCGCCCGTCGGGCAGGCCTGCGCGCATTGGCCGCAGCCCACGCAGGGGGATTCTGCAAGCGGGATGTCAAACGCCGTGCTGATGGTCATCTTGGAGCCGCGGTGCGCAAAATCAATGGCGCCCACGTTCTGCACCTCGTTGCACATGCGCACACAGTCGCCGCAGAGGATGCACTTGTGCGCATCGCGCACGATGCTGACGGACGAATCCTCGATCTTCGGCTTTTCGGCCGTATTCGGAAAACGCACATCGTTAATGTCGAAGCGCATTGCAAGATCCTGCAGCTTGCAGGTGCCGTTGTTGTCACAGGTGGTGCAGTCCCGGCAGTGGTTTGCAAGCAGAAGCTCAAGGATCATTTTGCGGTACTTGCGCAGGCGCTCCGTATTGGTGCGGATCTCCATCCCCGCCTTCGGGGGCGTGGAGCACGCAGCCTCCAGGCCGCCCCACTGGTTTTCCACCATGCACATGCGGCATGCGCCATAGATCGAAAGCTCGGAATGGTAGCAGAAGGTAGGCATTTTCACACCGACCTTGCGGATCAGCTCCAGCAGATTTTTTTCGCCGTTGATCTCGACAGGGATGCCGTCAACCGTCATAAATTGCTTGTTTGCCATGGCCATGTTAGTCCTCCTTGATGGCGTGGAACGGACAGGTGCCGACGCACGCTTCGCACTTGATGCACTTCTCCTGGTCGATCACAAACGGCTGTTTGAGCGTGCCGCTGATCGCGCCTACAGGGCAGCCGCGGGAGCACTTGGAGCAGCCCTTGCACAGCGCAGGATCGATGGAGATGCGTTTGAGCTTGCGGCAGTTGCCCGCCGGGCAGCGTTTTTCGTAAATATGCGCCTCATATTCCGAGCGGAAGTTCTTGATCGTGCTTACCACAGGGGAAGGCGCGGTCTTTCCAAGGCCGCAGAGCGCCGTGGCGGAGATGGTGTCCGCAAGCTCCAGCAGCAGCTCGATGTCCCCATCGCGGCCCTTGCCGGCCACAATGCGCTCGAGGATTTCCAGCATGCGCTTGGTGCCCTCACGGCACGGCACGCACTTGCCGCAGGATTCGTTCTGCGTGAAGTGCATGAAGAAGCGCGCCACTTCCACCATGCAGGTGTTGCTGTCCATCACCACGAGGCCGCCAGAGCCGATCATGGCGCCAACCTTCTTCAGGGAATCAAAATCAAGCGGCAGATCAAGCTGCTCGGGTGTGAGGCAGCCGCCGGAAGGCCCGCCGATCTGCACGGCTTTGAAATCCGCGCCGCCGCGGATGCCGCCGCCGATATCGAAGATGACCTCGCGCAGCGGAGTCCCCATGGGGACCTCGATGAGGCCCGTGTTTACCACGTTGCCCGTGAGGGCGAACGCCTTCGTGCCCGGGCTGTTCTCCGGCCCGATGGACTTATACCACGCAGCGCCGTTTTCAATGATGGACGGCACGTTTGCGAACGTTTCCACGTTGTTGAGCACCGTAGGCATATTGAACAGGCCGTGTTCCACCGTACGCGGCGGCTTCACGCGCGGCATACCGCGCTTGCCTTCGATGGATGCGGTGAGCGCGCTGCCCTCGCCGCAAACGAATGCGCCTGCACCGCGGTTGATGCGGATGGTAAAATCAAATCCTGTGCCGAGGATGTCCTTGCCGAGGAGGCCGAGTTCCGTCGCCTGCTCAATGGCGCGGCTGAGCTTTTTCACCGCCACAGGGTATTCCGCACGGACGTAGATATAACCCTCGGAAGCGCCGCATGCAAGGCCTGCAATCATCATGCCTTCCAGCATGCGGTGCGGGTCATCTTCCATAACGGAGCGGTCCATGAACGCGCCGGGGTCGCCCTCGTCGCCGTTGCAGACGATGTATTTCGGCGTGGCTTTCTGGCGCTTCACCTGGCTCCACTTCTTGCCGGTGGGGAATCCTCCGCCCCCGCGCCCGCGCAGGTTGGACTCGCTGATCTCGTTGACGATATCGTCCGCGCTCATGTCGAAAAGCGCCTTTTCAAATGCGGTATAGCCGCCCACGCTCAGATACTCGCGGATGGAGTCGGAATCGATCTCGCCGCAGTGCTCCAGCACAAGGCGCTTCTGCTTCTGATAGAACGGGATTTCGTTCTTTTTGGCATAAACCTTGCCGTCCTTTTTGTAGGCCAACCGCTCCACAAGTTCTCCGGCAACAATGGTTTTGTCGATGATTTCCTCACAGTCGGAAACCTTCACCTTGGTGTAAAGGTATCCTTCCGGGTCAATGCGCACAAGGGGGCCGATCTCGCAGAAACCGGGGCAGCCGCCCTTGGTGACGCGCACGCTGTCATCGTGCGGGTCCTTTGCAAGCTCCACCTCGCAGGGGATGCCGCGTTCGCGCAGCAGCTCCACAAGGCGCGCATAAATATCCAACGAGCCGCTGGATACACAGCCTGCGCCGGTGCATACGAGGATCTTGCGGGTTTGTTTCTTTGCGGCGTCGCGGCACGCGGCGCGCAGATCGATCAAGTCCTGTCTATTCTTGAGCATGTCAGAGCGTCTCCTTCAGCGTTTTCAGCAGTTCGGACGCCTTATCCGGCGTCATCGCGGGGTATACCTTATCGTTCACGGTCACGGCAGGGGCAAGGCCGCACGCACCCAAGCAGGCCACGGTCTGCACGGTGAAGTTCAGGTCATCTGTAGTGATCTTCTCGGCCGAAAGGCCCAGTTCTTCGCGCAGGCGGTCGAGAATCGGCAGGGATTTGCGCACATGGCAAGCCGTGCCGTCGCACACCTTGATTACGTATTTGCCCTTGGGTTCCAGAGAGAAATTCTCATAAAACGTGGCAACGCCATAGATGTGAGCCTCGCTCAGCCCCATCCGCTCGGACAGATAGGGAAACACTTCGCGGGGAAGGTATGCATACTCTTCCTGCACGGCTTGCAGCACGGCGATCATGCTCCGCTCTTCCGTGCCGTACCGGGCGAGGATCGCATCGGTCTTCTGGTACAGTTCTTGGGTGTTCATTTCCGTCTCCTTCTTCTTGCTTGCTGGCCTTCCGGCCAAAATTTAAGTTAAAAATAACTGACCTTGATTTTCTTGCCCATGTTCTTCAGGCATTCTGAAAGCTCCTCAATGAGGCGCATCTTTATGTTGAACCCAATGGGCAAGTTCGGATTCTGGTGCGCCGGATTCACGGCGCGGCCAACGTAAAAGTTGATGTCCGTTGCTTCTTCAAACAGCATCCGCGCGATGCTGGAAGCGCCATCCTTTTTGTAGCTCCAATCCGTGTAGCGCTCGTTATCCTTTAAATAATCGCGCGCGTATTCAAGCACGCGGCTGATGGTGATAACGCCCTCCGTCACCAAATCCACGCCCTTGATCTTCGCCGTGGGCGGGATTTCCGGGTCGATATAGGTGGGCATGGAAACATCGAGCGGCTCGTGCAGAAATTCCGCTGCAAGGGTGGAAGTTGTGCCGCCGCAGACGATGTGCTTTCCTTCCTTGGAAAAGAACAGAGCCATCATCTTGTTCACGTCCTTGGGGTCCGCCGGCGGGCCGATCATCAGGTTCATGGGCTCTCGCCTGCGGATCTTCACCGTGCAGGCGGAGGTGTCATCCCCCGGTTCCCCGCCGTAAAGGCGGCTGCATTCGTTCACGAGCATGGCGCTCAGGGTCTTTGCGGTGAACGCGGGATCATACACGGTTTCCATGAATTCCATGATCTGCTCCCGCTGCCAGCCAAAGTTGAGCGATTGCCCTACCCCGGCGTGGATTGCGCCGTCGCTCATGGCGATGAACGCATCCCCTTCCCGCAGCTTCAGCTTGGTCTTATAAATGGCCTTGCCGTCGATCATCTCGCAGATTTCGGGATAATCCACATGCTTTCCGTCCCGCAGGAAGATGATATGCGGGTTATCATATTGAATGAGCTCCGCTTCGAGGTTGCTGCCCGCGATGCGGATGATGGTAAACGTGGAATATGCTACCTTGCGGATATCGCAAACTGGGAGCGTGGCTGCAATGGTGGAAACACAATCCTCAATGCTCATGTCATTGGCCATCATGGTGGAGATAATCTTCGCCGTAAGCGTTGAAAGGATGTTTGCCTTCACGCCGCTGCCGAGGCCATCCGCAAGGACGACCACCGTCGCGTTATCCCCCTGCTCCACAATCTCCACACGGTCTCCGCAGAGCTGTTCTCCGCACTTATTCAAGCATACATAGCCGATGTCCGTACAGAGGCTATTCATGGTTCAGTGACTCCTTGAGTTTTGTAAGCGCAATCTTCGTTTCAGCCGTTGTTTCGCCCAAAAGCGAGGCGATTTCCTGCACGGCGCGCATCTGCTTTTCAATCACCTTGTCGGTAATTTCCATGGTAGTGCGGCTCATTGCTTCACGGCTTTCCCGCTCCTTGGCCTCCACCGTCACATCGCGCATGATGCAGATGAGGATGTGGTAGCTTTTGTCATAAATGACGGTCTGCTCCACATAGCGCTGGTATTCGGCCAAATACACGGGCTTGTTGTACACGTTGCGCCCGCTTGCATAGGTTTCCATGAACACGAGCGGGTCAAGGATGCGCACGACCTGGTCGCCCAGCACGTTGTGTGCATCCCGGATGTTCATCAGCTTGCAGGCCGCGTCATTCACCTGCTGCACCTCAAAGGATTCGTTGAGCACGATGATGGCGTTGGGCGTGTTGCTGATGATGTTGTCCGAAAAGGACTCTGCCTTGTCCTTCAAATAAGGCAGGCACATGTTGAGATCCGCCTTGCCCTGCAGCACGGCTGCCGCTTTGTCCCGGCAGGTATTGTATCCACAGCTTCCGCAGTTGAGCTCCTGTTCCGGGCACGTCTTGCCCATCTGCTTAAGCACCGCTTCGATGGCAGCGGTTCCAAAGTTGGCGCGCGGCACGCTCAAGTATTTGAAATTCTTTTTGAGTGCTGCCGGCTCCGGCTGCTCCACGGGAAAATCCCGCTTGCCGGCATAAGCGTTCACGGTAAGATAGTCGCTCGCAGGCCGGCGGTGATTTTTGTCCATCGCCGGGCCGCCGACGCAGCTCCCCACGCAGGTGGACATTTCAATGAAGCATTTATGCACCTTTCCGCTCAGGATGTCCTCAAGCGTGTGCATACAGTTTTCTACGCCGTCAATCGCAAGGTAGGTATACTCCGGGCTGTCCGCCGCCATCGTGCGGAGCACGCCCCCCGTTGTCGGGAACAGGCGCGCGCGGCTTTCCTCGCTGCGCTCCGCATCCTGCTCGATGGTAACGCCGGTCTCCCGCAGCCAAACCGCAAGCTCCTCAAACGTAAGCACACAGTCCACAAGTTCCGGGCAGCCCGCCGCCTCGTCCTTCTTTGCGATGCAGGGGCCGATGAACACGGTTTTTGCATCCGGATGGCGGCGTTTCAGATCCTGGCAGTGCGCCTGCATGGGCGAGAGCACGTGCGCAAGATAAGGCAGCGCATCCGGGTAATGCTTCTGGATCAATAAATTCACGCTGTGGCAGCAGGAAGAAATGATTACATCCTTCTCCGCCGCATCCACCATGCGGTCGTATTCGCGCTTTACAAGTGTGGCGCCCACTGCCGTTTCCTCAGCGCCCGCGAAGCCGAGCGCCTTAAGCGCACGCTCCATGGAGCCAATGGCTGCGCCATCGAAATTGGCCACAAAGGAGGGCGCTACGCTCGCATAAACCGGCGCGCCGGAGGCGATGAGCGTCCTTGCCACAGGAACGTCGTTGCGGATCTCCTTGGCGCCCTGAGGACAGGCCACGAAGCAGTGTCCGCAGAGGATGCATTCTTCCGGCACAATGTTCGCCTGATTATCCGAGAAGCGGATGGATTTCACAGGGCAGTTCCGGATGCATTTGTAGCAGTTTTTGCAGTTGGACTTTTTCAGTCTCAGGCATTCTGTCACGCGTATTCCCCTCCAGTAATCGGTCATGCTGTGCAGGAACTCTCCCCTGCCATTATACTCGTATCCGTGTATACGGTGCGATGCAAAAAAAAGCGGCGCCGGCAACTGCGGGGAATCAAATCATACTCCGCAGGAAATCCTGAAAGCTGGGGATGCCTTCGCCCGGCTGCGCCAAAAGCTTTACTCCCGTTCGGCAAGCTTTCGCGTAAGGCGTTTGGAAAGCACCGCCAGGGGTACCGCAATGTCCTCATTCTGCACCAGAACACTTTCCGGTGTGGAAAGCACAACCGGCGCAAAGTTCCATACCGCGCGCACGCCGCCTTCTACAAGCGCGTCGCACACGGTCTGCGCTTCCCCGGCAGGCACAGCGATTATGCCGATGCGAATCTGCATGCGCTTGCAGAGTTCCTGCAGCCGCTCCACCGGGAACACGGGCTTCCCGTGGATGGTCTGCCCGGAGCGCGCAGGGTCATGGTCAAACGCAGCCACAATCTCAATCCCGTATGCCGCGAAACCGTGGTAGCCAAGCAGCGCGCGGCCAAGGTCCCCTGCGCCCACGATCACGGCGCTGGTGGCATCATCGTAGCCCAGGAACCGTTCCAGATCCGCAATCAGGCTGTCGGCATCATAGCCCACCTTCGGCCTGCCGCCGGAGCTGACGAGCGCAAGGTCCTTTCGGACCTGCACATCGCCAAGCCCCAGCGCTTCGGCGATGGCCGTCGCCGAAATGTTGGCCGCGCCCGCACGGGGCATAGATTTCAAAAAGTTAAGGTACTGGGGCAGGCGTTGCAGCGTTTGCTTGGAAACGGACTGCACGCTCATGGCTTTACGCCTCCTTGCCTTTGATGTATTCGTCAATGGCTGCCGCAGCCGCTTTGCCTGCGCCCATCGCCGAAATAACGGTGGCTGCGCCGGTGACCGCATCGCCGCCCGCATAAACGCCTTCACGGCTCGTGGCGCCCGTCGCTTCTTCCACAACGATGCCGCCCTTGCGGTTGACCTCAAGGCCCTTCGTGGTGGATTTGATGAGCGGGTTCGGGCTTGTTCCGATGGCGATAACCACGGTGTCCACATCCAGCGTAAACTCGCTGCCGGGCACGGGCACCGGGCGGCGGCGGCCCTTTTCGTCCGGCTCGCCAAGCTCCATGCGGATGCACTTCATGCCGGTCACAAAGCCGTTCTTCGGATCGCGCCTGTCATCGGGGTTCTGGTAGCCCAGAATTTCGATGGGGTTATTCAGCAGCTTAAATTCGATGCCTTCTTCCATCGCATGTTCCACTTCCTCGCGGCGCGCGGGGAGCTCTTCCAGCGAGCGGCGGTACACGATGTAAACCTTCTCCGCGCCAAGGCGCAGCGCCGTGCGCGCGGCATCCATCGCAACGTTGCCGCCGCCGACGACCGCAACGCGGCCGCCCTTCATGATGGGGGTCACGGGGTCGCTTTCATATGCCTTCATCAGGTTGCTTCTGGTGAGGAACTCATTTGCGGAATACACGCCCTTGTAGGATTCGCCGGGGATGCCCATGAAGTTCGGCAGGCCCGCGCCGGAGCCCACGAACACGGCTTCATAGCCCTGCTCGAACAGCTCGTCGATGGTGAGCGTCTTGCCGATGACGATGTTCGTCTCCACATCCACGCCCATCGCGGAAAGGGTGTCGACCTCCTTCTGCACGATGGCCTTGGGCAGACGGAACTCCGGAATGCCGTAAACAAGCACGCCGCCCGCCGTGTGGAGCGCCTCGAACACGGTTACTTTATAGCCCTTCTTTGCAAGGTCGCCCGCGCAGGTCAGCCCGGAAGGGCCGGAGCCCACAACTGCGACGCGGTGGCCGTTTGAAGGCGCAGTTTCAGGCACCTCGCCGCTGTGGGCGTTGTGCCAGTCCGCAACAAAGCGCTCGAGCCGGCCGATGCCGACAGGCTCGCCTTTGATGCCGCGCACGCACTTGGATTCGCACTGAGTTTCCTGCGGGCAAACGCGGCCGCACACTGCGGGCAGGGAGGACGTTTTGCTGATGACGCGGTAAGCGCCCTCAAAATCGCCTTCCTTGATCTTTGCGATAAATTCCGGAATATGGATGTTCACCGGGCAGCCGGAAACGCAGGGCATGTTTTTGCAGGAAAGGCAGCGGAGCGCCTCGTCAAGCGCCGTTTCTTCGGTATAGCCGGTGGCAACTTCGTTGAAATTATGTGCCCGGACCTGCGGTTCCTGGGAGGGCATCGGGTTCTTCTTCAGGCTCATGTTTGGCTTCGTCATGGTTATTTTACCTCCTTGTGGAACAGGTTGCAGGCTTCTTCATGCGCATGCCGCTCAAAATCGCGGTACATTGCCCCGCGGGACATCGCCTCGTCAAAATCGACTTCATAGCCGTTGAAATCCGGCCCATCCACGCAGGCGAACTTCGTGATCTTCTCGCCGTCGCGGTTGAGCGTCAGGCGGCAGCCGCCGCACATGCCCGTGCCGTCGATCATGATCGGGTTCATGGAAACGACGCAGGGGATGCCCGTGGGCCTCACCGCCGCAACCACGAACTTCATCATGATCAACGGCCCGATGGTGATGACCTGGTCAAAGGTTTCGCCCTCTGCAAACATCTCCTCCAGCGGCACGCAGACGTTGCCGTGGCGGCCGTAGGAGCCATCGTCCGTCATCACATAAAGCTTGTCGGACGCAGCGCGGAATTCATCTTCGAGAATCAGGAGATCCTTGGAGCGGAAACCGATCACGGAGGTCACCGCACAGCCCTGCTGATGCAGCTTCTTCGCGATGGGCAATGCAATCGCGCAGCCAACGCCGCCGCCTACGATGCAAACTTTTTTGAGGCCCTCGGTGTGGGTTGCAACGCCAAGGGGGCCGACGAAATCCTGGATGAAGTCGCCCGCTTCCTTATGGTTGAGCCGTTCGGTTGTCCCGCCGACAATCTGGAAGATGATGGTCACAGTACCCTTTTCACGGTCGAAATCCGCGATGGTCAGCGGGATGCGTTCCCCGGTTTCGTCCACGCGCAGGATGATGAATTGGCCGGGCTCCGCCTTTTTGGCGACGAGCGGCGCTTCAATTTCCATAAGCGTCACGGTGGGGTTGAGGATCTTCTTTTGAACGATGCGGTACATTTTCGTCCCTCTTTCTTAAAAATAAATAATAGATGGTATAGTCGGCAGTTGGGTCAGGCCCGTGCTGCGCATGCTTTCAAACAGGAAAAAGCCGCGGCACCGCCATGTGCCGCGCGGCAGTTCCCCCCAGTATGTGTGCCGGGCATCGGGCGTCCTCTTTAGGGTTACCCGGTAAAGCTCTCTTATTTCAATAAGATTTTAGCAGACCGTACCTATATGGGTCAATATAAAACAGGCATATCGATATGTTTTTATCGATATGCCGATACTGTTTCCATGCCGGATTTTACTGCCCCGGAAATGCCACCTCGTTGCGCGCCACATACAGCTCGTTGATGAACCGCTGCTCAAGCGGGCTCATAGCATATCCTGCCGGGTAAATGAGCACATCTTTGCTGCGCCCCTCGCCGCTGCGGCTTTCCCGCTGCACCAGATTGTAGCGCGCGAGCATATCCTTGGGAATGGGCGTGGCCCACATATAGGCCAATGGGATATATTCCAACAGCTCAAACTGATTTGCACGGTCATAAATGGAGATTTGCCGCAGCGTGCGCGCCTCAGCCGTCTTATGCCGCCTGCGCTCATGCGCAGGCAGGTAGGGCGCGTCCGCATCGTCGTTCACAAGCTCGATGTAGCCTGCAAGGTCATCCGGCAAAACGGTGCGCTTCTGCGCAAGCGGATGTCGCGTGCAAACCGTAAGCAGGCAGTCCGCTTCCCAAATGGGTTCACTTTTCAGTTCGCGCTCGGCAAGCGCGCTCATAAAGTAGTTTTCGTACAGCAGCCGGTAGCGCACCACGCCGAGGTTGAACTGCCCCTCCGCTACCTGCGCAATGGTTTCAAGCGCGCCTGTTTCCTGCACGTTTACATCCAGCTCACGCTCCGGGTCCAGCGAGGCTACAAACCGCGTCACCGCCTTTGCGATATAGCTCACACGCGGCACGGAAACGCCAAAGCTTTGCCTGCTCTCCGTGCGCGGCAGGTTCAGTGCCTCCACCTTTTCAAGCTGCGTAAGGATGCGTTTTGCATACACCAGAAATTCCGCGCCCTTTTCCGTTGGCACCACACCCTTTGAAGTGCGCCGGAAAATGGAGATGCCAAGCGTATCCTCCAGTTCCTTGATCGCTTTGCTCAGGTTGGGCTGTGCCATATAAAGGTTGTCCGCCGCCTGGGTGATGGAACCTGTGCGTTCCACCTCTACGGCGTACTTCAAATGCTGTGTGTTCACCGCTTCTCCTCCGCTTTTCCCGATCCCCTGGTTATATCATTTCCGTTATGCCGTTATAGTAATCCTTATATAATACGCTGTCAATGGGGTTTCGGTTTTCCTTTTTTCTTATCGAACCGTGACGGAGCTGCGTGCTGCCGTGCCCGAATTGAGGCTGCGCGCTTCATTTCCTGAAGCGCCGCATTCATCAATCCGCCGGCCTTTTTGCGCCTCCACCCCGGCATTTTGGCTGAAGCGTTTGACATTCCGCGCCGAATCATATATCATTCCGTAAAAGCGTAAACCAGCGTCCACGGGCGCTTCAGGAGGATAATTTTATGAAAACCGGCACCAAATGCGTACAGGGCGGCTACGCGCCAAAAAATGGCGAGCCGCGGCAGATCCCCATCATCCAAAGCACGACCTTTAAGTATGATACCAGCGAAGCCATGGGCAAGCTGTTCGATTTGGAGGCCGAAGGGTATTTTTACACGCGCCTGCAGAACCCGACGAACGACGCCGTCGCCGCGAAAATCTGTGCGCTCGAAGGCGGTTCGGCCGCCATGCTGACCTCCTCCGGCCAGGCTGCGAGCTTTTACAGCGTGTTCAACATCGCCTCTTGCGGGGATCACGTGGTCGCCTCCGCCACGATTTACGGCGGAACATACAACCTCTTTGCCGTCACGATGAAGCGGATGGGCGTGGAGTTTACGTTTGTCTCCCCGGATTGCACTGAGGAGGAGCTTGACGCGGCATTCCGCCCGAACACCAAGGCTGTGTTTGGCGAAACCATCGCGAACCCGGCGCTCACCGTGCTTGACATCGAAAAATTTGCAGCGGCGGCGCATCGCCACGGCGTACCGCTCATCGTGGATAACACATTTGCAACGCCCATCAATTGCCGCCCGTTTGAATGGGGCGCGGACATCGTTACCCATTCCACCACCAAGTACATGGACGGCCACGGCGCGGGTGTCGGCGGCTGCATCGTGGATTCCGGCAGGTTCGACTGGGCGAAGTATCCCGAAAAGTTCCCCGGCCTCTGCACGCCGGATGAAAGCTACCATGGCGTAACCTATACCGAGCGCTTCGGCCTCGGCGGAGCTTATATTACCAAGGCCACCGCGCAGCTGATGCGCGATTTCGGCTCCATCCAGTCCCCGCAGAATGCGTTTCTGCTCAATCTCGGGCTTGAAAGCCTGCACGTGCGCATGAAGCGCCACAGCGAAAACGGCCAGGCCGTTGCAGAGTTCCTGCAGGGGCACCCAAACGTTTCCTGGGTCAAATTCGCCGGGCTTCCGGGCGACAAGTACCATGCGCTTGCCCGGAAATACCTGCCTGACGGCGTATGCGGCGTGGTAAGCTTCGGCGTGAAGGGCGGCCGCCCGGCGGCGGAAGCGTTTATGCGGCGGCTCAAAGTTGCGGCCATCGAAACGCATGTTGCGGATGCGCGCACCTGCTGCCTGCATCCGGCAAGCGCCACGCACCGCCAGATGAACGATTCAGAGCTGGCCGCAGCGGGCGTTTCTCCGGATCTTGTGCGGTATTCCTGCGGCCTGGAAGATGCAGCAGACCTCATTGCCGATCTTGATCAGGCGCTGCGCGGGGCATAAGGCAAGGAGGCGCGTATGCCCATAAAAATCCCAAACGAGCTGCCTGCGGTTAAAACGCTCACGGAAGAAAACATTTTCGTGATGACCGAAACGCGCGCCATCACGCAGGATATCCGGCCGCTCAAGCTGCTGATCCTGAACCTGATGCCCACTAAGATCGACACGGAAACACAGCTTTCCCGCCTGCTGGGCAATTCTCCTTTGCAGGTAGAGATCGAACTGATGCACACGCGCACCCATGTTTCCCGCAACACCGCCGAGGAGCATATGCTCGCATTCTATCAAACCTTTGAAGATGTGCGTGCGCGCAATTTCGACGGTATGATCATTACGGGCGCGCCGGTGGAAACCCTCCCGTTTGAGGAGGTGGAATACTGGGACGAGCTTTGCGAAATTATGGAATGGTCCAAAACACATGTGCACAGCACATTCCACATCTGCTGGGGAGCACAGGCTGCGCTGTATTATCATTTCGGCATTAAAAAACGGGCGCTGCCGGAAAAACTCTTCGGCGTATTCGCGCACAGGGTGGAATACAAACCTTCCATCCTGTTCCGCGGGTTTGACGATGTGTTCATGGCGCCCCATTCCCGGCACACGACCATTCTGCGTGAGGAGGTGGAAGCCGTGCCGGCGCTCAACATCCTTGCTTCCTCCGAAGAGGCGGGGCTTTATGCGATTTCAGCCAAGGAGGGGAACCAGTTTTTCATCACCGGTCATTCGGAATACGATGCACGCACGCTGGAAAGGGAATATCTCCGGGATAAGTCAGAGGGCCTCCCCATCGCCGTGCCGAAGCACTATTATCCGGATGACGATGATACCAGGCCGCCCTGCATGACTTGGCGCGCGCACGCAAACCTGCTTTATACCAACTGGCTGAACTACTTCGTTTACCAAACCACGCCTTACGACATCCGCCGCATTGGCACGGCAGGCCAAAAAAGCTGCAATTGAAAAATGCCGCGGTGCGCATGCGCACCGCGGCATTTTCCGTTGGATTAGGGGGGTTATTCGATCTCAAGCCGCCTTGCGGCAGGCGCGATCTCCTCTTTCTTGGGCAGAACCAGCTTCAAAACACCATCCTGATAGCTGGCTTTGATTGCGGAAACATCAATGCCGCTCACGTCAAAGCTCCGGCTGAAGGAACCGTAAGAACGTTCACGCCGCACATAGTTGCCCTTCTTGTCCTTTTCTTCGGTTTCGGACTTGCGCTCCGCCTGAATGGTCAGGTAAGTATCGTCCAGTTCAATGTTGATGTCCTCTTTCTTAAAGCCGGGCAGGTCAGCCTCCAGCTCATATTCCTTGCCGTTGTCCCTGATGTCCGTCTTGAACTCGGCCAGGCCGTTGGTTTTAAAGAACTCCCGCTCAAAGTTTTCAAACGCTTTGAAAGGATCATAAGTCATTGCGCTGTTTTTGCGCTCATACGGTGTAAGTCCAAACATAATTCATGCCTCCTTGCTGATCTTCCATTATGTTCCCAAATTCATTTCCCGTTTATGCAAAGGAACTCATGCCCCTTCGCACATCCTTCGTTTTCCGCAGGCAGCACATTGGAATCGCCTTCCTTTTATATTCCGGTTCCCTTCCGGGGGGTCTTCCCGGCGCCTTGGTTCCGGGAACCTTTCTTTCTTTTGATGGCTTTATCATACAACAGGATTGTTGCGGAAAAAGAGAGGAATTGTTATGGAATTGCAAACTCTGGCACTCGTATTATTCGAGTGCTAATTTGGTTGAAATTTACGGTTCCAACATAAGAAACAGTGATTTCCCATCTCATGCCCGCGTTGCGCATGCTGCTTGCAGTGCGCAATGGTCGCGGTTTTCGGCAATCCCCCGGCAGCACCTTTGCTGCTGCCCCCCTTTCCCAAAGGGGCTTTGGGGAAGCTGCAACAAAAAGGCTCCTTTTTGAAAGAATCTGTCGCCGCAGGCGACTGAGGATTGTTTTGCCCATTCCCCAAAACGGCAGAGCGCCCCGCTTACGCGAGGCGCTCTGCCGTCAAAGAAGGTATCAGAAATCGACCTTGGTATCATAGAAGCAGCACTTGAGCAGCTTCTCCATGGTCTTGGGGTCAATGCTGCGGGGATTGGAGCCGGTGCAGGCATCGCCGACGGCAAGTTCTGCCACCTGGGGCAGCTTCTCAAGGAACTCCGCCTCGTTGATGATGCCGCCCTCATACTCCTTGATGCAGGAGGGGATATCAAGCTGCTTGTTCAAGTTCTTGATGTGGGCAATCAGCGCGTCCGTCAGCTCCTCGTCGGTGTTGCCGGCAAGGTGCAGGAACCTGGCGATTTCAGCATAGCGCTTTGCAGCCTCGGGCTCTTTGGCGTTGTACTTGATGACCTTCGGCAGATACATTGCGTTGGCGCAGCCATGCACAATATGGCCGCCGGAATAGGCAGCGCCGGTCTTGTGCGCCATGGAGTGCACAATGCCGAGCAGCGCGTTGGAAAACGCCATGCCGGCAAGGCACTGGGCGTTGTGCATCCTGTCGCGGGCATCCATATCACCGTTATAGGAAGCGACGAGGTCACGGCTGATCATCTCAATGGCATGCAGCGCAAGCGGGTCGGTATAATCGCAATGGAGCGTGGAAACATAGGCTTCGATGGCATGCGTCATGGCATCCATGCCGGTGTGCGCAGTCAGCTTTTTGGGCATGGTCTCCGCGAGATCCGGGTCGACGATCGCCACATCCGGCGTAATGTTGAAGTCTGCAAGCGGATACTTCACACCCTTTGCATAATCCGTGATAACGGAGAACGCAGTCACCTCCGTCGCCGTGCCGGAGGTGGACGGAATCGCGCAGAAACGCGCCTTGGTGCGCAGCGCCGGGAAATTGAACGGGATGCAGAGCTCTTCAAACGTGGTGTCCGGGTACTCATAGAACGCCCACATGGCTTTCGCCGCATCAATCGGGGAGCCGCCGCCAATGGCGACGATCCAGTCCGGCTGGAACTCACGCATTGCCGCCGCGCCTTTCATAACGGTCTCGACGGAAGGATCCGGCTCAACGCCTTCAAAGGCCATAACTTCCATGCCTGCCTCCTTCAGGTTGTTGACAACCTTGTCAAGGAAGCCAAACCGTTTCATGGAGCCGCCGCCAACTACGACAAACGCCTTCGTGCCCTTGAGTGTCTTAAGCGCATCGAGCGCGCCTTTTCCGTGATAAAGATCCCTTGGAAGTGTAAACCGTGCCATATTTCTGAACCTCCTGAATAAATTTCTGAATCGGTGCCCTTTTTGCTTGGTGTGCAGCGCTTCGCCGCACGGTTTGCTATATGGTTCCCTTTCTTGTTTGATATTATTTTATCAATATTGGTGAAAAAATGGAAATACGAAAGTGGAATATTGATATTTCAATATCGATATGAGTAATATCGAATCTGTTGTGACCACAGTGCGCCATTTTTGGTAACGTTCCCGGCCTGTATGGTCTCCCCTCGAACTCCGTTGGGAAATTCAGGTATTTTTGCTTGTTTTTCCCCGTTGAGTTGCCATATTGTGCACCGCATGGTTCCATTCTGTTTTTCATATTTTGCCCCTGAACCCCCACGCATGATGCATGGTTTGCGCGCTGCGGGCAAGTATGCTAGTATATGGGAGAAAATAATTCGGGAACGCAAAGGAACGCCATAATGAAACAGCTTTTGGTTTATATGAAGGGTTATGCCAAAGAAAGCGTGCTTGGGCCGCTGTTCAAGCTGTTGGAGGCTTCGTTCGAGCTGCTTGTGCCGCTCGTAATGGCCGCCATCATCGACACGGGCGTGGCCGGGGCGGATCGCGGGTACATCCTGCGCATGGGCGGCGTGCTTCTGCTGCTCGGCCTTGTGGGGCTTGCCGCCGCCATCACCGCACAATATTTTTCCGCAAAGGCCGCCGTGGGCTTTGCCGGGAGGCTGCGCCACGCCCTGTTTGAAAAGATCGAAAGCCTTTCCTATACGCAGCTTGACACGCTCGGCACATCCACCATGATGACGCGCATGACAAGCGACATCAACCAGGTGCAAACGGGTGTAAATCTCACGCTGCGCCTGCTGCTGCGCTCGCCGTTCATCGTGTTCGGCGCGATGATCATGGCGTTTACCATCGATGCGAAATCCGCGCTCCTTTTCGTTGCGGTCATCCCGCTGCTTGCACTCGTCGTGTTCGGCACAATGCTTTATACCATCCCGCAATACCGCCGTGTACAGGCGGAGCTGGACAGCGTGCTCGGCAAAACGCGGGAGACGCTCACCGGCGCGCGCGTGCTTCGCGCCTTTGCGCGCGAGGATTCGGAAATTTCCGCCTTTCAGGAAAAAAACGCCGCGCTTGCCCGCATGCAGCGCTTTGTCGGCCGCATCAGCGCGCTCATGAATCCGCTCACCTATGCCATCATTAACCTTGCCGTGCTTGCGCTGCTCCGCACCGGCGCAGTGCAGGTGGATGCAGGGCGCATCACACAGGGCGAACTGGTGGCGCTCGTAAACTATATGTCACAAATTTTAGTTGAGCTTGTGAAGCTCGCAAACCTGATCATCACGCTGACCCGCGCGCTTGCAAGCGCAAACCGCGTTTCCGCCGTACTTGCGCTCCCCGCCGGCAACGCCGCCATGGGGGACACGCAGGGTGCGCTGCCCACCGTGCCCGCGGACGCGCCGGCGGTAGAGTTTTGCGGCGTGAGCCTGTCCTACGAAAACGCGGGCGCAGAATCGCTTTCCGATGTTTCCTTCCGCGCCGAACCGGGCGAAACCATCGGCGTAATCGGCGGCACGGGATCGGGCAAAAGCTCGCTTGTGAATCTCATCCCCGGCTTTTACCCGGCAACGCGCGGGCAGGTGCGCGTGTTCGGCAGGGATGTGAAGGATTGGCCTGCCGCAGCGCTGCGCGCAAAGGTCGGCATCGTGCCGCAAAAGGCGGTGCTGTTCCGCGGCACCATCCGGGAAAACCTGCTCTGGGGCCGCAGCGATGCAGAGGATGCGGCGCTTTGGAACGCGCTCGAACGCGCACAGGCGAAGGACTTTGTGCAGCAAAAGGAAGGCGCCCTGTCCGCCCCCGTGGAGCAGGGCGGCAAAAACCTTTCCGGCGGGCAGAAGCAGCGGCTCACGATCGCCCGCGCGCTCGTACGCAAGCCTGATATCCTGATTCTCGATGACAGCGCCTCCGCGCTCGATTACGCAACGGACGCGAAGCTGCGCAGGGCCATCCGTGAAATGGAAGGCGGCCCTACGGTGTTCCTCGTTTCCCAACGGGCGGCATCCATCCGGCATGCGGATAAAATCATCGTCCTTGACGACGGGCGCGTTGCCGGCATCGGCACGCACGAAGCGCTGCTTCAAAGCTGCCCTGTCTATCAGGAGATTTACCATTCGCAGTTCCCCAAAGAAGCGGCCTGCACAAAGGAGGGATGAGCGATGAAACGCATGGATCAAAGGCAATCTGCAGCGCTCCGGCGCGTGCTCGGCTGCATCCGCCCCTATGCATGGCTTGTGGCGCTTTCGCTGCTGCTCGCCGCGCTCACCGTGGCGCTTACGCTGTATTTCCCCATCCTCACGGGCGATGCGATCGACCGCATCCTCGCGCCCGGCCGGGTCGATTTTGGGGGTGTGGCAAAGCTTGCGGTGCGCATGGCAATCATCGTGGGCATCACGGCGCTCGCACAGTGGCTGCTTTCCCTCTGCAACAACCGCATCGCGTATGAAACGGTGCGTTCCCTGCGCAACGCAGCGTTTGCGCACATACAGCGCCTGCCGCTCAGCTATCTTGACGCGCATTCCCACGGGGAACTCGTGAGCCGCGTCATCGCGGATGCGGATCAGTTTTCTGAAGGCCTGTTGATGGGGTTCACCCAGCTTTTCACCGGCGTTATCACCATTTTAGGCACGCTTGGCTTCATGTTTTCGCTCAACTGGCGCATTGCGCTTGTGGTGGTTGTCGTCACGCCCGTGTCCCTTTTCGTGGCTGCGTTCATCGCAAAGCGCACTTATGCCATGTTCAAGCTGCAATCCGAAACGCGCGGCGAGCAAACCGCGCTCATTGAGGAAATGGTGGGCAACCAGAAGGTCGTGCAGGCGTTCGGACGGGAACACACCGTGCTCGGCCGGTTTGATGAGATCAACGACAGGCTTTCCAAAGCCTCTCTGCGCGCGATCTTCTTTTCCTCCATCACCAACCCTTCCACCCGCTTTGTAAACGGCCTCGTTTATGCGGCGGTGGGCGTTGCAGGCGCGTTTTCCGCCATAGCGGGCGGCATCTCTGTGGGCGGCCTCTCCTGCTTTCTGAGCTATGCCAACCAATACACCAAGCCTTTCAACGAAATTTCCGGCGTAGTAACGGAACTGCAAAACGCCCTCGCCTGCGCGGCGCGCGTGTTCGAGCTGATCGACACGCCCAGAGAAGAGCCGGACGCGCCGGATGCACAAACGCTTCAGGATGTGCGGGGGGATGTTTCGCTTGAGAACGTAAGGTTTTCCTACGACCCCACCCGCCCGCTGATCGAGAACCTTTCCGTGGCCGCAAAAAGCGGGCAGCGCATTGCAATCGTCGGCCCTACGGGGTGCGGAAAAACCACGCTCATCAATCTCCTGATGCGCTTTTACGATGTGGACGGCGGCACGGTGCGCGTGGATGGCCGCGATATACGCAGGCTTACGCGCAGAAGCCTGCGCACATCCTATGGCATGGTGCTGCAGGAAACCTGGCTCAAAGCCGGCACCATCCGGGAAAACATCACCCTCGGCCGCCCGGATGCGCCGGAGGATGAAATCATCGCCGCCGCGCGCGCCTCGCATGCGGACGGCTTCATCCGCCGTCTGCCCAATGGGTATGACACTGTCGTCACCGAGGATGGCGGGATGCTTTCACAGGGGCAGAAGCAGCTTCTCTGCATTGCGCGCGTGATGCTCTGCCTGCCGCCGATGCTGATTCTTGATGAGGCAACCTCCTCCATCGACACGCGCACGGAACTGAAAATTCAGGAGGCCTTTGCGCGCATGATGCAGGGGCGCACGAGCTTCATCGTCGCCCACCGGCTTTCCACCATCCGCGAGGCGGATGTCATCCTTGTTATGAAGGATGGCCGCATCATCGAGCAGGGGAAGCACGACGCGCTGCTCGAGCAGGGCGGCTTTTACGCGGAGCTTTACAACAGCCAGTTTGCGTTGGAGTGAAGCGCTTCTCCCTTTTAGAGCACAGCCCTCTCCCTGTCATGCCCCGCGTTCCGTTTTTCTGCCGTTCGGCACATTGCAGAAGCGTTAGATAAACGCTATAAAATATAATTCAATATCATTCAGAAGTGTACCTTCGCGGAAGCTTTGACATCGGGTAAGTATTTCACAAAATTTGATTGCGGAAGAAGGTCGGTTCCCATGGACATCAATGTTGATTTTTTAATTTCCGGATGCAATACCCAATGTAAGCACTGCTATGTGAATGGCGGCCCTGGCCCACAAATGGGTATTGAAGATGCGCTGACCTGTATTGAAAAGCTGGATGCCACAGCGCAGTTTCTCCCGCCCGGCGCAGAGTTCACGCTGGACCATGAGCCAATGAACCACCCATGCCTGGGAAGGATTCTGAATGCGGCGGCAAGAACAAGGCACATCCGCAATTATCATCATGGCATGACGACCGGCATCGGCCTCATGGGGTGCAGGGATAAGGATGCTGTAATCCAGGCATATTTTGAGAACGGCTACACCGAGTTCGGCATCACCATCCACGGCGCAGGGGCGCACCATGATGAGATCGTGCTGCGGCCCGGCGCTTACGAAAAAACCATTGCAGCGGCAGAATATTTTAAAGGGAAGGGCGCAGGGATCGGCGTATCCTTAATGCTGAACCGCTTTTTCGTGCAGGATGCGGCCGCCCTCAACGCAATGCTCAGCAAATTGGAGCCGGATCACATATGGTTCGTGATTCCCATTTTTACTCCGCATCAAAACATGGAGGCGTTTGAGCCCTATCGGGCGGATATGGAAGTGCTGCGCTCTCTTGCGCGGTATTTGCCGCAGTGGAACGCACCAAACATTCTGCAAAAGGCGGAAAGGCACACGATCGGCGCCGTGATTGCCGGGCTGAAAAGCGGCATGCGGCTGCGCGAGAAATTTCAGTCTCCCCAGCACGAGCTATATCTGACGCTTCACCCGGATTGCAAGCTGTATGTGGGCAACACAGGAGTGGAGACGGAGCTGCTGTGTGACCTCAGGTTTGCCGAACCGGAGGCGCTGGCCGGCCGCATAAATGCATTGCCCGCAAACAGGGATTATACGGCTTTTTACGATTTGGATGCTCTTCCCGCTGAAAATGACCTGATTGCTGCCATGGAGTCGCTGCCTCAAGGGAATGTCTACGGAGACGTGGAGAGCGTGCTGTACCGCGGGCTGGTTGAGCTGAACACGCCCACTCGGATCTTGAACGGCCTTTGGCCGGCCGCATCCCGTCGCATGCAGGAGGCCGTTTCTGCCCGCCGGGAATAAATGCGTCCCCACGCGGGAACACTTTATCTTGCCCTTGCGCCGAATGTATTGTACAATCAAGGTGCCACTGGCAAATGAAGGAAAGGCGGTTTGAACCGATGGAAATGGAAGAAAGGGACGTCGTAACCTTTACTGATGAGGAAGGCAACGAGTTTGAGCTGGATGTAATCGAATACTTCGAGTACGAAGGGCAGGAATACGCCGTGCTGATGGATTTGGGCGAGGATGATGCGGACGAGGGCGAGGATACTGCCGAGGTCTACATCATGAAGATCGTCGTGGACGGCGACACGGAGGAATTTCTTCCTGCGGATGAGGACAAGATGGACGCACTTGTTGAAATCGTTGAGGAGCTGCTCTCCGAAGAGTGCGAATGTGAAAGTGAGTGCGCGTGCGAAGGCGCGTGTGAATGCGAAAGCGGCTGCGGCTGCGATTGCGATTGCGACAAGTAAACTTTCCGGAACCTGAAAAGAGGGCTTAAGCCCTCTTTGTTGTTTTGGCACAGGCATGATAAAATGGAATAAACGCGGATACAAGTTCCGGCAAGGAGAGTTTTGAATATGGACATCGCCATTCAGATGCGCAGCATTGAACTGATGCTCAAATTCCTTAAGCACGACCTGAAGAACGTGCCATCCTATGGATATGCGCTGCAAAAGCGGCAGCTGCCGGAGGCAAAAGCGCCGAAGCCGCTGCCCCGCAGCACCCCGGAGGCCGAGGGCATACGCTCCGATGCCGTGCTGCGCTTTTATGAATCCGTCTCTGCCGAGGCGGATTCCATCGCGGCACATGCCGTGCTCGTGATGCGCCACGGCAAGGTCATCGCCGAGGGCGCATGGGCGCCTTACCGGCTGGATGTGCCGCACATGCTCTATTCCATGAGCAAAAGCGTCACCGGCACAGCGGTGGGCATCGCCGTAGATGAAGGGCTGCTCTCGCTGGAGGAACGGCTCACGGATCTCTTCCCGGAGCTTGTAACCCCCACGCAGGCCAAAGTCATCAAAAACATGACCGTGCGCCATCTGTTGACGATGAGCACGGGCTGCCGCTTTAACGAGATCGGCTCAATGCTTGATGAAAACTGGGCAAAGATGTTCCTGGAGTCCCTCCCCAAATTTGAACCGGGCACGGCGTTTGAATATAACTCGCTCAATACGTATATGCTCGCCGCCATACTCGCGCGGCGCACGGGGCAAACGCTTGTGGACTATCTGCGGCCGCGCTTGTTTGAGCCGCTTGGCATTGAGCGCTTCCAGTGGGAAACCTGCCCGCAGGGCGTGGAAAAAGGCGGTTGGGGGCTTTCGCTCACGCTGGAGGACGCAGCCAAGCTTGGCCAGCTCTACCTCAACCGCGGCGTGTGGGAAGGCAAGCGCATTTTCAGCGAAGCCTGGGCGGATGCGGCCACAAAAAAGCAAATCGAAACGCCGCACGGCGAAATGACACATGGCTACGGCTATCAGATCTGGATGAGCGACGAGGAAGGCGGGTATCAGTTCAACGGTGCGTTTGGGCAATATGTGGTCGTGCTGCCGAAATATGACGCCGTGGTTGCCGTATTCAGCGGCAGCGCAAAACTGTTCGCCCAAGGGACGCTGACGGAACACATCAACGCCTGCTTTGAGGGTGCATCTTCCGAGCCGCTGCCGGAGAACGCCGGCGCACAGGCTGCGCTTGCCGAGGCCTGCAAGGCGCTCCGCTTCACGCCGACGCTGCCCGGGTCGCTCAACACGGATCCGGCGCAGTTCCACGCCATTGCGGAGCTGCTGGATGGCCGGGAATACCGCCTTTCCGCCAACACGGGCGGCGTGTTCCCTCAAACGATCCAGGCCGTACACGGCAACTACACCATGGGTACGGATCTGATCCGCTTTGAAAAAACGGAATACGGACTTGATTTGCTGTTTTACGAATACGCGGAATGCAACCGCATCGGCATCCATGCGGACGGTTCGCTGCGCTATGGGCGCATCGCCATGCGGGGCGAATGGCAGAAGATCGGCGTGCGCGCGGTTTGGAAGTATGCGGAGGACTGCATAGAGCTTACGGTGCTCGCCTCACTCATTGAAACGCCGGATACGCGCGTGTTCCGCTTCCGCATCGCAAAAGGCGCGCTCGCCGTCACCTTCGATGAGCTGCCTGAACTCAGCCGCGTCACACAGATGCTGTTTCAGCTCGTTGGCGCGCCCGACCTCGGTTACTTTAAGCGCCTTTTGACTGCCGCACAGCGCGAAAATCTCGGCACAACGCTGCGGGATTTCACCGCGCCCTCCGCTTTAGGCGTGCTTGTGCGGCACAACGGATAGGGGGAACCGGTTTGCGCAAAAAATTAAAAGTCGCCTTCGTTTGCGTTCATAATTCCTGCCGCAGCCAAATCGCGGAGGCTTTGGGGAAGCGCCTTGCTGCCGATGTGTTTGATTGCTATTCGGCCGGCACAGGGAAGATTGGGGATTGGATGACCCGACGGGCAAAAGCGATTCAGAGTTTCTGAAAGCCATTGAGGCGATTGCCAAAAACGTACGCGAGCTAAAACGGCGGTTCGGCTGACGCGCCGCAAAATGCGGGATTCACAGCGCGGCAATTTCCTTTGCAACGTCCAGAGCGCTTTTGCCGGCCGTATCAATCTTCCACGTGTTCAGGCTTTGGCACTGCATAAGCCGCGCAAGGCTCCGTTCAATGACGTCCGCCGTACGCACTCCGCGCCGGACGTCCTCCAGAAGCCGCTCCCGCAGAGTTTCTGCATCGCAAAGCAGGGAAACCGCCTTTATGTCGCAGCCGTCCGCATCCAAAGCGCGGAGGATGCTGTCGATTATGCTCTGCTCATGCATCACCCAGCAGAAGATCACATGCTCATATGCTGTGCAGCGGATAAAGTTATTCAGCAGGTGGCAGATATTGTCCATCACCATTGCCTTTGTTTCCTCTGTTACCTGAAACGGATCCGCATCCCAGCACCAATCCCCGTCAAGGAATACGCTTTGGGGCAACAGCTGCTTCAAATACCCGCATGCAGATGTTTTTCCCACACCCATCGGCCCGCCGATCAAGTATAGCTTTTTCATGCTCGCCTTGCCTTTCTAACTTCTTTTGGATGGCCAGCATACTCCATCCGCCTTTTGCATTGACAAATATGCGCTGCTGCCAAATGCAGCAGCGCAATCCTTACGCCTATTGGCACCGCATTTAAAAAGGGACGGTTTTCCCCCGTCCCCTGCGCCTCACAGAGTTACTCCGTCTTAAACACGCCCACATAAGGCAGGTTTCTGTAATAGCCGTCGTAGTCGAGGCCATAGCCGAGCACGAACTCATTGGGAATGACAAAGCCGCAGTAATCCGGCGTAATGTCGCACTCGCGGCGGGAGGGCTTGTCCAGCAGGCAGGCGATCTTGAGCGAGGCAGGCTTTCGTTCCCTGAGGATCGTTGTCAGGTAATTGAGGGTGAGGCCGCTGTCCATAATGTCCTCCACAATGAGCACATGTCGGCCGGTGATGTCCGCATCCATATCCTTTGCAATGCGCACGATACCGGAGGTTTTGCGGCCGTTGCCGTAGCTTGAGATCGACATAAAGTCCATCTCCATATGGCAGGTCATATGGCGCGAAAGGTCGGAAAAGAAATGCACCGCACCCTTGAGGATGCACACAAGGATCACGTTTTTGCCCTCATAATCCTCCGAAAGCTGCGCGCCCATTTCCGCAACGCGCGCGCGGAGCTGTTCTTCGCTCACCAGCACCTTACTGATGCTTTTGTTCATGTCGGTCTTTTCTGCCATAAAACCCTCCCTGAAATGGAAATTAAATTTGTTCCGCGCCTTCGCGGGGCATATAGGTCACGCACAGGATGCGTGTGGTCTTCTCCTCCACCTTCACCGTATCCGAAATGCAGTGACCCGGAACGAACAGGATCTCCTGCCCGCATGCGATGAGCGGCATATCCCGCTTTTCGCGCGGCACCTTCTTGTCGATGAAGAATTCCTTGAGCTTGCGCCTGCCCGGCGCGTTCAGCGGAAAGAAGCGGTCTCCCGGAAGGCGCGTGCGCACGCAAAGCCCCTGCGCGGGCAGCTTATCCGCATCGAAGCAGGCGGTGAAAGGCTCCCGAACAAGGCTGCCCACAGGCGTTTCCTCCGCAAAAAACGTGCCTCCGGGCGTGCTTGTTTCCCCGCTGTATGCAAGCGGCAGCTCAAACGCCTCCGCCTTCTTCCACGTGCCGATGTGAAGAAGCGAATAGTTCACCCATGCGTCCGCGCCGGGCAAATGCAGCCGCGCGCCCGTGCGCGCGCCGAGGAGCGCGCTTACCTGCTCCACATGGATGCGCGCAATGTCCTGCGCGGCGCCTGCCTCCGCAAGTGCCATGCGCACCGCGCGGCTTTGCAGGGCGGGTGGCAGCGCAAGGAGCGCCGCCCGGTCATAGGCATGCTCGCCCCGCCGCGCTTTGGCAAGCGCGGCCGCAGCCTCCTTGCAAAGGTACGCTTCGTCCTGCGCGAGCAGCTCCGCCGTGGCAGAGAGCGAAGGTACAATCGCCGGGTTCACATATTCGGCAAGGTAAGGCAGTACATCCAGCCGGAGCCGGTTGCGCGTGCCCTCCCGAAGAAGGTTCGTTTCATCCGTGCAGAAGGCAAGCCCCTCCTGCAAAAGGTACGCTTCAATTTCGCTGCGTCGGAGCGCAAGCAGCGGGCGGATCACCCGCCCGCGCTTTGGGCGCATGCCCGTAAGCCCCCGAAGCCCCGTGCCGCGCGCGAGGTGCAAAAGCAGCGTTTCAGCCTGATCGTCCATGTGATGCGCAACGGCGATCACATCCGCGCCAAAATAGCGGCGCGCCTCCTCCAAAAAACCATACCGCGCATCCCGCCCGGCCTGTTCCAGCGTTTGCCCGCGGCTGTGCGCGAGGGATGGCACATCTGCATGGCCGCGGTAAAGCGGCACGCCGTAAAACTCACACAGGCCGCGCACAAATTCTTCGTCCGCATCCGCCGCGGCGCCGCGGATGCCGTGGTTAAGATGCGCCGCATACAGGCGAAGCCCCATTGCAGGCGCAAGCGACCAAAGGGTGTGCAAAAGCGCGACCGAGTCCGCCCCGCCGCTCACGCCGGCCACGACGCTTGATCCCGCCCTAAGCAGGTCATGTTGTGCAATGAAATCCGTAACGCGCTGCTGCATAAACACCTCCGCACCGTGTCCGCCCAAGATTCCGCCATCCGTACCCGCTGTACAATTTAAAAAAATATTTACGATAAGTATACCGTTTGCGCCGCCGTTTGACAAGGGAAGCGCGTGAACATATAATACAAATGATATGTGAAAATACCATCCGTTTACCGGATTTGTAAAGGAGAAACTGCCCATGAAGCTCGGCGTCGTCGGACTCCCCAATGTCGGCAAAAGCACGCTGTTTAACGCCATCACCCAAGCGGGCGCGCAGGCCGCCAATTACCCGTTTTGCACCATTGAACCAAACGTTGGCGTTGTTCCCGTGCCGGACGAGCGGCTTAACGTGCTCGCAAGGATGTACGCTCCGGAAAAGCTCACGCCCACAACCATCGAGTTTGTGGACATCGCAGGGCTTGTGCGCGGCGCATACAAGGGCGAAGGGCTTGGCAACAAGTTTCTTTCCCACATCCGCGAGGTGGATGCAATCGTGCATGTGGTGCGCTGCTTTGAGGATGAAAACATCGTGCATGTGGACGGCTCGGTCGATCCTGCACGCGATATGGAGACGATCAACCTTGAGCTGATTTTTGCCGATCTTGAAACCATCGAGCGCCGGGCTGACCGTGCGCGTAAAAACGGTAAGGGCGGGGACAAGCAGTGCCTTGCAGAAGCCGCCCTGTGCGATCGCATCAAGGCACACCTTGAATCGGGCAAGCCGGTGCGCACGATGGAGCTTAGCGATGACGAGCACGCCGCAGTGAAAGCGATGTTCCTGTTAACGACAAAGCCCGTGATCTATGTTGCAAACATCAGCGAAGATGAAATCGGCCAGAAAAACCCGCTTGCAGACAAGCTTTACGCTGCTGCCAAGGCCGAGGGTGCGGAGGCGCTCACCATCTGCGCCAAGGTAGAGGAGGAGATTGCCGAGCTTTCGCCGGAGGAAAAGCAGGCGTTCATTGAAGAGCTCGGCATCGGTGAAAGCGGTTTGGATAAACTCGTGAAGGCGTGCTACAAACTGCTCGGCCTCATCAGCTACCTTACGGCGGGTCCTAAAGAAGTGCGCGCATGGACGATCGAGCGCGGTACAAAGGCGCCGCAGGCCGCGGGCAAGATCCACACGGATTTCGAGCGCGGCTTCATCCGCGCAGAAATCGTTTCCTACGATACGCTCATGGAAAACGGGACCATGCTCGCCTGCAAGGAAAAGGGGTTCATTCGCTCCGAAGGCAAGGATTATGTGATGCAGGATGGGGACATTGTGGTATTCCGGTTCAACGTTTAATCGCAAAGGCCGAGAGGGCGGGGTTCCGCCCTCTTTTTTGCTGCCGTTTCAAGCCGCCGACGGGAGATTGCCATAGCAGCGCGATCTTTGCGAATTGTGGTCAATACGCGCAGCCTTTGCGGGGGATTGCCGCTGCCCCCGGCCTTTTGTGGTTCGCCAGGCCTGCCCTCCCCTGCCGTTCCGGCAAAAGGCCAACTTCATATTTTGCTTGACATTTCCCGCAGGATTCATATAATAGTGCGAGTGGCAAAAAAATATCAAACAAAAACGGCCACGGAGGAAATGGGACATGCATTCAAAGCAGGTGGAACTATGCCTGAATTTTTGCTGCGAGCTGGGGCGGCAGCTGATCCGCAACGGCGCGGAGATATACCGCGTAGAGGAATCGGCCAACCGCATGCTCGCGGCTTACGGATATCAGGAGGCAGAGGTATTCGCCGTACCTTCCTGCATCATCATGAGCATCCATTACGGCGAGCGCAATTACACGAAATCCGTACGCGTAAAGACTTCCGCAAACAACCTGGATAAACTGGACCGGTTGAATGCCCTCTGCCGCAGGGTATGTGCGGAAACGCCGGAAATCGGGACCGCGCTTGCGGAGCTTAAAGCCATCGTAGGGCGCCCCGCCTATCCGGTATGGCTGAGCTACTTCGGCCATGGCTGCGTTGCGGCGTTCTTCACGCTGTTCTGGGGCGGGCATTTTCTTGATGCCATGATCGCGTTCCTTTGCGGCCTGATCGTAAAAGCAGCGGTAGGCTATATGGCGCGGCTCAACGCGAACGTGTTTTTCATCAACGTATGCGCCAGCATGCTGCTCGTGATGGTGCCTGTTGCCCTGACCTATGCAGGCTGCACCGCCATCCATACGGATAAAATCATCATCGGGGCGATTATGCTGCTCGTACCCGGCATTGCGATCACAAACGTAATGCGCGATGTTATCATCGGGGATTTTATGACCGCCATCAGCAAACTTGCAGAGGTGCTGATCGTGGCGATGGCAATCGCCGTGGGCATTGCAATTCCGTTCGGCCTTGCCCGGGCGCTTTTTGGAGGTATTTGAGCATGGAACGCTATCTTCCCTGCCTGTATGCGTTTTTGGCGTGCGCAGGCTTTTCCATTGTGTTTGAAATTAAAAAGCCGCTGTTCATCTTCCTTTCCTGCGTTACGGGCGCGATCAGCTGGCTGGTTTACCTGCTGCTCGGCGGATTAGAATCCGAGGTGGTGCGCTATTTTCTTGCTACCATCGTGGTTTCTCTTTTGTCCGAACTTTTCGCGCGCATCCTGAAAGCGCCCGCAACAATTTTTCTTGTGATCGGAATCGTGCCCCTTGTGCCCGGCGGCGGCCTGTATTACGCGATGGATGCGCTTATCAACGCGGATTATGTCCTGTTCGCACAGAAAGGCGTTGAAACCGCAGCCTGTGCCGGCGCGATTGCAGCTGGCGTTTCTGTTGTTACCTCCATTGTACGCATGGCGGCTACCAAACGGGCAAGCCGGCAGCAAAAACCATAAAAACACAAAAAAGCGCCGCTTTCCTGCATGGAAAGCGGCGCTTTTTATTTTGTTTTACAGCTTAATTCCGCTGCTGCAAAACGGGCGGGCACAGCGGTTTTGCGCTGCCTTCAGCATCGGGATGCGTCATTTTATAATAATATTGCATAATGTCGCGTCGGGTCACGATGCCAATGAAGGAGCCGAGGTCGTCCACCACGGGTACAAAGTTCTGGTTCATGGCCTGCAGCAGCAGATCTTCCAGCGAAGCGTTCACGTTCACCGGCGGGTTATGGCTGCGCTGCATGATATCCCGCACGTTGAGCCGCTCCTGCGCATGGGATTCCCAGGCGCTTGCCTCCGTCAGCTTCCAAAGAAAGTCGCCCTCTGTTACAGTGCCCACATAACGCCCTTCATGGTCGATCACGGGGATCGCCGTATAGCCGTAATGCTTCATCTTTTCAAGGCCCTGCCGCACGGTGTTGTTATCGTAAATATAGGCTACACTTGCCTTTGGCTTTAGAAAGAAAAGTACATTCATCCGAATTCCCCTTCTGCCGAAACGATGCGGTTCGCACAATGTGCTTCCTGTTTCTTATACCATACCATATTGCGCGCGCCCTGTGGTGACACGAATGTAAACTTTGTGGGGCAAGGCGCAGATTTGCGCAAAAAACGCTTTTTCGCGCAGTGCGCCGCTGCTTATTTATGGTAAAGCTTCTTCGTCTGATACTGCGGCTCGCAGGTCAGGTTTACGCCGAGCTTTTTAAAGGTCGTGCTGTCCACGCCCGAAAGGATGACCGTGGAGTGCGCCTCGCAGCCGCGCAGCTTCGGAAGCTGCTGCATGGCAAGCGCCGCCGTGGGGTTCGTTGCCGCGCAGATTGAAAGGGCGATCAGGATTTCGTCCGTATGCAGGCGCGGGTTATGGTTCCCCAGATGGTGGATTTTGAGATCCTGAATCGGCTCGATGATAATGGGCGAGATCAGGTGGATGTCATCCTGAATGTTGCCGAGCGCCTTCAGTGCGTTCAGGATCAGCGCCGCAGAAGCGCCGAGCAGCGCGGACGTCTTGCCGGTTATGCACCTGCCGTCCGGGAGCTGCATGGCGGCCGCGGGCTGCTGCGTTTCCGCCGCCTTTGCAAGCGCCGCGGCAATCACGGGGCGGTCCGCCTCCGTGATGCCCGCCTGGTTCATAAGGAGCTTGATTTTATAAACGCCCTCCCCGTTTGCAAGGCCCTGGCGCACGGCGCAGCGTTCCGCATAATAACGGCGCAGGATCTCCTGCCGGGAAGCCTCCCTGCAAGCCTCGTCGTCAATGATGCAGTTGCCTGCCATGTTTACCCCCATATCCGTGGGAGACTGGTATGGGCAACGGCCGTAGATTTCCTCAAAAATGGCGGCAAGCACGGGGAAAATTTCCACATCGCGGTTATAATTGACCGTGGTCACGCCGTAGGCCTCAAGGTGGAACGGGTCGATCATGTTCACGTCGTTCAGATCCGCCGTAGCCGCCTCATAAGCGAGGTTCACCGGATGCTTCAGCGGCAGGTTCCAGATGGGGAATGTCTCAAATTTTGCATAGCCCGCCGCTACGCCGCGCCTGTGCTCATGGTAAAGCTGGGAAAGGCAGGTCGCCATTTTTCCGCTGCCGGGGCCCGGCGCGGTAATGACCACAAGCGGCCGCGTGGTTTCTATGTATTCATTTTTGCCGTATCCCTCATCGCTGACGATGTGCTCAACGTCCGAAGGGTATCCGGCGATGGGATAATGGCGGTACACCGTCACGCCAAGCGAGGCGAGGCGGCTTTGGAATGCGTCCGCCGCGCTTTGGCCGCCGTATTGTGTGAGCACAACGCTGCCCACATAAAGGCCGATGGCGCGGAATGCGTCGATCAGGCGCAGAACGTCCTGGTCATAGGTGATTCCGAGGTCGCCGCGCACCTTGTTTTTTTCAATGTCCGCCGCATTGATGACGATCACGATCTCCGCCTGTTCCTTGAGCTGGAGCAGCATTTTGACCTTGCTGTCCGGTGCAAAGCCGGGCAGTACGCGCGAAGCGTGGTAATCGTCAAACAGTTTGCCGCCGAATTCAAGATACAGCTTGCCGCCGAATTGGGCAATGCGTTCCCGGATATGCTCCGATTGCATGGCGAGATACTTGTCGTTATCAAAGCCGACGTTCATGGTTGGGTAATCTCCTTTTTCGCAAGTAAAATTGAAATCTGCAAAAACGCTTTTCAGAGGAGCGCCGTATTCCACATACTATGATAATGATTTCCGCGCATGTTTACAACTCGTTTTTTGATAAATATTGCGCGCCATGCTATAATTGGATGCAACCATTTCAGGGGAAGCAACGTATTAAAGGATGGGAGGGATGAAACTTGCCCGCAAGGGATTTTGAATCCATCTACGCGGACTACTCCCGCATGGTGTATTGGGCGGCCTACGGCGTGCTGAAAAACGAAAGCGATGCCATGGACGCTTCTCAGAACGTGTTTTTGCGCGTGATAAAGCACCAGAAAAAGCTTGAAACAATGGAGGATGCGCAGCTCAAAAGCTGGCTTTACCGCGTTACGGTAAACCTTTGCCTGGACGGCAAGCGGAAGCTGAAGCGGGAGGTGCTCGCGGACGAGCTGCCCGAAATGCCCGTTTCCGATGTGAGCGTACTGCCCGAGGCTGCGGCGCTGGATGCGGAAACCCGTGAGGCGCTGCACCGGGCGCTTCAGGAATTGCCGGAAATTTACCGTGAAACGGTGATGCTGCATTTTTTCTCCGAGCTTCGTTATGACGAGATTGCAAAGCTTACGGGCGTGAGCGAAGGAACGGTTAAATCAAGAATGTCCAGGGCGAAGGAGCGCCTTCTCGCCCTGTTGAAAGGGGGTGCGCAGCATGGCTGACGCGTTTGACGCATTGATGAAATCCATTGCGGATGAAGCGGATGCAAAGGTGGATTATGCAGTCATGCACGCGGCTGTCCTGCAAAAAGCGGCTGCCGTGCGGCGCAGGCGCGCACAGTTCGTGCGCTATGGCGCGATGGCGGCAACGCTTGTGGTTCTTGCCGGCGTGGGCACGCTGTTTCTCCAGGCAAGGGGCGACGCTGCACGCAGCGGTGAAAACGCTGCCCCGCAGGCGGTGGAGTTCAGCATGGGCGGCCAGGCGGCGGATATGGCGCCGGAGGGTGCGCCCGAAGAACCCGCACTCGGCTGTGTGCCGGAAAGCGTGTGCCCCACGGAAAAAACGGGCGATGCGGCAGGGGTGGCGCCAAGCGCAGGAGCTTCCAATGCCGCGCGGAATGAAGCGGGTACCCCGGAAGTCGGTATTTCAGGCCATGTGGCGCAGGAACCGCTCATTGCAATGAGCGCAGACGAACTCGTTTCGCTCTGCCTTGCCGCGCGCACGGAGGGCGGTGCGCTTGCTTCGTTTGAATGGCTGTATGAACCGGCCTCTGCGGGAAAAGGGTACCGTCTGCTTGAGATCGCGGCTGATGCTTCCGGCATCACCTATACCTACAACCGCGCCGCAGCCGATACCTATGACGATGAATATTCCATATTCATCCCGGCGGCGAGCCTTTCGGGCATGGCTGCGGAGGTGGACACGGACGGCGTATTCGCCCCGGCGGAACACGATGTGACCGCCGGCGCGGCGGGCGCTCTGACCTGGGCGCTCGGTGGCGGCGAGGCGGCGCTCACACCCCGCGCGGGCTGCACGCTCAAAGAGGCGGAGCTTCGTGAATTCTGCGCGCTCCGGTTGGTAGAGATCAAGTAACAGACAATGCACCGAGCCGCCCGGAAGGGCGGCCTTTTTGCATCACGAAAGACCCAGCAGCCGGATTTCTCCTTGGCGTGCGGGCAGCGCATCTGCTATAATAAACAAAAACCGAACCATGCTTACGGAGGGAACCTATGGGCAGAATGCACCTGCTTTCAAAAATTCATAACGCCGCATCCAATCAGGTGGAAGGGTACTGCATCGTCAAAAGCGTTGCACAAAAGAGCAACGTCAAGGGCAGCAGCTATTTGGATTTCATCCTTGCGGATGCGGGCGGCGAATGCGCCGCCAAGCTTTGGGACTATGCGCCCGAGCAGCACGGCACTTACGAAGCGGACACCGTCGTTAAGGTGCGCGCGACGATCAACCTTTGGAAAGATGAGGAGCAGCTCAAGATCGACCGCATCCGCAATGTGAAGGCAGACGAAACGGTGGACATGGCGGAGCTTGTGCCCTGCGCACCCTTTGCGCCCGAAGCGATGTTCGATGAGCTGTATCAATGCGCGGAGAGCTTCCAGGATGAGGACCTGCGCATGCTGACGCAATACATCCTGCGCGAGAATAAGGAAGCGATCCTGCGCTATCCGGCCGCGCTCAAGCTGCACCACGCCATGCGCGGAGGGCTTTTGTATCACACGACGACCATGCTCAAAGCGGCAAGGGCGGTCTGCGCAGTATACAAGCCGCTGTACCCCACGCTTTCCACCGAGCTTGTGTACGCAGGCATTATCCTGCACGACGTTGCCAAAACGCAGGAGCTGACCGTGGGCGGCATCGGCCTTGCAAGCGCTTACAGCGAAAAGGGGCAGCTTCTTGGCCACATCAACATGGGCATGGCGATGGTGGAACGCGCCGCCGCAGAACTGATGACCAGCGAACAAACAACCATGCTTTTGCAGCACATGCTTCTCGCGCACCACGGCGTTCCGGAATTCGGCTCGCCGCGCCCGCCGATGTTCCCGGAAGCGGAGCTTGTGAGCCAGATCGACGTTCTGGATTCCAAGCTTTTCGAGATGTTTGACGCGCTTGCCTCCGTTCCGGTGGGCGGGTTTTCCGAACGCCAGTGGGCGCTTGACAACCGCCAGCTTTACAAGCACGGGCACGAATAAAGCAGATTAGAATAAATTCATCCTTTTTTAATCTTCGCCGCCTTGTAAAGGGCGGCGAAATGCTTTACCATACATACTATGAATACGAAATCGGTCACAAGAAAAAAGAAGCGGCCTGCCGTGCGTACGCGCCGCGTGTTGTTTGCTTTGCTTGCCGCTGCGGCGGTTGTTTGCCTGTTTTTTGGCGCGGAGGCCATTGAGCGTGCCGTGAAACGCGCGGAATACGTGCCGCTTACGGCGGAGGAGATCGACTATGCTCTGCTGCGTGGTCAGGAGGCTGAGACGGAGGATGCGCGCCTTTCGGTTGCGCAGTGCGCCGTAAGCCTTGTGGGCAAAGTACATTACTTCTGGGGCGGTAAGAGCAGCGCCATGGGCGAGGACCCGCGTTGGGGCGAACTGACGGAGGTCACGAGCGCAGGCAGTGAAAGCACGGGCACAGAAAAGCCTTACGGGCTCGATTGCTCCGGCTTTGTGGCCTGGTGCTTTATCCAGCAGGGGCTCAGCGCCGCCGAGGTGGAGGAGCAGATCGGCATGGGCACCTGGACGCAGTGGGACAGGACGGAGGGAATCGCCTGGAAGGACCTGCGCGTGGGGGATTTTGTGTTTCAGAATGCATACCCCACCAACAAGGGCAACCACATCGGCATCTGCATCGGCTTTGATGAGGCAGGCGCGCCCGTCTTCGCGCATTGCGCGGCAGGGTTCGACAATGTTGTCGTGACCCGGGCGGGAGACGTGTTCCGCTATGCGCGGCGGCCCAATTTTTATGCACAATAAGGGGGAGAGATCATCATGAACGGAACCAGGCTTTTGCGGCGCGTGTTCGCGCTGCTGCTTCTGCTCGCCTTAGTTACAGTAATGACGGGCTGCTTCACCATCACCATTTCGCCGCGCTATGTGACGCTTTCGGACGATTATACCACGCTTACTGCTACGCCGGACAGCGAGAAGGTCTATCGCATTGAGATCGATAACATGTCCTTCACCAACTCGAAGGATGTGGCAATCGACATCGCCTATTCCGATACGCCCTCCGTTGAGGCCGTAGTCAGCGAGGATCTTCTGGATTACGGATTCAAAATCACCATGAACAACGGTGTGCTGCGGGTCGGGCCGAGCAAACATCTTGAGATCAGGACGGACCGGTTCGAGCTCAAAATCCGTGCGCGGTTTGACGAGATCGACTTTTCGGGCGGCTACGATGTGACCGTGGATGCGGACGGCGCACAATCGCTTTCGCTCAACGTGAGCGGCGCGGCAAACGGCAGCGTTGAAAACCTGTATGTAAGCGACTTTGATGCAAAGATCTCCGGCGCAGGCTCGTTTGCGCTCTCCGGCGCGGCAGACAAGGCGACCATCCACATTTCCGGCGCGGGCGACATCGAGGCCGCCGGGCTTACCTGCAATGCGCTCGATGCGAAAATTTCCGGCGCGGGCGACATGACCATTGCCGTGGTCGATGTGCTGGAGGCAAAGATTTCCGGCATAGGCAGCATCGAATATTTCGGGAGCCCCACCGTCACACAGTCCGTTTCCGGCCTCGGTACGGTTTCGCAAAAATCGACGGAACTGCCATCGGCATAAGCCGCAGCCGGACTTCAGCTTCTTTCACTCCGGTTTTTCATTGTGCCTGCATGGAAAAGGCGCGCCCTCGGCGCGCCTTTTGGCTGTCAAAAAGCCTTCCGGGGGCTTCGGGGGCCGCAACCCCCGGAAGCTCTAATCGGATTTGACGGCATGTACGTCAAATCCGCAGAAGCGCTTGCGGAGCAAGGCTTTCTTTGCATGAAGCGCTGGCCGCGACGGAGGAGCAAGCGCCGAATGAGAAAAGCTCAAAAAAGTGGCAATGCCACTTTTTGACACGCTGAAGGCGCGCCCCCGGCGCGCCTTTTGCTGTCCTATGCAATTTTAAACCGTAACCGGCATCCCGCCGATATAAACCGCCTGCAATTCCCAATCCATGCCGCAAAGAAGCAGGTCGGCCGCAAGGCCTTCGCGGATGGCGCCGGTTTCCCCATCCGCATCGATCACACGCGCGGGCGTGTAGCTCGCCGCGCGCACCGCTTCCTCCGCGGGAACGCCGAAGCGCACTGCATTCTTCATGCAATTGAACAGCGTTGCCACAGACCCTGCAAGCGTGCCGTCCGAAAGCATGGCGCGCTGCCCACTGACGCGGATCGCCTGCCCGCCAAGCATATATTCCCCCTCCGGCATGCCGCAGGCGGAAAGCGCATCGCTCACAAGGCACACGCGCCCGGGAAACAGCCGGAACGCCGCGCGCACTGCGGAAGGATGCACATGGATGCCATCCGCAATGAGTTCCGCCGTCACGGTTTCCCGCTCCGACGCCGCGCCGATGACGCCCGGCGCGCGATGCAGAAGCGGCGGCATCGCGTTAAACAGGTGCGTTACATGGGAAGCGCCCGCATCAAAAGCGGCGGAGGCCGTGTCATAGTCCGCCTCCGTATGCGCAAGGGAAACCTTCACCCCTTCTGCCGCAACGGTGCAGATGCAATCGAGCGCGCCCGGAAGCTCCGGCGCGATGCACGCGATGCGGATGAGCCCCGCCGCTTCCCGCTGGAGCCGCGCAAACAGCGCGGCATCCGGCAGGCGCAAATGCTCCGGGTTCTGCGCGCCGCGCTTGCCCATGCTGAAAAAGGGCCCTTCCATTGTGATTCCGCGCAAAGCGGCAGCGCTCTCCGGCCGGGCCGCATGGAGCCTTGCCGCCGTGCGGTACGCCGCTTTGAGCCGTTCTTCCGGCAGCGTCAGCGAAGCCGGGCTGAAGGAGGTCGTGCCGTGCGCGGCAAGGAAGCGCGCCATGCGAAGGAGGCCTTCCTCCGCGCCGTCGGAAAAATCCGCGCCGCTGTTGCCGTGCAGGTGAATATCCACAAGCCCGGGCAGCAACATCGCGCGCGGTATGCAGCCGCGTGGCCGCACCGCCGCAATGCGGCCGGCATCCACCTCCACATCGCCGGTGTGAAAGCGGAAATCCGCGCCAAAGTAAAGTACGCGTTCAAACAGCACAGGCGCTCCCCTCCCCTTCCCGCTTCGGCTTCAGTCGGAACACTCACATCCAAGCGCGATGATTGCATCCGCAAGCACATGCACGTTGAACATCAGGTCCTCGATGGTGATGTATTCGTTCGGCATGTGGATGGAAGCTTCATGCCCCGGGATTTCGCAGCCGAAGGCCACGGCGTTGGGCAGATGCCGCGCATAGGTGCCGCCGCCGATGGCAAGCGGGGCCGCCGGCTCACCCGTGCGCGCGGAATAGACCTTGAGGAGCTTTGACACAAGCTCGCTTTCCGGGGGCACGCAATAGCCCTTGGAGAAGCTCGTGCGCGCGGCGGTAAGGCCGATGGGGTTCAGGCGCGCATCAAGCGCCGCTTCGATTTCTCCGCGCTCCATGGTGATGGGGGCGCGAATATCGATGGAAAGGCGGCGGATCCCCGTTTCATCCCAGTTGATTACGCCGACGTTGAGCGTGAGCCGGCCGGAAGCATCCGTTTTGTCCAGGCCGAAGGACTCGCCATGGCATTCAAAGTTGAATGCGCGTGCAATATCCGAAACGGCCTTTGCGTCCGCTTCGGGCAGGGGAAGCTTATCAAGCAGATCGATGAGCGCAAAAAACGCGTTGCGCCCCTGATCCGGCAGCGAGGCATGCGCCGAAAGGCCGCGCACGTTGATTTTCGCGGAAGCTTCATCCAGAGCCTCGGCGGAACAGCCGTATTCGCTCTTTTCCATATAGGCTTCCATGATGGGCAGGATGCGCGAGAGCGGCAGCGGCACGGTCGCCGTGGCCTCGCCCGGAACAACGTTTGAGCGTTCGCCCGCCTGAACGGTGATGGAGGAAGCATAGGGCAGTTGGTAATTTGCGCCAAACCCATGTTTTTCGGAATTGACAAGCGGATATTCCGCATCCGGCGAGAAGGACATCGCGGGGATCTCCTCGCACTTGCAGTAATGGTCAAGGCACTGCATGCCGCTTTCCTCGTCGCAGCCGAGGATCAGACGCACGCGCCGCTTCATCGGAAGGCCGCATTCCTTCACTGCGGCCATGGCGTAAAGCGCCGCAATGGCCGGGCCCTTGTCATCCACCGTGCCGCGGCCGTAAATTCTTCCGTCATGAATTTCGCCGCCGAAAGGCGGGTGCGTCCAGCCCACGCCCGCGGGCACGACATCGAGATGGCAGAGCACGCCGACGAGCTCCTCCCCCGCGCCGAATTCCGCATAGCCGGCATACCCGTCAAGATCCTTTGTTGCAAAGCCCATGCCCTCCGCCAGCATAAGCGCATTGTCAAGCGCTGCCTTAACCTCTGTGCCGAACGGCGCGCCGGGTGCGGGCTCTCCCTTCACGCTTGGGATGGCAATGATGTTTTGTACGGCTTCGACGATTGCACCCTGATGCGCGTCAAGCCAGGCGTCCACTTTCGGGTTCATATGCATGCCTCCTTAGAGAAAGATTCGTTTGCTGTTACAAGCATACCATCAGTTGACAAGGACACACAAGCCCTAAAGGTGGATATTCAGCTGCTGGTGGCGCGCGCTTTTGCAATGGTTCACGGAATCTTCGCTTGCTACAATCGGGAGAAGCGCATAAAATAGAAATGATATCGCGCCGTTTGGCGGCGCGCCAATTTGAAAGAGGAGGCATACAGCCGCATGCCGGGTTTTATCGAGCTTCTGAAAGTGATTTTCCTCGGGATTGTGGAAGGGATTACCGAGTGGCTGCCGATCAGCAGCACCGGGCACATGCTGCTTGTGGATGAGTTCCTGCAGCTCAACGCAAACGATGCGTTCAAGGAAATGTTCTTTGTTGTGATTCAGCTCGGCGCAATCCTTGCGGTGGTCGTCCTGTTCTGGCACAAAATGCTCCCGTTCCAGCTTCAGGACCGCAAAAAACCGTTTTGGAAAAAGGACACGCTTTCCCTTTGGCTCAAGGTTGTTGTGGCGTGCATCCCGGGCGCGGCCGTGACGCTCCTGTTTGATGACGTCATCGAAGCTCACCTGCACACGCCCGTTGTGATCGCATGCGCGCTCATCCTTTACGGCATTGCGTTCCTTCTTGTGGAGGATTGGAACAAGGCGCGCAGGCCCCGCATCCGCACCCTTTCGGAGATCACTTACCAGACGGCGCTCATCATCGGCCTGTTTCAGGTGCTTTCCATCATTCCCGGAACCTCCCGCTCCGGCTCCACGATCATCGGGGCGCTCATCATTGGCGTATCCCGCGTCGCAGCGGCAGAGTTCACGTTTTTCCTTGCCGTGCCGGTCATGTTTGGCATGAGCGCGCTCAAGCTTTTGAAGTTCGGGTTTGCGTTCACGGGTGCGGAGCTCGTGACCCTTCTCGCCGGCATGGCGGTGGCGTTCCTGGTGTCGCTTGCCGTCATCAAATTCCTGATGAATTACATCCGCAAGCATGATTTTAAGGCTTTCGGCTGGTATCGCATCGCACTCGGCGCGCTCGTGCTTGTGTATTTCCTTGCAATCAAATAAAACGCTTCGGCGTAAAGCCGGCTGAAACAAAGGAGGAACCTCCATGGATCCGCGGGAAAAAATCGTTTACCAAATTTGGCCGCGCTCGTTCTGTGACGGGAACGGGGATGGCATCGGCGATCTTGGCGGCGTGATCGCCAAGCTTGATTATCTGCATGAGCTGGGGGTGGATCTTCTCTGGCTTTCGCCGGTTTATGCCTCGCCCAACCGGGATTACGGCTATGATGTTTCCGACTATTATGCAATCAACCAGGAATATGGCACGCTTGCGGAGTTCGACCGCCTCGTTGCGGAGGCAAAGACGCGCGGCATCGGCATCCTGATGGACTTCGTTCCCAACCACACCTCCGATCAGCATGCCTGGTTCCGGGCGGCGCTTTCCGACCCCAATTCGCCCTACCGCGATTTTTATTATTTCCGGCCCGGCAAGAACGGCGGTGCTCCGAACAACTGGATGTCCTTCTTTGGGGGCAGCGCGTGGACGCAGGATAAAAAGACCGGCGAATACTACCTGACCTCCTTCACGCCGGGGCAATGTGACCTGAACTGGGAAAACCCTGCGGTGCGGCAGGAGATGTACAAAGCCATGCGATTTTGGATGGACCGGGGCATCGCGGGCTTCCGCATCGACGTGGTGAACGCCATCAAGAAGGCGCCTGGCCTGCCGGATAAGGACCCGCACAAGCGCGGCCTGCAATTCCCGGCGGAGCTTGTAACCAAGCAGGAAGGGGTGCATGCATTCATTCAGGAGATGCACCGGGAGGTGTTTGCGCACTATCCGGATTGCTTCACTGTGGGCGAAGGGTGTCTTACGGGCATTGAGGACGTCGCGCGCTTCACAAACCCGGAAAACCGGGAGCTGATGATGATGTTTCATTTCGACATCGCGATGCTCGGCTGCGGCCCGCTCGGCAAGTTTGATTTCAGAAAGGGCTACCGCTTTACCATCCGCGATTTTAAGCGCGTGGTGAACCGCTGGCAGCTTGCCATGCAAGAGAAAAACGGCTGGACGGGCAACTACCTTTCCAACCACGATCAGCCGCGCCAGGTTTCCCGCTTCGGCAGCGAAAAAACGCCGGAGCTGCGGCGCGCATCCGCGCGGGCGCTTGCCCTTTTGAACCTGACGCTGCGCGGCACGCCGTTTCTTTATCAGGGAGAGGAGTGCGGCATGACAAACTGCCGCCTTGCCAAAGAAGAGTGGAAGGATTTTGAGGCCATAAACGACTATGCCGTGCTGCAAAACATGATGCGCCTGCCCGCCCCGCTTGCGGAAAAGATCATCGTGAAGATGACGCGGGATAACGCACGCACGCCCGTGCAGTGGAGCGGGGGCCGCAACGCGGGCTTCACGGACGGTACGCCATGGATGCGCGTGAACCCGAATTACCGGGAGATCAACATCGAGGAGGACGTGCTGCGCATGGATTCGGTGGTAAACTTCTACAAAAAGGCCATTGCCCTGCACCATGCGCACCCTGCGCTTACCTTCGGAACGTATGCGCCCGTGGACGAAAAGAACAAGCGCGTGCTCGCTTATCTGCGGCGCGGCGAAACCGAAACGCTGCTTGTTGCCATAAATCTTTCCGACAGGCAGGCGAAGGTTTCCTTCCCTGGGCTCAATGCGCGGGAATGCCTGCTGTACACACATTCCTCGCGCGCATTCTCCCGGGAACTGCCGCTTTTGCCGTTTGAAGGGCTGGTATACAAGGTAAACTGAATGCCGTGCGGCGAAAAAGTAAATCCCCCGGCCCGCGTTGCGGGCCGGGGGATTTATTCTGTTTTTGCGGTTTCGCCGCGCTTAGAGCAGGTTTTTATCTGGCGTGACGATAATTTTCACCTGAGATTTCTTTTCCGGGCCGGTAAGGGCACCAAAGCCTTCCTTTTCAATGTCATCGATATAAACCTTCTTTGTGATGTAGCCCTTGGCCGGAATGCTGCCATCCGCAAGCATTTCGATCACCTTGGGGAAATCGTTGCAATAGCAAATGCTACCGACAACATATTTTTCGCCCATCACAAGCGTGTTGGGGTCAAGCGTGACCTGCTTTTCCCAAATGCTGGTGACAACGAGCGTGCCGCTGAAGCGGATGCTGTTCAGCGCAAGATGGAAGCACTGTTCGCTGCCGGTTGTTTCAAAAGCGATATCCGCCCCTACGCCGCCGGTGAGCTTTTTGATTTCGGCAACCACATCCACCTCATTGGGGTCGAGCACCGTGTCCGCGCCGGACTGCTTCGCGTATTCCTGGCGCACAGACTTGCGCTGCACCACGATCACCTGCGCCGCGCCGAGCGCTTTCAGGCATTCGATGGTTGCAAGGCCAATCGGGCCTGCGCCGGCGACAATTGCGGTTTGACCCTTTTCAAAATGGCCAACTTCAAGAGAATGGTAGGCCACGCTCATCGGCTCCACCAAGGCCGCCTTTTCGTAACTCAGGCTATCCGGAATTTTGTGCACGAAGCGTGCAGGGAAAGTCGTATACTCGGAAAAACCGCCGCCGCCGCCCATCAGGCCATGGAAGCCGAGCTTCTCGCAAAGGTTATAATAGCCGGCCTTGCAGGCTGGGCATTCCCCGCAAACAATCAACGGCTCTACCACAACGCGGTCACCGGGTTTGACGTTGGTTACGCTGCGGCCAACTTCAACCACCTCACCGGAAAACTCATGACCCATCACAACCGGCGCCGTTTCCCCCGTGATCGGGTGCGGTGTCTTTACCGGGATAAAGATGGGGCCCATCGTATATTCATGCAGATCGCTTCCACAAATTCCACACCATTTTACTTTGATTTTCACATCGTCATCCTTCACCACGGGTTCCGGAATGTTTTCAACGCGAATATCCTTTGCGCCATACCAAAGTGCTGCTTTCATTGGTTTGCCTCCTGTGCATTTTTTGTTGGAAGCCGACCGCGCCGTCGACCATTGGCCGGTTCCCTGATTCCGACGTGATTATACTCTTTTCAGCATAATTTGTCAACATTTTAACGTTATTTTAGCAACGTTCTCTGCTCATTCCCCGTGCGCCGGATTTTTCTCCATACAGAAAGCGCGCCCTGCGGCGCGCCTCATCTGTCCGTTTTTGATTCTCAATCGTGAAGTTTTCCCAGCCTGCGCAGCATCGTTTTTTCCACGGCGTTCAGGATATTTTCATACCCCGTGCAGCGGCACAGATGACCGGAAAGCAGCTTGCGCAGTTCATCGCGCGTGTATTCCTTCCCGGATTCAAGGATCTCCACCGCAGTCATAATGAAGCCCGGCGTGCAGAAGCCGCACTGCACGGCAGCCTCATCCACAAATGCCTGCTGGATGTCCGAAAGCTCGCCGTTCGGGCCGAGCAGGCCCTCCAGCGTGCGGATGTTTTTGCCATCCGCCCAGATGGCAAGGTAAATGCAGGAGTTGAAGCACTCCCCGTCGATGAGCACGTTGCACGCGCCGCATTCGCCCACCTCGCAGCCTTTTTTCACCGAGTTCAGGCTGAAATCATTGCGCAGCATATCGGTGAGCGATGCGCGCACATCCACCATTTTTTGAACCGGCTTGCCGTTGATCGTGCATTTCACAAGCTTATATTGCGTTTCGTGCATCAGAGTTCACCTCCGCTCTTTCTGACCGCTTCCGTCAGTGCGCGCCGCGCCAGCTCCTCCACAAGATGCAGACGGAATTCCTTCGTTGCGCGCCAGCTCGTGCGCGGGTTCACATCCTGGAGCGCCGCTTTTGCAAATGCATCCACCGTTTCGGCGCAAACAGGCATTCCGTTTGCCGCATCCTCTGCGGATGGCGCGCGCATGGGCACCGGCCCCGCCACGCCGTAGGCAAGGCGGGCGGAAAGGATCGTTTTTTTGTCACCGGAAAGCTTCACGTTGGCGGAACAGCCGCAGGTAGCGATATCCATGGCGTTGCGCATGGCATATTTGATGTAATGTCCCTTGTAACCTTCATAGCACTCCTTCGGAATCAGGATTGCAGTTTCAATCTCACCGGGACGGAGATCCACTTTGCCAGCCTTGATGTAGAAGTCCCGAATGGGCACGCGGCGCACACCCAGAGCACCCGTAAGCTCCACAACGGCGTCATACGCCACGAGCGTCGAGCCGGAATCCGCGCTTGTCACACCGTTGCAGGTGTTGCCGCCGATGGTGCCGATGTTGCGGATCTGCGGGCCTCCCACCATGTCCACCGCCTCGCCGAGCACAGCGATATGCTCCTCGATGACGGGGCTTCTTGTGATGTGGGAAAAGCTCGTCAGTGCGCCGATGCGGATGGTTCCGTCCGCCTCCATGGCAACGCCGCGCAATTCATCCAGCCCGTAGATGGAAACGAGTGTTGCGCCCGCAAGCTTGCCCTCGCGGATCTGGATCAGCACGTCACTGCCGCCCGCAAGCACTTTCGCCTCCGGGTGTGCGAGCAAAAGCGCGCATGCGTGCTGCACGCTTTCTGCTTCATACAATGCTTTGATGTCGTACATTTCGCATCCCCCTTTCCTTAAAGCAGCCCTTCCTCTTTGAACCGGGCAAAGAGGACATGCGGCGTAATGGGAATCCGGTTAACCGCCACGCCTGTCGCGGCGAGAATGGCGTTGCGTATTGCGGGTGCGCCCGGGCAGGCCGGCGGCTCGCCGAGCGCCTTGGTCCCGAACGCGCTTGTCGGCTCGTAATTTTCCACGAAGCGCGCAGCGATATCCGGGTGATCCATCATGGTGGAAAGTTTGTAATCGAGCAGGTTGTTGTTGAGCGGCCTGCCCGTTTTTTCATCGAACAGAAGCTGTTCGGAAAGCCCGTAGCCGATGGCCATGCTCATGCCGCCGTGCACCTGTGCTTCCGCGAGCGCAGGGTTGATGAGCCTGCCGCAATCGTGCACGTTCACGATGTTGATAAGCTTCACTTTACAAAGCGGAATATCCACCTCAACCTCGGCAAACGAGCAACCGAAGGAATAGGCGTTGCTCTTAATCTGGTAGGTGCTTTCGGCCGTGATATGCTCGCTGTGGGTCAGGCTGTAAAGCGCCTCCGTTGCAAGCGCGCCAAGGCTCATGAGCACGCGCGCATCGTTCTTGCGGATGATGTTTCCATCCACAATATCCAGTTCAAACGGCGGCATGCGCGTGAGCTCATAAGCGTATTTCAGGATGCGTTCCTTCATCATGAGCGCCGTCTGCTTGATGGAAAAACCGCCGATGTATGTCTGCCGCGAGGCATATGCGCCAAGGCCGAAGGGGGTAATATCCGTATCCTGTGTGGAGATGACGTGCACATCCTTAAACGGGATGCCGAGCGTCTCTGCCGCCATCTGCGCAAAGGCCGTATCCGCCCCCTGACCGATCTCTGTTTCCCCCATTTGAAGCTGCACCGAGCCATCCTGATTGAGCACCATCCGGCAGGAGGAGGATTCGAGTGAGATTGGCCACACGGCGGTGTTATACCAGAAGATGGCCATGCCGACGCCGTGGCGCACAGGGCCGCTTTCCTTTGCGTATTCCGCCTGCTTGCGCTCGTAACCAATGTATTCCATGCCTTTTTCGATGCACTGGTTCAGCGAATCGGAATAGTTTTCGTTTTTGGAGAAGCCGTCCACATAGCCCACAGGCATCATGTTCTTTCTGCGGAATGCAAGCGAATCCATGTGAAGCGCTCGCGCCACGTCTTCAATATGGCTCTCACCGGCAAACATGGCCTGCGGGATGCCATAGCCGCGCATTGCGCCTGCAACGGGTTTGTTGGTGAATACGGTATACGCATCGCACTGCACATTGTCGCACGGGTAAAGCTGCGGGAAGGCCCCCATGCCCTTTGCGGCAATGCCATGCCCGTGCGAGGCGTAAGCGCCCTGGTTGGAAAAGCATTCCATTTTTCGCGCGGCAAACGTGCCGTCCGGCCGGACATAGGAAATGATGTGCGTGCGAATGGCGTGGCGCACGCGGTTGGAAACGAAGGTTTCCTCCCGGCTGACGTCAAGCTTTACCCGCCTGCCGCCCACCTGCGTGGTAAGGTACGCGCAGAGCGGCTCGTACAGCGCGTCCTGCTTGTTGCCGAACCCACCGCCGATATAGGGCTTGATGACACGCACGCTGCCCCATGGGATGCCAAGCGCCTGTCCCACGATGCGGCGGACGATATGCGGAATCTGCGTGGACGAGGTGACGACGATGCGCCCGCCTTCCATTTCCGCAAAGCAGATGTGGTTTTCAATGTGGCAATGCTGCACGGTGGGGGTATCATACCATCCTTCCACCCTGATGAGACCCGGCTCCTTGATTGCAGCATCGTAATCGCCCTTATAGATGCTCGTATGCGCAAGGATGTTGTTCGGATAGTCCTCATGCAGCTGCGGCGCGCCGGGCTTCATCGCCTCCTCGGCATCCAGCACAAACGGGAATTCCTCATATTCAACCTGGATCGCACGCAGCGCTTCTGCCGCCGCGATCTCGTTTTCAGCGACGACGGCGGCAACATCATCCCCGTAGAAGCGAACGCGGCGCGTCAAAAGCAGCCGGTCCGCCACATCCTGATGGTGCGGGTCCGTAGACCACGGGTGCCCTGCCGTGGGGAATTTATATTCCGGCACATCAAAGCAGGTCACAATTTTAACCACACCCTGAATTTTTTCCGCTGCGCTCGTGTCGATGGCTTTCACCACGCCGTTTGCAATCGTGGAATGCAGCACTTTTGCAACGAGCGCATTCCTGTCACAAAGGTCATCCGTATAGCGCGCCCGGCCGGTGACCTTGTCAAACGCATCCACGCGCTTTTCGCTCTTTCCTACAGTTCCGTTCATGCGGGTTCCTCCTTTTCCAGAACTTGTTAAATCAAACGGATGTTTGCGGCGGAAGGAATCCCTCCGTCCGCTTCGCAGAGCAGGCTGCGTTCCCGGAAACAAGCACATTCCCCGGCCGCCTGCGGAGGGCGCTACATCCGCACAAACTCCATCTTCGTTACATCAAACAGTCCCTCGTCCGTCAGGCGCACAGCCGGGATAACCGGCAGCGCCAGAAACGAAAGTGCAATGAGCGGGTCGGTCCGTTCATCGGCGCCGAGGCTCTTCGCCGCGTCAAGCAGCGCGCGCTGGCGCGCGAGCACATCCTCAACGGGCGCTTCCGTCATAAGCCCTGCAATCGGCAGCGGCAGCCGCGCAAGGACGATCCCGCGGCTCACGACACAATACCCGCCGCCGCATTCCCGGAGGGATTCGATGGCCATAAGCATATCACGGTCATTGTCTCCGACAACGACAAGGTTATGCGAGTCATGCGCCACAGTGGAAGCGATGGCGCCGTTTTTGATGTTCATCCCCTCCACGATTCCCACACCGATGCTGCCCGTCGCATGGTGGCGCTCCACCACGGCGAGCTTGCACAGCCCATCCGCAGGCACGAACGCGCCATGCTCGCTCTTCACGCTGCGATGAACAAGCTCCGTGATGAGCTGCTCCGGCACCATCTTGATGACGGGCATTCTTTCCCGCACGGGCAGGCAAAGAGAGCCTTCCGTTACGGGTGCAATATGCACGCTGCCGTACACCTCCGGCGGCAGCAGCGGCATGCGGTATTCCGTTTCTTCGTAAGGCTTGCCGAAGCGGGTGAACACCCGCTTCACCCGAAAGTCCTTCAAGTCCTCAAAAAGAACCATATCTGCCTTGTATCCGGGGGCGATTGCGCCGATGTTTTTGAGGCCATACGCACGCGCAGCGTTATAGGAAGCCATTTTCACCGCTTCCACCGGCGGGATGCCGCAGGAAACGGCAAGACGTGCGTTGCAGTTGATGTGCCCTTCCTGGCGGATGGTTTCGATGTGCTTATCATCCGTGCAGAACAGGATGTTTTCCGTGGGGAGGCCGTCGCGCGCAATGCTGCGCAGGATATCCTCAATTCCCTTCGCCGCAGAGCCCACGCGGATCAGGATGCGCATGCCGGTGCGCAGTTTCTCCTTTACTTCTTCATAATTGGAGCATTCATGGTCCGTGGAAGGCCCTGCAACGCGATAGGCGTTGAGCGCCCGGCCCGAGAGGAGCGGCGCATGGCCGTCAATGGGCTTGCCGTCAAACAGGCGGAGTTTGTCAAGCATTTCCTGCGCACCGCCGGTTGCGGAAACATAATCCATCACTTCGCCGAGGCCCAAAATGCGGCTCTTGCGCAGAAACTGCTCCATATCCTCCGCCACAAGCTTTGCGCCGCTGTGTTCAAAGGGCGTAGCCGGGACGCAGGAGGGCATCATGAACAAAACCCGAAGCGGGAGGTCATCCGTCATCTTATACATTGCGCGCACACCCGCTACGCCCGCCACGTTTGCAATTTCGTGCGGGTCGGCAATGATCGTGGTGGTGCCGTGCGGCATGATTACCTTCATAAAGGACGAAGGGATTACCATGGAGGATTCAATGTGCACATGCGCATCGATAAACCCCGGCGCAAGGTAGCCGCCCTCTGCATCGATCTCGTTTTCGCAGGAATATTCCCCGATGCCAATGATGACATCTTCATACAATGCAACGTCCGCCGGAATGATCTCGTTGGTGAACACATTTACCACGTTCGCGTTTTTAATGACGCACGTCGCCTTCCCATCGAGCGCCGCGCGAATCAGATCCTGTTGTCTCAATGCATGCGCCTCCTTTTCAATTTTTCGTCCCGTACCCGTTGTAAGAATCGCCAAAAAATACAAATAAATTTTGTGCACAACAATTTCTGTTTGATGCAGTATATCACAAATGCTGCACTGAGGCAAGCCGAATCCCCTTGCAAAAACCCTGTATTTGCTGTATGCTTTTCTTAAGAATACAGTAGCATTCCATCGGCTCATATAATCCCGCGGGGCGAAGCATGTTTCCGGGCGCGGGAGTTTCTACGGACCGCCCAACGGCCCCGCTATGAGCGCCTTTGTTTGCGCGTGCGTTTAAGCCGCGGCAGAAGGCGCTTTTGTTATACGGTTTCTCACACTTTCATGGTCTTTGGAGGATTGCGAAAAATGGATTTTCTCATTCAAAACGGTGTTGTGGTAAACGCGGAAGGCAGTGCGCGCATGGATGTGCTTGTGCAAAACGGGCGCATTGCCGCCATGGGCGAAGGGCTCGCCTGTGTGAACGCTGTACGCATCAATGCGGAAGGCTGCTTCCTGCTTCCCGGCTTCATCGATACGCATACGCATTTCGACCTTGACACCGGCAGCGCCCGAACGGCGGATGATTTCGTCACCGGCGGCCGTGCCGCCGTTCTCGGGGGCACAACGGCGGTGCTTGATTTTGCCACGCAGGAGCGCGGCGGCACGCTTGTGCAGGCGTTCGACACCTGGCAGGAAAAGGCCCGCGGCTGCTCCTGCAACTACGGGTTTCACATGGCGATTGCCGAATGGAACGATAAAACCGCGGCAGAGCTTCCCGAAATGACGCGCCGCGGCGTGACCTCCTACAAGCTTTACATGGTCTATGATGCCCTGCGCGTGGACGACGGCGCAATCTACGCAGCGCTCAAGGCGGCAAAAAACGAGGGTGCGCTGATCGGCGTGCATTGCGAAAACTGGGATGTGTTGAACCGCCGCATTCAGGAAGTGAAAGCCCGGGGCCTGACCGGCCCGGCCGGGCATCCTCTTTCGCGCCCCGCGCCCGTTGAAGCGGAGGCGGTGGCGCGTCTCATGCGCATTGCGGAGCTTGCCGGCTCCCCCGTTTATGTTGTTCATCTTTCTACGGCGGAGGGCCTTGCGGAAGCGCGGCGCGCGAGAGCGCGCGGTCAGGAGGTGTATCTTGAAACCTGCCCGCAGTATTTGCTTTTAACGGATGCCTGCTACGCAGCCGAAGACGGCGTAAAGTTTGTGATGTCCCCGCCACTGCGGAAGGATTCGGACTGTGAGGCGCTGTGGGAAGCGCTTGCCGCAGGCGAAATCGACTGCATCGGCGCGGACCATTGTTCCTTCACAATGGCACAAAAACTGCAATACGGGAATGATTTTCAGCGGATCCCAAACGGCGGGGCGGGCGTGCAGCATCGTGGGCAGCTTCTTTATACCTATGGCGTATGCAAGGGGCGCATCACGCCGGAACAGATGGTTCAGCTCCTTTCCGCCGGGCCTGCGCGCCTTTTCGGCCTCACGGACCGCGGCACAATCGCCCCCGGCATGGCTGCCGACCTCGTGGTCTGGGATCCTGCGTATGAAGGCCGCATTACCGACACAAACACGGCGCACAACGCCGATAATTCACCCTTTGCCGGGCTTTCTGTGCGCGGCTGTGCGCGGGATGTGCTTTTGAACGGGGAACGCATTGTAGAAAACGGTGTGCTCGTTCTGCCCGGGCGCGGGAAGTATGTTGCCCGGAAGGGGTACGGCAAATGCAGATGAAGCTCGGCTGCATCCTGATGGCAGCGGGTGCAGGGCAGCGTTTCGGCGGAAACAAGCTCCTTGCAGCGTATGATGGCCTGCCGCTGTACGTGCGGGCGCTCCGCTGCATTCCTGTGGAGGAGTTCGCAGGCGTGGCCGTCGTTGCCCACGACGAAACGATCCTTTCAGCCGCACGTGCGCATGGTTTCGTTCCAGTTTACAACCCCGCACCGGAAGACGGTGTCAGCCGCACCATCGCCCTCGGGATGCGTGCGCTGCCGGGAATGGACGCACTGCTGTTCCTTGTGGCGGATCAGCCCCTGCTGCGCCGCGAAAGCATATCGGCATTGCTTGCGTTCTTTCGCGCCCATTCCGGGAATATCGTAGCGATGGGACACGGGATGCAGCGCGGCAACCCGGCGATTTTTCCAAAGCAATTCTTCCCCGGTTTACGCGCGCTTACGGGGGACGCGGGGGGCAGCGCGGTGATCCGTGCGCATAAGGAAGCGCTCTTACTTTTTGAAATCCCGGATCCGCTGGAGCTTGCGGATGTGGATACTGCCGAGGCGCTGCGGCTGCTTTCCGACGCGCACAAAAAAGCTGATGAAACGGAGGAAATGGCATGAAAAGCACAAAGATTTACCGGGGAACCATCGTTTATGCGCCGCAGCTTGGCGCGCTGGAATGCCTGGAGCATGCGTATCTCGTTGCACAAAACGGCGTGATTGCCGGCGTGTTTCAGGAATTGCCCGGGAAATATCAGGATACTGCATTGGAGGATTTCGGCGATTGCCTGCTCATCCCCTCATTTACCGACCTTCACCTGCATGCGCCGCAATACGCCATGATGGGCATGGGGTTCGATCTGCCGCTGCTTGAATGGCTCAACACGTATACGTTCAAGGAGGAAGCGCGCTTTGCGGATGCAGGCTTTGCACGCACGGTATACGAAGCGCTTGCAGCCGAGCTGGTGCGCCGCGGCACAACGCGCGTATGCATGTTTTCGAGCCTGCACCGCGAGGGGACGCTCATCCTGATGGATGCGCTCGAACGGGCGGGCCTAACCGGCTTCGTCGGCAAAGTAAACATGGATCGCAACAGCCCGGACTGCCTGCGTGAAACATGCGAGGAATCGCTCGCACAAACGCGCCGTTGGCTGGACGAATGCGCCGGCCGGTATGCGCACATCAAGCCCATCCTGACGCCGCGCTTCACCCCATCCTGCTCGGACGCCCTTATGGAAGGGCTTGGCAGGCTTGCGGAAGAATATGAGCTCCCCGTGCAATCCCATCTTTCGGAGAACGATGCGGAAATTGAATGGGTGCGCGCGCTGCATCCGGATTGTGCGCAATATTGGGAAACCTATGCGAAGTTCGGCCTTTGGAAACGCGGTACGATCATGGCGCACTGTGTGCACAGTGATGCACGTGAGCGCGCAGCCATGCGCAGCGCGGGCGTTTGGGTGGCGCACAGCCCGGATTCCAACACGAACCTGTATTCCGGCGTTGCTCCCGTGCGCAAGATGCTGAGCGAGGGGCTTTCCGTGGCGCTTGCTTCCGATGTTGCAGGCGGCGCAAAGCTTTCCATGCTCCATGCAGCGGCAGAAGCCATCCGCGCTTCCAAGCTGCGTTACTATTACAGCGGAAAACGGCCTGACGAAGCCTACCTGACCGTGCCCGAAGCCTTTTACCTCGCAACGAGCGCAGGGCAACAATATTTCGGCGCGGGCCCGGGTTTTTGCGTGGGCGATTCGCTGCATGCCATCGTGTTGGATGACAGCGTCCTTCCGCCTTCGCGCCCGCTTGCGCCTGCCGAGCGTCTGGAGCGCCTGATTTATGCGGATGACAGCCGCACCATCCGCGCCGTAATCAGCGAAGGCCGCAGGCTGATCTAAGGTCTCTGTAAAAACAAACGTACCTGCTTCTTGACAAGCGCCCCCGTGCTTTGCTATAATACAAAGGCTACATCGGGAGAGATGTCCGAGTGGTTTATGGAGCCGGTCTTGAAAACCGGTGATGCTGCAAGGCACCGGGGGTTCGAATCCCTCTCTCTCCGCCAAATATGAGAATGCCCTCTGGGCATTGTCATATTCGGCGGCAACGGAGCGAACGGCGCTCTTCCACCGAAAATTGTATATGCGGAGAAGTACCCAAGTGGCTGTAAGGGGCTCCCCTGCTAAGGGAGTAGGCTGGGGTGACTGGCGCGAGGGTTCAAATCCCTCCTTCTCCGCCACGTCGGAACAATGTTCGCTTTGTTCCGACGTTTTTCTTTTGGGAAAGCGCCGTTCACCCGTTCCCTTGCGTCTCCTTTTCCGAAAAAGGCAGCGCTTCTTCGGCTATGTCCGGCCGCAAACTTTGTCCGCCTCCTCAGCACCCGAAAACGTAAAGGCTGCGGCCCGCTAGATTTGGCGTGTGCCCCCTTGTCAATCGTTGGTATGTTTCGCAGTCACCGCATCGAATGCGCCATTGGCCGCAAGGCTCACCACCACGGCATTCACCACGCACAATACGGCAGTATTCCACGTAAGCGCGCCGGTGAAGAACGTGGCTACCAGCAGGATGATCAACGCTATCACATAGCTGAAGATCCGCGTCGGGATGCGGTCAATGAAACCAATCCCTTTCAGAAGCTGCGTCACGAGTGTCGTTGCCAGTGTCGCGCCGGCGTAAGTTGCAAGAATCGTCCAGGTGAAAAAATCGTTCATACAGTCCATTTCCTTTCTCATTTTGCTGCCTACTATCTTATATGCTTCAAGCATATGCAAACTTTCCGTTGCAAGACCGTTTGTGCAAACTGTTTCACGCGAGTTCTGTCGGTTTTCACCGTTCAGCAGAGCATGGAGCATGCAAAACCCCGGGTAAATTTACCCCGGGGTTTCTCCGCCTGTATTGATAACATGATTTGCGCGCCGCTATGACAGCCGGCCCGTTTTTGAGATGGGATCAGGCTTCTTTTTCCATATGCCGATGGCGCCGGGCAACCAACCGTACCCGCAATCCATCAAAGCCTTATGAATGCGCAGCAGCCAATTTCGGACATTTTCCGAAACCCCAGAGATTCGTAAAAGGCAATATTGGCGGGAATATCATCCGTCGCAAGCTCAATTTGCCGCACGTTACGGAATCTTTCCAGCACAGCCTGCATCAGCTTGGAGCCGATGCCCTTCCGTTGATGCTCTGGAAACACCAAAATGTCCTGGATCAGCACGATGGTATGGCCGTCGCCAACGGTACGGATGATGCCCAGCAGCGTTTGTCCATCGTAAGCGCCGAGGGTGAAAAGAGAATTTGCAAACCCCGCTCTTAGTGTTTCGGGATGCTGGGTATATGCCGTCCAACCAACGCTGGCATAAAGGCTGAGGAGTTCCTCTTCCCTGTATTCCCTGTATTCTCTGATTTCCATGCACCCTCCTGTGTTTTGTTTCGTCCTGTGCAGTCCGAATCCTCCCCTGCAAAAACAGCAAAGCGGAGCCGCTTGCTTGCGCGCGCGGCTCCGTTCATCATTGTTCTATGCTTCAACTTGCATTCATCTGAGCCAAAGCCAGATCACTAGGCCAAGCCCGCCGAACATCACAAGGCCAAACAGAGCATACGCGGCGTATGCGCCGCCGTAAGCGGAAATTCGTTCTTTCCATGTCAGCTTGACCGGTTCCGGCTCTTCCCTCACGGTGCCGAACGGCACAGGAGGCTTCCGCCGGCGGCGGGAAATCGTGCCGGGCATGCCGTCAATGCTCATGTCCGCAATCACGCGCCCATCGTCCACGAAGTCATCCTTACGGCACTTTTTCACATTTTCCTTCGCCTTCGGGTTCATTCCTGTGAATACAGGTGGCATGCCACCCTGTGCCCCGGCTCGTATTCCCTGAACTGCGGCACTTCCTTTTCACAAATATCCATACAGTATTGGCAGCGTGTGCGGAATTTGCAGCCGGAAGGCGGATTGGCCGGGCTGGGGATGTCGCCCTTGAGAATAATGCGGTTCATCTTCATGTCCGGATCCGGCATCGGAACCGCGCTCAGCAGCGCCTTGGTGTAAGGATGCATCGGGTTGGCGAAGATCTTGGCCTTATCGCCCGTTTCAACCAAATTGCCCAGATACATCACGCCGATGGTATCCGAAATGTGCTCCACAACGGAAAGGTCGTGAGAAATGAACAGGTACGTATACCCGAATTGCGTTTGCAGGTCCTTCATCAGATTGATGATCTGCGCCTGGATGGAAACATCCAGTGCGGAGACCGGTTCATCGCAAATGATGAATTCCGGGTTGAGCGCCACGGCACGTGCGATGCAGATGCGCTGCCTTTGCCCGCCGGAAAACTCATGCGGGTACCGGTAAAAATACTGGGGCTGCAAGCCGCAATCCTTCATGACCTTACGGATGTAGGATTGGTATTGGGATTTCGGCACGATATTGTGCGTGCGCACGGCTTCTCCGATGATCTCGCCAACAGGCATGCGCGGCGAAAGGCTGGAATAAGGATCCTGGAAAATCATCTGCATGTGCGGGCGCAGCGAGCGGAGTTCTTTCTTGGAAAGCTTCGCAAGATCGCGTCCCTTGAACATAACCGTGCCGCCGGTTACGTCATGCAGGCGCAGGATGGTGCGACCGACTGTGGTTTTACCGCAGCCGGATTCGCCCACAAGGCCCATCGTCGTGCCGCGCTTTATGGTGAAGGACACATCGTCCACCGCTTTCACGAAGGACTTTGCCTTCCCCAGAACGGAGGCGTTAATGGGATAATACTTTTTAAGGTTTTCTACTACCAACAGATTATCGTTTTCCATCTTCTACCTCCTCATTCGCTCTTTTTGCCCGTGAGCGCATCAAAGTAAACCGCATCCCGGTCTTCCTCGTAAAGGTAACAGGCGGCAAAATGCGTGGGGGAGAACTGCAGCATCGGCGGATATTCGCCGCCGCACTTTTCGGTGCACTTTTCGCAGCGCTTCTTAAAATAGCAGTGGTTGGGCATGTTGATCGGGTTCGGAACCTGCCCCGGGATGCTGTAAAGCCGATCCACCGCTTTGTTTACGCTCGGTTTGCTGCGCATCAGGCCAACGGTATACGGATGCTTCGGCGTGTGGAAGATCTCCCGCACGGTGCCCTTTTCAATGATGCGGCCCGCATACATGACCACGACATAATCCGCCATTTCCGCGATAACGCCAAGGTCGTGCGTGATGAGCATGATGCTGCCGTTGATCTTATCCTTAATGCCGCGCAAAAGGTCAAGAATCTGCGCCTGAATGGTAACATCCAGCGCTGTGGTGGGCTCATCGGCAATGATGAGGCGGGGGCCGCAGGAAAGCGCCATTGCAATCATGACCCTTTGCCGCATGCCGCCCGAAAGCTCGTGCGGATAGCTTGCATACACCTTATCCGGCATGGCGATGCCGACGAGCTGAAGCATCTCGATGGAATGCGCTTTCGCGCTTTCCGCCGTAGCGCCTTCTTCATGCAGCAGCACAACCTCGTCCATCTGCTCGCCGATGGTGAACACCGGGTTCAGGCTTGTCATCGGCTCCTGGAAGATCATGGAGATCTCCTTGCCCCGGATATGCAGCATCTCGCTTCTGGGCATCTTTGCGATGTTGTAGCATTTTCCATCGCTTGCAAGATAGCGGATTTCGCCAGAGACGACCTGCCCCTGCGGCGCCTGCACGAGCTGCATCAGCGAGAGCGAAGTAACGGATTTTCCGCAGCCGGATTCGCCGACGATCCCCACCGTGGTGCCCTGCGGCACGTCGTAGGTTACGCCGTCCACCGCCTTCACGGTACCGATATCGGTATAAAAATACGTGTGCAGATCATCGAACTCAACAACGTTCCTGCTGTCCCGCATTTGGGAAAGGTATTCCGATTCGGGCACGTTCTTGCGCGCCTTGTTGCGCTCAAACTCACGCGTAATCTTCGCGTTTTCCTTGCTGATGCGCCGTTCGTCGCGCAGCGTCAGGTACTCGGTATCGTCAACACCCTGAATCTTCTTTTTCTTGAACTTGTCTAATACTGCCATAGCGCTACCTCTTCATTCTCGGGTCAAACGCATCACGGAGGCCATCGCCGATGAAGCTGAAGCCCAGCACCGTAACGATGATCAGGATGCCTGCGGGAACCCACATGTTCGGATAGTTCGCCAGAATTTCCTGCCCCTTGGAAGGATCCGCCAGCGCGATCATGGAGCCCCATGCGGCGCGCGGGAAGGGAACGCCCAAACCAAGATAGGAAAGCGTGGACTCATACAGGATGATTCCGCCAAGGCCCAGCGTCATGGAAACGATCAGCTGCGGCATGACGTTTGGAATCAGATGCTTGAAAATCTTATGCGTAGCCGAAAGGCCAGTGGTTTCGGCGGCAAGCATATATTCCTGTTCGCGCAGCATCAGGATCTGACCGCGCACGATGCGCGCAGCTCCCGTCCAGCCCATCAGGGTCAGGAATGCCATCAGGTAATAAATACGGTGCTCTGCGGGGATGCTCTCAATAGAGCTGATGGCAGCAGAAAGGATCAGCAGGATCGGCATGCCCGGCAGGCAGGCGAAGATGTCGACAACACGCATCACAACCTGATCGACCCACTTGCCGAAGTACCCTGCAAAGCCGCCGAGCACGATTCCGATGATCGTTTCCAGGAAGATAACGATGAACGAAATCACAAGCGAAATGCGGCCGCCGTACATCAGGCGCACGAAAATATCAAAGCCGGAGGTGTCCGTGCCCAGCCAGTGATCCTTGGAGGGCGGCGCCTTAAAGCTTACGATGGACTGCGAGCGGTCGTAGTAAGTATATTCCTTGCCGTCCGCCGCATAGAAATCGCCCTTGGAGACCATGTCGGAAACGCGCTCAATTTTGAACATCTGCGTTTCGCCATATCCCCACACAGCGTCCGTAATCAGCGGACCCACAAAGGAGAACAGGAACACGAACACGATCATGCAAAGGCCCGCAATGGAAAGTTTGCTGCGGAAAAAGCGCTTTGCAACCATGCGGCCTGGTGAGATGACGCGGAAGTTTTCCTCCACGATGATCTCATCGCCGGAAATATCGGTATAGCTGTGGTGTTCTGCGCTCTCAGCTTCCTGCTGAAGGACTTCGTCCTCCACAAGATCCGTATAGCTGTGGTGAGGCAGCGTTTCTTCCGGCTTGTTCGTTTCTTCAAAAGGAACCTTGTTTTCCATAACGCACCTCCCTTATTTCAGTTTTACGCGCGGGTCTACGACCATGTACATCAAGTCGGAGATCAGCATGCCGAGAACCGTAAGAATGGCAAGGAACATGTTATAGCCCATAATGAACGGGATATCGCCTTGCTGGGTCGCGCGCAGCGCCATATAACCGATGCCGGGAATCGCGAATACCGTTTCGGTAATCATCGCGCCGCCAAACAGGCTCGGCAGCGTGCCGCTGAGCGAGGTCACCAACGGGATCATCGTGTTTTTGAACGCATGCTTGTATACGACCGTATGCTCTGAAAGCCCCTTTGCGCGGGCGGTGCGGATATAGTCGGAGTTGAGCACTTCCAACATATTCGTTCTTGTGAACTTCATCGTGCCGCCGATGCCCAGCACAACCAACACCGTGATCGGCAGGACCAGGTGCCATACTTTGTCCAGAAACACCTCAAATCCCTGGCCCGGCAGGAACACCTTGGTTGCCGTGGTCAGGCCCTGAAGCGGCAGCCAGCGCAGCTGGATGGAGAACACGTTCATCAGCAGCGCTGAAAGGAAGAACGACGGCAGGGCCGTGCCGATCATTGCAAACACGGACACCGTATAATCATAAGCCCCGTATTGATTCACGGAAGCTTTAATTCCCATGGGTATTGCGATAACAGTTTGAAGAATAAAAGCGATAAGCGTGATGATAAAGGAAGTCCATATATACTCCCCAAGCACCTCGGTAACCGGCTTTCCATAAAGGAACGAATAGCCAAGATCGCCTGTCATCGTGCTGCCCAGCCATTTGGAATAGCTTTTTATAATTCCGCCGAAGCTTTTGTCCGCAAGGCCGTAAAGCTCTTTGAGACGCATGACCTCGTCCTGTGTCATGGATCCGCTTTGCACCGCGGCTGCAGTTTGGCGGTCAATATAGTCGGCAGGCATCAGCATGGTCAGCATGTAGATGAGGACGGATACGCCAACCAGGATTACCACCGCGAGAATGAGTCTTTTTAGGATATATCTCCACATAATGAATCCCTCTCCCAATCCCCGTCGTGCATGTTATGCGCGGCAAGGCTTGGCTTGCGCCAAGCCTTGCAACGTTTGCGACAGTTTATTGCGCGGGAAGCCCCGCGAATTTTGATGTGTTAGTTGAGTTCCACGTTCCAGATGTAGGCAATCGGGCTCTGGAACGGGGTGACGTCCTCACCGCTGAAGAGGGTAGCGGCATTGATGACGTCCTTGTTGAAGACGAACATGTTCTTGCGCTGATAGGTCGGCAGCTGCACAGCCATCTGGCCTGCGAGTTCAAGCGCCTTGGCATAGATGGGCTTGCGCTCCTCGCGGTCCAGCGTTCCGCGGCCAGCCATGATCAGGCTGTTAAGCTCAGTGAGGATGGCCTTCTGGTCATCAGAACCCTTCTTGAAGATCTCGTAGATGCCGGTCGCCACGGGAGAAGTACCCTGGTTCTCGGCGGGATCGGAATACCAGATCTGGAACATATCGGGGTCTACGCCGCCGCTGCCCCAGGCAGCCGCCCAGATCTGAATGCCGGATTCATACGCGGTGGAAAGCTTGTTGAGCACGTTCTGGTCAACTTCGATGTCAGCCTTCACGCCAGCCTTTGCAAGGACTTCCTGCGCGTTCACGAGGATCGTGCCGGCCGGGTGATCCTTTGCATCGGAGGGCAGGGTCATCTTGATGGTGACCTGGCCGCTGCGCTCCGTGCCCATGAGATCCTTGTAGCCTTCGGGATAGCTCATGATGTTCTTGGCTTCGTCATAGACGTAACCGGCCTCGATGAACTTCGCCTTGACCTGTTCGCCAGTTTCGTCATACTCGTAGATCGGTGCCGGATTGTCCGGATAAGCCCACTGGATCTTGGTCATGTTGCGGGTATTGACGCTCGCGAGTTCGCCGTAGTAGTCATCAATCGCAAGCTGCGGGTTCATGGCCATCACGACTGCCTGACGGGCTGCCAGTTCGGGGAGGAACTGTGCGTTGATGCCGATGTAGCCGTAACCGTCATTATCAACAAGGATATAGCCGAGCTTCGCGTAGTCGCCTTCAGCGGCAGTAATGGTGTTGATGATCTCGGTCGAGGCGGACGGATCGGAATAGTGAACCGTACCTGTCTTCAGAGCATCCATTTCGGAGCCAAGGGTGATCTCCTGATAACGGAGCGTCTGAATCTTCGGGGAGCCGAGCATGAAGCTGTCGTTCGCGGTGAAGGTCACGACGTTGTCCTTGTAGCTCTCGAAGACGTACGGGCCGGCGCCCATGGGCTTATCGTTCTTGGTCTTCATGTGCTGCATGAACTCGGCGGAGCCGGTCACAACACCGTTCTCGTTGAGTTCGCCGGCGAAGCCTTCCGTGTAGTAATGGAAGGGAGCAACGGCGATGCCGATCTGGTAGATGGCAACGGGGTCAACTGCGTCGATAATGACCTCGACGTATTCACGCTCAACGCCATCCTCGCACACTTCCTTGCCGGAGGTGATGCCGGTGATGGTCTGAACGCCGCCTTCAACAGCACCTTCGTTTGCAAGGTAAAGATCCTTTACGCGAGTTTCAATGAGGATGTCGCCGGCCTTTTCGCGGTTGATGCCGGTGTCCTCGTCGAAGTTGTAGCCGTAAGTGCCAAGGATGTTGTTCCAGTAAATTTCAGCATTCACTTCATCGGTGCCGAGGGTGTAGGTGTTGCCGAGCGCATCGGTGAACACGCCGTCAGCCACTTCGCCGAAGCCCCACATTACCATGCCGAGCACGGTCTGCAGGGTAGCATCCGCTTTGATTTCATCAGGGGTCTTACCGATGTTGGGAGCATACTGGTCATTGTTGTAGTTGCCCACAACATAATCCACGATTTCCTGCGCGAAGGCCTTACCTGCCTCAGGCAGATATGCCCAGAACGCGGCCTGCTGCTCCGGCGTTGCGCCGTCAGCCGCAGGGTAGCTCACCGTGCCGTCTTCCGCAGCGGTGATGCCGGCTGCAAGGATCGCGTCCACAACCGCGAGGGCTTCCGCGCTGGTCTGGAGGCGATATTCGCTGGCACCGCGGATCTTCTGGCTGTACAGCGTGGAGATTCCGTCATAGGCGGGATCGAGGTACACATAGTAGTTGAAGAGGACGTCCTTCGCGGTTACGGGCTCGCCGTCGCTGAAAGTGATGCCGTTCTTCAGGAAGATCTTGTAGGTCATGGTGTTGTTGTCGTAATCCACATCCTCGGTGTAGGAGTACGCGAGGCAGGGATACTCAACGCCGGCCAGAACGTTGCCCTTCTTGTCCGTGTAAAGCAGGCCGATCTGCGTCTGTGCCTGCACGTCGTTATCATAAGCGGACGTGTAGAAGAAGGGGCTGAATTTGCCATCCAGCGTGCTGGTGCTCAGCACCAGGGGCGCGGTGGCGTTGTTGCCCGTGCGGGGCGTCACGGTCGCATCATAGCGATCCGCGGGTACATCGGGCAAAATCTCCGCAGGAACTTCTTCCGTGGGAGCGGGAGTGGGGTCAGCGGTGGTCGGCGTTTCAACCGGGTCGTTGTTGCCGGTCTCCTGACAGCCAACCACTGCAAACAACATCATCGCAGCCAACGCGAGCGCCAGCAAGCGACCAAGCGTGTTGTTTTTCATTGTTTTACCTCCATTTATCTTTTTTTATTTTGTATATCGCGCCGGGCGGATCCCAACGCAAAACACAATCGGGAATTTTAAACTGCGGCCCGCTCAGGTGCAGGCCAGCGGAATGTTTGCCGGGTTATTGCAACGCCATATTCCGGCGCGCGGCATCGGACGCCGTGACTGTGACGCCTTCTGCAGTGCAGTTGTTTACCTTGTTGCCGGAGCCATTGCCAAACAGGTCTCCAAGCTCGTAACGCGCCGCACCGTCGTCCCCTTTGCCGGTTGTAATGGCCAGGTTGCGGAACGTGCAGTCCTGCACGGTGGTGTTCTTCGCTTCTCCCGCAAGGAAGCCTGCGGTCACCTGGATTCCGGAATTCACGTTGATTTCAAGGGCGCAATCTTCAAACACTACGCCTTCGATGACCGCACCGTCCATCCGCGCGGCAATGCCGCCGGCTTTTTCTTTGTCCGGATCGATCTTTTTGCTGGAAAGCTTCACCGTCAGGTTTCGGATCGTGTGTCCGTTTCCCTGAATGGTGCCGTTAAAGCTATCGGCCACGGCGAGCTTCACGCCGCTGAAGTCAAGGTCTGTTTCTAAAATATAGCCGTTGATCTCGTTTCCCGAAGCATCCACACCTGCAAAGGAATATTCCCCGCCCTTTTTCAGGCTTTCCAAAGAGGTGACGCGCACATAGAGCCCTTCGGTAAACTTGATGTATACCACCTGGGATGCGGTGTTCGCCTGATACTGCTCAATCGCCTCTTCGATGGTCTGATCCTTATAAGTGCGGATTTCGGCAAGCGCGGCAGGGTCATCCGTCAAAAGCCGATAGCCCGCCTTGTTGATGTAAAGATAGCTGGTGTCCTCAGTGGAGGCCGCCTGCTCCTCTCCCTCTTCGGCCGCTTCCGGCGCAACATATTCCGCAGCTTCAAAATATTGCGGGAACCGCTCGGCAAGTTTTGCATAAATCTGCTCGTTTTCCAACAGAAGCTCCACATGCTCATACTGCGTGAAGTCATACGGAATGGTGCAGGCAGCATCTGCATAGTAGCCGGCAAACGAGTAGCCCTTCGGCGTGCTGAGATTCAGCGTTGCAGCGCTGAGTTCCTGAACCGGCGAATCTGCGGTAAGGTTTTTGCTGAACACGACCTCGCCGGTGTCCGCATTCACGTAGTTCACCTTTCCCTGCGGAATCCAGCGCGCATAGAGCGTAAGGTTTTCCTGAATGCGGTCCTCGTCGAAATCCCAACGGTCCCCGGCAGAGAATTGGTAGACGGTGTTGCCTTCCGTATCCGTCGCATCCTCCTTCGCCGTATACCATCCGGCAAGAATATATCCGTCCTTCACCGGTTCCACCAACATGTTGGTGGTGCCCGAAGGCTGGAACAGATATGAATTGTTCATGTAATAGACCTCGCGCATCTCACGGCTGTTGATGATGCCGCCGAGCGCATCGTAGGTAACGCAGCAGTCGTATCCCCAATCACCCGGATCGATTCCGGCGTCGGAACGCATGCAAGCCGAAAAGAGGACGGCGCAGACCAAAACCATGCTAATTATTACGATCTGCTTGATTTTTAACTTCATGCCCGTCATTTCGCTTCCTCCAAACACAAATATATTCTTTCAGCAATTGTTGGCAATTTCAAATTTTCACCCTGTCAGAAAAGGCATTTTGGCCGGCATTTGCAGACCCACACACAAAAAATTGCACATACAACCTCCTATGCGTTGTAGTAATTATATTTGGACATGAAGCGCGTGTTACCCGAATTTGGGTATATGTATTTGTTTTACTTGTTATCATGTGCATAAAATAACCCGTTTTCGGGTAAATTTTATGAAAAAACGGAGGGATTATGACATATTCCGAAATCCTGATCCAACGCATTACAGCGTTGTGTAAGCGCAGGGGAATCACCTGCAATAAATTGGCCACCATGTGCGGACTCAACCAGTCGACAATTGATAACATCATCCGTGGCATTACAAAAGACCCCCGAATTACAACGCTGCATCATATCGCCATCGGTTTTAACATGACGCTGGCGGAATTTTTAGACTTCCACGAATTAAACGAATTTTCCTTCGATGACTATTCCGCGGATGCAGACGATACTCATCTATAATGCGTCTTTTTGCCCGACATGCATGCGAAAACCGCCTGCCGGAAATCGCGCGCAGGATATATTATATATAAGGAAGAAAAGTCGCCGCTTCCCTTCTGCGGCGCAGTTTTGAAGCGCGTAGTTCCGCACGGTTGCGATTGTTTTATTTTCTAAAGCATTGTTTTCCGGGCATTTCGCTGCTTTTGTATCTGTTTTTGCTGTTTTTCGTTTTTTTATTTGCAGCGTGAGTTTACATTATATTATAATAGAGAGATGATTTTTTCTTTTCTCCTTTTTGTTTCCATTTTTTACCAGTACATCCTCACACGTTCAATTTAATTAAGCGCCTATTTTTCACTCGTTCTGCGATTCAATTCGCGTTTTACGAAAATTGAATCGCTCCGCATTTCTCCCTGCAATTTCAACAAAAAAATGCGGTAAGCCCAAAAGCTTACCGCACCGTTTTTTGAGATAAGTCAGCCGTTAAACATAGTTCTGTGGCTGCTCCCGTTCAGATCATGTTCCCGGGGAATTTCGGGATACCGTCAAAGCCCTTCTGCAGGTCTTCATCGCTCGGGATATAATCCGTCATTTCACCGTCGTTATACTTCTGGTATGCCACCATGTCGAAATATCCCGTGCCCGTGAGCCCAAAAAGGATCGTCTTTTCCTCGCCGGTCTCCTTGCACTTGAGCGCCTCGTCGATTGCGACGCGGATGGCATGGCTGCTTTCCGGCGCGGGCAGGATGCCTTCCACACGCGCGAATTCCTGCGCTGCTGCAAACACGCTCGTCTGCTCCACGGAGGTGGCTTCCATCAGGCCGTCATCATAAAGCTGAGAGAGCACGCTGCTCATGCCATGGTACCGCAGGCCGCCCGCATGGTTTGCGGAAGGAATAAACCCGGAGCCGAGCGTATACATCTTCGCAAGCGGGCAAACCATGCCCGTATCGCAGAAATCGTAAACATACTTGCCGCGTGTCAGGCTCGGGCAGGAAGCGGGTTCCACTGCAATGAAGCGGTAATCCTTCTCGCCGCGCAGCTTTTCGCCCATAAATGGCGAAATCAGGCCGCCCAGGTTGGAGCCGCCGCCCGCGCAGCCGATGATGATATCCGGCTTCACACCGTATTTATCCAGCGCTGCTTTGGCTTCAAGACCGATGATGGATTGATGCAGCAGCACCTGAGAAAGCACGCTGCCGAGCACATAGCGGTACCCTTCCGTGCCCACCGCAACCTCGACCGCTTCGGAAATTGCGCAGCCCAGGCTGCCCGTGGTGCCGGGGTGCTCCGCAAGGATCTTGCGGCCAACCTCCGTCGTCATGGAGGGGGACGGGGTCACGTTCGCGCCATACGTGCGCATAACCTCGCGGCGGAACGGCTTCTGCTCATAAGAAACCTTCACCATGAACACCTTGCAATCCAACCCGAGGTATGCACATGCCATGGAGAGCGCGGTACCCCATTGCCCGGCGCCGGTTTCCGTGGTCACGCCTTTCAAGCCCTGCTTTTTTGCATAGTATGCCTGCGCAATCGCAGAATTCAGCTTATGGCTTCCGCTGGTATTGTTTCCCTCAAACTTGTAATAAATTTTCGCAGGTGTGCCAAGATGCTTCTCCAGACAATAGGCGCGCACCAGCGGGGCAGGCCGATACATTTTATAGAAATCGCGGATTTCTTCCGGGATGTCGATGTAGGCGTTGGTGTTGTCCAACTCTTGCTGCACCAGCTCATCGCAGAACACATGGCCGAGTTCTTCAGCCGTCATCGGCTGGAGCGTGCCGGGGTTGAGCAGCGGCGCGGGCTTGTTTTTCATGTCCGCCCGCACGTTGTACCATTGTTTCGGCAGTTCAGCTTCGCTCAGGTAAATCTTGTAGGGGATGTTGTCTTTCATGGTTACGCACTCCTTTCTTACTGCGGCCACTGGCCGTTTACGGGAAGTTTCCCGCGGGCTGCCGGGACAGGAGAGCAATAAAAAAGCCCTCGTCCCCAACTGCTTTTGCAGGGACAAGAGCTTTGAAAACTCCTGCGGTGCCACCCGGCTTGGCGCGTTACGCGCCCTCTCTGTGCATACTGTCATATGCCGGCCTTTGCTAACGGAGTGCCTTCTCCGGCGCGCCTACTGTTGTTCAGCTTGCCCTCAGGAGTCCATTCGTTCCGATTCTCCATGCCGCAATCCCACCGCCTGCGGCTCTCTGCAAAGGAGGGTTCCGAAATTACTTGCTCTCCCTCAACGGTTTTAACTTGATTGCAAGTATACGCGCCGTGCGCCTGTCTGTCAAGCCCTTTTTTTGAAAATTTTTGCCATTATATATTATTTTTGCTCCGGCACGCATCCAAATATGATTTATATTTATGCTAGAAAATCCCAATGCGTGAAAGCGGGGATACGCGCACAAGCGCGCGCCCCTTAATGCGGGAAGCGTCCACCATGAGCTTGGGCGCATCGGTCAGCGCATCCGAACGGTCATCCGGCAGGATGAAAAAGCTGCCTTCCGGGATATGCGTTTCCGGGCAATCTTCCGCAAGCGCGCCCATCGCATATGCCCGCTCGTCCAAAAGGCTTCCGTTGATATACACGCGCCCGCCTGAAACAGCCACCGTTTCACCCGACAGGCCCACGATCCGCCCCGCGTACGTTCCTTCCCCCGCCGCATCCGAAAACGCGACGATATCGCCGCGCGCCGGGGATTGGAAGTATTTCGCCAACCTGTCGAACAGAATCACGTCGCCCGGTTCTATGGCTGGCGCCATACCGCTGTCGCGTACCTGCACACCAAACAGCCAGACCGTGAACAGCAGCGCGAGCGTTACGCCTGCAACGCCAAACGCCCAAAGCCATGTGTAAAGCCTGAGGCGGGCATATTCCGCCTGATTCCGCGCAACGCGCCTTAGGCCGGTTTCCGCCGCCTGTCCCATGGTTTCCATATTCGTCGTCCCTCCGCCGTTCGCGCTTAAACCTTCCGCGCCTCTTCAATGGGCCAGATCACGCTGCGCACGCGCCCCACAATGCGGGAATAGGGGATGGGCCCCACAAGCGGGCTGCGGCTGTCGCTTGAATCGTTCCGGTTATCCCCCATTACGAACACGCAATCTTCCGGCACGGTAATTTCCGCCATATCCCCCCAGATGAGATCCTCCCAGTAGGCGGATTCGTCCAGCTTTTCGCCGTTGAGATACAGCTCTCCGCCCGTGATGGCAACCCTGTCCCCCGGTACGCCGATAATCCGCTTCACGCAGGTGGAGGTGTGGTTTGGATAATAGCAAATGATGATCTGCCCGCGCTGCGGGCGTTCAAACCAATAGCTCACCTTTTCCACAAACATGCGTTCATTGTGTATAAGCGTATCGTACATGGAGTCGCCAGAAACGCGCACGGGCTCAAACAGGAACAGCCGCACGGCGAACGCCGCAACAAGCACCATCACGAGCCAAAGCGCAAAATCCCGGTCGGATGCTTTTTTGTAAGCCTCATCCTTTGCATGAAGCGCCTCCGCATTTTTGCGCAGGCGGGCAAGCTGCTTTTTATCAATTTTCCGGCTCATTGGGCTTCTCCGTCCCTTCCGTCAGATTTTTGCGCGCGCTGCGCAGGAAGTCGCCGCGGTCAAGCATCACAACGCGGCCGCATTGCATGCATTTGATTTTTATATCCGCCCCTGTTCGGGTCACAATCCACTCGTTGGCGCCGCAGGCATGCGGTTTTTTCATTGCTATGTGGTCCCCCAGTCCGAACCGTTCAATCATGCTTCTCCGCCCTCCTTATTTGCCATCTGCACGCGCGTGCGCGGCAGGGGGATACCTTCCCGCACAAAGCGCGCCGCGATGCGCCGCGTCAGTTCCCGCTGCACGGCCCAATGTTCAAGCGGTTTCACACGCTGCACAACGCGCAGCACCATTTCTCCTCCCGTAAGCTGTACCGCGCCCACTACCTCCGGCTTCTCCACGGCAACGTCCCCAAGCTCAGCATAATAGGCCTCCGCCTCCTCACGCATCAACAGAAGCGCGCGTGTGCCGTCCGCCTCGTATGCCACCGGGAATTCCACAATGGCAAGCGAATCCGTGCGGGAATAATTCGTCAAAACCGAAATGTTCCCGTTTGGGATCACGCTCAACTCGCCGCCATAGCCGCGCACGGTGGTGGTGCGCAGCGTAACCGCTTCAACCGTTCCCGTAACGCCCGCAGCCGTCACATAATCGCCCACGGCAAGCTGATCCTCAAACAGCAACATCAGCCCGGCGGCAACGTCCTTGATAACGCTCTGTGCGCCGATGCCCACCGCAAGGCTGCCGATGCCAGCAGCCGCCAGCATGGAATTCATTGCCCCGGCATAGCCAAGCTCGCCCACGGCAATCGCAATGGCAATGAAATACGCAGCGTATTTCACAACGCTCGTCATCAGCGTGACCGCCGTCGTAAGCCTGCGGGCCTTCATTTCTTCCAGGTCGCGGGCGCGCCGCGCCACGATGGAACGCGCCGCTCTTGCCACGATAGCTACGATCAGCCGGGCCAAAGCAAATGTGATTGCAATATCGATGATCGTCGATACAAATGAAAGCCCGTTTTCAGCCAACGCATCGTCAAGCTGCTTGATAAAAAGCGAAACCGGCATGCGGACCTCCTCCCAAATCCATTCAAGTTTTAATTATAGCATGTCCGAAGCCGTTTGTGGAGCGCAGGCAACCGAAGGAGCATGAAATTTCATATTCCGTTCAATTTTTCGTGCTTCAGATGATCCGCCCCCGGTTTGTCCGCTTTTCGCGGACACGTTCCGTCTTAAATGGATTTTCGGTAACTTTCATAATTATAAATAATATATAATGCGTTGACATTGTCGTAATTTAATAGTATCCTTGTTAAGATTGTAGTGTAAAGGTCACGCACGGTTTCTCTTAGAACCTATGCTGTTTTTCGTCGTCGGCGGCGTTGTCCCTCCAAATAAATACATGCCGTGCACCCGCGCTTTACATGGATCAGCCCCATTACAAAACTCAACAAAACAAAATAGCAGGGAGAGATTTCATCATGGGCAACGAATTGCACAAAAAATACGGCCTGATGACGGCAATCTGCATGGTTGTCGGCATTGTGGTCGGCAGCGGCGTCTTTTTCAAGGCGGAAAAGATTCTCACCGAAACCGGCGGAAATCTGCCGCTCGGCATCCTCGCCTGGCTCATCGGCGGCGTGATCATGGTGGCATGTGCGTATGCGTTCGCGCTGCTTGCAACGCGTTATGAATACGTCAACGGCATCGTTGACTACGCGGAGGTCACCGTCGGCAAGGGCTATGGCTACTTCGTGGGTTGGTTTATGACAACGGTCTATTATCCCGGCATCACGAGCGTGCTTGCATGGGTCAGCGCGCGCTACCTTTCCGTGCTCCTCGGTTTCTCCATCGTAGGCGCCGAATGTATGGTGCTCGCAGGTTTCTTCCTTGTAGCAAGCTACGCACTCAACGCGCTTTCTCCCGTACTCGCAGGAAAATTTCAGGTATCCACCACCATCATCAAGCTGATCCCGCTGCTGCTGATGGCCGTCATCGGCACCATTGTTGGCCTTGGCAACGGTATGGTTGTGGAAAACTTCACCACCGTTGTGGATGCGAGCAAATCCTCCGGCACGGCGCTGTTCACCGCCGTTGTGGCGACTGCGTTCGCGTTTGAGGGGTGGATTATTGCCACAAGCATCAACGCGGAGCTCAAGGATGCAAAAAAGAACCTGCCCCGTGCGCTCGTGCTCGGCACGCTGATTGTCGTAGGCGTTTACATTCTTTATTATATCGGCCTTTCCGGCAGCGTATCCAATGCTGCGCTCATGGAAAGCGGCGAGACCGGCGCCCGCACCGCATTTGAAACAATCTTCTCCCGCGTGGGCGGCACGGTGCTCTTCGTGTTCGTCGTCATTTCCTGCCTCGGTACGCTCAACGGGCTGATGCTCGGCTGCACGCGCGGCATGTATGCGCTCGCCGCGCGCCACCGTGGCCCTGCCCCTGCGATCTTCAAGCAGGTGGATGGCAAAACCAATATGCCCACCAATTCCTCCGTGCTTGGCTTGCTCCTCTGCGCGTTCTGGCTTCTGTATTTTTACAGCGCACAGCTCACCACCCCTTGGTTCGGCCCCATCTGCTTTGATTCCTCCGAACTGCCGATCGTGACGATCTATGCGCTCTACATCCCCATCTTCTTCATGGCCATCCGCAAGGAGAAGGATCTTTCCCCTGTGAAGCGCTTCGTCGCATTTCCGCTTGCAATCGCGGGGAGCCTGTTCATGATCGTTGCGGCGATCTTTGCGCACAAAATGAACGTTGTCTGGTACCTTCTGGTGTTTGCGGTGTTCATGGCCGTGGGCTGGTTCTTCCGCAAAGAAAAGCAGCTTTAAGTTACTATGCAGGATAAAAGCCGCATCATGCGGCTTTTTTGCGTGTCGGAAAAATGGCAAACGGCCACTCTTTCGAGTTGCCTCAGCGTTTGCCTCTCGCTTTGCTCCCGGGCGGCAAATGCTGCAACGCGCGAAAGCCAAATGGTTTTCATCCGTTCCGGCGTGCGCACCGCCGGAGCCGGCGGGTTTTCGACAATCTGAAAAGCCGTGTCATGCGGCTTTTTCTTGCGGGACGCACGCGCATCTGCTATCCTTGAAGCAACACAACAATAGGAGGACTTGCACGATATGCCTGAAATGCTGAACAAAAAGAAAGAACGCCCTGCAGAATGGGCGCTTGCTTTGCTCGGTCGCTGTGAATACGCCTGCCTGGGTCTTACCGATGAGGCACAGCCTTATTGCGTGCCGGTTTCCCACGTGCTCGTGGATGGGTGCGTTTACTTTCATTCCAACCCGCGCGGCTACAAGGCGGAGCTTCTTGCGCAGAATCCCCGCGTCTGCCTTACGGCTGTGGCGGATGTGCATGCCATCCCCATGCGTTTCACAATGGAATATTCCTCCGCCATCGCCTTTGGTACGGCGCGGCTTGTGCATGATCCAGCCGAGCGCCGCCGGGCGCTTTCGGCCATTTGCGAAAAGTATGCAGCCTCGAATCCGCACCGTGAAAAATGCGCCGCAAACGCAGGCCCGGAAACCGCCGTTTATTGTGTGGAGATCGAATCCATCACCGGCAAACGCAGTGAGTAAGAATGGAGGAAACGCGATGAACCGCCGATTCCGCTTTTTACAGAAACTGGCCTTTTGCCTTACATGGACAGGGCTTGTGTGCGGCCTGATCCTGCCCATGCTTTTGGGCGCGCTTGGCATCTCCCCCGCGCTCTGTCTTTCTGGGCCGTATGGAAGGCTGCAGGTGGGGAACGGTTGGCTTCTGACGCTGATCGTTACCGGGCTTGCCCTTCTCTTTTGGGGCGCCGTTTTGCTGCTGCGCTGTTATCGCGCCGCCTGCGATGCGGATGCGGAACCAACGCAGGACGAACCGTAATGCATCCTGCGGGTGCAGCCCGCCATGCGCCGCACCCGTTTTTTGCCGCTTTGTTTTTCTTTTCCATCTTCCGAACCCGCACACTTGTGGTATACTGTCGCTATGGAAAACAAGAACGCAAAAAAGCCCGTCTCGCGGGTAAAAACCATATTGAAGATCTCCCTCGTCACAGTGCTTGCAGCGCTTTTGCTCGTGGGGCTGCGCTTTGCATACGTCATGTTCGTGGATCCGATGAGCGCCTTCGGCGGAACCCCCACGCCTACGCCCACCGCTTCCCCTGCTCCTACCGTTGTGCCGGCGCAAACGGAAACGCCAACGCCCACACCCGCCGCCACGCCAACGCCTGCGCCCACCGCTTCCCCCACGCCGGAGCCAACGCCTGTGCCAACGCCCGCGCCCACCTATTCCCCCAAGGAACTTTCGGACCTTTCCTTCATGAAGGACCGGGTCAACATCCTTATGCTCGGTTGGGATCAAAGCCCGGAGCGCACCGTGGAGGGCAGCGGCGTTTACCGGGATGAAGCCAACAATTTCCGTAGCGACGTAATCATGCTGCTCACGGTCAACTTCAGGCGCGGCCGGGCGGATTTGATCTCCATCCCGCGGGATACATTTGCCACCATCTATAACGACAAGGGCGAAAAGTACAGCGAAACCGGCCATTGGAAGATCAACGCCGCCTTCGCCAAGGGCGGAAGTGCGGATGGGGACGGCTTTGCATACGCAATGGAAACCGTTTCCAAACTTTTTGGCGGCATCCCAATCGAATATTATGCCGGCGTGGACATGACGGGGCTTAAGGCCATCGTGGATGCAATGGGTGGTGTGGATTACGATGTGGATGTGCGCATTGAGCTCAACGGCCGCGTGCTCGAAACCGGCTATCAGCATCTCAACGGGCAGCAGGTGCTTGATTATTGCCGCGCGCGCAAAGGCATCAGCTCGGACGTTGGCCGCAACGACAGGCAGCAGCGGATGCTCTTTACCGTGTTCAACCAACTTAAATCCCGCGACCAGCTTCGGAACCTCGTTTCGATCTACACCTCCGTGAAGGGATATGTGAAAACCAACCTTTCCGCAGAGCAGATTGCCGCGCTCGGCGCGCTTGGCATGCAGCTTGACGAGGACACGCTCCGCCGCCATACCCTGAGCGGCAAGTATATCGACAACACCTCTTACAGCAACGCAAGCTATTATGTGCTTTCCAATGAAAAGCTTGTTTCGCTGGTGGATAAAATCTTCGGCATCACCATTGAGCCGGACCCGCGTGCGGACATTGCGCATGTGGAGGGAGAAAAACAAGCTGCCATCGCCGGGCGGTATGCCATTGGCGCGCAGTACCTGATAACGCTCGCGGAGCAGTCGCGCGGCATCGTGGGCCTGAATTCCGAACTTGGCCTTGCGCTCAAGCGCGGCGCCCGTGCCGTGGATGCGGCGCTTGCGCCGCTCCCCGCGCTCACGGAACGTCCGGCCGGCGTATCCACGGATGTGCCGCTGGACGGGGAGGCCATAAAGGCCGCGACCGACGCGCTGCGGGAGGAAATGTTCGCCCTTGCAGACAGCCTTGGTCTGACCCGGGAAACCGCAGACAAATCGCTTCTGCCCAGCGATTTCTACAAAAAGCTGCCACGGAAATAACCGTCGCCCAACCAGGGTGGGAAGGAGAATCCATATGCCGTTTGACCCTTGTGTAACCCGCATCATTCCCGAGCTCCGCGCATGGCAGGAGCATTTGCACCGCAACCCGGAGCTTTCCTTTGAAGAGTTCGAAACGACCGCCCACTTGGCGGAGCTCCTTTCCGTCATGCCGGGCGTTTCTGTTTCCCGGCCAACGAAGACCGGCCTTGTGGCAAGCATCCGGGGCGAAAAGGATGGGCGCCAAACCGTCCTCGGCGTACGCGGGGATATCGACGCGCTCCCCATCGAGGAGGCGAGCGGCCTTCCCTATGCATCCGCCCGCCCCGGCGTAATGCATGCCTGCGGGCACGACGGCCACACTGCCATGCTCCTTGGCCTTGCCAAGCTCCTTTCTGCGCAGCGCGCATCCTTTTCCGGCGAAGCGCGGCTCTTTTTTCAGCACGCGGAGGAGCTCCCGCCAGGCGGCGCGGTGGAGCTGGTACGCGCAGGTGCGGCGGATGGCGTGGACGCCATGCTCGGCCTGCATCTTTCCACAAATTGGCCCACGGGCGTGTTCGGTGTGCGCGCAGGCGTGCTGACGGCAGCGGTAGACCGCTTCGACATCACCGTAAAGGGCAAGGGCGCGCACTGCTCCTTCCCCGAACAGGGCGTTGATGCAATCGTCACCACGGCACAGCTGATCCTTGCGTTGCAGACCATCTCCGCACGGCGCGTTGCGGCGACCGACCCTGTGATCGTTTCCATCTGCCAGGCAAATGCGGGCACGGCTTATAACATCCTGCCGGATGAGATGACGCTCACCGGCGCGGTACGCTCCTTCGATCCCGCCGTGCGCGAACGCATCAAAGCGCTGATCGGAGAAATCACCGCCGGCATCACCGCGAGCGCCGGCGCAAGCTATGACTACGTTTGGGATGCCGGCTATGCCTCCGTGTTCAACGATGAAACGCTCACCGCCCTTGCGGAGCAAACGCTGCTTTCCCGCTTCGGCAAGGAGCATATCGACCACATTGGCCCCATCATGCCGGGAGAGGACTTCTATGCGTTTCTTGAAAACCGCCCCGGTTTCTTCGTGGAGCTCGGCTCCCGCTGTCCGGAAAAGGGCTGCGACAGGCCGCACCACAACCCGGGCTACCGGCTCGATCAGGACGCGCTGCCCTACGGCGTGCAATACCTTTACGACATGGCGCTCAAGCTCCTGAATCAATAACCGCGAGGAAACGCATATGGCTGAAATGAAGCTGACCGTCCTCATGGATAACAACACCTATATCGACCGCTATTATCTGGGGGAACCCGCCGCATGCTACCTGCTGGAAACAGGGGAACGCACCATTCTGCTTGACACGGGCTATTCCGCCTGCACGCTTGAAAACGCACGGCGCATGGGGGTTGACCTTTCCCGCGTGACGGATATCGTGCTTTCCCATGGGCATGACGACCACACGGGCGGGCTTCTGCCGTTCCTTTCGGCCTTTCCGCAGCCGGTGCGCCTCTTTGCGCACCCGGATGCGTTTTTGCCCAAGCGCTTTGACGGTCGTTCCGTCGGCGTGCCGTTCGATCCCGCAGCGCTTCCCGCGCATGCGGAACTCCGCCTTTCCCGCGGGCCTGCCGAACTTGCGCCGGGCGTACTGTTCCTTGGCGAAATCCCGCGCACGAACCCGCTCGAAGCGCCGCCCGTAGGCGAGACGCTGCGCGGCGGTACCTGGGAACCGGACCGCCTGCTGGATGACACCGCCCTTGCCCTTGCAACAAAAAGCGGCCTGTTCCTGCTCACGGGATGCTCGCATGCGGGCATTTGCAACATGCTGCAATACGCCCTTTCCCTCACGGGGGAAACGCGCGTGCCGGGCGTGCTTGGCGGCCTTCACCTGTTTGAGCCCGGCCCACAGCTCGATTTTGTGCTTGCGCGCCTTGCGCAGCTCGGTGCAAAAACGCTCTATCCCTGCCACTGCACGTCCCTTGCCGTGAAGCACGCGCTGTGCGGCGCTTTCGATGTGCACGAGGTCGGCGTGGGGCTGACGCTTGCGTTGTAGAACAACCGGTGGGAACACGAAGATAAGACTATGAAAGAAGCACTGAGATTTATAAAATTTGCGGTTTTTTCCGCCAGTGCGGGGCTGATCGAGCTTGGCAGCTTTACGCTGCTCAACGAGGTCACCACATGGAGCTATTGGCCCTGCTACCTGATCGCCCTGCTGCTGAGCGTCGTCTGGAATTTTACGCTCAACCGCAAATTCACCTTTCATGCGGCCACAAACGTGCCCGTGGCCATGCTGAAGGTTTTGGCCTATTATGCTGTCTTTACGCCCCTCTCCGCGCTGCTTGGGGATTACCTTGCGGAAACCCTGAAATGGAACGAATATCTGGTGACGGTCCTCAACATGCTCCTCAATTTCGTAACGGAATTCCTGTACCAGCGGTTTTTTGTGTTCGGCAAAAGCATCGACAGCGACAAGCCCGCGAGCCGGTAAATGGAGCGCGTTCCAAACAAAAACTGCCGCAAAATACCGGGGCGTAAAACATCCAGCAAGAGGCAGTTGATTGGGCTGTTCCTGTTTTGTGTTTATTCTGCGGTGGCGTACTTACCCGGAAAACAGGTTATGATTTACGGAGGAAATTGCACTATGAAACTGATTGAGCCAACGATGGAATACGAACAACAGATACAAGCGTATCGTCAGGAATTCCTTGCATTCGGAGGTTCAATGGACGGATGTGGGTCACTTCGGAAATTCGAGAGAACGCAGGACTGGATTGATCAGGTAGAATCTTTGAAAAAACCTGAGACAACCCCTTCTCACTGGGTTCCCAGTACGCAATATATTTTCGTGCGGGAATCGGACGGCAAAGTGGTCGGCACGATTCAAATCCGGCATTATTTCAATGAATTTCTGGAAAAATATGCCGGTCATATAGGATATTCCGTATGCCCCAGCGAACGGAGGAGGGGTTATGCAACGCAGATGTTGAAAAGCGTGCTGCCCGAATGCAAAGCGCTCGGAATAAAAAGGGTTCTGATTTCCTGCGTGCAGGGCAATGAAGGCAGTAAGAGAACCATTTTAAACAATGGCGGGGTCTATGAGTCAACAGTCTATGAGCCAAAAGAAGATGTGTATTTGGAACGATACTGGATTGATCTCTCAAATTGATAAATTAAGGCTGATCGAGACGATTTAAGGTGATGAAACGCGCCAAAGGGGCTGTAGCTTTTTCGTTTTGCTACAGCCCCGAACTGTTTTATGAAGCTCGCCCTAAAGCGGCAGCTTTTGTTGCTGCGTTTTGCGCTTCAATCTCGGAAGAGCTTCCCGCCGTACCGCTCCAGCACGTAAAGAAGCGGCATACCGAAACCGTAGCATGCAATCGCCTGCCCCGCGCCCACATAAGCCGCAGCCACGAGGAACGTTACCTCGCCCGGCATATACACAAGCGTCATCAGCGCGCCCACGATAAGCGCATTCACCACAACCGCAGGCAGCGGAGCAAGCCACTTGGAAAGCCCACGCTTTTTGAACCAACGCGTCAGCAGCGCGGCGAGCAGCGTCGCCAAGCTCCCGAACACCACATCATAAAGCACCGCGCCGCCTGCGAGGTTGGCCACAAGGCAGCCGATAAAAAGCCCCGGCACGGCCGCAGAGGTGAAAAACGGAAGGATGCAGAGCGCTTCGGAAACGCGCACCTGCATCAGCCCGAAGCTGATGGGAGCGGCCGCAAGCGTCAGTGCCGCATAAAGCGCCCCGATCAGGGCGCCTTGTACAAGCTTTTTTGTTGTCATTGCCGGTTTATTTGGTTTCCAAATATGCGTTCAGCTTCTCCACGAGCTCATCCACATTGATGCCGTGCACCGCGCACGCCTGCTCAAGGTCCTCGCCGCTCGCCATTACGCAGCCAAGGCAATGCATGCCGCTTTCCTGAAGAATGTCCGCCGTGCCGACATCCACGCGCAGGATCTGCTCAATGGTCATGTTTTTGTTGATCATGGTTATATTCCTCCGTATCGGTTTTTTATAGTCTCTGCGCCCGCTTTCCATTTCATGCGGCGGACGCTGTGGGCATTGTATCACATCATCCCCGGCGGTTCAACGCATTTCGCCACTTTTTTCTGAAATCAGCATTGCGCCGGAAAGCGGCGGAAGGACAAGGTTCAGCGTTCCTTCGCTGCATGTGATGCGCATGCCCGTGATCGCCTCCGTATACGCGGGGGCAAGGAACATGCGCGCCCCGTCTGGCCCGCGCCGGAACGCTTCTGCCGCAACCATTACGCGTTCCGCACGCTCCGAGCGGTTCACAAGCGTCAGCGCGCTTTCCCCGCCTGCGGTGCGCAGGATTGCAAACAAATCCGGCGTGAGCGCCGCAAAGCCGCATGCGCCTTCAGAAAGCGCCTTTGAAGCGCGCCGTGCCGCAGCAATGCGGCGATATTGCGCAAGCTGCGCCTCGTCTTCTGCGCCCCAGGGATACGGTGCGCGGCAAAACGGATCAGCCATGCCGAACATGCCAATCTCATCGCCATAATAGGTGCAGGGCACGCCCGGATGCGAAAACAGCAACATCTGCGCAAGCGCAAGGCGCGCCTTGCCGCGTGCAGCTGCATCCGGGCTCAGGCGGAACCTGGCCTGTTCCTCCCGCGTGAGCGCATCCCGATGCGGCGCGCCGCCAAGCACCGTTGCAATGCGCGGCGTGTCGTGGCTGCCGAGCAGGTTCAAGCAGGCATCGTAAAAGGGCTTTGGATAGTTTTCCCGAAGCGCAAAAAGCCGCGCTGCAAGTCCGTTTGCATCCGTGCGGTACAAAAAGAAATCGCAAAGCGCATCCCGCAGCGGATAATTCATCACGGAATCAAGCTCCGCACCGTCCACATAGGCGCGCCGCGCGCCAAAGCCTTCTTTGTTGGAAGCGTCATCCCACACCTCGCCCAGAAGCAGCCCCTCCGGGTCGATCGCTTTGAGCCGCGCACGCAGAAAGGCGATGAATTCGTCCGGCAGCTCATCTGCTACATCCAGCCGCCAGGAGGTGAGGCCGAGCGCTGCATAATGCGAGAGCACCCCTGCAACGAACTCCATGTAGGAGGGCGTAAGCTCGTTGACCTCCGGCAGCGTCGGGAATCCCCACCAGGCGCGGTAGCTGTCCGGCCAGGCGCGGAAATCATACCATTCAAAATACGGCGATTCTCTGGATTGATATGCGCCGGGCTCCGGATAACGGCCATAGCGGTTGAAGTATACGCTGTCGTCCCCCGTGTGGGAAAACACCCCGTCGAGAATGATGTGCATCCCCGCTTCCTTCGCCGCCGCAACGAGCATGCGGAGGTCGCCCTCATCCCCCAGCACGGGGTCAACGCGAAGATAGTCCGACGTGTTGTAGCGGTGGTTTGTGGGCGATTCAAAGATCGGGTTCAGATACAGGCAGGTTACGCCTAGGCTCTTGAGATACGGCAGCTTTTCGGCAAGGCCGCGCAGGTCACCGCCATAAAAATCGCAGGGATCGTAATCCTTCTTTCCGGGCAGCGGCTCGTAAAGCACCGGCGCATTCCATTCCTCATGCAACGCTACGCTGCGCCCAAGCGCGCGGTGGTATTCCGTGCGCGCAAGTCCGCCGCGTTCGCCGCTCCTGTGGAAGCGGTCCGCAAACACCTGATAGGCAATCCCTTCCCGAAACCAGGCGGGCGTTTGGAATGCCGGGTCATACACGGTAATCTGGTAGGAAGGGGGCGGATAATCGTACACCCCGCCGGCGCCGCTGCGCCCCCCGTAATAGCACGTCTCCACGCCGGGCGTCTCCACGCCGGGCGTCTCCACCCCGGGCGCCTCTAAAAGAAAGTAATACCAGATCAGCCCGGTATGTTTTGCCTGAAACAGAAATTCGTAATAGTCCCCCGCACGGCGGCCCTCCACAATGCGCTCCGCGTTTCCCACCCAAAGGCGCAGCCGTGCACGCACGGCGGGATCCGGCACGCGGATGGAGAGGCGCACATCCGTGCCGCACGGCACGGCGCCAAACGGGGCGCGGAAACGCGCCCCAATGGAATCATGCAAAATACCTTCGAACATGAATCCCCCTTCGGTGAATGTTTGCTGAATTCAGGAGAGCATTTGAGCGTACAGCGTTTCATACTGTTTTGCCGCCCGCTCCCAGGAAAAATCGCACGCCATGCCGCGTTGGACGAGGCGCGCCCAAAGGTCCTTATCCCCGTGATAATAGGCCACTGCATGCTGTATTGTAAAAAGCAGCTCATGCGCGTTGTAGTTGAGGAATGAGAAGCCCACGCCCGCATCGGTGAAGCGGTTGTAGGGTTCCACGCTGTCCACAAGGCCGCCCGTTTCCCGCACGACAGGCACCGCGCCATAGCGCAGGGCAATCATCTGTGAAAGGCCGCAGGGCTCAAAGCGGGAAGGCATCAGGAACAGGTCCGCGCCTGCATACACGCGGTGCGCAAGCCCCTCGTTATAGGCCATGTGCGCGGCAAAGCGGCTGCCGTAGCGCCAGGAGGCCCAGGAGAAAAGCTGCTCATAACGCGCATCGCCCGTTCCGAGCACCACGAGCTGCAGATCCTGTTCCATAATTTCCGCAAGCACATGCTCGAGAAGATCCAGCCCCTTCTGATCCGTGAGGCGCGAAACAAGCGCCGCAACGGGTACATCCGGGCGTTCCGAAAGGCCCAGCTCCCTTTGCAGAGCCGCCTTGCAGGCGGCCTTGCCGGCCATGTTGCCCAAAGCGTAGCATGCGGGAAGCGCAGGGTCGTCCCCCGGGTTGAAATACGCCGTGTCGATGCCGTTCAAAAGGCCGGTGAGCGCGTGCTCGCGTTCCCGCAGCACGCCGTCAAGCCCTTCGCCGTAATAGGGCGTTAAAATCTCACGGGCATAGGTGGGGCTCACAGTGCCGATGCGGTCCGCATATACAATGCCGCCCTTCAAAAAGTTTATGCATCCGTTGTATTCCAACAGGTGCGGGTCAAAGCACGGCGCGCCGAGCGAAAGCAGCTCGTCCATAAAGCCGCGATCAAAAATGCCCTGATAGCGGAGGTTGTGAATCGTGAGGAGCGTACGCACGCGCGAATAGGCCGGATCTTCGGAAGCGTATTGCAGTTTGAGAAGCGGCGCGGCCATGGCGGTCTGCCAGTCGTTCAAATGCAGCACATCCGGCATAAAGCCGATGCGCGGCAGCATCTCCAGAATGGCCTTGGAAAAATAGGCGAAGCGCTCGCCCTCTGCGGAATCGAAGCTGCCGTAAATATAATCCCGGCCGAAGTAATATTCGTTATCGATAAAGTAGTAGGTTACTCCGCCGTGCACAAGCTGTTCTATGCCGCAATACTGGCTGCGCCACCCGAGGCGCAGGATGATATCGCACACATGATGGCACTGCGCCTTGTATTTTTCCTTAACGGGTTTGTAAAACGGCAGCACGATGCGTGCGTCCGCACCATCCCGGCAGAGCTGTGCGGGAAGCGCGCCCGCCACATCCGCAAGGCCGCCGGTTTTCACGAACGGCAGGCATTCGCTTGCCGCAAAAAGTACCTTCAATTTGGTTTCGCGTTTTGTTTCGCTCATAAGCATTCCTTTCTGTGTGCGCCGTGCAGCGCACCGGCGGGGGATCCCGTTGCGCCGGAGGCTTGGCCCGCGGTTCAGATCACACTGCCCTTGCGCACGATGATCGGGAAGCTGTCGTATCCGGCCAGGCGGCGGCTGTTCTTCACCGTTACCCCCTTATCGAGGATGACATGGTTGAGCTCTGAACCGGAATGAATATCCGATGCCTGCATCAGGATGCAGTCGCGTACAACGCTGCCTTCCCCCACATGCACGCCACGGAACAGCACACTGTTTTCAACCGTGCCTTCCACAACGCAGCCGTCCGCCACCAGGCTGTTGCGCACGGAGGCATGCTGGCCGTAGCGCGCGGGCGCTTCATCCTTAACCTTGGTGTAAATGGGATGCTCGCGGTTGAACAGATCCTCCCGCACCGCGCGGTCAAGCACAGCCATATTGTGCCGGAAGAAACTCGTGAGCGAATTGAGGCGCGCCACATAGCCGTCATACCGCCAGCCATAGATTTTCAGCGAGTCCACATGCCGGAGGAGCACATCCCGCGTGAAATCCGTGTAATCGTGTGCGGCGGCTTCCTCGATCAGGTATTCAAGCAGCGTCTTCTCCATCACATAGGTATCGCAGGATTGGAGGCCCGAAAGCGGGCGGTACGGGTCAAGCTGCAAGTCCGTCACGCGGCCGCTTTCGTGCAGCGCAAGGCGCAGATCCATGTATTGATCCTCCGGATCGAAGCCTGCCTCCTCGTTGTACATTATGGTAATGTCCGCACCGGTTCGGATATGCTGCGCGAGCATGTCCGTAAATGTGGTGTTATAGATGGTATGGCTGCCTGTGAGCACGATGTAGCGCTGGGCGCTGCGGCGAATGTAGCCGAGCACGGAGCGCAGCGCATCGATGGTGCCGCGGTAAATGCCCGTGTTGTCCCGGGTGACGAACGGGGGCAGGATGAAAAGGCCGTCCCGCTTGCGGTGCAAATCCCATTCCTTTCCGGACTCGAGGTGATCCATCAGCGAGTGGTAATTCTTCTGCGTAATGATCCCCACGTTGGTGATGCCCGTGTTCACAAGGCTTGAAAGGATGAAATCAATGCAGCGGTAGCGCCCGGCGAACGGCACAGCCGCGATGGAGCGCGAATATGTGAGTTCCCTGAGCTGCATGTTGGATTCCCCGGTGTAAATGAGGCCGAATGCATTGTCCGTCATACCGTTACCCCTCCTTCCCGCCGAAGGTATCGGCGTTCACAATCATGCCGGCGGGCACGCGCGCACCCGGGCGGATGGATGTGTTGCTTGCAACGAGCGTAATATCCCCCGTGAGCGATGTATCGTACGGCGGGTCGTTCTCCGCAGGCGGCGCGCCCACGAATGCGCCCGCATGCACAGTGGCGTTTTCGCCCACGATGGCCTTGTTCACCACCGCATTTGCGCCGATGTGTGCGCCCGGCAGCACCACGGAATCCGAAACCTCAGCCCCCTCGCCAATGGTTACGCCCGCAAACAGCACGCTGTGGCGGATGGCGCCGTCCACATTGCACCCTTCGGTCACGATGGAGCGGACTGCGCTGCCGTGCCTGCCCATGTAATGCGCGGGCATGATGGCGCTGCGGCTGTAAATGCGCCAGTCCTTATCACCAAGGTTCAGCTCCGGTTCATCCTTGATGAGATCCATGTTGGCTTCCCAAAGGCTCTGCACGGTGCCGACATCCTTCCAGTAACCGTCAAAACGGTAGGCAAACATGCGCCTGCCGTCCTGCAGCATGGCGGGGATGATGTTCTTGCCGAAATCGTGCTGGGACGCCTGATTGCGGTCGTCCCGCATCAGGAATTCGCGCAGCACCGGCCATGTGAAGATATAAATCCCCATAGAAGCCTTATCGCTCTTGGGCTGCCTCGGCTTTTCCTCAAATTCCACAATGCGGTCTTCCGCATCCGTGTTCATGATGCCGAAGCGGTGTGCTTCCGCCATGGGCACCTGCAAAACGGCGATGGTGGCATCCGCCCGTTTTTCCATGTGGTGGCGCAGCATGGCGGAATAATCCATTTTATAGATATGGTCGCCGGAAAGGATCAGCACATATTCCGGGGAATACCGCTCGATGAAGCCGATGTTCTGGCAGATAGCGTTCGCCGTGCCGGAATACCACTCGCCGCGGCTGCCCTTGACATAAGGCGGAAGCACATAAACGCCGCCGGAGTTGCGGTCCAGGTCCCACGCGCTGCCGTTACCAAGGTACCCGTTGAGCTCGAGCGGCTCGTACTGCGTCAGCACGCCCACGGTATCCACGCCGGAGTTGACGCAGTTGGACAGCGGAAAGTCGATGATGCGGTATTTCCCCCCGAAGGGAACCGCCGGTTTTGCCGTGCGGTTTGTGAGCACGCCAAGGCGCGTGCCCTGCCCGCCGGCCAGCAACATTGCAACCATGCGTTTCTTGATCATACGCGTGTTCCTCCTTTTGGTGGGAATGATTATTCCGCAGCATCGCGCCGCGTAAGGCGATAGTAAACAGCCTCATACGGCCCGAGCGGGATCTCTGCGCGGTATTCGCCGCCCTCCTCCGGCACGGTGGAAAGCACGCCGGGCGACGGCTGTCCAAGGCTCGACATGACGCGGGTAAGCGCCGCCGCAAACGGCAGGCGAACGGAATACGGCCGGTGTGCTACAGGCGTGAAATTAAAGCAGCAGAGCAGCTCGCCCTCCGGCCCAAAGCGGCTGAAAGCGATTACGCTGTGGGCGGAATCATCCACGCTGCGCCATTCAAAGCCCTCCCAGCCGTCGTCGCGCGCATAGAGCGCGGGGCTGTTGCGGTAAAACCGGTTGAGCGCCTTTACAAATTCGCGCATTGCCGCATGGCGGGGATAATCCAGCAGGTGCCAGTCCAAAGAGGCGCGGAAATCCCATTCCGCGAACTGGCCGAACTCGCCGCCCATGAACAGCAGCTTCTTGCCCGGGTGAGCGTATTGATACATATAAAGCAGGCGCAGCTGCTGAAACATTTCGTCATATGTTCCCGGAAGCCGGCCGATGAGCGAGTTCTTCATGTGCACAACCTCGTCGTGCGAAAACGGCAGGATATAATGCTCCGAAAACGCATAGCACATCGAAAACGTCAGCTTATCGTGATGATAGCGGCGAAAGAGGCTGTCCAGCTTGCAGTAAGAAAGCGTGTCGTTCATCCAGCCCATGTTCCATTTGAAGTCAAACCCAAGGCCGCCTTCCTCCACGGGCGCGGAAACGTGCGGAAATGCCGTACTTTCTTCCGCGATCAAAAGCGCGCCCGGGCATTCCCGGTGCACCGCTTTGGAAAGGCGCGTAAAGAAATCAACCGCGGCAAGGTTCTCGTTGCCGCCGAAGCGGTTGGGCAGATAATCGCCGTCCCGCCCGTAGTCGAGGTAGAGCATGCAGCTCACCGCGTCCACACGCAGCGCGTCAATATGGTATTCCTTTAAGAAAAATACAGCGTTGGAGATGAGGAAGCTTTGCACTTCGCTGCGCTCCAGGTTAAAGAGCATCGTGCCCCACTGCGGCTGCTCGCCACGCCGCGGGTCCGGGTGTTCGTAAAGCGCCGTGCCGTCGAACCGGCGAAGGCCATGCGCATCCCGCGTGAAGTGAGCGGGCACCCAATCCAGGATTACACCAATGCCTGCACGGTGGCATGCGTCCACCAGCGCTTTGAACTGCTGCGGCGTCCCATAGCGCGCGGTGATGGAATAATACCCCGTGATCTGATACCCCCAGCTGTCATCCAGCGGATATTCGCACAGGGGCATCAGCTCCACATGCGTGTAGCCCATGTCCACCAGATAATTCACAAGTTCAAACGCAAGCGCTTCATAATCAAGCCCTGCACGCCACGAGCCAAGGTGCACCTCGTAAATGCTCATGGGGGACTGGTGCGGGTCATACTGCCCGCGTGCCTCCATATGCGCCGTATCGCGCCATTCATAGCCGCCGATATCCCAAACAATGGATGCCGTCTCGGGCCTGTTTTGGCTGTAAAACGCAAACGGGTCCGCCTTGTAGATCAGCCGGCCCTCTTTGGTTTGAATTGCGTATTTGTAGGTGTCCCCGATATGCGCGATGCCAATGCAGGCCTGCCATACGCCCGTTGTGCCGCAGGGTTCCATGGGGTCGGCTTCCGGGTTCCATCCGTTAAAGCTTCCCACAACGCTCACCGCGCGCGCATTCGGCGCCCACACGGCAAAGCGGAACGCATCATAGCCGTCTTCCGTGCACACGCTGTGGCAGCCGAGCGCACGGTATGCGTAGGCGGACTTCCCCTCATTGAACAGGTAAAGCGCGACTTCATCCAGATAAGCGTTCACAAATACCACCTCGGTTCGGGATTGGAGTAAGCTCCGGACACGGAATCCTTCTCCTATCTTATATTCTAACTCATATTTTAAACCAATTTCTCTCGAAAGGGTAGTTAAATTCTTGCCGATGTTCTGAAAAAAGGATATGATATTGTGGTATTTAAATTCGGCTCGCCGCAACAGGAGATTCCACATGAACAGATTTTTGTCCGGCACCACATGCAATCCATGGCACAACCTTGCCGTGGAGGAGCTTTTGTTTGATTCCCCCCAGCAGGGCGTGACGCTTTACCTTTGGCAAAACCGGCACACCGTTGTGATCGGCCGCAACCAGAACGCATGGCGCGAATGCCGCACGGAGTTCCTTGCAAAGGATGGGGGCCGCCTTGCCCGGCGCACCACGGGCGGCGGCGCGGTGTACCACGACCTTGGGAACCTGAACTTCACGTTTGTGACCCCCCGCGGGGAATATGACCTTGCGCGCCAGCTTTCCGTAATTCTTGCCGCGGTGCGCTCGCTCGGCGTTCATGCGCGCTTCACCGGGCGCAACGACCTTGTGACGGATGCCGGCGCAAAGTTTTCCGGCAACGCTTTCCGCTTCTCCCGGGAAGCAGGCATGCACCACGGCACACTTCTTGTGAATGTAGACATGGAAAATCTCGGCAAGTACCTTGCCCCTTCCCCCGCAAAACTTGCGGCAAAAGGCGTTGAAAGCGTGCGCGCGCGCGTTTGCAACCTTTGTGAATACGGGGCCCACATCACCGTGGATTCCATGCGCGCGGCGGTCGTTGCAGCGTTTGCGCGCGAATACGGCGCATACGAAACGGTTTCGGAGGCAGTGTTCGACCCTGCGCGCCTTGCCGCCGCAGAGGAACGGCATGCTTCCTGGGAATGGCGCATGGGCGCAACCCCCGCCTTCAACCTTACGCTGGAAACGCGCTTTCCATGGGGCGGGCTGGAGCTTGCATTCGTCCTTCAAAACGGCGTGGTGCAGGAGGCGCGCGCTTGGTCCGACGCGATGGATGAAGCCTTCATCCGTGCGCTGCCGGATGCGCTGCTCGGCGCACCGCTTACAGGCGCAGCGCTCGCTGCGGCAGTGCAGAGGCTTGGCGGCGCGCTGGCCGAGGACATTGCCGCCTGGCTTGAAACGGCGCAGTGGTAAAAGTCACGCCATCCGCGCGCCGTTTTGCAACGCAAAGGCGTTCGCCGCGTCGGTTAAAAAATCATGCTTCCCGCGGAAGGAGCGTATGAGCAGCGCCACGCTTGCAAGCGTGCCCACGAGGCAAACGAACAGATCCCCCATGGTATCCGAAACGCCCGTATCCAGCACATGCTGCAAATCCCGTCCGACAAGCGGCGCAAGCGCATATTCACACAGCTCAAACATTCCCGCCACCGCCATTGACGCGAACAGCACAAACAGGCATGCGGTTGCCTTTCCCTGCGCCGCAATGGGGCGTTCGCGTTCCAGCATACGGAACAGCGCCAACGCCAGCATGGATACGAACACCCCGGAAAGCATGTGCACCAGCTTGTCGAAATGCGGGATGGTTTCATAACATTCTGCAGCGCCGCCGAGCGTCCAGCCCAGGCAGGCAAACGCATAAACGAAAAGCTCAATCTGCCAGCCGCCCTCCCAGCGAAGCAGACGGCGCGCCGCCCATAGCGCCGGAACCAGCAGAAATGTGCAAAGCGCATTGATCAGCGAATAGCTGTTTTGCCGCAACGCCCCGCATACCGCCACCGCAGCCCCTGCGAGCACATACAGCACGCGCGCCGCGCGCACCGCGGTGCGAAACCGCTCCTCTTTTTTCATCAGCCTTTCCCGTTCCATGAAAACACCCTCCTTATGGCTCTGTGCAAAGCGTGCGCAGTTGCCGCGCAGAGCATTCCGCCGCGCGGCCTTCGGCGCAATCCCCGTTCATAAAAGCAGGCGCTCCCGCTTTTTCTGCAATCAAAGGGGCGGCCCTTTCGGCCGCCCTATGCCCCCCGGTTTTATTCCGGCAGCGTCACGCCAATCAGCGGCGTCGCGCCGCCTTCCCCCATGGAGACCTGCGGCAGCTGGCCGTTCCATTTATCGATGGTTTGGTACTGGATCAGCGCATCCGTTACGGATTCTGCAAGGATGCGGTTCGCCTCCGCCTGTGCATCCGCCTCAAGCTTGATGCGCTTGGCCTCCGCCTCGGCCGCAATGAGAGCGCTTTCCGCCTCTGCATTCGCCGCAATCACCTGCTTCTGCGCTTCCGCTTCAGCGATCACGATCTGCTGTTCCTGCTCCGTGCGGGTCTTGATAAGCGTCTGCTCCGCAACCTGCTTGGCTTCCACGGCCGCGATGTATTCGGGCGAAAAATCCCAGTCGATAATGTTAAGATCCTCGATATAGATGCCGCGCGCATTCAGCTTACCGTTGAGCTCCGTATCAAGCTGCACGCTTACCTCGCTGCGGCTTGCCACAAGGTCGCTCGCCGTATATTGTGCAACCACAGCCTTAAGCGCCTCGTTCACCGCCGGAGAGACGAGCACCTCCTCAAATGCCGCGCCGACTTCCTTGTAGATGGAATAGCTCATGTTCTTCGAGATGCGGTAATTCACCGCGAGCACAGTGGTGACGGTTTGCAGGTCCTTGCTGAACGCCTCGGTGCTCACCTCAAGCTTCACGATGCGGTTATCGATCTGCACAATCTCCTGCGCAAAGGGAATTTTGAAGTGGATTCCCTCCTGCAAGACCTGGTCGCTTACCTTGCCGAGCGTTACCACCACGCCCGTGTGCCCCGCCGGGATCACCACAAAGCTGCCAAACACAATGGAAAGCACCAGAATAGCGGCCACAGCGGCCAAAATAATTTTGCCGACGGAGAGATTGCCCTGTTTGTTTCGAAACATGTTTGAACTCCTTCCAAATACGGCGTGCCGCCGTTTTCGGGGCGCTTGTCCGAAATCCGGCCGCCCCATTTCGTATCATTATACCATTTTTCGGCATGGCCGGAAGCCGGCGCTTGTGAAAAACCTGCAAAAATCGTGACACGGCGGCAAATCCCGGCCTTGTTTACCGAATATTCAAACCAATTCCGGGCAGGGTTATGGTATAATGGCAATACAATCAACCGCAATGGCCGCTTTTTGCGCAGCCTTGCAGACGACAGGATGATTTGCTTATGAAATTTGACTGGAAAAAATTGAAACGTTCCGCTTTGCAAAGCCTTGGCCGCCTGGCTGTGCGCATGCGCGCCTCCCAGCGCCGCTTCCGGCATGCGGGCGGCTTCCCCGGCCTGTTCCGGCGCACGGGGCAAAACCTGAGGCGGCGCGAGCCGCGCACGCTCGCCGCCTGTGCATGCACAGCGCTCGTGCTTGTTGCCGTCCCCGTCCTCTGCCTTGCCTCTCTCGGCAAGCGCGCCGCAGCCGCGGGCCTGGAGGACGGGCGCACAGCAGAGCTGAATTTGCTTCAGGCCGAAAGCACCGCGCCTGCCTCCGGCTACATCGACCTTGCAAGCGCGTTTACGCCCGCGCCCACGCCCACGCCGCGCCCTTCGGCGACCCCCGTTCCGACGCCCACGCCCGTTATGCTGGTCAAAGGCACAACCGGCGCGCAGGTCATCGCCGTGCAGGAGCGTCTGATGGAGCTTGGCTATATGGATTACGATGAACCGACTGAGTATTACGGCAGCATCACAAAGGGCGCCGTTGAGGTGTTCCAACGCCGCCACGGCCTCACGGTGGACGGCGCCATCGGGGAAGAAACCTATGACCGCCTCATGCGTGAGGATGCGCTTCCTTATATGGTCACGGTCGGCGATGAAGGCACGGATGTAGAGGAACTGCAAAAGCGTCTTGTCGAGCTTGATTACATGAAAAAGGCGACAGGCTATTTCGGGGACGAAACGGCCGCTGCCGTGAAGGAATTTCAGGAACGCAACGACCTTGACGTGGACGGCATGATCGGCATGCAGACGCGCGAAATGCTTTACAGCGAGGAAGCGATTGCAAAGTCCCTCACTTATGGGGAAAAGAGCGATGACGTGCTGAAATACCAGAAGCGGCTTTATAAGCTCGCTTACCTGACCACAGAGCCTGACGGCACCTTTGGCCGCGACACGCTTGCCGCCGTAAAGCTGTTCCAGGAACTCAACGGCCTCATTGCGGACGGGCATATCGGCCCGCAGACGAAAGATATGCTCATGTCCTCCGATGCGCAGGCCAACGCGCTTACCATCGGCATGAGCGGCGACACGGTCAAGAGCGTCCAAAAGCTCCTGAAAAAGCTCAATTACCTCGATTCGGCGGACGGCTATTTCGGCTCCGGCACGGAAGCCGCCGTGCGCGCTTTCCAGAAACGCAACGGCCTTAGCGTGGATGGCAAGGTTGGCAGGCAGACGCTCACCGCGCTGCGTTCCGACAGCGCAAAGGCTGCCGCCTCCGATACGCCTGCCGCGACCTCCGGCCCATCCTCCACGCCCAAGCCTTCTTCCACCTCCAATCCGTCAAACAATGTTTCCAACGGCGCCTCGGCAGACCGGTTCGTGGAAATTGCGCTCGGGAAGCTCGGCTGCCCATACCGCACGGGCGCAAAAGGGCCAAGCCGGTTTGATTGTTCCGGTTTCGTATACTGGTGTCTGAATCAGGCCGGTGTAAAGCAGGGCTACATGACGAGCAAAACCTGGCGCAGCGTCACCAAATATAAGAAGCTCTCCTCCATGAGCGACATCCGCAAGGGCGACGTGATCGTGTTTAAGATGTCCTCCTCCAAGGGGCATGTAGGCATCGCAATCAGCGACAGCATGATGGTGGATGCTTCCTCCGGCCAGGGCGAAGTTGTGCGCCGTTCGTTCAAGACGGATTACTGGCGCAAATATTTCTACTGCGCATATCGGATTTTCTAAAGCGTTTATTCACAGACCGGAGCGGCTATGTCGCTCCGGTTTTTTGAAAAAACTTCCTGTATGCACCCTGCCGGACTGCGCATACTAAGGCCAACCAATGAAGGGGAGGAAGAAGAAGATGTCCGAAACCAAGGCTGGATGCCAGACCATTGGCTGCCGCGTAACAAGCTGCCGCTACAATGCGCGTGGCATGGATTGTGAGCTTTCCCGCATCGAAGTTGAGCCGCAGTGCGGCTGCCATACCGGCGAAGCATGCGACGAAAGCCTCTGCGGAAGCTACAAGGCAAAGTAACGCGGCAAAAAAGAAGGGCTTAAAGCCCTTCTTTTTGTTTCTCTGCAAATTCGCACGCTGCGCATTCAGCGGCAGTAAAGCTGGATATATGTTTCGATTGCCTCTTCAATGACTTTCACCGCGGCAGCGCGGTCCTGAATCTCGTCAATCGCGGTCTCCTTGCGTTCAAGCGATTTATAGACCGAGAAAAAGTGTGACATTTCCTCAAATACATGGCGCGGAATTTCGGAGATGTCATGGTAGCTGTTATAGGTCGGATCCTCAAACGGAATCGCAATAATCTTGTCATCGGCATAGCCGTTATCCATCATGGTAATCATGCCAATGGGGTAACACTGAATCAGCGCCATCGGCTGAATGGGCTCGGAGCAGAGCACCAACACATCAAGCGGATCCTTGTCGGCAGCATAGGTACGCGGGATGAAGCCATAATTCGCCGGGTAATGCGTGGAGGTATACAGCACGCGGTCCAACCGCAGAATACCGGTTTCCTTATCCAGCTCATACTTGGTCTTGCTGCCCTTGCTGATCTCAACAACGGCGAAAAAATCCTCCGGCTTGATGCGTTTGGGGGAAATGTCATGCCAAATGTTCATAACAATGCGTTTGAAAACTCCTTCTTCTGCATTTGTTTTATTATAGCACCGCGCCGGATGCGACGCAACGCATTTCGCCTTCCGCCGGATGCCATATTTCCCGTCTTCTTCCGCAAAACGGTTGACGGGCGGTTGTTTTGCTTTTTAAACCATCTGTCGTATGAGCCTCTGCCCTATCGCATAAAATAAGAGCAAAGTCCGAAACGAAAGGCTGTTGCCCATATGAAACGGATCCACTGGAAACGACTGCTCTCCTGCCTTGCCATCCCGCTCGTGGTGGGTGGCCTTGCCGCGCTGATTACCATGGGCAGCATGGAAGCTTACATGGAAACCGTACGACAGCCAAAGCTTTCCCCGCCGCCTGCGCTGTTTCCAATCGTCTGGACGGTGCTGTACCTTCTGATGGGCATATCCTCCTATCTTGTTTGCAGCGCACCTGTGCCGCAGCCCGCCCGCAAACAAACGCTCCTGCCATATGCGCTCCAGCTCTTTTTCAACTTCGTCTGGCCGTTGCTGTTCTTCCGGCAGCAGGCGTTTTTACCAGCCTTTTTCTGGCTCGTGATCCTTTGGGCGCTCGTACTGTGGATGATCCTCGCTTTCCGCAAGGTAAACCGCACCGCCGCATGGCTGCAGGTCCCCTATCTGCTGTGGCTCACGTTCGCGGGATATCTCAACCTTGCCGTATGGCTTTTGAACCCTTAGAGCCGCACGACCTCGCACACGGTGAGGCGCCCGTCTGCCACGCGGAAACGCACATCAAAGCCCGCATATTCAAAGCCGTAGCGCGCCTCCGGGTCATTTTGGTACGCCGGGCGTGGATCCTGCCGCAGGGACGCTACGAGCGCCGCACGTTTTTCTTCCGGGATCATGCTGAGCCATTCCTCGGGAAACTCCACCTCAAGCGCATAGCCGTAACGCGTTTCTGCGAAACCGTCCGCCGCATCCGGATGGCTATCGGTAAAGGAAAGATACGGTTTGATATCATAAATGGGTGTTCCGTCCATCAGATCGGCGCCGGAAACATGAAGCACTGTGCCAAGGCCCGGGCGTGTTTGCAAACCCAGCAGGCGCACGGAGGAGAGGCCGATGGGGTTGGGGCGAAACGGAGAACGCGTGGCAAATACGCCCATGCGTTTATTTCCGCCGAGCCGCGGCGGCTTTACCATGGGGGACCACCCTGCCCGGTGCACCTCTGAGAACCCCCATATCAGCCAAATATGCGAGAATTCAGCAAGGCCGCGCAACGCATTTGCATCCCGGTATTCGGGCTCAAACACAATCACGGACTTTTGTTCCGGTACGAGGCCGCTTTGGCGCGGGATGCCAAACTTCGTGGTAAAATCGCTTCGGATGCGCGCGATGACGCGAAGCGGGGGCAGTTGGTTCATAAGCTTCCTTTCCTGCAACCTGGAATCATCAATACATGTTTTTCATTATAAAATGAGGGATGCTTCCGGACAAGCCTCAAAGCAAAGGATGCTTTGCCATTTCCACCCGCATATGCCGGGCCGCGGCTCCGACTCCCTTCCTTTGCAATTTCAAACAAAAAACCACCCAAAGGGTGGTTTGTTTGGAGCTGGTGATGGGAGTCGGACCCATGAACCTCGTCATTACCAATGACGCGCTCTACCAACTGAGCTACACCAGCGAACTCCGCAGACGCGGAACGTATAGTATTATACCCAATCCTGCCGCCGAATGCAAGGTGTTTTTCGCTCTTTTTTCGTTTTATTCGGGCTTCTGCCCACTATGCCCGACATGCTTGCAGGCACTATCCCAAATCACGCCGCTGCACGGCACAAAAAGTACAATGTCTTGCCCCGTTTGCGGCAATCCTGCGGGCCGGAACCCAAATCCCGTGAGCAGCTCACGCTCCGCTTCGCCCACGGATGCTTCGATTACGGAAAACGGCATCTGCTGCGCCTTATACAGCATCACGCGCAGCAAAAGGTCGTCGTACTGCTTCCCACGGAACGCAGGTGCAACAACAAGCCGGTCAATCCGCACAGCGTCATGCTCCGGGCAGGGGTACATCCGCCCGGCAGCAATGGGCTCACCCGCATCCGTGCATACGAACAGATGTGCCGCAACCGCATCCATCGCATCGAATTCCTGCTCGGATGAAATTCCCTGTTCGTACACGCGCACAGCCTCGCGCAGCGCACGGGCATGCGCAAAGCCCGCCCCCGCTCCTACGGTCCATTCCGTCATAAACATGGAGTTTGCTCCTTATCGTTCCGTCATGCCCTCAATTTCTTCTTCGGTGGGCGGCGTTTCGCGCATGCCCGCCGCAAACCGTTTTTCTTCCACGCGGCGGTTCACCCACTCGCTCACAAGCGTATAAAGCACAGCCATCACCGGCACGCACAGCACAATCCCCACGATGCCGAACAGCCCGCTGCCGAGCAGCACCGCGATCATTACCCAAATGCCCGACAGTCCCACGGCGTTGCCCACCACACGCGGGTAGAACACGTTTGCCTCAATCTGCTGCACCACAAGCACCAGCGCAATAAACCAGATCACGCGCGAAGGGTCGCTCACAAGGATGATGAGCGCGCCGAACAGCGCCGAAACCCAGGGGCCGATGATCGGCACGATCTGCGTTATGCCGACCACAACGCTGATCAGAAGCGCATAGGGGAACCCGAAGATCGTCATGCCGATGAAGCATAGCGTGCCGAGAATCGTGCACTCGATGATCATGCCATAAAAATAATGGTTCAACGCCTGGTTCGTGCGTGTGCTGACTTCCAGAACGCGCGTGGCACGGCGCTCGCTGAAAATTGCAACAACCACCTTTTTTGCTTGGAAAATAAGCTTTTCCTTGTTAAACAAAGCATAAATGCTGATGATTGCCGCAAAGAACACATCCACAAGCGTGGCCGCAACGCTCATGGTGAACTTCGCAGCCCCTGCAACCAGCGTGCTGAGCAGCTCATCCATCTGCGCCAGTATGGTTCCGATCACGCCCTGAATGCGCTGCTCAATTGCCGGATTCAGGTTCAGCTTATCCCAGAGATCGTTTCCCCAGACGGTGAGCGATTCAACATAGCCGTCCATCCCATTGGCCAATGTGACGACGCTTTCCGCAATGCGCGGGATAATCAAAAAGAGCACTGCCGCTACGATAAGCAGAAGGAACGCCATCGCCAACACCTGACAAACCGCACGCTTCACAGGACAAATCTTCCATTTCTGGAAGATCCGGGTCTCCAAAAACCGCATGGGCATATTCGCGATAAATGCAAATGCGATGCCAATGAACACCGGTTTGAGCACGGAAAAAAAAGTTCCGACCGCATTGGAAACATTCGCTATGTTTTCAAAGATTTCGTAAACCAGCACCGTAACGAGCGCCACTACAAGCGGCACTCGGGCGCTGCGCCAGACGCGCTGTTTCTCCCGCTTTTCCTCCGCTTCCTTTTTCTGCTGCACACGCTCCCGCTGCGCCTTTCTTTCAGCCTGTTCGGCCGCTTCCTGCGCGGCGTGCTCCGCGCTCTCGTTCAGCGCGCCGTCCGCACGGGTTTCGTTTGGTTTATCGCCGTTCAATGGTTTCCTCCTCCGCTTCTGTCTCGTTCGCCTCGCGCTCAAACTTTTCAGCCAAAAGCTTTGCCGAAACATATGCGCTGATGGCATCGATGGCCATGCGGTTCTTTCCGCCGCGCATCACGGCAAAATCCGCATCGTCAATGTATTTGCTGATGTACTGCTCGTACATGGGTTTGACGGTCGCGAGATACTGCTCCGAAATGTTTTCAATGGAACGCCCGCGCGCCCGGATATCCCGCTTGATGCGCCTGAGCAGGCAGATGTCCTTATCCACATGCATGTAAACTTTGAGGCTCATCGCCCGCGTCATGCGCGGATCGTGGAACATGTGAATCCCTTCAAGGATCAGCACATCCGGGGGAGCAATCTGTTCGTCGGTGTCTGCGCGCATATGGTTGGCATAGTCGTAGCCCTTGCGCGTAATGGGGCGGCCCGCCGCAAGCGCTTCAACATCCCGAAGCATTTCGTCATAATCGAAAATTGCCGGCTCGTCATAGTTGATGCGCACCCGTTCCTCAAACGGAAGGTGCGCATGGTTTTTATAATAGCAGTCCTGCCCGATGATGACCGCGCTGCAGGTCAGCGAATCCCGGATTTCCCTTGCAAGCGTGCTCTTTCCGCTGCCGCTTGCGCCGCAAATGCCAACGATAATCATATTGCGCCTCCGCATTGCGTATGATATGATTTTCCAAATTTATTATACCCGCTTGCAAGCCCAAACCGCAACCCCCCGCCACGGCGTTTCAGCGCCGGGTTGTGAACAAAAAGTGAAATGCTTGACATCACACCCGGTTTATTATATCATTGTAACACTAATTATTTTGGAGAGGTACGTTTTTTCTGATGGACGACGGCGACAGTAGCGATAATCCCAACGGATTTACGCCACATAAGAAAAACAAGGGTATGACCTGCGTGATCAGGAAAGCAGCAGGTTATGCTTTTTTTGTGCTGTTTGGGCGGCATTTGATCCGCCTTTTTCTGCCGCAGGCACGCCTCCATGCCCGCCTGCGCTGCTGATGCCGCTGTTCCTTTCGCCGGCATGTTCCAAATTTGGGTTAATAGTTTTGAATCAGGAGTATAGAGTATACCATGGGTAATACTATCGTAGGCCAATTGCTTTTGCAGGTCGTTCTCATCGCGCTCAACGCGGTTTTTGCGTGCGCGGAGATCGCCGTGCTTTCCTTCAACGGCGCAAAACTTGAGAAGCTCTCAGAGGAGGGCAACAAGCGCGCCATCCGCCTTGCGCGGCTCACCTGCCAGCCCGCGCGTTTTCTTGCAACCATCCAGGTTGCCATCACGCTTTCCGGCTTCCTCGGCAGCGCGTTCGCTGCGGATAACTTCGCCTCCCTGCTCACGGATTGGCTGGTGAGCCTTGGCGTTGCGATTTCGCCTGCAACGCTCAACTCAATTTCCGTGGTGCTCATCACGCTGATCCTTTCCTACTTTACGCTGGTGTTTGGCGAGCTTGTGCCCAAGCGCCTTGCGATGAAGAAAGCGGAATCCCTGAGCCTTGCGCTCTCCGGGCTCATCACGTTCATTTCCAAGCTGTTCGCCCCCATCGTATGGCTGCTGACCGTTTCCACCAACGGCCTTTTGCGCCTCCTTGGCATTGACCCCGATGCAGAGGACAGCGAGGTTTCGGAGGAGGAGATCCGCATGCTGGTGGACAGCGGCAGCGAAAAGGGCGTAATCGATTCCGAAGAAAGCGAAATGATCCAAAACGTGTTTGAGTTCGACGACCTGACCGTTGGTGAAATCGTGACGCACCGCACGGAAATCGCGTTCCTCTGGAACGACGAATCCGTTGCGGAATGGGATAAGACCATCAAAAGCACGTCCTATTCCTTCTATCCCATCTGCGAGGAAAGCATCGACAACATCATCGGTGTGCTCAACGCAAAAATATATCTGCGCCTGACCGATCTTTCGCGCGAGAACGTAATGAAGGAGGCCGTGCGCGAGGTGTTTTTCGTGCCGGAAAGCATGAAAGCAGACATTCTGTTCCGCAACATGAAGAAGAACCGCAACAACTTTGCCGTGGTTTTGGATGAATACGGCGGAACGCACGGCATTGTGACGATGAGCGACCTTCTGGTGCAGATCGTTGGCGAATTTGACGATGAGGATGTGGAGGAGGATGTCTTTCCGGCGGGTGAAAACGCATGGCGCATCAACTGCCGTGCCGAAATCGAAAAGCTGGAGCGCCTGTTCGACATCGAAATCGATACCGAATCCGCAACGGTCGGTGGTTGGGTGGTTGAGCAGTTCGGGGATATCCCGAACGAGGGCGACACCCTGATGTATGACGACAGCTTCTCCGTGGAGGTCATAAAGACCGACAACAAGCGCGTGCAGGAGATCATCGTGCGGCCGGTGGCGCCGCAGGCGGAAGAAGAAAAGGAATAACGGGAAACAGTTGCAAAGAGGCGCGCCCCCATGACAGTTAAGGCCGTGTACCGAAAATAGTACACGGCCTTTTTATATGCAGGGCTTGGGGAAGGCGCGCCCCGGCAAGATTCCCGTGGGCAAAATGAGCGAAAAGCAAATTTGGGGCCCATGGCAGAATCTTGCTCTAAGCTGCCACGCTCTGCCTCCGCTGTCCTTTTGAAAAAATGGGATAGAAAAAGGCCGCTTACTTTTCAAGTAAACGGTCACGACTGTGTTCATTTTTCAGACCTGCCGGCGGTAAAGGCCGCCAAACAGCCCGCCGCTGGCAAGTTCGCTGGAATAGCTGCGAGGCGGCGTAAGGAGGGCAGCCCCTTGCGTCACTTTGGTTTTATGGTATTGTGCCGTTTCTATAAGTCGAGAATTTTGCCTTTGGGGAAATGGATTTTAGTTCCGGATAAACTGAATATCAATATCTCCATTGTTGTTTTTCACATTCAGTACCTTGCTGCCACCGCTCTTATCCGTAGGCAAGGTGCTTTCTCCCTTTTTAATCTCGGCAAAAATAGAGAATTCATCATAGCTGCCGATAACAGTTCCGCTGATATTTCCGTTTTTACCTGTCAATGTTAAGGAATTTCCAACATTGATCTGGTCAAAAGCGATATTTCCTCCGTTTGCAGAAAGGGAAACGTCGCCGGTTACCGTCACGGGAGAAAGGGCAATATCTTCGTTTGTTGTGGTAAGTGTCAACTTAGACAGCAAAGAATCGGGAATCTGCAAAGCAATTTTTCGGAAGTCTGCGGCGGAATTGCTTCCAATATAGTCCGTCCACTTCTTATTGCTCTGCGCTGTCATGGTGAGCACCTCGCCATCGGAAACTGAAATGTCGTAATATTCCTTCTCGTTTTCAAAGTAGGTAATATGGATTTGATCGTCCTCAGACAGCGAAACAACAATTTCTCTGTCACGGACATCAATAACGACTTCCTCAATTTCTGCGGCATCTGCATCATAGCTCTTTTCGGAAAAAGGGGAGTCATTGCCGGAGCAGCCTGCCAGAAGAAATGCGGCGGACAGAACGGACAATACCAGAATTTCAAGTTTCTTCATAAAAAAATCCTCCTGAATATATTGTATTTACAGCTCTAATTCATAATAATATACTGTTTGCTTGCTTTTTAGGGTTCAATCATGGGGCATATTCCTCCTGACCGCCAGTTTGATGGCGATTGATTATCACAGTCCCTTGTGCTATAATTGCATTGTAATCTTTTGTGTAACACAAAAGTCAATAGGTGGTATGAGAATTATGAAAGAATTTTTTTCTATCAGTGAAGCGGCAAAAGCGGTGAATACCACCAGTGAAACACTCCGTCATTATGACCGCATTGGATTGGTCAAGCCAAGTAAAAAAGATGAGCGGACAAAGTACCGTTATTACACAAAAAAGGATATTGTCCGCCTGAACACAGTTCGGGCCTTACAGCAGATGGATATACCGTTGCAGGAGATAAAGGAAGTTCTGGAATATGATGATCTCCAGAAAATTGTGTATTTTCTATCACAGGCAGAGAAAAAAGCCGATGAAAAAATGGCGGCTTTGGAACACAACAAATCCAGAATTATGGCAGCGAAAGCGAGCTATGAAAAGAAGCTGCAAAACAGGCAGGAAAGTCAAGAAGCATATATCTGCGATTTTCCTGCCCGTACACTACTGCTTTCTGATACATTGGAAGTTCCCACTTTGGACAATTTGTGGAACTACCTCGCCCATTTTTATGATAAAATTGACCCGATGATAAGGGAACAATTCGCTTTTGAGGACATTGCAGGAATATACACTGACAATGAAATTTCCAGATTATATGCGGTCTGTACCCATCACGCCAATATAGACGGGTTAAAGATAATACCCGCAGGAAAATACCTGTGTTCAGACTGTATCGAAGAAAATCGGAATGAAATACTGGAAACACTGCTCAAAACGGCAAAAGTCAAATATTCGGTCACCCCACAATTCACAATTCAGCAAATCGTTGTGTCCGGTATCCTGCAATGGAAATATCAGATTCAAATACTCATTGATGAAAAAACGGATAGATGAATTTCAGCGTGGCCGGTCAGCCTGTTCTTCAAATCGGTGTTGTGAGTGCGAATGTAGATGGTCGGTTCTCTCTCGTCAAACCAAACATCTGTTATTTTTCCTGCTTGGTCAGTCTTGTTTTCATAAAGGCTCCTTTCTGCGTTTATAAAAGGAAAAAATAAGCGGTACCCAGCTTCAAAAGCCAAGTACCGTCTATTTTCTTGTTAGCCAACCCTGTCTGACAGATGCCGTATTTTAATGAATTTATTGATTCACTGTTTTACGGCCCCCGGCCATGGCGCGCCTTCCATTTTTCCGGGTCAGTTTCTTTCGTAGGGCGTAACGACCCACTTGATGCAGCCATCCTTCTGATTGCCGAAAATATCGTACCCCGTGAGGATGTCGTTGAGCGGCGCGCGGTGGGTGATCATCAGGCTTGTATCAAGCTGCTTCGTTTCAACGAGTTTCATGATGTCGCCGCAGGAATTCGCATCCACGCCGCCGGTCTTGAAGGTAAGGTTTTTGCCATACATCAGCTGCAGCGGGATGGACTGCGCCTCCGCATAAAGCGCCACCACCACCACGACCGCGTTCGGCCGTGCGGCCTGCCAGGCAAGTTCAAACGTATTTTTCGCGCCTGCAACCTCAAACACGCGGTCTGCCCCGCGGCCTTCGGTCAGCGCGCGCACGGCACAAAGCACATCATCCCGCTTCGGGTTGAGCGTTACATCGCAAAGTCCCTTCGCCTTTGCAAGCGCAAGGCGCTCATCGCTCACATCCACCGCAATAATCTTCGCAGGGCTGTACAGCCGTGCGCTCATCATCGTGCAAAGGCCGGTCGGCCCCGCACCGAGCACGAGCGCCGTGGACGCGGGCGCGATCTCACCGATTTGCGCCGCCCAGTACCCCGTTGCGAGCACATCGCCCACAAAGAGCGCATCCTCATCCGAAACGCCTTCCGGGATGCGCGTAAAGCTCTGGTCTGCCGTCGGCACGCGCACATACTCCGCCTGCCCGCCATCGATGCGGCAGCCGAGCTCCCAACCGCCTTCCACGCAGTTGTTCACATAGCCGCGCTTGCAGAAAAAGCATTCTCCGCAGAAGCTTTCCACATTCACGGCCACGCGGTCACCGGGCCTGAACCGCCGCACAGCGCTGCCCGCTTCTACCACTTCGCCCACGAATTCGTGCCCAAGCACCACGCCTTCCTTTGCGCGCGGCACCGTTCCGTGAATGATGTGCAGGTCGCTTGAACAGATGCTCGCGCGCGTTACGCGCACAATGGCATCACGCGAATCCACAATTTGGGGCATGGGGCGGTCGCACAGTTCGACTTTCCCTTTTTCTTTCCACACAAGTGCTTTCATGGTTTCCATTTATATTGCTTCCTTTCGGTAAGAATTTTTTCCGCAAGCGCGGCCCATCCAAATGGTATCCCCTATGCCGGGGCAATCCTCAGTCCGCCTGCGCGGACAGCTCCTTTCAAAAAGGAGCCTTTTGGTTGCAGATTGCCCGCAAACAGCAATCTTTGCGAATTGTGGGAATAACGCGGCCTTTACGGTGGGTGCCGCACAGGCCGATTTTTACAGCGCTGCGGCCAACGCAGCGGCCTTCGCCTTCGCCTCCGCAAGGATTTCCTCCACCGGGCGCAAGCCAAGGTCCAGCCCGTCGGCAGCCACGCAGTCAAACCGGGGGATGCCAAAGAAGCCGCAAAGCGCCTCAAGGTAACGTGCGCCCATTTCATCCGGCGCACCATCGTAGCTGCCGCCGCGCGTGGTCAAAAACAGCATGCGCTCCGCACGGCAGATGCCGAAGCATCCGCTTGCGTTGCAGCCAAAGGTAATTCCCTCTACGCTCACGTTTTCGATGTACACCTTCAAAAGCGCGGGAAACGCAAGATCCCAAAACGGCGCCGCAATCACAATCGCATCCGCTTCCGCAAACTGGTGCGCATACCGAAAGCGGGGATGGTCAAGCTCCTTTGCTGCAAGCAGGCGTTCCCGCTGGGCAAAAAAGCCTTCCGAAAAATACTGGAGCGGTTCGTCCATCAGGCAAAGTTCGGTGACGGCAATGTCATCCCGCGTCCCGAGCGCCGCAAGCGCCGCGTCCGCAAGTTCTTTTGTGCGGGAAAGCTCCCGCCGGATGCAGCAATCGACAAAAAGAATCTGCTTCATTGCATCTCCTCCTGGCCGATAAACAACGCCCCGAAGCGCTCCCCGGCAAGCGCCGCGTCCACCTCCGCTTTTTCCGGCACGGAATCCGCCGCGCCCGGCCTGCCCACGCAAAGCGCGGAAGCGGTCGTTGCAAGGCGCAGCGTGTCCGGGATGGAAAGACCATGCAGCATGCCATAAAGGAAATAGCCGGTAAACGTATCGCCTGCAGCGGTGGTATCCACCGCGCGCACACGGTAGCTTCCGCAGCGCGTTACGCGACCCCCGGGTTCCATGCAGCGCGCGCCATGTGCACCGAGCGTAAGGAGCACGCCGCAATGCGGGTATTTTTTGCGCAGCGCGGGCAGGATGGCGTCTTCTTCCTCTGTGCCCGCAAGCGCGCCGCCCTCCACCTCATTCACGATCAGCCAGGTGAGCTTGTCCAACGGGTATTCCCGGACGCCATCGTCCATCGGCGCGGCATTGAGCGCTGTGGAAAGCCCACGCGCCGCCGCCTGCTCGATGATATAAGGCACAAGGTTCGTTTCGTTCTGCAAAAGCACCAGGCCGCCTTCCCCTTCCGCCTGAAACGCATCGAACGCAGCGTCGATCCATTCCTTTGTGAGCATGCGGTTCGTTCCGCCGTACAGCAGAATGCAGTTCTGCCCGCTTTCATCCACCTGAATGATCGCATGCCCGGCCTGCTCCGGCACGGGCTTGATAAGGCGCACGTCCACGCCGTTTTCCGCAAGCTTATCGCGCAGCATCTCCGCCGCACCGCCCAAAAGCCCAGCGTGCCAAACGGCATTGCCGGCTTTTGCCGCCGCGATGGACTGGTTCAGTCCCTTTCCGCCACAATTCACCATAAGGCTTTTTGCGGCCTTCGTTTCGCCGGGGCGCAGGAATGCGTCCACGGCATAGACATAATCGATATTGAGCGAGCCAAAGTTCAGAATGCGCATGAGAAACTCCTTTGCATGATTGATTCAGGCCGGTTTTTCCTGTATGCTGATAACAGCAGAGAACTCTTTTGAAAGGCAGGTCTTTGGTTATGAGTTTACAGCCTCACATCCGCTTGGACGAAACCGTGGGCGCGCGTTGTGCGCTCCTGCCGGGCGATCCCGCGCGGCTCGACCGCATCGCCCCGTTCCTTACAAACGTCCGCGCGCTTGCGTTCAACCGCGAATATCGCAGCCTTGTGGGCGAATACCGCGGGCTTCCCGTGCTGGCCGTTTCCACCGGCATCGGCGGCGCGAGCGCCGGCATCGCGGTGGAAGAGCTTCATGCCATCGGCGTTACCGCGATGATCCGCATCGGAAGCTGTGGAGCCTTGCAACCCCGGGTGAAGCTCGGAGACCTCATCCTCGTTTCCGGCGCGGTGCGGGATGACGGCGCTTCAAAAACGTATCTCGACCCGATTTTCCCCGCCGTGCCGGACACGGAGCTGCTGTTTGCCTGCGTGAACGCGGCAAAGGCGCTCGGCGCGCCGTATCATGCCGGCATCGCCCGCAGCCACGACAGCTTTTATACCGACCACGAAGCCGAACGGGACGCATACTGGCACCGCGCGGGCGTGCTTGGCAGCGACATGGAAACCGCCGCGCTCTTTACCATCGGAGCGCTGCGCGGGGTAAAAACCGCGTCCATCCTCAACAACGTCGTCGCCTTTGAAAACAAGGAGGACACCGCCTCCGCCATCGGCGATTATGTGGATGGCGCGGCATGCGCCATGCGGGGCGAGGAAAACGAAATCCGCGTGGCGCTTGAAGCGTTTCGCACGTTGTTGATGACAACATTATAACACAGCGGGCAAGAGCGCAAAAGGGAAAAACCCGGCACGGGTTTTTCCCTTTTTCAGTTCTTCAGCATGGTATCATCCGTTGCGCCCGGCATCAGCCAACCGTTCCTTTCACGGCTTCCAGCACACGCTGGACGTGGAACGTTTTCCGATAAAACGCCAAGCTCCCATTTGATGTCCATTTTACTTTCCATCTCTATTTTATCGATATTATATTACCACAAAACAGGCAAAATTACAAGACTTGTCCTCATTCCCGCATGGGTGTAAAAATAGTATGAGGTGATGAAAATGGAGTTCCTGTCCGTCATTTTGGCACAGCGTTCGCAGCTTTGCGCGTCGCCCGCCCTGCTCGCACGGCTGAACGCACAAGGCGCGCCCTATGGTCTTTCGCTTTCCATGGACGATTTGCACGCGCTTTCCGACTGCCGCACCCAAGCGCTCCAAAACACGGGGCGCATAGAATTCGGTGAAGGCATTCTGGAAAAAATCGTTGCGGCGTTTGCGGATTCTCCTTACTTATTTCAGGAAGAATACGCGGAAGCGCTCGCGCGGCTGCAGGAGATGTTTTACCGGTGCAAAAGCGAAACGCACGAGCGCATTTCAGACAGCGCGCTTCTTGCCGCCATGCGTGCGGCATTCGATGGATTGGCCGGCGGCTCTCTCAATTACCTTGAGGAAACGGTGCTTACGGAGCTCGCGCGCGTTTCGCGCGGCTGCAGCGCCGCGCCGGAGGCGGATGCGCTTGGCCTGCCCGCAGAAGAAGAATGAGACGCGATGCAAAGAAAGGAGAACAGCCGCTATGAAGCCAAGCTTAAGCCCCGCTGCTTCCGCAGGGCGTGAAATGCCGTGGGACGCTCTGTTTATGCTGCTGCAAACCATCGCCCTGCGCTACACAAAGGAGGAAAGCAGTTCCCTGCCCAAAGAGCTTGCGGAAGAGTTGCTGCGTTCCATATGCTATACGCTCGGCCCGGAGCTTGCCACGCTCCCTGTGGGCCCGCTTTTGCCGCTGTACGAAGCGGGCGTTGCGCGCACGGAAAACGCGGTGCGCGCATGCAGGCGGCGCTGGCAGGTTGCGCGGCTTTCGCTGCCGAAAACCACAAGCCTCTCCTGCCGTGAAACGCTTTCTTCCATCGGCACATTTTTTCAGAATTACGACGCGCGCTTTTTCGCGCATGAAATTCCCTGTGATATCGACTATCAGCTCTGCCTGCCCGTGCCGGAAACGTTCCTTGGCGTGGACTATGTGTCCGAATATCTTTCCCGCCTTTGCATCGAAAACGATTTCCTTCGCCTTTTCCCGGCGGAGCGGGCAGACGCGCTTCTTATGCACGCCTGCCCGGATTACAGGTTCCGCATTGATAACCTGTATTCCCCCGTTGCCACAAACGCGTTCGGCCTTGCGCTTGCGGGAATGGAGGTGCGTGGGCTTTCGGTTCCCGCGGCAGCATGTCAGCGGACTGCCGCCCTTCTTGCCCCCTGCTCCACACAGGAAACCCATGCTGCGCTCCGCCGCGCCGCAGATGTCGTTTGCACTGCGCTTGGCATAAACGGACCGGCAGCGCAGAGCTATCTGCTCGCTGCGGCAGATGCGCTCGTGCCGCGCGTCACAGCCGCGCTCGCCGGGGAAGGGTTGGGGCGCGTCTTCTTAAGCCTGCATCAGCTCGTATGAAAAAAGGCGGCTCATCCGAGCCGCCTTATTGCCGTTCTCCGCTTCGGGATTTCTCCCGTCAGTATTTTTTCAAAAGCTCCTTCACCCGGGCAACAAATGCCGTGCGGTCCACTCCAGTGACAACGACCGCGTTCTTTTCGGGGAACTGCGCATCGCTGTAAAGGTCAGTCACGGTTTTGCCGCGCGTGATGCGTCCCTTGCACTCTACGCGCACACCGGCTTCTTCTGCGGTGAAAAGGCTTTCCTCCACCGCATAAAGCACGGCGGCAGGGTCGTGCATGGAAACGCCGGGCAGGCCAAGCTTTGTTGAAAACGCAAGCACGTTTTGCAGGATGCTGTGGAAGAATTTTGCCTGTTCGCTGCCGAACGCGCCGATTTCGTCAACCTCGGCCGCGGTAAGGTAGCTCTTGAGCGTCACATCAAGCCCCACCATATGCACCGGCACGCCGCTTTGGAACACCATCTCCGCCGCTTCCGGGTCGGCATAGATGTTGAACTCCGCCGCAGGCGTAGTGTTGCCAAGCGTCGCCGCACCGCCCATGATGACGATCCGTTTGATCAGCTCCGGCAGCGCGCGGTATTTCCCAAAGGCAATGGCAAGGTTTGTAAGCGGCCCCACCGCAATGAGGACAAGCTCGCCTTTTGCGGCAACGGCCTCGCGGTAGATCGCATCCCAGGCCGCCTCCTGCGGAGCGGGCGGGATGACCGCGCCCGGCACGTCCACACCGCCGAGCCCGTCCACGCCGTGGATGCCCGTAGCGGTGATCTGCGCGCCTATGAGCGGCTTTGCGGCGCCCATGAAAACGGGAACGTCCCAATTTGCGACGTGTAGGATCTTGTGCGCGTTTGCATAGGTCTTTTCCGCCTCCACGTTGCCCGCAACGGCCGTGATGGCGCGCACATCAAGCTCCGGGAGCTGCTTTGCAAGCAGGATAGCCACCGCATCGTCCACGCCCGGATCACAATCAATGATTACAGGAAACCGGTTCATGCGCCCACCTCCTTTTTGTTATAGTGCTCCGCGGCCTCTACAAGGAGATCCACAAACCCGTTTCGGTCGATGTCGAGAATCACGTTTGTATTGGGCGCATGGCCGAGCACGCCGAAGCGGTCCGCAACCGTTGCCCCCTTGCAGAAATCGCCCTCTGTTTCCACCTGAACATAATAGGGCTTCATGGTCAGGATTTCCGGGCGCACGAGCGCCGCAACGGCCACAGCGTCATGCACCGGTGCGCCAGGGTACCCCATGCTTCTGTGGAACCCATAAAAGAATTCCAGCCAATCCGCCACAACGCGTGCCACCGGGTTTCCCACCGCGCGGATGCGCTCAAAGTCCTCCGGGTAAACAAGCGCGCGCTCCGTGACGTCCAGCCCGGCCATCGTGATGGGGATTCCGCTTTCAAACACGATCCGTGCAGCCTCCGGGTCCACAAGGATGTTGAACTCCGCCGCAGGCGTCCAGTTCCCGAAAGCGATTCCACCGCCCATGAGCGAGATATGGGCGATCCTCCCCTTGAGTTCCGGATGTGCAAGCAGCAGCGCCGCAATGTTTGTAAGCGGGCCCGTAGGTACGAGCGTAACCGGCTCCGCGCTCTCGCGCAGCACCTTTGCCATGAGCGTTACCGCATCAAGTTCCAGCGGCTTGAAATCCGGTTCCGGCAGCGCCGGGCCGTCCAGACCCGATTGCCCGTGCACCGTGGGCGCGATGATAGGCTCTGAAACAAGCGGGCGTTTCCGCCCCATCGCAAACGGCGCGTGCAGGCCGATCAGCGTGCAGATGCGCAGCGCGTTATAGGTCGTCTTTTCAATGGTTTGATTGCCGCAGCAGGAGGTCACGGCCCGGATGTCTAACATGGGGCTTGCGTTTGCAAGCACCCATGCGATCGCATCGTCATGTCCCGGGTCGCCGTCTAAAATGATCGGAATCCGCTTCATGCTATTTTTCCTCCCCGGCCGGAGCCGTCATGGCGTTTTGCGCGCGCCGCGTTTTCCTGACGCGGCGGATGGTGGCCACGGCATAAATCACAAGGCCCAGCACCGTTACCACGTAGGGAATGGACGCAACAAGGTAGCTTGACATGCCCTGCATGCCTTCCATTTTGTTTTTCAGCGCGTTTGCGAGGCCGAAAAGCAGCGAGCTCCACATGGAACCCGTCGGCTCTCCCTGCCCCATGGCCTGTGCGGCAAGCGCGATGAAGCCGCGCCCTGCGATCATGCCGGAATTCCAGCTTCGCGAATAGTACATGGACATGTAAGCGCCGCCAAGGCCTGCGAGCGCGCCGGAAATCCCCAGTGCGATGTATTTGATCTTGATCACGCTCACGCCCACGCTGTCCGCAGCGTTCTGGTTTTCACCGACCGCGCGGATGTTGAGGCCAAGCGAGGTCTTGTACAGCATCAGCCAGGTCAGGAACACCATGAAGAATGCGATATACGTCAAAAGCGAATGGCCGGATAGGATTTCTCCCACAACCGGGATGTCTTTGAGGAGCGGGATGTTCACCTGCGGGATGAGCATCTCGGGCGTGGTAAGCTCGCCCGTGTTGCCGCGCAGCCCCGTGAACAGATACAGCAGGAAGATGGTTCCACCGCCGCCGATCATGTTGAGCGCGATGCCGCCGAGGATGATGTCCGTTTTGAGTTTGAGCGCAAAGAACCCGAGCAGGAGCGCAAGCGCAATGCCCACGATGAGCGCGCCCAGCACGCCAACCGCCCAGCTCTGCGTCCAATAGCTGATGAGGGTGCCAAACAGAGCCGTGATGGACATAATGCCCTCAAGGCCGATGTTGGTAACGCCCGCCTTTTCGGCTACCACCGCCGCAAGCGCCGCAAACAGGATGGGCGACGTGATGCGGATGACCGAAAACAGGAAATCGGGCTTAAAGATCATTTCAAAAAGCTGTTCCCACATTACGCGTTGCCTCCTTTCGCCGCAGCCTCTGAATCAAAGGCCTGCTTCATCTCCTCACGCGCGCCCTTAACGACAAGCTTCTGCCGGTACCGTGCAAGGAATTGCTCCGCCGCAAAGAACAGGAAGATGACAGCCTGAATGATGTCCAGCATCTCGGCCGGCACACCGGCGTTGGTGCGCATCAGCTCGCAGCCGCGCTCAAGATAGGCCATGAAAAACGCTGCAAACGGCACCATCAGCGGGTTGTTTTTGGCGAGAATGGCGATGGTCACGCCCGTCCAGCCATAGCCCGGAAGCTCCCTCCAAAGGAAGGTGGAATAGCGGCCGAGCACCTCGATGCCGCCGCCAAGGCCCGCAAGGAAGCCGCCGATGACCTGCGAAAGCACGATGACGCTGCCGACCTTCATGCCGGAATACTTTGAAAACGCCTGGTTGATGCCGATCATGCGGATCGCATAGCCCCAGCGCGTGCGGAACAGGAACACGGCAACGAGCGCCACGAACACAAGCGCGATCACAAAGCCCCACGTCAGGTCCGTGTTCGGCACAAGATCCGGCACGGCAGCCGTTTCCAGGAAGGGGAACGTCTGCGTGGAACCCTTGGAGCGGTCCGCAAAGTTGTTGTTGAGGAAATGCAGCACAACATACATGATGATGTAGTTGAGCATCAAGGAAGAAACCATCTCACTTGCGCCGAGCTTCACTTTCAGGAGCGCCGGCAGCAGCATCGTGAGCGCCGCCGCAACCGCGCCGATCAGAAGGCACACCACAAGATGCAGCCCCGCTGCCATAGGCACATAAATGCCCACAAGCGTGGCAAGGAAGCCGCCCAGCATCACGCCGCCTTCCGCCGCAAGGTTGAACTGGTTGGCGGAAAACATCACGCACACGGCAAGGCCCGTGAAAATGGTCGGGATCATGCGCGAAAGCACAACCCAGAGGGAATTTGCGTTAAACGTGCCGTTCTTTGCAAACAGCGGCCTGAGAAGCATCTGCTCAAGGGCGCCGCCGACATCGTCCGTACAAAGGGCGATAAAGATCACCGCCACCGCAAGCGCAAGGAGGATCGCCGCAAAACCGCGCGCAACCTCAAAGAGGAACATTCGTTTATTTCGCATAGAGCACCTTCCCAATCTCCTCGTCGCTCTGGCGTTTGAGGCCGAGCATGTATTCGCCCATCTCCTCATCCGTCAGTGCTGAGGTGTCTTCAAAATAAGCGGCGATATGCCCGCCGTTCATCACGATCAGGCTGTCCGAAAGCTCCATGACCTCGTTCAGATCGGCGGAAACAAGCAGCACCGCCGCGCCCGCCCGGGAAAGCTCCACAAGCTTTTTGCGGATGAATTCCGTTGCGCCCACGTCGATGCCGCGCGTGGGCTGGTCTGCAATGATAAGCACCGGCCCGCTTGAGAATTCGCGCGCTACAACGACCTTTTGGATATTGCCGCCGGAGAGCATCTTCACCTGCTGGTTGCGGGATTTGCACAGCACGCGGTAATCCTCAATCAGCCGGTCGCTCATCTCATGAATGGCTTTCATATCGAACAAAAGCCCTTTATTATACTCTTTTTGATAAATGCGGTTGGAGATGAGATTATCCTCAATGGTGCCGCGGTCCGCAATGCCGTAAAGCATACGGTCCTCCGGGATCAGGGAAACGCCTGCGTCGCGGATCTTGCGCTGGGGCAGACCCACGATGCTCTTGCCGTTTACGGTCACCGTGCCGCTGTCCGGCACATTCAGGTTAAAGAGCATGTCCACAAGCTCGCGCTGGCCGTTGCCTTCCACGCCCGCCACGCCCAGGATCTCACCCTTCCTTACGGAGAAGGAAACCCTGTCGAGCATCTTCTTGTTCCAATCGTTCGTATATTCAAGGTTTTCCACGCGAAGCACTTCATCCGTGGGGGCAGCCTTATCCTTCTCCACGGTAAGGATGACATCGCGGCCAACCATCAGGCGGGAGATTTCCTCCATGGAGATTTCAGCGGTGTTGTAAACGCCCATGGATTTTCCGCCGCGCATGATGGTAAGGCGGTCGGTAATCTGCTTGATTTCGTTGAGTTTGTGGGAAATGAAAATGATCGTGAACCCCTGCTCTTTCAGGTGAATGAGCTCGCGGAACAGCTCCGCGGTCTCCTGCGTGGTCAAAACGGCGGTGGGCTCGTCCAGAATCAGGATCTTCGCGCCGCGCACAAGCGCCTTAAGGATTTCCACCTTCTGCTTCATGCCCACCGGGATATCCACGACCTTGGCCTTGGGGTCCACATGCAGGTTATACTTTTTTGAATACTCTTCGGTGATGGCGATGGCCTTGTCCATGTCGATAAAAAGGCCCTTCTTTTTCGGCGCCATGCCGAGCACCATGTTTTCGGCAACAGTGAGGCTTGGAACGAGCATAAAGTGCTGGTGCACCATGCCGATGCCCTTTGCAATGGCCACCGTTGGGGAAGACAGGTTCACAGTTTCCCCGTTTACGATGATTTCGCCTTCGGTGGGCTGTTCCAAGCCGAAGAGCATCTTCATCAAGGTGGATTTCCCCGCGCCGTTCTCGCCCATCAGCGCATGGATTTCGCCCCGGCGCACGTTAAAGTCAACGCCCTGGTTTGCGGCAATGCCGTTGGGGTATACCTTGGTGATCCCCTTCATCTGCACAACGTATTCGCTTTGCGGCATTGGTTGTGTCTCCTCCTTTTCTGATAAAACAAACGGAGGAGAGCCACGACAAATCAGCTCTCCCCCGGCTCGTTGCATAAATTAGGCCGAACCGGCCGGCTTGGGGCCGGCCGGCAAATTGCGGTTTGGGTTACGGACGGACGGACTCGCGGAGGGTTTCCGCAGCGCCGGTTTCATCGCCGATGGCGGTGCCGACCTGGATGGTTCCCTCGGACACGGCCTTGATGGCTTCGTTGACCTTATCCTGCACGCCCTGCGGGGCAACTTTTGCAAAGTTCTTGTCGGTCACGATGCCAACGCCGCCCTCGTTGATGCCGAGGAGGATGTTCTCGCCGAAGTGGCCGTTACCGGCATCCCACTCGTCAAAGAACCAGACGAGGGACTGGCCGATGTTCTTAAGGCCGGAGGTCAGCGTGATGGCCGCCGTCTCCGCATCAAGGGTCAGCTCTTGGTCGGAGTCAACGCCGATGAACCAGGCTTTGCCGGACTCGAGCGCAGCTTCCGCAGCGCCGTTGCCGGAAAGGCCCGCAACGCCCCACACGATGTCGCAGCCCTTGTCGTTGATCATGGAAAGGGCAAGCTCTTTGGCGGTGGCGGTGTCGGTATAGGAGTTGACATAGCGGGTATCGACCTTGACGTCCGCGTTGGTCGCCTGCGCACCCTGGATGAAGCCATACAGGAAGTCGTTGATGACGGGGCTGTCCACGCCGCCGACAAAGCCGACGACAGCCTGCTCGTTGATGTTGGCAACGGAGGTTTCAGTGGTCATGGCCGCCGCAAACACGCCCACGAGGTAGCCCATGTCGTTCTGCTTGTAGTTGATGTTCACAACGTTGGGCTGGCTGGCTTCGGAATCGTAGATGAGGTACTTCTGATCCGGATACTTCGCAGCGATCTCGTTGAGGTATTCGGGCATCTGATACGTACCGCAGATGACAAGGTCATACTCGCCGGAGGAGGAGACATCGTCAAGGGTGGTCTTCCAGGTGGGCTGGTCGGCATCCGTGCCGCCCATCTCGATGGTCTTGTAGGTGATGCGGCCCGCATCAGCCAGTTCCTTCAGGCCGGACTCTGCGGAGTCGAAGAAGGATTTGTCGCCAAGGTTACCGTTCACAAGGTTTACAACGTTGTAGACCTTCGCGCCGTCGCCTTCACCGCCTTTTTCATCATCGGCGGGCGCGTTGTTGCAGCCGAACGCAGCGACTGAGAGAACCAGGGCAAGCATCAGGGCAATCAGTTTTTTCATTGTTCGTTCCTCTCTTTTCATTTTGTGACATGATTTTCATCATCCGGAGACCTGAAATCGGATGAATCATATGGACATAGTATACATCCAAATGTGAAATCCGTCAATTGGCTGCGCGGGGTTTCGGGGGCGCAGATTGCATGTCATTTTGCCGCACCCAAGAAATATTTATGGCCCGGCAGTCTGCGCATCCTTTTCGCGCGCGTACATATTCTGCAAAGCTTGCAAAATATGCATGAAATTTAATATCGCTTTGGTCGGGGGGGCCGCAGCGAAACGGCATTCGGGCCGCTCACAGCCCGCGCATCCACTCGGACTTAAGCGCCCGGCGGCCTGCAAGCGCCGCATCAAGTTCTGCAATGAGGCGCGGTTTGTCCGCGTTCAGCGTGCCGCGCAGGCTCAGGTAGTTGGAGGCGTGGTTCGCACGCAGTACGCTGCCCTCGCTGTCCGTATGGGCGATGAGCGTGCGAAGCTCCCGCAAAAGCCCGGCCTGATCCGGCGGCGCAAAGCGCCCTGCGCGGTAGTCCGAATACAGCGGCTCGTCCCCTTCGAGCATGAGCGTCAGGAGGCCGATGTACTCCGGCTGCATTGCGGAAAGGGCTTCGCCGGTTTTTTTCGCATGCTCCTCCGATCCGTCCGCGCCGCCGAGGCCGATGATGGCCGTCACCGAAAGGCGCAGGCCCGCAGCACGCACGCGCTGGCCCGCAAGGATGATTTCCGCCGCTGTCGCGCCCTTGTTCATGCGGGAAAGCACTGCGTCGCTCCCCGATTCAAGGCCCATATAGACCATGTTAAGCCCGCCCGCCGCAAGCGCTTCCAGTTCATCCTGTGTTTTCGCTCTGATGCTTGCGGGCGAAGCATAGCAGGTGATGCGGCCGCAGCGGGGCAGGCGCGCATAAATGTGGGAAAAAATCGCAAGCTGCTCCTCCGTCTTTCGCATAAGCGCGTCGCCATCGGCCAAAAACACGCGGGAAAAGGCGTGCGCCCACGGCCCTGCTGCGATCTCATCCACATCCGCACAAACGTCCGCGAGAGGGCGGATGTGGAACTTCTTTTCCTTATACATACTGCAAAACGCGCAGCCATTCTGGCTGCAGCCGACGGTGGATTGCAGGATCAGGCTGTCCGCCTCACTCGGCGGACGAAAAATGCGTCCTTCGTATTGCATATCAGGCAATCCCTCCTATAAGAATAAACACGAGCGTGTAATAAACCGCCGCAAAGAACAGCACGGAGCCGAGCGCTATTGTAGCCGCCATGGCGCCACGCTCCTTCCGCTTATGAAAGCGCACTGCCAGAAGCACCGTGCAGAGGGCGAGCGCCGCTGAAAGCACGAGCGCCCCGATCAAGCCGATGAAAAAACCAGATGAATCCATATCGCCGAATCTGCCTCCGTTCACATTGGTTCGCACCGATTTGTTTTCAATTCTATCACATGTTGTGAACGCCGCACAGCTTTTCTTTCCCTGCAAAATGATGTATTCTATATGTATAATTCATTCTGGTACGTTGCGCCTTCGCACGCGGAGGCACAGATAAAACGATCGATCGGAGGCATCAACCATGAACTTTCTGAAAGACGCAAAAATGTGCGCCATTACAAGCGCGGTGCTGTGCATCGTGCTTGGCCTGCTGTTCCTCCTGTTCCCCGCCGTTTCGGCCAAGCTTGTTTGCTATATTCTCGTCGGCGTGTTCATCATCGCCGGCATGCGCTTCCTTGTGCTGTACTTCCGCAGCCGCCTGCTTTCCTTTTTCCCCACAGAGCTGCTGCTTGGGCTTTTGATGCTCGCCATCGCCTGCGTGCTCCTGCTTGAGGCGGAAGGCATTGCGGCGCTTTTGCCGGTCATCCTCGGCGCGGCAATCGTGGTTTCAAGCTTTATCAAGCTCTGCCATGCCTTTGAGCTCAAGCGCGCCGGCTGGGGCGGATGGGTCTCTGTGCTCGTGCTCTCCCTCATCGGCCTTGTGTTCGGCGTGCTGATGCTCATCAACCCCTTTAAAGTCGCGACCACGGTGATGATCCTCATCGGCGCCGGCCTTGTGTATAGCGGCGTTACGGATCTCGTTGCAATCCTGTTCATATCGCAGCAGATCCGCCGCGACATGAACACGCCGGGCAGCCCGTTCGCCCGCTGAACCGCAGGACAAACCATTATGATAAAAAAACATCTGCATAAGGCATTTTCCTTTCTGCTGGCGCTCCTGCTCGCAGCGGGCCTTGCCGTTCCGCTTGTGGGCTGCACGGCGGAGGATGCGCTTGATCTGCTTACCGCCGTTGTAGAAAACCTGCCGGAGGAGACCGAAGCGCCGGCACAACCTGAAGCGCCGGCAAAGACTCCCCCGCCGGCGGAAACAGCCGCGCCGGCACAAACGCCGGAGGAAACCGCCCCCGCGTCTTCCGTAATTTACGGCGAAACCTATACCGACCCCTACGATGTTGCGGATTATCTCCATGCCTACGGCGAACTGCCGCCGAACTTCATCACCAAAAACGAAGCGAAGGAGCTGGGGTGGGATAGCGCAAAAGGGAACCTGTGGGATGTGGCGCCGGGCATGAGCATCGGCGGGGACCGTTTCGGCAACCGGGAAGGGCTGCTTCCAAAGGCAGACGGCCGCACCTGGTATGAATGCGATGTGAATTACGAAGGCGGCTACCGCGGCGCGGACCGCGTGCTTTATTCCAGCGACGGCCTGATCTACTGCACGTTCGATCACTACGAAAGCTTTACGGCAATCTACGAATAGGAGCGGCGCATGAGCAAAACAATCCTTGACGGCGCGCGGATGGGTTCGCGCGCAGAACTGCACGATGCGCTTGCGGCAGCGTTTTCGCTGCCCGCGCATTATGGGCGCAATCTCGATGCGCTTTGGGACTGCCTGACGGAGCAGAGGGAGGGTACGGAAGTTATCCTCACCTCGCCCGAAGCCATGCCCGAAGCGCTGTTCGCCCCGCTTGCGGCCCTGTTTCTCGACCTTGCACGCACGGGCTGCGGCTGGCGCTTTTCGGTTGAATCCCCAACTGCACGGCCGGGGCGCTACCGCCACTTTAAAGGCGGAGAATATGAATGCCTGGGGCTTGCGCTCCATTCCGAAACGCTTGCCCCCATGGTGGTTTACCGCGCGCTTTACGGAAGCGGCGGCTTGTGGGTGCGCCCCGCCGCAATGTGGGCAGAGCAGGTTAACACGGCGGAAGGGCCGCGGCCGCGTTTTTTGCGTTTAGAGGATTCCGATGCATAGCGCCTTGTTTTCCATTGACCCCAAGGGCGTGCCCGCGCGCACCTGTGCAGGGCTGGTGCTTGCGTCCGCGGCAGTGCGCCTTGCTTGGTTTTGCATTTCCCACGGCACGGCGGCGGATGCCTGCACGCTGATTGTGCACCTTGTGGTGCCGTTTCTTTCCTGTGCGCTGCTTGCCGCATTCGTTTTGCGCGGCGCGCTGCGCCTCTGCACAATTCCCGTGGGGCTCGGCTGCCTGTTTTTTGTGCTGAAGGCTCTCTCCTTCCCCTCCCGGATTCACACGGTGCTCTGCTGCATCCTATATGCACTTGTGTTTTCGCTGTATGCGGCAACGGCGTTCGGGCTGCTGAAAACGCGCGTGCCGCTCGGCCTTGTGTTCACGCTGCCGCTCCTTTACCACATTTTTGTGGAGGATCTTGCAAAGCTGCGTGCTCCTGTGCCGCCTACGCTTGTGGAGTGGATGCCCGAATTTTCCGTGTTGCTGATTATGGCGGCGCTTGCCACCGCCACATGGGGAATGAAAAAAAGGGAATAGCGTGCGCCGCCCCCACCAGCGGACTGAGGATTATCTTACTCCCGCAAAGACTGCGGTTGGCGGCAATCCCCCGTCAGGGGCGCGGGTATTGCCCGCAGTTCGCAATGGCCGCGCCGCATCTCCGCAGAAGCGGGTTCCTTGCGCTCTCTGCTTACTGGGCTTCCGCTCCGCTGCATCCCGCACTGAGCTCGCTCGGCTCCGCCCCCTTACCATAAATACTCCCCAAGGAGGACCCATGGCCGGTATTGCAAACGTATGGCTCCGCATGAACCTCAGGCTCTCGGCGTTTTTGATGCGCAAGGGTGGCATCCCGTTCGCCCGCGCTGCGCAGGATAAGCTCGGGCAGCTCGGCGCGCGCGCCGTAGGCGCACGGGTGGAGTTTGTGCCGCATGCATTCCGCGAGTTTCAGGCGGCCTGGATTCTGCCGCAGGGCTATGACCCGGAAGGCGGCGCGATCCTTTACCTGCACGGCGGCGGGTACACCGCGGGGAACATCGAATACGCCGTTGGGTTTGGAAGCGTCCTTGCTGCAGCAACGGGCTGCCGTGTGTTCTCTGCAGCGTACCGCCTTGCGCCGGAGCATCCCTTCCCTGCGGCTGTGGAGGACGCTTATACCGCGTACCGTCATCTGCTCGACAGCGGCCTTACGCCGGGTGAAATCGTGCTCTGCGGCGAATCCGCCGGGGGCGGCCTTTGCTTTGCGCTCACGCATAAGCTCAAGCAACTCGGACTTTCCGTGCCGCGCGCCATCGTGGGCATTTCCCCTTGGACGGATCTCACGCTTTCCGGCGCCTCCTGCCGCGCCAACCGGAGGAACGACCCTTCACTGCGATACGACATGCTTGCCTCCTATGCGCGCATGTATGCGGCGGATGATTTGAAGAACCCGCTTGTTTCCCCGCTGTTTGGGGATGTTTCCGGCTTTCCGCCCACGCTTCTGTTCGCCGGGGAAGCCGAGCTTTTGCTGGACGACGCTGTGGCCATGGCGCACGCGCTTAAACGCGCGGGCGTACCATGCGAACTGCACACGGCAAAGGGCATGTGGCATGTTTACGTGCTTTACGGCGTGCGCGAGGCACGAGAAGCGCTGCGCCGCATCGTGGAATTTTTGAAGGACAACCTTGCGGTGCGCGATCTCCCGCCCGCCGCCGGGGATGATGAAGAAGAATGAGCAAAGCCGAACAAAGCTGGATGCGGCTGGACAATGCCGCAAAGATTTATCCCGCTTCCATGCGGCGCGACTGGATGGCCATGTTCCGCCTTTCGGCCACGCTCGTGGAACCCGTTGACCCGGAGGTGCTCCGCGCGGCGCTTGCGCGCACGCTCACGCGCTTCCCGTGGTTTGCCGTGCGCATGCGGCGCGGCATGTTCTGGTATTATCTTGAGCACAACGATGCGCCGCCCATCGTGGAGGAGGACGTACGCAATCCCTGCCTGCCCATGCGCGCGAAGGATAGCCGGGGCTATGCGTTTCGCGTCAGGTATTACGGAAACCGCATCGCGGTGGAAATCTTCCATGTGCTCACAGACGGCACGGGCGGCCTTTGCTTCTTAAAAACGCTTGTTGCAGAATACCTGACGCTGCGTTATGGCATTTCCATCCCGCGCGGGGGCGATGTGCTCGATTGCGACGACCCGCCCGACCCCGGGGAAATGGAGGACGGCTTTCTTGCCTGCGCCGGGAACGTGACCCGCAGCCGCAGCGAAGCGGATTCCTTCCACCTCAGCGGCACGCGGGAGCGGGACGGCTTTATCCACGTGACGACGGGAGTGATCCCGGTCGACGCCCTTAAGGCGCGCGCGGAGGAAAAGGGCGTGAGCCTCACGGTGTATCTTACGGCCGTGCTGATTCTGGCCTTTGACGCGATCCAGCGGCGGAAGCACCCGCTGCGCAACACGCCGCGCGGCGCAAAGCGCTTAAAGCCCGTGAAGATCTGCGTTCCGGTGAACCTCCGGCGTTTTTTCCCCACGCGGACGCTGCGCAACTTTGCCAATTACGTAAACCCCGGCATTGAACCAAGCTACGGCGTTTATACGCTGGATGAAGTGCTTTCCATCGTCATGCACCAGATGGGCATGGAGCTTACGCCAAAGGTGCTGGGCGCAAAGTTTACCACAAACGTGCGCTCCGAACAGAACGCCGTGCTGCGCGTTGCCCCCCTGTTCCTGAAGGACCTTGCGATGCGCGCCGCATTTTACATGACGGGCGACAAAAAAACCGCCACCTGCTTTTCCAACCTTGGCAATGCATCCCTCCCGGCGGAAATGGCGCTGTTTGTGACGCGGATGGAGTTCATGCTCGGCCCGCTTTCGCGCAACCCCGTAGCCATCGGTACGCTCTCCTATGACGGAACGATGTATCTCAACATCACGCGCACGATCCGCGAAAGCGACCTGGAGCGCGAATTTTTCACGCGGCTCGTCAAGCTTGGCGTGCCGGTTCAAATTGAAAGCAACCAGAGGTGAAATGCGATGTCTTATTGTGTGAACTGCGGCGTAGAGCTGGAGGCAAGCCTGAAGCGCTGCCCGCTTTGCGGCACGGAGGTCATCAATCCGAATGAACGGAGTGTGCCAGACCCGGCCGCACGCCCCTTCCCAAGCAAGGTGGAATTGCTGGAGCGCAGGGCTGCGCGCCGCTTTTTCACCGTGATGGCAACGCTGATGCTGCTGATTCCGCCCATCGTTTGCCTGATCTGCGATGTGCTCGGCGCGGGGGCGATCACCTGGTCGGCCTATGTGATCGGAGCAACGGCGATGGCGTATGTTTACGTGCTTGTTCCGTTTGCTGCGGAAAAGCCCCATCCCTGGCTCTGCCTTGCGCTTGACTGTGCCGTAACGCTGCTGTTTCTTTATGCAATTGCGGCCCATTCCGCGGGGGATTGGTTCCTGCCGCTCGCTCTGCCGCTTACGCTGAGCGCCGCAGCGGCGCTTGCCGCAGCGCTGCTTTTGTTCCGCAAATGCCGCGCCAAATTCGTGCGCCTTGCGGGGCTTCTTGCCGCGGCAGGTCTTTTATGCGCCGCAATCGACCTTACTGTGAGCCTGTATACCGGGCGCAGCCCCGTGCTGTATTGGTCGCTTTTCGTGCTCGCGCCATGCCTGATCCTGGCCCTTGTTTCGCTCGTGCTGAACAAGCGCGTGCAGTTCAAGGAAGAAATGCGCAGAAGGTTCTTCATTTAATCCATATGGGTGGTTTTATGAAAGAATACAAGCATCTATCGCTGCGAATTGATGAAGAAATGCTCCGGAAGTTTCGCTATGTGTGCAAATATGAAGGGCGCTCGGCAAATCGCCAGCTTCTGATTTACATTCGCGATGCAATTGGGGCTTTTGAAAAAGAACATGGCTCGATTGAGCCGGAGCAGACGGAACCCTGAGGCATGCCGCGCGGACAAACTGCACATACTTCCCCTATCAGCTTTTTGGAGGATACACGGAGGTTTTATGAGTTCAGAAGTGCCAATCGGTTTTTTGATGTCCCTTTCACAGGATATGGAAGCAATGGAACGCTTCATGCGGTTGTCCCCGGCCGCACGGGATGCGCTGGTTCAAAAGGCGCGGCATGCACATTCGCGCGAGGAAATGGATTCGATCATCCGAGGGATTTAAAGGGCCCAAACGCTCTCCGCCGTGGTGGAAACGGCTACCGCCCCCGCGCCGAGCGCTGCGACGACCTCTTCCTTTGTTTTGATGAGCCCGCCCGCGATGAGGGGCGTGTTCATGCCGTGCGCAAGCTCTGCGATCACGCGCGGGATCACGCCGGGCAGGATCTCAACATAATCCGGCTTCCCCTGCGCGGCCTGTGCCTGCAAACTGCGGACGGAACGGGAATCCAGGAGGAAGCCGCGCTGGATGGTGGCAAGCCCAAGCTGGCGCGCGCGCTTGACCTGCGCTGCACGGGTGGAAATGATGCCGTCCGCACGGGTCAGGGCATGGATGGCGTCCACGGCGATCTCCTTGCCGGAAAGGCCTTCGATGAGTTCGAGATGCACCATCGCGGCCTTGCCCGCGTTCTTCACCGCATCCACCAGCGCGCCGATGCTGAGGATGTCCCCCGAAAGCAGAAACACAACGCCGCAATCGCTTGCAAGGGCGGCGGGCAGCCGCTCCGGCTCCGCAACCGCCGCGATCACCGGGTTTTCGTTCAGTTTTTCCGCAATGGCGTTGCGCATAGCCGCTCTCCCGCCTGTTTTTTATTTAGACTACCCCGGCGCGTGCGCAAAGTCAAGCCCATTCCCTGTTGACAACCGCGCTGCGGAAATTCTATAATAAATCCAACAAGTGAAGATTTGTTCCAGGAGTATTTGAGACGGGAACACGGATGCGCGGCAACGGCGCTTCCTGCCCGTTTTTCTTTTTTCTGAAATCAACCGAAAACGGAAAGGGGAACCACGCCAAATGAAACGCTATATCCTTGCTCTGGACCAGGGCACCACTTCAAGCCGCGCCATCCTGTTCGACCGGGAGCAGACGCTCGTGCAGGTCGCGCAGCGGGAATTTACCCAGCATTACCCCAAGCCCGGCTGGGTAGAGCACGACGCAGAGGAGATCCTTTCCATACAGCTTCAGGTGGCGCGCGAAGCGCTTGAAAAGGCGGGCGCCGCAGCGGGGGACATCGCGGCCATCGGCATCACAAACCAGCGGGAAACGGTCGTCGTTTGGGATAAAAAAACCGGCGCGCCCATCTGCCCTGCAATCGTCTGGCAATGCAGGCGCACGGCGGAATACTGCGATTTGCTCCGCGCAAAAGGGCTTGAACCGCTGTTCCGGGAAAAGACCGGGCTTTTGCTGGATGCATATTTTTCCGGCACAAAGCTTCATTGGGTGCTCGAGAACGTGCCCGGCGCACGGGCGCGCGCTGAGGCGGGCGAGCTGCTGTTCGGCACGATCGACACGTGGCTCATCTGGAACCTGACCGGCGGCCGCGCGCATGTAACGGACTATTCCAACGCTTCGCGCACGCTGCTTTACAACATCCACACGCTGCAGTGGGACGCGGAAATCCTCTCCATTCTGGATATTCCCGCCTGCATGCTGCCGGAGGTGAAGCCCTCAAGCTGCGTTTACGGCGAAACGGATGCCGCGCTGTTCGGCGCGCCCATCCCCATTGCGGGCGCGGCGGGTGACCAACAGGCGGCGCTGTTCGGGCAAACCTGCTTTGCGCCGGGCGAAGCGAAGAACACCTACGGCACGGGATGTTTCCTTTTGATGAACACGGGGAACACGCCCATCACCTCCCGCAACGGCCTTGTGACGACCATCGCCTGGGGCATGGAAGGCCGCGTGGATTATGCGCTTGAAGGGTCCATCTTCGTTGCGGGTGCGGCGATCCAGTGGCTGCGGGATGAGCTTGGGCTCATCCAAAGCGCCGCAGAATCGGAGGACTGCGCACGCCGCGTTCCGGATACCTCCGGCTGCTATGTCGTGCCCGCGTTTGTGGGCCTCGGCGCGCCGCATTGGGACGCTTATGCCCGGGGTGCGATCGTGGGCCTGACACGCGGCGTGAACCGGGACCACATCGTACGCGCAACGCTTGAATCCCTTGCGTACCAAACTGAGGAGGTGCTTTCCGCCATGCAGGATGATTCCGGCATCCGCCTTTCGGCGCTCAACGTGGATGGCGGCGCCTCCGCAAACGATTTTCTGATGCAGTTCCAGGCGGATATGATCGGCGTGCCCGTGTGCCGCCCCGCCTGTGTAGAAACGACCGCCTTCGGCGCGGCCTGCCTTGCGGGCCTTGCTGTGGGCTTCTGGGAAAGCCGCACCGCGCTCAGGCAGGCGCGCCGCATGGAGCACTGCTTCGCGCCGGCGCTGCCGGAATCGGAGCGCAAAGCGCGCCTTGCCGGCTGGCAGAAAGCCGTGCGTTCCACGATGGGCTGGGCCAGGGGGTAAAGGAATTGCGTGCTGACGGAGGATTGCCGTATCAGCGTATCCCTGACGGGGGATTGCCCTGCAAGGCGGCGCCGCCAACCGGTCAATTTTTCAAAAAGGTGGAGATAGATTCTATGCTTTATGACGTGATCCTCATCGGCGGCGGCGTGGTGGGCTGCGCCACGGCGCGCGAGCTTGCGCGCTACAACCTTTCCGTTGCGCTGCTGGAAAAAACCGAGGATATCTGCAACGGCCAAAGCAAGGCCAACACGGCGATCGTCCATGGGGGATACGACGCCGCGCCCGGGTCCAACAAGGCGAAATTCAACGTGCGCGGCAACGCCATGTTTGAACGCATCACAGCGGAGCTTTCCGTGCCGTTTTCGCGCAACGGTTCGCTTGTCGTTTCATTTGAAGAGAGCGGCATCCCGGCGCTTCTCGCGCTCAAGCAGCGCGGTGAGGCGAACGGCGTGAAGGGGCTTTCCATCCTTGGGCGGGAAGCGCTGCTTGCGCGCGAGCCAAACCTGAACCCTGCGGCGCAGGCGGCGCTCGATGTGCCCTCGGGCGGCATCGTCTGCCCTTATGAGCTGACCATCGCCTATGCGGAAAACGCCGCGCAAAACGGCGTGACTTTTTTCCGGGATGCACCGGTGACGGCTGTTTCGCGTAATGCGGATGGCACCTTCCTGGTGTCCTCCCCGGCTGGCGCGTTTGTAGCGCGTGCGGTCGTGAACTGCGCGGGCGTGCATTCGGCGGAACTCAACAACATGGTTTCTGAAGAAAAGCACAGCATCACCGCGCGGCGCGGGGAATACTACATCGTGGATAAGGCCTATCGGGATGCGTTTCATTCCACGATCTTTCAGCTCCCCACAGCCATGGGCAAGGGCGTGCTGATCGCCCCCACGGTGGATGGCACCATCCTCATCGGCCCCACGGCGGATGATATCCCGGACAAGGACGACACGCGCACCACGGCCGAAGGGCTTGCCCGCGTGCTCAGCCGCGCAAAGCGCTCCTGGCCCGCGCTCCCGGCGCGCGCGTTTATCACAACCTATGCGGGCGTGCGCGCCCATGCGGAAACGGATGATTTCATTCTGGGCGAACCTGCGGACGCACCGCTGTTCTTCAATGCGCTCGGCGTGGAATCCCCCGGCCTTTCCGCCGCGCCCGCGCTGGGCGAATTCCTTGCGCAGTCGGTCGCAGAACGCCTCGGCGCAAAGCCGAACCCGGCCTTTGACCCCATCCGTCCCGGCATCCCGAAATTCCGGGATATGACGGACACGGAGCGGGAAGCGGCCATCGCCCGGGATCCGGAGTATGCGAAGATCGTCTGCCGGTGCGAGCTTGTGACCGAAGCGGAAATCCGCGCCTCCATCCGCAGGCCGGTCGGCGCGCGCACGGTGGATGGCATAAAGCGGCGCACGCGCGCGGGCATGGGCCGCTGCCAAGCAGGCTTCTGCCTGCCCCGCACGCTGGAACTGCTGGCAGAGGAGCTGGCCGCATCCCCGCTTTCCATCACCAAGTGCGGCGGGGAAAGCCGGTATCTTGAATCCAATCTGTTTTCCGGCAAGGCAGGTGAATGAACATGAAAACAAAACGCGTTGATCTTCTCATCATCGGCGGCGGCCCGGCGGGGCTTGCCGCAGCCTGCGCCGCGCGCGAAGCGGGCGTAACCAACCTTCTGATTCTGGAGCGTGAGGATGCGCTCGGCGGCATCCTCCGCCAATGTATCCACAACGGCTTCGGCCTGCACACATTTAAGGAGGAACTGACCGGCCCGGAATATGCCGCGCGCTACATCGCCCGCGTGCAGGAGCTCGGCATCCCCTATGAATGCGGGGCGATGGTCATCTCCCTTTCCCCGCAGCGCAGGGCGGTTTACGTGAGCCGCACGGAGGGGATCGTGGCCGTGGAGGCGGGCGCGGTCATCCTCGCTATGGGGTGCAGGGAGCGCCCCCGCGGCGCGCTCGGCACGCCCGGCTGGCGCTGCGCGGGCATTTTCACCGCAGGCACGGCGCAGAAGCTTGTGAACCTTGAAGGCCGCATGCCCGGAAAGCGGGTCGTGATTTTAGGCTCCGGCGACATCGGGCTCATCATGGCGCGGCGCATGACGTTCTCCGGCGCAAAAGTGCTCGCCTGCGTTGAGATCATGCCCTATTCCTCCGGCCTGAAGCGCAACATCGTGCAATGCCTGGACGATTACGGCATCCCGCTCCTGTTCAACCACACCGTTGTGGATATCCACGGTCGGGAGCGGCTCACGGGCGTAACCATCGCCGAGGTGGACGGGAAGAAGCGGCCCATCCCCGGCACGGAGCAGGAGATTGCATGCGACACGCTGCTGCTTTCGGTGGGCCTCATTCCGGAAAACGAGCTTTCCGCAATGGCGGGCGTGGCGCTCTCCCCCGCCACAGGCGGCCCCGTGGTGGATGAAACGCTTGCAACGAACGTATCCGGCATCTTTTCCTGCGGCAACGTGCTGCATGTGCACGACCTTGTGGATTTTGTTTCAGCGGAGGCCGCGCGGGCCGGTGAAATGGCGGCGCGCTTCCTCAGCGGCGAAAAGACCGCGGGCGAACGCATTCCCCTCATCGCCGGAAACGGCGTTTCCGCGCTTGTGCCGGAGGTGCTCTCCGAACGCCCAGAGGCGGATGTAACGTTCATGTTCCGCCCGCGTGCGGTGTACCGAAACGCACGCATTGCTGTTTTCCGCGGCGGAAAGCAGCTTGCCGTAAAGCGGGCGCGCATTCTTGCGCCCGGCGAGATGGCGGAGATCACGGTGAAGCAGGATGCTTTCTGCGAAAGCGAAGGCGAACTTACGGTATCCGTCGAGGAGGTGGGCGCATGAAACGGGAACTGACCTGCATCGGCTGCCCGATGGGCTGCCGCCTTACGGCGGAGTTCAACGGCACGGAAGTAACGGAGGTTACGGGCAATGGCTGCGCCGTGGGCGCACGCTATGCGCGCGAGGAGTTGACGAACCCAAAACGCATGGTAACCGCGCTTGTGCGCGTCGTGGGCATGGAACTCCCGCTTTCGGTCAAGACGGAGGCGCCCATTGAAAAGCGCCTTGTGTTTGATTGCCTTGCCGCGCTCGGCGCGGTTGCAGTCGCTCCCCCTGTGCGGATTGGGGACGTGATCCTTGAAAACGTTTTGGGCACGGGCGTGAACGTCGTGGCCACGGAGGACATCGGCGGCTGAGGGGCGGAGCCGGACGAGTGCAGTGCGGGATGCAGCCTTTCAGGGGATTGCCATATCTCAACGAAAAGCAAACGCTGTGAAAATCAAAGGAGCTGTTGCAGAATTAAACCCCTCTGCAGCAGCTCCTTGCATGTCGAAAAAGTGGCGGCGGCCACTTTTTCGCGTGTTTCACGGCTTTTGCTTCTCGCTCCGCTCCCGGGCAGCAAAAGCCGCAAGGTACGAAAGCCTGTGGGCTTTCCTCCGTTTCGGCGTACCTGCCGCCGAAGCCGGATTGTAAGTCAAGGGCTGCGGCCCTTGACAATCCCGGGGTTTTTGACAGGCTGGGAGCTGTTGCAGAATGAACCCCCTCTGCGGCAGCTCCTTCCGTATCTGAAAAACAGCGTCAGTGCCAGACAAGCCAGCAGAACAGATACCCTGTGCTGACGGCAACAAGCGTGAAGGGAATGCCGATGCGCATGAAGTCGCCCGTGCTGACCTCGTATCCCTCCTTGCGCAGAATGCCGATGGCGGCAATGTTCGCGGATGCGCCGATGGGCGTAAGGTTGCCGCCAAGCGTCGCGCCGGTGAGCAGGCCGAAATAAAGCACGGTGGGCGGGCAATTCATGGAAAGCGCAATGCCGCTCACCACCGGCAGCATGGTTGCGACATACGGGATGTTATCCACAAAAGCCGAGATCAGCACGGACCCCCAGACGATAACTGTATAGAGCAGGAACAGGTTGTTGCCGCCGAGCTTCACAAAGAAGTTGCTGATCTCATCGATGATGCCCGCATTCGTGATGCCGGCAATCACAACGAACAGGCCGGCAAGCAGGCAAAGCGTTTGGTAGTCAATCTCAAGCAGCGCAGTTTTTGCGCCGGTGCGGTCGCCGCGGCCGCGGATGAGGGATTGCACAGCGCCCACAAGGAACAGCCCGGTGCAGATGAAGCCGTTCGTCAGCGCGGGCTTGCCGGGGATAAAGGACGCGGTAATCAGAAGCACAATGTTTGCAAGCAGCAGGAATGTGGGAAAGTAATCCGTCACCGCAGTTTCAACGGCTGCGTTTACCGGTTCCCTGTGCTTGCGGAACAGGAACATGATCACCGGCACCGTCGCAAGCGCGCCAAGCTCCACCGCAAAAAAGATGCTGGCCTTTCCATCCATAAAAAAGAAATCCAGGAAGTCCATGCCCGCATATCCGCCAAGCATGATGGAGGTTGTGTCGCCAACAAGCGTAGCCGCGCCCTGCAGGTTGGAGGAGACGGCGATGGAGATGAGCATTGCCACCGGGGAAATCCCGAGCTTTTTTGCAATCGCAAGGCCAACCGGCGCGATCATCAGCACCGTGGCAACATTGTCCACAAAGGCGGAAACCACGCCTGCAAACAGCGACATTGCCACGGCAACCCACATCACGTTCGGCGTTTTTTTAAGGATCATCTCCGCCATTCGGTTGGGCATTTGGGATTGGATGAAAAGGGAAACGGTTCCCATTGTGCCTGCAAGCATCAGGAGAACGTTAAAATCAATGGCTTCCCTGAGCGAGGCAAGCGGGACGATTCCGCTTACAAGGAACACCACCGCGCTCGTAAGCGCAACCCAGGGACGGTGCTTCGGCAGCGCGATCATCAGCGCATAGGTCAGAACAAAAAGGATGAGGGCGAACAGTTTCATTTGGGCAGCAAGCTCCTTTTCTATATGTTTTCTTCAAAAAGAAAGGCTTTTACCATGGCAACGCCATGATAAAAGTCTTGTTCCGGGGCAAGCGCCCCCTGTACGGCCCGGATCAAAGATCGGAATGACGATGCCGCACAACGCGGCGGCCGTCCGGCCAAGCCGCGCAAACTACTCCCTTTTATCTTGTTTTGGAAGACGCAGTAATTATACGGGTTTGCGCTGATGCTGTCAACTGCGCGCGAAAGCGCCCGGGAAATCCCGGGCGTTTTCGCAGGAATGAGTAGAAAAACGACGAATGTCCGAATCAGCCTTCTTTGCCCGCACGCGTAAGCGTTTCCTGGTATTGTTCAAGCTCATGCTTGTTGCAGGTGATGTAATGCTTCGGGCGGATCTCGACCCAACTTGGTTTATCCACGGTATAGTTGTGGATGGAGGGATCGTACACTTCAAGCACCTTGTGCTTCTCGCTCTTCGGGTCGGGCTGCGGGATGGCCGAAAGCAGCGCGCGGGTATATGGATGCAGCGGGTATGCAAACAGTTCCTCGGTATCCGCAAGTTCAACGATTACGCCCTTGTGGATGACGGCGATGCGATCCGCGATAAAGCGCATCACCGAAAGGTCGTGCGAAATGAACAGATACGTAAGGCCGCGCTGCTGCTGCATTGCGGAAAGCAGGTTCAGAACCTGCGCACGGATGGAGACGTCCAGCGCCGAAATCGGCTCGTCCGCAATGATGAACTCCGGCTCCATGATGAGGCTGCGCGCCACGCCGATGCGCTGGCGCTGGCCGCCGGAAAACTCATGCGGGAAGCGGCTTGCGAACTCGGGCAAGAGGCCCACGTCGCGCAGCGCCTGCGCAACACGCTTGTCTCGCTCCTCCTTGCTCATTTCCGGATGGATGTTCATCAAACCTTCGGAAACAATGTAATCCACCTTCGCACGCTCGTTGAGCGATGCCATCGGATCCTGGAAAATCATTTGAATCTGTTGGGTAATCTTATGATCCAGCTCCTTCTGAATCTTGCCGCTGATGCGCTCGCCCTTAAAGCGGATCTCGCCCCGCGCAGCAGGATTGATGCGGATGATCGCGCGGCCAATGGTGGTCTTGCCCGAGCCGGACTCGCCCACGAGGCCGAACGTTTCGCCCTTGTAAATATCAAAGCTTACGCCCTTGACCGCCACGAACGGGTTGCGGTTTGAGCCGAACTGCACGACAAGATCCTTGACTTCCACAAGCTTTTCGTTGGAAATCTTTTTCGTGTTGGCAGCCGCATGCTTCTGATGGGATTCCATCGCTTTGGCAATGGAGGTGTTGGGCGGCTCCACCTTGGGTGCGCGCGGGTCAAGCAGCCAGGTGCGCGCCTTATGCGTTGGCGAAACCTCGAAATACGGCGGGCGCTCCAAAAGGTCGATCTGCATGGCATAGCGGTTGCGCGGGGCAAACGCATCGCCGCGGATCTCCGTAAAAAGGTTCGGCGGCGTGCCTTCGATGGAGTAGAGCGGCTCGCCTTTGATGCCGAGCTGCGGCAGGGAGGAAAGCAGCGCCCAGGTATATGGATGCTTCGGCGTTTCAAACACTTCCTCACAGGTGCCGATCTCCACGATGTCTCCCGCATACATAACGGCCACGCGGTCCGCAACGTTCGCCACCACGCCAAGGTCATGGGTGATGTAAATGATGGTCAGGTTATATTTGTGTTGCAGCTGCTTGAGCAGCTCCAGAATCTGCGCCTGAATGGTCACATCAAGCGCGGTGGTCGGCTCGTCGCAGATGAGGATTTTGGGGTTGCAGGCGATGGCGATGGCGATGACCACGCGCTGGCGCATGCCGCCGGAGAACTGGTGCGGATAATCCTTCACGCGCTTCTCCGGCTCCAGGATACCGACATCGCTCAGGATCTCGATGGCCTTTTCCTGTGCCGCAACGCCCTTAAGCCCCTGGTGCAGCTCCAACGCTTCGCGGATCTGCGTGCCCACGGTCTGCAGCGGGTTCAGGGAGGTCATGGGATCCTGGAATACGATGGCGATTTCCCTGCCGCGGATCTTGATCCAATCCTCATCCTTTTTGTATTTGGCGATATCCGTGCCGTTATACCAGATTTCACCGGATTCCACCCAGCCGTTTTTGTCCAGCATGCCGATAAAGGACTTGCAGAACACGGATTTGCCCGAGCCGGATTCCCCGACGATGGCAAGGCTTTCGCCTTTGTAAAGCTCCATGGATACGCCGCGCAGCGCCGTAAGCTCCTGCCCGCGCAGGGAGAACTTCACCACCAGGTCTTTTACCGAAAGGATGACTTCATTTTCATTCCTGTTTTGCTGTTCCATGTGTCATGCCCTCCTTAAACGTGGTTGCGCGGGTCGGATGCATCCGCAAACTTATTGCCCAGCGCATAGAAGGAAACCGTGATCGCCGCAACGACGATTGCCGGGAACACGAGCTGATACGTCTGCGAAAGGTTCATCATCACGCGGCGGCCTTCGTCGATCAGGTTGCCCAAAGACGGAGTTTCAACCGGCAGGCCCAGGCCGATGTAGGTCAGGAACACTTCCGAGCCGATTACGCCCGGGATGGACAGCGCGATGTCCAGCATTACGACGGATACAATCTGCGGCAGCAGGTTCTTTACGATCACGCGGCGCGTCGGCGTGCCGAGGCAGCGGGACGCCAGGTTGTACTCGCGGTCACGAATGATAATGATGAGGTTTCGGATCCACTTCGCCATGCCCACCCAGTTTGTGAGGCACATCGCAAAGATCAGCGTGCCCACACTCGGTTTCATGATGTAGGTGATGAGCATGCGCAGAACCGTTGTCGGAACGTTGTTGATGACGTTGTAAATTTCGGTGAACAGCCGGTCAAGCACGCGCACATAGCCCCAGATGGCACCGATGATAATGCCGATGATGGTGCTGCTTGCAACGGCGATGACCGCGATGAACATCGTGGTGCGCGTGCCGCTCCAGATGCGGGACCAAAGATCCTGGCCAATGGTGTTCGTGCCGAACCAGAATTCGGAGTTTGGCTGCAGGCTGCGGTATTGGCGGCCGGTTTCCGGGTTGATGAAAATCTCCGTTGGGCTCTTCTGGCCGGGAAGGTATGGCTGAACGAACGTGAAGAGCAGGATTGCAATCAGGAAATACAGGATAAGGCGCGTAGAGCGTTTGCTCATGAACACCTTAAAGGTGCTCTTCCAGTAGGAATAGCCGGAATAGGCCGTGGATTCGGCGCGCGAACTGTCGAACTCTATGAACCGAAAGAGCTCTTCATCGCTCATGTTGTTCATTTTCTTCATTACGTTTGACATTACCGGCTGCCTCCTTTCTTTGTGAATGTGATGCGGGGATCACATGCCATCATGGCGAGGTCGCCCAACAGCATGCCCACCACGCTCAGCACGGCATAGAACATGACGAGCATCTGCACAAGCGGGTTGTCCTGCGCCTGAATCGCTTTCACCAAAAGGCCGCCCGTGCCGGGGATGGAATACAGCGACTCGATGTAAAGGGAGCCTGAAATCGTGAAAATGATGGAGGATGGCAGGTTCTGCGCCATGGGCGCGAACGCATTGCGCAGCACGTGCTTGACCATGATCTGCTTATCCGTGAGGCCCTTGGCGCGCGCAAGCTTCACATAGTCCGAATTGATCTGATCCATCATGTAGCGGCGCGTCCACATTGCATAGGATGCAATGCTGCCGAGCGACATGGAGATCACGGGCAGAATCCATGTGGAAATATCGCCCTCTTTATATAGCATGCCGATGTTGAGCAGCTTCGTGCCTGCAAATTGGATGAACAGATAGTACACTGCGGAAGGAACGGCATTGATGAACAGAATAAATGCGTTGCCAAGCGCATCCGGCAGCTTGCCTTTGGTGCGCACCATCAGGATGCCAAGGCTGATGCCCAGCACAAGGGAAATCACCAGGGATGCCGCGCCGAAGCGGAGCGAATAGCCGATCTTGGGCGCCATGATGGACCATACGGGCTTGCCGGCATAATAGGTGATGGATTCACCGAGATCAAAGTGCGCAAGGTCTTTTAAGTAGTTCCATAGCTGGATATGGATCGGCTGATCCAGGCCCAGATCCTTGAGAATTGCCTGCTTGGTTTCATCCGTCAGGCGGTCGGTACGGTCGCCGTAATAGGTTTCCACAGGCAGGAGGCGCATCAGCAGGAAGACGATCACAAGCACGAGAAACAGCGAAATGAGCGATCTTCCCAAGCGCCCCAGAATGTATTTAACGAGTTCCAATCCTTACACCTCACCTTTGGGTTTGTTGTTTTAAGAGCCTGTGTTTGTGCAAGGGATGCCGGACAAACGGCATTTCGGCCTTCAAACACAGTTTTTGAAAGAGGCTGCCTAAAACACGGTTTCCTGCCGGCGAATCCATGCCCCCGCCGGCACGAAACTGGGCAGCCTCTGCCCTGGCTCCGCCCCCCCACTGCCCGCGCCGCCGCATTTGCGGCGGTGCGGGCGGAGAGCGATGCATTCGTTAAACTGCCTGATTAATAATCAACACCAAAGACCTTACCTGCAGCGTCAAGCTCCGCGATCTTCGCAGCGCGCTCTTCCTGCCAGGCTTCATACGCCTCGTAGTACTCCTCGGTGTTGATGCCGTCGGTGTAGATGTACTGATACTTATAACGGCCGGAGGATGCGCCGAATGCCGAATACTGGGATTCAAACGGCATCAGGGAGGAACCCATGTAGCCCGTGCCGCCGCGCATATACGGGATGACCATGCACATTTCGTTCACAAGCCAGTTCTCGCACTCGGCAAACAGGTCGTAACGCTTGTTGAGGTCAACATATTCGCTGTTGGCTTCGTTTACCATGTTGTCGTACACGATGTCATAGTAATACCGGCCGTCTTTGCCCTCATAGGAACCTTCCACATAGGTATCGGAAACCTTGCAGAAGCCTTCCGCCATGTAGATGAAGTTTGTGCGGTTCTGCACGATGCGGAACGGGTCGGTGTAGGACAGCGGATCGAGATAATCGGCCATCCAGGTGGAACGCATGATGCAGTAGTTGCCTGCACGCATGGTGCTGTTGGAATAGTCGGTATCCGCATAGCCTTCGGTGATGACGTCGATGTAATCGGTGCCGAGGTTGCGCTCAAGCATTTGTTCAAACACCTGTACGCGCTGCGTGTCATAGGTAGAGCCGGTGTTGTACGGCGTGTAGATGATGATCGGGAACTTCGCGCCGGCGGCGGTCAGCTCTTCGATGGCCTTTGCCTTGTATTCGTTGGCAAGATCGGTGTTATACGTCGTGCCGTTTGCGAACTCGGAAATGGCGTCAAGCTGCGTGTAGTCCACACCGGCGGCGCTGATGAAGTCGGCGGGGGTCACGGTGTTCTGTACGTGCGCTTCTGCGTTGTACGGATCGTCCACCTCAACCATGGCGACCTTGTCGAACGCATGGAGGATGGATTTGCGGAAGTTCACGTTGTTGACGGCGAGCTTCCAGTTTTCAGGCTCATACTTTTCGTCGAAGTTGGGGTAGAAGTTGAACATGTAGTAGTAAGCATAGAAGCTCGGGCGGCAGGGACGGATCATGTCGTACTTTTCAGGATCGTTGAGCCACTCGTCAAGCTGCTCAGTGGGAACATCGCAGGAGTTCACTTCGCCGCGCAGATACATTTCGGGCTCAACGGTGTTGGCTTCCGCGTTGTAGATCTCGGTAATCTTGGTGATGTGCATGTTCGCCATATCCCAGTAGGTGGGGTTCAGCTCAGATTCGATGATCTGCTGCGGGACATAGTTGCTCATGATGAACTCGCCGCAGTAAAGCATGGTTTCATGGTCGGTAGAGAACATGTCGCCGCACTCCGCGATGAACTGTGCATTCGCAGGGAAGAAGTTCTTGTAAGTAAGGGAAGAGAGGAAGTAGGGGACGGGCCCCTTGAGGGTGTACTCAAGGGTGTAATCATCCAGCGCCTTCACGCCCACGGTGGAAAAATCGCATTCTTCACCGGCAACGCTCTTGCTGTAGTATTCTTCCGCACCCGCAATGGTGAACATCATGTCCGCAAGGCGGGAAGCATTCGCGGCATCCAGGATGTATTGCGCGGAGGTGACCCAGTCCTGCGCGGTAACTTCCGCGTATTCCTGCTTATCATAGGTCATCCACTTGACGCCTTCGCGGATTTTGAAGGTCCAAACGAGGCCGTCTTCGGAACGGGTCCAGCTTTCCGCAAGGCAGGGCTGGCAGAGGCCAAGGTAATCGTACTCAACGAGAGAGTCGATGTACATTGCAGGAGTGTTGGAGGTAGCGACCAGATAGTTCCAGTCGGTTACGTCACCGCTGAACAGATAGGTAAGTTCCGTTTCGTCGCTCACGTTGGCCTGCGGCGTGACGGAAGGCGTCGCGTCGGGGTTTGCGGGCGTATTCGGGTTTGCGGGAGTATCGGTCTTCGCCGGAGCATCGGTGTCCTGGCAGCCTGCTACGAACGCAAGCACCATTGCGATGCAAACGAGCATAGCGAGAAGTTTTGTTCTCTTCATGTTTTTCCTCCTGTTTAGTATTATAAAAACCGGCATGCGGCTTTTATTTTGACCTTGAGGGGCCATCCGTCCCCTGTTTTAAAAATTTTCCGTGAGTATACTTCATTTAAGTATAACAATGCAAGCGTTTTTCGTCATTTAGCGTCCTGAAACGCCTGACAGTTTTTGGATTTCTGTAAAATTAAAGTAATAAATATTCGGCTCCCCTCAGCCGGCTTCTTTAGTTGCAGGGTGTCCCGCGTTTTCCTGGCATAAAAATCCATCAATAAAGCATAGAATCATCATGCCGTATGCGGGAGGCGCGCTTCGAGGCCCATAGCGCGAAAGATAGGTGGTCTCCCTTTTTATACTCGAATTATATTCACCGCTATCCATGCATGCAAGGGCGCAAGACCTTTCCTAACTTTTTCTTAACGTGCATCGGTTCCTTTTTTCGTGGTTTTATGTATAATAGAAGCCGAGGTGTTTCAATCGTGTTTGCCTGGCTGCGTGGAATGACAAAATGGATTCTGATGAACCGGAACCGGCGCATCGTTACGATCATCGCTTTCCTGAATGTGCTGTTGGGGTATGCTGCGCTTGCCCTGTTCCATGAACCGCGCCTAAACATCCTCATGGCGCTGGTTTCAGCCTATGCCGTTTCCTCCCTTACGATGGAACGGTACCTGACCTTGGGTGCATCCTGCATTGCGGCGCTGCAGGTTTTGTTGTTCCTGCTGCTTGAGCCCGCTTTGATGGCGGCGCCACTCACAAACGCGCCGCTCCTGCTGCTCATCACGGCAGCGCTCACGCTGCTGATGATGTCCATGATCACAAACATTCAGCAACAGGAGTATTTTTCCACCATTGAGTCCGACCGCCAGCTTTTGTACAAGGCCACCATCAACGCCCTGCTCAGCGCGCGCGGGCTTCCCAGCATTTACAGCACGGTGCTCAGCGCTGTCAGCGAGCTTTACGGCCGTTCATCCGTTCTTTTTTCGCGCAATGCGGAGGGGAAGATCGTTTCCGCCTGCCGCATGCCGGAGGGGCTCATTATCTATGATTCCGAATTTGCGGCTGCAGAGGCCGTGTTCGCATCCGGAGAGCCCGCAGGGCGCTTTCTCGTGCCCTGCTCGTTTTCCCCGTTTCTCCACATTCCGCTCAAATCCGGCGACACGGTGCTCGCAGTGCTTGCCGTTTTGTTCGCGGATGGGGAACAGATAGACCAGAAGATGCGGGACGAGATCGCCGGGGTCATAACGCAGGCTGCCAGCGCGATTGAGCGGCAGACCCTTGCGGACGAGCAGCAGACGGTGCTGATTGAAACCGAGCGCGAGCGCATGCGTGCGAATTTCCTCCGCGCGATTTCACACGACATCCGTTCACCGCTCACGGGCATCATGAGCGCATGCTCCACGCTCCTGCAATCCCGCGAGCGCATCAATCCCGCCGTTCGGGAGAACCTTCTGGTAAACATTCATGAGGAGGCGGAGTGGCTTTGCCACATGGTGGAAAACCTGCTTTCCGTCACCCGGGTAAGCGGCTCCATGAGCGCGCTTAAGAAAACGCCCGAAATTGTGGAAGAAGTGATCGGCGAAGTGGTGGCGCGCTGCGCAAAGCGCTTCCCGGATGTGCATCTGCACGTTTCCACGCCGGAGGAACCGCTTCTTGTGCAGATGGACGCAACGCTCATCATTCAGGTTCTGATGAACCTTGTGGAAAACGCCGTGAAATACAGCGGCGGCTGCGATTACATTGAGCTGACCGTGACCACCCGCGAACGTTCCGCAATTTTCACCGTGCGGGATTACGGCGTTGGCCTTTCCCCGGAGATGATCGACAGCCTGTTCATTCCCATCAACCGGACCGATACGGAATCTTCCCACGGCCTCGGCATCGGCCTCTCCATCTGCCGCAGCGTCATCCGCGCCCACGGCGGGCAGATTACCGGCGCGAACAGCCCGGATAAAGGCGCAATTTTTACCTTTACCTTACCCATGGAGGAAACGCTATGAAAAAAAGAACCATCCTGGTCGTTGAGGATGACGGATATATCGCAGATGTGCTGAAATCCCTGCTTGAGGCCAACGATTACCGCGTGCTTTCCGCAACATCCGGCAAGGGCGCCTTGCAGCTTGCCGCATCCCATGTGCCGGATGTTGTACTGCTGGATTTGGGCCTGCCGGATATTGACGGCACACATGTGCTCACGAGCCTGCGCGAATGGTATGAAGGGCCGGTCATCATCGTGTCCGCACGAAACCAGGAAAAAGAGAAGGTGCAGGCGCTCGACATGGGCGCAGACGATTACATCAACAAACCCTTCAGCGCCTCAGAGCTGCTTGCGCGCATCCGCGTTGCACTGCGCCAGGCGGACAAGATCGCCGCAAGCTCCGCTTCCCCCGAAATGAGCTATACCGTGGGCGACCTGACGGTGGATTTTCAGAACAGCCGCGTTTACATCGCCCGGGAGGAGGTACACTTAACGCGCCTGGAATACCGCATCGTGGAGCTTTTAGCGCGCACGCCCGGCAAGGTGCTGACGCATGATTACATCATATCAAGCGTATGGGGGCCCTACGCCCCCTCCAACAACAACCTGATCCTGCGGGTGAACATCGCAAACATCCGCCGCAAAATCGAAAAGAACCACAATACGCCGCGCTACATTCTTGCCGAAATCGGCGTGGGGTACCGCATGGCCGATGCGGAAAGCCTTTCCGGGCCAAAGGAAAAGATGGACAGCTAATGCGGAAAAAACGCCAAAACCCTCCCATGTAACGTTGCGGTTGCGTGAAATTTTCCAAAACGCAACATCAAATTGGTTCTAGTTGCGCGGCGAAAATGGTAAAATAAGGACAATCAAACAGCGCTGCAAATTATTTTGGGAGGTTTTGATACCATGTCCTGTTCTGATAACATCCAGTTTCTGCGCAAGCGCAAAGGCCTTACGCAGGAACAGTTCGCCGAGGCGCTCGGCGTAACGCGTCAGTCCGTTTCCAAGTGGGAGAGCGGGGGTTCACTTAGATAAAGATACCACATCAATCCCACGCTGACTTTTGCTCAACCGATACAGCCGGAGGGCTGGATAACAAGAAAA
>ERZ857998.21-NODE-21-length-227854-cov-9.263781_pt1 | contig 227854 bp, 190 predicted proteins | sample MGYA00519954_ERZ857998 | MGnify/ENA primary metagenome ERZ857998 (study PRJEB31778, sample SAMEA3449424) | human gut metagenome | biome: human gut; feature: human-associated habitat; material: faeces | place: United Kingdom | collected 2010/2012 ...
CCTCTGGTGCACCAGTTGTCACGCCAGTGGCACAGCTGGGCAGCTATGTGCGGATTGGATAAACGCTGAAAGCATCTAAGCATGAAACCAACCTCAAGATAAGATATCCCACAGAGTAATCTGGTAAGACCCCCGGAAGACTACCGGGTTGATAGGCTGCATGTGTAAGCGCGGTGACGCGTTCAGCTAGGCAGTACTAATAGGTCGAGGGCTTGACCAAAACGGAAGCTTTAAGATTTACTTGAATCATTCCCTTATGCTTGTTTACTTGCCTTCCCATTCTTCTGCATCTTGTTCAGTTTTCAGGGCACAACTTCCCATTGACTTAATCTTAAGTTTGTGGTATAATTTGCTCGTTGTCCGGTGATGATCCGGAAAACAAGTCGGTGTTTATTACAATGAGGGTCCACCCGTTCCCATTCCGAACACGGTAGTTAAGCTCATTAGTGCCGAAGATACTTGGTGGGAGACTGCCCGGGAAAATAGGTCGATGCCGACACAAAAGCTCCCTGTGAGAAATCACGGGGAGTATGATATTCCTCCATAGCTCAGTCGGTAGAGCACGCGGCTGTTAACCGCGGTGTCGTTGGTTCGAGTCCAACTGGGGGAGCCATGACTGTGCCACTAAAAGGCACAAACGCTGAAATCCCTTGAGAAATCAAGGGATTTTCGCTTTTTTTAGAGTGTTTTGTCAGCTTGCATTTAAAGGCACAAAAATTCAATAAATAGTGAACCAATAGGACTTGAACCGGGGAAATTATTTTTTTCACTTTTTAAGTTCTATTTTTTCATATAACAAATTATTCTACTCCGTCACATAGACTCGAACCGGGGGAGCATTTAAGACCGTAATTTCTTTATTACATATATAAAGAATTTGCGGTCTTTTTTATGTCTATATGAATTCTCCTATTAGGTCTCTGCAAGGTTTATATTCTTTTTGACCTTGCAGACTGTACATAGCCGCAAGTATTAACGGCGAAGAAATATAGGAGGTAAATATTGTGAGCTGCAAAGTAATTGCAATCGAAAATCAAAAAGGAGGCACCGGTAAATCCACTACGGCATTGAATCTCGGAGTCGGGCTTCATAACTCAGGTAAAAAAGTTTTGCTTATCGACGCTGACCCGCAGGGTTCATTGTCAATCAGTCTCGGTATTAAGCGACCCGACGAGCTGGACATTTCCCTTGCAACGGTTATGGGGAATGTTATCGACAATAAACCTTTTGAAGATGATTTCGGTATCATACACTGCGACGAGGGCATTGACCTTATGCCCTGTAATGTGGAGCTGTCCGGTATCGAAAGCTATCTGTTTACGGTGATGAGCCGAGAGTGCATTATGAGAACCTATGTCAATCAAATAAAAAAGAACTACGACTATATTCTCATTGATTGTACCCCGTCGCTCGGACTTCTGCCAATCAATGCTTTTGTTGCGGCAGACAGTATCATTGTCCCAAGCCAACCAAGAATCTTGTCAACCAAAGGTCTTGATTTACTCTTGCGTACCTATTCGCAGGTCAAGCGAAGGATTAACCCAGACCTGAAAATCGACGGTATCCTCTTTACAATGGTTGACGCACGAACTGTAAACGACAGATCGGTTATTGAGTCAATTTCAAATTATTTGATGTCAATAGACGGCGGGTAGAAATTCTCATAATTATGATGTGTAATTAGAAACCAAGAGAAAGACAAATCGAGATTTGTAGAGGTGTATTATGAAAAACAAAGCCTTGGTCGTGATCGACCTCCAGAATGATATTACAAAAAACTACCAAGAGATCATTGGGACTACCAATCAAGCAATTGACTGGGCGGTTGCAAACAATATGTATGTTGTATACATTCAACACAACAATCTGTCTGCAGGAACGAGAACATTTAAGCCTGGCACTCACGGTGCCGAGTTTGTTCCTGAACTCAAGATTGTATCGGAACACATTTTTCTCAAAACAAAAAGCAATGCTTTAACGAGTGAAGAATTTGACGCTTTTATCCGGGCACACGACATCACCGAGTTTTTTATTGCCGGAGCAGATGCCACAGCCTGCGTAAAGTCCACTTGCTTCAATATGACCAAAGTCGGATATACTGTTCATGTTTTGTCTGACTGCATCACAAGCTATGATAAAAATAAACTTCCTGAGATGATGGAATATTATGCAAACAAGGGCTGCACCGTCAATAAACTCAGTGAAGTTGTGTAAGTATTTCAAACCGATAAATTCCAGTCTTCCGGTGAGATTGAAAGCGCACATGAATTTGAAGTTTCTGTTCTATTCATAATTTTGAACCACAGCAATTGTGGTTCTTTTTTTGATATTTATTACAACACCCAGCTTGACAAATGTATCAGAGTGATATATTATTATATATATATCAGATTGATATATGGAGGGCAATGATGAATAGGAAGAATATAAGAAAATTATTACTAATTATCTCTTTACTTTTATTTCCGATAACGATATGGTATATGTCTCCATACCTAATTATTCAGGGTGCTATGGAGGGGATAATAACCGGAAGTTTTGTTGTATTTACTTGTATGTTACTTGGTTCAATCTTTTGCGGTAGACTGTTCTGTGCATGGCTGTGTCCCATGGGTGGTATGCAGGAATGTTTATTTGCCGTTAATGCCAAGAATCCTAAGCAGGGATGGAAGAATTACATCAAATATGCGATTTGGACAATTTGGATTATAGCAGTTATTCTGTGCTTTATTTTTAGGAAAAAAGAAATAACGGTTGATTTCTTTTATATGACGGATCATGGGATTTCAATCAGTAATATCTATAATTATGTGATATATTATGGTATTATTTTCTTGGTACTGATTCCGGCAGTCCTTTTTGGTAAAAGAATATTTTGTCACTATTTTTGCTGGATGGCACCATTTATGGTGCTGGGAACCAAAATAAGACGGGTTCTCCATTTGCCGGGCTTACATATTAAGGTAAAACAGCCGGATGCTTGTGTTTCCTGCGGAAAGTGTAATAGAGAATGCCCTATGGGAATTAAAGTATCAGAGCTGATAAAAGATGGGCAGATAAAGAATGCGGAATGCATTCAGTGTGGTGCTTGTATAGATGGTTGTCCAAAGAAAGTTTTGTCTTATGGAATGATGGAAAGAGGAAAAAAGAATGGCAATAGAAAAGAAAAGTGATTGCGTCATTTTAGGTTTGTTAAGCCACGAAGATTTGACGGGGTATGAAATTAAAAAACGGATGGATACAGCTTTAAAGTATTTTTGGGGGGCGAGTTATGGCAGCATATATCCCGCACTGGGGGACTTGGTGAAACGCGGACTGGCAAGTAAACGTGATGGAGCAGAAAATAATCGAAATAAAATTATCTATTCCATTACGGAAGACGGTAGAAACTATTTAAAAGGTTGGCTTGCCAACCCGGTGGAAAAGGACGAACTGCGCTATGAAACATTGCTGAAATTATTCTTTGGTCATGAGGCTGGAGCGGAGCAGACACTGGCGCATATAGAAGCTTTTGAGGAAAAGATTTCAAAAGAACTGCCATTTCTCATAGGAGCAACAGAGGTGCTTAAGAAAGGCATTTCGGAAGATGATACCCACAAATATTATCTGCTCACAGCAGAGTTTGGAGTCAAGACATATCAAGCCTATTTGGAATGGTGCAGGGAAGCGAAAGTGATGTTGAAAGAGGAGCGTGGATAGAATGCTTGGACATTTTGGTTTTTCATATGTTGGACTGACATTTATGATTATGCTCATGGTGCCCAATATAATATGGGCGAAAAATCAGCCACAAGGTTACACAGCAGAGAATGAAAATAAGGTACTTGCTGTTTTTGAGCGAATTGGAGAAGTTCTGGCTACGTGCTGCGCTTTGGTGTTTTCGGACTTTAATTTGCGTGCATGGTCTTTGTGGTCCTTATGGCTTGTGGCATCTTTTGTTTTGATGATTATGTACGAATTTTGGTGGATTAGATATTTTAGAAGTGAGCGGAGATTATCCGACTTTTACAGCAGTTTCTGTGGAGTGCCACTTGCAGGGGCAACATTGCCGGTACTTGCTTTCTTTCTACTGGGAATATACGGAAAAGTAATATGGATGCTAATTGCTTGCGTGATTTTAGGAATTGGACACATAGGCATTCATTGGCAACATAGTAAAGAGTTATAGAAAGAGAGATAACTTTCAGTCTTCCAGTGAGATTGAAAGCGCGCATGAATTTGAATTTGCAGAGGATAACTATTGTGGATAAAGCAGTTATTTATATACATGGAAAAGGTGGTAATGCTGAAGAAGCTATTCATTACAAACCGCTCTTTAGTAATTGTGATGTGATTGGTCTCGACTATACTGCACAGTTTCCATGGGAAGCAAAAGAAGAATTTCCATTACTTTTTAATTCAATTTATAGAAACTACAAGACTGTTGAAGTAATTGCCAATAGCATTGGAGCGTATTTTGCTATCAATGCCTTATCAAATCAGCAAATAGAGAAAGCATATTTTATTTCGCCCGTTGTAGATATGGAAAGGCTTATTGCTGATATGATGATTTGGGCAAATGTTACAGAGGATGAACTCAAAGAGAAAAAAGAAATTCAGACAACCTTTGGAGAGACTCTTTCATGGGATTATCTTTGCTATGCAAGAGAAAATCCTATTATATGGGAAATCCCAACGCACATTTTGTATGGTGAAAAAGATAATCTTACCGCTTATGGAACGATATTTGAATTTGTACATAGGACTAATTCAACATTTTCTATTATGAAAAATGGAGAGCATTGGTTTCATACGGATGAACAAATGAAATTTCTTGATGAATGGATAATAAAATCTTCCAAATAAATTCAAGTTTGTCGCTTTGATGCTTGACTAGTGACTTATAATAAGAAGAAAGAGATATTGACCTTGGCGCGTTGATATCTCTTTTTTCGTGAAAGAAAAGACTACTCTGCAATTGTCCATAAAATGAAGAGTAGCCTGATCCAATGCCCGGATGGAGGGTGATGCATAGACCTGATATGTTCCCTCATACACAGAGGTATGATTTGTTCCCGTGTACTATGGACATTCAAACCATTGTCTCGACCCATGTGGAGACGGTATGTCTTCTGTCACGAAACAAGTAAAAAAGTACAGAAATAGGCTTAAAATAAGGGATTTCGAGAGATTTGCCGCATTTGGCAGTCTCTTGGAATCCCTTTTTTCGTGTTTTGACAATAGCGTCATAGTCTGGGTTTTCGTATAGTTGAGACAATAAACTGCTTTTTGCCTGTTGAGACGATAGGACTATTGAACATCGAGTGGGTGCCGTAAATAGAAAATGTGATTCAGGTCATCCCCGGAATATCATCTTTTGACCAGATGGTATTCCGGGGATTTTTGCGTTTTGGAATGCGTACTCACAAAACAACACTACTGCATATCCTGCTGAACAAATGTCTTTGTAATCCCTCATGAATGAGGGGGAGCTGAAATGTCAGAGACACTTTTTTGTATCGTCAGTATTGAACAACAAGGATGAAAGCTTGCTGTGATTCGTTTTCATGACATATTGACTTCCTAACGGATATTAGATATAATACTCCTAACGACTATTAGGTATATGAAGATTGGAGAAATGAAATGGAAAGGATAAAAACAAAGGACAGAATACTTTTAGCAGCGCTTGATTTATTTTCTGAAAAGGGATATGACCAGACATCCATTGATTTAGTTGCAGAAGCTGTGGGAATAAAAGGTCCATCCATATATGCACATTATAAGGGAAAGGAAGATATTCTCAATTCCCTGATTGCCATGATGGAACACAAATATGATGAGAATTTCGGAAATAGCTCTCATTTGGATAAGATTCCGGAATCACTGGATGAATTCAAGGAAGATTGTCTGAGACGAGTTGGATTCACAATGAAGGATCCGCAGATACAAAAGGTCAGAAGATTTTGTACAAAGGAGCAGTATAGAAATGAAAAGATTGCGGCACTTACATCAAAGCACCAGCTGACCGGAAATCAGGAAATGTATGCTCTGATGTTAGAAAAAATGATGGAAAAGAATTTGATTCGCAGGTTTGATGCCAATCTACTTGCTCTGGAAATAGTAGCACCGGTAACTGTGATGATAGAGATTGCAGACCGAGAGCCTGACAGGACGAACGAAATGTGGACGCAGATAGGTGTGCATCTGTCACATTTTGTTGAAATTTATGGGATGAAGTAAGTTGATAGTTCAAACCATCACTAGTGAACAGATGAATGACAGGAAATTACGGAATGTGTAAAAGTAAATATAGGCATTGTGTAGATGAAAATGAAAAGATATTATGACACCGCTTTATGCAATTTCAGCAGTATGTTTTTGGGTAACCGCACTGTAAAAAAGCAAATTTCCATTTAAGGAAGGAGATGCGTTCATGATTGGAATCTATTTCAGCGGAACTGGAAATACAAAACATTGTGTCGAAAAGTTAGTCAAACTGTTGGACGTATCTGCTCAGAGTTTTCCGTTAGAACATACACAGATGATTCAAATATTGGAAGAGCATGACATCATTGTGCTGGGCTACCCGACACAGTTTTCCAATGCCCCTATCATAGTGCGTGATTTTATTAAAAATCATTCTTCTCTATGGAATGGGAAAAAGGTCTTTTGCGTCAATACGATGGGGCTTTTCAGCGGTGATGGAACAGGATGTACAGCTCGAATCTTAAGGAAATGCGGGGCAACAATACTCGGCGGTTTGCAGATCAAAATGCCGGATTCCGTCTGCGACAGCAAACTGCTGAAGAAAACGCCGGAGGAAAAACGGGAGATCGTCCGTCAGGCCGACCAAAAGATAGAAGCTGCCGCACGGCAGATCAAGCAAGGAAACTACCCCCAGGACGGGCTGTCCTTCTTTTCCCACCTGAAGGGACTTTTTGGACAGCGGCTGTGGTTTTACGGCAAGACGGCGGGATACACAGACAAGCTGAAGATCAGCGAAAAATGCGTGGGCTGCGGGCTGTGCGTCTCTTTATGCCCCACGAAAAATCTCTCCCTGCGAGACGGGAAAGCCACCGCGGAAGACCGGTGTACCATGTGTTACCGCTGTATCAGCCGCTGCCCCCAAAAGGCCATCACGCTGCTCGGGGACGAGGTAATAGAGCAGTGCCGGTTTGAAAAATACGGCTCTTGGGAGTGAAAATGCATGAGGGCGGAAAGCGGCTTATGGATAGAAAAATTGGGATGTCGATGCGTTTTCGGAGGAGGGCAATGAAAAGCCGGTGTGTTTGCAATTTCAAGAGACGAGTGGCTCACCGGAAAATCAAAAATTTGCGAGGATATGAAAATGGTGTATAGAACACTATCCGTTGATGAAGCAGAACAATTCTGGAGTTTGATGAACCAATTGGATTACTATATGGCAAGGGTAAGATAAATTCTCGTTTACACGACAATGACCTACGATATAAGCGGGTACTAAAATGATAAACGCGCCCCGGTGGGCAAGGAAGGAGTATATGAAAATGATCGTTTCGGAAAAAGAGCTATGTAAATCGAATAAAGCGGGCTCTTCCTCCTCGAAAAGACTTGGAAAGGCGATAATCGCGCTTCTTGTTATTGTGGCTGTGCTGATTGCAGCCCTTGCGGGAGCGTGGGCCATGTTCGGCACCCAGCTCACGGCGGCCATGACCATCGAGAAGCTGGATGATCATCTGTGGTCTATGGAATATAAGGGAGATTACGGCTTCGATGGATTTCTGGAGCAGGGCGGGGCAAAAAGCGACGCCGAGATGGGAGACTACATCGCCTCATTCCTCTCTCACGGCTTCTGGAAGCCGGACACCTCCACCGCCGGGGGAAACTACGGCTGCTCCACCGTCACGGTGACAAGTCCCGACGGCGCACCCCTCTTTGGCCGCAACTTCGACTGGGAAGAATGTGACAAAATGCTGGTACATACCATCCCCAAAAATGGTTATGAGTCCATCGCCACCTGCAATTTGAACTTCCTGGGCTTTGGGGAGGACTGGAAGCCCGATGGAAGCATGGGAGATAAGTTCATGGCACTGGCTTCCGTCTACGCTATCTTGGACGGCATGAACGAAAAGGGCCTGTGTGTGGCTGATCTCATGGTGAGCCACGAGGAGGGCATCGACCAGAATACCGATAAACCGGACATTACCATTGTCTCCGGTCTGCGGCTGCTGCTGGACAAGGCGGCGAATGTAGAGGAAGCGTTGGAATTGCTTTCGCAGTATGATATGCACTTTTCCCTGGGCCGTGCCCAGCACTTCTCCCTCTCCGACGCTGCCGGGCGGAGCGTGGCGGTGGAATGGAAAAACGGCGAGATGGTAGTGACCGACACCCCGGTGGTGACCAACTTCTATCTCCACGGGGACGACGGCACCTCCGGCAGCGGCCAGTCCTATGTGCGTTTTAACACGCTCACCCAGCGGCGGGATGCGGCAAAGGGCGTGATGACTGCCGAGGAAGTCCGCACCTCGCTGGCGGCTGTGGCGCAGAGCAACTTTCCAGGCGAGAACGGCGGGGAGAAGACCTGCTGGAGCTGCGTCTATGACCAACGGGAATTGACCGCCGCCTTCTACGACACCGAGGATTGGGCGCATCCCTATGCCCTCTCCTTGGGAGAAAAGGATTGGTGCAAAAAGGGAGAGTGAGGAAATATGAACGAGAGAACATATTCGACACCATTGGGCAAAATCCATTATTGGGTGCATCTGATTTCACCGGACGGGGTAACGTTGGTGTTTCTGCCCGGTCTGACAGCGGATCACCGGTTGTTTGACAAACAAATCGTATATTTTGAGGGGAAATACAATGTCCTTGTGTGGGACGCCCCCGGCCACGCCGCCTCCTGGCCCTTTGCCTTTGACTTCGATTTGATGGACAAGGCAAGGTGGCTGGACGGAATTCTGGAACAGGAGGGGATCACAAAACCCGTTATCGTGGGGCAGTCTATGGGCGGCTATGTGGGACAGGTGTATGCGCAAAATTACCACAAAAAGCTGAAGGGCTTTGTGTCCATCGACTCCGCGCCGCTGCAACGAAAGTATATGACAACGCCGGAGCTTTGGCTGCTGAAACGAATGGAGCCAGTCTATCGCCACTATCCGTGGAAGGCCCTCTTAAAGTCCGGGACAAAGGGCGTTGCCCTGTCGGAATACGGAAGGACCCTGATGTGGGACATGATGCTGGTGTATGACGGCGACCAGAAGCGCTACGCAAAGATTGCCGGTCACGGCTTCCGAATCCTTGCCGAGGCGGTGGAGCGGGATTTGTCGTATGAAATCAAATGCCCCGCCCTGCTCATCTGCGGCGAACAGGACAAGGCGGGGTCTTGTGTTAGATACAACAAGGCGTGGCATGAGGACACCGGAATTCCCCTGGAATGGATCAAAGACGCCGGGCACAACTCCAACACCGACCAGCCGAAAATCGTAAACCAGCTGATCGAGCAGCTGGCTCAGCGGGTGAAGTGTCTGGAGGTTTGATTTTACGAAATCAGTGACTGAAAAGAGAAGGTGTAAGCGAATGTGGAGTTACATAGCGGGGGGAGTATTCCTTGCCCTGGCAATGTATTTCATTGTCCAGGGGATACGATGCGGTGCGGCGGTGAGGGAAAGTAAAAACCGTCTTGCCGCTTACAATGCCCAGACGGCGGCATTAAGCTACGGCGAAATAACCTATGTCGATTCGGGTGAGGGCGAGGTGATTTTATCCGTCCACGGCATTTTCGGCGGCTATGACCAGGCTTATGACACCTGTAAGGACTTTTGCTCCGACTATCGGATCATCGCTCCCTCACGGTTCGGATACCTGGGAAGCGACGTTTCCGGCGACGGAACGCCCGCCAGTCAGGCGGCGGCCTATGTGGAGCTGCTGGACAAGCTGGGCATTGACAAGGTTTACCTGCTGGCCACATCGGCAGGCGGCAGCGTCGCGATCCGATTTGCCCTTGATTATCCCCAGCGCACGAAGGGTCTGATTTTATACTGCTCCGCCATGCCGCCTGTGGAGAAGCCGGAGAAATATGCCGAATATGCCGGGCCGCCCCCGTTCCTGTGCAACGATTACATCATGTTCCTGTTAAGCCCTATGTTTGAGCCAATCATGGGGATGGAGCCGTCCACCATTTACAGTATGCTGCCCATAAACGACAGAAAAGTCGGCGTGATACTGGACGCTTCCGTTACCAACCCCGATATGGCGAGGGACTTTGGGGAGTATCCGATTGAGGATTTACAGGTTCCCACGCTGATTTTCCACGCAAAGGACGATAAGCTGGCAAGCTACATCGAAACGGAGAGGGCGGTAGCAAGATTCCCAAATTGCACGTTCATTTCCTTTGAGAGTGGCGGGCATTTGCTGACGGGACACGCAGAGGAAATCAAAGAAGCGGTTTCCGATTTTGTGGAAGACAGATCGCATTGACAGAACTTCTTTTGGCACATTGCCGGGGAATGGGACAGGAGGCTCAAAATGAAACGGAAAGACAGAATCATACTGAAAACCGCCGGGGCAATGCTTGTGTTGCTGTTATTCTTTTTCGCGCAAGGAGCAATCGTGGTGATCGCGGGAATAGAGGGCGTCCCCTCCGCGCTGATCAGGGGCGCTGTGATCTGGGGGCTTGTAATTATCACATTGGCGTATTCCATCATCCGATACAAAGGAATCTCAAAGCTGGGATTTCGCGGCATGGAAAAAGGGGCGGTAAAGAGAGTGCTCTATTTTGTGCCCCTGCTGCTCATTGCCCTTTCCCCTTTTGTGGCGGGGGTCGATTTGAAGGGCGGGGCGGCGTTCCTGTTCGCCAACCTGTTTTTGACGCTGGGTATCGGGATGGCGGAGGAGATCTTTTTCCGAGGCATTATCTGCGGCCTGTGGCTGGAGCGCGGCGTGGGAAAGGCAATGATAATCTCATCCGTTCTATTCGGGTTCAGCCATCTCCTGAACATAGCTGGAGGCGCGGAATTGGGGGAAACAGTTCTCCAGATCTGCTTCGCCCTGGTCTACGGGATGGTATTTGCCCTGATTTTCGCTGAAAGCGGCAGTCTTCTCCCCTGCGTACTGCTCCACGCTCTGCATGACTTCTGTTCCTTCGTCAGCGGGGAGGCTTCCGCGCAGTTTGAGATATTTCTGGGTGCGGTACAGTTTATCGTCTTGCTGGTCTATTTCCTCTATCTGTTCCGAATAACTGCTCGCAAAAGGGAACCGGCTATGAAAGGCAGGTGAAAACCGATGAAAAAGTATCAGGTCATGTACTATGCGGGAGCTGCGATCAGCCTGCTGGTGGGGCTGTGGCACTTTACCGTGCCGTGGATGTTTGGCTGGGCTTCCTATATTCCCTATGAGACATTGGTGGTTCCCGTAAATTATGTAAACCTATACTTTTCCTTTTTGCTGTCGGGGCTAAGCCTTACCGTGATCCTGTGGGGCAAAAAGGTGTTTGCAGGAAACCCGGAGGCGTTCTATCTCTACGGCTTTTTGCTGGCCCTTTGGATTTTCCGGGTGGTTGTGGCGGCGATCTATCCCTGCCCGCTGGAATCAAATGTGTAGATGTCCTACGGGCAGCTGAGCGGCTCTGTTCTGGTATGTCTTCTGCTGCTTGTACCGTTTATCCGGGTGGCATCCACAAGGAAGAATAGAAAAAGTAATGGCTAAAACAAAATTCATTTAGAGGAGTTGCATTATGAAATATCCGATGGAAGAACTTCTCCCTTATTCCCTGCTTGCCCTTTTTGTGCTGGCAGTGTTTTACGGCATATATTTTGCCAAGATGCTGGCGCAGAAGCGCCGCGGCATCCGGACGCGGCAAATCGGACAGCGGAAAGAAAAGTCCATTCACACAGTGGAACTACTGATGAGCATGGCCACGCTGGGCGTTGTGATTGCACAGCTTGTGTCCATAGCGTTAGGCTGGAGCTGCCTTGCGGCAAACGCTCGCTTTACCGGCTTTGTCACCGGAATGCTCGGTGATTTGATTTTTCTCCTTTCCGTTCTCAGTATGAAAGATAGCTGGAGGGCGGGCATCCCGGATCAGGATCGCACAGAGCTGGTCACATCCGGCATCTATCGGTTCAGCCGCAATCCGGCCTTTCTCGGCTTTGACCTCATGTATATCGGTGTGATGCTGATGTACTGTAACTTGCTGACCGTGCCGCTTACGGTGTTTGCCATTGTGATGCTGCATTTACAAATTTTGCAGGAGGAACAGTATCTGGAGGAAACATTCGGCGCGGCGTACCGGGAATACAAGCGGCATACATTCCGCTATCTTGGGCGGCGATAAAGGATGTGTATAACCATATTGATTGGACAGATTTTGTTGTAGAGTAAAGGCAACACCTCACAAAGCCGTCAGGCGGTCTTTGCGCAGTGGTGTCTTAAAAGAAAAAGGGAGTGAAAATTTATGCGTGACTTTATGATGGCGGCGCTGCCGCTGGTGGTGGCCGGGATCGCTTGGCTGTGTTCTTCGCCGGACTGGCAGAAAAGAAAAAGAAGCAGGAAAAGAAAAACGGCTATGAGACCATGGGGATGAGCCTGGGGATGTGCTTCGGGGCCGCCGTTGGCACCATTTTCCCGGAGTACATCGGCGTCACCCTGTCTATGGGGATGCTCGTCGGACTGCTGGTCGGTATGTGCGTAAAAAAATTGTGAGGAGGATACCAATGAATTTTTGCCAAAAGGAGGATTGGAGGGCAGCCGTATGGGTTCTTTGCTGAAATCAACGAGGAATACGAGAGCGCTGCCCACGGGAACCTTGCGGTATATCAGAAGCGATTATCCGGGGCACCTTTCGGATGAAGAAGTCAGTTGGCTGCGAAAAAATGGCGTTACTACAATCATTGACCTGCGAGATAAGACTGAATATGCAGAAAAGCCGTGCAGACTGGAGACGGAAAGCGGGTTTACCTACTATCATCTGCCTGTTACCGGGGGCGGAGCCGTACCAGAATCTCCGGATTCTGTTGCCGATGCTTATGTCAAGATGATAGATGGACAGATGGAGCGGATCATTTGTGCCATTGTGAAGGCGGAAAGCAATGTGCTGTACTTTTGCGGCGCGGGAAAAGACAGAACCGGCGTGGTTTCCGCGATCCTGCTGAAACAGCTCGGATTCAGCGACAGCGTGATCATCGAGGATTACATGAAAACGAAGGACAACCTGTTGGACTTCCTGAAAGCGTTCGCTGCGGAGCATCCGGAGGTAAACATTCATACCATTCTCCCAAGAGAGGAGAATAAAAAAAAGGTTTTGGCTGCCCTTTCCCAAATCGAGGAGAAAGCGCAAAGCGTTTTTACCGGAGAAGCGGATATATAGAAACGAAATATCGGATCAAACCTGGAGGTATATAAGTGAGCATGGAGAAAAATGCACCGTTTATGATTACGCAGGCGCGGCCGGAGGACGCCGCCGCCCTGCTGGACTATTTGAAATGCGTCGGCGGAGAGACGGACAATCTCAGCTTCGGCCCGGAGGGCGTACCGCTGGATGTAGAGGCGGAAACGCAGTATCTGGCCGCGCAGGTCGCTTCAAAGGACAATGTGCAGTATCTTGCCTGGGCGGACGGTCAAATCATCGGAGATGCCAGTTTGAACCGCAAGCCGAGGCGCATGAGCCATCGGGGCGAGTTCGGGATCAGCGTGCGAAAAGCCTATTGGGGCTACGGGGCCGCCTCCGCGCTCATGGAAGCCGTTCTTGCGTTTGCTGTGGAAAACGGCTTTGAGCAGATCAATCTGGAGGTCCGAAGCGACAATCTCCGCGCCATCCGGCTCTATGAGAAGTTCGGCTTCCGCAAGCTGTGTACCTTCCCGGCCTTCTTTAAGCTGAACGGGCAGTACATTGACTTTGATCTGATGAACCGGGACATGCGCTAAGCAGTCATGAGTAAGATTTTTTGAAAGAGGAGAAAATGCAATGAAAAAAATACTGAATACTCTTTTCATCATAGCAAGTTTCGGTTTGATCGCAGCGGGTGCAATCTTTCTGTGCGTCAGCATTTTTGACGGAAATGAGACCACGACACCATTGGCAATCGCAGTATATGTGAAGCAAAGGGATGACATTCCTATTATATGAGCGAAAACGAAATAATCAGCGTTTGCGGAGGAATATTATGAAAAATAAGGCATTGGTCGTAATCGACCTTCAAAATGACATCACGAAAAACTACAAGGAAATCATTGAGCGTGTCAATCAGGCAATTGATTGGGCTGATCAAAACGGTTTATATGTAGTCTATATTCAGCATAACAATCTGTCCGACGGAACGAGAACCTTCAAGCCCGGTACTCGCGGAGCAGAGCTGGTGCCGGAACTAAAAATTGTATCAGACTTTATTTTTACCAAGACAAAGAGCAACGCATTGACAAATGAGGACTTTGCCGACTTTATTCACGAACATGGGATTACTGAGTTTTTTGTGGCTGGAGCGGATGCCACAGCTTGCATCAAATCCACCTGCTACAATATGACGAAAAACGGCTATACCGTTCGTGTTCTGACTGACTGTATCACCAGCTATGATAAAAAGAAACTCCCTGAAATGCTTGCGTACTATGAAAGCAAGGGCTGTACTGTCGAGAATCTCGTTGAAGTGATGTAAGCACGCCAATGCTTCAACATACTCTGTCATTTTATGTAACTCGGCGGGAAACCCTCTATTTATAACAAACTGTATCCGTGTCCGGCTGTTTTTCAGACTCTATCAGCGGGCGGCGATTTTCGATTGAGGGGTTTTGATCAGTCATTGGATTAAGAGAATAGTATTACCATGGAGGAACCGGGCATGAACGGCATTATACTTTATCAGTCAAAATATGGAGCCACCAAAAAATACGCGCAGTGGCTTTCAGAGAAAACAGGCTTTCCCTGCGTGGAAACAAAGCAGGCGAGACTATCTGATGTCCGGGGATGTGACACCATCCTTCTCGGCGGGGGAATCTACGCGTCGGGTATCGCCGGTTTATCTTTCTTAAAGAAGAACATCAAAAGACTGCAGGGCAAGAGAATCGTCGTATTCTGTGTGGGGGCTTCCCCATACGAAGAAAAAGCCTATCGGGAGATCGTCGCCCGGAACATGAAAGACGGGCTGTCGGACATCCCCTGCTTTTACTGCCGGGGCGCATGGGATATGGAGGCGATGAACATCGTTGACAGAAATCTGTGCAGCCTGCTGCGAAAAGCGGTTGCCAAAAAAGACCCGAAAGATTATGAGGTTTGGGAGCAGGCGCTGATGGCAGCGGGGGATGACAAATGTGACTGGACGGATCAGAAGTACTTAGAGCCCATCCTTGCGGCATTAACGGAATGATTACCGCTTTTGTGAACCGGAAAAACCGGAATTTGAGGTGAAATTATGGCGTCCAGTAAAGAATACTTGGAATTTATGATAGGGCAGTTATCTGAATTAGAAGAAATTACATATAGAGCTATGATGGGAGAATTTATTATCTACTACCGAGGGAAGGTTGTTGGTGGTATATATGATGATAGATTGCTTGTCAAACCTGTAAAATCAGCAATTCGTTTTATGCCGACAGCGACCTATGAATTGCCCTATGAGGGAGCAAAAGAGATGTTGTTGGTAAATGAAGTTGATAATAAGGAGTTTTTAGCGGATTTGTTTCATTCTATGTATGAGGAGCTACCAACTCCAAAAACAAAAAAGAAGAAATAAACAACTTCCTGTTTTTAGAACTCGAGAAATTCGGAATTTGACGAGGTGAGATAGGGTATGAAAATTGAGAACAACATCCTAAAGTATTATCTTCGAAATGTATATTTTATTACAGGTACAGCCTATGCAGGAAAGTCGACCGCAGCAAAAATGCTTGCAGACCGATATGATATGGTTTTCTGTGGAGAAAACTATCACAGTGCGGTTTCTGATATTGTGGCAACACCTGATCTGCAGCCTGATATTTGTTTTTTTAATACTATTACTGACTGGAAAGATTTTGTTACTCGTACTCCTGAGGAGTATGAACGATGGATTTATAGCGTTGGAAAAGAAGCAGCAGAATTTGAAGTAGCAGAGCTTATTTCAATATCACAGAACAGGAACGTCATTGTTGATACCAATATTCCTGTGAATATACTGAAAGAGATATCAGATTACAACCATGTGGCTGTTATGCTTTCGCCTCAATCCATGAGTGTTGATCGTTTTTTTGACCGAAACGATCCAGAAAAACAATTTATTCTCAATGTAATTAAAAGCTGTGAAAATAGTGAAGAAGTTATGGAGAATTATAGGCAGGGGCTGGCTCTTATCAACAGTCAAAAGCACTATGATGAATATGCCAACAGCGGCTTTTTTTCGGTAGTTCGACAGAATATAGAGAAAGATACAAGGGAAGAAGTCTGTGATATCATTGCCAAGCACTTTGGCTTGATTTGACAAATACCAGTATCTTTTGTATAATAATCGCAGAAAGGTGGAAATCCTCACAATTCTTTGTCATAATATTATTAAATTCTCAACAGAAAACAACTAGATTAGGACAAAGCAAAATTATTTGTAACATTTTCTCTCCTCCGCAGACATAGATACGGAGGAATGTAATATGATATGAATATATTAAATAAAAAATATACATTGAACAGAAAAGTGGAAATCAATTATTGACAAAAACTTCGTTGCTTCTTGCATCAAACCGTTATTTCGGCGGATATGCACCAGCATATTGTAAAAATATCATGAAGACTGCTGAGATTGATTCTGATATATAAAAAATAAAAGTGGAATCTCATAAGGAAGCGGCTTAAATTAAAGAAAACCGGGCGGATCAAAGGTAATTAGAACCGTGATACAGGAGAATGACGGGCATTTTTCTTTTTATCTTTATCTCAATTTTTTCTCCGGGAAAATGCGAGAAAAAGGACGAACGGTATCTGTCTTTGTCACACGCGGTTGTATGGTTTGGTTTAAAAAAAGGGGCAGTCTATTGACACTTGGCCAATAGACTACCTCTTTTTTAATTATATATTTTTCGTTTATTTTCCGGAGGCCTTGCGCTCGGCGCAGACCTCTTCGATAAGCGAATCGACATAGTCCGGTTCAAAGCTGTAAACGCCCTTCGAGTTTTCGACGGCCTTTTTAGCGTCGGTTTTTTCGGCGTTGGCCCATTTCTGACCGGCCTCGCTGTTTACCGCTTCGGCAATCTTCTCAGAATAGAACTTCATTTCCTTTATCTGAGTCTTTGTTGCAAATCCGTCGCAAAGGTAGTCCTCCCAAAGAATTCCCGGAATTCCGCCGGCTTCGTAGGTCGCCTTATACCACTGGAAAAGCGATCTTGTTGTGCTTATAAATACGCCCTTTGTCGCACTGCCGTTTATGTTGTATTCCTTGGAATAATCCTGGCCGTAGGTGTCGTTTATGGCAATCTCGCGCAAGCGGTCGAACTGTACAAGGTGCATCGGAGTTATTCCGTAGGACACCGAAGAGCGGGTAAGCTCGCTGATCTCGCTGGGGGTGTAGGGGAGGGTGGTGTAGTCGGAGTGTATTTTTACCTTTCCGGATGCCGCGAGGATTTCGGGGATTATTGCGCAGCGTCTTTGCGAGTAGTAAACATGGCGATAATGCTGGTTGCCGGTATTGTAGGGCACCGATGAGGTCCAGTTTGCACCCTCGGTGCGAATTGACATGACGGCGTTGAAGGTATCGGAAACGTGACTTAAAACCTCGTTGTAGTTTTCTATTCTTTGTTCGGTTCTGAAAACATCAAGATCGTTTACCGCCTTTGACCATTCGGCAAATTCGGCCGTATCGCTTGCATATTTTATTGCGCCGTGATCTTCCCCTGCTCCGGCCTCCGGGTAAATATCGTCAAAGGAGGCGTAATTTTTGCCCCAGGCGGCATTTGCCTTTTCTATTGTTCCGTATTTCTTCCGGGCGAATATTCTGAAGCCCTCTAAACCGTCGCTGCCGAGCTTTTCACGGCTGCTTATGTCTATTCTCATCCAACCTCGCGAATCCTCGGCCGTTACCGGAACTGTTCCCTTGCCGGTTACATAATAGTTATCTCCCCAGCGTAAGAACTGATAAAGGGTCTTTACTCCGCATGCCTTTGCGACTAAGCTGTCGGCAACGCTTGTCGGTGAGTAGTTGTTCGGAAAGGTTACCGCGTCGCCGGTTATGCGCTGGGCTTTTCGCACGTTTGTCGCCGAGGAATACGGGTAGCTGACAAAGCCCTCAAGCTTCATGCCGAGCCTTCTTACCGAGTCTACCATGAACCAGTTGGCGTCGCTTGTGTCGTTGGTGGCATGTCGGCCGGAAAGATCGGTCTCGAAAGCGGCGGTGGTGGTAACTATGTTAACGCCGGACTCTTTCATGTCGAGCAGCTCATTAAGGAGTGTCTTATCGGCGTCGGGGCCGAGCGAGGTGTTGACCCTCATATCGGCCATTGACTGCGTTGCCATTGCCGGGTAACGGGTGCCGTCATCCTTTATAATGTAGTTTTGCGCCGTGGTATTTAGGTTGACCTTTATGGAATCGGTCTCGACATTAACGGGAATATCGACCGTATCGATCCCGCCGCCGAGGTCGCGTATAAGCTTTAGTGTTACGTGCTTGCTCCACGGTGCGCACTGGAGATACATGGTATGGGTCTCTCCCGTGCTTTCAAGCCTGGGCTTGAGATGGGAGTTGTATGATGTCATGAACTCTTCGTAGGTGTGAAGCCACTTGTTCTTGGTGCTGCCCTTTTTATAAAGGGTTCTGACGTTGCCTACCGGTGTGTCGGCGGCCTCTTTTGCGACGGTGAAATTAAAATAAGATGTGCAGTAGGTACGTCCGCCCCAGATTACGGGAAAGTAGTTTGCAGGGTCATCCGAGCATTCGTTTCGGACCTCGCTTAATATTTTAATACGGTATTCTCCGCCGGGCAAGGGCGATACGCCGCCGTTGCCGTCACGGTCCCAGGTAAATAAAAAATCAACGGTTGAGCTTTCTCCCGGATACAAAGCGTCGGTTATGCGGTAGTATATGTTTGGCGGAATAAGGTAGGTTTTGTACTCGCCGGAGGTGCTTTTTTTCTCAAGTATCGGCTCAAAGCAGAAGGTGCCGTTGCCGTCGGAGTCGAGTATTGTGTCGCCGGTATTGGTAAACTTGAATCTGAACCAAGTGTGATCGGCACGGGGCAGGGTGGAGGAGCATACAAGCTCCTGAGCGTCATACTGGGGATACTGCTTACCCTTTATATCCGATGAAAAATCAAGCGAATTGTACGCACGGTTTTCGGGGTTGTTGGTGGCTGTTGTATAGCCGAGGAATTCAAAATCAAGCTTTACGTTATTGGGCAATATCACGTCATAAAGATCTTCGCTTGTTTTACGTTCCTTTTCCTCGGCCGCCGTTGCCTCAAAATGCACTGTTTCGGAGCCCTTAAGGGAGCTGAAGCTGTAATTTATCGGGATCATATCATAGGCCGTAAAATCGGTCGGCATGGAGTAATTAAGGGAGGTGCCGTCTTTAAGGGTCAGCGTGCCTGTGGTCATTTTTGCCTTGTCATATTTATGCAAGGTACCGTTCTTTTCAGCCTCGCGCGAGAGCGGATTGTATATCATTCCGCCGTCGGCGTGGATCCGGTAGGCATCGGTTATTTCGCTTGCAGGCGTATCATAACTGAGTTTACTTATCATTTCATCGTACTCCTTTTGTGTGTACGGAGAATCATCGCACGGGAACCGTACGATCTTCCCCACGGAAAACTGCAGAATAAGCAGAGCGTCGGTAGCGTTTATGTTTGAGTCGCCGTTAACGTCACACAGCGGTGCAACCGATGAGGAAAGGGAATATTTTCCTACCGAATGCTGTAAAACCAGCAATGCATCGGTGGCTGTTACCTCTTTGTCGCCGTTTGCATCACCCAGGCTTTCGTTTATTGCCGATACCGTCGGTATTCTGACAATAAACGCCGACAGTGCGATCAGCATAGCGAGAATCAGGCAGTATATTCGTTTTCTCATGTAAAACGCTCCTTCTTGCGGCTGTTCCGTCGATTTCTGTGCCGACCATTTTGTTTATGTTTTGCGTTTTTTAATAGATTTACCGCAAAAAAATGTGCGACACATAGAATTATTAGCATAAAAAACAGGTACTGTCAATACAGTTTAAAAATAAAAGCCGTTTTCCGACAATACAATCGGAAAACGGCGGAAAAACAGCTGAATCAATTAACGATTATTCAGCGGCGGGCTCGTGATTTTCACAGCTCTCATCCGAGCAATCACAGCCGCAATCACACTCATCATTGCCGTCGTCAAGGCAGTCACAGCCATAAAAATCGTCAAATTCGGCATTGCGTTTGCTGATGTAACGGGTAACGAAGTAAGCGACAGCAGCGGCTACGCCGGCCAACGCCACGACAACTGCGATGATCCAAAAGGTTTTCTTCTCTTCCATTTCAAACACCTCTGCACTTAAAATTTGGGATAACGGAAAAATACGTTATCTACACTGTATATAATACCCGTTTTTTTGCATTAAGTCAATAGTAAGGGCATTTTTACGGGAATTTTTAAGTGCATCCGGCAGAAAAAGAATGCTTCGTGGGCAGTCCGTCCATATTCGGTGCAACACAACAAGTAATTTCGGCAGAAGGCGCGGTATGCTTTTTTTGCGAATGAAAACACGGGAGTTTTGAATTTACGGGGATTGAACGTAAAATTCAGGGATATGAAACTTTGTCATATGGCGTTGTCTCCCTCTTGTTTTTTTCAAAAAAAGTGGTATTATATATGACGAGTACCGATAATGAATTATGGTTTCGTTTTACGCCCTTATTATATGCAGGGTGTTGTCCTGTTATCGGTTACCGTATTGATGACTGACGGTTTCGCGGAGGTGTAGGGAATGGATGCGATACTCGGTAAAATAATTGAGGCCGATAAAAAAGCGAGGGAGCTGTCGAACGAGGCGGTTTTGTCGCGCGAGAAGGCCAGGGAATCCATGGCGGCGCGAAAGGAAAAGCTTCGTTCCGATTATATGGCAAGGGCCGACAGCCGGCTTGAAAAGCTTGCCGCTACGCGCGAAAAACAGACCGAGGAAAAAACAGCCGAAACCAAAAAACGCTTTGAGGGGCAGATGGCTTTGCTTGATAAGCAGTATGATACATACAAGAGCACCTGGATCAAGCATATTGTAGAGGCGGTAATAAAATGAACGCCGGACTTGATTTTTGTGCCGTGATTTTGTTTGGGGCGGCACGTCCGAGGAGGTGCTTATAGTGTCAAAAGCAGATCTCGCGGTCATGTCGAAGATCCGCACCAGATACGGCAGCTTTTTAACCGGCGAGGATTACAAAAGGCTTTTGCAGTGCACCGGGGTAAGGCAGGTAGCGTCGCTGCTTTCGGCAAATCCGCTTTTTTCGGGTGTGCTGGAAAATATGCACGAGGGCATAGAGCACCGCGGCGGACTCGAGGCTCTTCTCAAAAAGGCGATGTACGAAAATCTGGCTTCGCTTTGCCGGTTTGACAGCGCCATATCGGACGACCTTTATTCCTATATAATAAGGTATATCGAGATAAACTGTGTAATAGGGCTTTGCCTTCGCTCGGGGGCTGAGCAAACGGCGGCCGTGAGGCTTACCTTGCCTGAGTATTTCCGCGAGCATATAAAGCTTGATTTTGAGCCTTTTTTAAAAAGCTCAACTCCGCGGGCGTTGCTGGATGCCACGCGGGAGCTTACGATATTTCCGAGCATTAAGAGGTTTTATATGTCATCGGGCGAGGATGAGAACCTGTCGGTTGATTTTACGGGGCTTGAGGCGGCGCTTTTCAGCGATTTTTACGACCTGCTGTTTAAGGGGGCCGAGAAGTACGACAAGGAGACCCGTTCGTCTCTTGAAAAAATGCTCGGCACATCGGCCGATATACATAATCTTAAAACCTTCTGGCGGTGCCATAAATATTATCCCGAATCGTTTACCGATATTGATTCGCTGGTTATACATCACGGATGCCACATAAATAAGCGGAATTTTCATGAGCTTATGAATTCCGACGAGCGCGGCATGCTGGCGGTGCTTGCGACTACGCCCTATAAGAGCGATACGTCCGATACATCGGTTCGCAACCGCCCGTTTGACTCGGTGCTCAGCGGAATACTCTATTCGAGATGTAAAAAGGCCCTCAGGTTTTCTCAGGGGACTCCGGCGGTGTTGGCGGCTTATGTGCTGCTGCTTAAAATACAGCATGAGGATCTTACCACCATTATTGAATCGGTGCGTTATGATATCCCTATTGATCAAAGGCGTGAGCTGATAGTAAGCGACGTATCGTAGGGCTTTAAAGGACTGCAGGCTGTGTTTTTTAAGGGCATTATCGGCGGCTGATATCCGGTTTTGCAAACCCGGGTGTGACGGCCTGTTGTGTCTTGAAGCAGGCTTTAAATATATTTATTTTTAATTTGATTTGAACCCTTTAATTTTAAATTTTTGTTTTGGCAGGTGAGATAGCAAAGTGTCGGTTGAAAGAATGAAAATGGTCAACATTTCGGGTGATTTTTCAAAGCTTGACGAGGCTTCGGTAGCCTGCCTTATGACAGACTGTTTTCAACCTGAAAATACGGCTGAGTATTTATCCGAAAGCCTTCATAATCTGGAAAAGCTCAGCAGCGAAAACCCGTACAAACAGCCGCTTGAGCGAATAAAGAGCTTTATGTCGGTGTCGGGTATTGAACCGAAGATCGTGAACACGGCGCCCGAAAACATGAGCGCCGAGCAGTGCGAATCCGACATAGCGGCTCTGGAGGATAAATTCGGGGAAATACAAAACGAGCGCACAAGGCTTGAAGAGGAGATAAAATCCTGTCGCGAGGAATGCGAGCAATTACAGCACTTTACGGGTATAGATGTAAAAATACACGATATATTCGATTGCGAGTTTATTGCGGTGAGATTCGGAAGACTTCCGGCCGAAAGCTACAAAATGCTTGATATGTATGCCGATAATCCCAATGTCCTGTTTGTCCCATTTTCGAACGACCGGGATTATTACTGGGGAATGTATACCGCTCCTAAAAGCGTTATTGACGATGTCGACCGTATATTCGCGGTGCTTTTCTTCCAGAGGGTACATATTCCCGACGCCGTTTCGACGGCCGACGAGGCAATAGCCGAAAAAAAGGCCCGTCAGGAAAAGGCCGGACAGCGAATAAAGGAAATAGACGCCACAATAAAGGAGTACTGGCAAAACGAGACCGAGCATTTATTGACCCTTTATTCAATACTTACCAGCTTTTCTCAGGCCTTCGAGATTAAAAAGCATGCCGTGCGGCATATAGATCATTTCGTGCTTATAGGCTGGATTCCGCTTTCAAAAAAGCCGGAATTTGAAAAGGCTCTTTCCAAGGTGGACACGGTGCGTCTTACCTTTACCGATACAAGAAATGTCAGTCGGGTGCAGCCGCCGACACTGCTTAAAAATCCGAGGCTTTTCAACAGCTACGAATTTTACATTAAAATGTTCGGTGTTCCGAAGTACGGCGAGTTTGACCCGACCGTTTTTGTGGCTATAACCTACACCCTGCTTTACGGTATTATGTTTGCGGATGTCGGCCAGGGAATAGTGCTGTCGATAGTCGGCTGGCTTATGTATAAGCTTAAAAAGATGGATCTGGGACGGCTGCTTATACCGTGCGGAATTTCGGGCGCGTTTTTCGGCGTTGTGTTCGGTTCGGTCTTCGGCTTTGAAGAAGTGCTTAATCCCCTTTACAACGCGCTGGGCTTTAAAAACGGCAAGCCGATAAATGTCATGGCCTCCGACAGTACCATGTCGATACTTATTTTCGCTATAGTAATAGGCGTTGTGCTTATGCTGATGGCCTTGGGGCTCAACATTTTTTCAAAGCTCAAACAGCACGACCGCGGGCAGGCTCTTTTCTCGGCGAACGGACTTGCAGGGTTCATTCTTTACAGCGGAATTATAGTAACGGCGCTCGGTATGGTGTTGCCGATACCGTCGGTTTTAAGCAAGGCCGCCATTTTTATGATAGCGATACCGGTCGTGGTGCTTTTATTGTCGGAGCCGCTTATAAAGCTTGTAAACGGCGATAAAAACTGGCAGCCGGAAAGCTGGGGCGGATACCTCGTGCAGGCCTTTTTCGAGGTTTTCGAGTCGCTGCTTTCTTATCTTACCAATACCGTTTCGTTCCTTCGTGTGGGCGCCTTTGTGCTCGTTCACGCAAGTATGATGATGGTGTTCTTTAATCTGGCCGAAATGCTCGGCGGCGTCGGATATTACGTAATGATAGTATTCGGAAACGTGTTTGTTTTGGCGCTTGAGGGATTACTCGTCGGAGTTCAGAGCTTGCGTCTTGAATTTTACGAGATGTTCAACCGTTTTTATGAGGGCTCGGGAGTACAGTTTGCTCCGGTCACCTTTGTTAAACAAAAATAAATTAAAGCTTTCGAAAGGATATGAATGATATGTCAGTTTTAAGTTTGGTTATACTGTTTTTGGTACCTCCCGTTGCCGTAGGAGCGGCTATGCTTGTAGCGCTTAAGAATTTCAAACGCACGGGGAGCGGCTCTCGCGCTCTTAAGGCTCATTTCGCATCTCTTGCAGGACTGTTTACATTGCTTTTGTGCTCGGTTATGGGTGCTTCCGCCGAGACGGCCGAAACCGCCGTTCAGGCGTCGTCGGGTTCGTCTGCCGGACTCGGATATCTTGCCGCCGGACTTTGTACCGGACTTGCGGCAATCGGCGGCGGCGTGGCGCTGGCTTCGGGTATACCGGCCGCTATAGGCGCTACCTCCGAGGATCCCAAAAACTTCGGTAAATCCCTTATATTCGTCGCCCTCGGCGAGACACTTGCTCTTTACGGCGTTATAATATCCTTTATTATAATCAGTTCTATAGGCTGATCGGACGGCCGTAAAAAGCACTTAAAAAAGCGGGGTTGTAAGCGGTGAAATTCATGCTTATAAGCGACAACCACGATACATTGACAGGCATGCGCCTTGCCGGAATAGAGGGCGTCGAAGCCCACAGCCGCGAGGAGGTTATTGTTGCCGTAAAGCAGGCGCAAAGCGATCCTGACGTCGGGATAATTCTGATTACTCAGCAGCTTGTCAGCGTGGCAAAGGATTTTATAAACGAGCGCAAGCTCGGATCAAAGGGTGCGCTGTTTCTTGAAATACCCGACCGCCACGGACGGGGCAGGGACAGCGACGCCATTAACGAATATATTAGAGATGCCATAGGCATCAGTATTTGAGGTGAGCTTGGTGCATCAGGACGAAAAGCTTCAAAAAATGATATCCGAGATAGTCGGTGAGGGCGAGGAAACCGGCAAAAGCATTTCCGAAGAGACCGAAAAGTGGGTTTCCGACGAGCTTGTGCGGACCGAAAACGAGGTTCTGGCAGAGACATATGTTATAATCAAACAGCGCTCGGCGCGCATTAACGAAAAGGCCGGACGGGCCGTAACAAATGCCGAAATTGAGGCGAGAAGGCAGCTTTTTGAGCGCCGCCATGCCATAATGGAGGAGACCTTCGAGGTTTGCCGGGAGAAAATCGCCGAGTTTACAAACACCCCGGAATACCGCGACATGCTGCTCAGATCGGCCGACGCGATTGCGTCAAAGCTCGGCAGGTGTCGAAAAATAACCATTCGCGAGGCCGACCGTAAGTACGCCGCCGATATTGCCGTCAGGCTCGGCCCGTCGGTGACGGTGGAAATTGATGACAGCATAAAGCTCGGAGGGTTCTGTGCATTTGCGGCCGATGATTCGACCGTAATAGACGATACCCTTGACGAAAGGCTCGAAGCCCAAAAAGAGTGGTTTATAAACAATTCCGGGCTGACCATAATCTGAATGTCGGTAATTGCTGTAACCCGCGGCGGATGCTTGTTACCGAAAACGCCAATGTCCGTCCGGTTTAAAAAAATCATGTGCAGAACAACTTAAAACGGTTGATTGTTTCTTACGGCGGGTTTTACGGCTCGTTTACCGAAAAACCGGTTTTATATCCTTATAATGCAAAAAGGCTGTAATAATTTTTACAGCCTTTTCTTTTATCCTGTTCTAACATCTGATACGGTTTTTGCTGATTTAGATGTCGCCGCCAGGCGCGCTCTGCCGAAGCTTTTAAACAATAAAATAATCTCAATCGTCGCCGAGGGCTTTTTCAAAGATCCCTTCGTATTTCTTGGCGCATGCGCCGATATCAAAGCCTTCCGATATAAGATATGATGCTTTGCCCATGTCGGATCGTATTTTTTGGCTTTGAGAAATTTCGGCCATCGCATTTTTCAGCGCTTGCAGATCACCTACCGGTACGACTATGCCGTTCACGTTGTTTTTTACCAGTTCGCCGACCCCTCCTGCATTTGTGGTTATTACGGGGAGGGCGGCCGACATGGCCTCTATGACCGAGATGGGAAGCCCTTCGTAATCGGACGAGAGGACAAAAGCGTCGTATTCACACAGCCTTTTTGGCAGGTCGCTTATAACACCGGGGAATATTACGTTTTTTGAGATTTCGAGCTCGTTGCAAAGCGAGAGGGCCTCCGCCTTTGTGGGACCGTCGCCTGCCAGGGTCAGGGTAGCATTTAAATGGGGGTGTTCTTTTAACAAACCGGCGAAAGCGGAAATGAGCAGTCGGTGGTTTTTTTGCGGGAAAAACCTTGCGGCGCATATGAATTTTATTTCGCTTTCAGTGATGTTCGTTTCTTCGCTTGTTACTTTTTTTATAACGGCCGAGCGATCGATTCCGTTGAATACAATCGGGAAATTATTGATTTTATACTCACATTCAACGCTTTTTGCAACGGTTTTTGATATAGCTATCGGGGTTATGCCGCCCTTTTTGTAAGCGCGTCGCATAACCGAGCGGTGAAAAAACGGCATCTCCTGTCTTGCCATGTTGTGGACCGTGTGAAATTGCCTTGCATTTTCAAAACGGAGCTTTCTTGCGGCGAAGCGGGAATAAACACAGGCGTAAAGGTGGGTGTGGATGATATCGGGGCGAATTTCGCCGTACAGCCGTCTGAGGCGAATAATAAGTCCCGAATCAAGTCCCCTTTTCTTGCCCATGCGATATATTTTTTTAATGCCGGCGTTTTTAAAGAGCGAAAGCTCGGATGATTTCGCTTCGTCAAAGACATCAAAAGAGCAGGCGGAGCCGGTCTTGCTGCCAATACCGTCGCGATTGCCGGAATCATTTATATTATCGGTATTGTCAATATCATCATTATAATCAATATCGCCGTTGCCGTAAAGAAAAACAAGGTGAATCTCAAAGCGATTCTTGTCGATATTGCGGCAAAGCTGTGACAAAAACATCTCCGCGCCGCCCGTTCCGGGGGCCGGTATTACCTGTACGAGTCTGATTTTTCGTGGTGTCATCTCTTGAGAAAAATCGCGGTGTGTCGCTCTGGAGGATTCTGTCGGTGTTGCTTTTAATGCTTCTCGGGCGAAATCTCGGGCTGTCTCCGTTTGAGACTTTTGGGGTGTTTCTCTGGAGCTCTTGCGGAGTTCATCCTCGTCTTTTCCAACTTTTTTCGGTGCGCCGTTTTCTTCGGATTTACGGGTGAAGGGGTTGAGCTGCAGCTTTTCGTCATCCGGAATTATAAGGGCCGAAAAGGGGATGGTGCAGGCGCTGTACAAAGCCGGAATCGAAAGGCAGCATGCGCCGAGGGCTCCGAGCACAGGGATTATTTTTAAATTCTTCTTACCCGATAAGCATGCGAAAAACAAGGCGGCATAATACAAAGTATAGCACAAAAACATAAGTATTCCGCCGTCGTGCAGCACTATTATAAACTGGGAGTCGCCCAAAAATTCCCCTTTTACCGCCTGAGGACCTACCCCGACTACGGGGTGTTCGCTGAACACCTCAAATGCATCGAGGGTGATTCCGTGCATCTCGTTTTCGTCCTCTGATTTTTTACGGTCGGCGTCGTTATCGTCAAAAATGCCGCTGTAACGGGAGTCGAGCGCACGAGCCGGATCAAGCAGCGACGAGTAATAATGGTTTACATATTCTCCGTTGCCGGCCGCAACGCCAAAGGCATAAACCGCCGAAAAGGAGGCGACGGTTATTAAAAAGTAGGTCAAACAGATGCTTATGATTATCTTTAAGTTTATTTTTATCTTTCTTTCTTTAAGCGAGCTGAAAACGAGCAGTAAAACAAATAAAACAAGCTGTATTATTATTCCGAGAATTATGGTTTTGCTCAGTGCCATAAGTCCGACAATACTGCTCGCCGCAAAAAGCAAAGCACGCCGGACATTCTTTTTTTGGCACACAATAACGTCGCCTAAGATAAAAGCGCACATACAAAGCGATATAACGCCTAAAAATATCGGGGTGTAGGTGCAGCCGAAGGCCCTTACAAAGCGCCCGGTGGAAATTACGCTGGTTATGGGGCCGGTTCGCATGGGCGACACAAAAAGCCGGTAGGTAACAATCAGGGCCGGTTTGTAAAAAACAAGCTGAAAAAGCGCAAAAGCTCCGTTCAATACCGTTATTGCGGTAAAGGCGGAATACATAGCGCGTCTTAGCGAAAATCCGCTTTTTTTGCACAGCGACATAACAACCGACAGAAAAAACGCCCCGAGCATATATTGCAAAGCGCCGGCAAAGGAGGCAAGTCCCAAAAACGTTGCACGGCCGAAGGCTATCCAGCCGATAGCCATGAAAACTATGCCGGCCGACATAAGGCAGAGGTAGATCCTTTGCCATAAAAGGGTGCAGATTTCCTTTCTTTTAAAGGCGATTATGTAAAAAACACCTAAAACAGCCGTTATAAAATAGGCCGAGTTCATGCTGTACGAGCCCCATTTAGCAACAGGCAGACAGCAGTAAAAAACCGCCGACAAAGCACAGGCGACGTTGTATTTTTTCTTAAAAAGAAAAAAACCGAGAGAAAGGGAGGCAAGCAGTATTATGGCATTATTGATAAGGTCGTACCACATTATTTAAAAGCCTCCGTTTGTTGATTTTATTATTGTTTCAAGCAAAAGTCCGGTATTTTTAAGGTTGTTAAATTCGTTTTTCGCTATGTTAAAGCATTCGGCAGCACTTTTCACATAAAAATCACGGTCTGTAATCAGCCTTTCGACGGCGTTCGCCAAAGCCTCCGGTGATTTTTCCGGCAATAAGAGCCCATGTGTTTTGCCGAGGAGCTCATATATTCCGCCGGTATTCGTCGATACTGCCGGCAGGGAGTTTGCCATGGCCTCCATGAGCGACACCGGGATTCCCTCGTGAAGATTGTGTCCCAAATCGACACTCGGCAGTACGGCGGCAAAAATTTCGCTCTTCTTGTAAATTTCAAGAAGCTTGCGGTTGTCAATGCTGCCGTAAAATTCCACCTGACGGTCGACGCCGAGACTATTTGCAAGTGAGGAAAGCTCGGTTTTAAGTTCCCCGTCGCCGAAGCATAAAAAGCGAAAGCCTTCTATTCCCCGTTTTTTCAACAAAGCCGCCGCTTCGATAAGATATCTGTGTCCCTTTACGGGAATAAGGGCAGCGGCAACGGCGAAGGGAAAACTTTTTCGGTCGGTTGCCGTATCAAAACGCATTTCGGGCGACGGGGAGCTTTCGGGAATATCGACCCCCAGATGTATAAGTACTGCCTTTTTTCTGTCCTCATCATCAAGTGCGGTTTTTACTGCATTAAGCCCGTTTTTGTCTATAAGACGTATAAAGGCCGCCCTTTTGCCCTTTTGGCGGATGGCATTATCGGCATAAACATCAAACCGATGACCGGTAATGCAAAACGGGATATCTGTTATATAAGAGACGATGTAAGCGACCGACGAGGTGGTTGCAAGCCAATGGGCATGAATAAAATCGGCTCCGCCGTTTTTGATTATATAGCGCGCACAGCACAAAGCCTTGTTAAAAAAGAAGAGGTTTTTAAAGCCGTTTTTAGCACCGTTTGCCTTAAAAAGCATATTGCCGCACGCTCCAAGGCATTTTACCGGACGGGAAAGCAGCATTAAAACGGCCGAGAAAAAATCCTTTAAAGAGGCATGCGGACGAAGCCTTACAACGCTGAATTCGTCGCCTTTATACCGGTATTCGCTCCTTACCGGCATTACGGTTATATCGGCGCCGAGGCTTTTCATCGCGCGAATTTCGTTTAAAACAAAGCTTTCGCCGCGTCCGCACGGGGCGAGGGTCGTAAAATATATAATTTTCATTTTTACGCTCTCCCTTTGCTTTTTGCATGATATGAATTTTGCCGAAATAATGCCGGATAAAGCGGCGCGGCGTTTGCGGCGGTCACAGCTTTGCCCGGTTGTTTGCGCCGGTGGGGCACCTTTATACCATTACATAATACCTTAAAGCAAAGCGGGTGTCAATTGTCGGCAAACAAACGAAAAGACAGAGAGTCCGCCCTTACCCTCCGTCTTAATCTCGTTTTTGTATTTTTGCTTCTATTTCAAACGGGTTCTTTTAAGCAACAGGGAGTTTGTCACCACCGATACCGAGCTGAAGGCCATCGCCGCACCGGCAAGAATGGGGGAGAGCAGTCCGAAGGCGGCGAGCGGAATCGAGGCGCTGTTGTAGAAAAACGCCCAAAACAGGTTTTGCTTGATCTTCCGCATGGTGGCTTTTGAGAGCTTTACGGCGTTCGGAAGCAGGGTTATGCTGCCGCCGGTAAGCACTATGTCGCCTGCCTCCATGGCTATGTCGGTACCGCTCGATACGGCAAAGCCTACGTCGGCCGCTGCAAGAGAGGGCGCGTCGTTTATTCCGTCGCCCACAAATCCGCACGGTCCGTTTTTTTGCGCCGAGGCGACAATATTGAGCTTATCCTGCGGCATTAATTCGGCCCTTACGTCATCAATTCCGGCGGCCGATGCGGTGCTTTGCGCCGTACGGGTATTGTCGCCGGTCGCCATTATCGGGATTATCGACTGGGATTTGAGCTCTTTTACAGCCTCTTTAACGCCGGCGCTGAGCTTATCTGCTACCGACAGCGCACCGACGGCCCTGTCGTCAATGCTTACACACAAAACCGTTTGTCCCATGGCCTCATGCTCGGCGATGTAATCGGTAATTTCAGACGGAATATCCTTTACCGTATTGCCGAAATCCGGCTTTCCGACCTTTACCGTGCGGCCGTTTATCTCGGCCTTTACCCCAACCGACGTTACCGACTCGAAATTTTCGGCAGGTGGTGTATCGCCCTTGGCGCTTTTTACTACGGCCTGGGCGAGCGGATGCTCGGAATTCTTTTCGACGGCGGCGGCAAGGCAAAGCAGCTTATCTTTTGGCATTTCGGGGGAGAATATATCGGTGACACTCGGTTTTCCCTCGGTGACGGTGCCGGTTTTATCGAAAATGACCGTCTTTATACGGCAGGTATTTTCAAGAGCGTCGGCGTTTTTTATCAGTATTCCCATGGTGGCCGCCCGGCCTATTCCGACCGTAAGGGCGGCCGGCGTGGCAAGTCCAAGCGAGCAAGGGCAGGCAATAACCAGAACCGCGACCGCGCGCGATACGGCACCAGATAATCCGACCGAAAAAGTAAGGCTTATCCCGAAGGTCAAAAGTGCGATGAGCATCACGGCCGGGACAAAATAGCTCGAAACCTTATCGGCGACATTTTGTATATGGGCTTTTGAGGACTGGGCGTCCTCCACCATTTTTATTATTGACGAAAGCACGGTCTCCTCGCCTATACCGACGGCCCTTACTTCTATAACGCCGGTGGAGTTTACCGTTCCGCCGAAGACCTTGTCGCCCTCGGCCTTTTTTACCGGCATGCTTTCTCCGGTGAGCATCGACTCATCGATTGAGGTGCTGCCCTTGGTTACAATACCGTCGGCCGGCAGACTTTTGCCCGGACGGACGAGAAAAATGTCGTCCTTTTGGATCTTTTCGGCCGGAATCTCGACGAATTTGCCGTCTCTCAAAACCATGGCCGTTTTCGGGGTCAGATCCATAAGCTTGGAAATGGCCGACGAAGCGCGGTTTTTGGCCCGGCTTTCAAGCATTTTTCCGAAAAGAATGAGGGTTATTATAATAACGCAGCTTTCAAAATAGAATTCATTCTTACCGGCTAAAAGGTTATAAAAGCTGTAGCCGAAGGCGGCTGTGGTGCCCGAAACGATAAGCAGATCCATGCTCGGGCTTTTGTTTACAAGGGAGTGAAAGGCTCCTTTGTAAAACCTGAGTCCCACGCCGAACTGGACCGGCAGGGTCAGAATAAGCTGTAAAAGTCCGTTGTGATGTAAAAAATGGGTTACGGGAGAATTCGGCAAAACGAACATCAGCACCATCATAACGAGAAACGGCACCGCAAAAACGGCCGATATTATAAAAAGCGTTTTAAGGGTTTTAAACTCTCGCTTCCGGTAGGCGGCCCTGTCGAGCACAACAGAATATCCGGCGGATTTTATCGCCTTTTCAAGCTTTTTTCGGTCGGTAAGCGACGGATCGTATTCTACCTCCGCCCGGCCCGAGGCGTACGAGACCTCGGCCGAAACTACGCCGTTTACGGCCTTTAAAGCGTGCTCAACGGCTGTCGAGCACCTGACGCACGACATTCCGCCAACCCTGATTATTTCCTTGGTTGTCACGGAAATTACATCTCCTTTGCCGAAAAACCGGCAGACGAAACGGCGTCGGTAAGCGCGCTTGCCGCTACCGTTTCCTTTGCGGTTATACGCGCGGTTTTGTCTTCGAGCGAGACGCTAACCTTTTTGACGCCCTTTACCGATTTTAAGGCCTGTGTTACGGTGTTTGCGCAGTGGTTGCAGCTCATCCCCGAAATACTTAGCTTAACTTCCTTTGTTTTTTCGAACATATAAGATCTTCCTTTCCGTCTTTATTGTCACACATTATTTATTATGGTCGACCGGTCGGTCTTTATTGCATGGCAAGAAGTAAACATACCGTTTTCGTACACATTATATACCTGTCGGTTAGCTATGTCAAACTCATATTTCGGGTGACGGTATTTTTGTCGGATGGCCACGTCTTAGTGACCAAAAAAATGTAAAATATAAACTATTTTTTATCCTAATGCGGCACAGTTAACGAAAAGAAATAACGAAACAGCGCTTTAATGTGTTAAAACAGATAAAGTTAAAAACAACATTGCACATAACGGAGGGCTTTGATATAATAAATAAATATAAATGTATAGAAATGCAGGCTTTCGGATATATATTTCCGGATTCCCGGTGTTTTTGTTGTATAAAAGGGCGTGTAAAAAACATGAGTTTTGTGTCATACCTAATAAACGGTATCAGTCTCGGCAGTATATATGCGTTGATAGCGCTTGGGTATACAATGGTTTACGGCATAGCGAAGATGCTCAACTTTGCACACGGCGACATAATAATGGTCGGTGGCTTTACGGTATTTACCGCGATGTCGACCACATGGTGTCCGGTATGGCTTGCTGTAATAATAGGTATAATTGTTTGTACCGTTCTGGGTGTTTTAATCGAAAAGACCGCATACAGGCCGCTTCGTAACGCGCCGGCTCTGGCGGTGCTTATAACCGCAATCGGCGTTTCGTATCTGCTGCAGAATTTAGCGCTTCTGATTTTCGGTTCGGCAGCTCAGACCTTTGTTTCGGTTGTCAACGTTCCTCCGCTGGTTATAAATGATCAGCTTTCGGTATCGGGTGAGACCATTGTCACCATAGCCGTTTCGGTTGTTATAATGGTAGCTCTTACTTTGTTTATAAACAAAACAAAGCGCGGACGCGCGATGCTTGCGGTGTCTGAGGATAAGGGAGCGGCTCAGTTGATGGGTATAAACGTCAATTCTACCATTTCGCTTACCTTTGCAATCGGCTCGGCGCTTGCCGCGGTTGCGAGCGTGCTGCTTTGCTCATCATATCCGCAGATCAGCGCTTATACGGGCTCGATGCCGGGCATCAAGGCCTTTGTTGCGGCGGTTTTCGGCGGAATAGGCAGCATACCGGGAGCCATGATAGGCGGTATACTTCTCGGTATAATCGAAAATCTCTCAAAGGCGTATATTTCACCCCAGCTTGCCGATGCGGTGGTCTTTTTGGTGCTTATAATCGTCCTGCTTGTAAGGCCGACCGGAATACTCGGCAAAAAGATAAACGAAAAGGTTTAAACGGAAAGTGTGATAAAACCGATGGCGAAATTTAAAATGAGAAAGACGGCGAGGGGAAACCTTGCTACCGGTATCGGTACGGTTATATTTTTTACCGTATTTATATTGCTGTCACAGGCGGGAGTCTTAGGCAGTCAGATACAGGGACTTATAATTCCGATAGGAATATACATAATTCTTGCCGTATCGCTTAACCTTACGGTCGGCGTTTTGGGCGAGCTCAGCCTCGGACATGCCGGCTTTATGTGCATAGGCGCTTATGTCGGCGGAGTTTTCTCCATTCTTATGCAGCAGTACATCGCGTCGCCCTTTATACGTTTTCCGCTTGCCATTTTAATAGGCGGACTGACAGCCGGCGTTATGGGACTTTTAATAGGCATACCGGTTTTAAGGCTTCGCGGCGACTATCTGGCGATAGTTACCCTCGGCTTCGGCGAGATAATGAAGAGCATTGCGAACAATGTATATATAGTAAAGGACAATGCCGGACTGCACTTTTCCTTTGCCGCTCCCATTACCGACGCCGACGCGCTCAGCCGTAAGGAGATATTCAACGGTCCCCAGGGAATAAGCGCACCGGGAGATACCGATGCGTGGGTCGTGCTTGCCTTGCTTGTGGTAACCCTTTTTGTGGTTATGAACTTTATGGATTCCCGTCAGGGGCGTGCCTGCATGGCCATAAGGGATAACTGCATAGCGGCCGAATCGGTGGGCGTTGACGTAACGAAATACAGACTTATGGCGTTTTCGCTGTCGGCATTTTTTGCCGGCATAGCCGGAGTACTCTACTCCCATTCGCTCGCGGCCATTGCACCTAAAAAGTTCGACTATAACCTGTCGATACTGATACTTGTTTTCGTGGTGCTCGGCGGACTCGGCAACATCCGCGGTTCGGTAATAGCCACCGTCATTCTTTATGCATTGCCCGAAATTTTCCGCGATTTTATGGACTACCGTATGCTCATATATGCGATAGTGCTTATTCTTATGATGATTTTCAACAATTCTCCATCATTTGAGATTTTAAGAGAAAAGCTTAAAATAAGCAAGCTTACAAAGAGAATACGGGACAGGATTATTCCGCAAAAGAAAAGTAAAGTCGGTACCGGGGTACAAGGCGAAGGGGGTGCGCGCTGATGGCACTGCTTGAAATAAAGAATCTCGGTATAGCCTTCGGCGGACTGAAGGCGGTTGACTGTCTTAATCTTTCGATAGAAAAGGGCAGTCTGTACGGCCTTATAGGACCCAACGGCGCCGGAAAAACCACCGTTTTTAACATGCTTACCGGGGTTTACAAGCCGACCGAGGGCCAAATACTGCTTGACGGCGAGGATATAACCGGTAAAAAGCCTATTGAAATAAACAAAAAGGGTATAGCGAGAACCTTCCAGAACATACGTCTTTTCAAAAATATGAGCGTTATCGACAACGTAAAGGTCGGACTTCACAACAGCGTCGATTATACGGCCGTCGAGGGCATTTTACGTATGCCCCGTTATGTAAAGAGCGAACGTAAGATGAAGGAAAAGGCTTATGAGCTTTTGAATGTGTTTGAGCTTGAAAACGAGGCGCATTATCTTGCCTGCAACCTCCCTTACGGGAAACAGCGCAAGCTTGAAATTGCAAGGGCGCTTGCGACCGCTCCGAAGCTTTTGCTGCTTGATGAGCCGGCCGCCGGCATGAACCCCAACGAAACGGCCGAGCTTATGTCGACCATCCGCCTTATAAGGGACAGGTTCGATGTGACAATTTTGCTTATAGAGCATGATATGCGGCTTGTTTCGGGAATTTGCGAGGAGATAGCAGTTTTGAATTTTGGAACCGAGCTTGCAAAGGGCAAGACGGCCGATGTTTTGCGCGATCCCCGCGTTATAACCGCCTATCTCGGCGAATGATGGAGGCTTGATAACTTATGGCAATGCTTGAAATTAAGGATCTTGAAGTATGCTACGGCGTTATCAAGGCCATAAAGGGCGTTTCCTTTGAGGTTGAACAGGGCGAGGTTATCGCCCTTATAGGTGCAAACGGCGCCGGAAAAACCACGATACTTCACACCGTTACGGGGCTTATCCCGTCCGCCGCCGGGAGCATCAGCTTTGACGGACATGATTTAAAAAAGGTGCCGGCGCATAAAATAGTGTCGATGGGCATGGCTCATGTTCCGGAGGGCCGGCGCATATTCCAGCAGCTTTCGGTGTTTGAAAACCTTATGCTGGGTGCTTTTACCTGCAAGAATAAGGAGCAGATACAGTCTGACCTTAAAAAGGTTTACGGGCATTTTCCCCGTCTTGAGGAGCGCAAGAATCAGGTGGCCGGAACCCTTTCGGGCGGTGAGCAGCAGATGCTTGCCATGGGTAGGGCCTTGATGTCGCGCCCGAGGCTTTTATTGCTTGACGAGCCGTCGATGGGACTGTCTCCCTTGCTGGTTACCGAGATATTTGACATAATAAAGGAAATTAACGAGGCCGGTACAACGGTGCTTTTGGTTGAGCAAAACGCTAAAAAGGCTCTTGAGATAGCCGACAGAGCATACGCCCTTGAAACCGGTCGCATAACCCTTTCGGGCAAGGCGAGCGAGCTTATGAATAACGAGGCGGTTAAAAAGGCTTACCTCGGCGAGTAATTCGCGGTCAAAAGCGAAAAAGCAAAATTTAAAATGCGGACCGTTTGGGCAAAAAATCCCAAACGGTCCGCATTTTTGTTTTTAATTATTAATTATAGGCTTGTATGTGTCCGGTAATCGTCGGTGAGCCGCAAAGTTTTAAGCCGCATTTGCCGCTTTTCGCCCTTTGCCTTTCACCTAAAGCGCTTTAAGCCTGTTTTCAGGCGCGAGATAGGCTCCACTTTTCCTTCATGCTTATTTCTTCACCGGGAGCGACGGTGTAAAGGGGAGAAAGCACCTCTAATTCGTTCATATGGCGGCACATGTAGGTCTCGTAGTTTACTCCGCCGTCGGAATATTTAAGTGATGCATCGTACCCGTCAAAATCGCGGGCAAAGGTAATGCCCGAATTTTCATATTCGACATGGCCGTAATAATTTATAAAGCCTATCTTGAAATTTCTGTCAAGGTCGAAGTGGTCGATTTCGAAGGTGTCCCGCGAGATTTTTACTCTGGGATCCGAAAGATCGGTGTACTCCCAAAGCCGGTAGGTCTGCATAGGGGTAAACGGGTCTGAATTTATAAGGGGCAGCTTTACGGTCTGTTTGCCGCCGGCGCGCATTACGGTTAGCGCCCAAAGGGCAATTTGTGCAGGCTTTTCGCCCGAATTTTTAATAAAATATTCGGGATATACGGCGGCTTCATTTTCGCCGAAGGTAAGCTTTACCGATTTTTCAAATCCGGTAAAGGGGTCGAAGCGCTGTTTTAAAATTACCGTATTGTCCTTTATCTCGTAGCTTATAGGTTCGCTGTCGGGATAATAGTTGGCCGACGATTCGGGTGAGGCCCAAAGTCGGGCGCCGCCGAAGATCCTCCAGCCGGATTCATTTGTCATCTCGTTTACCATGTCGTCCGGCTGCTCGTAAAAAACGTTTTCGCCGTCCGAAAAGGAAAACCCTATTATCCGTATACCTAAATTCAAGGGAATGACGGCCTGTACAATCCCGTTATCGACAAACAACGACTCGCCGAAATGGCGGTAGGGAGCTTTTTTAATGTTCATTTTTTCCGGTCCTCCGATCAAAATGTTGTTGAATTAAGGGGCGGTTTTTTCGCCCTGCCGGGTATTTACCGGATTTTATCCGCAGGAAAAGCAATTTCGCTTGAGGCATTTGCAACATTTAAAATAAAACGCAGGCGCCGTCCTACGACGTTTATCAAAAGCCGCTTATTTTGCCTACGGCGCACTGCAAAATCAGCAGCGCATCGGTCGCGTCTATGCTTCCGCTTGAATTGACGTCGGCAAATCCGGTATCAATGGCAGCGCCGTCGAGCTTTCCGACCGAAAACTGGAGGGTCAGCAATGCGTCGTTTGCGTTGACCCTATAGTCGCCGTTAACGTCGCCCATCGGACGGACCGACACATAGGTTATCTCGAATGAGGCGCTGAGTTCGTAATAGCTTACCGTAACGGTGTTTTTGCCGTCCGTAAAAGAGTGAGCGTCTACCGTGTAGCCGGTAAATCGGCAGGATGTTCCGTTATCATAAAGGGCGTATGCCTTCATTCCGTCGAGATTCAAAGCCTCCCCGGGGATGTAGCTTAATTTGTCGGGCGGAGTTACCTTGATTCCGGTTATTATGGGGGAGGTACGCCTCGCGTAATCGAGGCAGATCCAGCCCTCTTTAGAATCATGGGCTATTCTGCCCCAGTTGCCCTCAACCCTGGTTACGGTAACCGACGCGCCGTAATCGACACCGTAGGGGAATTTGTCGTAATTTGACGACGGGCCCTTACGGACGTTTATTCCGTTATCCGATGTGACGGTGTATGTACCGGTGTAGTATCCGGCGCTGCTTTTTTCGGCGCCTAAGGGGTTTTCTACCGGGGTTTCCGGATCCGGAGCGGGATCAGGCGTCGGATCCGGGGCCGGCGACGGCACTCCGTGGGGGCCCTTGTACACCATCAATCGGGTAACGCCGCTTGCGTCGTATCCGAAAAGACGGTCGTAGCCGTTTCGGGCCGGATCCATTACATAGACTACCGAGTCGCTTACACGGTCAACGGCGACAAAGTGTCCGCCGTTTTTGACCATTGCAACAAGCACATATCCGCCGTCCAAATATTCCTTTATAATCGACGTTTTTTCCGAAACGCTGCCCGATATCGACATCGATTTTACAAATCCGAAGGAGGACGCATATTTACTCGGCGACGCCCAGTAAATTCCTCCGTCGTAGGTGAATCCGTTGTTTTGATTTAAAAAGTTGACCAGTATGCCGGGGTTAAAGGAGGATTCATCGTCCGGTACGGCGCCGCAATGCACCATAAGCATAGCAATTGAGGTGACCGCACAGCCGGAGGAGGACATGGTGTCCCCGACCTGACCGAAGGATATACTGCCCCAGCGGCTGTCGGACTGTTTCCAGCTTTTATATTCTCCCTTGGCCGCGATCCCGAGCGGGAAGGTCATCGCTAGTATTAATATCGCGAGCAACACACACACTGTATTGCGGAATTTTTTAACCTGCAGTAACATATTTATACCTCAATATTGCTTGGCAATTTGCAAAAAGGGCTAAAAGCCCGGCACCGATTGCCGACAGCGAAAAGGATGATTTAAAAATATAAACGGCAACGGCGAAAAATACGGTTATTTAGATATTCTACGGTCGTATACGGATTTGAGCACCGAATAAAGTATCGGTATAATAACGGCGGCAAGCACCGTTTCGACCACAAAATTAAGACCGATTATCGTATTGAAGATTCCCTTAAAAACCTCATACACGGCGGCGTAGCTCTGCATCATTCCGGCAAAGTAATTGTAGGTTATAAGGACCAGTATCGTATTTGTAAGGGTTCCGGAAATCACCGCCAGTTCGGCCGCGACGGTCGTTTTAACGCCCTTTTTAGCTTTTTTATTGTCGGAGGTATTCTCTCCGTCAGCCGGTGAAGAGCTTTTTTTCGAAAATAGTTTCATCAGTCCGGCGAAGACCGCACCCGAAACAAGACCGACCAAAACCCTCGGAACGAGCGAAACAAGCGGATTTACAAAGGGGGCCCAAAGCGGATTGGTAAGGGCGCGAAGCATGCAGGTAATACCCCATACCCCGCCGAGCGCGGCGCCCGAAGCAGGTCCTATGAGCACGGCGCCGAGAATTACCACTATATGAAGAGTAGTAATTTCAAGCACGCCGCCGTAGCTTATATACCCGGTATACGGGACTACGGTAAATACGACGATTATTGCCGCAAGAAGAGCGGTCAATACCAGCTTAAAGTTCTTGTCTGTTCTGCTGTTTTTCATAATTTCCTCCTGCTGCTGTTCCATTTAAAGGATACAGCGCTTTATTTATCACAAGCCCGTTTTTTAGGGTATATCTCCAAAAAAGCAGGGCGAATGATCAAAACTAAGAGCTTTGTTTTTTGAATGCATTTCGCTCATATATGAGCTTTAATCCGTCAAGCAGTAAAAACTCGTCTACCGCTATGTCCCTTTGGCAATATGGGACTATTTCCTTGGCCCGACCGCCGGTGGCTACAAGGGTTGCCGGCTCGCCGAGCTCGTTTTCTATTCGCGAGGCAAGGCCGTCGATCATGGCGGCGGTGCCGAATACCAGGCCGGATTTCATGGAATCCACGGTATTTGTCCCTATTACCCTTTCGGTTTTTTCAAGGCTTATATACGGCAGCTGTGATGTGCCGGACACAAGGGCGTCGAGCGATATTCCTATACCGGCCGAGATTATTCCGCCGAGGAAGGCGCCGTTTTTATCGATAACGCTTATGGTGTTGGCGGTGCCGAGATCGTAAATTATGCAGGGGAGCTTATACGAAGCTATTGCGGCGACGGCACCGGCCACAAGGTCGCTTCCGAGCTGAGCCGGATTGTCGAGCTTTATATCAAGGCCGGTTTTTACGCCGGGGCCGACGACTATCGGATTTATCTTTGTTATTTTATAAACCGCACCGGATATTACCCGGGTGAGTACCGGTACCACCGAGCACAATACGGCCCCGGTAATATCCGACGACGATATGCCGTTTATGTCGAGCAGATCGCGCAGTTCGACGGCATACTGGTCGTCGGTCCGTTTGCGGTCGGTTGCAAGACGGCCTATTGCACGGCGGCGGTCGTCATATATTCCAATTGTAATACAGGTGTTACCCATATCTATAGTCAAAAGCATTTCGAAATTCTCCTTTTAATGAACACGGGGTTTTGGGCGGCGTCTTTAAAAAAAGCTTAAGCACTCCGCCGGACCGATTGTCGGACGTCCATCCTTCCTTCATTCACTCATTCTTTCTTTCTTAAAAACCCGTAATCTACCCTAAATTATATAACCTACGACACTTTTTTTCAAGTGCATACAGGAAAAATGAAAAAACTGCGATATCTTGTATTTTGTTCCGGCTTGTGATAGAATGATTAAACCATATTGATTGATTTTGTTTTTTACGGAGAGCACTGATGAAAACCTCAAAATACGAAATGGATATGTGCAGCGGACCGCTGCTTAAAAAGATTATAACCTTTGTTATACCGCTTATGCTAAGCGGTATTTTGCAACTTCTTTACAATGCGGCCGATATAGTGGTCGTGGGACGCTTTTCGGGCAAAGCCTCTTTAGCGGCGGTGGGCTCTACCGGCGCTCTTATAAACCTTATAATCAATATATTTATGGGGCTTTCGGTTGGGGCATGCGTAATAACGGCTCAGCGCTTCGGGGCGGGCGACCGCAAGGCACTGTCGGACGTTGTGCATACAAGCATGCTCGCGGCCCTTATTTGCGGAGTGGTCGTTGGAGTTGCCGGATTTTTCCTTGCCCGTCCGATGCTTGCTATAATGGACACGCCGGACGACGTTATTGATAAGGCTGCATTGTATGTGAGAATTTATTTTGCCGGACTTCCGGCCCTTATGCTTTATAATTTCGGGGCTTCGATATTAAGGGGAATAGGCGACACGCGGCGTCCTCTTTATTTTCTTACGGCGTCCGGCCTTGTAAACATTGTTTTAAATGTCGTTTTTGTTGTGGTATTTAAAATGGACGTTGCCGGGGTGGCTACCGCAACGGTGATTTCCGAGATTATATCGGCGGTGCTTGTAGTGCTGGTTTTAATACGGAGTGATACCGATTTTAAGCTTGAGCTTAAAAAGCTCAGAATCTGCAAAAAAGAGCTTGTCAGCATGATCAAGATCGGACTTCCGGCCGGAATACAGGGCTCGGTGTTCTCTTTTTCAAATGTTATAATTCAGTCGTCGATAAATTCCTTCGGCTCGGTCGCAATGGCCGGAAATGCCGCCGCAAGCAATATCGAGGGCTTTATATACACCTCGATGAACGCCGTTTCACAGGCGTCGGTTACCTTTACAGGTCAGAATTTCGGAGCAAGAAGATACGAAAATCTCCGCCGGATACTAATAGACTGCTTAGGACTTGTCACCGTAATCGCCGCGGCGCTCGGTGCGCTGGCGCTTGTTTTCGATAAGCCGCTTCTCGGTATTTACTCAGCCGACGATGAGGTAATACAGTTCGGAATCATTAGGCTCTGGATAATCTGCACGACCTACTTTTTGTGCGGCGTTATGGAGGTTTTCGTCGGTATGCTAAGGGGAATCGGCCGTTCGCTCACCCCGATGATAGTTACGGTGTGCGGTGTTTGCGGAATCCGTCTTTTGTGGATATTTACGGTGTTTCAGTTTGACAGGAATCTTACCATGCTGTATATTTCCTACCCGATATCATGGACCGTTACCGCTGTTGTGCATTTTATATGCTACCTTGCCGTCAAAAAGCGGACGATCAAGAAAAACGAGATGCTTTATATATCGTCACAGGAAGCGAAGCAGGAAACATAAAATCATAAAGGTACAGCGTGGGGGTTCTGTTTTGGCCTTTTCGAATTCTCGGTGGCTGATTGACACTGCAAAGCGAGCGTAGCCGTTTAAAAAACGAAGTTTAATATTGTCCGACAGGTCGCGCCGGTGCAGGCGCGGCCTGTTTTTTGTTATTGTTTTCAGGGGCTAACGGCGGCAAAGGGCGGCTTATTCTTATCTGAGTTCGCCCTTAGCCGCTTTTTTGAGGCTTTCGATATCCTCAATCGTAATGCTGACAGTTTCCCGATTTTCGGGAGAGCCGACTACGTCGGCGCGAAAACCGCGATCGCTGAAAGCCCCCACGACCGTCGCCCCACGGCCGTCTTTAGTATAACGGTATCATATTGCTTGGCAGTCATTATTGTACATTTTTGATTCAAACGGATTTTATCCGAGTCTTTATCCTTTTAATTGCCGGATAACGAAATGTCCGTTTAAGCTTTATTGCTATTCTTCTTATCATTCTTTTAATTTTTTGCCTTTAAGCCCGACGGTTACTTTTTGCTAAGACTTTGTTTGCCGGATTTGTCGGTCAGGATATTATCTTTCGGTACTTTGATTGTAGCGGGTTTTAAGCATATTTAAAACGGCGACAGTGCCGTGCATTGTGTTTTGCCCGTGAAAACTGCCGACAAAAAAAACCGATCCGTAACATTTTTATTTTACGGATTGGTTGATTATTTAATTTGTTTTTTTATGGGCCGGAAGCCCTTTATCGGCTTTAATTATTAAAGCCCGAGGAAGGGGGCGGGATTGTAGCGAACGCCGTCGATTCTTACTTCGAAGTGAACATGAGGTCCGGTTGAACGGCCGGTTGAGCCTACGGAGGCTATACGCTGACCGGAGGATACTTTCTGCCCCTCCACTACTCCGACCGAGCTGCAGTGGGCATAAAGGGTCTGATATCCGTCACCGTGGTCGATGATTACGGTGTAGCCGTAATCGTTGTCATACCAGCCTGAAAAGCTGACCGTTCCGTCGGCTGAGGCAAGAACCTTACCGCCGTACTGAGCGGCAAAGTCGACCGCTTTATGACCGCGACCGTCGCCCCAATAGGCCGAAATGTACTGAAAATCGGCGCTTGTAACCGGCCAGGAGAAATATGCTCCGCCGGCGCTTGCGTAATAAGAGGGATCGTCATAGCGGCTCTTCGAACCGACAACCACGGTTCTTTCAACCGGTTCGGATACAACCTCCTTGCTTACTACCTCACGGGAAACCTCAACACCGTTTACAAAGCTTATTTCCTCGGTTACTTCCTCTACGCCGTTTTGTCCCGAGGAGGTGACCTTGGAATATCCGATCTCTTCGCTGTCGTCGGTTACGGTGTTTGTGGTGTATGCAATTTCGTTGGTGTAAACCTCGGTGCGGACCACCTTGACGGTAAGAAGATCCGAGATGTCCTTCTTTGCGAGGGAAAGCTCATCGGCCTTTTCCTGATTATAATAAGCGGTAGAAAGGCTAATTTCGTTATCTATGTCGGCACGTCCTGCCTCGACCTGAGACTGGTATTCAAGAACAAGATTTTCAACGGCGGTTTTTATACTCTCGCTGTTGCGAGATATTACGCACAGTTCACCGTCAACATACAGTCCGGTCGCCTCAATAATCGAGCCGTCGGCCTTCGCTATAGCCCTTGTAAGGCTCTGTGCATCGCCTACCGTATCTCCGTAGGTTACCCTTACGGTGTACTGGGGCTCTTCCTCATAAAATGCGGTTTCTTTCGAAAGCTTGTCTTTAAGGAGCTGCATTGCCTGCGAGAATATGCTCTTGTCCGAGATGCAACCGATGACCTGGCCCTTGTAGTTTACCTCAAGAGCGAGGGTGCATGGAGCCCATGCGATGGTCGCTCCGGCGATTATAACGGCGCTTAAAACCGGTGCTATAAGCCGGCGCACTATTCGCGGATTGTTTTTTATTTTTCCGGCAAGGCTGCAAAAAGCATCCTTTGTGCCGTTTACGGCCGCTTGAAATTTATCTTTTGATATACGGCCTATGCCTCTGAAATGGGACATTTGGGGTTTGTCACCTTTCCTGTTACTCAAAAGGATTAATTGGTTACAAATTTGTAACAACATTATTTATTATAACGATTTATTACAAAATTGCAACCTTTAGAACTTTTATTCTGCTTTTTGCATATATTTATATGTTGAAAATTATATAAAATCAACATACGAACGGCTGTTTTAAGGCCGGATGAGAAAAATATTTGAGAACTTGTTACATGTTGTAATGCTTGTTGCTTTGTTGTATAATCATTAAGTAATGCATATGTTCTTAATTTTTTAACGTATATGCTTTGGGCGGATATCGGATTATAAACGGCAGCAATAAAGGCAGACATGACGTTTTACGGTCGCTGCAATCGTTCGCCCGGCTTGTAAAATTCAGCGCCTCGGTGTTTTAAGCGGACAGGCGCCGGAAAACGGGCGTCGTCTGATTTTAACTGGACAAGCAGATAATATAAGACCGGGCAAACGGCAGGATAATCCGGAGCCGGTTATTATATAATAATGTAAGAGCGCGAAGTAAAAAACGGAAAATCACAAGCAGGTATTAAAAACGGATTCAAGCAACAAAATGCTTTTTAGTAAATAATGAAATTGTGTGCTGCGCCTGTTTATCGCAACGCATAAACGACCGTTACCGAAAGAGGTGTATTAATAAAAATGGGATATGATATTGAAAGAATAAGGGCGAAAAAGGGCTTTATATGCGACATGGACGGAGTAATATATCACGGAAACCAGCTTTTGCCCGAATCGGCGAAGTTTGTAAAATGGCTCCAGCGCGAGAATAAACGTTTCCTTTTTTTAACCAACAGTTCGGAGCGTTCGCGGCTTGAGCTAAGACAAAAGCTCTGCCGGATGGGACTTGATGTTGAGGAGAGTCACTTTTATACCAGCGCACTCGCTACGGCGGATTTTATAAAAAGTCAGAAGCCGGGCGCATCAGTTTACTGCATAGGCGAGGCGGGTCTTCACAACGCCCTTTACGAGGCCGGCATAAGCATGAACGACGTAAATCCCGATTATGTTGTGGTCGGCGAGACCCAGAACTACAATTACCAGTCGATTGCCAAGGCCGTAAAGCTGGTTTTGTCGGGAGCAAAGCTCATAGGCACAAATCCGGATCTTACAGGCCCGGTCGAAAACGGAGATATCGCGCCCGCTTGCCGAGCGCTGACCGCCCCGGTGGAGCTTTCAACCGGAAAGACCGCATATTTTCTCGGCAAACCCAACCCTCTTATGATGCGCACCGGAATAAAGCTTCTCGGCTGCGAGATCGAGGATGTCGCGATAGTCGGCGACCGTATGGACACCGACATTATAGCCGGTATAGAATCCGGAGCCGACACCGTGCTTGTGCTTACCGGTGTTTCGAATGTTGGCAATATTAAAAAGTTCCCGTATCAGCCGGGAATAATAGTCGAAAACGTCGGCAAAATAGCCGAGGACTAAAAAGTGCATTCCGGATGGCCGAATTGTCGGCTATTATAAAAAATCAGGCGCTGAGCGATGCGGGAAACCGATGTTTTAAACCTGCCCGGATTGCTTATTTGCCACTTATTATCGGGGAGCGAAAAATGAAAGAGCTGTTTTATCTGATATTTCACTTTAAACTCAAAAAACTGTTTGTCGAGCGGACAGACAATACACTCATTCAGTTTTTCCGTTCGGTCTTTGTCAGCGGAATTGCGACACTGTTTGATTTCGGCATGACGGCCGTCGTGCGCGAGGTTTTTATAGGGAATGATACCGTATTCGGCAATATTTTTTCCAACAGCTGCGGATTTATGGTAGGCCTTGCGGTTAATTTTGCGCTAAGCTGTATCTTCGTTTTTTCAAAGTCAAAATACGGACGTGCAAAGGAGTTTATGAGCTTTGCTCTTATAGGGCTTGTCGGACTCGGGATAAACAATCTTATTGTATATCTGCTCGGAATCATAGGAATGAAAACCGGAGCGCTTTTCTATATTGCAAAGATAATAGCGACCCTTATAACCTTTATATGGAATTTCTCGGCCAGAAAGTTTATAATCTATCGCAAAGAAAATCTTATCGGCGACCAAAGCGAAAGTGAGGCAGGTACAAAATGAGCAAGCAAAAGGTAATCATAATCGGAGCGGGCCCTGCAGGACTTACCGCCGCTTACGAGCTTTTGAATGAGGAGAACGCCTTAGAAAAATACGACGTTACGATACTTGAGGAAACCGACGCGATAGGCGGAATATCGCGCACCGTACGCCACGGCGGCAACCGCATGGATATAGGCGGACACCGTTTTTTCTCAAAGGACGAGCAGGTAATGCAGCTTTGGGAAAAGCTCATGCCGGTACAGGGCGAGCCCTCATTTGACGATAAACTTCTGGGACGGGAAAAGCCGCTTGTAAAAGGCGGGCCCGATCCCGAAAAGGAAGACAGGGTCATGCTTGTGCGCGACCGTGTTTCCCGAATTTACTATTTAAAGAAGTTTTTTGATTATCCCATAAGCATGAAGGCCCAGACCATTAAAAATCTCGGGCTTTTAAGAACCGCCAAGGCCGGATTCAGCTATATCGGTTCGTCGGTACATAAAAGAAAAGAGGATTCTCTCGAAAACTTTTACATAAACCGCTTCGGCCGGGTGCTCTACGGGATGTTTTTTGAAGGATACACCGAAAAGCTTTGGGGCCGCCACCCGAGGGAGATATCGGCCGACTGGGGAGCTCAAAGGGTAAAGGGTATATCCATCCGTGCGATAATAAAGGATATGTTCAAAAAGGCCTTCGGCGGCAAAAAGAACAACAAAAACGTCGAAACCTCGCTTATAGAGCAGTACTGGTATCCGAAATTCGGACCGGGCCAGCTCTGGGAGAGCGTGGCCGACGATGTAAAAAAACTCGGCGGTACCGTAAAAGTGAATTGCAGGGTTAAAAATATCGAGGTAAAGGACGGGAAGATCCTTTCGGTTTTGTGCGACACTGCTTCCGGCGAGGAAAAAATAAAGGGCGATATTTTCATCTCTTCAATGCCGGTTAAGGACCTCGTTTCGGGCATAGTCGGGGACGAACCGTCCGAGGAGATCGCAAACATTGCAAAGGGACTGCCATACCGTGATTTTGTTACGGTGGGACTGCTGCTTAGCCGTCTTGATCTTAAAAACGAGACCAATATTAAGACCCTCGGAAATATAGTTCCTGATTGCTGGATCTACGTTCAGGAGCCGGATGTCAAACTCGGAAGAATACAGGTGTTCAACAACTGGTCGCCGTATATGGTCAAGGATCCGGAGAAAACGGTGTGGATAGGACTTGAGTATTTCTGCACCGAGGGGGACGATTTCTGGAATATGAGTGATGAGGAGTGTACCGATTTTGCGGTAGGCGAGCTTGAAAAAATGGGCGTTATAAACCGCGCCGACGTGCTCGATTCCCATCGCGAGCGGGTCAAAAAGGCCTATCCGGCTTATTTTGACACCTACGATCAGATGGACAAGGCCATAGAGTATCTCAATTCAATAGATAATCTTTACTGTATAGGCCGCAACGGCCAGCACCGGTACAATAATATGGATCATTCCATGGCGACGGCCATGCGTGCGGTCGACTGCATTACAGGACGCGAGAGTGACAAAAACGTCATTTGGAACGTAAACACCGAGCAGGAATATCACGAGGAGAAAAAGGCTGAATAGGCTTGGCTTTAAGTCTTGAAAAACACTTTTTAAACAGCGAATTTTTCCGAATGGAGGGATAAGCGTGTCATCAGCACCGTCGACAGACGGCTTTTCGGCTTTAAAAAAGGGCAAAGCCGGCATATCGGATGTTTTTTTGCGTCATCCTTATGCGGTACTTATGATTGCCTGTCTTTACGTCTGCGCGCTTTTTGACGTTACCGATACGGCGGTTTTGTCGCCGTCGTCCGTTATATTTGTTTTCGGCTCGGTCGCCGTTTCGCTTCTAATATATCTTTGCCTTAAAAACGGGAAGGATAGCGGCAAAGGTGTTTACGCAACCGTTTACTTTACATTTATATCCCTTGCGGTTTTTGTAGGATCTTCACTCTCGGAGAATACGGTGTTTTATCTGTGTGTTTTCTCGATTGTTATATGTGTCGCCGTCGGGGTGTATCTTGCCGCCGCTAAAAAACTAAGCTCCGAGCGGCTTATAATACTGATAGTAATTCTCGGCTTTACGCTTAGGGTCGCTTATATACTGTATACTACCGTTACCGCCCGTCAGCACGACGTATGGTATTTTGCAAGCGACAAATATCATATAGGCCACGCCGGTTATATTGAGTATTTTTACGATAATTTGCGCTTGCCGGATTTTGATCCCCGTACCGTCTGGCAGTTTTATCATCCTCCGCTTCACCACATTACGGCGGCTTTATGGATGAGGATAAATACGGCACTCGGCATGCCGTATATGCGAGCGGTGGAGAATATTCAGATACTTACCCTTTTTTATTCCTCTACCGTTATGATAACCACGGTAAAGCTCGTCCGCGAGCTTGGATTTAAAGGCTTTTCTTCGGTTATTCCCTGTCTTTATATTGCCGTTCATCCTACCTTTATACTGCTTTCGGGCAGTGTCAATAACGATATTTTGTCTATAGCGCTGGCATTCGGCGGGATGCTCGCTTTAGTGCGCTGGTACAAAAAGCCGGTTTTATCGAGAATAGTCGTCATAGCACTTTGTATAGGAGCCGGAATGATGGCAAAATCCTCGGCGGTGCTTATTTGCCCCGGTGTGGCGGCAGTGTTCCTCATTAAATTCATAAAGAATCTTCGCGAGTGGAAGAAATATCTTTTGCAGTTTGCGGTGTTCGGAATTATCTGTATACCGCTCGGGCTGTGGTGGCAGGTAAGGAACTGTCTGCTGTTCGGAATGCCGATAACCTATGTTCCCATGCTGGCTCAAAACAGCGATCAGTATATAGGATTCCACACCGTTTTAGAGCGCACACTGAAGATTACGCCCGAGCAGTTTGAACCGATATATATGGCTTGGAATCCCGAGCGCAACGGCGCTTCATATTATGAATACAATTGCTTTGTGGGGCTTCTTAAATCCTCGGTTTTCGGCGAGTTCTCGCCGTACTATTTAAACGCACAGCAGCTCGCTTCGGCGTCGGATGCTCAGCTTTCGGTTTACAAAATAGGCGATATAAGCGGATATTTCCTTTTCTATTCGCATCTTGCGCTTGTTATCGGGATATTTGCAGGCCTTTTAAAGACCTTTTTTTCGAAGAAAAGTCCTCTTGATGGCGCCATGAAGATATTTGTTGCGATTTTGTTTGCCGCAACCTTTGTTTCGTACGTTAAATTCTGCTTCGAATATCCTCATACCTGCACTATGAACATGCGCTATGCAACGCCGCTTATTGCGGTGGGGGCGATATCGCTCGGCTGTGTGTTTTACCCCGAAAGCGGACGTATACAAAGGCTGCTTGGAATAGAAAAAACGTCTGGTGAAAACGGTTTATTACCGGCCGAACCGGTAGATGATATGGGCGGCTTTATTCCGGTTAAGGCCTCTGATGAGTATAAAGAGGCAAGCGGTATACAGGCCTTGGCAGACAGCAGCTTGTCCGACGAAACGGCAGTTTTAAAAGATGCCGCGGATACCTTCGCACACCCCCTGAAAGGCGGCGCTTTTAATGCCGTAATTAAATGGTATACAGGTGTAAGCGCTGCGGTTTTTGCCCTTAGCAGTATCGTTTTTTATTCCCTTTTGGCAATTCAATTTTAAAGAAATGATGGTATTAAATGGAATAATATAGTTATAGGTGCACCTAAAAAAGCGTAAAAACTATGTATTTTTCACAAAACAATATACCGCTTGCATATAATTTTGGGGGCGTGGTAGAATTTGACCGCATTGTGCGAAAGAATGGCGGAAATTCGTTGACACACAACTCAAATATGTTAAAATAGTAATTGTGCAAGAGCAAGTTATCTTGATTATAGGAGCGAAATATATATGTTCGTAAAAGATGTAACCGTACAGAATAAGGTCGGACTTCATGCTCGCCCCGCGACCTTTTTTATTCAAAAGGCCAACGAGTTCAAAGCATCAATATGGGTTGAAAAGGAAGAGCGCAGGGTAAACGCCAAAAGCCTGCTCGGTGTCCTCTCGCTTGGTATTGTCGGGGGAACGACCATTCGCATAATTGCGGACGGCTCGGACGAGGAAGCTGCCGTTGAGGAACTTGTAAGATTGGTCCAGTCCGGTTTTGCCGAGTAAGTTTCGGGCTTTAATCCTTTTTGTATCCGGACTTTAACTTGAGTGCGGGTATTGCGGAGATTTTGCGTTTGTGTTTTATTCTTCGCCGCACGGTATTTTAAAAACAGACAAGTAAAAGCCGTTCGAGTTTTTTTACTCGGACGGTTTTTGTTTTGGGCTTTATGCCTTATATTTTATATAATATATAATATTACAGCCTTCGGATAAACCGGAGGCTGTAGACTTTGTCTTAATTTATTTTTTATCGGATTAGTTTTAACGAGCGGCGGAATAAAGTGCCGCCCGGACGTTTTGGAGCTGTTTCGGAAGCGCTCCTTTTCGGTTATATTGTTTACGGCGCGAAAAGTCTTGTAAAAACGCCGTTGTCGGGCGCTTAGAATAGCTTTATGCCGTGCGCTGTTCAACGGTCCGGGCGGAGGGGTGTGCCTTGGACGATGCCTCGGCGTACGGGTTGTGACAAAAGACATGTAATGTAGTCTGCGCCTTGGCGGCTTCGGAAAGGGGTGCGGAATCCTCTTTGGCCGTATGCTGACGCTTTGTGTTTTTTTCGGTCTTGCCGAAAGCGGCCTTAATGCAAAAGGCAGCGCCTATAATTCCGAGGATCCAGGCATGGGTTATAAGCATTATTATCCCTAAAATTATCACCGTAATAAATGCGGCCGTATCGGTCTTTTTAACTGTTTTTTTCATTTTTGCTCCTCCTATGTACTTGCGCCGGACTTAATCCGGTCAATTAAAACAGGCTCGCTCGGCAGAAAGCTTTTCCTCTTGCTGCGTCTTGATTGTAGCACAGAGTATGTCCGATTGTACGGACTTTGATCTGGCACGCTCCCTGTCAAGCAGACATTTTTTGCGGACATCTGTTGTGTGCCGAAAGCATAACGGACTTTAATGGGGGACGTTTACCACTATAAGGTCGTTATCAGGAGCGGCAGTGGTGAAACGAATGAAAAACAGTTAAAAACCGGCAGACAAAAACGGCAGACAAAAACCACCGAAAAGGGAAAATTCCCCTGTCGGTGGTTTAATCTTTATCTGTAATAGATTTAAAATACCGTTATACCGCTGTCTAAAGCAGCTCCTCGAGCTGTTGCTTGGTGTGAAAGCCGACGGCGGTGTTTACCGTTTTTCCGTCCCTTATTATTGCAATCATGGGGATGGCCGTAACGCCGAATTTTGCGGAAAGCTCAGGCTGTTCGTCTACGTTCACCTTTCCGACGGTAAGGGTATCGGCGTGCTCGCTTGCTATTTCGCTTACGACCGGCCCGAGCATGCGGCAGGGATTGCACCACGGCGCCCAAAAGTCGAGCAGTACGGTTTTATCGCTTTTCAGCACGGTTTTTTCAAAATTTTCGTTTGTTACTTCGATCTCATGCATTTTTATCATCCTTTCCTTTTTGAGAATCCTTTGAATCTTTATATTTATAGTAGAGCATACAGTGGCAAAACCCCTCAAAATCGGGATTTTTTATCTGCTCCCTGAACTGCTTGCACATGCATTTTGTATCTTCATTTCTCACCGCCATGCAAGGGCAATATCCGCCGGTGCGTTCAAGCCCTTCTTTTATGGTTTTTACGGTTTCTTTATCGGGGTTAAGAACTATTTTCATCAGGATTCCTCCCTTTTGTAGGCGTGCATACCGTAAACCGGTCGCCGCTATTATTATAACACCGTTTTTAACTTTTTACAACGTTTTTGAAAAACGGCCGTATAAATTTAAGCCCTGTATTAAAATTAAAAATCCGCATTATAAAAAATCACGGGGACGAGACGTTAATTTTGCTGCTTTGAAGGTTAAAATCGTCAAAAATTTACGCTGTGACGGGAGAGACTTGTTTTATTATCCGACACGGTGTAGGGAGGGTTATAAAAACAGGCGGCGCTTATTGATACCGAAGATTTACCTGTATAGCGACACGTCATCGACGTGTTTTTAATATTTTTTGTAATGAAAATGACGTATTAAAACAAAAAACTTGAACTGCCTGTCCGAGTGTATTATAATTAATTTAAATTGCAATTAACTATTGTGCTGTACCGGACGATGCATTTCACGTGTTTTCGAAAAAAGCCCTCAAAATCAGTGGTTTTTGCCGGGGGCGCCCGTTGAATTGCTGCGGCTTGTGTGCTTTAAGGCTTTTTAGGGTATATGTTGCAGGTAGGAGCGCCGGGCTTTGACAGATTGCCCTTTGACGGTACATCACTCGTTTTTCGGAGAGGTAAAATGGGAAAGCTTATTGTTATAGAGGGAACCGACGGCGCCGGCAAAAGTACTCAGGCGCCCATGGCTGCCGAGAAAATGCGAAGGAATAATAAAAATAAAGAGGTATGCGAGGTGTCGTTTCCGCGCTACGATACCCCGACCGGCGCCGTAATAAGCGAGTATCTTGCAGGCGGATACGGGGATTTCGGGCGTGACAGCGCTTACGGAATTTCGGCGGTTTATGCCTTTGACCGGCTGGCCTCCTTTAAAAATGATCCTTGGGGAAGGGTGTACAAATCGGGAGGGACGGTGCTCGCGACCCGTTATACAACCTCCAACATGATATATCAGACGGCCAAACTCGAAAAAAGCGAGTGGGGCGAATATATCGACTGGCTTTGTGAGTTTGAATACGAAAAGCTTTCCCTTCCTAAACCGGATATGACCGTTTTGCTCGATATGCCCTGCGACGTTGCTCAAAGGCTTATGAGCCGGCGTTACGGAGGCGACGAGGGCAAAAAGGACATTCACGAGCGGAATACAGCCTATTTGCAGCTTTGCAGGGAAACGGCGCTTTTTGCGGCCGAAAGGTGCGGATTTATAATTATTCCGTGCAGCGAAAACGGCGAGGCCCGTTCGATACAGGACATTCATCGCGATATAATGGCGGTTATTTCGAAGGAGTAATGAGAATTATGATATATGTTTTTTTAGCCGACGGGTTTGAACAGATGGAGGCGCTTGTCCCGGTGGATATTTTGCGCCGTGCCAAAATGCAGGTAAAAACAGTAAGCATAACCGGCAAAAATGAGGCCGTAAGCACCCTCGGGGTGACGGTAAAAACCGATATAACGGCAGATGAAATGGTTCTTGACGAACAGCTTGAGGCGGTGATTTTACCGGGAGGTATGCCCGGAGCCGCAAATCTTGACGGATGTTTACGGGTAAAAGAGGCGCTGGAGTTTGCCGATAAAAAAGGAGCGGTAATCGCCGCTATATGTGCGGCGCCCATGGTGCTCGGCCATGCCGGACTTTTAAAGGGGAAAAGGGGCGTGTGCTATCCCGGATTTGAAAAGGAGCTTTACGGAGCCGAGGCCGCTGATTGCGGCGTTTGCACCGACGGCAGGATCGTCACCGCAAGAGGAGCCGGGGTTTCTCTCGAGTTTGCTCTTGCCGTAACAACCCTTTTATGCGGAGAGGAAAAGGCGAAAAAGATTGCGGAGGATATACAATGCCGCGCATAGGTGACATCCGCGAATATAAAAGGGAGCTCAGGGCACGTTACCGTAAGAAAAGGGAGGATCTTGATCCGGCGGAAAAATCCCGCCTTGACGGCGATATTTTAGGGCGTTTTTTGCGGCTTAATCAATATGCCTCGAGTAATCTTATACTTACATATGTGTCGACTCCTATTGAGGTCGATACAAGAGGCCTTATAAACAGAGCCTTATCGGATGGGAAAAGGGTTGCGGTGCCGCGATGTATTGACGGAACGAGGGAAATGGAGTTTTACGAGATACATTCGGTGTCTGAGCTGAAAAAAAGGACCTTCGGGGTGCTCGAGCCGGACGACAATCCCGAAAGGCTTGTAACCGACTTTAAGGGCAGTCTTTGTGTTGTGCCGGCGCTTTGCTTTGATAATTTCGGTTACCGTTTGGGCTACGGCAAGGGATATTACGACCGATTTTTGTCCGGCTACGGCGGAGTAAAGGTCGGAATATGCTACTCCTTCGGGGTAAGGGAAAGGCTTATTCACGGGCGTTTTGATTGCCCGGTTGACGTAATCGTAACCGAAAGATATATAAAAACAGCTGCACTTGCGGCTAAAAATAACCGTTTAGACGCGATAAGAAAGGATGAAAATCATGAACGACGGGCATTTTGACGGTTTATCCCACGGTGAAAACGGCGACATGGATGAATTTTCGGTAGATGCGATACTCGGAAGCATTGCATCAGATGACGGAAATGCCAAGGATGAGAAAAAATCCGAAAAAAAGGACGATGAGGCGCACAGAGTGTCCGATCGGTCTCAAAAAAAAGATAAGGGCAGTAAAATTCCGGTCGCTCACCGGGCAAAAGAAGGCGGCCGCGAGGAAGTAAGGGCGGTATCCGACGATCCGGACAAAAAGCCCAAAAAGAAGAAAAAAAAGTCGTCGAAAAAGGGACTTCCGGGCTGGGCCGGCGGACTTATTATAGCGGCCATATCGCTTTTTTTAGCCTTTTCGGCCATAATGTTCAGTTGTGAAATAATGGGTATAGGCAAAGAGGTTTTTACCGGGGACAAGAGCGTACAGATTTACGTCGAAGAGGGAACCTCGGTTTCGGAAATTGCCTCAATGCTTAAAGAAAACAAGGTTGTAATAAGCAAGAATTTCTTCCTTTTGTATCTCAAGGTGAAAAAAGAGGGCGGAAATTTCAATTACGGTTATCATGATTTCAAGCAGAATATGGGCTATAAGCAGATAATAAAGGCGCTTGAGCAGCCGGCCAAAAAGGAGGACCTTGAGGTTACCGTACCCGAGGGTAAATCGGTTGACGAGATAGCCGAGATAATGGAGCGCAAAAAGGTCTGCCTTGCCGAGGACTTCAAGGCGGCGGCTCTTGAGGACGGATATACCTCGCCGCTGCTTGACGCCGTTCCGAAAAACGATTCGCGTATACATTACCGTATTGAGGGCTATCTTTTCCCCGATACATACAGATTTTTCGAAAATGACGACCCCAAGCGTGTTATCCAGAAAATGCTTAATAACACCGAGGAGCACTATACCGATGAAATGCGGCAAAAAACCGCCGAGCTCGGATACACGACCCATGAGATGATGAGCATGGCGTCGGTTATCGAGCTTGAATCGTGCGGCTATTTCAAAGAGATGAGCAGTGTTTCGGCGGTTTTCTGGAACCGTCTTAACAACTGGGCGCCCGGACAGCGGCTCTTGCAGTCGGACGTTACGATGAATTATCCTTACGGAGACGGCTCGTATAATACATACGAGAATGAGGGCTTGCCGCCGGGACCGCTTTGCAATGTTACGGCCCAGGCGATGAATGCGGCGGTTTATCCGGAGGAGGATTTTGACTACTACTTCTTTGTGACCGATTCAAAGTTCCGTTTTTATTACAACAAGACCGTTTCGGAGCACGAAAAAACCATCCGTTCGCTTAAATCGAAGGGCCTGTGGCTCGGGTAAAAAGCGCCCTGTCGGCAATAAAGCCGAAAAATATGACTGCGGCAAGACTAAACCGATCGGCACGGTCGGAAAATGTCCGCTGCCGCTTTTTTCGGCGGTTGACAAGCGCTGCGAAAGGTATATAATATAAGTGAATAATTTAATCCTTTTAAAGACTGTGACGGGAATAAGATATGATTTTTCCTTTTCAGAGAACCGGCGTACGGTGCGAGCCGGTAAGGAGCTTCGTATGTATAGCTCATCCCCGAGTCGTCCGTTTGAACCCTGCCGAAAGTGTATTTTTTCGTGCGGATAAGGTCGGGCTGTGTGGCTGCATTAAAAGCCGGCTTCTTTTAGGAGCATGAGGGTGTGTTATAGGGGAGCGATCGGCGAGCCTGATTTATGTAGGCCGATTGTTTGTCTGATGTCCGCTGCTTTTGTTTAAAAAAACGCTGCGGATTTAAGCTGCTTTTTGCGCACACCGAAAAAGGGTGGTACCGCGAGTGATCCTTTGGGATTTCGCCCCTTTGTCCTGCCGCAAGGCTCGGGCAAGGGGGCTTTTTGCCTTTCTGAAAGAGTTTTGAGGAGCGTAGATTTATAAATATAAGTCCGTAAAAAAACGACAAGTGCCCGGACGGCCTTGTTTTGAAGCTTTAAAACCGACATTATAAAAAGCATTGGAAGGTGTTATTGAGTTATGAAAAACGATGCTAAAACAAAATACAGGCCCTTTACGCCGGTGCCGATAACGGACCGTCGCTGGCCCGGGCGGACAATAACCGAACCTCCGGTATGGTGCAGTGTCGATTTGCGCGACGGCAATCAGGCTCTTATAACCCCTATGATGCTGGGCGAAAAATTAAGACTTTTTAAAGCGCTGTGCGACATCGGAATAAAGGAGATCGAGGTCGGATTTCCCTCTTCAAACGACACCGAGTTTGAAACGCTCAGGGCCCTTATCGACAATAATCTTATTCCCGACAACGTTACGATACAGGTGCTCGTACAAGCCCGCGAGCACCTTATAAGAAAGACCTTCGAGGCCATAAAGGGCGCTAAAAACGTCATACTGCATTTTTATAATTCCACCTCCGAGCTGCAGCGCCGGGTTGTTTTCGGAACCGATCGCAAGGGAGTTACCGATATAGCCGTTAATGCAGCAAAACTCATAAAGGAGCTTTCGAAGGAGGTGCAGGACGGGACAAATCTCATTTACGAATATTCTCCCGAGAGCTTTTCGGCCACCGAGTGTGATTTTGCGGTCGAGATATGTGACGAGGTACTCTGCTGCCTCGGGGCGACAAAGGAGAAAAAGGTCATACTTAATCTTCCCTCAACCGTCGAATGCAGCACTCCAAACGGATTTGCCGATCAGGTGGAGTATTTCTGCACCCATCTTAAAGGGCGCGAAAACGCCGTTATAAGCGTTCATCCACACAACGATCGGGGAACGGCGGTGGCGTCGGCCGAGCTGGCGCTTTTAGCCGGCGCCGAGAGGATAGAGGGAACCCTTTTCGGAAACGGCGAGCGCACGGGCAACGTCGACATTGTAACGCTGGCGCTGAATATGTATTCCCAGGGGGTTGATCCCAAGCTCTCGCTTGATAATATAAACGAGATAAAATCCCTTTGCGAGGATGTAACCGGAATGCCGGTTCCCGACAGGCATCCGTATGCCGGAAAGCTTGTATTTACGGCCTTTTCGGGTTCTCATCAGGACGCCATAAACAAGGGCATTGCGCACATGAAAAAAAGCGGCAGCGCGCTTTGGGAGGTGCCGTATCTGCCCATTGATCCGGCCGATATAGGGCGCGAATACGAGCCGATTATACGTATAAACAGCCAGTCGGGCAAGGGCGGAGCCGCCTTTATAATGGCCAACGATTTCGGCTATTATCTGCCTAAGGCCATGCAGCCGGGATTCGGCGAGATGGTTAAAAACGAATGCGTAAAAAAGGAGCGCGAGCTCACAAACGAAGAAATATTCAAGCTTTTTGAGCATAATTACATCGACATCAAACAGCATTACCGCCTGCTCAGTCACAAATTCCGCGAGGAATCGGCCAAATACAGCGGTTCGACCGTTACCTTCGAGGGAATAGTCGAGTGCGGAGATAAGGAATATCCGGTTACCGGACGAGGAAACGGTCCTATCGACTCCTTCTTCAATGCGCTCGGAACCATAGGGGTTACGGGATACAAATTCGCCTCCTACCACGAGCATGCCGTTTCCGAAGGCTCGGATTCAAAGGCTATAGCATATATCGAGCTGGTTTGTCCCAAGGGCAAAACGGTATTCGGCGTCGGAATATCTCACAACATAAACCTTGCGTCAATCAGGGGCGTTTTGTGCGCCATAAACAGGAGCATAATTCTGAATGCGGCGGAGGAGAAAAACGATGAAAAATAGACGGCTTTTGCTTTCCTCCGATGTTCATTTGTGTCGGTTTAACTGGTACGGGCCGACGAGCGAGGAACGTCTTTGCAAGATGGCGGGCGACATAAGTGCGCACTTTGAAAAACGGCCCTTCGGGAAAATAGTTTTTCTGGGGGATTATTCCCTCGATTTTTGGGGATGTAACGAAGGCGGCAGCGTAATAAACGAGGGAAAAAGCAACACCGGGCGTTTTATAAAAACAATCGTTCCGAAGCTGCCGGTCGATTGCTACATGATGCCGGGAAATCACGAGCAGTACGGCAACGAGAATTTTAAAAGGCTTGTCGGACACGACCGCGAGGACGCTTTTGTATACGGCGGATATCTTTTTGTAATGTGCGACAATTTTTCCGGTCTTTTGGATCCGAAGGTCCACAGCGACGGCGTTTACACCCCGACGAATATCGGTTTTGTAAAAAAACAGCTTGAGGAGAATAAAGATCTGCCCGTAATTCTGTGCGCTCATTTTTTCGATTTGTCTGCCGAGCCGGCCGGTTTTTTTGAGCTTTTAAATGACGAAAAACGCATAACGGCGCTTTTTTGCGGGCATGATCATCATGCCAAAGTAACCCGCATTGCTTTAAAAGACGGCGACGTACCCCTTTGCACCGTCGGCAATTATTCGTACGACCGGGACGGAGAAAGCCCGTATGAGCTTATGTGGGGCTTTACCGACGTAACCCTTTGCGACGACGGGATAAAAACGGTGTATATCGAGCCCGAGGCCGATATAGTAATCGAGAATAAGCCCTATCATCACGAATATCGCGAGCAGAATGTTAATTTTTTCAAAAGAAGAGATACCTGAGGCTAAAGCCGGAAAAATAATAAAAACCTCAAAAAGGCTGTTCGGCAGAGATTTATCGGACAGCCTTTTTTTAGATTAAAAATATTACCGCATAAGCTGATTATTCAGATTTGCGTCCGCTTATTTTTCGGCCGTGCAACAAGCCTTGTGCAGTCTGTTATAGCGGATGTCGATATGCATAGGCCGGAAATTTATTTCTCTTTCAGGGTAATATGGCCTATTCGGCGAGCTCGGGGGGTAATTCGATATAAGCCGGTGTTCCGCCGTGGTTTATAAACTCATAAGAACGGTGCAAATAGCCGGTTTTGTCCGAAACGGGGGATATTGATGAAAAAGCCGCACTGGTTTCGGCGCTTGCTTGTGCGTCTTGTTTTTCGAAGATATTCAAGCTAAGTATGGGTTATCTTTGAGTAAATATGCTTTGCGTGGTGCAAAAAAGGAAAAAACAGATATCTGTCGCTTGGAATAAACCTGTCTTAAAACGAATAGAATAAATACTGCGACCGGATGTTTTTGATGAGGGTTTTCTCTTTGTTTCGAAGAGAAAACCTTAATTTAAAAAGCGCATTTGCCCGGTCGGGGGCGTTCGAATTCGGACGTAAATTTAAGTTTTGCATTTGTATGAAGGGCTTGATTGTTTTGAATATGAGCATAAGGCTTAAACCTTTAATCGTAAACTTGCTTATAGCACTCGGAGTAGGCGCTCTTTCGGGATTCTTGACAATGGGGGCGATGGAGGATTACAAGGCGGCTGCAAAGCCGATGCTGTCTCCTCCGGAGATGGTTTTCCCGGTGGTTTGGTCGATTCTTTATATTTTAATGGCCGTATCGGCTTACCTTGTGTATGTTTCCGATTCACCGAGAAAGCGGGCCGCCATTATAACCTACGGGGTTCAGCTTGCCCTTAATTTTTTCTGGCCGATAGTATTTTTTGTGGGTGGCGCGTATCTTGCTGCTTTTTTTGTGCTGTGTGCGCTGCTTATTACGGTTATTGTAATGACGGTTTTGTTTTTCTCGGTAAGAAATGCGGCCGGATTTTTACAGATACCCTATATTCTGTGGCTTTTGTTTGCCGGGTACCTGAATTTCGGAGTGTATCTTCTCAATTGAAGGGTCACGGCCTGCCGGATGGCGGATTTTCGGATGAATTCTGTTTTGTCGGTAATTTCAGGCGGCCTTTTGCGTCCGGAGAATGGGATTCTTTCGTCATCCGGTAAAAATGTATTGTGACGTGTGCGAAAGAATCGGGTCTTTCCTTGCGTTTGGTGCAGGCTTGATTTATAGAAAATAATGGCAGGAGAATAATTCTTCCTGCCTTATTATTTTGAAATTTTATCGTTATATTTTTGTTTACCCCGTGTTTGACAGTGGTTATGTACTTTGGTATAATAATCGATAAATAAGGTTTGTCGGCGCGGCTTTGAACCGGTAGTTTTAAACCGGTCGGCTGGTCCTGTAAGGAGTGCGTGATTATGGTGAAAATAAATGAGAATTATCTCTCCCTTAAAGGCGGATATCTTTTTTCTGAAATAGCGCGGAGAGTAGCGGCCTTCAAGGCCGAAAATCCCGATGCAGAGATAATGCGCCTCGGCATAGGGGACGTTTCGCTGCCGCTTGCGCCGGCCGTTTGTAAGGCTATGAAAAAGGCCTGCGACGAAATGGGCAAAAAGGAGGAATTCCGTGGTTACGGTCCGGAGCCGGGGTATGAATTTTTACGCCGTGCAATAGCCGACAACGACTACCGCTCGCGCGGAATAGAAATAGATATCGACGAAATATTCGTAAGCGACGGCGCAAAGAGCGATTGCGGCAACATAGGCGATATATTTTCCGTCGACAACACGGTGGCGGTATGCGACCCGGTATACACCGTTTATGTTGACACCAACGTTATGTCGGGAAGGGCCGGCGAGTATTCGAACGGCCATTATTCTAAGCTTGTATATCTGCCCTGTACCGAGGAAAACGGGTTTGTTGCCGAGCCGCCGGTTGAACATGCCGATATTGTTTATCTTTGTTTTCCGAACAATCCGACCGGTGCCATGGCTACAAAAAAACAGCTTGAAAAATGGGTGGAATACGCGAAAGCAAACGGGGCCGTTTTGCTTTACGACGCGGCTTATGAGGCCTTTATAACCGATCCCGATCTGCCACACAGCATATATGAAATTGAGGGCGCGAGAGAGTGCGCGATCGAATTTCGGAGCTTTTCGAAAACCGCCGGCTTTACCGGCACCAGATGTGCTTTTACCGTAGTACCGAAGGCTCTTAAGGTGAAAGCTTCAAACGGAGAGGAAGTGTCGCTCAATTCCTTATGGCTTCGACGTCAGGGGACTAAATTCAACGGCGTTTCCTACATAACCCAAAGGGGAGCCGAGGCGGTTTATTCGGCTGAGGGCAAAAAGCAGGTCGCGGAAAATATACGTTATTATCTTGAAAATGCAAAAATAATCTTTGACGGACTGACCGCTGCCGGATTCAAATGCGCCGGAGGGGTTAATTCCCCTTATGTCTGGGTAAAGGTCGAAAACGGTATATCAAGCTGGGAGATGTTTGACGAGCTTTTGAATAAATGCCATGTCGTAACCACTCCGGGCGAGGGCTTCGGTCCGTGCGGCGAAGGGTATATACGCCTTTCGGCCCTCGGAGACAGAGAGATTACAGCCTCCGCCGTAAGGGCAATAGTCGACGTGTTCGGCAAAAAACAGTGAATAAAAAAAGCGAAAGGATGAAAAAGAAAATGAGTCATATAAACACCAAATGCCTTCAGTCGGGCTATACGCCTAAAACCGGCGAGCCGCGCGTTGTGCCGATAGTGCAAAGCACCACATATAAATATGATACCTGCGAGCAGATGGGCGATCTGTTCGATCTTAAAGCCTCGGGCTATTTCTACAGCCGTATAGGCAATCCTACCGTTGCGGCGGTCGAGAATAAGATCGCCGATTTGGAGGGCGGTGTCGGTGCGCTGCTTACCTCGTCGGGACAGGCGGCTTCAATGCTGTCGGTTCTTAATATCTGCAATGCCGGAGATCATTTTCTTTGCTCGAGCGAGCTGTACGGAGGCACCTTCAATCTTTTCGGAAAAACCCTTCGCGAGCTTGGTATAGAGGTCGATTTTTTCAGCTGCGATATAGCGGATGACGAGCTGCAGGAGATGATACGCCCAAACACAAAATGCATTTTCGGCGAGACGATATCAAACCCGTCGCTTGATGTTTTTGATATTGAGCGGATCGCCGCCATTGCCCATAAAAACGGTCTGCCTTTAATAATAGATAATACCTTTGCCACCCCTATCAATTGCCGTCCGTTTGAGTTCGGGGCGGATATAGTTATTCATTCGACCACCAAATATATGGACGGACATGCCCTGCAGGTCGGCGGAGTGATCGTGGATTCGGGCAATTTTGACTGGAAGGCGAGCGGAAAATTCCCGGGACTTTGCACTCCGGACGAAAGCTATCACGGTCTTACATATACCGAGAGCTTCGGAAAGGCAGCATACATCATCAAGGCGAGAACCCATCTTATGCGCGATATAGGAGCGACGCCGTCGCCGATGAATGCATTTTTGCTGAATGTAGGGCTTGAAACGCTGTTTTTGCGTATTGCAAGACACTGCGAGAATGCCGAGCGTGTAGCCGAGTTTCTGTCACAAAACGATAAAATATCGTGGGTAAAATACCCCGGAGCGGTCGGGTACAAGCGAAACGACCTGGTGCAAAAATATCTGCCCGGCGGCAGCTGCGGAGTAATATCCTTCGGAGTTAAGGGCGGAAGGGAAGCATCGGTTAAATTTATGAATTCCTTAAAGCTCGCCTGCATCGTCACCCATGTGGCCGACGCCAGAACCTGCGTTTTGCACCCGGCGAGCACTACCCACCGTCAGCTAACCGATGAACAGCTAAAAGAATGCGCTATAACGCCCGATCTTATCCGTATGTCGGTGGGAATAGAGTATGCCGACGATATAATCGACGACATAAAGCAGGCCCTCGAAAAGGTTTAAGTCCGTAATTTTAAATTTTAATTTTAAGAAGCAGCTGGCCTTAAACATGCGGCTTTTGTCGTATAAAATGATATTTTGATGTTGATAGTTGCTCATCGGACCGGTAACTTTAGGCTTTAATTTGTAGAAAATAATAAATATTACTTAATAAGTGTTGACAAACGGCCGGTTTGTGAATATTATTTCTTAAGGTGAGTAGTATAGACTGAGTACCGATTGCACGGTGTGTGCAAGGAGAAGCGGCATTTTTAGTGCGCCGCACGATTTTACCGCGTTTTTGCGGTAATGTGAATTAAAGTGTTTGGAGGATTTTTTTATGGTATTTGAAAAGGTCAAACGTATTTTTGTGGAACAGCTTGATGCTAACGAAAACGATATAACGATGGATTCGGTGATAACCGATGATCTCGGTGCCGATAGTCTCGATCTTGTCGACCTGCTTATGTCGGTAGAGGATGAATTTGATGTTGAGGTTCCGGATGACGACGTTCTCAAAATTAAGACGGTCGGCGATCTGGTCCGTTACATTGAGGATCATCAGTAATTCTTAATTACTTACATTCTAAAAAACAGGTTTGGTTCGTGATTTCCCGGTGTCATTTCGGACGCCGGGATTTTATTTTGGCGTTTTCGGATGTGTTCACTTGTCTACATTTAAGCCTGAACAGGTTTTTGTAAGCATAATATATTTCCAAAACGCAACATATCACAATTCCAGGTCGAATAACTCGTTATTTTGACGAAAAAAAGCTGGTAACTCAAAAAACTCTTGACAAATATGATGAAAGATGTTATGTTAAAATAACCATATTAAGGATAGTTGATACATATTGCATATAAACGGCAAAAAAGATAAGGCAAATATTACGGATGAGGAACTGGCGCGCCGTGCCGCCGCCGGGGATGATGAGGCTGTAAATTTGCTTATATACCGCTTTGCAGGCGCTGTGCACAACCGCGCCGCCGGGTATTGCGGAGGCGAGCTTTCTCCTGAGGATCTGGCTCAGGAGGGGATGATCGGGCTTATTTGCGCCATAAAGAGCTATTCGCCCGATAAGGGGACCTCCTTTAAGACCTTTGCCATGCTTTGTATTGACAGGAGCATTATTTCGGCTGTCAGGAGCACGCTGAAAAAAAGCAGTGTGCCGAAGTCGGTGACCGTTTCATTTGATGATGAAAACGCCGTGTCTGTCGGCCGTGATGAGGGCGGCGATTTTGTCATGTCGGCCGAAGAAGCGGTTTTGGCGAATGAAACCAAATCGGCGGTGGAGCGCAATATGCGTGAGTTACTGAGTGACAGCGAGCGCAAGGTGCTGACCCTGAGGCTCGGCGGCTGCGGATATGACGATATAGCCGAGCGCATGGGTATATCGGTCAAATCGGTTGACGGTATACTTTACAGGGTCAGGAAGAAATTGCGCGGTTCGATGTGAGCTTACGGCTTTGAAATTTTGAGGTTTTGCCGTTTCTGTTTTACGGTCATCACTCTGGCGGAGTGCCGTCGGCGTTTTATTAAAAACTAAAATAAAGCGGTTTATACGGCATGGTTTATCAGCAAAACCGGTCTTAAATTATATTCGGTACATATAAAAATTTAAATATATGCCCTTGCCGCAAGAGAGCGGTGTATGATTTTTAAGACGGTGCGATTCCGTCCGGGGGTAAAAAATACTTTTTTCAAGCGAGGTCAAAAAAAATGTTTGAAGACAAAACCTTAGTGTGCAAGGACTGCGGTGCGGAGTTCGTATTCACTGCCGGCGAGCAGGAGTTTTACGATGCCAAGGGCTTTGTAAATGAGCCGCAGCGCTGCAAGGCTTGCCGCGATGCACGCAAGAATGCTGCCAGACCCGAAAGGGAAATGTTTACTACGGTTTGCGCTGCTTGCGGCGGCGAAGCCAAGGTTCCTTTCCGTCCCCGTGAGGACAAGCCGGTTTATTGCAGCGAGTGCTTTGCAAAGATGAAGGAGCAGAACGCTTAAAATCCCGGTCGAAAGTTTTTTGTGTGAAGGTTTTGTTTGGCTTAGGCTGGTAGAGTCGAACACCGTACGGTTTCGCCGGTTGTTTTTAGGCGGATTCAGGTTTTGCCGACAGACGGCAGGTCTTGCGGCTTGATTGAGCCTGTATTATACCCGAAAATGAACGGCAGAAACTCTTTGGCCTTAAAATATACATAAACGGTTTCACTTAAAAGCAATCTTGGAATTTAAGCAAAGCGGAGCGGTTGGCGGCTTGAAAATTGCCGTCTTACGCTCCGATTTATTTTGTTTTTTCGTATGCGGACCGCTGTCTCTTCGCTATGAAAAAACGGCGAAAACCTACGGTGTATTGCGAAAAACAGAGGAAACCTGCTTTTTTAACCTCGAGGCCTTTTACAAGCACAAAAGTTTAAAAAAATAAAAAACAACCCTTGACATTTATCCTTACATATGGTATATTAATCGGGCACGAAAACGGACGAGAGTTTTCCGGGTTTGGTATGCTGGTGTAGCTCAGTTGGTAGAGCAGCTGATTTGTAATCAGCAGGTCGGGGGTTCAAGTCCGTCCACCAGCTCCAGTTTTTTGTGTTGAAAGTTTAATATTTTAGATGTGGGAGTGTTCCCGAGTGGCCAAAGGGGGCAGACTGTAAATCTGTTGTCGACGACTTCGGTGGTTCGAATCCACCCGCTCCCACCACGAAAAACCCTCTTTTGTCCGCCTGACAAAAGAGGGTTTTTCAGTGATATCCGTTCCTGTCGGAACGGGTGATATATCTCCGATATGATATCGCACTTTCGTGCGATGATATATGACTGCAGCATATGAAGGAACGGATATTATATCATGCTTGCGCAGCAAGTATATCATACGGCTTTCCGTATATCATATCGCGATAGCGATATATCATTGGAAATCGCTGCTTTTTATGATATAATACGCAGAGAAGAGTGGGTTTTATGTCCGAAAACAAACTGCTTGACCTTTTAGTTGTATTTGCTTTACGGGGAGTTCTATTTATTTTCGGCGGTATCGTTAACACGCCGTTTGATTAGTGGATTCCGTGACATTGAGACACGGAGGTTTTTAAGATGCATTTAAAATCAGATAAAAAATAATGCAAATCAGATAAAACTCTGATGTTGTGCTGCCGGCTGTATTATGCTAAAATTATTGCAGTAAGGGGGAGAATATGCAGCATATTACACTTGGTAAAAGGTATAACGAAGGCAAGGTCGCAAAAATTGAGTGCGTAAAAAACGGCCGTCTTCAAGATATTGATATTAAAGACAAATGCTTTTTGCTGATTATTCTAACCTCCGGCAAGTTGGAGTTTGAGGTAGAAAACGAGAGATTTTGCGCCGTGGCGCCGGCCTTTATCTGCTTTGATGAAACAGCTGATCCCGTGCTTGTTTCAAAGAGGAAAGCGAGATTTTCCTGTATTTATTTTCACCCTGAATTCTTAAATGTTAATATGTCATTTGAGCTTTTGCGGCAAAAGAATTACGGCGATATAGCCTCAACGCACGATATGTTTTTGCTAAGACCGTTTATTGATAAAATCCATATCGTCCCCATAGCCGAAGCGCAGCTTGAAAAAATAATGCAGGCAGCCGAGCTTATGAATGAGGAGCTTGAAAATCAACGGGATTGGTACTGGTCCTGCAGGGGACGGTCTTATTTTATGGAAATAATTATCGCTTTGGAGCGGATGTACGGAATAATCTGCGGTGAGACGAATAACCGAAAAGCCGACAGCTTACCTGTTATAAAAAACGCACAACTGCGCGACGCGGTGCTGTATATTGAAAGCCGTTTTGACGAGGGTATCACCCTGTCTGACATAACAAAAGCCGCCGGGGTAAACCACACAACGCTTACGGCGCTGATGAAAGAGGAACTTGGGCTTACTGCAATAGAGTACCTTATGAAATATCGCATAACCGTTGCCAAAAAACAGCTTGAATTTACAAGCGTACCGATCAAAGACATTGCGAGCATGGTGGGCTTTAAAACCGTGCAGCATTTCAGCCGTGTTTTTAAAGCTCATACCGGCGCCGCCCCGGCCGAGTTTCGGAAAAACGCCGTGCAAAAAAGAAAGGATGATTTGAATGGAAAATAAAATAGCCGAGCTTGAAAAAAGGATTTCGGAGCTTGAGAAAAAGCTTTAAAATATGACGATTTACTCAGATGGGGCAGATATTTCGTTTGAGGATTCCACAATAAACATTCTGCAGATCCTCGGCGACGGAGAAAATATTGCGATTGAAAAAGGGCCGCTTGACAGTGTGGAAATCTCCGGCGACGGAAACGATATAAGCTTTTCCGAGTGCCCGATAGGCACTTGTGTAAACGGAATTGAAGATGACCTCGACGATTTAGAGGACCAAGCGGAGGATTTAGAGGATCAAGCGGAAGAGCTGGAGTCTCGTATAAGCGATATAAAGTGCGCGGCGCTCGACGCGAAAGCCGTTTTAGACGAAGTGCAGGCCCGTTTTGATGAGCTTTCAAAAGAAATTGAGGATTTAAAGTCCGATTTATAATAATAAGTTGTAATAGGTAATATACAATTATAAACCGCCGAAGGCGGATCGGTTTTTACCGGTCGCCCCTCGGCGGTTTTGGTTTTATTTATTATAATTAAAAATTTCGCTTTTGCCGGTTTGCGGCGAAAGGATTTATTACCGGGATTAAAGCTCTATTCTTACCGCTTTGCCGAATGGAGCGAAAAGCTCGCGGGTTTGTCCGTCGGCCGTTTTTAGGGTGATATCATAGCCGTTTTCGGCGTGCTTTACCTTAAGGCTGAAGCAGTCGCCGAATGCGCGGATGTTCTCGAGGTGAGCGTGTCCCAATTTCTTCGGGATCGAAGGACATATATCAAATGAAGAAAATCCGCGCGGAACAATTCCGAAAATTCCTTCGGTAATAACACGGGCGAAAAGAGCGCTTTCGGCCGAGAGGTGCCGCTGGTTGCCCTCCGGATATGCCTCAACGGCATAAGGGACATGATCGCCGAGCAGACGTTTGTTGACGTAATAGAGCAAAAAGTCGTATACGCGGTCGCTGTATCCGGCGTTTAGAATTCCTCTTAATGCATAAAGTGTGGAGCGGTCCCAGAATATCGTGTTGCCCTCCTCGCACACAAGACCGTCCTTTCCGAACAGCCGGTCTGAGAGCAGGGCCCTGACCGTTTCGTCCTTGCGCTCGGTAATGCCCATTGTAAGCGGAATGCATATCCACGAGCGCAACAGTGTGTTTTCCTTATAATAGCGGTAGGTGTTGTAGCCCGATATTTCGGCCCCGAAGAATTTTTCGATGTTTTCGCGAAGAGAATCGGCATGTGCGACGTATTCGTCCGCCTTTTGCTTTATACCGAGTTCGTTTAATATATCCGCTGCCGAGATCAGTCCGGCATATGCAAGGCAAGAGGTGCAAAGATTCGCATTTCCCGATTCGAACCGGCCTTCGAGCTCGTCCGAATCGGAGGCGATTACGCCGTCGCCGTTTATTTTTTTTAGCAGATAGCGAACACACCAGTCGATGGAATAAAGGTATTTTCGGGCTGTTTCCCTGTCCCCGTATGCGAGTAAAAATCGGGTTACTCCGTAAAGGAACATTGCGGCGTCGCCGCGGTCGCCGGCGCCTTCCCAGAGGTCGTGTCCCTCGTCTATAATCGAGGAGGGGATCGGTTGTAAATTTTCGCCCATGAAGGGGATAAACAGATCGAAGGCATTAAGAATCGCCGAGTTTGCCCGGTCGTAGCCGATGAAGGGGAACAGCGGAGCCGCATATTCGACCTGGTCGTTTGTCCATACGGCCGCATAGTAAGCCCCTCCGCCGGGGGAATGAAGGGGGCCGGCGTCGGTGTCGAAAATGCTTTCGGCCGCTCTGAGCTTTGAAAAATTGAACATGCAGTCGAGCTTATCATCCTCGGTTTTTAAAACTGGCGAGTCGGAAAATATTTTATGTACAAAGCTCATTCTTTCGGCTAATTCGCGCTCTCCGTTTAATTCATACGGCTTTTCAAAGGGCAGCCGTGCGCTGAAGATAAGGTCGCTTACAACGCTTTCTCCCGGTATTAGCGTTACATTGTCGAGCTTGCCGCAAAGTACATTTATCGTATATATGCCCTTGGAGCCACGTTCGTAATACTGCTCGTTTATTCCTTCGCTCGAGATGCTTACCGGGGCTTGCGAGCAGTTGGTGACGACTACGTGTTCTATATACGCTCTGGTTTTACAGCAAGGGAAAAACGACCGCTCAAAGGCTACCGTTTTTTCGGCGTTTTTGGAGTGGGCATGCATAATTCCGTCAAAAACAAAGCTTTCGGGATATTCGGTTGCGGCCTTGCCGTTTACCGTGAAAGTCTGCAGCTGATTGTGAAAACATCCGAGGGTGGAATGGGTGTTTTTAGGCAGGGTGCGAAGCTGCGGATATCGCAATTCGCGGGATATGCTTATATGTCCGGTTTCGCCGACGCCGTAGGTGATTATAGCTGAAACCCTGTTGCCCGACATTTCTATCGTGTCGGTGTGGCGGTCATTTTTGCAGTTCCAGATTATTTTGCCTTTTTGTAATGTCCATCTGTTGTCCATGTGGATATAACCTCGTTTCATTGTTTTAATTTGTAAAAAAGATGTGTTTTTGTAAAAAAACGTGTTATAATGGAATAAAACGGCAAATTAAAGCCGTGATATAAAAGGTTTTGGCATTTTTAAATTTTGTTGCCTTTTTTGGGGCAACTTTGGCCGCTTTTCTCCTATTATTAAAGAATTTTTTCTTTGAATACGGGAGAAAAGGAGAATTAAAATGCCGAAAGAAAAAACCTTGCAACCGGTAAGGCCGTATATAAAAAAGCAATGCCGGGGATATGTTATCTGTCCGCACAAAGGACGGATATGCTCGAAAACGGCTCAAAAAGCATACCGAAAATACTGGACGGCAGCCGTTGTTTTAAAAAAGGCCGCTATCGGCGATGGGGAAAGGGTAAAACCTAAAATAGGCGATTGGGTTAAATGGGTTCATGAGATGGGCCCCGGCACTCACTGTGAGACCTGTATATCGCTTAATAATTGCTGGTTTTTGTACGAGAAGGCCCCGGATCACAGGCACGATTTTTGTCATTGTTACCTGGATGTAATACCGTACGATGAGGTAGTTGAAAAAAGCGTTGCCAAAAGTGACTTCAGCAAGTTCGATCCGTATTTTTTTTAATCGGGATGATATGTATCCGCATAAAAAACAAAAGTTGCTGACTGCATGGGGATACAAGATCGAAGATGCGGAATGGATGTGGCATGAGTTTGAAAAACAGGGTCACGAAAAATATATTGCAGGCGACTATGAGCTCGGTAAGTTAGATAAACACGGCCAACGTATAAATATAAGAATAGTAATTCCGCGGAAAAAGGGCAGCGGTATGGTATCTTTTATAAGCGGCTGGATGGTAAAGCCGGGTGGACATATTCAGCTTAATACACCATATGGAGGTAAATAAAATGAAATATCTTGATTTCGTAGAGGTAGCCGCCGAAAGGTCCAAGTATGCAAAAAACGGCGTGCATAAAGGAATGCAAGGGGTTATATGGATGGAGGACTGTATAGACGGTGAATGGGATGTTTATTTTTGTCAGCTTGGCGAAAAAGAAGACATCGGAGACATGGGAATAAAAGAAGAAGATTTAAAGCTGATCCCCATGATGCATGCTGTTATCAATGAACAGATAAAGGCTGAGTTTGAGACCGGATTTTGCGACGGCGGTAAGATCGAGGGAGATAACTGTGTGGAGGTAACCGCCGAAGTCCCCGAATATGTAAAGCACGACGTTCACAGGGGAATGCAAGGACTGATCCTTCCCGAAAGGGCAAAAGAAAAGGGGGATCTTATTGTTCGCTTTCCTCAAAGCGGAGGGGAGGATGACATAGCAAAAATACCGGTCAAAGAAGAGAATTTAATGCATATTCCGGTTATGTATGCTGTTGTTAATAATGTGCTAAAGGAGCACTTCGAATGGAAAAGACAGCATATGGAGGGCGATAAAAAATGAAAATGATGGATTGCGTAAAGGTTATAGCCGAAAAAAACGAATATGCAAGGGATGGGGTACATAAGGGGATGTACGGCTGGATCTGTGATGAAAGAAATATTTCTTCCAGCTGGCTTGTGAATTTTCCTCAATGCGGCGAAAAGGCCGATATCGAAACCCTCTCAATTAAGGAAAAGGATTTAATTCAGGTTCCCGTAATGCACGCCATTGTTAACGAGCAGATAAAGGCCGAGTTTGAAACCGGCTTTTGCGACGGCGGTAAGGTCGAGGGAGATAACTGTGTGGAGGTGATCGCCGAAGTCCCCGAATATGTAGAACACGGCGTTCACAGGGGAATGCAGGGACTGGTCCTTCCCGAAAGGGCAAAAGAAAAGGGCTATCTAATTGTTCGCTTTCCTCAAAGCGGAGATGACGACATAGCGACAATACCGGTCAGGGAAGAGGATTTGATGTACATTCAGGTTATGTATGCTATTGTCAATAATGTGATAAAACACGAGTTTGAATGGGAAGAACAGCATTACGGGGATAAAAAATCCTGACCGTGCAAAAATGCGGTTTTAAATGATTTATACCTGCAGCTGCAAGTTTTACGCCTTTTAGGACGACGTAAAACAAATTAAAAAAATCCCATCGGCGCAAAGCTCCGGTTTTTAAACGGTCGGTTTTTGTGTTGATGGGATTTTTGTTTTGGGTGTTTATTTGTTGCGGTCAGCGCGCAAGATCGAAAATGCGGCGCTTGGCCGTTTCATATTCGTAGTTGCCGTCGATTATACGGATTCCGAGTTCAAAATGCACCTTTTCGCCCGGCTCTATAAATTTCAGCTCGCCGCTTTCGCGCATGGCCGCGCGGCCGAGGACGTTTGCGTTACCGGGTTCAAGTCCTAAAACATAGTCCTTAACGCCGGGCATTTTCCACTCGGTAAAATGGTCGAGGGTGTCGCTCAAAAGCTCAATTACAACGCCGATATTAAGCTTGGGATTAAAGATCATAACGGCGGATTTTCCGTCCTTTTTGTAAAGCACGTGATCGTAGCATTGCTCCGCAAAGCCAGATACCGGCTCGCAAAAGTACATCCAATCTTCAATTCCCTCTTGGGCTCGTGCATCCCTTGCGGAGGTTTTTTCGGCCGGAATGGTTATCTCGGAAAAGGCGTCAAGCAACGGATAACCCATATTCATATGATAAAGCAGCTCGAGCGGCTGGGTTTCTCCGCCGAAATTCGTTACGGTATCGCTGATTCTGATATAGGCGCTCCGGGCGTCCATGGTTATTTTTCTTTTCAGCTCAAGCTTTTCGCCGAAGATTATCGCTTCGCGCATAACGCCGCTTGCCGTAAGGATTGTTTTGCCATCCTCTTCGACAACATCGACGTTCACGCGGTCGGCCGGGGTGTTTCCTATGCGGCCGTGTACAACGGCTTCTTCGCCGAGGTCAACGCACCCGGCTCCGACGTTTTTAAGTCCGCAGGTGGTAAAAAATCCGGCCGTAAAGGATCTTAAAAAGTCCTCACTTTGATAATACTTCGACGAAACCATTCCGGCCGCCGTCATATATCCGAGATTTACCCCCTTGTACTCAAGACGGTAAAGATCCATACAGCGGTCAGCCGCAATTTCGGCGCGAAGTCCGGCAAAGCTTTTAAGCTCGATCATTCTCATTCCGTCGGCCTTTCCGCCGCAAAGGCGATACTGACGCGCGGTGTAGAGCTGTTGCTCGTCTCCGACCTTTTCAAGCATAGTTTTATCCATTTTTATTCCTGCCTTTTATTGGTCTTATTATTTTGTTGCACCGGGCGACGTTTAGCTTTTACGGAAAAAGCTTACGATCGGGCCTGAATTTGTGCCGTGATACTGAAAAAAGTGTAAAACCGGTTTTGTTTTGAGGAATAAACCGTTTTTGGAATGAACTTGTCAGGTTTTCCGTAAGAACGTTTTTTCTTAATACCAAAAGGGCAAAACATCGGAAACATTGTTTTGCCGAGCGGTTTTGCCCTTAATTCAATACTTCCGCTAAAAAACAACACGCACGGTAATTGTCTTATAGGGTGCGGCGTTTACCGTAACGGTCTTGGCGGAGACGGCAAGCTCGCCTATGTTACGCTCGAGAGTATCGGTTCGGTATGCCGATTTTACATCGCGTGCAAAGCTGAGCTTTACGTCCTGTTCGTCGCCCGAAATGCTGTAGAAACGGACTATAAATTCGTCGGCTTTGCCGCTTTCGGGCGTTTTCAATGCCGATACCACAATGTCGCCCGTGGCAGACATAAGGCTTCCTTCGGCCGGCAGGGTTCCCTTGTGGGGACGTACCGAGGCGAAGGGAAGGGGATGAACAAAGTCACAAGCGGCTTTGAATATGGTGCCGGTATCACAGGGGACAACGGCTATACCGACGCGGTTTTTATGCATTCCGTATTCGGGATAGGTGTCGGGTGAGCTCGTTGCTCTGAGAATGGTGGTGGAAAGGGTGTCATCCATTCCTCTGAAGGCCACCTGACGGTCGTTTATAAGGGCGACACCGCATGATTTATCCTCGCCTACGGCATAGGCAAAGCTGTGACCGGGAACGTCATGCAAAAACTCGCCGCGCGTGATGGTTCCCATCGGAATATCATAAAGGTATTCATCACACCTGTAAGCAAGGGGAACCTTAAAGCGCATGGTGGGTATGGTATCGCCCTGATGTCCGTCCTCGTGCCAGTCGGTGGTTACGTCGTAGCTTAATACATTGGAATTTTTGTAAAGCGCCGCCACTACCGTTAGCTTTGTGTTTTTAAATTCAAGATTATATTCAATGGTTTGACGTAAATCGTTTTTGTCTGTACGATCGGCGACAAAGACTCGTGCCTGCTCGTTCATGTTTATTTTTTCGACGGCCGGACCCTCGCTCCATGCATTGGGCATGTGAATGCGGCCGCTTTCTACGTAGTACTCAAAATAGCCGGCCTTTTCGCGAATGAGCTCATGTCCGGTCGATTTATCAATAAGGGACACGAGGCACATGTCGTCGTCGAAGCATGCCTTTATTTTTTCGTTTTCGAGGGTGTTACGGTAAAAATACTCGCGCCTGGCGTTAAGCGACGGAACCTCCTGCTTTATAAAGGGCAGACTGTCGCGCTGTTTTTCCTTTATTACAACCGTGGTAAAGCCGAACTGAGGAACCTTTACAAAAAGATCTATTTTAATAAAGCTGTGTCCCCAGTAATCGGACTGTCCTCCCGTTACAAAGGGTATGTCGTTGCCGTTTATGTCGGTTACACATATGCGGGAGATGTCGCCGGTGTAGTCCCATACGGTAACGGTCGTTACTTCCTCGCGGATATAATTGGTAGGGTTGAAAATGTGCAGAATCCTTGTTTTGCCGCTGCCATATTCGGCTGCCGTGTGCAAAACGCGGTTTGCGATTTCGCTTTCAAAGCCTACGCCGCCGCCCTGAGAGATGGTAAAGCAGTCGTCGTCTCCGATAATATCAGAGGAATCTATTGCCTGGGCGAGGGAGAGCATGCCCTTTGTGAGGCCGGCGTTTATATAGCTTAAGGCATTCTGGTAATTGCCCATTGCGTGCTCGCGCGAATCCCTTACGCATGAGCCGGGCAGTATGTCGTGGAACTGGTTAAACAATACCTTTTCCCATGCCTTGCGGTAGTTTTCGCCGTACGGCCTGCCGTTTGAATAGGCGCACGAAAGAGCGGTCATGGCCTCGGCCTCGAAAAGACGGTCCTCGCATATGCGGTTGCCGCCCTTTATGCTTGATTGCGAGGAGTAACAGCCGGTGAATATAAAGTTGCGCTCACGGTCAACAACCTCAAGCGAATCCTTGTATTGCTCAAGCTCGGCGAAGAATTTGTGATATGTGCTGAAAACGATTTTCGGGGCAATGGGCCACTCGCGCATTTTCAGGATTTTTTCTATATCACGTCTTGAGGGGCCGCCGCCGTGGTCGCCGACGCCGTATACAAGAATCCCGGTTTTAATGCCGCATTTTTCCCTCATGACCGGTAAAAACTCGAAAATATTGTCGTCGACAACGGCGTTATAGAAAAACGGATCCTGATAGCAAAGTATCTCGGCGCCCGACGGAGCCTTATAGCGGTAGGCATAGGCCATCTCGTCGCCGCGGCAGTGATAATAATACTTTACGCCGCCCTCGTTTAAAATTTCGGGAACAAACGCGCTGTGGCCGAAGGTATCGGGTTCAAAGTCAAGACGGAGGCTGTCGCCGTCAAGCCCGAAGCGCTCCTTCATGTATTCCTTGGTGTATAAATGGTGACGGGAAAGGCTTTCTCCCGAGGGTATATTTTTGTCGGCTTCGGTCCAGGTCGAGGCGGTAATCTCCCAGCGTCCCTCGGCTACCCGTTTTTTAAGCTCCTCAAAAAGCTCAGGGTCAAGCTCCTCACACATCGCATAGGTCGATGCCTGAGACTGCGAGTAGGTGAAATCGGGATATTCCCTCATGAACCGTAAAACGGTTCTGAAGGTATCAAGAGTAACATTCGATGTTTCCTGGAATCCCCACATCCAGTTCATGTCAATGTGTGCATGGGAAACGCAATGAAGGGTGTAGGATTTTGCTTCATCCGCTATCGGGGCGAGCTTTTCCTCGGCGCTGTGGGTCAGCTCCTCGGTTATATAATTGCTTTTTTCAAGAGCCGATATAATAAAGTCGGCAGCCTCGTTTACAACACGGTCGAATTTACCGTCAAGCTCTTTTGATATGCGCGACGCAAAGCGCATTTCGCTTTTGAGCCTGCCGCAGCATGACGGAGCCGAGCTTATGCGCTCGATTTTTTCATAAATGTTCATTGATTGTCACTCCTTAAAATGGATATGGATTTGTATGTTGCCGTAAATTTGGAAAACTTCACCGCACCGTTTTGTGTTTATCTGATTTCAAAGGGTGTTGCCGGGCGTTTTTTTGAGTGTTTCCGGTACGGTCGCAAAAAATCAAGGTGCCGGAATTTCGGTATCCCGACACCTTGTAGTATAACCGCTGATGTAAAAAATGCAACTGTTTTTTATTGTTTTTTAGTTTATTTTTTTAAATAGCGACGAAAATGCAAGCGACACATCGTCATAGGATGCTTTAAGCCTTGCTCTGTAAAACACCGTATCAAGTCCGTCAAAGCCTATCGGCTTCATGTTTATGGTTTCTCCCGTGCTGCCGGCGCCGATTTTTACTTCGTCAAAGCTGCTGAAGGTAATGCGGCCGTTTCTGAAGAAATCGCCGAGCGCCATGCTTTCGGCCGGGTTTACGACATTCAAAAGGGCCCATGGGATCCTTACTTCGATTTTTTTGCCGGTGCAGTAAAAATCCGCCGTGCTGTCGTAATCCGAAAGGTTGGGGTTGTTTATTCCGAAGCGGAGAAAACCTGCCTCTATGCTTTGCCCTTTGTCGCCGTTTACACTACAAAGTATGTTGCCGTATTTTCCGGTGTTCTTTTGGGCAAGCGAGGAGTCGAACTCGACGGCTTTGTCTCTGACACTCCGTTTCCAGTAATAAACGTCGTTGTAAATATCGGTTTTAATGCGCGTGTTTCCTTTGCCGTTTATAACAAGAAGAAAATCCGCGTTGTCCGAGAAGGTAAGTGAATTTTCACTTTCGCTTTTTGATCCGCGGCCGAATATCGATATCGGAACAAACAGGGTATCGTTTTCAAAGTCGAAATCCCGTTTTACATTGATGTAAATATGAAGATAGGCTGCGTCGTATTTTGCGTAGACCTCCTGCGTTTCGTCGGAAATGATCGGAGAGGCCCCCATCCATTCGATGGTATTTCCGTCGGAATAGCCCGACGCGGCATCAAAGCCCATAATTCCGGTAAACTGGTTAAAGGAGGAAGAATCAGGAGTTATGTCGTCGTCGGCGCTGATATATCCGAAGGAATCATAGCTTTCGGCCGTCCAGTCGTCCTGCCATGACATTATGACCGAGCCGGCGCACGATTCCTTTGCTATGCTTTTAATCATTTCGGCAAGCAGCTTGCCCTGCTCGTCTTCCGAAAGACCGGCAAATCGCTGTTCGGATTCGTTTTCGGCGCACCTTACGCGCGAGGTCGATGCTCCGGTCTCGGCGACGATTACCGGAACCGAATATTTTGATTTAAGGGCCGATATGTAGGCGCGGTAACGGTCGGGTTTCTCGGTTGAGGGGTTTACATATTCGCCGTATTCCGCCTTGCCGTATGCGGATGAGTCATCCTGTACAAAGACCGACGCCGCAGCAAAAATTCCGGCAACAAATTCCTCGCCGGGTTTTATGTTTTCGGAAGAAAAGCCTGTCTCAGCGCCCATAAGTGTGTCGGTTTCGGGTCTGTTCAAAAATGCAACGGGTGTCTGACGGGAATAGGTATCCCGTTCGCTCAAAGCGAGATATTCGCCCGATTTTGCAAGGGCCGTTTCAAAGATCGACGCCCCGTCTCCGGTTGCAAAAAAGCTTCCGCTATAGCTTTTGTCGGATTTTGACGAGTTTATACGGGAAATAATTTCGGGGGTGAAATCCGCCGAGAATATAAATCCGGCAACATACGACGAAACATCGCCAGAGCGTGTTTTATTGTTTGACGACTGCTTTTCGTTTGCGTTGCCGTGGACGGCGCTGAGCACCTCGTCGGTTTTTGTTTTGAAGGCGTCGTAAAGGCTTGAAGCCGTATCATATTTTTCGGGACTGTTAATATGTATGTCGTGTAAAAGATAAAGCGGCTGCTTTGCGTTTTCAGCGTTGTAGTTGTAAAGAGCCTCATAAAAGGCCTGATTCATGACCGATTTTACCCTTATCGTATTGGCGTTCATATCGCTTATCTTTTTAAACCAGTCCATGTAGGTGGCATAGGTGATATTCTGCCCCGTGCGGCCGGACGACGGCTCGAACGAGCAGATAACAACCCCCTTTATGTAGCTGAATTTCCATTCGTCCTTTTCGAGACGGTACATGCCGCCCTCGGCGGCGACGAAATTCACCGTTTTGCTGCCGGTGTTCGGGGCTGCTATGGTATTTTGATGCTCGGGATATCCGTCGATTACGGTCGGGGCCTCGGGAGCGGATGAGACGGTAGAGTCGGCGTCCGACGAGGTTGTGTTTTCACTGCCGTTATCGCATGAGACAAGTGCAAATATTACGGCTGCTGACAGCGCTGCCGAAAGAACTCTGCAAAAAATTTTTTTAAACATTCCGAATTTTACCTCCGGGATTCAAAGAATCCGCCGGCGTTTTCGCTTTTACGCCGACGGCTTTGTTTTTTAGGGGACCTTACGCCGAAAAACGGCGGAATTGAATTTAAAACGTTTTAATCTTACCGGACCGCGCAACCGCACCGCTAAATTAGAGGCGGTCCTGCCGCTTTGCGGTCATAATCGGCGGTGCAGCTGGCCTTTATAGGCTTCAATCAGCGGCCCGATCCGCCTTTAAATCAGCGGTCGGTTGTGTCATCATAGACGTTTTTGTAATCGTCCTTTTCTTTTTGTTCCTTTTGCTTTTTTCCCTTGAGCACCGAGATTACGCATATTACAACGGCCGCAACAAACAGTATTCCGATCAGAACGTAAAGCATCCAGCTTTCGAATTTGAAGCCGCTGCCGGCGGTTGACGAATCGGCGGTGGAGGCGACCTCGGTTCCGGAGGTGGCCTCGGCGGCGGATTTTATGGCCGACTGTTCGGCGGCATATGAGCTTTCGGCAGCGCTCTTGGTATCATCGTTTGCAACGGTTCCCAGGGGATTTCCCGATTTGTCGGTCATGTTCCCCTCATCGTCTATCGAGCCGATTACCTCGTTGTTGTTGTCGACAACGGTGCTGTTGACACCGACCCGGCCGGCGATGTTTATTTTCCCGTCCTTTACCGAGACGCTGACCGCTTTCTGATTGGCGTTTACGGCACCGGTTACAGCGATTCGTATATTCAGCGAGCCGGTAGCATCATGCAAAACCTCAAAACGTAATTTCATAAGCACCTTTTCGCCAGTTACGCCGTCGGCATTTATCATGGCGGCCTTTACGGTGCCGGCTTCGGCGCTGTGGGCCTGGATCAGGCAGTTTTCGAAGTCTCCGCTTATATCCGATATGTAGGAAAGTGCCGAGGAATCGTAGTCTACGGTGATGTCGATTGCGGCGACGTTTTCTCCGGCGTTTAGCATAAGCGGAAAATCGACCATCGCCCCGGCATAGCCGTTTACGTTTCCTCCCGAAAGCTCAGCCTTACCGGCGGCCGATACGGCGGTAAACATCAAAAGACTGAGTATAAGGACGGCCGAAAAAACAGCGATAATTTTCTTTTTCATTTTATTCTCCTTGAATTTCGGGATTTTATTTTAGATTTTTATTTTAAATGTCTTTGTTCCGAAAGGTAATAATTAAGGCGGCAGCCTTGTGATTGGCTCGTTTTTTTCGTCGGAAACCGAATTGAGGCGAACCGATTTATTCTATAGTGACCGAGCCGGGCTTCAATGTCGGGGTTATACGGTTTGTCACCACCGATTCGCAGCAGGTTGTAACCTCGGTTGTTATAGCGCTTTTTTGCCCCGATTTACCTATGGCCTTGAAGGTTACGGTAAACATTTCGCCCTCGCCCTCGGGAGGATAAAGGGTAATTACCGACAGCTTGACCTTTCCGTCGCTGCCGTTTGCGGCGACAATGCCGTCGGAATAAAGCGAGCCGGCGCTTGCCGACACGTATTCGAGACATTCGCTGTCATAGGTTATTACTATATCCATGGCCGCTATTTTGCAGTTGCGGCTTACCGTAAAGGGGACGACGACGTTTTTGCCCTCGGTCGCTTTTACCTCTCCGGCCGAAATTACGGGTTGGCCGTCCGTCGGCGAATTTTCGTCCGTTTTGGCCGAAACCGAGGTGTCGGCAGGTACATCGGAGGAATCCTTCGCTACCTTTTCGGTGCATCCGGCAAACAAAATCGCCGCCGTAACGCACAGGATAATAGCCGTTAATCTTTTAATCTTTTTCATCTTGTATTCGCCGCCTTTTTAAAAACTGATTAAGGTGTTGCGAGTTTTGATCATTTTACGGAAAATGACGCGAAGGGTGATAAAATATAAAACCTGTCAAATTTACCGAAGATTTTAACGAATGTAAATTTTTATTCCGTTCCGGTTAAGGCTGTGTACCGATATTTAAAAAATACACAGACACCGTTTTCAATTATATTTTATCGATGAGGTAAAGTCAATAACCGTAAAGAAAAAAGCGCCGGCTTCTTGAATGATGGCCAAAGGTATGATAAACTTAAAGTCGAGAAAAATATATATGTTGATGGCAACAAAACGCAAAAACCGGAGAGGATATACCGTGAGCGTTTCGTCTGTAACGTATTTTTACAAAGGGGAAGGCCATATGAAGCTGCTTGTTCTTGACGGGAACAGTATTTTAAACCGTGCTTTTTACGGAATCCGTCTGCTTTCAAACAAAAACGGGGTTTTTACAAATGCCGTTTACGGATTTATGAATATTCTTATAAAGCTTAAGGAGTCGGAGCATCCCGACGTGATAGCGGCCGCTTTTGACCTTAAGGCACCGACCTTTCGTCACGAAATGTACGACGGATATAAGGCCGGGCGAAAGCCCATGCCGCCCGAGCTTTTTGTCCAGCTGCCTATAATAAAAAAGGTGCTCGGTCTTTGCGGCGTGGTCGTGCTTGAAAAAGAGGGGTACGAGGCCGACGATATTCTCGGAACACTTTCCCTAAGTGCTAAGGAAAAGGGCTGGGACTGTGTTATATCGACCGGTGACCGCGATTCGCTGCAGCTGGTCGATGAAAAAACAAGGGTTCTGCTCGCTTCTACCAAGGCCGGATCTCCGGAGCTTAAGGATTATACCGTCGACAGAATAAAGGAAGAATACGGCGTTGAGCCGAGGGCCCTTATTGACATAAAGGCACTCGCCGGAGATTCGTCGGACAATATCCCCGGAGTGGCCGGTGTCGGTCCGAAAACCGCCGGGGCGCTTATCGGGCAGTTCGGCTCGCTCGACGGCGTTTACGAGAATATAGACAGTCCCGACATTCGCGAGACTCTCAGGGCAAAGCTTATAAAAGATAAGGATAACGCCTATCTTTCGCTTAAACTGGGCGAAATATGCCGTAATGTCCCGATACAAAGCGACCCCCATCAGCTTTGCCGGTCGGCGGTATATGATCCGGGTCGTCTTGTCGGGGAATTATCCCGTCTTGAGCTTTTTAAGATTATCGAGCGATTGGGGCTTAAAAACACCGCGCCGGTATTTGATGATATCGGCGAACAGACACAGGAGGACAGCGCACCCGAATCGGAAATCGCAAAAATAACGAGGATTACGCCCGATGAGATATCGGCAGTCGGCGAGAAGACCGGCGGACTGCTGTTTTTATCCTCCTTTAAAACAGAGGACGGCGTGCGTTTTGCCGCCGCCTCAGGGGACAAAGGCTTTTTATTTTCTTCGGATGAGACCGAGCTTTTAAAGGCGTTGTCGGATTCCGATATGTGCGCCGTATCGTGCGACATGAAGGCGATGTACAGGGCTTCTTTACAGCAAAAAAGCGGCGATTTTGACCTTTCGCTGGCGGCCTACCTGCTTAATTCGTCGGCCGCATCATATGAGCTCGAACGTCTTATGACCGAGTATTCCTGCCCGGCAGGCGTTATCGGCGATGGAGATTTTTCCGAATTTGACGAGGAGGAAAAACGGGCCGTATGCGAGGCATCGGCGATACAGCGGCTTTATAAAAAGCTGTCGTCAGAGCTCGAAAAAACCGGACAGTATGATCTGTTTTACAATATCGAAATGCCACTTTGCAATGTTCTTGCCGATATGGAAAGGACAGGATTTTCGGTCGATAAGGAAGCGCTGCTTGTCTTCGGAGAGACCCTAAAGGTGCAAATAGAGGAGCTTTGCGAGAAAATATACGGGCTTGTCGGGTACGAATTTAATCTCAATTCGCCCAAGCAGCTCGGCAAGGCACTTTTTGAGGATTTAATGCTAACTCCGAAGAAAAAGACCAAAAGCGGATACTCTACCTCGGCCGAGGTGCTTGAGGAATTAAAATACGAGCATCCGGCGGTTGAGCTGCTGCTTGAATACCGCCAGCTTTCAAAGCTCAAGTCGACCTATGTCGATTCGATGGCGGCTTTTATAGACGAAAACGGCCGCATACATTCGACCTTTAATCAGACCGAGACCCGTACCGGAAGAATAAGTTCGGCCGAGCCGAATTTGCAGAATATCCCCGTAAGAAAGGCGGTCGGCCGCGAGCTTCGCCGGTTTTTTAAAGCCAAAGAGGGATGCGTTTTGTGCGATGCCGACTATTCGCAGATCGAGCTTCGGGTGCTCGCCCACATGGCCGACGATAAAACAATGATCGATACGTTTTTGTCGGGCGGAGACATACACACCGCAACGGCCGCTCAGGTCTTCGGCATGCCGCGCGAGGCGGTTACTCCCCTTATGCGCTCGCGTGCAAAGGCGGTGAATTTCGGCATTGTATACGGTATAGGGGCATATTCGCTGTCGCGCGATCTGTCCATTTCCTTTAAAGAGGCGAAGCAGTATATAGACGGTTATATGGCCACCTACAAAGGCGTTGCGGATTATATGGAAAGGGTTGTACAACAGGCCAAGGAGGACGGATTTGCCACTACCTGCTTCGGCAGACGGCGCTATTTGCCCGAGCTTTCGGCAAAAAACGCCGCTTTGCGTTCCTTCGGAGAGAGGGTTGCCCGGAACATGCCGGTTCAGGGAACGGCGGCCGATATAATAAAAATAGCCATGATAAACGTTTACAGGGCTTTGAAAAAAGAAAACATGAAATCCAAGCTGATTTTGCAGGTCCACGACGAGCTTATAATCGAGGCCGTTGAGGAGGAAAAGGAAAAGGCGGCGGAGATTTTGCGGCGAGAAATGGAAAACGCCGCGAAATTGCGCGTTCCCCTTACCGTCGATATAGGCATGGGGGACACATGGTACGACGCTAAGGGTTAGGATGTTTACCTCCTTTAAAAAGCGAAGTTAATCATGATTTTGGATAATTAAAAATAAATAACACAAAAAGGCGAAAAATATGAGTGATAAAGAAAGAAAAATAAAAGCGGCGGTTTTTGACCTTGACGGTACGTTGTGCGACACCCTTTGCGATCTTGCGGACGCGGTGAATACGGCGCTGAGTGAGCATGGCTTCGAAGAAAGGAGCCTTCACGAAATACAGTATGCCGTCGGCAACGGCTCGGTAAAGCTTATCGAGCGTTCGCTGCCTGAGGACAGCCGCGATCCCGAAACGATCGAAAAAATCCACAAACGTTACATAGAGCTTTACGGTAAAAATTATCTTGTAAAGACTTCGGCCTATGATGGGCTGCCCGACGTCGTGACGAAGCTTAAAAAGGCCGGCATAAGGCTTGCGGTGGTGACCAATAAGCCGGATTATCGGGCAAGGGAGATTGTCGAGCGTTTTTATCCTGATACCTTTGATATAATAAGCGGAGTCAGCGAAGGTGTAAAACCCAAGCCGGACCCGTCGCTCACTCTTAGCATATTGCAAAGGTTAAACACCGATCCGAAGGATGCGTTTTTCGTCGGCGATTCGGATGTCGATATTAAAACCGCGAAAAACGCCGGCATGCCCTGCATAAGCGTGCTTTGGGGATTCAGGAGCGAAAACGAGCTTATCTCTTCGGGCGGCGAGCGTTTTGCAAAAACGCCCGAAGATCTTTTGAAATTTATAATGCCGTAAATAATGACGGATGAAAAATCAGTCTTTGTCATATGTGGTGACGGTTTTTAAAAAGATCGCAGCGGCAGATTCGCGCCGTCCGGTTTTGTCCGGGAGCGACGGGACTGATAAGCAGTTAGAAAAGGAGCCGGTTTTATGATATATACAGTGACGCTGAATCCTGCTATAGATTACGTAATGCATACGGGCGAGCTTTGCCCGGGAGGGATTACGCGCTCGGAGTATGAGGAGTATTTTATAGGGGGCAAGGGTATAAACGTTTCGGTTATGCTTAAAACCCTCGGTGCCGATTCTACGGCGCTCGGCTTTGTCGCCGGATTTACGGGACGGCTTATATGCGATTATTTGAAGGAAATCGGAATAAAAGAAGATTTTATCCGTCTTTTGTCGGGTTTTACAAGAATAAACGTAAAGCTTAAAAGCTCGCTTGAGAGCGAAATAAACGGCGCCGGACCGACCGTTTCGCAAGATGATACAAAGAATATATCCGAAAAGCTTATCGGCGCTTTAAAGGAGGACTGGATCGTCATTTCGGGCAGTGCTCCGAAAAACTCGCCCGACGATATTTTTGAGCAGACGGTTTGTGCGGCGAGCCGCACGCCGGCAAAAACGGTCGTCGATTGCTCGGGCGATAAGCTTATTCCGCTTTTAAAATACCGTCCGTTTTTGATAAAGCCGAACCATCATGAGCTTTCTCAGGCGGTCGGCGAGGATGTAACCGATCATCGCTCGGCGGCAGCGGCGGCGGAAAAGCTGCGTTCGCTCGGAGCGCAAAACGTGCTTGTTTCCATGGCCGGGGACGGCGCGGTGCTCGTGTGCGACGAGGGCGCCTTTTCGGTGAAGGCACCAAAGGGTGAGCTTAAGAATTCGGTCGGAGCCGGCGATTCAATGGTCGCCGGATTTATAGCCGGATATATAGGTACGGGAAATTTTGAGAGCGCTTTAAGGCTTGCGTGTGCGGCCGGCAGCGCTACGGCTTTTTCTCCCGGTCTTGCCGAAAAAAGCCTTATCGACCGGCTTATAAAGGAGCTTTGAGATAATACAAATGTAATAAGGAATACAAACGGTACATATTGTATTAAAGGCAGGATCGGCGTTATGTCTGCCAAATTGCTTTTATCCGACAATAAAGGGTAAGATGAAATAATAACAGCGAAAATAAAAATAAAACCCCCGGGTTAAACCCTCGGCAAGGCTTTAAAAAGCAAATTGCCGGGATTAAACCCGGGGTTTTTATATATTTGAAACAAAGAGATTGAACTAAAGAATTATCGGCAGCGTTGAGTGCCGGAAAAACAACGGATTAAAAGAAAATTTAATATATGTCCGGACGGATTCACCGTTTTTCTGTGTGCTTGTCCGAAGCTCATGTTTTACCCGTTCGCAACGGCGTTTTATTAATTTCTTTATATACGGTTTTTCTTCAGGCGGGCTACCATTACGGTTATGTCGTCCGGATGGGAGGTGCCGGCTCTTCTTCGTGCGTAGTCGGCAATGTGAGAGGCAAGCTCGCCTGCCGTCATATCGCCGCATATTTCGGCTTCGGCGCCTATCCAGTCCACGCCGTCGGCAAGCGCTCCGTCCGAAAACATTATTACCGTGTCGCCATCCGACAGGGTGACGGTGCTTTTATCGAAGCTGACTCCCTTTAATATTCCCGGGGGCAGAGAGGCTCCCTCGCACAGTATCGGTCGTTCGTTTTTGAGAATGACCGACGCCGGAGCGCCGGCTTTGTAAAATTCCGTCGTGCCGTCGAACAGATCGACAACCCCTATATCCACCGTTGCAAGGGATTCGTCGCCCGATTTAAAAAGCATGGCCGAGTTTACTATTCCGAGCGCGCAATCAAAACCAAATCCCGCCTTTATAAGCCGGGACATAAGCCCGGCGGCCATAGCGCCGTCCACGGCGGCGCGCGAGCCCGAGCCCATGCCGTCGCTTATTAGCATAACGGCTCGTCCCTTGCCGTCGAAAAACTGCTCGCCGGCGTCTCCGCAAAGCCGTTCTCCCTCGCATGTTATCTGAGCCATGCCCATGTCGACGGTATATACCGCCTTTTCGGTGAGCGTCAGCAGGGTTTTGCCCTGAGCGGCGGTAATGCACGGCAGGTCGAAATCCCTTTTGCATACCGTTGAGAGCTCGCGCATGAGTATCGAGCGGTTAATACGTTCATTCGGCGAGGGCAGACATATTTCGGCCGTCATTCTGCCGAACCGGTCGCATCGGCACGAAACATCGTCGGCCGTAATACGGATAGCAGCAAGGGCCGAGGTGATTCTTTGGGCAGTGTCGGCATCGTAGGTTTCGAAATCCTCAAATTCGAAGGCCAACCCCTCGAGCATTGAGGATATTCCGGAGAATTGCTCCGATACCACTCCTCTTATTTCGGAAACCCGGTTGTCGGCCGATCTCCTCGATTTGTATTCGCCGTAAAATCGGCTTAACGAAAGGGCGAGCTTGTCCGGATGGGAGCAGCGCTTTTTAAAGCTTTCGCTGAAATCATCTAATGTTATTCTTAGTCCCTTGCCGAGCAGCTCGGTCGCCCTTACAAGCTCATTAAGGGTTGTCCGCCGGTTGGTTTCCCAACAGTAAATGCACAGCGAGCAGTGGCTGCATACGGCGTGCTCGGTACGTCTGAACACGTCCTCCAATTTCGGCGAGCTGACCTTTTTCAGTTTTTCGGCCACCTTGTCTATGGTTTTTGAAACGTCGCACAGCGCAAACGAGGCGAATTTCAGCCGCATTACAAGGTTTGAACGGAGCAAATTGTCGGTTTTTTGCACCTTTGTGCTGAAAATAAAGGCAAGCGAGTCCGAAAATCGTGCCGGCATGGCGACAAAAAGCACCGAGGCCGCCATCACTTCATATAAAACGGGTATCAGGGTCGGCTCGTCGGCGGATTTCAGGGCGATGATTCCGTTGGTAAGAATAAAGGCGGCCGCCGTGCCGATTTTACCGACCGGAGAGAAAACTCCGGCCATGAGTCCGGCGAGTGCGAATCCGGCCGCCGCATAAAGATATTCGGAACCGCAAAGCGCCATAACAAGGCTCGCCGCGCACCCGGCGATGGCTCCGGCAGGCTCATGGCCTTTATATGCGGCCGATAGCAGGGCGATTATCATAATTACCCTCGCCGGAGATACCGATGCGATGGTAAGGGGAGAAAGTGCTACCGCAAGAGCCGAAAGGCTGAGCACGGCGCATGCAAGCTCCTGAGGATCGAGCGCGCGCTTTTTTTGTATTTGAAACAGGGCGAAGAATCTTGTGAAAAAGTAGGCCGCCGTGCCGGAAAGCAAAGCCTCGCCCACCCGCAACAGCAGCACAAAGGGAGAAAACGAGGTTGCGGACAGAACTACTGTCCAGCACACCGCCATTGACCCGAAGGAAAGCAGGAATTCCGGAATACCGGGAGAAAAGCGTTTAAAAAATCCGGCGCAAAGCCATTTTACAAGTGCTGCAACCACGACCGCCGCCATAACGCTTAAATTACCTCCGGACGAAATTTCGGTAAAGCAGCCGAGGACGGCACCGAAGGTCGCGGCCAGGGTGTATTTTTCGCCGGCAGCGGCTGTAAGTGCTGCCGGAAAGGGCGTGAATTCGCCGAACACCGTGCATTTTGCAAATAAAAAACCGCTTATCGCAAAGGCCGCTTGCTTTATTGCGGCCGCGCCGGCGGCCTCGACCTTGTCTCTTGCAAGCATGGAAATACGCCTGTTTTGTGTGCTCATTTGCCATTCCTTCCTTTCGGTTGTCCTATTTGTTTTTACCGGACGAGAAAACCGCCGGAAATTTAAGTGTTGCTTAAAAAATGCGCTTTTTATCGGCAGCGCTTACAAAAAGCCGCCGGTATATTTCTGTTAAAAAGGTGTTTAGGAGTTTTTTAAGCATTAAAATACCTTCCGAAAATGCCAGGCGGCCTGCAGCCTCGGTTTTGCCGCCGCTTTCGTAATTGATTACGGATCGCGCCGCCTCACACGGCGAGAACAAAGGACCGATTATTCCGATTGCGCGCATAAAAAATTACGAATGGCAGAAAATAAAATATAAAAGCGCAAACCGCGTACCCTTTAAATCCTTTGTTTGCCCGTTCGGATATATAAAAGCCTGTCCGCTTAATCGGCATTTGCAATATGTTAAGCGGTTTTCACTTTATAAAAGTATAATTAACACCGGGCAAATATACTGTCGTACGTTATGTGGCGGAAAAACGGATTTTAAAACATATTTGGTAAAATATTACATTTTTAAACTGAATACAAAGCTGCCGCACTGAAAACAATATTGATATATGTAGAATAAAAGTGTTAACCGGACAAAGTACGGTATAAGACGTAAAACCTTCTTGATTTAATAAGGATTTTGATATAAGGAGAAAAAATATGCAGTATTTTTACGCTTTTTTGATCGGCGGCGCGCTGTGTGTAATAGGCCAGCTGCTTATTGATTTTACAAAGCTTACCCCGGCAAGAATTCTTGTAAGCTACGTGGTAAGCGGCGTTTTTTTAACCGCTGTAGGGGCGTATGAGCCGCTTGTGAAATTCGCCGGTGCCGGCGCCACCGTGCCGCTTACGGGGTTCGGTTATGCGCTCGCTAAGGGAGTGGAGCAGGCCGTTTCTCAAAAGGGATTTACAGGGGCGCTAAGCGGCGGACTTACCGCTACCTCGGCCGGCATTGCCGCCGCGGTATTCTTCGGAGTTATAGCGGCCGTCTTCTTCAGGCCCGGAGCTAAAAAGTGAGGGGAAGAAAAGTAAAGCGGGGTTAAAAGTTAAAAAGGCAGTTCGCATATCGGCGATAAAGCGGCGACGGGGCAATTGGTTTAATAATTATGTAAAATTTGAATTTCAAGCGAAAAACCACGGACAAGGGCGGACCTAAGATAAGGATAAACCGCCCTGTGAAAAGTCTTTTGCCATGTGATGGCGCCGAAAATACCCGGAATATATCTTCATTATTCCGGCACTTTTGCTTTGCCATAAGACCAAAATCCTTTTTTACAGGGTGCATGGCAGTTTTGAGCGTGATATTTTTCGTTCAGGCAAAATAACAAAATCTCGGCAATACTTTGTGTATTACCGGGATTTTTTGTGAAGTATGGGCGGAAAAGATCCGCTTTAAACCGACTTGTCTTTATCTTAAGTCCGCCTACGACCGTAAGCCTTACGATATTCTCCGTGGTTTAATTCTGTTATGTGATATGTGTTTGTTTTTTTTGGCAAGGGAGTCATGATGCAGCGCAAACGGGAAAAACCGGCCGTTTTGGAAAACGTATTTTTGCAGCAAGCATTTAGTAAACCTTCGGCAACCGTTCGGGGAGGCCGGAAAACGATGAAGCGTCAGGACGGCTTTCCTGTACTATATAACACACGGTTTTTGCAAAAAATCAGAAAATATTGTTTTTTATGTTGACAAACCGGGCTAAAACACTTATAATATGCGGGTACTTAATTTTTAGGGGCATAGCTCAGGTGGTAGAGCAGCGGTCTCCAAAACCGCGTGCCGAGGGTTCGAATCCTTCTGCCCCTGCCACCGGAAAAGCCTTGAAACCGCTGGGTTTCAGGGCTTTTTCTTTGTTTTTTCGAGAGCGGCGTACGGTCTGTTTTGCCGCATTGGAGGACGTAAAAGCAGGGTCGATTTCCCATTCGGCGGCATACGCTTAAAACGATTTCGTCTGCTGCATCATCAGTACACCATCAAAATTTTAGCTCAGGTTGGGTTCCAGCCGGAGCTTTCTTTGTTTTCTGCTTATATCTCAAATCCTTCGGTGATCCCGTTCAGTCTTGCCGTATCTTTTTTCACATAGTACAACTCCGTTATCTGCGAAGTTGAGTGCCCGAGCAGATCAGCCGCCTGCCGGGGCGACAATTTCTCTTTTCATACTTTTCGGGTAAAATAGTAAAAAATGCTCGGAGGTAAATCGGGATGAAGGGAAGAACCGTCACGGCAAAAGCGATCAACAAATTTAGGAAACACCTTATCTTAGAGGAAAGGAGCAAGACAACTGTTGAGAAGTATATCCGTGACGTAAAGGCGTTTGCAGTGTATGCGCAAGGCGGTGCGATCACGAAAGAGACCGTGATCGCATACAAAAAGCACCTGCAGGAAACCTACGCCGTGCGGAGCGTTAATTCCATGCTTGCAAGCATCAACAGCTTATTCGCATTTTTAGATTGGCACGATCTGCAGGTGAAATCGCTGAAACTGCAACAACAGGTGTTCTGCCCCGAGGAGAAAGAACTGACACGGGCGGAATACACACGGCTTTGCCGAACGGCCGAGCGTAAGCACAATGAGCGGCTCAACCTGATTTTGCAAACCATCTGCGGCACAGGTATTCGGGTCAGCGAGCTGCAATATATCACGGTTGAGGCGGTAAAACACGGCGAGGCGGCGGTGAACTGCAAGGCGAAAACACGGTCGGTTTTCATCGTAAAAGAGCTGAAACATAAATTGCTCCGCTATGCAGCGAAGCAAGGAATCAAAAGCGGTATGATTTTTGTGACTCGCACAGGCAAGCCCGTCAGCCGCACCAACATCTGGCGGGAAATGAAAGCCTTGTGCATTGAAGCAAATGTAAACCCTGGGAAGGTGTTTCCCCATAACTTACGCCACCTGTTCGCCCGTGTGTTCTACGGTATCGAAAAGGACATTGCCAAGCTTGCCGACATTCTCGGTCACTCAAGTATAAACACCACAAGAATATACATAATTTCAACAGGTACAGAACACCGTCAGCGCATGGAAAATATGCGGCTGATTATATGAAAAAAGCCACCTAAATCGGCGGCAGAAACATAATCCGCATTATGTTGTATGAATTTTCCTTTTGGTTATAGCAAACACAATTCTACATATTGCATCATAGCATAATGTGAACAATTTGTAAAGCACTTTAACAAAAAAAGCATATGAAACGCATAATTGTCGAAAAACGAGCATGACAACGAAGCCTTTTCTCCGTATCTTTTTCGGAAAATCCGAAAAGGCTTGCTTTGCTATACTCTTTTTTCGATACGCCCTCTTTGCAGCAGGCATTTCTGTTGTTCGATGTACAACATAATGCGGATTATGTAAAAAGAGGTGGTTTTTGTGAGGATTTTTGCTCTTTGCGGGGGATCTGACAGCGGAAAACTATCCACACCGAAACTGTTGATGGCGAAGCCGGTGAAAGATAAGGAGCACAGCGTCTTTGCTGCTTTTACCGGCATACGAATTTGCAAATTATTGATCCCGATGTTTTTACTTGATCGTGCCTCGTAGAAATGTGCGGAATGTAACGCTGTCTTTTCGCAACACAGGAAACGGTTATGGTAACTATGGAAGGTGATGCTTCTTCTATGATTCAACGTGCCATTTTGGGGCATTGGAGCAGGCCATAATTTACACTTTGGATATCAACGGGATTTTGTGTGCCTGACATTCGTGCAGTTAAGTTTACAATACACTATTGTTCAACTGGAGGAGAGATGAATATGGAAACAAAAGCAACATGGAAACGGGTAAGCAAGGCGGCGCTGGCGATCGTGCTGGTGATCGCTCTGTCAGCGGGAACGGCGCTGCTCATCCACCGACACAGCGGCGTGCCGACGGCGGCAACAGCAGTGAAGAACGGGCTGTCTGCCTATGAGCTGGCGGTGGCGGAGGGCTATTCCGGTACAATGCAGGAGTGGCTGGCGTCGCTGCGGGGACAATCGGCGTATGCGCTGGCGAAAGAGGCGGGCTATACCGGCTCGGAAGCCGACTGGGCAGCACGGCTGTCGAAGCTGGCGCAGAGCGACCCGGTCGGCCTCACGGCGGCGAATTTCAATAACCGGGGGCAGTTGATCCTGACCCTATCTGACGGCACAACCCTTAACCTGGGGAACGCCGTGGGTGAAAACGGGAAAAATGGTTCCGATGGCAGGGACGGTACGGACGGAAAAGATGGCACCGATGGGAAAGACGGAAAAGATGGATTGAACGGCGTCAGCGTGTCCGGCGTGGATATGACCGATGCCGGGGAGCTGGTTCTGCATTTTTCCGATGACCGGATGGTGAATGTGGGACGGGTCACCGGTGCCCAAGGCATCCAAGGCGAAAAGGGCGAAAAAGGTGACACCGGCGCCCAGGGTATCCAAGGCGAAAAGGGTGAGAAAGGCGACACCGGAGCTCAGGGTGCGCAAGGCGAAAAGGGCGAAAAGGGTGACACCGGTGCTCAAGGTGCGCAAGGCGAAAAGGGCGAGAAAGGCGACACCGGTGCCCAAGGCATCCAAGGCGAAAAGGGTGACACCGGCGCTCAGGGCATCCAAGGTGAAAAGGGTGAAAAAGGCGACACCGGCGCAGCCGGCAACGGCATCCGGATTATTCGGTTGGTGGATGCCACTATGACCGTGGAGCTGACCGACGGCTCCAAATTCACCTTTGAGAATGTGCGGGGAGAGAACGGCACCGATGGCGTTTCCCCACAGGTGCGGATCAACGCTGCCACCAATCAGTGGGAGATTTCCACCGATGAGGGAGAAAATTGGGTTTCCACCGGTGTGCAGGCGACCGGTGCCCGGGGCGAAGCCGGTGCGCCGGGTGAAAAAGGAGAAAAAGGCGACAAGGGCGATCCCGGCCAGAATGGTGTCAGCCCCAGGGTGATGATCGACCCGGCGAGTCGGGAGTGGAAGATATCCACGGATAACGGTTTGACCTGGACGGAGACGGGCATTTCCGCCCTTGGCGAAAAGGGCGAGAAAGGCGACACCGGTGCTCAAGGTGCGCAAGGCGAAAAGGGTGAAAAAGGTGACACCGGCGCCCAGGGTATCCAAGGCGAAAAGGGCGAGAAAGGCGACACCGGCGCCCAAGGTGCTCAAGGCGAAAAGGGCGAAAAAGGTGAAAAAGGCGACACCGGAGCTCAAGGCATCCAAGGCGAAAAGGGCGAAAAAGGTGACACCGGTGCTCAAGGCATCCAAGGCGAAAAGGGTGAGAAAGGTGACACCGGCGCCCAAGGCATCCAAGGCGAAAAGGGTGAAAAGGGTGACACCGGCGTGAGCGTGACCGGCGTGACGCTGGAGGACTATAAGCTGGTGGTTACTCTGTCTGACGGCACCGTGCTGCGGCTGGAGCAATCCCTGCTGGGCGCAACGGGCGCTAAGGGTGATACCGGCGCTCAGGGTGCGCAGGGCGAAAAGGGTGAAAAAGGCGATACCGGCGCGGCGGGACGTGGTATTGACCGGGTAGTGTTGACCGCCGAGGGTTGTTTGATCTTTGAATACTCCGACGGCACAAAGTCGGAGCCTACCGCCTCGCTGATGGGGGCACAGGGTGCCAAAGGCGACAAGGGCGATACCGGTGCGGACGGTCGGGGAATCGCCACCGTGTCGCTGGATGGCGGCGATCTGTATGTGACCTATTCCGACAGCGCCACCCCGGTGCGCATCGGCACGGTGCAGGGCGAAAAAGGTGAAAAAGGCGACAAGGGCGATACCGGTAGAGGGATCGATCACATGAATATCGTCAATGGCGAGCTCTGGGTGTATTATACGGACGGAACGAGCCAAAATCTGGGCAGCACCGGAGGCACAAATGCTGATGATGGAACTCTCCTATTTATCTTAAGAACTGATGGTACATATGCAGTGAAAGCGGGTGAAAAAGCGGTATCTGTTGAGTCAATTGAAATACCAGCTACATATCAAGGGAAGCCCGTTGTACGAATTGAAGACGATGCCTTCAGCAAATTGAATGCATTAAAATCTGTCACACTGCCAGATTCTATTACTGAGATTGGCAATAGCGCGTTTTACTATTGCACATCCCTTAATACTATTGCAATTCCAGATGGTGTTACAAGTATTGGAGATAAATCATTTGCCGGTTGTAAATCCATATCAGCTATAACCATACCTGACTCCGTTAATAAGATTGGTGAATATGCCTTTAATATTCCGAATGTAGTTGTCACTGTAAATTGCAAATCATTGCAGACTATTAGACCGTATGCTTTCGAAGGCGCAAGTGCATTGATCTGGAATGATAGTGAACCCTCCTCTTGGGCTTTAACATATACAGGAGTTAAAACACTATATAAAAAAAGTCCGGAAGAATCAGTGGAATCTTATAGTCAAGAAATTACTAATTATGATATGGGGACAAGGACGATAAATAAAAATAATGCATTCTCAATACTTGTTTCCGGTAATCGAACCACAAAAAACTATTATTCCTATAATGGCACATATCGTGGATATTTTTATTTTGTTGACAGAGAGTGTACATTTAGGAGAAACTAAAATTTGGGGACCTGTGCAAAAACATGAATAGATGAATTGTGAAACTATTTGAAAGGAAATAATAGAAAGGAAGAAAAATGCACGAAAATAAAACTACCCTTCAGGTGAACAAGTACGCCGACCGCTTTCTGATGGCTGAAGTAAAAAATTTTGAGGGAGCCGCCCACAAAGCATACGCCGACATGGCCCGCAGAACCCTGCGCATAAAAGAGAATTCCAAGGAGCGGATAGCTCTCAAGAAAAGCGCAACGGAAATTCTGCGGCAGGCCGTGGAAAAGCTGAAAAATGATTCCTCCGACTTCCCAAAATGGCACGAAAAGTCCTGCAATGCCCTCATCGCCTGCTACGGCGGCCAGCTCAGCTATGGTCAGGCGCAGAAGTGGCTGAATATGCTCCTGAAATACCTGTATGTGTACGATGTGAAAGGCTATGAGTCTCTGTTCACAGAGGAGCGGATCTGCACCATGGATCTGCCCGTAGACACAACAGTGATAAAGAAGCTGCGCAAATATGGTGTCAATTCCCCGGCAATCGGTTGGAGCAAATGGGATAAAGGTACCTACTGCGCCTATCAAACCAGCGCGCGCGATGCCTTGTGGAGTGCTGCCGACATAGAAAACCCCGATGAGCGGATCCCCTTTTATTGGGAGCTGATCCACTGGTCGGATGCATCGGAAGCTTGATGAGAGAAAGCGCCTTCAAAGGAGATTCCCAACAAAACCGGGGCACTGCGATGCAGTGCCCCGGTTCCTTTATCTGCTTCAGGTTACCACATGGTGTAGCCCGCTCTATTTACGCATATATCAGTTCGCTAGTTGTGATTTCTGCTGCCCTGTTTCGGATATTGTTCATCCGTCGAACCCAGCCCATTTGATCGGCGGCTTTGAGCTGCTCGGTAACACCCTCTGACTCAGCCATCTGCTTTATCAGACATTCAAACATTTTCTCAGCCTGTCGGTCAATATCAGCGAGATAACTGTTTAACTTACCGCTGATTTGCAGGCTTGATAAAGTAATTCGTTTGTTACGGCGGAGATACTCGTGATGACGCTGTCCCCATATGCCGATTGGCTTTTGTTCCTTTCGGTATTATTTGCCGTGCATGCTTCGGCCTGTCTTGATTGTATATGTGATCCGTCCGGTAATCAACAACTTGTCCGGATACAAATTCAACCGACGGTTGCGAGGCTTTGAGAAAAACCACTGTCGGTTGTTTTTTATAGTATCATGATATCGCATTATCGAAAAAAATGTCAACCGATTATATGTTTATTAAGGGAAGTCGTCATTGTTATAAATGCAGTGCCGATTTTCTTTACTTTTTGCTGCCGAAAGGAGGCTTGACAAGAGAGAAATATTCGGCTAAACTCTACAGTAGGATTAGAGTTTTCGGGGGTAAACCTATGAAAAACGAACTTTTGTCTATCGGAAAAATGGCGGAAATGAACCATCTTACCGTCGCGACCTTGCGACTTTATGACGAGCTTGGATTGCTGCATCCGCGCCGCAAGGACCCCGAAAGCGGCTACCGTTATTATGATATGGCCCAGAATGCGCGGCTCGATATGATCGCATACATGAAGGAGCTTGGCATGAGTTTGGCTGAGATCGCCGATGTGCTTAAAAAAGAGGATATCACGCTGATCGAGACCATTTTGATCCGCAAGAACGAACAGCTTCACAGCCAGATGAGGGAACTAAAATCCCGGCATAATGCCGTAGAAAGGGCAATTGCCAGTGTGGAGAGGTACCGTAAATCACCCGTTAAGGGGACCATTGCGCTCGAATACATCGATCGGCGCTACCTGTGGGGGCTGCCCTGCCGCGACAATTTTTATGACAAGGACATCTATGCCTATGAAAGAGAGCTCATGCACTTGAGGCAGGCGCTGATGGAGTGCGGATTTTCGCACATTCATTCCTATGCGACGGGCACGAGCATTACAAAGGAGAACTTTATTGCAGGGCGCTTTGAGGCCGAGAATGTTTTTATTTTTCTTGATTACCGCGACGTGGAGCGTTTCCGCGATGCGGCGGTGCTGGACAGCGGCATGTATGCCTGTATTTATCTTGACAGCTACGATGATGAGATCCGCTATGCCGACCGTCTTATAAGAGCCTGCCGCGAGAGCGGATGGAATATAAGCGGCGACTATATATGCGAGGTGCTTACCGAATTCAATGTCTTTGACAGTAATCGGAGAAATATGTTTTTGCGGCTGCAGGTTCCGGTTACCTTCTCCGAAATATAATTTTGAACTTTTTATGAAGTCTCTTGACTATAATCCGACATGAGAGTGTATAATAAAACAGGAAAGCGGAGAAGCAGGGATTTTACTCCGCTGTTATACATTATTTTAAGGAGGATTTTCCATGGAAAAGATCAGAGTTGTACAGTACGGTTGCGGCAAGATGAGCAAGTATATTCTTCGGTATCTGCACGAACACGGTGCACAGATCGTGGGAGCGATTGATATCAATCCCGCTGTTGTAGGGCAGGATGTCGGCGATTTTGCGGGTCTCGGCCTTAAAACGGGGGTCATCATCTCCAACGATGCGGACAAGGTGCTTGACGAGTGCGACGCCGATGTCGCCATAGTGACGCTGTTTAGCTTTATCGGCGACATTTACGAGCATGTGGAAAAATGCGTGACGCGCGGAATAAACGTCATCACCACCTGTGAGGAAGCCATCTACCCCTGGACAACCTCGGCAGCACAAATTAACCGCCTCGATGCAATCGCCAAGGAGACCGGCTGCACAATCACCGGCAGCGGCATGCAGGATATTTTCTGGATAAACATGGTAGCACTTGTTGCCGGCGGCTGTCACAAAATTACCAAGATAAAGGGCGCATACAGCTACAACGTCGATGAATACGGCCTGGCTCTTGCCGAAGCCCACGGTTGCGATCTGACAAAGGAAGAATTCGAACAGCAGATAGCTCATCCCGATTCCTTCGAGCCTTCTTATGCATGGAATGCCAGCGAAGCACTGGCCAACAAGCTGGGTCTTACTGTCAAGTCCATCACCCAGAAGCATGTCCCATGTATAATCGACCATGACATCGAGTCCTCAACCCTCGGCAGAACCATCAAGGCCGGCCGATGCATAGGTATGTCGGCCGTGGTTACAATCGAGACCATGCAGGGCATTACAATTGAGGAAGAAACCATAGGCAAGGTCTATGGCCCCGATGACGGCGATATGTGCGACTGGAAGATCACGGGCGAGCCCGATACCGAGTTCCATGTTGTAAAACCTGCAACTGTCGAGCATACCTGCGCTACGGTTGTCAACCGGCTGCCCAGCCTGCTTAATGCTCCGGCAGGCTATGTCACCGCCGATCAGCTTGATCCTAACGAATATCTGACCTACCCGATGGAGTTCTATTGCTGATTTTTTTGTCAGGCGGTTTTTGCGGCTGAATTCCGTATACAAACAATACCTCATATCCACGCCCCGGTCGTTTTGTCACGCCGGGGTTATTTTCATATTGTTTTAATGACGGCATTTGGTTTGATTTTTCGAATGCTTTAAACGCAAAAGGATTTCCGGAACGTGCGGTTTTTTATTTTGGTTGATTTAGAGGGCTTTGTTTGATATAATTAACAGACAATATAAATTGCGGTGAAAAAAGCACCGCGGAATTTGTCCTTCGGAAAAAAGCACGGCTTTTATTACTTCTTTGCCGGAGGGATGTTGCAAAACAATAATTATTATATCAGTGCTTATTTTAAAATTGATTTTGAAGGTGATTTTGTTGGTACGGCTGGATAATGGTATTTTATCGGTTGAGATAAACACGCTCGGAGCCGAAATGAGGAGTGTAAAGCATTACGGCAAAGACCGTTTGTGGAGCGGAGACGAAAAATTCTGGTCCGGAACGGCGCCGGTGCTTTTCCCGATTTGCGGAGGACTTAAAAACGACAAATATACCTATCACGGACGGGAATATTCCGTAGAAAAGCACGGCTTTGCAAGGAACAGCGAGTTCAAGGTGGTAAAGCAGAACGCTCTTTCGGCAAAGTTTTTGCTCGAAAGTACGCCGGAGACCCTAAAGCAGTTTCCATGGGAATTTAAGCTTTATATAACCTACACCCTTCACGGTTCGGCGATAGACGTAAAGTACGAGGTTTTTAATCTTTCGGACGATAATATGTATATGTCGATCGGCTCGCACGAGGCATATGCATGCAGCGGAGGAATTGAGAATTACGATATAATCTTCGAGCGCCGCGAGACCCTTTTTGCGCATGACGTTGTGGGCAGTCTTATAGCCGATACCGTAACGCCGATTATAAAGGACACCGACACCCTGCCTCTTTATTACAGATATTTCGAAAAGGATGCATTGGTGTTCAAGGATGTAAAATCCGGATATGCTACCCTTCGCAACCGCATAACGGGGGAGAGCGTTTCGGTCGATTTTCCGGGCTGCAATTATTTGCTTTTGTGGACAAAGCCCTCGGCGGGATTTATTTGCATTGAGCCCTGGACCGGTATTCCTCCGATGGAAAATGCCGGTGACGATATAACCGAAAAAGAGGGAATAACCGAGCTTGGCCCGGATTCCGTTTATACCATATCCCATCGGTTAAAATTCGAATAATTTTTACGCTGTCTCCGGAAGAAAGGTGCGTTTTGTATTTTTAAAAAACGGGTTTTTGCCGGAGACGGCGTTTATAAAAGCGTAAAAGCCGAAAAATTTTGTTTGTGACGACAGGCGTAACCGGTTTTTGTGTTTGCGGTTGTCATATGGATTTTTGGACTTTATAAATGCCGGTCGTCGTCGCCGCGGGCGCGGGGCGTTTTTTGGCCGCCCGGTTATCGGTCTGCTTGTAACTTCGGAAATTTGTTTTAGCATAAGAAAAAAGCCGCTGTCATTTATTGTGACAGCGGCTTTTGTAAAACCGAATTTTATTTTTGACGTTTTACTTTACATCATGCTGGCAACTTCATCGGCGAAGTTGTCCTCGCGCTTTTGAAGTCCTTCGCCCTTTTCAAAACGGGTGTAGCTCAGCACCTTTATGTCGGCGCCGAGGGTCTTTGCGGTCTCGGCAACGAATTTGGCAACGCTCAGATCGCCGTTTTTAACGAAGGGCTGCTCCATAAGGCAGTTTTCCTTATAGTACTTGCCAAGCTTGCCCTCGACTATCTTACCGGCAATCGCGGCGGGCTTGCCCTCGTTCATGACCTGCTCGGTCAGAATGACGCGCTCATGCTCGAGCACGTCGGCAGGAACCGAGTCTTTGTTAAGATAAGGGGGATTGATAGCGGCTATCTGCATGCAGATGTCCTTGCCCATATCCTTGAATTCGCTCTTGGCGGCGGTGGCGTCGTCGGTGTCAAACAGGGTCATAACACCTATACGTCCGTTGCCGTGAATGTAGGTCGAAACAATTCCCTCGGTGCGGACAAAGCGGCGGACCTTCATATTCTCGCCTATCTGGAGAATAAGGTCGCGAAGCAATGTTGCAAGATCGGCGTCCTTTCCGTCGGGGGTAAGCGCCATAAGGGCGTCTACATCGGCCGGATTCTGCTCGGCGACGGTCTTTGCGCAAAGGGTTGCAAAGCCGGTGAATTTATCGTTTTTGGCAACAAAATCGGTCTCGGCGTTGACCTCGATGAGCACGCCGACCTTCTTGGTCTCGTCAACATATGCGACTACGGCGCCTTCTGCCGCTATACGGCCGGATTTTTTCTGAGCGGCCGCAAGTCCTCTTTCTCTGAGGAAGTCTATAGCCTTGTCCATATCGCCGTCGGCTTCGGTCAGAGCCTTTTTGCAGTCCATCATGCCGCATCCGGTTTTTTCTCTGAGATTTTTTACGTCAGTTGCAGTAAATGCCATGATTTTTTCCTCCGTTATACAAAAATAAAAGAAACGAGCCGCCCTGCAGGAACGGTTAAGAGATATTCCGTGCATATTTAAGTTAAGCGGTTTGACGGGCGGCTCGGTTAAGGTGTTTTTATTGCTTTTCGTAACGGGAGCAATTCGCAATAAAGATTTAATGGAAGCTCTTGTTATGAAAAAACGGCCGTTTAATTATTCGGCGGCTTCGGCTTCGTTTTCGTCGTTCTCGGGCTCGGCAGCCGAACCCTGAGCGCCCTGACGGCCCTCAATAACGGCGTTGGCCATTGTAGCGGAGAGAAGCTTTACGGCGCGGATAGCGTCGTCGTTGCCGGGAATAACGTAATCGATATCATCAGGATCGCAGTTTGTATCGACAATAGCCACAACCGGAATGTTGAGCTTGTGAGCTTCGCTTACGGCGATCTTTTCTTTTCTGGGATCAACTACGAACATTGCGGCCGGAGCCTTCTTCATGTTCTGGATACCGCCGAGGAATTTCTCGAGCTTTTCAATCTCACCGTTGAGCTTTATAACTTCCTTCTTGGGAAGCATATCAAAGGTGCCGTTGTCACGCATCTCGCGGAGCTGGTTCAAACGGTCGATTCTCCGGCGTATAGTGCGGAAGTTGGTGAGCATTCCGCCGAGCCATCTGGCGTCGACATAGGGCATTTCGCAACGCTCGGCCTCTTCCTTAACCGAAAGCTGAGCCTGCTTTTTGGTGCCGACGAAAAGAATTTCGCCGCCCTCGGCCGCTATATCGCGTACGAACATATAGGCCTCTTCAAGCTTTTTGACCGTTTTCTGAAGGTCGATGATGTAAATGCCGTTACGCTCGGTAAAGATGTATTCGGCCATTTTGGGGTTCCAACGTCTTGTCTGGTGGCCGAAATGCACACCGGCTTCAAGAAGCTGTTTCATTGATACTACGCTCATTTATTAGTCCTCCTTTTGTTTTTCCTCCGCTTCGTTTGGCTCCCGGCACAGCGCAATCACTCGCGCCACAGCGCCGCGGAATCGCGAAGCGTGTGTAATAATTGAGCAACGGCTATTATATCATACGAAAAAAATAAAATCAACTGTTTTTTGTTTATTTGCTTTTATTTTGCAATATTGTTATAATATACGGTATGTGGCGGAGGATTTCCGAGTGTTCAGGTGTTTTTTCGTCGGTAAAGCATGCGAATAATGCCGAGAGGGAAAAACCGTATGCTGATATACACAACATATCATTTGTGCATAAAACCGCCTTATAACTGTCGGATTTCCGGCAAGGATTAATTTGGCGGTTGAATTTTGCACGGATGTAAAATATTATTATCAATAATCAGTATTACGCGCTGCTTTTCATTTGAGAATCAGGCGATAATTTCCTCTCGTCGTTTTGCACGGCAATACACACTCTGTAAAGTCGGAGTGACAGATACGTTAAAGGAGTAAAAAATGATTAAGAGAATTGTAAGTTTAATGCTTCTTGCGGTTATTTGCCTCACGGTACCGCTTGAAGCGGCAGCCTATATTCCGTACAAGACGCCGTATCTTTTGGGTGATGTCGATAAAAACGGCGCGGTTACCGCCGCCGATGCACTTTTGGCTTTGCAGTGCTCGGTGGGAAAGGTGGAGCTCGATTATGATGCCGAGGACTCGGCCGATATAGACGTTGACTGGAGAATAAGCGCAACCGACGCGCTGCAGATTTTACAGTGCTCGGTCGGCAAAACGGAGCTTGCAAATCCCGAGCATCCGTATGCCGCATACACCTTAAACGCGGTTGAGCCGACCGGACTTGAGAAGAATACTCTTTATGTCGTAAGCACCAAAAACCTACGGGATAAGGGTACAACGAGGAATTACCATATACTCCGTCTGCTTGTATGTATACAGGGGCTTGTAAACAGAGGGACTGACACCCATAAAACGTCCATATCGCTGCTGCTTGATAGGGACGACGAGTTTTGGATAAATTATATGCAGCGCGAGGGGGCTACCTATTCGGAGTACAACCGCGTCAATATTCTCGGCTACGACAATGTTATAGAAAAATTTTTGCCCTTTATTAAGGAACGCGGACTTGTTGTGTGGGATCCGAACGTCCCGTCGACCGCCAATGTCGCGAGCACGATATGCGGACTCGACGGATATCTTCCGGTTATGTACGATACGGGGGAGAAAAGCCTTTATACCTTGCTTACGCAGACGCACGGTGTCAAGGTTAAGCAGAACCTTTGCGGAATGTTTGAGGATGCGGCTCTCGGCAAAAAAATAGCCGGGACTCCGCTTGATTCCACCGGCTCGTCAAAGTGCGACGCCTATGTTTGGGCGCTTGATAAATATATGGACCGCTGCAATCCCGAGCATATCGCATATACTCTGGACGGCGCCGCAAACGTTCCGTCCAATCCGCATTACAAGGGACCCAACGGCAACAGCGCCGAGCAGTGCGGCATACCCAATCACGACTATTTTGTGATGAAGCAGATGTTTTTCATGGATCTTACATCTTATCCCGGAGAGGCGGCGAGCGACGATCCTACCCAGCCGGTCGGCACCGATCATAACACCCTTATAAAGATACTTGAAAAAAGATACGAAATAGCTAAAGGGAATTTCGGAATAGTACAGGGATTTATCCCATGGCATCAGAAATACACAACCCGTCGCGAACCGAAGGGTTCGCTTGACGCACCGCGCCTTGAGTGGCATTTTGTCGAAACGGTCGGCTGCTATAATTGCGGAATCGAGGCCGATGCGGCCGGCCCCCAGTATATGTCAAACGGGTCGTTTTATGCAAAGTATGAGCTTATGAACGAGCCGGTCGGCAACGCCCCGGCGAAGGATGTGAAATACGATCCGGACACCTATTATTACTGCCAGGTCTATTCGGGCGATTTTGACTGCTCGCCGTGGCTTAAGGCAAGGGCGCTTGATGTTTGGAGTCCGAGCAAGCTCGGTAAGGTGTATTCGACTTACAACTACAGCACAACCCATATAATGCGTGTTCCTCAGATATATGACTGGATATACGAAAACAAGACCGATTACGAATATTTAACCGGCGGTGAGGGCGCGGCGTATGTTATGACGGCATCGATGTTCAAAGGATTTAAAGGGAAAGAGGCAATGGGAACCGAAAGAACACTTGAGGACGGTGACCGTGCATATTACCGCTATTTGCGGCCGTATTACGATTATGAAAAGCTCTCCCTCGGCGGAAGGCCTATAAACGGCTTTACCGTCATGGGTGCGACCGAAATGGTTATGCAGAATAAAATAGCGGCGTCGGGATCATTTATATACAGAACCAATGCGCCGGCGCACATATATATGCAGGACAATGTTCCGTATATCTCCCAGCAGATTTCTACCGCCGGAACCGCTGCTACCGACAGCTATACCGGGGAGGCCTGCTTCGGACTCAGAAGCGATATTTTAAAGGGGATGAGGGAAGGCGGCAAAAACTTTACCGCGTTCGGATATCTCAATAAAAACTCTACGACGAGCACGGCCAACTATTTTACCCCGGATCAGCTTGCCGTATTTATAGAAGAGTTTGAGCAGTACGTACAGCTTAAGGATCCCGACCGTAAATATCAATATGTTGATATAGAGACATTTTTCGATCTTATGGTTCAGGCTTACGGCCAAAAATAGTTTTTATCGGCTTGGTGTTGTAGAAAAATGAAAGACCTGAGCTCTCCGGGCGAAAAGAGCCATACCGCTCAGCGGTTATACGGAGTCGGTTTTTTAGTTGTAAACTATGCTTCGGTTTCAGAGGCTAAACAGAGAAAAAGCGGCGCTTTTGCATCGGTTGCAGGGGCGCCGCTTTCGGTTTTGCTTTTTGTGGGATTACTGAGCCGAGAATTTATTCTTTACGGTGTTTATTTTGTTTTGCTCCACACAACTTGTGGGATACCAGCCCTTTTGCTGCATTTTGTCATAGACGGTGTCCTGTATGCATAAGGAATCGTTAAGGGCGCCGGAAAAGGCGCTTCTTACGTTATCGGTGCAGGATTCTATGGTTCCGTGCATGTAAAGGTCGCACACGCCCTTTTCGAGAAGAAGTATATCCTCCATAAGCTGTTTATCGGTCATCATAATAAAAATCCCCCTTTTTAAAGCAGTCCGTAGAAGGTGTTGAATATCTGCTGATGCTTTTGCTGTATTTGCTCAATGCAGCCTTTAAGCTCGGTGTCTCTTATATTTTGGGCGGTTTCGGCACATTTTGCCTTGAAATATTCTTCATGTCCGAGGGCATCCTCAATATAGAGCAGTTCTTTTTCGGTCATTGCAAAGCCTCCTTGGTTTTTAAAAACCGATTTTTTGATTGTTGCCGTATGATTTTTATGTCCGGCGATATTAGTGTTGCCGAATACAAAATGATTTATTCTCAGCTTTCGGATCTTCCGAAAAGGCGGGACATCCGGTTTTCCGGTTTTCAGAAAAATATCGTAAAAGGTCGCAAAAAGCCTTTTCAAATCGGGTTATATGTGTTAATATAAACAGGTATGTGCGTATTATATTTTACGTGTTATTGCATTTACCATACGTCTGCCGTGAATTATGATTCGGCAATGCTTTTTACTTTGATTTCGGATTTCAGCGCGTTTAAGGAGATTTATGTTTGTATGAAATATGTTGTGCTTTTGTGTGACGGAATGGCGGATTACCCGATAGAGTCGCTCGGAGGGAAGACTCCCTTGGAGGCGGCTCATACGCCGTGTATGGATTTTTTGGCCCAGACGGCCGAGGTCGGTCTTGTTAAAACGGTCGACGATTCACTGCCTCCGGGCAGCGATGTGGCTAATCTGTCGGTTATGGGGTATGATCCGACCTTGTGTTACACCGGACGTTCGCCGATCGAGGCGGCCGGCATGGGTATAAATATGAGCGATACCGACGTGGCCATGCGCTGCAATCTTGTTACATTGTCGGATGACGAGCCTTTCGGTGAGAAAACGATGGTCGATTATTGCGCCGGAGATATTTCCACCGAGGAGGCCCACGAGCTTATAAAGGCGCTTAATGATCGCTTCGGCAGCGACGAGTTTAAATTCTATCCCGGAGTCAGCTACAGGCATTGCCTTATGTGGCATTCCGGCAAGGCGGATATAGGTACGCTTACCCCTCCGCACGACATAAGCGGACAAAAGATCGGCGAGCATCTCAACACCGGTAAGGACGCCGAAAAGCTGCTTGATATGTGCATTAAAAGCGGCGAGGTGCTCAAAAACCATCCGGTCAATTTAAACCGTATGGCAAAGGGACTTAAGCCTGCAAACAGCATATGGCTGTGGGGACAGGGAACAAAGCCGAAAATAGAGAATTTTTACAAGAAAAACGGTATTCACGGTGCCGTCGTAACGGCGGTCGATCTTTTAAAGGGAATCGCCAAGTGTGCCGGCATGAGCATAGGCAAGGTCGAAGGCGCTACCGGATATATAGATACCGATTTTGAGGGCAAGGCCGATGCGGCTCTTTTAGAGCTTGAAAACGGGGCCGATTATGTTTACGTTCATGTTGAAGCCCCGGATGAGTGCGGACACCGCGGAGAGCTCGAAAACAAAATAAAGGCCATAGAGATGATCGATTCAAGACTGCTTAAAAGGCTTTTGGACGGACTTAAGATTTATGATGACTATCATCTTCTTATAATGCCCGACCATCCCACTCCCATTTCAACAAGGACCCACGCGAGGGACGCGGTCCCCTATCTTCTTTACAGAAAGAACATGCCGGCTTTAGGCGTTCACCGTTTTTCGGAGGCCGCCGCAAAGGAGAGCGGCATACTGATCTCGCCGGGCTGCGATATTTTAAAACGGCTTATTGACAAAGACGAAGATCCGGATAATAACAACTGATAATTAAGCGCCGAGGTGTAATGATGTTTAAAAAGGGATTCGATAATGACCTGTACATAAAAAAGCAAACCGAAAATATAAAAAAGAGGATCGAAAAGTTTGACAACAAGCTTTATCTTGAATTCGGAGGCAAGCTGTTTGACGATTATCATGCCGCCAGGGTGCTTCCCGGCTTTGACGTTAACGGCAAGGTACGCCTTTTAAAGGAATTTAACGATTTGGCCGAGGTGGTATTCTGTATAAATGCCGCCGATATCGAGAAAAAGAAGATACGGGCCGATTTCGGAATAACCTACGATATGGATGTGCTCAGGCTTATCGATAATTTGCGCGACATGGGCATTTCGGTCAACAGCGTTGTAATAACCCAGTATAACGGCCAGCCCTCGGCCGAGAGCTTTAAGAAAAAGCTTGAACAGCGCGGCGAAAAGGCCTATTTTCATTATCCCATAAAGGGTTATCCGCTTGATGTCGAGAGGATAGTAAGCGACGAGGGCTACGGCGTTAATCCCTATATCGAGACCACCCGTCCGCTGGTTGTGGTAACCGCACCCGGGCCCTGCAGCGGTAAGCTTGCAACCTGCCTTTCTCAACTTTATCACGAGTATAAAAAGGGAGTGTCCGCCGGTTATGCCAAGTTTGAGACCTTCCCGATATGGAATATTCCCCTTAAACACCCGGTAAACATCGCCTACGAGGCGGCGACGGCCGATCTGCACGACGTAAACATGATTGATCCCTGGCATCTTGAGGCGTACGGAGAAACAACCGTCAACTACAACCGTGATATTGAGGTTTTTCCGGTTGTGAATAACATACTTACAAAAATAACCGGTCAGCCGGATCTTTACCGTTCGCCCACCGATATGGGGGTTAATATGGCCGGCTACGGAATTTGCGACGACGAAGCGGTAAGGCAGGCGGCCAAGCAGGAGATAATACGTCGCTACTATAAGGCTCTTTGCGATTACCGCCAGGGCCGCGGCGAAAAGGAGACGGTCGAGCATATAGAGACCCTTATGAACGGGCTGTCGCTCAGCCTTACCGATCGCGCGGTCGTAACTCCGGCCCTTGAAAAGAGCGAACAAAGCGGCTGTCCGGCCATAGCGATCGAATTGCCGAACGGCGAAATAGTCACCGGGCGCAAGACCGAGATTATGAGTGCTGCCGGTGCGGCCGTATTAAACGCCGTAAAGCGCATGGCCGGAATACGGGACGAAATACTGCTTATGTCACCCCTTGTTTTAGAGCCGATTATGAAGATGAAGTCGGACGTTCTGCACAGACGGTATTCCGAGCTGAGCTTAAGCGAGGTGCTTATAGCGCTGTCGATTTGCGCCGCCACGTCGCCGGTAGCACAGCTTGCAATGTCGTATCTTTCCCATCTCAGCGGATGCGAGGCTCATTCCACCAACATCCTGAATGCGGCGGATTCGGCTACGATTATGCAGCTCGGAATAAATATGACCAGTGAGGACGAGTTCCCCTCAAAGGATCTTTATTATTGATAAAAATGCCGGTAAATCGGTATAGTTGATTAAAAAAGCATTGCCGTCGGACCGTAAACCAGTCCGGCCGCAATGCTTTTTTGCGTTCAATCTAATGATCGGCGTACAAAATTTAAGGTCGGCTGCACTAAATCGAAGATGAATATTTCGGTTTGGAATATAAGCAGAAAAGACTGCCGTTTTATCAAAAAAATCCATTGACTTGTGAGAACATGGCAATTATAATACCCATACATGGTGGTTTATTTTTTTGAAAACACCTTGTATTTGGCTGCTTTAAAACGGCCAAAGCTTCGGTTTACGGGGAAAGTATATAGGGGAGAGAGCCTTTTATTCCTGTTGGCCGAAATGTTGTACCGTCGCCAAAACCGAAATAACCGTTATCCGGTTGTAAGGTGCAACACAAGCGCTACACTGAAAACCAAAAAACGGGGAGGACAAATATGAACAGACAAACACACCTTAAAAAAATCATATCTGCCGTTTTGGGCGTTGTTTTTATCGTTTCGGCGTTTTGTATGCCGGCCGGTGCTTACAGGGCTTACGAGCGTGTCTGGGCATTAGGCGACGTCGATAAAAACGGCGAAGTAACGGCGACCGACGCACTTTTGGCTTTGCAGTGCTCGGTGTCTAAGATAGAGCTCGGTTACATAGAGCAGGACAGTGCCGACGTTAACGAGGACTGGGCTGTTACGGCGACCGATGCCCTTTTGATACTGCAGTGCTCGGTCGGAAAAACCGAGCTTACAACCAAGCAGGACATTTACGACGCGTATGAGTTTAATTACATTGAGCCGACCGAGCTTGAGGCGAACACCATATACGTTGTGAATTCGCCCAAGGCGGTAAAATTCGGCGAAATACGCCACCACATTGCGAGATTTTTTGTCGCAATGCAGGGACTTATAAACCGCAATGTTGATAAACACCATGTGGGCGTTTACTATCAGAACGACAACACCGATCAGTTCTGGTTTGACTACATAACATCGGACGGCAAGACCTTTGAGGGTATGAATGTCGTGAATGTTGGCACCTTCGAGCAGCTTATGGAGGTGTTTATGCCCTTTATAAAGCAGCGCGGACTGGTTTTGTGGGACGCGAACGTTCCGTCTACCGCGAATGTCGCCGGAACCATATGCGGACTCGACGGCTACTTGCCGGTCATGTACGATACCGACGAGGGAAGTCTCTACAGTTATCTTATTTCTGCCGGTGTCGAGGTCAAGCAGAGCCTTGTCGGTCTGTTTGACAATGCCGCTCTCGGTAAGAAAATAGCCGATACGGACCTTTCGAGCACCGGTTCGGCGAAATGCGACGCTTATGTGTGGGCTATGGAAAAATACCTTCCGAGGTGCAATCTCGAGCTTATTGCCTACACCCTTGACGGAGCGCCCATGATCGCCGGCAACCCCGTAAGGGAGAATAACCTCGGCAATACCGGCAGCTCGGATACCGTCGGTATTCCGAATCAGGATTATTTTGTAGCAAAGCAGTGCTTCTTTATGGATCTTTCGTCCTTCGGCGGCGAGTCGGCAAGCGACGACCCGACCCAGCCTCGAGGAACCGACGCTGCAACCCTCAGAAGACTCCTTAAAATGCGTTATGATCTTGCCGGAGAAAAATTCGGTATGATACTCGGTTTTCCGCCATGGCATGTAAAATACACAAACGAATTCGGTATAGGCGGCGTTTTGGCGCCGGCTCGTCTTGAATGGCATTTTGTCGAAACCGCAACCGCTTACAATTGCGGAATTGAGGCCGATGCCGCCCATCCGTGCTGGATGTCCAACGGCTCGTTGTATACAAAATTTGAAATAACGGCCGAAATGAAGGGCAATAAGCCGGCCGACGAGACGGAGCATTTCGACGAAAATACAAGGTATTTTGCCATAGGCTGGACCGGCGACTTTGATTGCTCGCCCTGGCTTAAAGAGCGCGCCCCCCGCGTATGGTCCGACAGCGGCCGCGGTTCAATACCCATGACATATGCCTACAATGTAAACCTTGTTGACCGTATTCCCATGGTATTTGACTATGTATGGAGCAACAAGACCGATAACGATTACTTCACGGCCGGCGAGGGCATGGGATACATTATGCCGAGCATGTTGTTCGAGGGCAGCACCGGTAAGGAGGCATCTCCGACGACCAGAACCCTCAAAGACGGCGCAAGGCAGTATATTCACTATGCGAAGCCCTATTACGATTTGTTCGGGCTTAAAATAACCGGAACATTGCTCAACGGCTTTACCAACATCGGAACCGACGTGTGCGGAGTTTACGATATAATCTCGCCCAGCGGAGTATTTTTGCAGAATTCGGCCGCACCCATGTCCCTTTTCCAGCATGAAAACACCCCCTACTTACGCTTAAAGGGCTTTGGCGTCGACGCTGATCCTGCCGTTACAAGCGCAAACTTCCGTTTGATGTTTGAAAAGGGCAATTTCGTTATTCTTCTTTATAACAACAACGGAACGAACTACGGTACAGCCTCCGGCGCCAAGGTGGCAATTGACGGATTGCTGCAGGCCGTCGAGTCGCGTGATTTCAAGTACACCTATAAGTATGTCGATATTGAGACCTTTACAAAGCTGATTGTTGAATCCAATACCGCTAAAAGGTTTGAGAATTAAAAGCGTCGGTTGAGTGAATCGATCTGGTTTACGTGCACGAAAAAATATTATAGCTCAAATTTACCGAAACGGCGCCGCGGACTGCAGTTTTCCGCGGCGCTTTTTGTTTTTTCTTCAGATTGTATTCGTCTCGATACAAATTCTATATATTTTTAAAAGCTTTGGTATTGCCATTTTTTAAAAATAATGGTATTATTATGTCAAAGGCAAATAACAAAACATACTTCGTTATCGGCCTTAGTTGCAATTTGTAAAGTATCTGCACAGGGCGTCCGAAAGGGCAATCCATGTTAAAAACCGGGCGGATTTGCGGTGCGGATAACTTGAATTTCAGTTTGAAGGGGAGAAGGTTACCGTGAAAATCAAAAAAATGACAGCATTTTTACTGGCGGCAGTGATGGTTGCGGTTTGTATGCCGATAGTCTCGGCCGAGGGCGTATCGCTGCAAGGGGCGGTAATTTGTATTGAGGGCCGCGAGTTTGACGCGGCTGCCGATTCCTCGGGAAGGGGATGGACATGGAGCGCGAAGGACGCTTTGCTTACCCTTAACGGCTATAACGGAGGACGGGTCGAATTAAATGCCACCGGTGCACAAGGCGATGTATGCTTTAACGTTAAGGTGGTCGGTGAGAATGTCATAAGCAATAACGAGCTTTTTGGCGATAAAACCGACAGCAAATATTCGGCTTTCACCTGTGTGTTTGCCGATATCGTTATAAGCGGCGGCGGAAGCATAGAAATGAGCAATTCAAATGAGTTGGATGACGACAGCATTTGTATGACCTTTGCGACCGAGACTGACGAGAATGATAAGTATATACCGAAAAACGCGACCATTGACGGAGTAACCCTTATTATGAAGGGCGAGAAATCTAAGAGCAACGATCATTATGTAAGCGACGGAATTGATTCTTTCGGTGTGAATCTGTCGATTAAAAACGCCGTGTTGGATTTTATCGACTGTTACGCCTGTATATACATTGATGACGAAAACGATGTTGAGCTGTTTAATACGATTGTATCGGCAATAGGCGAGATAGAAGGATTAAATAGCACCTTTTTTGATTGTGTCGATACTTCCTTATCGGTCAAGCAGAGCACCATTGTTTTGGGAGAGGGTTTAACCCACGCGTTTCTTGCCGGCGGTATATCTTTTGACCATTCGGTGGTCACGGGCGGCGCGAAGGAAGTCTTTATCCGCAGCTGGAGCAACATAAATATAAACACCTCGGTCCTTGCGATCGAAACAGACTGTTCGACGACTCAGGACAGATGGACTCCGGGGGTTATTTTCGGACATGTATATTCCGATAATTCACTGATTACCATTTCGGCAAAAGGCGCTATATTTACCGGGGCCAGGGACCTTGAGGTTTACAAGGAGACCGGGAATTTTGCCGAGTGTGCGGCAACGGTCGAACTCAAAAACAGCCTTGTCTATTTTTTGAGCGAGACGCCGAAAACCAACAACGCCGAAATAAGCTTTGTCTTTGATAACGATTACTGGCTTGTGGTACTTGACGACGAAAAAAAGGCCGAAGGATTAAACGATTATACCATTGCAAACGGCAGCTGGCAGTCGCTTCTTGTTGATTCAACCAACGGTTACGGCGACGTTGATGTGAGCGGGGTTGTAAACGCAGCCGACGCACTGCTCGCATTGCAGGTTGCGGTAGGAAAAACGACCCTTACCGTGCAGGGTGCTGTTGTGCTTGACGTAAGCGGCAACGGTGAAGTTGCGGCAGAGGACGCATTGCTCATATTACAGTATGCCGTCGGGAAGATCACCAAATTCCCGATCGAAGATAAGATAGCTAAGGTTTAAGCCGGATAAAAGCAGACAACACGATGGCCGGAATTCCGGTTTTTCGGATTTAATCACCGGAGTGTAAAAAACAGTGTTGCACCGGACGAGTGAAAAACGTCTTAAAGGCGACCTTTTTCGTTATCCGATATAGCCCCTAAACCAAAAACCGGCAGGACGATTTTTCCGTTCTGCCGGTTTTTAAACGGACTAAGGTTTGAACGCCGTTTGTTTAAAACGGGAAAGGAACCTTTTTCGGAAATCGCCTCATAACATTTTACTTTTTATGGGCTTATCGAACGGACTTAAAGAGGAATATATAGGTTTTACGGCCGCTTTGCGACGTGAAAAGCCTCTTTTGCTTGACTTTAGCGCGGCGTGGATATAAAATAGTAAGGTCGGTCCGGGCAAACGCCGAGCGGCGAAATATTTTACCTTGGACCGTAAGGAGAATTTTTAAAATGAAATCGGATGTTCTTATAATCGGAGCCGGACCTGCCGGTATTTTTACGGCGCTTGAACTTTTAAGAAACGGCAGAAAAGACAAAATAGTAATGGTGGAGAAGGGACTGCCCGTGGATAAACGCCACTGCCCCAAGGAGACCACCCATCATTGCGTTAATTGCCGCCCGAACTGCAATATAACCACCGGTTTTTCGGGAGCGGGCGCCTTTTCCGACGGCAAGCTGTCCTTAAGCTATGAGGTCGGCGGCGAATTGCCCGAGCTTATCGGCGTGAATACCGCACAGGAAATGATAGATTACACCGACGGGATATATCTTGAATTCGGTGCCGATTCAAAGATCGAAGGAATCAATAACAGCGATGAGGTCAAGGAGATACGCAAAAACGCCATTAAGGCCGGACTTAAACTCGTTGACTGTCCGATTCGTCATTTAGGCACCGAAAAGGCGCAAAAGCTTTATCTTGCCATTCAGGAGTATCTTATAGAAAATGGCGTGGAGATTCTTTTCTCTCATGAATGTAATCGCCTTATAATAGAAAACGGTGTTTGCCTGGGTGCGTATGTCCGCAATAAAAATGAGGAATTCGAGTGCTTTGCCAAGCATACTATAGTTGCGACCGGCAGGCGCGGAGCCGACTGGCTTGAAAAGCAGTGCGCCGAATTTGACATTGCCCACGAGCCCGGCACGGTTGATATCGGCGTCAGGGTCGAGGTTCGTAACGAGGTTATGGAGTTTGTTAACCGTGTTTTGTACGAATCGAAGCTCATAGGTTATCCCCAGCCCTTTAAAAACAGAGTAAGGACATTTTGTCAGAATCCGGGCGGATTTGTAAGCCAGGAGAATTACGATAACGATCTGGCGGTTGTAAACGGCCATTCGTACAAGGACAGAAAGTCCAACAACACTAACGTATCGATACTCTGCTCGCACAATTTTTCCGTTCCCTTCAACCAGCCGATCGCCTATGCGCAAAAGGTCGGCGAGCTTACCAATATGCTTGCGAACGGACATATTCTGGTTCAGCGCTTCGGCGATATTCTCGACGGAAAGCGCACATGGCAAAAGGAGCTTGTCCGCTCGAATATAGTGCCGACCCTGCCCGATGCGGTGGCCGGAGATATAACGGCGGCCATGCCCTACAGGGCAATGACCAACATTATAAACTTTATACATTCGGTCGACGTTGTTGTTCCGGGCTTTGCGGCGCCCGAAACATTGCTGTATTCTCCCGAGCTTAAATTCTACAGCAATAAGATCCGCATGGATGCCGATCTTAATACCAGCATTAAGGGGCTTCACTGTCTGGGCGATTCGAGCGGCTGGACAAGGGGGCTTATGATGGCCTCGGTAATGGGCGTTGTTATGGCTAAAAAGCTTATAGCGGCGGATAATTGCTGAAACTCTGCTTACGGGAAAGCACGAACACAAACGAGCTTAGCCCGACACAAATTCTCCCCCGACCACCACACCCATCCCCATCCCCATCCCCATACCAATCCCGACTCTCACCACCCGCTCACATCATGCCGCCAAAACGGTAGGACAAGCGAGCGTAAGCGGGAAAAATATATAATCAATAAAACCCGTTCGCGTAGCGCTTTTGGTGCTTGCGAACGGGTTTTGGCTTTTATTAATAACGGCGGACTTGGCCGCTCGGAATTTAGGGGATCGATGTTTAGCGTTTGAATATAAGGATTGGGTTTTTAGGGGGCTTTAGATGATAATAAGCCGCCATGCGAAAATTCTTTTACCCTTTGGAGGCGAAAATGCAAAAATTATGTCTTCGGTATTTTTTCATCAGCTTACCGCAAAAAAATCCGATTAAAACCGGGTTATCCTTATACGAGGTCGCCCTTGGAGCTTTCGTTTTTTCAGTAGTTTTTGAGGTGTGTTTCGTATACAAAAATAAAAAAGCCACCGACAAAAACCGGTGGCTGTAATTGTGTTTTATAAAAAGTCCAAACCGTATACACTTTTTGGCTTTTTCGGTAAGGGATTTAGAAGCTACACTTAGCCGAGGCGGGCTTTGAGCTCGCGGAGCTGCTTGGCCAGCTCTTCGGGCAGATGATCGCCGAACTTCTTGTAGAACTCCTCAATGTCTTCGGCCTCTTTACGCCAGATGTCGTTGTCGACCTCGAGAATCGAGGCAAGGGTCTCCTTGCTCATGTCAAGGCCTTCTATATCAATGTCATCGGCGCTGGGGACAAATCCGATGGGGGTCTCGTTGGCGTGAGCCTTGCCCTCGCAACGATCGAGTATCCAAAGCAGGACCCTCATGTTGTCGCCGAAGCCCGGCCACAGGAAGTTGCCTTCATCATCAAGGCGGAACCAGTTGACGTTGAAGATCTTCGGAGCCTTGTCGCCGAGGGTCTTGCCCATCTCGATCCAATGTGCGAAGTATTCGCCCATGTTGTATCCGCAAAACGGAAGCATTGCCATAGGATCGCGCCTTAAGGTTCCGACGGCGCCGGAAGCGGCGGCGGTGGTTTCGGAGGACATTATCGAGCCGACGAAAACGCCGTTGTTCCAATCTCTTGCCTGATAAACCAGCGGAGCGGTCTTAGCGCGGCGTCCGCCGAAGATTATGGCCGAAATGGGAACTCCGTCCGGATTTTCAAACTCGCTGCTTATGCAGGGGCAATTCTTTGCCGGAGCGGTAAATCTGCTGTTGGGATGAGCGCCCTTGCTTCCGTCGGTGCAATCCCACTTCTCGCCCTTCCAGTTGAGAGCGTTCTTGGGCGGATTCTTGTCAAGACCTTCCCACCAAACGGTGTTGTCCTCAAGATTGTGAACAACATTGGTGAATATTGTGCCCTGTTTGGTTGAGGCCAGAGCGTTGGGGTTGGATTTTTTGTTTGTTCCGGGAGCAACGCCGAAGAAACCGTTCTCGGGGTTGACGGCCCAAAGACGTCCGTCCGGCCCCTTGCGCATCCAGGCGATATCGTCGCCGACCGTCCAGACCTTGTAGCCCTTCTCGCGGAAGATTTCGGGCGGAATAAGCATGGCAAGGTTGGTCTTACCGCAGGCCGACGGGAAGGCAGCCGCGATATAGCGAATCTGTCCGTCGGGGCTCTCGAGTCCGAGAATGAGCATATGCTCGGCCATCCAACCCTCAAGCTTGCCCTGATATGAGGCTATGCGAAGAGCAAAGCACTTTTTACCGAGCAATACGTTTCCGCCGTAGCCGGAGTTGACCGAAATAATGGTGTTGTCCTGCGGAAACTGGCAGATATAACGTTTTTCTTCATCTATATCGCATTTGCAATGCAGTCCGCGTACCCAGTCCTCGCTGTCTCCTAGGGTATCAAGAACGTTCTTGCCGACACGGGTCATAATGGCCATGTTGAGCACAACGTATATGGAGTCGGTAAGCTCAATACCGATCTTCGAGAATTTCGAGCCGACAGGACCCATTGAATAGGGGATAACATACATTGTACGGCCCTTGTAGCTGCCGCGGGCTATGTCGTAAAGCATCTTGTAGGCCTTTGAGGGCTCCATCCAGTTGTTGGTCGGGCCGGCCTCATCCTGAGTGGGGGTGCATATAAGGGTGCGTCCCTCAACGCGCGCAACGTCGTTTACCGCCGTGCGGTGGAGGTAACAGCCGGGAAGCTTTTCCTCGTTGAGCTTTATCATTTCGCCGGTGGCGCAGGCCTCTTTACGGAGCTCTTCAAGCTGCTCCTCATTGCCGCTTATCCACACGACCTTGTCGGGATTGACAAGAGCTATCTGCTCGTCAATCCAACCGAGAACCGACTTGTTCTTGGTCATACACATACAAATACATCCTTTCCGTAATTTGAGCCGTTAAAGCTTTTTCTTTAATTCGGCCGTATGCAGTGTCAACCCTTAAAATTAACATTGCATATTTTTAAAATGTGTTATAAAATGTGATAGGAGTAAAAACGCAAAATCACATGTTTCCACACAGTATGGGAGGGGAGTGGCCAAACGGTCCAAATTTCCCTATTGTGATTATATACCCGACGGCTTTGTGTTTCAATAACAAATTGTGAATTTTTTGATAATTTTGTATTTTTGTAGGTCGAAAAGGCTTGATCGGGCGCCAAAACTATTTATTTCGGCGTAACGGTCGGTTATAATTGAAGTAATGCAGCGATTAAGATTTCGGGAGTTGATATGTCTTTGCAGAAAACCGTACATCCGTTTGCGGCCTTTGTGCTTTTTTTGTTTCCGGCCGTGCTGTGCATGTTTGTTTTTTCGCCGGTTGCTTTGATGCTGTGCTTTGCCGGAGGTCTCTTATCGGCGCTTGTTTATTCGAAGGCTAAGGCATGTAAAATCCTTTTGATCACCGCCGCCATGTTTCCGGTCGTGCTCGGTTTTAATTTTTTGTTCAGTCATCGGGGCGAAAGTGTGCTTTTCACAATCGGCAAGGTTCGTTTTACGGCCGAATCCCTTGTTTTTGCGGCGATGGCCGCGGTTATGATCTCGGCTGTTTCGCTGTGGTTTTGCTCTTTTTTTTCGGCTTGCGGCTCCGGCGGAATATACAGGCTTTTTTCGGGAGCCTTCCCGTCGTTTTGCATGCTCGTTTCAATCACACTTCGAATGGTTCCGCTGACGGCGAGAAGAGCCGTCTGTACAAAAGAAGCAATGTCGGTTTTTATAAAGGAAAAGCCCGGACTCGGAGTGAGAATGTCTTTGGCATCCGGTCAGCTTTTATCGGTTGCGGCGAGATCCTTTGAGGAGTCGGTCATAACGGCCGATTCAATGCGGTCGCGCGGATATGATATCGGAATCGCAAGAACCGATTCGCGCCATAGAAAAATCCGCACGGGCGAGGCTGTATGTGCGTTTTTTATGTCGGCGATGTTCGTTTTATCGCTTGTTTTTGTAATAAGGGGGAGCTTTTCCTATGATGTTTTTGCCTTGGGATTGACAGGATTCTGGCAGGATATTACAACCATCAACGCCGAAAAGGCTTTATCGTTCGGTTTTCTCGGTGCCTCGACCATGTATCCGGCGTTTTCGGCCCTTTATAAATGTCTTAAAAGAAAGAGGCAGTGCCATGTATAACAGAATAAATCTTCTTGATAAGCATACCGCCGAGCTTATTGCGGCCGGAGAGGTTGTGGAGCGGCCGAGTTCGGTTGTAAAGGAGCTGGCCGAAAACTCCATCGACGCTAAAGCGGCACACATAACCGTGGAAATACGCGACGGCGGAATTTCTTACATCCGCATAACCGACGACGGCTGCGGAATTGCGCGCGATGATGTTAAAAAGGCCTTTTTGCGCCATGCCACAAGCAAGGTCTTAAGCGAAGAGGACCTCTCTCGTATCGGCACCCTCGGATTCAGGGGAGAGGCTCTGCCGTCGATAGCCTCGGTCGCAAGGGTCGATATGCTTACCAAAACCAAGGACGAGCCGGTAGGTACCCTTTACAGAATTCACGGCTCCGAGGAGGTATCCTTTGACGACGCCGGCTGCCCCGACGGCACCACAATAACCGTAAAGGATCTTTTTTACAACACTCCGGCGAGGATGAAATTTTTAAAGAAAAACGTATCGGAGGCAAATGCGGTAGCCGACGTTGTCGAACGGCTTGCTCTCTCTCACCCTGAGGTGTCGTTCAGACTGCTTCGCGAGGGTAAAGAGGTAATTTTAACTCCGGGAGACGGCAAGCTGATTTCGGCCATACGTGCGGTTTACGGCAAGGAGTTTTCATCTTCTCTCATTCCGGCGGAATATTCCGATTCCGGAATGTCGGTGCACGGTTATATATCAAAGCCGGTATATTCGAGGCCGACAAGGTCAATGCAGACATTTTTTGTCAACGGCCGCTTTGTAAGGACCGGCACCGGCGCCGCCGCTTTGAGCGAGGCGTATAAAAATTCGGTTATGACAGGTAAATTTCCGGCCTGTGTGCTTATGATAGAAACCCCATTTGAGTTTGTGGATGCCAATGTCCATCCGGCCAAGACCGAAATAAGGTTTGCCGATGAGAGAAAGGTTTTTTCTCTTGTTTACTATGCCGCCAAAAATGCTCTTATGAGCAAAGATACAAGAAAAGAGGCCGTTTTAAAAACCGACGGAGGATTAAAAAAGCCGCCGAGACCCTTTGAAAAGCCGAAGGATTATTCGCTTCGCCCTTCGGCGTATCAGACCAATATCGAAAGTCTTTTTTCGGTCGGGAAAGCGAAGCAGGGCGGAGACGATACCGGCCGAAGGTATGATGATTCAGATACTGACACTAACACTAACACTAACACCAATGCCAATACTGATACGACTGCACCGGGTGGGATTTCGGGCAGTACCGCTTTCAACCGGTCTTTTTCGGACGGGGATGTCCGGACAAAGGATTCCGGAGGCGGGAAAGAAGATTTTCCTCGCTATGTTACGGGCGGATATGACGGGTTAACCCGAGAAAATCCGGCGTCGCTGGCGGAAAAAGGCGTTTTTTACGGCTCGGGACGCCTGAGCCGGCCGGCCGGGGGTTTATCCGGATTTTCGTCGGAGAACAGCGCCGATATCGATATTTATGTCGACGATAACGGCAGCGGTGCGACAGACATCGAAAAAAGCGGCGATGTACATAAAAACAATTTTTCGGCCGGCCCCGAGAACACGGGGAATTCAAGTGTTAAGGCTTTACGGACGCATGAAGACCCGTTCACAAGCGATAAAAGCGGCGAGGACGGTAACGAGCATAAAAAGACCGACGATGACATAGCCGGAAAAGCCGTCAGCAGATCCCTTGCCGACGGGGAAAATATCGGAAATACAGGGGATATTACGAATGCACCGGACGATTACAACCGCCGAAACGACGTGGAATCCGACGGCGGATATGATGATAACGGATACGGCGACGATATTGTCACCTCAAAAAAGGACGTACAGATAAAGCTGATGGGGGAGGCCTTCAACACCTATATTTTTGCTCAGGTCGGGCAGAAAATACTGGTTATAGACAAGCACGCCGCCCACGAGAGAATGATTTTTGACCGCTTGAGGTCGCAAAAATGGGAGAGAGCCTCTCAGCAGCTGATGTCCCCGATACGGGTGCGGCTTTCGCGCGCACAGTACGATGCGGTGATAAACAACATTTCGGTTTTAAGGGACGCCGGGATAGATGTTGAGGATTTCGGGGATTGCGATTTACTGGTCAGAGGGGTTCCGCTTTTGACCGATGAGGGAGATATTTCCTCCCTGCTTGAAGAAACGGCTCAAAAGCTGATTGAAAACCGCAGTACCGAGAGCGGATACACCGAATGGGTGTTTCACTCGGTTGCCTGCCGGGCGGCCGTTAAAGCGGGGGATCATTCCGAGCCTCAGGAGCTCAAAGCCCTTATAAAGCGCATAGTTGAGGACGATAGCATAAGATACTGCCCTCACGGCAGGCCGGTAGCCTTTTACATTACGAGGGGCGAGCTTGAAAGGCAATTTTCAAGGACATAAACGTAAGGAAAACCGGAATGGAATTAATAAGATGAAGAATACAGGAGCTGTTTTCATTTTTGCCTTTGGTTGACGGTTTTATTGTCTGAGGTGTTTCGGGCGGGTTTTAAAAAAATTTATTGTAACGAGGGACTAAAAGGGTGTCGGACGGATCTTACGGCGTGCAAAAAAACGGAAATAACAAAAAAATAAAGCTGGCGGCGGTTGTGGGACCTACTGCCTCCGGAAAAACCGCCCTTTCGGTTGAACTTGCGAGGCGTTTTTCGGGAGAGGTAGTGTCGTGCGATTCGATGCAGGTGTACAGCGAACTCAAAATCGCCACGGCGCGGCCGGATGATAAGGAAATGCGCGGAGTGGCGCACCATCTTTTGGGGTATGTATCCTTGGATGAGGAATACTCGGTGGCGCGATATGTCGAGGACGCCAAAGCGGCCGTGGAGGATATACAATCAAGAGGAAGGCTGCCGGTTCTTTGCGGCGGAACGGGGCTTTATTACACATCATTTGTCGATTCGGTCGGGTTTTCGCCGGCGGCGAGCGATGAGGCCGTGCGGAAAAAATACAAAGAAATAGCCGAGAGCGAAAACGGAAATGAACGGCTTATCAAGATGCTTTCATCGGTCGATCCTCAGACGGCCGTAAAACTTCATCCGAACGATACGGGAAGAATAATAAGGGCTCTTGAGGTATACGAGCTTACCGGCGTTACCCAGAGCGAATATGCCCGTTTATCGAGGACGGGAGAAAGCCGCTACGACCTGTGCGTTATAGGGCTGCGTTACCCGGACAGGGCAGTGCTGTACGACCGTATAAACCGACGGGTCGACAAAATGATAAAGGACGGATTGCTCGGCGAGGTAGAGTCGGTAATATCGTCGGGGAAATTCGGCAAAACGGCCTCTCAAGCAATCGGAGTAAAGGAGTTTTTGCCATATTTTAAGGGAGAGGCCGCCCTTGACGAGTGCACAGAGATATTAAAAAGGAATACCCGTCGTTATGCCAAAAGACAGATGACCTGGTTTAACCGGGACGAACGTATTTGCTGGATAGATGTGAAGGGAGATGCGGACTTCGAGGAAATTTCGGAGAAAGCCGAAAAAATTATGGAAAAGTTTGTGTCTGTGTGTTAAAATAAAAAAGCTATGTCTTATGGTATTGTACTGTGATTGGCGAATGATGCGGTAAGGTACGCGGCGAAATCACAAAAAGAGAAAAACATAAAAAATATGAGGAGTGCGTTTTGCGATGAATACCCAGATGAACATACAGGATATATTTTTAAATAAAGCGAGGATTAAAAAAATTCCGCTTGTGGTTTATCTTGTAAACGGATTTCAGTTTAGAGGGACGGTAAAGGCTTTTGATAATTTTACCGTAGTCATGGAAAACGAGCACGGACAGCAGAGTCTTGTCTATAAGCATGCAATATCGACCGTTATACCGGCGGCCGATATAGAAGTACTTGCACAAGACAACGATTAGTTATATAATAACATAAATATGCGCATGAACGGGAGGGACAACCTTGAAACTGAACACCAAAAGGATACTGCTGTGTATAGCGGCGGTGTTTATGCTTGCCTACGTTATATTTCAGGTTACCACCTCCCTTAAAAACACGGTCAAAACCGAATACACCACCCATTATACGTATTTTGACAACATAAAGGCAAAGGCCTATATTGTAAAAAAAGAAACTGTGCTTGAGGATGTCGGCGGCGGTACGGTAAGCTTTTTGGCGTCGAACGGACAAAGGGTATCACAGGGCAGCGTTGTGGCCAAAAGCTTTTCGGACGATGAGCAGGCCGACGCCATGATAAGGGTAAATGAGCTGTCGGATAAAATAGAGCAGTTTGAAAAGATCGGCAGTATGAGCGGCGGTTATCTGGCGGCTCAGGCCGAGCGGCTTGAGGACAGGGTCAACGAGGCGCTTTGCAATTATTTTGAGGTTACCGACGGTGCGGATTTAAGGCAGCTTTCGGCAAAGTCGGGTGAGCTGCTTTCGGTGCTAAACGAAAGCGCACTGGCTTCCGGCGGCGCTTCGGATTTTTCGGCCAAGGTTGAGCAGCTCAAGGCCGAAAAGCAGGCCCTCGAGGCCAAGTGTTCGAATCCGCTGGCAATCGTAACGGCTCCGGTATCGGGATATTATGTTAACATGACCGATTCGCTTGAGGGATATATCGACCCCGAAAAGGCGCTTGAACTTACATGCGATGAAATAAGTGATGCGCTGTCACAGAATCTGCAAACGAAGAATTCGGGCAGCGGCAAGATTATAAACGGGTACGAGTGGTATTTTACCTGTGTTATTGATGAAGGTCAGTCGGAAAAGCTCGCCGTGGGGGACGGTATATCGGTATATATTCCGAATGTGACGGCCGATTCCGTACCGGTAAGGGTCGCGGCCCTTAATCACGACAGGGCCGGGGACCGGTGCGCGGTAGTGCTTGAGTGTACATACATGACCGGAGCGCTATCATCGCTCAGGTGCGAGGATATTGAAATATGTGTCGGCTCCTATACCGGACTTCGCGTTCCGGCCGATGCGGTGCGCGTTGTGGACGGGATTACCGGCGTTTATGTTATTTCGGGAGTTTCGGCGCGTTTTAAGCCGATAGATATAGTTTATAACGACGGCGGATTTGTCGTTGCAAAGACGGATAATACCAATTCATCGGCCCTTACTCTTTACGAGGAGCTGATAGTGTCCGGCGGAGATCTGTATGACGGAAAGGTTGTAAAGTGATCATGGCACAAAACGTGCAAAATCTTGAAAAACGTATGCGTGATTTTGATATAAGTTACGCCGAAATAAAGGAGAATATCGCCCGTGCGGCCGAAGTCTCCGGCAGGAAGTACGAGGATATAAGGCTGCTTGCCGCGACCAAAACCGTGCCGGTCGAGCTTATAAACTATGCGGCCGAAAAGGGCATTGATTTAATGGGCGAAAACCGGGTTCAGGAGCTGGACGAAAAATATGACCGCCTGAGCTTTAAAAAGGATCAGATACATTTTATAGGAACCCTTCAGACCAACAAGGTGCATAATCTGATAGGCAGGGTCGGGATGATAGAATCGGTAAATTCCGAAAGGCTTGCAGGCTATATATCGAGAATAAGCCTTGAACGCAATACCGTCACCGACGTACTTGTTGAGGTGAACGTCGGGGCTGAGGCAACCAAAAGCGGAGCCGATATGCAGAGCGTTACGGGACTGATTGAAAAAATAAGCGGTTTTTCGGGTGTTCGGGTGCGCGGACTTATGGCCATTCCGCCGGCGACCGACGATCAATATGAACTGAAAATGAATTTTTTTAATATGTATAATATGTTTATTGACATCAGGGACAAAAAAATAGATAATATAAGTATGGATTTTTTGTCGATGGGAATGTCGCACGATTACCGCGAGGCTATTGAGTGCGGTGCGAATATCGTCAGAATAGGCTCGGCGCTCTTCGGGGCGAGGAGCTATGCCAGAGGTTGATATTGATAAAAATCAATTGAAGTAATCAGCATAAAAAGCTTTAAGGGGTGTAAAACGATGAGTTTTATGGATAAAATCAAGACTATAATGGCACCGGTCGAGGATGACGAGGATTATTATGATGATGTAGACAGCGATGTGCCTATGGGGACTTCTCAGCCCGAGCGCAAGAGTGCTCCGAGCACGTCGTATTTCGACGATCCGCCCGTGAGTGAAAAACGCAACAAGGTGGTAAACATACATGCGACCACACAGTTACAGGTCGTGCTTGTAAAGCCCGAGCGCGTGGCCGATGCGCCGTCTATTGCCGATCATCTTAACGATAAAAAGACGGTTGTGCTCAACTTAGAGTCTGCAACCAAGGAGGTTTCGCGCCGTCTTATAGATTTTCTAAGCGGCGTTGCATATGCCAACAAGGGACAGATAAAAAGGGTGGCCAACAGCACGTTTATAATAACCCCCTTTAATGTGGATATAATGGGCGACATGCTTATAGACGAGCTTGAAAGCAGCGGTATGTACATATAAGCCGTATAAAAAATAACAGATAGATAAATTAAGCGGTCGCCGCGGCCGGAGTATAGACGCGGCGGAAGAATTTTGATATTTCGGCCCTTGTCCGTCATAGATATAAATTAAGGACATTAAGGGCTGTGAGTTTACAGTGCTTTTGTAAAAATGTTGTACCTGATGGGGACAAACTGCCTTGCGAGGCAGGGCTTTTATGTCGGCATTTCCGTCTTTGTCAGGCTTAACACAGGTGTTTGCCGGAGAGGGAAAACCTATCTCTACCCGGTTTGACACAAGGATCAGAATAGGAAAAAATGACAGGGGGTTGCATTGAGTTGATCACTGCGTCACAGATAAGAAGTGCGGAATTTTCGCGCTCGGCAAGGGGCTATAAGGCCTTTGAGGTAGATGAGCTGCTTGAGGAGGCGGCCAATACCATTGACCGTTACCAAAAGGAAAATGAGGAGCTTACCCGTAAGCTGGCTGTTCTGGCCGAGAAGATAAAGGAGTACCGCCAGGATGAGGAGAGCATAAAGCAGGCCCTCGTTACGGCTCAGCGCACGGCCGACAGCATTATAAAGGACGCCCAGACCGAGGCCGACAAAACAACAAGCGAATTAAACGGCAAAACCAACGAGGCCATTGCCGTTGCCAAGAAAAGAGCCGAGGCTATTTTGAGGGATGCCGAGGAAAAATCCAAGGCTATGCTTTCGCAGGCCAAGGAGCGCTCGCTTGCCGCCATTGCTCAGGCGAGGGACAAAACCGGTAAGATGATATTAGAGGTATCGGATGCCCGCCGCCGCGAGATGAAGGTCTGCGAGGAAATGAAGAAAAAGGCGGCCGATTTCCGCATAGAGCTGCTTAATATGTACAAGACTCAGGTTGAGATGATAAACAAGCTGCCGGATGCCGTTAACGAGGAGCTTGATTTTGAAAAAAGCGGAATGCCGGAGCTTTCCGACATAGCCGTTCCCGAAATTGAGCTCGACGACATATCGGTCGGATTTTCTCACGGCGACATGAGCGATATTTCCGACGATAACGGCGTAAATGCCGTGAATGCTGCAGCATTGGTCGATTCGGACGACGATAAGCCTGCAGCGGACGGGTTTTCGGTAAAAAACGAGGATGTTTTTTCGGCTTCGGTCGATGTTGCCCGGTCGGATAACGGAGGCAAAAGCGTAAATGAAGCGGAAAACGAAAATGCTGTAACAAAACCGGAAGACAGCAGCGAAAAGGACAAAAACGGCGCAACGGATTCGCCCTCGGACGACGAACCTGCCGGTTTTTTCAGAAGGGTAACGCCGGGCGAGGATAATGAAAGCGGCGAAGCCTCGGTTTCCGGATTCAAGGTAAGAAATGATGACGGCGGCTCAAAATTCGGCCGACTTAAATTCGGGGACGATTACGATCCCGAAAACGACGACGATGACGACGAGTTTGACGACGTAGACGGCAACGATTCGAAGCACGGACTGTTCCGCCGGAAAAAATAAACAGAATAACACAAGGACACAGGCCGGGCATTTTGGCGTCGGCCTGTGTCTTGGATTGAAAGGACAATAAAACGGTATGGAAAAGCAGGATTACAACTCTACACTTAATCTCCCTTCTACCGAATTTGCAATGCGCGCCGGTTTGCCGCAAAAGGAGCCGGCGATGCTTGAGGATTGGTACAAGCGCGATATTTACGGCAAGCTTATGCAGCTTAACGAGGGCAAGCCCCTTTTTGTGCTGCATGACGGACCTCCGTATGCCAACGGCGATATACACATGGGTACGGCGCTTAATAAGGTGCTTAAGGATTTTATAATCCGCTACAAGAATATGAGCGGATTCAAGGCTCCTTACGTTCCCGGCTGGGACACCCACGGACTTCCCACCGAGCTCAAGGCGAGGGCCAAGGCCGGCATTACCGCCGATTCGACCATTCCCGACAGCGAGTTAAGAGACATATGCAGGGAGTTTACCCTTTCGTATCTTGACGGCCAGCGCAACCAGTTCAAGCGTCTCGGTGTAATAGGCGAGTGGGACAACCCCTACATAACCCTTACCCATGATTTTGAGGAGGCTCAGATAAAGGTCTTTGCCGAAATGGCCTCAAAGGGCTACATTTACAAGGGTCTTAAGCCGGTTTATTGGTGCCCGGAATGTCAAACCGCTCTTGCCGAGGCCGAAATTGAGTATGCCGAGGATCCCTGCTATTCGATATACGTTAAATTCAAGGTGACCGACGACAAGGGCAAGCTTTATAGCATGGGCGCTAAAGAGGGCCATACCTATTTTGTGATTTGGACGACCACAACCTGGACATTACCGGGAAACGTTGCAATTTGTCTCGGTCCGGATTTCGATTATTGTCTTATAAAATCGGGGGACGACTTTTTTGTAATGGCCGACGGGCTTTATGAGGAATCGATGAAGGCCGCCGGTATTGACGACTATGAGGTAATAGGAAAAATCAAGGGCAGCGAGCTTGAGGGAATCGAGACGGCCCATCCCTTTATCGACCGCACGTCGTATGTTATAGTAGGTGATCATGTTACCCTTGAAAGCGGTACCGGATGCGTTCATACGGCTCCGGGCCACGGTGTTGAGGATTTTGAAATATGCAAAAAGTATCCCGAGCTTCCGGTTATTGTGCCGGTCGACTCGCACGGTGTGCTGACGGCTGAGGCAGGGCAATTTAAGGGTCTTTCAACCGAGGAGGCCGGAAAGGTCATAGCCGCTCATCTTGAAAAAACCGGTGCGCTGTTCGCCCTTAAAAAGATAATCCACCAGTATCCGCATTGCTGGCGCTGCAAAAAGCCGGTGCTTTTCCGTGCGACAAGCCAGTGGTTCTGCTCGATATCCGATTTCAGAGAGCAGGCAATAAACGCCGTTGACAGTGTAAACTGGATTCCGGCATGGGGACACGACCGTTTGCAGTCGATGATACGCGAGCGCAACGATTGGTGCATTTCCCGTCAGAGAAAATGGGGCGTGCCGATACCGGTATTCTATTGTGATGATTGCGGTAAAGAGATAATTTCCAAGCCTGCCATGCTTAAGGTTGCCGAGATATTCGGCAAGGAGGGAACCAACGCCTGGTTCGACAAGCCGGCCGAGTATTTTCTGCCTGATGATTTTAAGTGTCCTCATTGCGGAAGCACCAGCGGCTTTACCAAGGAAAAGGATATAATGGACGTCTGGTTTGATTCCGGCTCGTCTCATTTTGCGGTATGCCGTCAGCGTCCTTATCTTAAATGGCCGGCGGATGTTTACCTTGAGGGTGCCGATCAGTACAGGGGCTGGTTCCAGTCCTCAATGCTGACATCGGTTGCAGTTACCGGTAAGGCTCCGTATAAGACCGTTATATCCCACGGCTGGGTTGTTGACGGAGAGGGCAGAAAAATGTCCAAATCCCTCGGCAACGGAATAAATCCCGACGATATTGTAAAGCAGTACGGCGCCGAGATTTTGCGTTTGTGGGTTGCCTCGTCGGATTATCATGCCGATATAAGGATTTCGCCCGAGATATTAAAGCAGCTCTCCGAGGGCTACCGTAAGATCCGCAACACAGCGAGATTTATCCTCGGAAACATCGGCGATTTTGATCCCGAGAAGGATTCGGTTGCCGACAGCGAGCTTGAAAATATTGACCGTTTTGCCCTTAGAAAGCTGAACGATCTTATTTACGACGTTAAAACCGGATACGAGCAGTACGAGTATCACAATGTTTATCACAGCATTCACAATTTCTGTGTTGTCGATATGTCCAACTTCTATCTTGATGTTTTAAAGGACAGGCTTTATGTCGAGCGAGCCGATTCCAAGACCCGTCGTGCCGCCCAAACGGTCATGTACAAGATACTCAAGGCCTTAACCCTTATGATTTCGCCGATTCTGGCCTTTACCGCCGAGGAGATATGGAAGTATATTCCCCACAGCGAGGGAATGAACGACGAAAGCCCCCTGTTCAACATTATGCCCGAAAAGGTAACCGGAGCTGCCGACGACGAGCTTATGGCGATATACGACCGTATTCATGAGCTCCGCGACGATGTCAAAAAAGCACTCGAGTCCGCCCGTGCAGAAAAGCTTATCGGCGCGTCTCTTGACGCGAAGGTCACATTGTTTGCAGCCGGCGAGCTGAAAGACTTTATAATCGCGCATAAAAACGAGCTTGCCGAGGCGTTTATAGTGTCCCAGCTTGAGGTTTGCGACGGTGAGGCCGCGCCTGAAAGCGCCGCCAAGGGCGATATCGACGGACTTTGTGTCTTGGTCGAAAAGGCAACCGGCGAAAAATGTGCACGGTGCTGGATGTATTCCGATACCGTCGGCAAAAACGCCTCACATCCCGACCTCTGCGAGAGATGCGCAAAGGTGCTCGGTTGACAGATCGTTGATTGGCAGTCCGGTAGTTAAGTTTGCCGTTTGTTCGGTAAAACGGCCGTCAAACAAACCGAGTAAACCGGACGGCAAACCAATCGGCCAACCGGCCTGCCGGTAATTTGTTCGGCAGGTTAGTTATTCGGTCAAATGAATAAACCGGATTAACGGACCGGTGCCCGTGGGTTTTGGCCGGTTTGTTTTCGGCTGATAAAAATATTATTGTTTAGAGGAAAGGAGGGAGCATATATGCAACCAGGCATTAAAAAAGAAAAAAACAAATTGTTTATATGGCTCTCTCTTGCCGTAATTTTGCTTCTCATAGCGGCCGATCAGTTGACCAAAATGCTGGTCGTTAAAAATATGTCGCTCGAAGGGCAGCTTGAGATTATACCGGGGCTTCTGGATTTTAAATACGTCAGGAACACCGGAATATCCTTCGGGCTTTTCAGCGGACTCGGAATGCAGATCGCCCTGTCGGCGGTGACCGTTTTGATAGTGGCGGTTATTCTGTGGTTTTTATGGTTTAAAAAACCGTCATCAAGGCTGCTAAAATGCGCGCTGATACTGGTGGCCTCCGGCGGAGTAGGCAATGCGATAGACCGGATACGGCTCGGGTATGTTATAGATTTTTTACTTTTCGAATTCGACTGGTTCCCGTATGTTTTTAACGTTGCAGACTGTTTTGTAACGGTGGGCGGCGCCATGTTCTGCATTTATCTTATTTTCGGCTTCGGGGCGACGGAGAGTAAAACGAAAAGGGCGAGAAATGACGGTTCGTCCGTTTCGTGCGAGCCCGGCAGCGTCGATAACGCAGTCGGTGAGAACACAGCGTCAACGTTCGCGGAAGAGAATACGGCGGATGATATCAAAGCCGAAGCTTTGTCTGAGCTTTGCGAAAGAGCCGATGCGGCGGACAGTGCCGGTAATCCGGGAAAAGGAGACGCTTTCGGTGAGTTTTCGGATGCGGAAAACGCTCCGGAGAAAAACCGGGATTTATCAGAAGATATCGGCGGTAACTGATAGTATGCAAACGGTAATTTTGACGGTAGAGTCGCTTTCTCCCCAAAGGGCAGATGCCGCCGTGGCCTCCCTTTTGGAGAACATTTCAAGGGCAGCCGCAATACGGCTTATAGAAAGCGGAAACATAACGGTAAACGGCAAGAAAATCAAAAAAAGCGACAAGGTCGCAAAGGGCGATGTACTGACTGTCGTTTTACCCGATCCGGAGCCCGAAAGGGCGCTGCCGGAGGATATACCGCTTGATATTGTTTATGAGGACGACGATCTGCTCGTTGTAAACAAGCCAAAGGGAATGGTGGTTCATCCGGCCGCCGGAAATAAGGAGCACACTCTGGTGAATGCATTGCTGTTTCATTGTAAGGACAGCCTTTCCGGAATAGGCGGAGTAAAACGCCCCGGTATAGTTCACCGTATAGATAAAGATACAAGCGGACTTTTAATAGTGGCAAAAAACGATTTTGCCCATGTGGGGCTCGCTTCCCAGATAAAGGATCATTCCTTTACACGCGAATACAAGGCGGTGGTTATAGGCCGCATTAAGAACAGCGAGGGCATAGTAGACGCTCCCATAGGTCGTCACCCGGTAAAACGCAAGTGCATGGCTGTCACCGATAAAAATTCCAAAAATGCCGTTACGCATTATTTTGTCGAAAGGTATTTTCCGGGATATACATTTGTAAGATTGAGGCTTAAGACCGGACGTACCCACCAGATAAGGGTCCATATGGCCTATATAGGCCATATGGTGGCCGGCGATCCGCTTTACGGTGGACTTAATAAGGATACCGAAGTCTTAAGCGGACAGTGTCTGCACGCCGGACTGATAGGATTTATTCATCCGAGAACGGGCAAGTACATGGAGTTTGAAGCGCCCTTGCCGGATTATTTCAAGGAGTTTTTAAAAAAACATGAATTATGACGGACCGCTCAGCGGAATACTTCTTCTTTCCGATATAGACGGCACATTGCTTCCCGAAAACGGAGAAATTCCCGAAAATAATATATCGGCCATAGAAAAATTTAAAACCCTGGGCGGCACCTTCGGCCTTTGTACGGGGCGTTCGATGGAATCGGCAAGATGGGCCGTTTCAAACAGGGATTTGACCAATTGCCCCTCTATAGTGTATAATGGCGGAGCGATATATGATTTCAGGGACGACAGACTTTTAAAGGTTTATTCTTTGCCTGCCGCCGCCCGGTGCAAGGTTTTTGAGATAATGCGCACCTTTCCGGATATAGGAGTTGAGGTACACATCGATTGCAGGGCGTTTTGTCTGCAATTCAACGAGCTTTCTAAATATCATATGCTCAGGGAGACCTCTCATTACCACGTTACACCCATAGCCGATCTTCCGTCAGGTGAGTGGAATAAGGTGGTCTTTGTGGCCGAGGAGCAACGCATAAACGATCTTATCGCCTATGCAGGCGGGGTGGATACCTCGAACGAGGATTTTTATTTTTTACGTTCGGATAAGCGGCTTTATGAGCTGCTCCCGAAATCGGCGACAAAGGGAAACGCCCTTATAACGCTCGGCGGAATTCTGAATATTGACAACGAAAACATCTACGCCATAGGCGATTACTACAATGATATAGATCTTTTAAAGGCGGCAGGTGTGGCGGTGACGGTAGCGTCGGCGCCCGAGGAGATAAAGCGGTATGCCGACTATATTACATGCGAATGCTCTTTAGGGGCGGTGGCCGATCTTGTGGAGCATATTATTGCCGAAAGAGCTGTGTAGCTAAAGGATACGGTGTTGTATTATCAAGGTGAAGATGTCGTTTTTTCGAATGTACGGCGGGGTAGGTCCATTTGTCAGTACGGCACTTAAAAAATAAATACCGCGTGCAAAACAATCCGTTTTTTATATAGCCGTAAGGATATGTCTAAACGGGGAGCTGTATGCGTGAAATATGGAGGGTAAATCTTGGATAACAAACAGAAAAAAGAGCTGATGATAACCGCGAACAATATCCGTCGGGGTATTATCGACGGTGTGTACAGCGCCGGCTCGGGACATCCGGGCGGATCGCTGTCAATAGCAGACGTTTTGGCTTATCTTTATTTTAAGGAGATGAGAATCGATCCGAAAAATCCGGACTGGGAGGACAGAGACCGTCTTGTGCTTTCAAAGGGACATACGGCCCCGGGGCTTTATTCCGCTCTTGCAAACCGCGGATATTTCCCCGTAGAGGAGCTTAAAACTCTTCGCAAACCCGGTTCGTTTTTGCAGGGACATCCCGATATGCGAGGAACCCCCGGGTGCGACATGAGCTCCGGCTCGCTCGGTCAGGGTATTTCGGTGTCTTGCGGAATGGCTCTTGCCTCAAAGCTTGACGGCGACCGTTTCAGGGTTTACGCCATAATGGGCGACGGCGAGCTTGAGGAAGGACAGGTCTGGGAAGCGGCCATGTTTGCCGGCGACAAAAAGCTTGATACGCTGTGCGCAATAGTTGACAACAATAATCTTCAGATAGACGGAACGCTCGACGAGGTAAACGCCCCCTACCCGATAGACAAAAAGTTCGAGGCCTTTAATTTTAACGTCATTAAGGTGAACGGCCATGATTTTGACGAGCTTGACGACGCTTTCACCCGTGCCCGTGCGACAAAAGGCATGCCTACGGTTATAGTCATGAATACCGTTAAAGGCAAGGGAGTGTCGTTCATGGAAAATAAGGCCGAATGGCACGGTGCCGCCCCGAACGACGAGCAGTACAGGCAGGCAATGCATGATCTTGACGAGATCGAAAAGAGCATAAAGTAAGAAAGGAAGGCGATTTTTAATGTCAGAAACAGTTGTAAAGCAGGCAACCCGTGAAGCTTACGGCAAGGCACTGGCCGAGCTCGGCGGCGAAATAGACAATCTTATAGTGCTTGACGCCGACCTTTCGGGCGCTACAAAAACGGGGGTATTTAAAAAGCTTTACCCCGAGCGCTTTTTCAATTGCGGAATAGCCGAACAGAATCTTATAGGCGTTGCAACCGGTCTTACGGCAGCCGGAAAGCTGGTTTTTGCCAGCACCTTTGCCATGTTCGCTGCCGGACGTGCCTATGAGCAGGTCCGCAATGCGGTCGGATATACCCACATGAACGTTAAAATAGCCGCGACCCATGCCGGTCTTTCGGTCGGCGAGGACGGCGCTACACATCAGTGCAACGAGGACATAGCTCTTATGCGAACAATCCCAGGAATGACGGTGCTTTGCCCGGCTGACGGCAACGAAACAAGGGCGGTGATCCGCGCCGCGGCTGCATTTGAGGGTCCTGTTTATATACGTCTGGGAAGAATGGCCGTGCCCATGATTTTCCCCGAGGGTCATTCGATTGAAATCGGCAAGGCCGAAACCTTAAAAGACGGCAATGACGTGACCATAATCGCCACCGGCGTTATGACCTACATGGCGCTTGAGGCGGCCGAGAGGCTTGAAAACGAGGGAATATCGGCCCGAGTGCTCAACATTCATACCATCAAGCCGTTGGATGAAGAGGCCGTTTTAAAGGCAGCGAAGGAGACCGGCGCCATTGTAACCGCCGAGGAACACAGCGTAATAGGCGGTCTCGGCTCGGCGGTGTGCGATGTTACAAGCGAAACATTCCCCGTTCCGGTAATAAAGGTCGGGGTTAACGACAAGTTCGGAAAATCCGGTCCTGCAATGCAGGTGCTCGAAAAATTCGGGCTGTCGGCCGACGCGATATACGAAAAGACGAAGGCGGCTATAGCGGCAAAAAAATAATTTGCCTTGCGTTTGGGCGTGTGACAAGAATATAAAAACACGGTATGCATTTATAAATGCATACCGTGTTTTTTGGCCTATTTTAAAGAAATTTGCCGGTCACCTTTTTATCTTGCCGGAAATAAAGAGAAAGCCGGGAAGATAAAATGAGTTAGCCGGGAAGAAAATGTGACCAATCAAAAAGAAAATGTGGCGGCCGAAAATAAATTAGGAACCGGAAAAAAAGGGGTCGGCCGAAAGCGAAGTGGGATGACCCGAAAGAAAAGGTAAGGCCGGCATAATTAAATTACCAAACCTTAAAACTACTGAATTTCGGCTCCGGCGCGGTGCGGTTCGCAAATAATGACCTCATCACATATTTTTTTTAGAATACCGGCGCATTCGGCGGCGTCGGCCTTTTCTTCAAAAACCCCGAAAACGGTGGGCCCGCTGCCGGTAATGGCAGAGCCGATGGCTCCGTGGCGAAGCATGGTCTTTTTAATCTCGGGGATTTTAGAATTGCCCCACAGCTCCTCAAAGACATTGGCGAAATCGGCTGCTGCCGCTTCAAGATCGCCCGAGCACACCGCATCAACAACGCAGTCGGTGTCAACGTGGGGATGTTCTTTTAATCTGTCATAACGGGCGTACATGTCGGCCGTTGATGTTTTTGTGTCGCCGATCGCCAGCACAAAAAAACACTCCGGAAGGTCGGGCAGGGGATTTATAAGTGTACCGGTTCCCTCAACAAGGGCGGTCCCGCCCACGATGCACATCGGAACGTCCGCGCCGACCATTTCGCCTATTGCGCAAAGCTCATCGCAGGAGAGCCGAGTGCAGAGCATTTCATCAAGCGCCACAATGACGGCCGCCGCGTCGGCCGAGCCGCCGCCGAGTCCTGCCGAGACCGGAATTTTCTTCTTAATTTTAATGGTTATTCCGGGTGAGGTCATTTCGTTGAATTCGAAAAATGCCTTTGCGGCTCTTACGGCCGTGTTGCTGTCATCCCGGGGCAGCTCGTCATCGCATACAAGCCGTATGGGAACGTCGTCGTCATCTTCGCTTGTAACGGTGACGGTGTCGCATATGTCTACCGACTGGGTCACCATTTTAAGCAAATGATAACCGTCGGCGCGCCTGCCGACAATGTCGAGCGCTAAATTAAGCTTTGCAGGTGCATTTACTGTAACTCGCATATATGTTTCCTTTCATTTATAAGCCAAGCTCGTTTAAAAACTCATGTATTCTTTCAAGAGCTGTTTTTATATGAGCAATAGAATAACAATACGACGCGCGGAAATGTCCCTGTCCGCACTCTCCGAAAGCCGTTCCGGGAATTACTGCAACGTGCTTTTTGTAAAGCAGCTCTTCGCAGAAGCGGTCGCTCGAAAGTCCGGTTTTTTCGATGGACGGGAAGGCATAAAAGGCTCCGAGCGGTTCAAAGCATGTAAGTCCCATATCGTTAAAGCCCTTTACGATAAGCTTTCTTCGCATATCATATTCCTCGCGCATCTTTTCTATGTCGCCGTCGCCGTTTTTTATGGCCTCAATAGAGGCATATTGCGACGTTGTCGGAGCGCTCATTATTGCAAACTGGTGGATTTTAACCATCTGCTTTATTACTTCGGACGGGCCGCATGCGTACCCCATGCGCCAGCCGGTCATCGAATAGGCTTTTGAAAAGCCGTTGGCAACAATGGTGCGCTCACGCATGCCGGGAAGGCTCGCTATCGAAACGTGATGCCCCGAATATGTAAGCTCGGCATAGATTTCATCCGACAGAATAAAAATGTCGGTATGCTTTAATACATCGGCGATCGCCTCGAGATCCTCGCGCGTCATCACGGCTCCCGTCGGGTTATTAGGATAAGGAAGAATAAGCGCCTTGGTTTTTGGTGTTATGTTCCTTTTAAGCTCCTCGGCCGTCAGCTTAAAGCCGTTTGAGCTGTCGGTTTTAAGAATTACCGGAGTTCCCGAGCAAAGGGTAACAAGAGGAGCATAGCATACAAAGCTCGGCTCGGGTATCATTACCTCGTCGTCCGGCGAGACAATTGCTCTTAGGGAGACGTCTATGGCCTCCGATCCGCCCACCGTTACCATTATTTCGTTATCGGGCGAATAATCGAGGGAAAAGCGGCGCGAAAGATATCCGGATATCTGCCGTCTTAATTCGGCAAGCCCCCAGTTGGAGGTGTATCTCGTACGTCCGTTTTCGAGCGATTCAATACCGGCCCGGCGGATGTGCCACGGCGTGTGAAAATCCGGCTCGCCAACTCCGAGCGATATGACATCGTCCATGGTTTGCACTATGTCAAAATATTTCCGTATACCGGACGGCTTTAAGCTGACGGCCCTCCGGTTTAAAAGCTTGTTGTAATCCATTAAAATGACATGGTCCTCCTGTCGTCGCTTTTAACCGAGGTCATGTTTACGTTCATTTCCTTATAACGGCGCAGCACGAAATGGGTCGCGGTGGAAATTACATTTTCCATCGGTGCCAGACAGCTTCCCACGAATTTTGCGACCTGCTGAAAGCTGTCCCCTCTTACTATTACGGTAAAATCAAAACCGCCCGACATCAGATACAGGCTCTCCACCTCGTCAAAGGCAAGGATCTTTTCGGCTATCTGATCGAATCCGGCGTCCTTTTGCGGTGTGACCTTTAATTCTATTAAGGCGGTAAGATAGGAGGAGGAAAGCTTCTCCCAATTAAGAAGGGTTTTATAGCCGCATATAACACCCTCTTTTTCGAGAGCGGATATTTCGCTTGCAACCTCGGCTTCGGACACGCCGAGCATGGTTGCCAGATCCTTTACGGTGTATTTTGCGTTATCGTAAAGCAGCTTTAAAAGTTTTTCTTTCATAACGGTCCTTTCGTTTAAAAAACAGTATTATCGCATGTTTGAAATTATAATATATACAAATCCATCGGGATTTGATACGAAAAATGCAGAACCTTCGGCCTTTTAATTTTTTAAAAAGCCTGTATGGCGAAAAGCTTATTCTATCGGTATAAGAAGCGGCTGGCGGTTTTGGAAAAGGGTTATTTTGTCGAATCCGGCGTCGATAGCCGTTTGCATGCCGGCTTCTATGTCGGCGCCGACATCCTTGCAGATATGCGCATCGGAGCCTACCGTTATAAATTCTCCGCCGAGCTCTTTAAACATACGGACGAATTTAAGCTCGGGCAGGGTCTTGCCGTACGGTTGACGAAGTCCCGAAACGTTTATCTCAAGTGCCTTGCCGTTTTGAGCAAGTACCTTTAAAACCTCCCTTATGGCGTCGGAATAATCATTCTCGTCAATTTCCAAATGCTCAACCCCGTTTATATATCTGAAGGGGTAGGTTATGTGGGCAAGAGAATCAAATTTACCCCATTTTGCAAGCTGTAATATTTCGGAATAATACCGGTCAATAAGCGTCCTTGCATCGTGGGTTTTAAAATCTATTTTCCAGAAGTCCTCCTGACCCTCGACATTATGCAGGCTGCCTATGACAAAATCGTAGTCGTTTGCCAAGAGCGCATCCTCGGCAGCTTTTACGTCCTGCAGAGCCTGACCGAGCTCCATTCCGGCGAGCACTATCAGCTTTCCGGAAAAAACCGCCTTGGCCTTCCTTGCTTCAAAATAGCTTTGCCGTATGGAACGGTCGTACCGATCGCGCTTGTAGAGGTTACACTCACAGTGATCGGTTATTGCAACCGCGCGAAGTCCGCGTCTTACGGCGTATTCACACATAAGCATTACCGAATGCTGTCCGTCGTCACTGTTGTCGGTGTGTATATGCAGATCCATCCTGTTTTTAAAAGCCATTTCCCATCACCTTTGTAAAAATCAAAAAAATAGAGGTGTACATGATGTATTATAATATATATCTTAACAAAATAACAGGGTTTTTTAAAAAAATATTTTGTTTTTATTGTAAAACGTGTTATTATATGCTATGTAAAGGTATGTAACCGGATCAATGTACGATACATATTATGCCACTAAGGGACATATTGTATTATGATTTTGGCGCTGAGCCGAATAGAATCCGGCGGTTTTTCAGTATCAAAGGCCGTAAACGGCGCCGCAGGAAATCAGCTGCACTTCTCTTAAAACAGCCGGGAACATACCGATAACAAAAAAGGCGAAGAACGAAAGAGGTTTTAAGGTTTATGAGAGCGGTTATTTCGGTTGTAGGAAAAGACATGGTCGGTATACTGGCCAAGGTGTCGGGAGTATGTCTCGAATATAATGTCAACATAATTGATGTTACACAGACGATCCTGCAGGATATGTTCACCATGATAATGCTTGTGGATATTTCAGAATGTCGCGTTCCGTTTGCCGATTTTTCGGACAAGATGAAATCGCTCGGTGATACCCTCGGTATGTCGATACACACCATGCATGAGGATATCTTCAATTCCATGCACAGGATATAAATATCCGGCTTTTATTTACGATATTTTACGGTTTAAGAGGGTTAAAATGCTTAACGCTACAGATATACTTGAAACAATAAATATGATAGAAAACGAGCATCTTGATGTGCGCACGGTAACAATGGGTATATCGCTGCTTGATTGCTGCGATTCGGATATAGACTCCGCCTGCCGCAAGGTGTACGATAAGATCTCGCGCAAGGCCGAAAGGCTGGTTGAGGTCAGCCGGGGGATAGAAAAGGAATACGGTATTCCGATAATACATAAACGTATATCGGTAACGCCGATATCCATGCTTGCGGCGGCTGCAAAATCGCAAAACCCGGTAAAATTCGCCCTCGCCCTTGAAAGGGCGGCCAAAAACGTCGGGGTCAATTTTATAGGAGGATATTCCGCCCTTGTTCATAAGGGCTTTGCCGAGGGAGATTTACGCCTTATTGAGAGCATACCCGAGGCGCTGAGCGAAACCTCCCTTGTTTGCTCGTCGGTCAACATCGGCTCAACAAGGGCCGGTATAAACATGGATGCCGTTAAAAAAATGGGCGAGATTATAAGAAAAACCGCCGAAATTACGGCCGACGACAACTGCATAGGCGCGGCGAAGCTGGTTGTATTTTGCAATGCGGTTGAGGATAATCCCTTTATGGCCGGCGCATTTCACGGTGTGGGAGAGGCCGAGTGTGTAATCAATGTCGGCGTTTCGGGTCCCGGTGTTGTAAGATCGGCTATCGACAAGGAACCGGGCTGCGATACAGCACGGCTTGCCGACATAGTAAAGCGTACGGCCTTTAAAATAACCCGTATGGGACAGCTGGTCGCTCATGAGGCCTCAAACCGACTTGGCGTGCCGTTCGGAATAGTGGATCTTTCTTTGGCGCCGACACCGGCGATAGGGGATTCGGTTGCCCATATTCTTGAGGGAATGGGGCTTGAAAGCTGCGGCGCCTGCGGTACGACGGCCTGTCTGGCTCTTTTGAACGATGCGGTCAAAAAGGGCGGAGTTATGGCGTCGGCTCATGTGGGCGGTCTTTCGGGTGCATTTATACCGGTTTCGGAGGATGCCGGTATGATAGCCGCCGCAAGAAGCGGAGCCCTTACCATAGAAAAGCTTGAAGCCATGACGGCGGTGTGCTCGGTCGGACTTGATATGATAGTAATTCCGGGAGACACATCGGCCGACATTATTTCGGGAATCATAGCCGACGAAGCCGCTATAGGAATGGTAAATTCCAAAACCACGGCGGTAAGGCTTATTCCGGCGATAGGAAAGAACATAGGCGATGAGCTTACCTTCGGCGGATTGCTCGGATCGGGTCCTGTTATGAAGGTAAATACCGCTTCTCCGGCGGAGTTTATCGCAAGGGGAGGACGTCTGCCGGCGCCGCTACAGAGTCTTAAAAACTGATATCGGATAAAAATATCCGGTTAAATGACGGTGCGTGCCGGTCCCGTCCGGCGCAATATCCTATACCTACTTTATGCATCAGGGAAGTGAAGTGCTTTAATGAGAAAAAATGTAACGGCGGTTATAGCCGCTTTGGCCGTAATGATCTGTACAGTATCGGGGCTTGGCGTTTATAAAAATCGATCGGACAATACGGAAATGTTAAAACCGGCGGCAAGCGGCGGCTTTGTGCGGGTGTCTGACGGATTTAACGCCGATTACGGCGACGGGGAGCAATTTGTTGCGACGAGCTGTCGTGCGAATGCCGACGAATGCACAGAGGATAATTCGGAAAACACCTCTGACGGATACGTTTTGCCGGATAGTTCGGCCTTTTTTAAAAACGGCGGCGAGAAAATTTTAGCCGTGCCCTCTTCGCAAGATGAAGATTTTGCAAAGGATGAAATGGCTGCATCGGGCGGGATTTTTTCCTTCGCGGCGAACGTCAAGGCGGATAATTACACCGGATTTTCCGATACGTATACAGGCCTTGAGACATCCGACCGGCTTTTTGATTCCGGCAGCAGAAAAAGAGTGTTCGAGCTGACCGTAATAAGGAGAAGGGTCGATACCGGAACCGGAAGGGTAAGCTTTGACGCCATTGTCAAAAACAATTCCTCGTTTTCCGAAACGCCTACACTTTATTACGCCCTTTACGGCAGCGACGGAACGCTTTTTGGAGTAAAAACGGTAAAACAAACCGTAAATCCCGGGGAAAACGTGATATTTTCCGGCGAGACGGCTTTCGGCATTAATGGCGATACTATGTACACCGAACGGGTATTTTTGTGGAACGATTCGCTTAAAATACTGTCCACACTTACCGATATCGGAACCGGAAAACCGGGTCAGACCTGCTCCTCGGTGGAGCTTAGCCAGAAGGTCATGAGTCTTAGAATAAACGACGGAGTAAATACGGGACATATATGGGGCGAGATCTTCCCGGACAGCTATTCGAATGTACGGCTGAAGTTTAAAAGTCTTAATCCGTCGGTCGCCTCGGTGGATGAGGACGGTGTGGTAACCGCCCTTTCAAACGGCGAGACGAAAATATATGTCTACACCTCGGATTTAGGGGCTTATGATGTCTGCACCGTTACGGTAAGCGGCTTTGTGACCGAGTCGGTAACCTTAAGCCACAATGAGATAAATATGCTTACAAACGGACAGTATCTGCTGTACGCCGACGTACGGCCCGAAGGTCACGAGGCGGTTATATGGACCTCGTCGGATACCGACGTTGCAGATGTTTCGCAAAGCGGACTTATAACCTCAAACAGGAGGGGGCGTGCCGTTATAACCGCTTCGGCCGGCGAAATTTCGGCCGAATGCGTTGTAAATGTTTACAGCGAGAGCGATTTTACGGGCTCGGTTGCGGCGCATTTCGAGTCGGGGGATAGGCCTGAGGCTATTTCCTCGGGCTCGGGCGACGCCGGCGGTAAATCCTACGGCTGCTTCCAGTTTTCGTCCAACAGCAACGGGCCGAAAAGCTTTTATAACTGGCTTATAAACACCGGCTACAATCAGTCGATAGGCTACCGCCTTAAATCGGCGCACGAGGCCGACGGCGGATATGATAAGACCTTCGGAGAAAACTTCGACGCCGAATGGCGAAAGATTGCTGCCGAGAACAAGAGTGAATTCCGCTCGTGTCAGCTTGCCTATGCGAAAACCTCATATTATGACGATATTTACAACCGCCTTAAAAACGGGCTGGGGTTTGATTTGAATAATTATTCGATCGCCATAAAAAGCGCCGTGTGGTCACGCGCGATACAGCACGGAGCGGGCGGTGCATATAATGTCGTCTCGCGCGGATTTGAAGCGATAGGCGGATTCACCTCAAAGAGCGAGCGCGAGCTTATAGCGGCAATCTACGCCGAGTCCGGCGCCGTTGTTACGTCGCCGCCCTCATCGAGCTCAAAGGCGATAAACGATACAACCAAGACTGCACGGGAAAACGGGCTTGTCGGCAAGTATATGAAGTATTATTCGGCCAATTCGTCCGATATACAGGTCGGTGTTTGGGTAAGGCTTAACATAAACGAGCCGAATATGGTGTATAAGCTGCTTGACAATCCGCCGGTTTATATTACGCCGCAGGACTGATATATAATTTGATTACAAAATGAGCTCCTGTACAAAAATGACGTCCGGCATATAAAGAGCACGTCCGGCGACATAAAGTGCATCATGAGGAAAAACGCCTCTAAAAAAGGCGGGCACTTCGATAATCAAGAAAAATACCGAGGTAAAAACAGAAAAAATTCGGTTTTTCGGTTTTCGTTTTTACGACTGTGAGACGGCTCAAGAAAAGATAAATAAAAAATATAATTAAGCAAAGCGAAACCGCGAATTTCTGCAGGCAACAAGGCCGGATGCAGGAATTCGCGGTTTTTTGTGTTTTTAGCTGGGTTACGGCAAGCCGAAAAGCTTCGCCGGCAGGCGGTTTCAGTCCGGGTCGGATGGGTCCGTCGGCTTAAAGATTGGTTTAAAGATCGGTCGTTTTCAGACTTTACAGGCGGTTGTTTAAGGGCTGTGTTACCTTTTATTTTACCCTTATTCTCAGGCACCGGGTTCCGCAAAGCTCACAGCTTTTGAAATCCGGCTGGTGGTCGCCTACAAACAGCTCGATCCCGCCGTTGGGCACTACCCGCTCGCCATCCTTTGTTACGGCCATAAGCCAGTAGGGGTCTATGTGCATGGTCACCTGGCGTTTGGCACCGGCGGACACTACGCAGGAATTAAGTCCGCAAAGCTGGAAAAGCGGCGTCTCGGTCCGGCTGTCGGTAAAGCGGGTGTAAACCTGTGTGGTGGTTCTGGCCGAGAAATTGCTGCCGTTTTTGATTGTAAAGGATATTTCGGCGCCGTCCTCATCGGAAAAGCCGAGCAGCTCGAGATCGCCGTACGAAAAATCGGCGTAGCTCAGTCCGAATCCGAAGGGGAAGGCCGGCTCATCGCCCGAATACCGATAGGTGCGCGAATGCATGGAATAATCGCTCATATCGGGCAAAACGGCGGACTCCTTCGGGAAGGTGATAGGAAGCTTTCCGCTGGGAGAGAAATCGCCGTATATAAGCTCGGCTATCGCTCTGCCGCCGAGGGCGCCGGGATACCACGCGTCGATTATAGCGCGCGCTTTTTCGGTTAACTCCTCGCCGATATCCACGGGGGAACCTGCCGTGATGACGATGATGACATTTTTGTTTACCTTTGTTACCTCGCGTATCAGCTCAAGCTGCACCTCGGGCAGACCTACGCTTAAGCGGTCGCCGCCGTCGCAGTAATCGTTTGAAATGGGAAGCTCCTCACCCTCGACCGATGAGTTGAGTCCGACGCAAAGTATAACCGTTTCGGCATGAGCGGCAGCCGCTCTGGCTTCATCGAGGTAGCTTGACGCTCTGTCTCCCGGAGGATTCGAAAGAATGATGTGGCAGCCCTCGGTGTAGAATATCTGCCGGTCGGGGGTCTCGCGGCGGATACCGTCTACTATGGTGATGTATTCCGAGGCCTCTCCGCAATAGTTGCCTATGAGCGAGGGGATAGAACGGGCGCATGGGCCGATAACGGCAATGGGAGAAATGCTGTTTTTATCAAGGGGGAGTATGCCGTCGTTTTTAAGAAGAACAAGGCTTCTTCTTGCGGTTTCAAGGTTTAAGGCTCTGTGTTCGTTGCTGTCGAGCTTTTCAAACGGGATGTACGAGTAGGGCTTTTCGTTCTCAAATTCGCCGAGCAGAACTCTTGTCGTATAGGCGCGGATAAGGTTTTGGTCGATTGTTTCTTCATCGACAAGTCCCTGCTTTACGGCATCGAGCACGGCGGAATAGGTAGCGCCGCAATTTATGTTGCAGCCGAGTTTTAAGGCGAGAGCTGCAGTCTCGGCAGGAGAGGAGGTGTAGGCGTGGCCGCCGTGTATGTCGGCAAGGGCGCCGCAATCGGAGACGAAATAGCCATCGAAGCCCCAATCGTCAAACAGTATCTCGCCCATAAGATATTTATGAGCGCAGGCCGGTTCGCCGTTTACGCGATTGTACGCTCCCATGACTCCCTCGACATCCGCTTCTTTAACAAGCGCTTCAAAGGCCGGGAGGTAGGTCTCGAAAAGATCCTTTTTCGAAACCTCGGCGTCGAAGGAATGACGTATTTTTTCGGGACCGCTGTGGGCGGCAAAGTGCTTTGCGCAGGCAGCGGCCTTTAGAAATCCGCCGTCTCCCTGGATTCCTTTTACGAAATTCACGCCCATGCGTGACGTAAGAAAAGGATCCTCGCCGTAGGTTTCCTGTCCGCGTCCCCATCGTCCGTCGCGGAAGATATTTATGTTGGGTGACCAGAAGGTAAGGTTTTTGTAAATGCCGTGGTCGGAGCTTTCATCCGCCGTGCGGCTTTTTATGCGGGCCTCGGTGGATATTGCGTCGGCAACGCAATAGATCTGTTCGGGATCAAAGGTGGCGGCCATTCCTATTGCCTGGGGGAAGACCGTTGCAACGTCGTTGCGGGCAACGCCGTGCAGTCCCTCGTTCCACCAGTTGAATTCATGTATATTGAGACGGGGAATGGCCGGCGAGTTGTAAAGCAGCTGGCTTGCCTTCTCCTCAAGGGTCATTTGGGAAATTATTTCTTTTGCCTTTTGTCTTGCCTGTTCTCTTGTCATTTCAGGGCTCCTTCTAAAATTATCGTGTTGATTATGCTTTCGAGCATCTCCTGACGGCCGCTCGAGGGAACATTTGCAACATCTCCGGCTTCAAGAGCAAATTTTTCAAGCTGTTCGACGGTGGCCTTCCCGCTTACTATATCGGCGCCGATTCCGGTTTTATAGCCGGCATAGCGGCGTTTTACAAAATCGTCGATACGTCCGTCAGCCACAATGTCCATCGCGCGCATAAAGCCGAAAGCAAAGGTGTCTATTCCGGCTATATACGAAAGGGCGATGTCCTCGGGGGTGAATGATCCGCGGCGCGCTTTAGCGTCGAAGTTTAGTCCGCCGTTTGTGAAACCGCCGGCCTTTATTACCTCAAGCATACACAGTGTTGCAATATATATGTCGGTGGGGAACTGGTCGGTGTCCCAGCCGAGCAGCATATCGCCCTGGTTTGCGTCTATCGAGCCGAACAGGCCGTTTATACGGGCCGTTTCAAGCTCGTGCTGAGGAGTATGATAGGCGAGGGTGGCGTGGTTTACCTCAATATTGAGCTTGAAATTCTTATCGAGGCCGTGCTTAAAAAGGAATCCGGCCACGGTTGCGGCATCAAAATCATACTGGTGCTTTGTCGGCTCCTTGGGTTTGGGCTCAATGTAGAAGTCGCCCTTAAAGCCTATTTTACGGGCGTAATCGGAGGTCATTTTAAGAAGTCTCGCCATATTTTCGAGCTCAAGCGCCATATCGGTGTTAAGAAGGGTGTCGTATCCCTCTCGGCCGCCCCAGAATACATATCCCGAGCCGCCAAGCTTTACGGTTATTTCCATGGCCTTTTTTATCTGGGCTGCCGCAAAGGCAAACACCTCGGGGTTCGGAGAGGTTCCGGCGCCGTGGACATAGCGGCGGTTCCCGAAGCAGTTTGCGGTGCCCCACAAAAGCTTTTTGCCGCTTTTGCTCATGAGCTCGGATAAAAGGTCGCTTATTTCGTCAAGACGGCTGTTGCTCTCTTTGAGGGATGATCCCTCGGGGGCTATATCGCGGTCGTGGAAGCAGAAATAATCGATGCTTAATTTGTCCATGAGCTCGAATGCGGCATAGGCCTTAGCCCTTGCACGGGCCATCGGATCGCTTTGTCCGAAGCTCTTGTCGGCCGTGTCGCCGCCGAACATATCGGTGCCGGCCGCGCACATGGTGTGCCAGTACGAAAGCGCAAACTTTAGGTGCTCGCGCATGGGCTTTGAATCAATCATTCTGTCGGGATCGTAGTATTTAAAAGAAAACGGGTCGGTGCTTTTTGAGCCCTTGTATTTTATCTGAGGAATATCTTTGAAAAAATCCGCCATAGGTCATTCTCCTGTAAACTTAGTTTTTTATTATTATAAGGCCGCCGGCTTGTAAAATCGCGTCAAATATGGTACAATAACAAGACATATTTTGCAGTGTCGCGGAGGTTTAAAAATGGCCTTTGTTGAAATGTTTCATAAAACGGCACAGGAGTATTTTACCGTCGAAACCGGCGAGGACATTACCTTTCCGGCCCATATCCATTACTGTTACGAGATTATTGCCGTTACAAAGGGTGAGATGAACGTGGCGGTCGGGGAGGAAAGCTTTTTGCTTACCCCCGGTTTTCTTGCGGTGATTTTTCCGGGACAGGTGCATTCAATGACGACCGAAAAAAGCAGCTCGTACCGTCTTTGCATATTTTCTCCCGACGTTGTGGGGAGATATTCGTCGGCGGTACGCGGGTCTTATCCGGAAAGCTGTTTGTTCAAGCCGAGCGACGAGATATACGGTCTGTTTTGTAAACTTCGGCAGGGAAAGAATAATGATATTTATACCGTTAAGGGGATTTTGTATCTTATTCTGAGCGAGTTTGCCGAAAACGCCGAAATGAGGCCGCTCAAAAGCAAGGGACCGAGCGAGCAGCTTATTTACAGAATGCTCGGATATATCCAGAATAATTATACCGGCGAATGCACCCTCAATGCGGCTGCAAAGGAGTTTAAATACGACTATACATATCTTTCAAAGCTATTTAAATCGGGCATCGGAATGAGCTTTGCCGATTATGTCGGGATGATGCGCATAAGTGAGGCCTGCTATCTGCTTGAGAGCACTGCCGATACCGTGCTTGAGATAAGCAATAAATGCGGATTCAATTCGCTGAGGACCTTTAACAGGGCGTTTTTTGCGAGAACCGGAAGCACCCCGGCCAAATACAGGAGTCTAAAGGGACGAAAACCCGATAAATCGGCCGAGGATTCGCGAATAAGAGACGAACTTATATTAAATAAACAGATTTAAAAGAGGTAAAAATGAGAGAAGATATATGCTCGGTACCGGTAAGCGAGGTATTTGAAATAAGCGACGGGTGCCCTATGTGCCGTATGAGAAACATCATAGAACAGCGGCTGCTCGACTACATACTCGGCGCCGCCATGATGGAGCCGGATGTCAGGATAATGACCAATAAGGAGGGCTTTTGCCACCGGCACTTCAGGATGATGGCGTCGCGGCACAGCCGGCTTCCCTTAGCCCTTATAATCGAGAGTCATTTGGCCGAGGTTAAAAAGGATGTTTTCGGCGCGGGGGCTGTTTTAAAGCCCTCGTCAAAGGGGAAATCGGCAAGGGCGCAAAAAAAGGCCCAAAGCTGCTTTATATGCAGCCGGATAGAAAAGGCGATGGGGCCCCTTACCGAAACCATAGTGCGGCTTTACTGTCAGCAGATGGAATTCAGGGAGATGTTCCGAAAAAGCGAGGAGCTTTGTCTTGAACATTATTCGTCGCTTGCTGCCGAAACAGAGCGGTCGTGCGACAGGCGGTATAAATCCGAAATGCAGAAGGAGGCATCTTACCTTGCGCAAAACGCCCTGCAAAAGCTCGAAAATGACATAAATCATTTTTGCAGTATGTTTGATTACAGAAACAACACCGAGGACGCCGACTGGAAGGACTCGAAGGACGCCATTGAAAGGAGTATTCAGTGGCTGACCGGTCTTGATCCTCAGGATAAATCGTTTTGATGATTCACATTATTAATACTAATTAATACCCATGGTTGAAAGGTCTTGTAATTACAAATGTACAGAATAATCGATTCACACTGCCACATATACCCCGATAAAATAGCCGAAAAGGCTGCGGCGAGCACGGGGAGGTTTTACGACATTCCGATGAGGCTTGACGGAAAGGTAAGCACCCTGCTCGAATACGGGAAGGCCGCCGGGATAGATCATTACATTGTGCAGTCGGTGGCGACAACGCCGGCTCAGGTGGCTTCTATCAATCATTTTATCGCGAGCAGTGTAAGGGAAACCGGCGGACTTATGACGGGGCTCGGAACCCTTCATCCCGAAAGCGACGATATTAAAAGAGACGTCGAGGAGCTGATATCCTTAGGGCTTAAAGGGGTAAAGCTCCATCCGGACATTCAGGGCTTTAAGCTGGACGATTACCGTTGCCTTAAGATGTTTGAGCTTTGCGAGGGAAGGCTGCCGGTGCTTATACACACCGGGGACAAACGTTTCGATTTTTCGAATCCCAACCGCTTAAAGCCGATACTTGAGACCTATGATCATCTGACAATTATCGGAGCGCATTTCGGTGGCTGGTCGATATGGGAGAAGGCAGCCGAGGAGCTTTTCGGTTATAAAAACCTAATGGTCGACTGCTCGTCGTCGCTGTATGCTTTGAGCAACGAGACGGCCGTAAAGCTTATAAGGCTTTACGGAGCAAACAGGGTGCTTTTCGGCACCGATTACCCGATGTGGGAGCCGGGCGAGGAGGTCCGCCGCTTTATGACGCTCGATCTTACGGATGAGGAAAGACAGCTTATTCTGCACGAAAACGCCGAAAAGCTTTTCGGAATAAAATAGTCCGTAATTTTTTATGGTTTCATCCGGCTGCCGTTTTTATTTTTCAGGATAGGGTTTTGACGGGGCGTGGGTCTTACCGTGCGGCCGGAAAGACGGATGAACAGACAAATGGCCGGACAGGCATACAGGCGTAAAAACAGATAATTCGGTTTGCCGAATACTTATCTGGCGAAAGGCGACATTGCGATTTAAAAAACGGAGTGGATTTTATGAATGAGGATTTTTTCCGAACGGACCAAAAGAAATGCTGCGGACTGTGCGCAACAGGGCGCGAATCGTCGGACGGCAAGCTTGTCTTTTGCGAAAAAAAAGGCGTTGTGGATCGTAATGACTATTGCCGCCGATATAAATACGACCCGTTAAAGCGCACGCCGGGGATGGGCTCGGACGGTATGAAGCCGGCCGGAGACAAACGGGAATTCACAAGCGAGGATTTTGCGATTTAAAGGCTGCGGCTTTTGTTTTTTTGATTTGTGCTTTCGGGCAACATGCAAAGCGGCCGGGAAAATTATTTTGTTGTTTTAGCGATAAAAAATATTTGACAAATTATAAATAGCTTGGTATAATACACTGTACGCAGGTAAAAATCCATATGCCTGCTCCTTGTTCCGGCGGATATGCCGGGACCGCTTAAGACCGCAAAGGAGGTGCTGTAAAATGTCAACTGTAAACAACTATGAGACCGTTATGGTATTCAGTGTCAAAAACGGTGAGGAACAGCCTCAGGCCCTGCTTGAGAAATTCAAATCCCTCATAGAGGCAAACGGAACATTGGGCAGCGTTGATGAATGGGGAAAGCGCAGACTTGCTTATCCTATCAACGACGAGCCCGAGGGATACTATGTTCTCGTTACTTTCAGTGCTCCGACCGAGTTTCCGGCCGAGCTTGACCGTGTGTATAAGATAACCGACGGTGTTCTTCGCACGATGATAATAAAGAAAGACTAAACGGGAAGCAAAGAAATTTTAAGTTGTGAAAGAAGGAAAACGGTTTGTTAAACTCGGTAATTATGATGGGTCGTCTTACGGCAGAACCCGAGCTCAGAAGAACACAAAACGACATACCCGTTACATCGTTTACGATAGCGGTTGAGCGTTCGTTTGCGCGGCAGGGTGCCGAGCGTCAGACCGATTTTTTTGATGTTGTCGCATGGAATAAGCAGGCGGATTTTGCCTGTAAGTTTTTCCATAAGGGACAGCTTGTCGCCGTGCAGGGCAGGATGGAGACCAGGTCCTACGAGGACAAAAACGGCAACCGCAGGAAGGCTTATGAAATAATAGCCGAAAGCCTGCATTTTGCCGAGCCCAAGAGGGATGCGTATTCCGGCCAGTCGAGAGATAACGACTCTCAGGTGCCTCCGGCATTTTCAAATGCTTCGGGCGGCGATTTTGAAGAAATCACAACAATGGGTGACGATCTGCCGTTTTAACGGCTTTTGTCACGTTAAGCCTTGATTTTTAAAAGAGGAGGTTTTTGAACATGGAAGAGACCAAGAACACTGCCGAGCAGGCAGTTGCCGTAAAGGAATCCGCTCCTGCCGAGAGAGCAGAGCGCCCCGAAAGACCCGAGCGTCCGGAGCGCCCCCAGCGTGCAGGCGGACATAAGGGCCGCAGAAAGGTATGCAGCTTTTGCGTTGATAAGGTAGAATGCATCGATTATAAGGATGTTGCACGTCTTCGTAAGTTTATATCCGACCGCGCAAAGATCCTGCCCCGCCGTGTGACCGGCACCTGCGCCCGTCATCAGCGTGAGCTTACCACCGCTATTAAGCGCGCCCGCCACATTGCTCTTTTACCCTACATCAGCGACTGATTGTTGCGGTTGGGTAAACGGGTAACACGAAAAATTGATAAAACCGCCTTTGTCCGTTTCGGATAAGGGCGGTTTTTGTATTTGCTGCTTTTTGTTTTGTGTTTTTAAAACCGGTTATCAGGTTGGGCTTTCGCTTGATAATAAACCGTTGGTCGCTGTGGTTTTAACGCGGAGGGGTTATATATTTATATTGTCGAAAATTTCGGGAGTGTTACCTTGAAGATATTTACGGGTTTATTTTAAGACCTTATTATTCAAATACCGTCCCTACATACTTACTGCATTCCTTGGGTGAATAGGTCCACGAATCCATGTGGTCATCCTTGAAATAATAATCGGACGGTACTATAACCTGAGGGCTTTGAGCCGGGAATTCGTCTATAATAATAAGCTTTAGCTTCATTTTTTCCGGAATTATGCTTTTTATGTAGACCGAAACCCTGTTGCCGACCTTAAGGTTCGCCATCGGCTCTGCAAGCCCGGCAAGATTGGCTTTAAGCTCCACAAAGCACCCGTAATCCTCGATCATTCTTACCGTTCCCGGAACCGTTTCGCCGGGAGAAAAGTGTGAGGCGTTTTGTTCCCATGTGCCGAGCAGCTCCTTGTGTGTGAGGGTTATGCGTCCGAATTCGTCGATGCCCGTGACTATAGCCTTTATATCCTGACCGACAAAGAAACGGTCGCTCGGATGAGAAATTCGCGACACCGATATTCTGTCAATGGGAATAAGCGACACTATGCCGCATCCGATATCGCAAAACGCGCCGAAGGGCTCAAGATGTGTTACTCGCGCGTCTATCACGTCGCCGGGCATAAGGGTTTTAAGATACTTTTCCTTGCAAAGCTCCTGTGCCCTTTTACGGGAAAGGAGTGCCAGGGGATTACCGTTTTCGTCCGTTTTAATGTCGGTGATTGTAAAGACGACCTGCTTGCCGACACGGGAAATAAGTGCGATGTCGCGCACCTGTCCGCTCGATATCCCTATTGCTCCGTTATGCCTCGGGATTATTCCTCTCATGCAGGGCAGATCGACCGCTATGTCGTGCTCCGCCGTGCAGACACGGGCCGTCGCTTCGAATATCGTTTCGTTTTCAATGGCGTCTAAAACGGCAGATTCGCTTTGTAAAGAACAAGCGTCGCGCCCGCTTTCGTTATTCCCTTCGGGCAAATACTTCTTTTTTTCATCCGGCTTCATCTCAGCTTCACATCCAATAAATTTTTAAGCCGCAAAGCCGATATTCCGATCTTTTTAATGAGTGTATTTTAAGCGGAAGGGCTTTTGTCCGTAAACAGTTTTCGGTAATGGCTTGTCGGTAAAAATCAGTACGAAAACGGCTCTATCTATCTATATTCATGGGAAGCATCCGAAATGATAAAATTTTAAAGGCGGATTTTGTTTTAATGGAGGGGATTTGGTTTTTATTTCGTTATGTACTGAATTTTGAGTTTTCTGTCGGATATTGTATCGGCAATTCGGCCGACCGGAAGATTGTGCGAGAAGTTAAAAAGCAACAAGAAAACCGCCGTGCGCTTTTAGCGGCTAAGCGAAATCCCGCGGGCGGCTGTTTGTGTATTAATACAGAAAAACAATAAAAGCCTTAACCGAATTCTGATCGATTAAGGCTTTTTGATTTTACTATAAAAAACGGTTTTACAGATGACGGCTGATGACCTCGGCTACCTTCGAGCCTACGGCCTTTATTCCCTCTTTATTAAGGTGGGTAAGGTCGTGCTCGTCGATAAACTCCTCGGTATGTCCGTCAACAAAGGAAAATAGGTCGTTGATTTCGATTCCTTCGCTTTCCATAAGCGCGAGTGCAGCCGAGTTGTAGGTTATTATATCGGCGTTGTCGAAGGTGGGATTACCGGCCCTTACGGGGGTGGAGGTGGCGAAAATTATATCGGCGCCGGTCTTTCTCATTTCTTTAAGTGTCAGGGAAAGATCGCGCGTGTACTCGTTTATCGAGGTAAGACAGCCTGTGGTCCTGTCGGAACGGGAAACATCCCAAAGCCCGTTATTGAAGTGTATTATATCGGGGGTTCCGAAGAGCTTTATCCATTCGTTTATGTAAAACAGTGTGTACTTGGCAAAGCGGCAGTTGTCGGCAGGACCGGTGATTTCGGCCTTGTCCTGCATCAGCCGGCATACCATAGGCATGTAATTAAGACGGATGGAATCGCCTATTAAAAGCACCTTTTTCATTATTGTATATCTCCGTTTTCGGAAAAATCAAGATCGTTAATGTCATTTTCGCCTTCGCTTGATTCGTCCGTTTGTATGCTGCCGGCAAGACGGTTTAAACGCCGACTTTCTATTTGAGGCTTAAATGCCGAAAGTGTGGTCAGGATGAATAATACCGTGGCGATATTTACGGGCTCTATCGACGAGGCGGTGTTGAGCACGTCGTTTCTGCCGATGATCGTTACGATTATTCTCGGCACGGTGCAAAGTGTGCAGAAAAATGCCGCCATCGATCCGAATGCCCAGACATATTTCAACGATGAAGCGGTGCGGTAAGAGGCGTTTATGTGGGCGAAGTACAGCCAGAACATCATCGATGTGCACAGCGCCATGAGGTTTAATATATTCTCGGTGTTCATGATTATGCCGTCAAAGCTGCTGTAATAAATGACCAGCTTGGCCGCACTCCAAAAAACGGCGGCGATTCCCGTGGCGCCGTTTATTGTCCTTTTTTCAAGGCATCCTTTTGCTCCTGCAAAGAAGAAAATACCCATAAGTATATCGGCTACGGCGGATATTGTTACCTGCGTGGTCACAGGAGCCGAGAAAAAGAGGGCTACTATTCCGCCGGCTATGGAGAAAAAGCTCATGACGAACAGCGATATCGTAACGCTGTTCCCGTATTTTTCGGGGGCCGGTTTGCCGGCCGTTTTTAAGGAGAGTCCGGAGATTATAAAGGCCGCACAAACCGCCGCGGTAATTATCCCTAAGGCAAGGCTGAGCGATTCGTATTTCCTGTAGACAAAGCCGTCGGCCGGATTGACGGTGCAGATAAGCTGTACCGTGCGCACGGCCGCCGCTGCCGGCAAAAAGAAATAAAGAATTTTAAGTAAAGTGCCGTATTTCATAAATTTAACCTTCTTTTCGTGGTTTTTGCCCTGAAAAAAGTAAGTTTGTCGTAATGATAAAAGGTAATGGCGAAGTATGGAGATGATTTTAAAACAGTATGAGTGAAAATTAAAAACCTTTATTACAATTATTCTGAGACGATTTTTCCGCCAAGCACCCAGCTTTTGGCCGAGGTGATCTCGACATTTATAAACTGCCCTGTCAAGCTCGGATCGCCCTCGAATTCGACTATTACGTTGCCTTCGGTGCGGCCCTGAAGCACTCCGCCGGGAGTTCGTTCGCCTTCGCACAAAACTCGCTGCACTGTGCCGAGCATACTGCTGCAGCGCTCAGCCGACGAGGCCTCCTGCACCTTAAGCAGCTCGGAAAACCATTTCTTTTTTTCGCCGTCGGGGATCGGATCGTCCATTTTAGCGGCCGGTGTTCCCTCGCGCGGAGAATATATAAATGTAAACAGCGAGGTATAGCCGACCCGTTTTATAAGGGACACGGTCTCGAGAAAATCCTCATATTCCTCGCCGGGAAATCCGACGATTATATCGCTTGTAATAGACAGCTCCGGCATCAGCGAACGCGCCTTTTCCACCCTTTTTAGGTAATCCTCGCGTTTGTAGCGGCGGTTCATAAGCTTTAGTATACGGTCGCTGCCCGACTGAACGGGCAAATGCAGGTGTTTTGCAACCTTCTCATGGGTTGACATTACCTGTAAAAGCTCATCGGTGCAGTCTTTCGGGTGGGAGGTCATAAACCGCACGATGAAATCGCCCTCGAGCTCGGCAATCTCGGCGAGCAGTCGTGCAAAATCGATCGGCGCTTCAAGATCCTTACCGTATGAATTTACGTTTTGTCCGAGCAGGGTTATTTCCTTGCAGCCTGAGCTTATAAGACCCTTTGCTTCGGCTATTATGTCGTCTTTTTTACGGGAGCGCTCCCGTCCGCGGACGTAAGGAACTATGCAGTAGGTGCAAAAATTATTGCAGCCGTACATTATCGGAACGAAGGCTTTAAACGAGCTGTCGCGTACCGACGGCAGTCCCTCGGCGATGACCCCGTCTAAGCTTGGAATAACTATTGTTTTGGTGCGGTTTATAAGGACCGAATATATAAATTCGGGCAACCGGTGCAAAACGTGGGTTCCGAATATCAGATCGACATAAGGATAGCTTTTTCTCAGCTTTTCGGCTATGTGGGGTTGCTGGACCATGCATCCGCAAAGGGCGATTATGCTTCGCGGCTTTACGGCTTTGAGCTTTTTAAGGGCTCCGACATTTCCGAACACCCTGTCCTCGGCGCGTTCCCTTACGGCGCATGTTACAAATATCACCGCATCGGCATCGTCGGCATTCTCGCTTATCGTATACCCCATGTTTTGAAGCATGCCTTTTATATGCTCGCCGTCGCTGACGTTTTGTTGGCAACCGTAGGTATGTACAAAGGCTTTGGGCGCGACAGCCTTTCGTTCGGCAAAGTATTCCTTTACAAGAGTACAGAACTCCTCCTGACGGGCAAGCTCGTCCGCCGATACGAATTTTCCGCATTTTTCTTTTGCGTTATCTTTTTGTTTTCGGTCTGTGTTCAAATCGGTACCTGCTTTTTAAAGTTCCAAAGCTTTTTTAAGCTCATTTGTTTTATCTGTATGCTCCCATGTGCAGTCGATGTCGGTGCGGCCGATATGTCCGTAAGAGGCAAGCTGCCTGTAAATGGGACGGCGAAGCTTTAGGGTGCGTATAATTGCTTCGGGTCTTAAATCGAAGACCTTGTTTACGGCCGACGCTATTTTTTCGTCGTCGACGGCTCCGGTGCCGAAGGTATCAACCATTACCGATACGGGATTCGCAACCCCTATGGCGTAGGCTATTTGTACCTCGCACCGTTTTGCAAGGTTGGCCGCTACTATATTTTTGGCGATGTATCTTGCGGCGTAGGTGGCCGAACGGTCGACCTTTGTTGGATCCTTGCCCGAAAAACAGCCGCCGCCGTGGTGGGCGTATCCGCCGTATGTATCAACTATTATTTTGCGGCCGGTAAGACCGGTGTCGCCGTTGGGGCCGCCTACCGTAAAGCGACCGGTCGGATTTATAAAGAATTTTGTCTGCTTGGTTATAAGGTTTTCGGGAACTACGGGCAGTATTACCTTTTGCATAATATCTTTCGATATCTGCTCGTTTTCGATATCCTCGCTGTGCTGGGTCGAAATTACCACGGTGTCGACCGCGACGGGGGTGTCGCCGTCGTACTCTACCGTTACCTGGCTTTTTCCGTCGGGACGTAAATAGGGAATTTCACCCGATTTTCTTGCCTCGGCAAGCCTTCTCGAAAGGGCGTGAGCCAGAGAAATGGGCAGCGGCATAAGCTCGGGGGTCTCGTCGCAGGCGTATCCGAACATGAGTCCCTGGTCGCCGGCACCGTGTAAATCGAGCTCGTCATTCGTGCCGCTTTTGATCTCGGCCGAGCGGTCAACTCCGAGGGCAATGTCGGGCGACTGCTCATGAATTGCCGTAAGAACGCCGCAGGTATTGCCGTCAAATCCGTTTGCCTGGTCATTGTAGCCGATGTCGCATATAACGCCTCGGGCGATCCTCTGGATATCGACATAGCAGTCGGTAGTAATTTCGCCCATTATAACCACTGTTCCGGTGGTGGCGAAGGTCTCGCAGGCGACTCTTGCATCGGGATCATTTGCAATTATTTCATCGAGAATTGCGTCTGATATCTGATCGCACAGCTTGTCGGGATGTCCCTCTGTGACCGATTCTGATGTAAAAAAATGCTTTGACATATATTTACCGTAACTTCCTTTTTTCTTTTTATTTGTATTGTGCCCGATAGAAAATCGGTTTTGTTTTTTAAATCTGCCAATAAATCTGTCGGACGACGGCTTGTCCGGCTTACGTATTTAAGTCGAACTACTGTTTGTCCGGAACATCCGGCGGATGTACTTTCGTCTGATTTACCGAATGTAAGCCGAATATCCGGATTTCCGGTTATTCGCCGGCTGCCTTGCTGTCCGATTGTCCGGATTTTGTATTAAGCCGTCCGCTTATTTGTCGGCGCCGCAGCATTTTTTATATTTTTTGCCGCTTCCGCACGGGCAGGGATCGTTTCTGCCTATCTTTTGTGACTTTGTTTTAACCACGGTTTTTGACACCGTACCGTCTGATGACGATTCGCCGGTTACCTTGGCGACCTGCTTACGCTCGACGTCTTCCTTCTTTTTGACCTGAAGGGTAAGCATCATCTTGGTGGTTTCTTCGCAGATTGATTCGGTCATGGCATTGAACATATCAAAGCCCTCGTTGCGGTATTCCTGAACCGGATCATGCTGTGCGTAGGCGCGAAGTCTCATTCCGTCGCGAAGCTCATCCATGGCGTCGATGTGATCCATCCAGTGGGTATCGACCGAGCGGAGAAGCACCATTCTTTCAAGCTCGCGCATGATGTCCGAGCCGAATTCTTCCTCTCGTTGCTCATATTTGTCGTGGGCACGCTTTAACAAATCATTCTCAATGGAATCGCGGCTTACCGATTTAAGCTCATCCGGGGAATACTTGAAATCCTCCCTTGAACAGAGCCAGTCGCAAAAATATCCGCGAAGACCTTCGAGGTTCCACGCTTCGGGATCCTCGCCGCCGACATAAAGCGAGCAGGCGTTCTTGATCGTGTCGTCGACCATCTTCATTATCGATGACTTCAGGTTTTCGCCCTCAAGCACCTGGTTGCGCTGATCGTAGATTATGGTGCGCTGCTGATTCATTACGTCGTCGAACTGCAAAACGCTCTTTCTTATTGCGAAGTTCTGGGATTCAACCCTCTTTTGGGCCGATTCGAGGGAATTTGAAAGCAATTTGCTGTCTATCGGCGTGTTCTCGTCAACGCCGAGGGTTTCCATCATGTTGTATATGCGCTCGCCGCCGAACAGACGCATAAGATTGTCTTCCATTGAGACGAAAAAGCGGCTGGCACCCGGATCGCCCTGACGGCCGGCACGGCCGCGGAGCTGGTTGTCGATACGGCGCGAATCGTGACGTTCGGTGCCGAGAATGAACAGTCCTCCGGCCTCGCGGACCTTTTCGGCTTCGGGAGCGATTTGCTCTTTAAAGCTGTCGTTTAACTCGTTAAAGGTTTTGCGAAGAGCCAAAACCTCCTCATCGTCGGTTTCGGAAAAGCCGGTGGCGTGGAGTATCTGCTCGTCGTCGTAGCCGAGCTTTTTCATCTGCTGACGGGCAAGGTATTCGGCGTTTCCGCCGAGCATTATATCGGTGCCGCGGCCTGCCATGTTGGTGGCTATTGTAACGGCTCCGAGCTTACCGGCCTGAGAGATTATCTGGGCCTCCCTTTCGTGGTTTTTGGCGTTTAATACCTCGTGCTGTATTCCCCGGCGTTTGAGCATGGAGCTCAGCAGCTCGGATTTTTCGATTGATATTGTACCTACGAGCACCGGCTGGCCCTTTTCATGGCAGGCGATTATCTGGTCGATAACATTGTTGTATTTGCCCTTTTCGGTCTTGTATACCGAATCGGGAAGATCCTCGCGGATCATCGGCCGGTTGGTGGGAATTTCAATAACGTCGAGATTATAAATGCTGCTGAATTCCTCCTCCTCGGTAAGGGCGGTTCCGGTCATGCCCGAAAGCTTGTCGTAAAGACGGAAGTAATTCTGAAAGGTAATTGTGGCAAGGGTCTTGGATTCGTGCTCAACCTTTACCCCTTCCTTGGCCTCTATCGCCTGGTGGAGTCCCTCGTTGTACCTACGGCCGAACATCAGTCGTCCGGTGAATTCGTCGACGATTATAACCTCGCCGTCCTTTACGACGTAGTCGATGTCGCGCTGCATGATTCCGTGTGCGCGGATGGCCTGATTTATGTGGTGGGATATCGTGTTGTTTTCGGGGTCGGAAAGATTTTCGATCCCGAAGAATTTTTCGGCCTTTTCAATTCCCGACGGGGTAAGGGTTGCGGTTTTGGCCTTTTCGTCCACAATATAGTCGCCGTCGTAATTCGCGTCCATATCCTCTTTGGAGTCGACCTCGCGGACCTTGGTCATTTTTAGTCCGCGGGCAAATTTTTCGGCCTTTTCGTACATATCGGTCGACTTTTCGCCCTGACCGGAGATTATAAGCGGTGTTCTGGCTTCGTCTATAAGTATGGAGTCGACCTCGTCGACAATGGCGTATTTGTGGCCACGCTGTACCTTTTGTTCCTTTCTGACGACCATGTTGTCGCGCAGATAATCAAAGCCCATTTCGTTGTTGGTACCGTAGGTTATATCGGCGGCGTATGCGGCGCGGCGGCCGGCGTTGTCGACATTGTGGATTATAAGTCCGACCGAAAGTCCGAGAAAGTTATAGACCTTGCCCATCCACTCCGAGTCGCGCTTGGCGAGATAATCGTTGACCGTGACTATATGCACACCGTTGCCGGCAAGGGCATTGAGGTAAGCCGGCAATGTGGCGACAAGGGTTTTACCTTCGCCGGTCTTCATTTCGGCTATACGGCCCTGATGAAGAACGATTCCGCCGATTATCTGAACGGGGAAGTGCTTCATTCCGAGCACCCTGAATGAGGCCTCGCGACACACCGCAAAGGCGTCGGGCAAAATATCGTCAAGGGTCTCGCCGTTTTTAAGACGGGATTTAAGCTCAGGTGTTTGAGCCTTGAGCTCATCGTCGCTCATAGAGGCATATTTTTCCTCAAGAGATAAAACCCTGTCCTTTATCGGCTCTATGCGTTTTAGCTCCTTTTTGCTGTAGTTTCCGAAAATGGCGCTGAATATTCCCATTTATTTTTCTCCTTTCAAAGATGTGTGTTTTTAGGTTGTATGTGAAAAAATTATTTTAATGAATGATACAGACGATTATATGCTTCGCATTATACCGATTGAGCATATACCATTACATTATAACATATACGGTGAAAATCGCAACATAATTTTTTATTATAAATGTAAGAGTATATGCAATGAATTTTTACTGTTCGGGTCGAAAAAACGGCGGAAAACAATTTTTTTCAAAAATGTTGCCAGAACTTGTTTTCGCCCTTGTTTTAACCGGAACGGTGTGGTATAATGACCGTAAACCTATTTGCGAAAACGTTTTCGCTAACATCCTGAAGGTTTTAAGGGAGGAACACTGGCCGATGTCTGATATTTTAAAGCATAATGATGACCGCAACCGTAATAACCATGACCATGCCGTCACTAAGGCAGACATGAGCATGACCGAAAGCATATTGCCGTATTCTTTTGGGGCGGATGTACCGCTCGAATTTACCTATAACGGGATTCGTTACAAGGGGTTTAAAGGAAACCCGGATATAACCGATGTGACAGAGGAGTACCGCATAATTGACAGCAACACGTCGCTTACAACCGTTAAAGCAAAAATAGGAGGGCTCGAAATAACCGCCGAGCATACCGGCTATTCCGATTTTCCGGCAAACGAATGGGTGGCGTACTTTAAAAATGTATCCGACAGTAAAAGCGGTATTCTGTCGGAGGTGTTTATAAGCGGAGAGCTGATGATCGAAAGGGCTGTTCTTCGTTATTCAAACGGCGACACCCAAACAAATACCGGATACGAATTTTTTGAGGACGCTCTTCAAAAACCGTTTACCTTAGAGCCGGATGATTCGGGTAATTCCTGCTGCGGTGCGGCGCCCTACATGCGGCTTTATTCGGATGATGCATTTGTAAATATAGCGGTCGGTTGGACCGGTATGTGGACGGCTGTCTTTGAAAAAAAGGAGGGCTCGGTTTTTGCGAAATTCGGACAAAAAAGATGCCATATGAGTCTTTTGCCGGGTGAGACCATCCGTACGCCGCGAGTAGTGCTCGAGGGAGGATTCGGCGGCGAAGAGCACGCGAGGAATCTGTGGCGGCGCTTTTTTATGAGTCATGTGCTTATAAAGGATAAGGACGGATCTTCCTTAGGTCCCAAGCTTGCGGTTCATGTCATGAATGTGGACGGACGCTCCGAATCCTCGGGCGCTACCGAAGAAAATCAGATAAGGGGAATCGACAGCTATTTGAAAAACGGACTGCATCCCGATATCTGGTGGATCGACGCCGGATGGTATCCCTGCGGATACGACTGGACCAAAACCGGCAGCTGGTACCCGAATCCCGAGACCTTCCCGAACGGTCTTGCTCCGGTGGGAAGAAAGTGCAGGGAAAACGACATACTGTTTTTGCTTTGGTTTGAGCCCGAGCGCGTCAGGCGCGGAACGTGGATTTCCGACAATCATCCCGAATGGCTGCTCTCGGTAAACGAGGACGACGACCACAGGCTGCTTGATTTAAGCCGCAAGGATGTACAAGACTGGCTTATCGATCACGTTGATTCCCTTATAAGGGAATCGATGGTCGATATATACCGTCAGGACTTTAATTTTAAACCCATGCCGATGTGGATCAAGAACGAAGCACCCGATCGCATAGGTGCGCTCGAAAATCTTCATATACAGGGCTATTACAGGTATTGGGATGAGCTTAAAAGAAGGAATCCGGGGCTTATTATCGATTCGTGCGCTTCGGGCGGACGCCGTAACGATATCGAAACCATGAAGCGGTCGGTTCCGTTTCATTATACCGACGTAGAATATGGGGTCCATCCGGTAAAGCAAAAGCAGCATAGGTTTATGTTCGAATGGATACCGTATTTCAGGGCGCATAATATGAGCTGGGACGACGAAAACGGGGATTATTACACCGGGAATCCGGCAGTTGCAGGCGGCGATGATTTTTCCTACCAGTGTGCTTTTGCGCCGGCGATCACCGACATGATAGAATGGAACGCCGATGCCGAGAGGTTTAAAAGGGCCGAACGGATACTTCCCGCATGGCGAAAGGCGGCAAAAATTATGTTAGAGGGCGATTACTATCCGCTGACCGGGTGCAGAAAATCGCCCGAGGATTTTTACGCCATGGAGTTTTACAATCCCCGGGAGAAAAAAGGATTCTTCCAGGTGGTCGCCAATACCCACGTTAAAGAGGACGGCTTTACCGCCGGCGTCGTGCTTGACGAAAACGAAAAATACCGGCTCGAAAACGGCTCGACGGGAGAGGTGAGTGTTGTATCGGGCAAGGATTTGACCGCCGGATTCAGGGTGGAATTGAAACCGCGTTCCGGAATCGTGTACTTTTTTGAAGCGGTGAAGTAAAGCTTTGCCCGGTAATTTTACCGGACTTAAATTTAATTTTTATCGGGAATTCTGAATACCGTACGGTTTTCCGGTCAATATCATTAGTGCGTCATGTTTACAGGTGCAAAAATTTAAACTTTAGGGATGTTGACCGGAAAATGAAATACAGAGAAAAACATATATCAAATAAAAAATGCAGAACCGAAACCATGCTCGCGATTATTAAGATTGCGGCGGTTTCGGTTTGTCTCGGTACGGTGCTGTGTATGACGGCCTTTTTTGCAAGGGCCGACAGCATACGCCCTTGCGTTTTGAGACTTCATGTGCTTGCAAATTCCGACTCTCCGGAGGATCAGGAGCTGAAGTTAAAGGTCCGCGACAGGTTGCTCGAATGCGGAAGCGCGCTTTTTTGCAGCGCCGATTCGCTTTGCGATGCGGAGGAACTTGTAAACGAAAACATTGCGGCGCTCGAATCGGCGGCTCGTGAGGAAATAGCGAAAAACGGCTTTGATTATTCCGTTTCGGTAACCCTTGAAAAAAGCCGATTTAATACCCGGCGTTACGGCGATGATCTGACACTGCCGGCAGGAATTTACGATGCCGTCAAGGTGAAAATCGGCTCGGGAGAGGGGCATAACTGGTGGTGTGTGATGTTTCCGCCGGTATGCGTCGGCGCGGCCTCCGACGGCAAGAAAATGGAGGATGTGTTAAACGAAGAACAGCTGGATGTTGTGTCCAACGGCTCAAAATATCGCATCGGATTTAAAAGCGTCGAGATATTCGAGGAGATAAAAGAATTTTTATCAAAATAATTTGTAATTGCTGCTTGTAATTAACATTTGAATGTGTTATTATTATCACTCCGAAAACGATAATAAGGAGAGAGCAGCATATGAATATCTTGCGTAAACCGGATAAAATACAACTTCAAAACGAGCAGGAAAGCTTTTTTCTCGGCGAAAAAGAGGGCGTATCGGTCGATTTTGCCCTTGTTTCGGATTGTATGGATGTTGTTTTATCGGGCAAAGCGCCCGTTTCTTTTGTAAAACTCAGATGGTATGAAAAAATACCGTACGACGTAAGGGTCTACGGTGACGCCGTTGAGCGCGGTTACGGCGATCTCGGTTTTAGGGGTATTACGCCCGAGAGACTTATGGCGTGGTACACCGTTTTAAGCAGGGAGAACGGGAATGTCGGATGCGGAGTAAAGGTCCGGCCGAATGCTTTTTGTTTCTGGCAGGTGGATCAGGAAGGGGTTACCCTTTGGCTTGACGTGCGCTGCGGAACCAAGGATTTTAAATTGGACGGTTCATTAAAGCTTGCGAGCATAGTTTTTATGAAGGACGATACCGCCGATACCTTCGGATTCATGAAAACATTCTGTGCTGAAATGGGCGACTCGGCCCTTATACCGGATGAGCCGGTCTACGGCTCTAATAATTGGTATTACAGCTACGGCAATTCGAGCCGCGAGCAGATAATATCCGATACCCGCTTGCTTTGCGATCTGACAAGCGGTCTTGAAAACCGTCCTTACATGGTTATCGACGACGGCTGGCAGCTTGGCAGCACATGCGGCCAGTGCACCGGAACCCTCGGCTGCAAAACCAACGAGAAGTTCCCCGATATGAAAAAGCTTGCCGATGAGATAAAGGCTCTCGGCGCAAAGCCGGGATTGTGGCTCCGTCCGCTTAAATTCAGTCCCGAGGGCAAATATCCTGAGTTCGCCTCCGTCCTTGACGACACTTACATTGATCCGTCCTGTCCCGAGGCTCTCGAAAAGATTGCTGCCGATGTTGAAAAGGTCACTTCACAATGGGGTTATCGCCTTATAAAATTTGATTTTGCCACCTTTGATATATTCTGCAAAATGCAGCAGAGCGTCTCGCTCGACATGGCAAGGAAGGAATTTGCCTTCAGACATAACATGACCTCGGCTCAGGTGGTAAAGGGCTTTTACAAAACGGTTTTCGAGCACTCGAACGGCGCCGTTATAATAGGCTGTAACTGCATAGGCCATCTCGGGGCCGGATATTTCCACATTCATCGCAGCGGCGACGATACAAGCGGATTTTTCTGGGAGAGAACACGCAAATACGGAATAAACACCCTTGCCTACCGTCTGCCTCAGCACAAGGCATTTTTCGATGTTGACGCCGATTGTGTCGGCATACTCGGCGAAAATATTAATTGGAAGTTGAACTCAGCGTGGCTCGAGCTGCTTTCGATGAGCGGCACGCCGCTTTTTGTTTCGGCCCAGCCGGAGGCCTTGAATGACGAGAAAAAATCGGCTATACGCGCAGCCTTTAAGCGCGCGTCGGAGCAAAATGACGACTTAAGACCGGCCGAGCTTTTCACTACTACTCCCTGCAATTGGATAATAAACGGCGAGGAAAAGGTGTTTTCCTTCTCGGACGTTATGGGAGCCGACCGTTTTGGGGTGTAATTTATCCGCCGGGCGTTTTGCTCGGGGGGCATGGCAATAAGCAATAAATTTATGTATCGGCCGTTCGGTTTGATTCCGGCTGACATTTTAATGCTGTTTGTTACTGAGTATGCCGGATAAAATTATCATTCGGCCGGATAAAGCCGGTGAAATTCGATAAATTAAATATATTTCAAGAAAAAGACTTGACTGACGAGGCAAAATATGTTATAGTGTCTTTACCTCGTTACGGGTCTTTTTTTTTGCACCGTTTTTTCGGTGCGGGTATTTGGCCTTACGGCAGGGCCGAAGCGGTGTGTTTTCGCACATTCGGGCGGTTTTGCAGGTATCGAGGGAGGATTAAAATTTTCCGTAAATCGGGAGGTGCTATTAATGAGAGTTAAGATCACATTGGCATGCACAGAATGCAAGCAGCGTAATTATGACACGGTAAAAAACAAGAAAAACGATCCTGATCGTCTGGAAATGAACAAGTACTGCAGATTTTGCCGTAAGCACACTCTCCACAGAGAAACGAAGTAGGAGGCAGACAAAATGAAAGCAGTAAGGAATGTACTCCGCGTGCTGGCGGGATTGCTGGCAGTCGGTACGGTGGTTCTGTTCTTCTTTAATTTTGCCGAAGTTACCTTTTCCGAAACGACAAACGTTCTGAAACTTACCGGTGCCGAGCTTGCTTTCGGTGCTGACGTTACTTCTCAGTTTGCCGATGCAGGAAAAGAGCTTGTGACCTTTAAATCCGGTTGGTATTTCCTCGCCTTCTTTGCGGCGGCCTTTACGGCGGTATTTTCGCTTTTGGGACTTAAATCCAAGGGTTCGTCTGTGGCGTCGCTTATCACCGGATTGTTCGGCGGTATAACCAGTCTGGTAGTTTTGCTTGACAATCCTATCGGTTATATCGATACCGGCCGGCTTGGTACTATTTACACGGCTTCCGGGGTCAGCTTTTCGGTTCTTGCCTTTGTTGCGGCCGGTGCGTTTTTAGCAACGGTTGCGGCCAATATCGCATGGCTGCTTGTTGACGACAAGATTCTGGTCAATGCGTCGAAGGGTGCAAGAATAAGCATTTTCGGTAAAATAGGCCGTTTCTTCAAGGATTATAGGTCAGAGCTTAAAAAGATCGTTTGGCCGAGCTTCCGTACGGTGGTCAAAAACACCGTCGTGGTGCTTGTTATGTGCCTGATCGTAGGTGTCTTCATCTGGCTTGTTGACTGGGGTCTTTCCGAGGGACTTAAGGCGTTGTTTGCCAACAACAATTCCTCGTCTTCGTCGACCGATTATAACCTGACCACTTCTTCTCAGGTTGTGTCGGATACCAGCGAGACATCCCTGGCCGAATCATCCTTGACTGAGTCGGCGTCCTGACCTGTCCGTTCGTTGAATTTTTAAGTTTCAGGCGATCGGAGGAAGAAGATGGACGAGGCAAGATGGTATGTAATACATACCTATTCTGGATACGAAAATAAGGTTGCCAGCAACCTTGAAAAGCTTGTGGAAAACCGCGGTATGCATGATCTTATTCAGGAAATTCGCGTTCCGACCGAAACGGTAGTCGAGGTAAAGGATAACAAGCAAAAAGAGGTTGTGCGCAAAATTTTTCCGGGCTATGTGCTCGTGAAAATGGTTATGACGGATGATTCATGGTATGTCGTAAGGAACATTCACGGCTGCACCGGCTTTGTCGGCCCTGCATCCAAGCCTGTTCCCCTTACCGACAGCGAGGTTGAGGCTTTGGGCGTTGAGGTCAGGAGCGTTGAGGTTTCCTACGGTATCGGTGATACCGTCAAGATCATCGACGGTCCCCTTACCGGCTTTGTCGGCAATGTTGACGAGCTTGACGTCGAGAAGAATCATGTCAAGGTAACCATATCGATGTTCGGCAGAGAAACCCCTGTTGAGCTTGAGATTGATCAGGTTGAGGTTCTTGATTAGTTAATTATGGGCTTTCGACCGGTATTAAAACATTAGGTAATCGGCGGCTTTTAGCCGCATAAAGTTACAGGCCGCAAATTACGGCCTTGTGGGAGGCGCGGAAATCATTATTATCCGCCCCGACACTACCACAATATTTCGGAGGTGCAAAAAATGGCTCAGAAAGTTACGGGCTACATCAAACTCCAAATTCCTGCGGGAAAGGCCACTCCGGCTCCCCCTGTAGGTCCGGCGCTCGGTCAGCATGGTGTTAACATCATGGCTTTTACCAAGGAGTTCAACGAGCGCACGAAGAACGATATCGGATATATAATTCCTGTCGTTATCACTGTTTACGCCGACCGCTCCTTCACCTTTGTAACCAAGACTCCGCCTGCAGCAGTGCTTATTAAAAAGGCCTGCGGTATCGATAAGGCTTCGGGAGTCCCCAACAAGACCAAGGTTGCAAAGATAACCAAGGAACAGATTCAGAAGATCGCCGAACAGAAGATGCCCGACCTTAACGCCGCGTCACTTGAGACCGCTATGTCTATGATAGCCGGTACCGCAAGAAGCATGGGCGTTGAAGTAGTCGATTAGTGCTCCCGTGTGGGAGGAAAATTCCGATTTACCACTTATCAGGGAGGTAGAGTATTATGAAACACGGTAAAAAATATGTTGATAGCCTTAAAATGGTTGACAGAGCAAAGCTCTACGATGCCGAGGAGGCTGTAGGTCTTGCAGTAAAAACCAAGACCGCTAAATTTGATGAGACGGTTGAAGCTCATATTCGTTTGGGCGTTGACTCCCGTCATGCGGATCAGCAGGTTCGCGGCGCGGTAGTTCTTCCCAACGGAACAGGTAAAAAGGTTCGCGTTCTTGTTTTTGCGAAGGACGATAAGGCAAAGGCAGCTGAGGAAGCAGGCGCTGATTTTGTAGGTGCCGAGGACATGGTCGAGAAGATCCAGAAGGAAAACTTCATGGATTTCGACGTTGTCGTTGCTTCTCCCGATATGATGGGTCTTGTCGGTCGTCTCGGTAAAATCCTCGGACCGCGCGGACTTATGCCGAACCCCAAGGCCGGCACCGTAACCCCGGACGTTGCCCGTGCGGTTACCGAAGCTAAGGCCGGTAAGATTGAGTATCGTCTTGACAAAACCAATATCATTCACTGCCCCATCGGCAAGGTTTCTTTCGGCGAGCAGAAGCTCCAGGAGAACTTTGATACCCTTATGTCGGCTATTGTTGCCGCACGTCCGGCAGCTGCCAAGGGTCAGTATGTAAAGTCTTGCGTTATAGCAACCACAATGGGCCCCGGAATCCGTATCAATCCTGCCCGTTTCGGTAACTGAGCAACAGATTAAATACGGTTTTGTTAATATCGGTGTTGACACGCGGGTTTTCCTGTGGTACAATACCGTAAGTGTTCCGCAGACAGCAGGTGCCTTTTGGTCCAACGGATGTTTCCGCCTGCCGAGGAGCGTAAAGTCGTTTTGAATTTATATTTTTCAAGATGTTTTTACGTCCCTCGTTTGTCGCGGGGGACGTTTTATTTTGGTATTATATGCAGAAAGCATTTTATTTTCTGCCTATATAGCTGTTTATTGGAGGTGAATCGATTTGCCGAGTCAGTCAATTCTTGAGAAAAAGCAGGCACTTGTTGCCTCCCTTGCCGAAAAGATGAAAAACGCCACAACCGGTGTTATAGTTGATTATAAGGGCATTACAGTTGCTGATGATACCAAGCTCCGCAAGCAGTTGCGTGAAGCCGGTGTTGAGTACACTGTTGCTAAGAATACCTACGTCGGTCGCGCTGCCGATGAGTGCGGTTTGGGCGAGCTCAAAGGTGTTCTTGAGGGAACCACAGCTATTGCTTTTTCAAGCGATTATACCGCGGCCGCTAAGATACTTAACGACTATGCCAACTCCCAGAAGGATATATTCACCATTAAAGCAGGTTTCTGCGACGGTGAGGTAATAGACGTAGAGGGTGTTAAAAAGCTGGCCAACATGCCCAGCAAGGAAGGTCTTCTTTCCATGCTCTGCAGCGCCCTTCAGGGCAACATTTCCGGTCTTGCAAGAGCTCTTCAGGCTGTTGTGGATCAGAAAAACGAAGCTACCCCTGCATAATGACAGCTTAGAGTGTTGTGCTTTGAGTAGATTGTAACATTATTTAATTTAAAAATTAAAAGTACGGAGGATATAAATCAATGGCTATTGAAAACATCATTGAGGAGATCAAGGCTCTTAATGTTATGGAGCTTGCTGATCTTGTTAAAGCAATCGAAGAAGAATTCGGCGTTTCCGCCGCTGCTCCCGTAGCAGTTGTTGCCGGCCCTGCTGTCGGTGCTCCCGCTGCTGAGGAGAAGACCGAGTTTGACGTAGTTCTCGCCGAGGTCGGCGCTGAGAAGATCAAGGTTATAAAGGCTGTTCGTGAGATCACCGGACTTGGTCTTGCCGATGCTAAGGCTCTTGTTGACGGCGCTCCCAAGACCATCAAAGAGGCCGCTCCCAAGGAAGAGGCTGACGCTGCTAAGGCTAAGCTCGAAGAGGTTGGCGCAAAGGTTGAGCTTAAGTAAGCTTTACTTAAAAGTGTTTTTAAAGCATCTGAGAGAACTTCGGTTCTTGCAGATGCTTTTTCTTTATACGGTAATTATGAGCTTTCGCTAAACCGGCGTCCCGGATAAGCCCTCAAATGCCTTATTACCTGATGACATCTGAAGACGTAAGCAAATCATCTTACGTTTTCACCAAATGCTCCGCTGTCCGTAAACGGGCGGAGGCCGTTTTTATCAAGTACATACGAATTCGGGGGGATTGTTCTTCCCGGCTCGCTTTACACGATATCTAAAACTAAAGCGGTTTACGGGATGCCACCAAGGTATAGCCGCGGTTTCAAAATCCGATAAAAATGCTCCTTCGCTTATTTAAACGAAGGAGCATTACGGTTATATTATTGGTGCTTAGTGATTTGTTGTCTCAGGGATGTTAGACCTCAACCTCGCCGTCAAAGGCGAATTCGGCAGGGCCTGTCATGAAAACCGTGCTCGGAGTGCAGCGGATGGTAAGCTCGCCGCCGCGAAGAAGAATTTTTATATCCTCATCGACCGGACAAAGACCGCATTTGACCGCTGCCGAGGCGACGGCGCAAGCACCGGTGCCGCAGGCGAGGGTCTCGCCGCTTCCGCGTTCCCAAACGCGCATTTTCAGCGTGTGTCGGTCAATAAACTGCACAAACTCGGTATTGACCTGCTCGGGGAAGATCTCGTTATGCTCAAACAGCGGGCCGATTTTTTTGAGGTCGATGTCATCGGGGTCATTCCCGAACACCACGCAATGCGGATTGCCCATCGACATACAGGTTATTTTGTAGTCTTCCTGACCGATCTTTACGGTGCGGTCGACTACCTCGTCGGCGTCAAATATAACGGGGATATCTGTCGCCTTGAATTTGGCCGCCCCCATATCGACGCTTACAGTCACAACCTTGCCGGCGTTTACGTTGAGCGAAAGTGTTTTAATTCCGGTTTTGGATTCGACGGTTATGGGGTTTTTGTGAAGACCCTTTCTTTCGTACAAAAACTTCGCCATGCAGCGGATTCCGTTGCCGCACATATTGCCTTCGCTGCCGTCGGCGTTGAAAATACGCATTTTGGCGTCGGCCTTGTCTGACGGGCATACAAGAATTATACCGTCGCCGCCGACACCGAAATTTCTGTCGGACAGGCGCTTTGACAGCTCAGCAGGGTTTTCAACAGGCTGCTCGAAACAATCAAAATAAATATAATCGTTACCGCAGCCCTGCATTTTTGTGAATTTGTATTTCATAGGCTTAATACATCTCTATATAGTCGTTGCGGCTTGGTCCGACCGAAACGTATTTTACGGGGACTCCCATGGCCTTTTCGATGTATCTTATGTAATTGAGGGCGGCTTCGGGAAGATCCTCTTTCTTGCGACACTTTGAAACGTCGGCACCAAAGCCCTCAAGGTATTCGTAAACCGGCTTTGCGCGCATTAAACGGTCGCCGGTCATGAATTCGGTGGTACGCTCGCCGTCGACCTCGTAGGCAACGCAAACGGGGATCTTATCATATTTTGAGAGTATATCGAGCTTGGTAAGAGCCAGACAATCGGCGCCCTGTACCATGCAGCCGTATTTGGAGGCGACAACATCGAAGCCGCCGACCCTTCTCGGACGGCCGGTTGCGGCGCCGTACTCGTGACCGGCATCGCGAAGCTCTTTTCCCTCTTCGCCGAACATCTCGCAGGTGAACGGACCCTCGCCTACACAGCTGGAATATGCCTTTATTATACCGACAACCTCGTCGAGCTTTTTAAAGGGAATTCCGGCTCCGATAGGAGCATAAGCGGCAATGGTAGAGGAGGACGAGGTGTACGGGAAAATACCGTAATCGATGTCGCGCAAGGCGCCGAGCTGAGCCTCAAAGAGAATGCTCTTGCCCTCTTTAAGGGCGTCGCGAAGATAAACCGTCGTATCGGTGATGAAGGGCTTTAGCACTTCGCCGTATTTTTTAAGCCAGGCGTACATGTCGTCGGCCTTCAATTCGTCGGCATGATATCCGTCGCGTACAATAAGGTTTTTCCACTCGACAAGTCCCTTTACCTTATTGTATAGGGTGTCCTCCATGAAAAGATCCTCCATGCGGATTACCTTTTTCATATACTTATCGCCGTAAACCGGGCCGATTCCGCGGCGGGTCGAGCCGAATTTAGCGTCGGCCAGACGCTCCTCCTCAAGGCAGTCAAGCTGCTTGTGATAAGGCATGCAGATGACCGCGCGGCTGCTTATTTTAAGATTCTCGGGCGTTACGCGTATGCCCTTATCGGTAAGACGCTTTATTTCGCCGACAAGATGTTCTATATCCACAACCATGCCGGTGCCCATTATATTTACGGTGTTGTCGCCGAATATTCCCGACGGGAGCAGATTTAAAATGAACTCGCCCTTGTCGTTGATTACGGTGTGGCCGGCGTTGTTTCCGCCCTGATAGCGCGCAACGATATCGTATTTTTCGGCGAGAAGATCGACCATGCGGCCCTTGCCTTCGTCGCCCCAGTTTATACCGACTACTGCTGTTACCATTTGTTTTTCCCCATCTCGATAAAATAAATTTGTATCTGTGTTGCACCCGACAAGGATGAAAAAAAGTCCATATTTATCACGTACAACAGCTATACCAACAAAAAACGCCTACCGGATACCGACATGCAACAGGTCGTGTGCAGGTCGCACGGTAAACGTAATTCGCCTATTACTTATCAATTATACCAAAAGAGAAGTTTTTGTCAAGTGATTGAAGGGGCGTTTTGTATAATAATCGGCAAAAAGGGAAACGGATATAGGTTGTACACTAAAGGACAAATATACAAAGGCAGAAACGATTTATTTCGTTTCTGCCTTTTTCACTGTTATGCTCTTTGTATAAGGTTTTATAATATCCTAAACAATTTGGAAAATGATGTACATTTTCCCTGCTTGTTACGGTATAAGACAATAAAACTGAAAAAGACGCGCCTTTTCTAGCAGTCAACATCTTCTTCGTCAAGACGACGCTGTTCTTCCTCTTCTTCACGGCGATATTCGCTGTCATCCCAATTATAAACGTACTCGCCACGGTCAATGCTAAAACCGTCTTTGTCTATGTATTCGTATTCACCGGAATCATAATTAAAGCACCATTTAGACATAATTACTCCTCCTTGCTATTTAATTGACGGTTAGGGAGAAGTTTACCATCTTTGTATGTCCAAAAACCAAACCAATCATTAGGACCATATTTATTTTGCATGCCTAAATGCTCACATAAAATTAAATAGGCAGCAGCTTTTTTTGCAGCTTTTTTGGATGTGGATTCAACCAGTTTTGTTAAACCTATCTTATCATTTATAATGCTACAGGTGCAAAACCACTTTGGATTTCCGTCTTTGTCATATCCAATGGAATCAGGACCGGCGAACGTATATTCTGGCATTGTGCATTGACTGTTTTCAGCCATTTCCTTGAGAGTGGTTATAGCATTATCAATATCAAAACATCTTGCTTTAGTATCGTTTTCAATCATGGTTTTGATTGTTTCATCAATTTTTAGTGCTTTCGAAACAGCGCCTTCGAGAATTACAGGATCCCAATTGCTTTCTACTGCAATAGCGCCGATAATAGCCTCAAGTAAATCGGCTTTAACCTTTGGTTCCTTCGCAACCTCATTTTTGATATCGCTTCTGCCAAAGAGTAAGTATTTAGCTATATCCCATTCATCAATAATTTTTGCAAGCGTTTCATTATTGACTAAAACTTGTTTGATTAGCGTAAACCGATTTTCTCCAATTCTAAAAGTATAGTCATCTGTTAGACTAAGCGAACCGCATCTTTCCGAAACAATTTTAACAACATAAAAACTTAAAACTTGATCTCCTATAAATTCAAAGATTTCGTTGCTGTTTTGTCCAGTTTCGGCAGCAAATGAGCTTCGTCTAAAAATTTGATTTAGAATGCTTGTGCTTTTGATTACATATCCTGTTTTGTCTTGGATAATCCTCCTTGTTTCTAATTTTTCTTTTCCGTTTAGATACATTCTTCTAATCATTGCTTTCCTCCATTTGATTATTTTGTCAGAGGAAACCAAAAACCTTGCAACACAAATAAAGCTTATCCACAACGGAAAGCCTTGATAGGTGTTCAAGGTCTTAAACATATCAAAATAATATTCATAAGACTTTCTGCTTTTGCATTCCACTTGCATAAAATGTAAAAACAAATCGCATTACTAAACTACTTTAAAACGCTTTTCCCTGACATTGATATTATACACTGCTCAAAGATGTTTGTCAAGAATCTATAAACTTAACACACTAAAATCTCAACAAGTACAACTTGAATTGTTTGTATGTATTAGAATTTGGCACCTAAATTTCCTACTTATCAGGACATAAAAGGGAGTGCAGAAGTTTTCTGCACTCCCCTTTTTACTGTCCTTAAGAGTCTCACTCATAAGCAGAACTTCTTTTTTAAAGACATTAAGAATAAAAAGTAGATTTTTCCGACGGTCATGGTTATAATCGTTATGAGGCGTTATATTAAAACTGGAAGGTGAGAAAAATGGAAGAACCGAATATAATTATACGCCGTGCGAAAAAATGCGATACCGGCGACATAAACCGTCTGCTTTACGAGGTACACAAGGTCCACAGCGACGTGCGTCCCGATATTTTTAAGGCGGGCGGGAAAAAGTATACCGAAAGCGAGCTTGAAGCGATTATTGCCGACGATAAAAGGCCGATATTTGTCGCCGAGGAGTCGGGAAAGGTTTTGGGATATGCTTTTTGCATATACAAGCGGTTCATAAACGACAATTCGCTTACCGATATTAAAACGCTGTATATCGACGACCTGTGCGTTGACGAAGAGGCAAGAGGCAAGAGTATAGGCAAAAAGCTGTACGAATATGTTCTGGCCTATGCTTCGCACAACGGCTTTTACAATGTTACGCTTAATGTCTGGGCGGACAATGCCGGCGCGGTTAAATTTTACGAAAAGCTGGGGCTTCGGGTCCAGAAAATCGGAATGGAAAAGATACTGTGATTCCTGATCGGCGTCGTACAAATCCGGACGGATCGAATGAAAAAAGCGGCGGCAGCGATTGGAATTGTTTACGTATAAAAATCGCGGCCGATCGGGACGGAATCCGGCTGGAATTTATCGGAATTATGCCGCTGATTAACACGAGCGGTTATAATGCAACAAAATATAAAGGTTTTATTGTGCTGTTTCAACAATAAATAATGGGCAAATTGCTTAAAATTTTAATGTAATATTGGTTGACATCCACAAAAAAACGATGTACAATAATAATGCTGAAAAAGGCAAAAGTATATCAACAAGAATAAAGGGGGAAGAGTATATGTCAAATGAAATGACCATGCATGATATTGATATTGCTGATTTTATTCAGACGCTTGATTCGTGCAAAGGCGATGTTTACCTTGAAACTTCCGAGGGCGACGTGCTTAACCTTAAGTCCAAGCTTTGCCAGATGATGGGTATTTCCAACATCTTAAAGGGCGCTGTTATAAGCGAGGCTAAGATCCGTTGCACCTGCAAGGATGACGAGGCGCTTCTTTTCAGATTTAACCTCTTCAAAGAGGTTCCCGAGAAGAAATAAACATCGTAATTGTTAAAATGCCGGGCAGTAACGACCGGTGTGCGCTTAAAGAAAAAGCGCATCTGTTTTTAGTGATAGTTTTCAGTTTAGTTTAAAACTTTTTCATATAGACCTTACAGAATAAAAGCAGACAGGGCATCGGTTATTTCCGGTGTCCTGTCTGCTTTTTGCTTGGCATTCGGTTTGTCCGAATATATAAAACGGCTTTGCGGCCTTAAATGAGAGCAAGAAAAGGGCGGCTTCTCCCTATCCGAGTCCGCCCAACAGGCCGTCCTTTTTCAGGAGAGGCTGTCGGCGGAGCGTAGATTATTGATTATTATTGAGCTTGCCGGTTTTTCGGGTGGCTTTTTATGGTGTACGAGGTTCGGTCGCCGGTTGTTTCAGGTCAGGAGATTGAATATCTGATTCCTTCCTTAACCTTGTAAAGCTTGCGGTCGAGGCCGAATATCCTTGACGGGGTCATTTCTCCGGCCGGTATGTCGGCCGTGGCGGCGCACATTTCGAACAAGTGGGCGTCAAGATTATCAAGAGCCGCTACCACCGCCGCTTCGGGAAACATCGGGGGCACGGGGCTGCCGAATTCCGGCTCGGAATGATGGGATAAAAGAATATGCTGAATAAGCAGCAGCTTTTCCTCGGGGAGATTTGTCTGCTCGGCGTATTTTTGAAGCATCGAAACTCCGCCTGCAATGTGGCCGAGCAGGTTGCCCTTAATGGTGTAGCCAGAGGCGATTCCCGTGTCGCCGAAGGCAAGCTCATTTATCTTTTCGACATCGTGCATAACGGCGCCGGTTATTACCAGATCGCGGTCCAAAAACGGATAGACCTTTGTTAAAGCGTCGGCGGCGCGCATGACGGCAAGGGTGTGATACAGCAGTCCGCCGCTTACGGCATGGTGCATTCTGACGGCCGCCGCACAGCGTAAAATTTCGCTTTTATTCTCTTCAAAAACCGTTTTTATAAGGGCAGTGTAGTCCTTATCGTCAAGCCCCTCGGCCGTTTTTATTATCTCGTTGTACATAGCCTCGCTTGTCATGGGAGCGCACGGTGTCAGATCGGATATTTTGACGTCGTCGGCGTCGGTGGCCCGGCGTATGCGTTCGATCTTGAGCTGAACCTGACCGTTCCATGTATCGACCGTACCGCGGACCTTAATAACGGTATCGGGAGTGAAGGTGCCGAACCGCTCCTTTGAGTAATCCCAGAGCTTGGCGTTTACCTCGCCCTCGGCGTCGGCCAGAATCATATCGAGATATTCGTTTTTGTTGCGGTTGACCTTGACCTCGCATGATTTTATAAAACAAAAGCCCTCGCAGCTACCGTTTACTATCGATGATAACAGCTTCATGGTTAAAATCTCTCCTATTGTGTGAAATATATGGCAGGGCAAAAAAATAGTAGCAATAACGCACTTTTTGCCTGTCGGCCGGGGGCATATCCGGCGAAGGACGGCGCGCGGTGTTTTTATCGGTTTAAAAAGTATATCATACACGGACCGTTTTTACAAGACACAGAAAAACGTCGCCGAAAACTGACGACCGTACGGGTGGTAAAGCGAGTGTTTTGCATATCGGAGGTATAAGCCGGATGAAGAGCATAAGCGCATAAGTAAAGAAAAAAGTGAATACTTACCGGTTTAATGGGCAGTATAAAGGGGAGAATACGGTGCGGCAAAAGCGCTTAAAATTCGGGATTTTCGCCGCTTCCAGGATTTTTAATAACAAAAAACGATGGCAGATGATGGATGCGGTGAAAAATTTGTGCAAAAACGAAAAACAAAAATCCGTCGGAACAAGGCGGAATAAAAGTAACGGGACTTCTGCAGGTATTGCATTTAGGTGGATGATTGCGACCCTTGCGGTTTTGGTATCGCTGTTTGTTTTTGCTGCCGGTTTTATGACGGTGGATTTGCGTTCCGGATCGATAATGAAGGGGGAGGGCGGCGGATACGCCCTGTCCGTTCGCAGGTTTGACGATAGGATAGTTATAACCGTCTTCGGTAAATGCTACGAAATCACCGTAAAGGATCCGCGGCAGGAGAATGTTAAGGAATGATACCGCCTGTTATGGTTAAGCAAAGGCGGGCGATTGTCATCTGCTTACGCAATCGCGATTTAAGCGCGGCATATTTGCAAAAGGTATACACCGGGCGATCCGGAAAGTCCCTACAGGTCAATAAAAAGATAATTTATCCCAATCCGTTTTAGTTTTTTCTGAAATCAGGTTGGGATTGATTTTTTTGTCCGGGATTCTGCGGATGCGGCGGTTTCGGCTTTTGAGAGCGGCCGGTGATTCCGGGGCGGTCGGATCAGCCGGTTAGAGCTGTTTGTGCGGCCGGCAGTTTCAGTAGTGCGAATCGGTTCATCCTCAGGCAAAACAAAACCATATGTAGTATGTTTTATCCGAAGTTTAACTATATAGGGAATGATATTTCGCCTGAGTTTACATAATAACAAGGGTTTGCTGTTTTTGCGGAGCTTTTTGCAAAGAACAGGCAGGTGACCGGCAACAAATAAACAACGTTGCCGTGCGTTTCTAACGATATTAAACAAACCCAGTATTAAGGCCGTTTTCGGGCGATTTATTTACTTTTTGGAAATGAAAAAAATTTTGATTTTTTTGCAGCAAAGCCCTTGACAATCTTGCAATACTTGATATATAATACAAAACTGTATCATTGTGGGGTTATGTGCGTATTTTTTCGGACATACAGGGCGGTTATATCATAATTATCCGGCCGTTTTATCTGTTTTTTGTATAAAAACACAACGATATTTACAATGTAAGTTATTATTCCAGCGTTAGCTTATCAGACGGGAGTGTTTATATGGTCGATGTAAAAACAGTTAAGCTCGGAACCAACGAGCGAAAGACATTTTCAAAGATCGACGAAGTTCTTGAAATGCCTAACCTCATCGAAATTCAGAAAAACTCTTACAACTGGTTCATCGAGACCGGTTTGAAGGAGGTTTTTCACGATGTCGATGTAATAACCGATTATACCGGAAACCTTGAGCTTTCATTCGTCGGTTATCGTTTTGACGAAAAGCCGAAGTACACCATTGTAGAGTGCAAGGAGCGCGACGCTACCTATGCGGCTCCGCTCAGGGTAACGGCAAGGCTTCTTAACAAGGAGACCGGCGAGATTAAAGAGAGCGAGGTCTTTATGGGAGATTTCCCGATAATGACCCCGTCGGGCACCTTTGTAATAAACGGGGCGGAGAGGGTCATTGTTTCTCAGCTCGTCCGTTCGCCGGGTGTTTATTACGATGAGATAATAGACAAGACCGGACGCCACCTTTACAGCTCGACCATAATTCCCACCAGAGGCGCCTGGCTTGAATATGAGACCGATCAGAACGACATTATTTATGTTCGTATAGATAAAAACCGCAAGCTGCCGCTTACGACCTTTTTGCGCGCTTTGGGACTCGGTACCGACGTTCAGATAAAGGAGTTTTTCGGTGAGGATGAAAGGCTGCTTGCAACCCTTGAAAAGGATACGGCCAACGGCGTTGAGGAGGCCCTTCTTGAGGTTTACAAGAAGCTTCGTCCGGGCGAGCCGTTCACCGTCGAGGGAGCTCAGCAGCATATTGACGGACTTTTCTTCGATCCGGCAAGATATGATCTTTCGAGGGTCGGCCGTTATAAATACAACAAAAAGCTTGCCCTTATGCCCAGAGCCTTGGGCAGAAAGCTTACCGCTCCGGCTGTCGATCCGATAAGCGGAGAGGTGGTTTGCGATGCCGGCACGGTTATTACCCGCGAAATAGGCGCCGAGCTTGAGAAAAAGGGCGTTTTCAGCGTTAGGGTCGAGATCGAAACCGAAAACGGCCTGTCCGAGCACACCCTTTACACCAACGGCATGGTCAATATCTCCGATTTTGTGGATTTTGACTGCGCCGAGCTCGGCATAAACGAAAAGGTAAGCTTAAAGGTTCTTCGCGAGCTTATGGATAAGGCCGAAAACGAGGAAGAATTAAAGGAGCTTATAGCCGAGTCGAGGGCTCAGCTTATTCCCAATCACATTACGGTTGACGACATATTCGCATCGGTCGGATATATTCTCGGACTTCCCTACGGCATAGGAAACATCGACGATATAGATCACCTCGGAAACCGTCGCATCCGTTCGGTCGGCGAGCTGCTGCAGAATCAGTTCCGTATAGGTATGTCCCGTATGGAGCGCGTTATACGCGAGAAGATGACCATCCAGGCTCAGGATATGGAGGCTGTTACTCCCCAGTCGCTTATAAACATACGTCCCGTGACCGCTGCGATAAAGGAGTTTTTCGGTTCATCACCGCTGTCGCAGTTTATGGATCAGACCAATCCGCTTGCCGAGCTTACCCATAAAAGGCGTTTGTCGGCTCTCGGTCCGGGCGGTCTTTCGCGTGACCGTGCAGGATTTGAGGTCCGCGACGTTCACTACACCCATTACGGCCGCATGTGCCCGATAGAAACCCCAGAAGGTCCGAACATCGGTCTTATCTCTTACCTTGCGACCTTTGCAAGAATAAACGAATACGGCTTTATCGAGGCGCCCTTCAGACGTGTCGATAAGGCAACCGGTGTTGTGCTCGACGAGGTTGTTTACATGACGGCCGACGTTGAGGACGGATACGTTGTCGCTCAGGCGAACGAACCGCTCGACGAGCAGGGACGTTTTGCCCGTGCGAAGGTTTCGGCGAGATACCGCGACGAATTCGTTGAGGTCGATGCTTCGAGGGCCGATTTTATGGACGTATCGCCTAAGATGGTTATTTCGGTTGCTACCTCAATGATCCCCTTCCTTGAAAACGACGACGCGAACCGTGCTCTCATGGGCTCGAACATGCAGCGCCAGGCGGTTCCTCTTTTAAAAACCGAGTCGCCGATAGTCGGTACCGGAATGGAATACAAGGCGGCCGTCGATTCGGGCGTTGTTGTACTGTGCGAGCGCGACGGTGTGGTTAAAAAGGTAGACGCCAGGGGGGTCGACGTTTTAAGCGACTCGGGCGAGACCGATCACTATGAAATAATCAAATTCCTCCGCTCGAACCAGGGCACATGCGTAAATCAGCGCCCGGTAGTAAGCGTAGGACAGCATGTTAAAAAGGGCGATGTAATTGCCGACGGACCCGCTACAAGCAACGGTGAGATATCCCTCGGTAAGAATGTTCTTATCGGATTTATGACCTGGGAAGGTTATAACTACGAGGACGCCGTTCTTATAAACGAAAAGGTCGTCCGCGACGATGTTTTTACATCCATCCATATAGAGGAATACGAGCTTGAATCGAGAGATACCAAGCTCGGACCCGAGGATATAACCAGAGATATCCCCAACGTCGGCGAGGATGCCCTTAAGGACCTTGATGAGCGCGGAATAATCCGCGTCGGTGCCGAGGTGCGTGCCGGCGATTTACTCGTCGGTAAGGTAACCCCCAAGGGCGAGACCGAAATGACCGCCGAGGAAAGACTGCTCCGTGCGATATTCGGTGAAAAGGCGCGCGAGGTAAGAGATACTTCGCTTCGCGTTCCCCACGGCGAATACGGCACCGTGGTTGACGTTAAGGTTTTCGACCGTCACAATTGCTCCGAGCTCAATCCCGGAGTAAACATGGTCGTACGCTGCTACATCGCCCAGAAGAGAAAGATTTCGGTCGGCGATAAGATGGCCGGTCGTCACGGTAACAAGGGCGTTGTTTCACGCATACTGCCCTCTGAGGATATGCCCTTCCTGCCCGACGGAACTCCCCTTGATATAGTTCTTAATCCCTTGGGTGTTCCGTCCCGAATGAATATAGGACAGGTGCTTGAGGTTCATCTCGGCTATGCGGCGAGAGCGCTCGGCTGGAAGGTTTGCACTCCGGTATTTGACGGAGCTCACGAGGCTGATATTCGCGAGTGCCTGAAAGAGGCCGGCCTTGCTGAGGACGGCAAGACCGTGCTTTACGACGGCCGCACCGGAGAGCCCTTTGATAATCGCGTTACGGTCGGCGTTATGTACTTCCTCAAGCTCCATCACCTTGTTGACGATAAGATTCATGCCCGTTCGACCGGACCGTATTCGCTCGTTACTCAGCAGCCGCTCGGCGGTAAAGCCCAGTTCGGCGGACAGCGTTTCGGAGAGATGGAGGTCTGGGCCCTTGAGGCTTACGGTGCCGCTTACACCCTGCAGGAGATTCTGACCGTCAAGTCGGACGACGTTGTAGGACGTGTAAAGACCTATGAGGCCATAGTAAAGGGCCAGAATGTTCCCAAGCCCGGAACCCCCGAATCCTTTAAGGTTCTTATAAAGGAATTGCAGAGTTTGGCGCTTGACGTTAAGGTGCTTGATGAAAACGGCGAGCCGATCGATCTTAAGCAGACCTTTGAGGATGACGACGAGATAGTCGGACTTCCGATGCCTGTCGAGGAAAATAAGGTCGAGCAGGGCGATCTGCACGGATTCGGCATTGAGGATGAGCAGGGCAATCCCGAGTATTCCGACGATGCAGCCGATGACGAGCTGTTTGCCGATGACGATGATGAGCCGATATCCGAGGATGATCTCGGATCGGATGAGATGTAAGGAGGTCAACCGGTATGAGCGAAGCGAAAAAAGAACTGGAATTTGAAGCCATAAAAATAGGACTGGCATCGCCCGAACAGATACGCGAGTGGTCCTACGGCGAGGTCAAAAAGCCGGAGACCATAAACTACCGTTCCTTAAAGCCGGAGCGCGACGGTCTTTTCTGCGAAAGGATCTTCGGACCGACCAAGGACTGGGAATGTCATTGCGGAAAGTATAAGAGAATCCGCTATAAGGGCAAGATATGCGACCGCTGCGGTGTTGAAATAACCCGTGCAAAGGTCCGCCGCGAGAGGATGGGCTCGATCGAGCTGGCCGCTCCGGTATCGCATATCTGGTATTTTAAGGGGATTCCTTCAAGAATGGGACTTATTCTTGATATTTCCCCGAAAATGCTCGAGCAGGTGCTGTATTTTTCACAGTATATAGTCACCGATCCGGGCAGCACCCCTCTAATGTACAAACAGCTGCTTTCGGAAAAGCAGTACAGGGATATGCGCGAGAAGTACGAGGATGACTTCGAGGCCATGATGGGCGCAGAGGCCATTAAAAAGCTGCTTATGGACATCGATCTTGAGAAGCTTTCGGTGGAGATCCGCGACGAGATGGAAAACGCCACCGGACAAAAGCGTATAAAGATCTTAAAGAGGCTTGACGTTGTTGAGTCGTTCCGTCAGTCGGGCAACCGTCCCGAGTGGATGATACTCGATGTTCTGCCTGTAATTCCGCCCGATCTTCGTCCGATGGTACAGCTTGACGGCGGCAGGTTTGCAACATCCGATCTTAACGATCTTTACCGTCGCGTTATTAACCGTAATAACCGTCTTAAAAGATTGCAGGAGCTTTCGGCTCCCGATATTATAATCCGCAACGAGAAGCGCATGCTTCAGGAGGCGGTTGATGCCCTTATCGAAAACGGCCGCCGCGGCCGTCCGGTAACCGGCCCCAACAACCGCCCGCTTAAATCCCTTTCGGATATGCTTAAGGGTAAACAGGGACGTTTCCGTCAGAACCTGCTCGGAAAACGTGTTGACTATTCCGGACGTTCGGTTATCGTTGTCGGTCCTGAGCTTAAAATGTATCAGTGCGGTCTTCCGAAGGAAATGGCGCTCGAGCTGTTTAAGCCCTTTGTTATGAAGCGCCTTGTCGAGACCGGAGCCGCTACCAACATTAAGCCTGCAAGGAAGATGATCGACCGTGCAAGGGACGAGGTCTGGGACGCGCTTGAGACGGTTATCAAGGAGCATCCGGTTCTTTTGAACCGTGCTCCGACACTTCACCGTCTAGGTATTCAGGCCTTTGAGCCTGTGCTGGTTGAAGGCCGCGCGCTTAAACTGCATCCCCTTGTCTGTACCGCTTACAACGCCGACTTCGACGGCGACCAGATGGCCGTTCATGTGCCCCTTTCGGCCGAGGCTCAGGCTGAGGCGCGACTCCTTATGCTCGCCGCCAACAACCTGCTTAAGCCCTCCGACGGAAAACCGGTAACCGTTCCTACTCAGGATATGGTTTTGGGCTCTTACTATCTTACCCTTGTTAAGCCCGAGGAGCCGGGCGCCGGTAAGATTTTCTGTGACCGAAACGAGGCCATAATGGCCTACGAGGATAAGGTCATCGGTCTTCACGCTCCTATAAAGGTGCGTTACACCGGTAAAAATCAGCTCGGCCAGCAGATCACCCGTTTGATTGACGTTACGGTCGGATACATTCTGTTCAACGATTCCATTCCTCAGGATCTCGGATTTGTCGACAGGAGCATTCCCGGACACGAGCTTGACCTCGAAATAACCTTTACCGTCAATCCCGACGGAACCTATAAGGCCAACAAGGTGGGCAAAAAGCAGCTCGGTCAGATAATCGACCGCTGCATAAAGAAGCACGGAACCACCCTTACGGCCGAGGTTCTTGATAAAATAAAGGCCACCGGTTACCATTATTCGACCATCGGTTCTATCACCGTTGCGGTTATAGACGCCGTTATTCCTCCGGCAAAGAAGGAGATAATCTCCGAGGCCGAGGCTCAGATAGACTCCATAACCGAAGACTTCAATATGGGTCTTATAAGCGATGAGGAGCGCCACCGTCTAATAATCGAGGTCTGGGATAAGGCCACCAATGACGTGTCCGACGCCCTTAAGGATAACCTTGACGAGTACAATCCCATCTTCATGATGGCCGATTCCGGTGCCCGTGGATCCATGAGCCAGATAAAACAGCTCGCCGGTATGCGCGGACTTATAGCCAACACCTCGGGACGTACGATAGAGACTCCTATACGAGCCAACTACCGTGAAGGCCTTAATATACTCGAATACTTCATATCTTCGCGCGGCGCACGTAAAGGACTTGCCGATACGGCGCTTCGTACGGCCGACTCGGGTTACCTTACAAGACGTCTGGTTGACGTTTCGCAGGATGTTATAATCCGCGAGGACGATTGCGGTGCTAAGGTCGGTATTGAGGTTTACGACATAAAGGACGGCAATCATGTTATCGAGCCGCTGAGCGAGCGCTTGGTCGGACGTTATCTTATCGAGCCGCTCTACAACGAAAAGGGCGAGCTTATAATGGATAACGAGCATATGATGACCGATGCCGACGCCAAGCGCATAGTTGACGCCGGCGTCGAAAGGGTCAAGATCCGTTCGGTACTCAACTGCCGTGCAAAGCAGGGTGTTTGCAAAAAGTGCTACGGCGCCAACCTTGCAAACGGAAAATGCGTAACCACGGGCGAGGCGGTCGGTATAATCGCCGCCCAGTCAATAGGCGAGCCGGGTACACAGCTTACAATGCGTACCTTCCATACCGGCGGTATAGCCAGTGCCGAGGATATTACCCAGGGTCTTCCCCGTGTTGAGGAGCTTTTTGAGGCCAGAAAGCCCAAGAAGACCGGATTCATGAGTGAGATCGCCGGTACGGTAAGCTTCCAGGATGTCAAGAAAAACCGCGAGGTTGTCGTTACCGCCGACGATAAGGCTGACGAGAGGCGCTACACCATACCCTACGGCTACCGTATAACGGTTCAGGAGGGTCAGCACATAGAAAAGGGCCAGAGCATAACCGAAGGTGCGCTCAACCCCCACGATGTGCTTGCCATTAAGGGAGTTGAGGCGGTTCAGGACTACATCATCGCTCAGGTTCAGAGCGTTTACCGTATACAGGGTGTTGACATCAACGATAAGCATATTGAGGTTATCGTCCGTCAGATGATGAAGAAATTCAAGGTTACCGACGCCGGTGATACCGATATGATGGCCGGAAGCGTAGTCGAAAGAAGCCGCTTCTACGCCGAAAACGATATCATTGACAAGAGAAGGGCTGCCGGCGAAAAGGGCGAAAACGGAGAAGAGCTCCGTTATGCCGAGTATGAGCCGACATTGCTCGGTATCTGCAAGGCCGCTCTCGCGAGCGATTCCTTCCTGTCGGCCGCATCCTTCCAGGAAACGGCAAAGGTTCTTACCGACGCCGCTATTAAGGGCAAGGTCGACCCCCTCATGGGGCTTAAGGAAAACGTAATTATCGGTAAGCTTGTGCCCTCGGGAACCGGCATGAAGGCCTATTCCGGCCGCACCTATCATGAAAACTCGACCATCGGCGAGATTCTTGAGGCTCATTATGCCGAAAACGGAAACGATGAGGATGAAAGCGACCTTTCCGTTGACGGTGAAAACGAGTAAATGCGGTTTTAAAGGCGTGTCGGGGAGTTTATCCGATGTTTTTGAAGATGAATTACCGAAAAGCGCCAAGGGTTAAGTCGCCGCGTCAAAAAGTTTTAAATAAAAGCCGTCCCCGTATGTATTGACAGCGGGGACGGAATATGCTAAAATATCTATCTGCGTGACGAGAATATCTTGCCGCGTATACGGTTTTTGTGGAAGAATTGCGATTGTATCGCAGTTTTTAAAACTGTCAGGTGATAAGCGCGCTGAAAAGGCGTGTTTTCATAAATTTTTTCAAGGAGGTGCGATATGCCAACCTTTAATCAGCTGGTCCGCACAGGCAGACAGTCGATAGAGAAGAAGGCCAAGGCCCCTGCGCTTTTGAAGGGCTACAATTCCCAGAAGCGTTCGCTCATCGACCAGAATTCCCCGCAGAAGAGGGGCGTGTGCACGGTAGTTAAGACCCAGACCCCGAAGAAACCGAACTCGGCTCTTCGTAAAGTCGCCAGGGTCAGACTTTCCAACGGCATCGAGGTTTCTTCTTACATTCCCGGTGTCGGCCATAACCTTCAGGAGCATAGCGTTGTGCTTATCCGCGGCGGCCGTGTTAAGGATCTCCCCGGTGTGCGTTACCATATCATCCGCGGTACGCTCGATACTCAGGGTGTTGCCAACCGCATGCAGGCCCGTTCAAAGTACGGTGCCAAGCGTCCCAAGGGCAGCAAGTAGGATCCGGTTTTTTGCGGTTTTTCCGATAAAACCCAATGTATTTGACGAAATCTTCTTGCAGGCTGCTTATAAAAATGCAGCGGCATTTAATTATAAATGCCTCTCATAAAGGCGCCACGGGAGTTTTGTCACTCGAGTACCTATGATATCATTATATGAAGGAGGGAAGCGAAGTGCCAAGAAGAGGCCAAATCGCAAAGCGTGATGTGTTACCCGATCCGCTTTATAATTCAAAGCTGGTAACCCGTCTTATCAACAATATCATGTATGACGGCAAAAAGGGCGTTGCCCAGAAGATAGTTTACGGTGCTTTTGAAATAGTTGCCGAGAAAACCGGAAAGGAACCCCTTGAGGTTTTTGAGCAGGCTATGGAGAATGTTATGCCGCAGCTTGAGGTTAAGGCCCGCCGTGTCGGCGGTGCTACCTATCAGGTGCCTATTGAGGTTCGTCCCGAAAGGAGACAGACCCTCGGTTTACGCTGGATAACCACCTACAGCCGTAACCGTTCGGAGAGAACGATGCGCGAGCGTCTTGCCGGAGAAATAATGGATGCTGTCAACAGCACCGGCGGAGCTTTCAAAAAGCGCGAGGATACCCACAAAATGGCCGAAGCCAACAAGGCTTTTGCTCATTACCGCTGGTAGTCCTGTCTTGCCGTTTGTTTTGTTGCAATCGGCGGCGTGAACTCATTTTTATTTAGCTTAACACACCGGTTTTACGCTTTAAGGCGTACCGGTAAGGAGGAAAATATGCCAAGACAGGTACCACTGGAATTAACAAGAAACATCGGAATAATGGCGCACATCGATGCAGGTAAAACCACCACCACCGAGCGTATTCTGTACTACACCGGTATTAACCACCGACTCGGTGAGACGCACGAGGGTGCTGCCACAATGGACTGGATGGAGCAGGAGCAGGAAAGAGGTATAACAATCACCTCCGCTGCTACCACTTGCTTCTGGAAAAACCATCGTATCAATATTATCGACACTCCCGGACACGTTGACTTCACCGTTGAAGTTCAGCGTTCTCTCCGCGTGCTTGACGGCTCTGTAACCGTTTTGTGCGCAAAGGGCGGTGTTGAGCCGCAGTCTGAAACCGTTTGGCGTCAGGCTGATGAATACCACGTACCGAGAATGATATACATTAATAAAATGGATATCATGGGTGCGGATTTCTACCACGTTCTTGATATGATTAAGGAGCGCTTCAACTGCAACGGTGTCCCGATTCAGCTGCCTATCGGCTCTGAGGACACCTTCAGAGGAATTGTTGACCTTGTCAACATGGACGCGGAAGTTTACTACGATGACCTCGGAAAGGACGTTAGACACGAGCCTATTCCGGAGGATATGGTAGAGCTTGCCAACAAATATCACACCGAGCTTATCGAGCATATTGTTGAGCAGGACGAAGAGCTGATGGAAAAATACTTCGAGGGCGAGGAGCCGTCTGTCGAGCAGATTAAGAAGATAATCCGTCAGTCCACAATAGCCAATAATATGGTGCCGATCACCTGCGGTACCTCATACAGAAACAAGGGCGTTCAGCCGCTCTTGGACGCTATTGTTGATTATATGCCGGCTCCGACCGACATTGAGGCCATTAAGGGTACCAACCCCGAGACCGGCGAGGAAGAGGACAGGCACTCTTCCGATACAGAGCCGTTCTCCGCTCTTGCGTTTAAAATCGCAACCGACCCGTTCGTCGGTAAGATTTGCTTCTTCCGCGTTTACTCCGGTACTGTTGACGCAGGCTCCGGCGTTTACAACTCGGTTAAGCAGAACAGAGAGCGTATGGGACGCATCCTGCAGATGCACGCTAACCACCGTGAGGATATAGAAACCTGCTACGCCGGTGATATTGCCGCTGCCGTAGGTCTCAAAAATACCACCACCGGTGATACACTGTGCGACGAGAAGCACCCGATCATTCTTGAATCGATGAACTTCCCCGAGCCGGTTATCCGCGTTGCTATCGAGCCGAAGACCAAAGCAGGTCAGGAAAAAATGGGTCTTGCGCTTGCGAAGCTTGCCGAAGAAGACCCGACCTTTAAATGCTATACCGATGAAGAGACAGGTCAGACCATTATTGCGGGTATGGGTGAGTTACACCTCGAAATAATCGTTGACCGCCTGCTTCGTGAATTTAAGGTAGAAGCAAACGTGGGCGCGCCGCAGGTTGCTTATAAAGAGAGCATCCGCAAGAAGGTCGACCACGAAACCAAGTATAAGCGCCAGTCGGGCGGTTCCGGTCAGTACGGCCACGTTAAGATCATCGTTGAGCCGAATGAATCGGGCGCCGGATATGAGTTTATCAATGCCGTTACCGGCGGTACCATTCCGAAGGAATTCATTCCTGCGGTTGATACGGGTATCCGCGGTGCCTTGCAGGCAGGCGTGCTTGCGGGCTATCCGGTGGTTGATGTTAAGGTTACTCTGTACGACGGTTCTTATCACGAGGTTGACTCTTCCGAAATGGCATTTAAGATTGCCGGTTCTATGGCATTCAAAGAGGCTTGCCGTTTGGCAGACCCGGTGCTCCTTGAGCCTATCATGAAGGTTACGGTTATCGTTCCCGAGGAGTATATGGGCGATGTTATCGGCGATTTGAATGCTCGCCGCGGCGAGATTCAGGGCTTTGAGGATCGTTCGGGCGTTAAGCAGATCAACGCGCGCGTACCGCTCGGCGATATGTTCGGTTACGCTACCGACCTGCGCTCCAAAACACAGGGCCGCGGTCAGTATGTAATGGAGCCGGACGGCTATAAGGAAGTTCCGAAGAGCATTTCCGAGAAGATTATATCCGCCCGCACAAAGAAAGACTGATAATTAAAGTAAATAATGCTTGCATTTTCAAGTCTTTTTTGTTAAACTATAATTAAATCAAAACTGCACATAGTATAAGGAGGAAAATATACAATGGCAAAGGCAAAATTTGAAAGAAATAAACCCCATGTTAACATTGGTACCATCGGTCACGTTGACCATGGTAAGACCACTCTTACAGCTGCTATCACCAAGTATCTTTCTTTGAAGGGTCAGGCTCAGTTCGAGGATTACGCGAACATCGATAAGGCTCCTGAAGAGAGAGAGCGCGGAATTACAATCAACACCGCTCACGTTGAGTATGAGACTGACAACCGTCACTATGCTCACGTTGACTGCCCCGGACACGCTGACTATGTTAAGAACATGATCACCGGTGCTGCTCAGATGGACGGCGCTATCCTTGTTATCGCTGCTACTGACGGTCCTATGGCTCAGACTAAAGAACACCTTCTCCTTGCTCGTCAGGTTGGCGTTCCGTACATTGTTGTATTCATGAACAAGTGCGACCAGGTTGACGATCCCGAGCTTCTCGAGCTCGTTGAGATGGAAATCCGTGAGACTCTTGATAAGTATGAGTTCCCGGGCGACGACACCCCGATCATCAAGGGCTCTGCTCTTGTTGCTCTTGAGTGCACCTCTACCGATCCGAATGCTCCGGAGTATGCTCCGATTAAAGAGCTTATGGACGCTGTTGACAGCTACATCCCGACTCCGGACCGTAAGTCTGACCTTCCGTTCCTTATGCCGATCGAGGATGTTATGACCATTTCCGGTCGTGGTACTGTTGTTACCGGTCGTGTTGAGCGCGGACAGCTCAATGCAGGCGATGAAGTTGAAATCATCGGTCTTACCGAGGAGCGCAAGAAGACTGTTGTTACCTCTATGGAAATGTTCCGCAAGACTCTTGACTTCTGCGAAGCCGGCGATAACGTTGGTGCTCTTCTCCGCGGCGTTGGCCGTGATGAGGTTGAGCGCGGTCAGGTTCTCTGCAAACCCGGCTCGATTCATCCGCACACCAAGTTCCACGGTCAGGTTTACGTTCTGACCAAGGAAGAGGGCGGCCGTCATACTCCGTTCTTCAACAACTATCGTCCGCAGTTCTATTTCAGAACTACTGACGTTACCGGCGTTATCACTCTTCCCGAAGGCACAGAGATGTGCATGCCGGGCGATAACGTAGAGATGGATGTTGAGCTTATCACTCCTATCGCTATTGAAGAGGGACTCCGTTTCGCTATCCGTGAGGGTGGCCGTACCGTTGGTTCCGGCGTTGTTACCAAGGTTAACGCTTAATTTCAATATAAGCCTTTTAAAAGACCCTATCCGCAGCAATGCGGATAGGGTCTTTTTCGGATGTTTTTTTAGATATGCAAAAGCACAAAACCACAGGCTCCCTTATGTAAAGGGCAACTCCTCACACTGTAAGGAGATGTCACGAAGTGACAGAGGTGACTGAGGGATTGTTGGAAATTAAAGTTTATTTACAGATTAAAGATTAAATATGCAAAATACAGTTTCGGTATATAAATCGGCTCTCTGATCATTTTAAGCTTGTAACAACCCCTTCGGCAGCCATACGGCTGCCGTCTCGGTCGGTGCTTCTGCTTCGCAGAGGCGTCCGCCGGACACCCGCACCCAAACACCGGGGAGGCAATCATTTGCTATCAACAGAATAATTATATAACTATTCTGTTGTGAATTCGGTGCAGAGATATTACCGCCGAATTCTTTATTCCGAATCCCTTTTGGGGCGCTTTTTAAAGCGCGAAAGCCGCTTCACATCGTCGCGGTGTATCTTAAACGGCATGGAATCGCTGTCTGTCAGGCGGACGGTAAGATAACCGGTCATAAGATTCGCATCGGTCACGACAGCGTTGCCCTCCGGTGTTTTAACGGTTGCACCGACACCGGGAGTCAGCGAATTCAGATATTCATAGGCGTCCTGCTCGTATTTTAAGCAGCACATCAGTCTTCCGCAGCTGCCCGAAATTTTGGTAGGATTGAGCGAAAGTCCCTGCTCCTTTGCCATTTTAATGGAAACCGGCTGGAAATCATTTAAAAACTGTTTGCAGCAATAGGGTCTGCCGCAGATTCCGAGTCCGCCGAGCATTTTCGCCTCATCACGCACGCCTATCTGGCGCAGCTCAATGCGGGTGTGGAAGCGCGATGCAAGATCCTTTACAAGCTCGCGGAAATCCACCCTGCCGTCGGAGGTGAAGAAGAAAACAATCTTGCCGGCGTCAAAGGAATATTCCACATCGACCAGCTTCATATCGAGCTTGTGAGCCGAAACAAGCTCCTCGCAGATTCCGAAGGCTTCCTTTTCCTTCCTTTTATTTTCATCGCGGCGAGCCATGTCCTTTTCGGTCGCCTTGCGGAGCACTTTGCGTAACGGCTTTACGATCGCGCCGTTATCCACCTCGTGATTTGCGGCGCTGACCGTGCCCATCTCCGTGCCGTTTTGGGTCTCAACTATAACCGATTCGCCGATTTCGGCGGTGATTCCGGCAGGATCAAATGAATAAGCCCTGCCGTTTTCCTTGAATTTTACGGATATTATTTCTGTCATATACTCCTCCGTCAGCTGATTTCGGTCGCTTTGCAGACAAGCGCCGCGAAAAGCAGACTCAAATTAACATTTGTTGTAAGGCTTTGCTCAAAGCCGTCAAGCTCGGTATAAAAAACCGACAGTGTTCTTGCGGTGAGCGGGTTTGAAAGATTTTTTTTAAGGGATGACGCGGCGGCAAGCTTAAGCTCGCGAAGAAAGGCGTCCGCCTCGACCCGATTTTTTTCAAACCGCGATGTCATCTTCAGCATTCCGAGTTCATCGGAAGCAAGCAAAAGACTTATGAATTCCTCTGCGGCAGCTGCCGCCTTATCGGAAGAACCCGAAAGATAAGCCAGCGCAACGCCTATATTTCCTCCCGCTTCCCGGAGTGCGGAGCTTATCCGTTCGGGGGGGAATTCCTCACCCGCCGCAAGATATTTTTCCGCCTCGGAAATTTCGGGCGGCGAGAGCGAAAACACCGTGCAGCGCGATATTACCGTATCGAGCAGCGCCGCCTTGTTTTCCGCAATCAAAACAAAAAGCACGGAGCCGGGCGGTTCCTCAAGCACCTTTAAAAGCGCGTTCTGCGCCTGCTCGTTCATGGTATCCGCCAAATCTATTATAAAAACGCTGCGAACCGACATATGCGGCTTTACATAAGCATCGCTTCTGAGCGCCCGTATTTGGGCTACGGTTATATTCTTTTTGCCGTCCTCGGGGGCGGTCGTGTGAATATCCGGGTGTGTTCCCGCCCTTTCAAGGCGGCAGTCTCGGCACTCGCCGCAGGGCTTATCCTCCCCGCCGCATACCGCGGCACAGGCAATAAATTTTGCAAGGGTGTGCCGCCCTGTGCCCTTATCCCCCTCTATCAGCACGGCATGAGGCAGCCGGTCGGCTTTGATTGCGGCGGTCAGCGCGTTCTGCACGCCGCTGTTTCCTATAAGCGGAAAGCTCATAGCACGAACCCGACCTTTTTCATTGCCTTGAAGTAGGTTTTGCGGGCGATGTATTCCGCCTTTTGAGCACCCTCCTTATAAAGGCGCTCAAGCTCTTTTTTATCTCCGATTATCTCATCATGCCGCTGCTTTATCGGGGCTAAAGCGTCAGCCACTGCTTCGCCGACGGCAAGCTTGAACTCGCCGTAGCCTCTGCCCGCAAACTCGCGCTCGACCTCGGCAACCGATTTATCCGTAACTGCGGAATATATCGTTATAAGATTTGAAACGCCGGGCTTATCGTCGGACATTCTGATTTCCGAGTCCGAATCGGTAACGGCACGCTTAAATTTGCGGATTATCGTATCGCGGTCGTCAAGCAAGGCAACCCAGGCGTTTGCGTTGTCGTCCGATTTCGACATTTTTTTCGAGGGATCCTGAAGCGATTTTATTCTTGCCCCGGCCTTCGGTATATATCCGTCGGGCACGGTGAAAACATCACCGTAAATATTGTTGAAGCGGATAGCGATATCGCGCGCAATTTCAAGGTGCTGCTTCTGATCCGCCCCCACCGGCACCAGATCGGGCTTATAAAGCAGAATATCCGCCGCCATAAGCACGGGGTACGAAAACAGACCGACATTTATATTATCGGGGTGCTTTTTGCTTTTATCCTTGAATTGGGTCATTCTTGACATTTCGCCGAACTGAGTATAGCAGGAAAGCAGCCACGAAAGAGCGGCGTGCTCGGGCACCTGCGACTGAATGAAAACGGTATTTTTTTCAGGGTCTATTCCGAGCGCCAAAAGTATGGCGTAGGTGGAATATATCTGATTGCGAAGCTTTGCGGGCTCCTGCCGCACCGTTATTGCATGCAGATCCGCAACGGCAAAAAAGCAATCGAATTCCGCCTGCATTGCCGCCCAGTTTTTAAGCGCGCCGAGGTAGTTGCCGAGGGTAAGCATGCCGCTCGGCTGTATGCAGCTCAAAACACGTTTTTTAGCTTCCGCCGAATTATTTTCGCACATATTCATTCCGCCTTTAAGAATCAGATTATTCATAAATTTTATTTTAACACACTTTTCTTCAACTTACAAGTTTTTTTAAATGCGTTTTATTCTGTCTCCCCGCGTGAGGACGGCATAACGAACCGTACCGCGGCATATCCTTCTATTAAAGGAGAGTGTTCCGCTTTGAAAAGAATAATATCGTTGTTTTTGGTTGTTTTATGTATCGGAGGTGTGACTGTTTTTGCAAAGGGCGCTGTCACGGTATCGAGCGAATGCGATATCTCCGATATCAATGTTCCGCTCGATAACACCCCGGTAAACGCCGCCATAGGGCAGACGCTGGATATAAAGGCAAAGTCGGCGGTGCTTATGGAGCCGAATACCGGCAGGGTGCTTTATGAAAACAATCCCGATGAAAAGCTGCCGCCTGCTTCCATTACCAAAATAATGTCGCTGCTGCTTGTTATGGAGGCTATTGACCGCGGAGATCTATCCCTTGAAACGGTAATTACCGCAAGCGAGCACGCCGCCTCTATGGGCGGGTCGCAAATATGGCTTGAGCCCGGGGAAACCATGACCGTGAACGATTTGCTTAAGGCTTCGGTAATAGCGTCCGCCAATGACGCCTGCACCGCACTTGCCGAGGCGGTTGCGGGCAGTGAGGAGGGCTTTGTGGCGCTTATGAACGAGCGCGCGGCGGAGCTTGGAATGACCAACACCCATTTTAAAAACTGCACCGGGCTTGACGCCGAGGGGCATTTGACCTCTGCCTATGATGTTGCCGTAATGTCCTCCGCGCTTATAAAGCACACGCTTATAAAGGACTACACCACCGTTTGGATGGATAGCCTGCGCGACGGCAAAAGCGAGCTTGTGAACACGAATAAGCTTATAAGATTTTATGAGGGCGCCACCGGGCTTAAAACCGGCACTACATCTACCGCGAAATACTGCGTTTCGGCAACGGCGGAGCGCAACGGGCTGGAGCTTGTGGCGGTGGTAATGGCGGGCGAGACCACAAAGGATCGCTTTAACGGCGCCAAAAAGCTGCTTGATTACGGCTTTGCGAATTACAATTATTCGGTTATAAGCGCGGACCTCGGGGATACAAATGAGCTTGATATAGCAAAGGGGACGCAAAGGAAAATTGCGATAAGCGCGGAAAAGCAATTAAGCGTTTTGCTGCCGAAAACCGCTAAGGGAAACATTACGCAGGAAATAAGCTTTAATGAAAATATAACCGCTCCCGTAAGAAAGGGCGCGGCGGTCGGCACAGTGACCGTAAAGCTTGGCGACGAAACCCTGGGCGAAATTCCCGTAACGGCGGCGGAGGACGTGGAAAGGCTCTCGCTCGGCTTTTCACTGCGGCGGATTTTAAAAGGATTATTTCAATTATGAAAACTTTTAATGAATATCGCTTTTCGTACTTGAAAAAGTCGGGGATTTATTGTAATATATAAACAGGAAACTAAAATTTAAAGAATCCAGGGGTTAAAATGGCTATTAAATTTAATTCGGCGTATGCCAAACAGTTCATCAGGGAAAATGATGTCAAGGGTCTTGAAGCACAGGTTGCTGCGGCTCACGGGCTTGTAAATGACAAAACAGGTCTCGGCAACGACTTCTTAGGCTGGGTAGACCTGCCAGTAAATTACGATAAAGAGGAATTTGCGAGAATCAAGGCGGCAGCCGCGAAGATCCGCAAGGATACCGATATACTCATAGTTATCGGCATCGGCGGCTCATACCTCGGTGCACGTGCCGCTATCGAGTTCTTAAAGGGACCGTTCTACAATCAGTTAAAGGGCGAGGGCCCCGAAATTTATTTCGCGGGCAACAGCATAAGCGGCGCATATCTTTCGGATATTGTAAAGCTGTGCGAGGGCAAGCGTGTTTCGGTAAACATTATTTCAAAATCGGGCACCACAACCGAGCCTGCGGTGGCTTTCAGAGTCCTGCGCGATCTGCTTGAAAAGCAGTATGGCGAGGAAGAAGCCGCAAAGAGAATTTACTGCACCACCGATAAGGCGCGCGGTACTCTTAAAAAGTTAGCCGACGAAAAGGGCTACGAGTGCTTTGTTGTACCGGATGATGTGGGCGGAAGATTCTCCGTTCTCACTGCTGTGGGTCTTTTACCGATTGCGGCTGCGGGTGCGGATATAGACGCTCTTATGTCGGGCGCCGCGGCGGCTATGAAGGATTATAACGAACCTGATATTTATAAAAACGACTGCTATTTATACGCGGCTCTCCGCAATGCATTTTACCGCAAGGGTAAATCGGTAGAGCTGCTTGTAAGCTATGAGCCCCGCTTTACTATGATGGCGGAATGGTTCAAGCAGCTTTTCGGCGAGAGCGAGGGCAAGGACAACAAGGGTCTTTTCCCTGCCTCCGTCACATTCTCAACCGACCTTCACTCAATGGGTCAGTTCGTACAGGACGGCAGCCGCTTAATGTTTGAAACGGTTGTAACCTTCGGTGAAAGCGATAAGGATGTTGTTATCGAAGAGGATGCGGACAACGGCGACGGCCTTAACTTCCTTGCCGGTAAAACCATGTCATATGTAAACTCAAAGGCATTTGAGGGCACGGTTTTGGCGCATACCGACGGCGGCGTGCCGAATCTCGTTATAAGCGTTGATAAGCCGGATGAAGAAAACCTCGGCAGACTTATTTACTTCTTTGAAAAGGCGTGCGCGGTTTCGGGTTATATGCTCGGAGTTAATCCGTTTGATCAACCCGGTGTTGAAAGCTATAAAAAGAATATGTTCGCCCTGCTCGGCAAGCCGGGCTATGAGGCTCAGAAGGCGGAGCTTGAAGCGCGCCTTAACGGGTAAAAAAGCTGCCGCAGGCAGTTAAATATAAAAGGAGTTGGTATAAATGATTAAACTCATTATCGGAAAAAAAGGCTCGGGTAAAACCAAAAAATTAGTGGATATGGTAAATGCCGCTACAGAACAAAGCCTTGGCAATGTCGTATGCATTGAAAAAGGCGATACCCTGACATATTCGGTAACACACAAGGCGCGTCTTATCGACGCCGAGAGTTACGGCATTTCGGGCTACGGCGAATACTACGGTATGGTAGCAGGAATAAAGGCGGGCAATAACGATGTCACCCACATTTTCGGTGACGCAACCCTCAGAATCGGCGAGCGCGATTTTGATAAATTGGCAGCCTTCCTCGAAAGAGTTTCCGCCATTTCGGACGTTGAATTTATTTTCACCGTTTCGGCTGATAAAGATGAGCTCCCCGGCAAGATTTTTGATATAGCCGAGGTTTGCTGAAAATAAATCGAAAAATGTAAAAACGGATCTGCCGTTTTTGTCCTCCCCCCCTGCCTGCGGGCAGGGGGATTTTTTTCGGCTGCCGCCTCGGCCGGAGCCTTTTGCCGCCGTCTGAAAAAAACAAAAGTGCGGCGTTTCCGCCGCACATGCATGGGAAAAACGAAAATTGCGGCGTTTCCGCCGCAAAAGAAGCTTTGATATTATCTTCTGGTCCAATGTCCGAAATCAGTATTTCCGTATTTCCAGGCTTGCGTCGTCGCTGCCCTTTTCAATCGAGCGTATCACAATATAATATCCGTACTCCTCGTCCACCCTAACATAGACGCGGTCGCCCGTCTTTCTGCCCATAAGTGCCTTGCCCATGGGAGAAAACCGACTGATAAGCCTTTCGAGTGAATTTTGCCTGAGAGCGGTTACTATGCGAACCTTTTCAACCGCGTCATCCTCTTCAACATAGTATTCCACCGTATCGAATATTCCCACTTCATCGGGGCGGCTTTCGGGGTTTATAACCTTTGCGGTTTTAATCATATTGCGCAAATACCTTATTCGGCTTTCGTTTTTGCCACGCTCGCGCTTTGCGGCGTGATACTCGGCATTTTCGCTCAGATCCCCGAAGCTGCGGGTAAATTTGACCTCTTCCAAAATTTTGGGCCGCACTACCGTTGTGCGGTATTCAAGCTCCTCCTTCATTTTGTCAATATCGACCTTGGTCAGTTCGTCATACATAGCAATACCTCAATTTTAAAACGCCCCTTGCCGTTTTTTCGGCGGGGCGTTTTTATGTTTATTCGGTTTTTGCCTCTTCCGTTTCGCAGCTTTCGTTTTTAACCTCAACGGTTATTTCGTGGGTCATAATATCATCGGCCTTGGTAACGGTGATGCAAAGATTTTTATATTCAAGCTTATAGCCTGTTTCCGGAATAGAGCCCGCCATCTCCGTAAGCCAGCCGTTCACTGTGGTGGAGTCGGTTTCAAGCTCATCATCGTCAATCGAGAAGAATTCCTTGAAATCCTCAATTGAGGCGGTGGAAAGCACGCGATAGGTGTTTTCGCCGATTTTTGAAAACTCGGTTATCTCCTCATCGCGCTCATCCCATATTTCGCCCACCAATTCCTCTAAAATATCCTCCATTGTGACAATTCCTGCGGTCTCGCCGTATTCGTTTACCACAATCACCATATGGGTGTGGGTCTTCTGCATATCCTTGAAAAGCGAATCAAGGCTTACCGTTTCGGGCACATATTCGGGTTGGTGAAGCATGGATTTAAGATCAAAATCAGGCTCTGTGCGCTTTATTAAATAATCGCGGGTGTGAAGTATGCCCACTATATGGTCGATATCGTCATCAAAGACCGGTATGCGCGAATAGCCTTCCTCATCGATAATTTCCATTATTTCCTTATCGGTGCTGTCAAGCGAGACGGAAACTATCGATTTGCGAGAGGTCATAACATTTTCTGCGGTAAGCGTATCAAGCTTGAAAACATTTTTGATATACTCAATGTCGTTTTCATTAAGCGAGCCTTCGTCCGCTCCCGCGTCAAGCATAAGCACAATGTCCTCTTCCGAAACGGGTTCATCCTTCTCTCTCGGATCAATACCTATAAGCCGCAGCACCGCGTTTGTGGAAACGGTTAAAAACCAGATTATGGGTCTCAGCGCCGCCGCCAAAAACGAAATAATGCCGCAAACGCCGTTTGCAAGCTTTTCCTTGTGCTTCATGGCGATTCTTTTAGGAACAAGCTCGCCCAAAATAAGGGTGAAATATGAAAGAATAATTGTTATAAGCACTACCGATACGGTATTGACGGTGCTTGTGTACTTTTCGGAAATTGAAAAGGTCTTAATTATTTTTGCCGAAAAGCCCTCGGCAAAGTTATCCGCCGCAAAAGCTGAACCCAAAAAGCCCGCTAAGGTAATGCCTATTTGGATGGTGGAAAGGAAGCGCGTGGGCTCCTCAATTATCTTGAGCATTTTTGCGGCTTTTTTATCGCCCTCTTCTGCCAGTGCGCGCACCTTTTTTTCGTTTATGGATATTACCGCTATTTCCGTAGCGGCGAAAAACGCGTTGAGAAAAATAAGAATAAGCTGTAATAACAGTTGTTTTAACATTTGTAAGAATTTACCTCCGTTTTTAATTCATAAGTCTTTTACCCGTTTTGTCAGTTAACATTGCGCATTTGGCGCCGGGCAACCGAGGTATGAATTTTATACGCACGGTAATTCTTTAAATACAATTCCCTGCTACTTCGGGGAAGCGGATCCACAAAACCATCTCCTTATAATATAGATACATTTAATTATACATACGATTTGGTAAAGAAACGGTAAAGATTTTATTGCAAATTCCCGCTGCTTGGCGTATAATGGTTCTGGGGTGCAGGATATGAGCAATAATAAGTTTAAAATTTTGACGGTTGATACGGATATAAAGGCGCAAAGACGCTTATCGGAGCTGCTCACGGGCGAGGGCTATAAGGTAATATCGGCGGCAAGCGATGCCGAAACGGTGCTTTTACTTAAATCGCATATGCCAGACATTGTTATCTCGGAGCTTCTGCCGCCGGGTACGGACGGGCTGCGCTTTATAGGCAGGATAACAGAAATAACCGACGCGCCCATAATAATCCTTTCCTCCGAAACGGACGGCAATATTAAAGCGGCGGCACTTGACGCGGGAGCGAGCGATTATGTGACAAAGCCGTATTGCGAAGCGGAGCTTTCGGCAAGAATACGCGTGTGCCTCCGCAACAGCCGTGCGTTTAGGAATTCCGACGGCAGCAGCTTTAAAAGCCGCACGCTCACGGTGGATTACAGAGCGCGGCGCGTTTTTTCGGGTGAGGGTGAGGTAAGACTCACGCAGAACGAATACAATATCTTGGCGCTTTTAACCGCAGAAAGCGGCAAAATGCTTACCTACCGCGAAATTATAAAGGCGGTTTGGGGCGATTACCCCGACAGCGGCAGCATTAAAAAGCTGCAGGTTAACATTGCGAACATACGCAAGAAGCTCGGCAGTGCGGATATTATTAAAAATCAGGCAGGGGTCGGCTACAGGGCGGATGACGGTTCTGCAAAGCAAGATTAATATTTTTTGTTCTGCAGCGCCACCTCGGTATTGTATATCGCCTGCACCGCCGCCTTATCGGAATTTATAACTATGTATGTGTATATTGCGTCAAAAATGGTAAGCTGGGCGATTCTTGAGCTCATTCCGAGGATCGAGTGCTTTGTTTCATCGGATTTTGTAAACAGCGCTATATCCGCCGCCTCTACTATGGGGGAGGCGGCGTAGTTTGTTATACATATTGTGGCTGCGTTGCCGATTTTCGAAAGCTTTAACGCCTCTACAATATCCTTTGAAGAACCCGAGTGCGATATGCCTATCGCAACGCTTTGCCTATCCAAATGCGAGGCGATTATCGCCTGCATATGGTTATCGGTGCAGCTTTGCGCGTCAAGCCCCAGCCGCAGAAATTTGTGCGCAGCGTCCATAGCTATCGCCGCAGAGTTTCCAAGCCCGAAAACCGCTATGCGGCGGGCGTTCATTATCAGCTTTGCCGCATTTTCAAGCGCGGTTTCGTCAAGCACGCCTTCGGTGCTTTCAAGCGAGACGGAAATATCCGCTATGCGCTTTTTAAATATTTCAAAGCAGCTGTCGGTTTTCTTTATTTCGCCGCTTACGGTTGATGCGTTTCCCAGCTCCCCCGCAATGCCTATTTTAAGCGCCTGAAAGCCTTCGTACCCTAAGCGGCGCGAAAAGCGCACTACCGTTGCGTCACCGCAGCCGCATATCTTCGCAAGCTCGGTTACGGAGCATTCGGTAATGCTGCGGCTGTTTTCAAGAATATAATCGGCTATTTTTTTCTCTGCTCTGCCCATTTCGGGGTAGAGCTTTCGTATTTTATGTGCGGTAGATTCCATTGTTCGCCCCATAATGAAAATATTTTTCACTATTATACCATTATTTCAAAAAACAGTCAATAAAATAAAAATAAATTTCATTTTACTGTTGCTTTTAACCCTCTTATTTGGTATTTTATAATTGTAAAATTAAACGGGGGGATATTATGCTTGATTATAAAGTAAAAATAGGTCTTGTGCCTATGCGCCGCAACACGACCAACCGCCCTGCGAAAACCTTTTTAACCTGGGTTTCGGCAGAGGAACGCGGTCACAGATTTGTTGACTACATAGAAAAAAACTTTAAAAGCGAAAATGTAACCTTTACCGACAGCAAGGGGCTCGGCTGCGCCGACCTTATTTATGATGATAAATCGGCGGAGGATATTGTTGAGCGCTTTAAGGCGGAAAAGGTTGACGCCGTTGTTATTATAAACTGCAACTTCGGCAACGAGGAAGCGGCGGCGGACATAGCAAAGGCTCTCGGAAAGCCCGTGCTTTTGTGGGCGCCGCTTGACGATGAATATTATAAGGACGGCATGCGACCGACCGATTCGCAGTGCGGGCTTTTCGGGGTTTCGCGACAGTTTCAAAGATATCATATCCCATTTTCCCATTTGCCCTGCTGCCGCGTTGAGTCTGATGAATTTAAAGCGGGCTTTGAAAGCTTTGTGCGCGTTGCCTGTATGGTTAAAAACTTTAAGGGCATGCGCATAGGTCAGGTAGGAACACGCCCCGCGCCCTTCTTCTCGGTTATATGGAACGAGGGCGAGCTGATGGAGAAATTCGGCATAAAGATAATACCGATAAACTTTGCGATAATTGAGCAGAGAATGAAAACTGCCGAAACGGACTACGCCGACGAGATAGCGGAGTATGAACAGTATTTTCTCACAAATTATGAGCTTGACGATCTGACGCCCAAATACATAAAACCCATGGCGACAATGACCGCTATGTATAAGCATCTTTTTGAGGAGTTTAACCTTGATGTTCTGTCGGCTGAATGCTGGACCGCAACGCCTGTTATGTTTGACGGATTAGCCCCCTGTGCGCTTTACGGTTTGCTTAACGAAATGGGACTTATGGTTTCGTGCGAAAGCGATATGCACTGCGCTATGACAATGGCGCTTTTGAAGTGCGCAACGCTCGGTAAGGGCAGACCGCTGTTCGGCGAATTTACGGTACGTCACCCCGAAAACAGAAATGCCGAGCTTTTGTGGCACTGCGGACCGTTCCCCGTAAGCGAAATGGCTGAGGGCACAAAGGCGCGCCTTGTGAACCAGCGCGCATGGCTCAGAGGAAAAGACGGCGAGTACACGGTTGCCCGTATAGACCAGGAGCACGGGGATTATATGATACTGCCGCTTATTTGCCGCACGACAGAGGGACCGCAGACCCACGGTACATACATATGGGGCGAGTTTGAAAATCTTCAGGCGGTTGAGGACAGACTGCTTGACGGACCGTACATTCACCACTTTGTTGAAATGCGCGGCGATTACCGAAAAGAAATTAAAGAATTCTGCAAGTATGTGCCGGCGCTTACGGTAGATAAAGCGTTAGATTAAAGGGGAGCACCGCTATGAAAGTAACACAGTTTGAAACAACGCCGAGCTTTTTTCTGCGGCCGTACGAGCTAAAGCCCACAGGCGGCAGAATGGGCGGTGAGGATGTTATAGAGGTAAGAGATACTCCGAACAGACAAAAATTCACGGGGTTCGGCGTTGCCGTTACAGGCAGCTCGTGCTATAACCTTAATTTAATGCCTGAGGATGAGCGAAAGGCGTTTCTTGACGATATTTATTCCGATAGCGGACTGGGGCTTTCGGTTTGCCGCTTAAGCGTTGCCTCAAGCGATTATTCGGCTGAGCTTTACTCATATGATGACGAAAACGCCGATACTAGCCTTGAGCATTTCTCGGTTGACAGAGACGATGAATACATTGTTCCCATGATAAAAGAGGTTTTGAAAGCCCGCCCCGACGCATATGTTTTTGCTTCTCCGTGGAGTCCTCCCGGGTGGATGAAGACCGGCGGCTCTATGTGCGGGGGATATATGCGCGAGCAGTTTATCGATTGCTATGCGGAGTATATAATCCGGTTTATTGAGGAATATAAAAAGCGCGGTATACGGATTGACGCATTGACCGCGCAGAACGAGACCGAAACCGACCAAGCGGGAAGAATGCCCGCCTGCATTTGGCACCCCGATATCGAGGCGAAATTTATTATCGCGTTAAAGAAAAGGCTTGAAGCCGAGGGCATTGATGTTAAGGTATGGATGAACGACCATAATTTCAGCTATTGGCGCAAGGTGCTGTGGCAGCTGGATACATATCCCCAGATCAGAAAATACTGTGACGGAGCAGCCTTTCATTATTATGACGGCAGCCCCGAGGATATTGATAATGTGCGCCTTAAATACCCCGAGCTTGAATACCATTTCACCGAAGGCGGGCCGCGGCTTTATGATAATTACGCGACCGATTGGTGCAAATGGGGCATAGTCATTTCCAAAGCCTTAAAGCACGGCTGTACCACATTCACGGGCTGGAATCTTATGCTCGATGAGGTCGGCGGCCCCAATATAGGCCCGTTTTTCTGCGGCGGACTTGTTACGCGCAACAGCATAAACGGGGAGCTCAGCTACAGCGGTCAGTACCGCGCGTTCGGTCATTTTTCAAAATTCATTAAAAGAGGCGCCGAAATATTCCCCGCCGCCACCTCAAAAAAGGGCAGCTCCCTGTTTGCGTTCCCGGACGAGGAAAAGCCCGCGGAGATATGTGCCGCGCTGAATCCGGACGGCAAATTTATACTTACCGTCACCAATCCGAGTCATGAAAAACGCCAGCTGCAGTATTACAGATTCGGAAAATGGTGGTACATTGAGGCGCTTCCAGATTCCGTTTCGACGGTTGTATTTGAGGAAAAATAAAAAACGGCAAACAGCTTTAAAGATACATAAAAGGAGAAAAACGAAATGCAATATCAGATGAACGAATTTTTATTTGCAATGATATTAACCGAGCTTGAGGACGCGGTGGGCAAGGAAAACTGCTCTACCCGTGCGATAGACAGAGTTACCCACAGCGTTGACTATTACTGGCTTTCCCGTATGTGGGCAGACCGCGGCTGCCGTATGCCGGAGGCCGACATAATCGTATGCCCCAAGGACGCCGAAGAGGTTTCAAAGGTAGTTAAAATAGCCAATTACTATAAGCTCCCCGTTACCACATGGGGTGCTGGCGGCGGCACGCAGGGCGGCGCTATACCGGTTTGCGGCGGAATACTGCTTGATACCAAGCGTATGAACAAAATATACGAGGTAAATACCGAGGGTATGTACATAGAGTGCGGCACGGGCGCTATATATAAGCACATCGAGTGGGCGGCAAACGAGGTAGGCAAGGCTACAATGCACTATCCCTCAAGCCTTACCTGCTCAACCGTGGGCGGCTTTTTGGCGCACCGCGGCATAGGCGTTTGCTCTACCAAATACGGCAAGATTGACGATATGGTGCTGCAAATGGAGGTTGTGCTGCCGAACGGCGATATAATCAACACCTCGTCCGCTCCGAAGCACGCCGCAGGACCCGATTTAAACCAGATATTCATAGGCTCCGAGGGTACTCTCGGCATTATAACAAAGGCTCAGATAAGAATTTTCGACCAGCCTGAGGAGCGCCGTTTCCGCGGATTCCTGTTCCGGGATATGACGGGCGCTTTCAAGGCATCTCGCGAGCTGTTGCAGAAGTTCAAGCCTTCAGTTATGCGCCTTTACGACGAAGCGGAAACCGCTTCGCTTATAAAGAAAATAGTAGGCGTTGAAAGAAAGGGCGCGTTTATGAACGTTGCTTACGAGGGCGACCGCGAAATGGTAGAGGTTGAGGAGAAGATACTGCTTAAAACCTTTGCGAAATACGGCGCCGAGGATATGGGCAGCGACTACGGCAAAAAGTGGTGGGACGAAAAGATTACATTTTTCTACCCCGGCTATATGATGGACATTCCGCAGATGTTCGGCACAATGGATACCATTGCTCCCTACGGCAAGATTGAGGAAATCTACTGGGCAATGAAGGAAGCCATTGAAAAGAACTTCCCGCAGGCGAAGTTTATAGCCCACTTCTCGCACTGGTACGAGTGGGGCGCAATGGTTTACGACCGCTTTATTATTGACGGTAAGGACGTACCGCAAGACCCGGTTGAGGCGCTCAGACTTCATCAGGCAGTCTGGACCTGCGGCGTCAGAACAGCATTGGCTCACGGCGGCGTTGTAAACGACCACCACGGCGTGGGCATTAAGCTCGGAAGACTAATGAAAGAGCAATACGGCCCTGCTATGCAGGTGTTTGAGGGTCTTAAAAAATCGCTTGACCCGAACGGCATTATGAATCCGTTTAAGTTAGGTCTTTAATAGGGGGAAATGAAAATGAATTTATCTGATAAAGCTAAACAGCATGTTGATTCCTGCCGCTTTTGCTGGATGTGCCACCATATCTGCCCGATAGGCAACGCAACAGGCCATGAAAGAAGCACTGCCCGCGCCCGCGCGCTCGGTATTTCGCTTGTAAACCGTAATGCTATCGAGCTTTCGGAAATAATGGATAATATTTACGAGTGCTGCACCTGCGGCGGCTGCGTAAACGTTTGCGTTACAGGCTGGGACCCGGTTATGTTCACAAAGGAAACAAGGCTTAAGGCGGCGCTTGAGGGCGCACTGCCTGAGTACATAAACAAGCTTGTGGATAACTGCCTTGAAACGGGCAACGCCTATGGCGAAACCGAAATTTCAGCCGAGCTTAAAAAGGCAATAGAGTCTCACTCCGCCAAGACCGATACGCTCCTTTATTTGGGCGTGGACGCACGTTATAAAGTATCTTGTCAAGCCGTAAAGGCAATAAAGGTACTCGAAAAGGCGGGCGTGGAGTTTACCGTGCTTTGCGACGAGCCTGCAAGCGGCTCACAGCTTGATTTCCTTATAAGCGCGGCAGATGAAACCAAAAAACAGATGGACGCCGCGGCAAAGGTATTCGGTGATTATAAAACGGTAGTGCTTTACGACCCGAACGACGCGAAAACCGTAAAACAGCTTTATAAGGAATACGGCATTGAGGTAAAGGCAGACGCCGTTACATATACCTCGTTTGTAGCAGGTCTTTTGAAGGACGGCAAATTAAAGGCGCATAACACCGGCAAAACGGTTGTTTTCCAGGATCCGTATCAGTTGTCCCGCGACCTTGAGGAAACCGAAGAACCGCGCGAGATAATAAAGGCATATGCCACGCTGCACGAAATGCTTTTAAACCGCCGCGAAACCGTTTGGGCAGGAAATATTTTAATGGCTGAGTATCTGCCCGAAGTTATAAAAGAAGTTGCCGCGCGCAGACTTTACAATGTTGAAAGCATACACGAAACCGCGGTTGTAACCGCCTGTGTTTCGGAATATGCGGCTTTGAAGTCCGTTAATCAGGATAAAATAACCGTTCTTTCAATCGAAGATCTGATATTAGGAGAATAATACAATGTTAGTAACATTACAGGAAATAATAGGAATGGCGGAAAAGGGTAATTACTGTATACCGGCTTTTAACGTATACAATACCGAGACCGTTATGGGCGTGTTTGATGCGGCAGAGGAGGCAAAGGCTCCTGTTATAATGCAGGTTTATCCCCGTCTTTTCAACGAATATGTGGGCTATTATTTAGCACCCGCAATTTTAGCGGCGGCTAAAAAGGCAACCGTACCGGTTTGCTTCCACCTTGACCACGGACCGAGCGAGGCAGAGGTTATGAAGGCGTTAAGGCTGGGCGCTACGGGCATTATGCTTGACGGCTCTACACATCCGTTTGAAGAAAACGTTGCGCTCACAAAGCATATCGTAGAAAGCTGCAAGGCGGTAGGCGTAGGCGTTGAGGGCGAGCTCGGTCACATAGGCAGCGTTAACGACGACGCTATGGACGAATTTACAAGCCCCGAAGAAGCGGCGGAATTTGTAAAACAGGTAGACGTTACCTGCCTTGCGGTGCTTGTGGGCAACGCGCACGGTCATTACAAAAAGCCCCCGAAGCTTGATATCGAAAGAATAGCCGCAATAAGAAAGGCAACGGGCGGTATTCCGCTTGTTCTGCACGGCGGTTCGGGCATACCGGACGACCAGGTTAAGGCGGCAATAAACGCGGGTATCCGCAAAATGAATATCGGAACGGACGTATGCTGCGCCTTTGCGGACGGCACGCTTGAAAGCCTTAACGACCCGAACAGAAGCCTTGCGGTTGATATGTTTATGAAAAAGCCGATTGAAAGCGTAAAGAAATTGGCGCTTTCAAAAATAGCCCTTACGGGTGCAGACGGAAAGGCAAGATAAAATGAACAAAGCAGTAGGTATCGGCGCGTGCGTTATGGATACGCTGATAAACGTGCCGAATTACCCCAAAGAGGATACAAAAATGCGCGCCGAGTCATCAAAGCAGGCAGGCGGCGGCCCCGTGGCTACGGGACTTGTCGCCGCGGCAAAATTAGGCGCAGAAGCCGAATATATAGGTGCTTTGTCAGACGACGCGGGCGGCAGCTTTTTAATAAAGGATTTTAAGAAATACGGCGTTAAAACCGATAATATCGAAGTGCTTTCGGGCTACCGCTCCTTTACCTCGGTTATATGGCTTTCGGCTAAGGCGTCAAGCCGCACCTGTGTGTTTGATAAGGGCAATTTGCCGCCCTTGAAGCTTAATGACGAGCAGAAAAAAGCTATAATCGGCGCCGACCTGCTTATGATAGACGGCAACGAAATGTCGGGCGCGCTGGAGGCTGTAAAAATCGCACGTGAAAACGGCACAAGGGTGCTTTATGACGCGGGCGGGCTATACGATAATGTGGAAAGCCTGCTGCCGTATGCCGATATACTTATCCCGTCCGAGGAATTCGCTCTCGGTATTACGGGCGAAAAAAAGGCGGAAAACGCCGCTAAAAAGCTATATGAGAAATATAACCCCGATGTTGTGGTTGTGACCGAGGGTAAAAACGGCGGCACGCTTTATGACGGAACACGCCTTACCGCTTACCCGGCATTTTCCGTAAAGGCAGCAGACACAAACGGCGCGGGCGACGTTTTTCACGGCGCGTTTGCCGCGGGCTATTTAAAGGGCTACGATTTTCTTAAATGCTGTTATTTTGCAAGCGGAGTATCCGCCGTTAAATGCACCGGCGTAGGTGCCAGAGAAAGCGTACCCGATTTTGAAACGGTAAAAAAATTTTTGGAGGAGAACGGTTATGAACTTTAAAAAAACATACAAGCCGAAAAACGGCTATACGCCCATAAGCAAAATAGGCGAATGTTCTTTAAAAATGCTTGAATTCGGTATGATAGAGCTTGACGGCGGCGATTTTCTGGAATATTATACAGATGATAAGGAAACCGCCTTTATAATGCTTGAGGGTCACTGCGATGTTGAAGCAAACGGCGAAAAGTGGGAAAACATAGGCAACCGCAATACTGTTTTTGAAAACAGAAAAGCCGAGAGCTTTTATATGCCGCGCGAGCAAAAGCTTACAATTACCGCAAGGGATCACATTAAAATTGCGGTTTGCGCGTCTTTAATAGAAGAAAAGACCGAGCCGCAGGTGCTGCGCGAGGATCACGTTGTGTTAAAGCTGTTGGGCAATGTGCCTTATCAGCGCGAGACCAGCTTTATTATAGACCAAAACTCAAATGCCAAGCACTTGACCGTGGGTGAGGCTTACGTTACCGAGGGCAACTGGGCAGGCTTCCCGCCCCACAAGCACGATACGGACAATATGCCGAAGGAGTGCATAGCAGAGGAAATTTATTACTTCCTGTTTGACCCCAAGCAGGGCTTTGCGGTGCAGTGCCTTTACACGGCGGACGGCAGCATAGACGAGGCTTACCGCGTTAAAAACGACGAATTGGTTGAGTTCCCCTACGGCTATCATACCACCGTGGCAACGCCGGGGTATCAGACCTATTTCCTGTGGCTTATGGCGGGCGACCACCAGGGCTTTAACAGAAGCTCGGACCCCGACCACGAGTGGATTGAGAAAAAATAACAAAGCGAGGGAAAGAATTGAAATATCTTCTCGGCATAGATTTCGGCGGCGGAGCGTCAAAAGCAACGCTTATAGATGAAATGGGCAATATAACTGCCGAAAGCACGGCGGAATACCCCACCCTTTACCCCGAACAGGGCGCTTGCGAACAGTCGCCCGACGACTGGATAGCGGCGCTTTGCAAAAACGCCTCAGAGCTTTTAGAAAAATCGGGGATAAACCCCGCAGATATACTCTGCATAGCGGTAGACTCCGCTACACATACATTTTTACCCTGCGATAATAATTTTGCGCCGCTTATGAACGCGGTTCACTGGACGGACACGCGCTCACGCACCGAGGCTAATGCCTTAAAGAGCGAAAAGGGCGACGAAATATTTAAAAAGACCTTTCATAAGCCCGATACCATATGGACGCTTCCTCAGCTTTTATGGCTTAAAAACAGCCGCCCCGAGGTATTTTCAAAAATCGGGCATATCTTTTTTGAAAAGGACTATATCCGCTACTTTTTAACGGGCGTGTTCTGCACCGATTATATTGAGGCGCAGGGCAGTATGCTTTATGACTGTGTTTCGCAAAAATGGTCGGATGAGCTGTGCGCCCTTTGCGGAATTGATATTTCGGTTTTGCCGCCTATTGTCGCCCCCACCGATGTTATAGGAAAAATACAGGAAAGCGCTGCCAAAAAAACAGGACTTAAAGCAGGCACGCCCGTTATTTGCGGCACAACCGACACCTGTATGGAGGTTTTCGCTTCGGGTGCTACTCAAAAAGGGGATATTACCGTTAAGCTTGCAACGGCGGGGCGCATTTGCGTTATTACCGATAAGCCTTACCCCGACCGCGACCTTGTAAATTATTCGCATATAGCAAAGGGGCTTTGGTACCCCGGCACGGCAACCAAGGCGTGCGCCGCCTCTTACCGCTGGTACAGGGATACCTTCGGCGGAGATTATAAGGAATTAGACGCCGCCGCCGCAAAAATCCCGATAGGCTGCGAGGGTATGATATACCACCCATACCTTAACGGTGAATTATCACCCTATGCCGACCCTATGCTCTGCGGCAGCTTTACGGGTATCCGCGCAACCCATACAAGGGCGCACTTTACCCGCGCGGTGCTTGAGGGCGTGTGCTATTCGCTGCTTGATTCAAAGGCGGTGCTTGATAAACTGGGTATTGAATACGGCTCTGTTGCCGCGGCAATAGGCGGCGGCACAAAGGGCGGGCTTTGGCGGCAGATGACGGCGGACGTTTTGGGAATAACCCTTAAAACAGCCGAGAGCAGTGACTCATCTTTAGGCTCTGCAATGCTTGCGGGCATTGCCTCGGGCGTGTTTAAGAACCCTTTAGACGCGGTGGCAAGGTGTGTTAAGCCGAAATCCGTAACCGTGCCGAACCCCGAAAACACCGAAAAATACCGCAAGGTATTCATAGAATATAAAAAGATACACGATGCGCTTGCCCCGATATACGACGCGAGGTAGAAAATGAAAATTGTTGTTTGTGTAAAGCAGTCTGCCGACGGCGAAATTAACCCGTTTGACGCGAGCACTTACGAAACCGCGCTCGGTATAGACGGGGCGGAAATTACGCTTTTGAGTATGGGTCCCGAAAAGACCGCGCCGTTTCTTGAAAGCTTAACGAGACTCGGCGCTAAAAACGCCGTGCTTTTGTGCGACCGCGCCTTTGCTGGAGCGGATACTCTTGCAACATCATATGCGCTTTCCCTTGCGATAAAAAGGCTCTGCCCCGATTTTGTTTTCTGCGGCAGGCAATCGGTAGACGGCGATACGGGGCAGGTAGGTCCGTCACTTGCGGTGCGGCTGGAATTTTCGCTTGTAACAAACGTTATGTCGCTTGAAAGTGCGGAAAACGGTCTTTTTTATACCGACCGCTCAGAAAACGGCGGTAATATATCCGCACCCGCGGTTATAACGCTTGAAAAAAGCCGAAGGCTGCGGCTGCCGAGTATTCGCTCTAAAATCAAACCGGTTGAAACACTTTCAGCAAACGATATTAACGCCGATATCTCGCTTTGCGGGCTTAAAGGCTCGCCAACGCGCGTTTTAAAAACCTTTGAGAACGATTCCGACCGCCGAAGCTGCACATTTATATCTCCCGATAAGCTGATGTGGGCAATAGACGAGGGACTTAAAAAGGGCAGACAGAAAATAAAACCCGCCGAGAATGCAAGCAAGCTTAAAAATGTGTGGTGTGTAGGTAATTCCCCGACAGATTTTGCTAAAACCGTTGGGGAGAATATAACCGTAATTGACCCCGATACCCCCAAAAAAACGGCGGAAAAGATCGGTTCAGGTCACCCCGATGCGGTTTTGTGGGGGAGCGATATTAAATCAAAGGCTTTAGCGCCGCAGGTTGCCGCCCTTTTAAACACGGGGCTTTGCGCCGACTGCACCGCGCTTGAAACCGACGGCGAAACGCTTTATATGTACCGTCCTGCGTGTTCGGGCAATATAATTGCAAAAATTAAGTGCGAAACAAAGCCGCCAATGGCAACCGTGCGCACTGCCGAGGAAGAACAGAAAAAAATTATTATAGGCATAGGCTACGGCGCGCGTGAGCATATAGCGGAGTTACGGGCATTTGCCGAAAAAATAAACGCGGGTATAGCCGCAACGCGCAAAATGACTGACGGCGATTATCTGCCCTATGAATTGCAGGTAGGGCTTACAGGCAAAACGGTAAACCCGGATGTATATATCGCGGTGGGTATTTCGGGCGCGGTGCACCATATTGCGGGAATAAAGCAATCGGGAACGGTAATCGCAATAAACACGGATAAGGACGCCCCGATATTCAAATACGCGGATTATGCAATAGTATGCGAAGCCGAAAAAATAACTGATTTTAACAGATTCTCCGAAAAATAAATCTGCAAACCAAGTTGACGGCAATAGAGGAAATATACCTGTATTCTTATAAGGCATCAGATGAGAGTGCAGCGCTGTCCGTGTATTACAGCGTAACCGCCGCAGGCAATTTTACAGATAAATACACTTTTAAAATAATGTCTACTGAATAATTGCATTAGTAAATGCAATTATATAAAATCGAGTTAAAATCTCGATTTTATGGGTCAAAACCTTTGTTTTGACCGTCAGTATCCATTGATTGTCGCCTGATTTTAAAAAGAATCAAAATGTGATTCTTTTTAAAGTGCAAGGTTTTTTCGCAAAATTGCGCAAAAACCTTGCACCTGAACAATTCAAAAGTTTACACCGACATCTCGGGTTAAGGTGCTTTTGAATTGTTCAGCAGGCATTAAAATAAAGGGCGTATGCCCTTCCTCAATTGTTGAAATAAATTATGATATGCGGTATGCCTACTGTAGTCTCGATATTCAGTCTTCAAGCCCCAAGCGGCGGCAGACAAAGGACTGCGGCGAACCAAATCTTTACGAGGTTACTGCGGAGAAAGACGCGGTTCGGATACCGCAGACCCCGAGGCCGCCTTACGATTTTCAAACCGTTTGGGCATGCTTTGAAAATTCGGGCTTTCCAAACGAATAAAAACCGTCGGATGTATTCGGATCGGATATGTAAAACAAAAGCTTCCTCTACACAAGGAAGCTTTTGTAAGCCTATAAACCTGATTTTTTTGCGGCGGCAACGCCGCTTTTTTCATTTTTGCGCTGCCGGAAGCAGCGGAAATTCGGCATGCTCAATCCTCTGCAGCGTTGTTTTGGGAACGGTTATATTCTTCCGCGGTAATAAGCATACTCGAAACGGCGTACAGTGTCTGCCCGTTGTAGGAAAGGCGCGTCCAGCCCTTGCTGCCGTTGGTTGCGAGGCGTTCGGCAAATTCGCCTTTTTTCAGCTGACAAACTATATTATCCTCCTTACCGTTCGGTGAGGAGCGCAGGTTAACAATATCCTTTGCGGTCACTCTGCCTGCTGCAGCAACAAATTCATCTGCCGCGCTCGGCGTTTCACTGCTCGCCGCAGGCTTTTTAACCTCGGTTGTAAGCAGGCTTGTTTTGGCGTAAACCGTTTGCCCATTATATAAAAGCCTTGTCCAGCCCTTGAGGCTTTCACCCGTTTTCTCCGCAAACTCGCCGTTTTTAATGGTGGCTATCAGTTTTGCGTCAGTTGAGGGCTCGGCGCGCAGATTTGTTTCGTCCTTAGCCGTAACTCTTCCCGATGCTGCGGTAAAGCCGTCGTCGGGCTTGCTTTCAGGCGCTTTTGCGCTTAAATCAGTGGTTAAATAGCTTGTTATGGCATAAACAGTTTTGCCGTTGTAATTTATTTTAGACCAGCCGTTTGAGCCTATACCCGTGCGGTTTAAAAGCGTTCCGTTTTTAATATTTGCGGCAACATCGCTTTTGGTGGTGGCGGCGGTGCGCAGATTCACCTCAATTTTTGGTGTGACCTTATCGCTCACCGCAGTATAAACGCTGTCTTCCCTGCTCGGTGCGGCGGCAGTGCCGGGCCTTGCCGATTTATTTTTAGGCTCTGCCTTTTGCCTTGTGAAATATGCTACCGACATATCCACATTGCCCTCAATTCCCGCAACGGTGCCGTTATCGGTATACTGCCACATATCGTATTTACCCGAATAATCGGGGTGGGCGGTTTTGGGGTACGGCTCTGCCGGGTAGCGCGCCACCCAAACCGAAAAAGCGTTTTCAAGCCTTGCGGTATCCCAGTAAGCGGAGCCTGACAGCTCCTTTACAGAGGAATACAGCATACCCTCATAGCCCTTTGCTTTAATGCGGTTGAGAAAAGCCAGGGCGTTATTTGTGCGCTGCGTATTGGTAACGCCGTACATTCGGCTGTCCGAATCCCTGAAGCCCTCGCAATCGTATACCACGGGGTAAGAAACCGAATAGCCGGCAACAGCGGCGGCAGTGAAGTCCGCTTCCGCCTCCGCCTCTTTTTCGGAAAGCGCGGTCGAGAAGAAATATACCCCGCAAAGCACACCCGCCTTTTCCGCCTGCTGCAAATTATAATCGGCGGCGGAGTCCTTATAAATCGTTCCGTTTTCGCCGCGGAAGCCTATTCTTATGATTGCAAAATCTATGCCGCTTTTTTTAACGCGGCTCCAATCAATTTTGCCCTGCCATTTTGAAACGTCTATTCCGTTTGCCCTGCCCTCTTTGACAGTAAGGCTTTCGGTATCTGCTTTCGCGCCGTTTTCATCGGTAATATCGGCGTTTTCGGGATCCTGCTTATCGTCTGCGGTGGGGGCTTCAATCGTCGGCGCAGGCGCGGCAGACGAGCTTTCGGCAACCTTTTTTTTGCAGCCGCAAACGGTAAGCAGCAAAGTCGCTGCCGCCAAAAGGCATAAAATATTCCTTGATTTTAACTTCATAACCGCGTCCCTCCATATAAATAACGAAAAAGCGGTAAAAAAAGGTTACAAAAAATCAGTTTTTGCCCGAAATACAATCGGCAACATAAATACCCATAGCGCCCGACTGCGATAAACCGCGGCAGATACCGCTGCCGTCGCCTATTATATATACATTATCGGTGAGCTCAAACTTTTCATTCATAAATACCGGGCGGATTGAGTAATACTTGCTCTCGCAGCCGTAAAGCAGCGTATCGTCATTCGCAGTGCCCGGGGCCACCTTATCGAGCGCATAGATCGTCTCTATAATATTTGTGAGAATGCGGTGCGGCAGCACAAGTGAAATATCGCCCGAGGTTGCTTTAAGCGTGGGTATAACGGTATTCTGACCGAGCCTGTGATCATTAGTGCGCCTGCCGCGGACAAGATCGCCGAAGCGCTGAACAAGCACATTGCCCTTGCCTATCATATTTGCAAGGCGAGATATGCTCTCGGCATACTCTGTGGGCTGATCGAAAGGCTCTGTAAAGCGTATGCTTGAAAGAATTGCGAAGTTGCAGTTGTCTGTCTTCTTCGCGGGGTCGGCAAAGGAGTGACCGTTTGCGGTTATGATTCCGTGGTTATTCTCCGCCGAAACAAGCCCGCCCTTATTAAAGCAGAACATTCTGCAGCGGTCCTCAAAGGTTTTGGTTCTGTAAAGAATTTTCGGCTCGTAAATACGGTCGGAAAATTCGCGCCAGATAATATCCTTCATTTCAACGCGAACGCCTATATCAACATAATTCGAGCGCATTTTAACGCCGAACGAGCGGCAGAAATCCGCAACGAAGTTCGCACCGCCGCGGCCTGTGGCTATAATTATTTTTTCGGCGTCAATTTTCTCGCCGTTGGTGTAGTAAAGCGTGTAGCCGCCGTCGTGCTTTTCAACCCTTTCGCAATCGTGGAAAGCGAGCATTTCAACCCCGTCATCCGCCAGCGCGTGAATGAGGTTTTGCATTGTGAGGTAGTTTTTATCCGTTCCGAGATGCTTTACATTCATATCCAGGAGGCGAAGATTATTCTGCAGACACTTAAGCTTCAGGCTTTCGTTTGATTTATAAACCGTAGGCTCGCCCGAGGTGCAGTATTCATTGAGGATCTTATCAACCTCATCAATATATTTATTCGCGGTATCATCGCCCAATTCTTCGCCCAGCGTTCCGCCGTATGCCGTGCCGAGGTTGAACTTACCGTCCGAAAATGCGCCCGCGCCCGCATAGCCGCTGGTTATAGAGCAATGCTTGCAGTGAACGCAGGTGTTATTTTTCCCTGCGGGGCAGTGCCTGTTTTCAAGGGTATTGCCTCTTTCGGTTATTACTATTTTAATATCCGGTATATTGCGGCAAAGCCTGTAAGCCGCCATAAGGCCGCCTATACCGCCACCGATAATCGCAACATCGTATTTAAAGTTAGACATGATCCGCTCATCCTTTTAATTTCATTACACAGAAAATCAGGCTGTATTCTCCCGCTTCGGAAAACACAGCCTTTACTGCTTATCTATTTTATACCATAAGCCCGCATTTGTCAAGCTATTTTATGCTTTCATCCTTCGCAACCTTTTCCACGTGCTTTAAAATTTTATTAAGCGCCGAGGAATTTATTTTACCCATTTCAATTCCGTCAATGCTGTACTGATATTTAGCCGCGCCCGACTTTACAAATTTAACGTCGGTTTTGGCGCGCGAGGTATCGGAATAGGTGAAAACAATTGTCATGGCAGGCTCGCCGCTCACCTTATCCACCGTGAAATCCGAGCAGGAAAGCGAAATGCATTCCTGATAGAAATTCTGGAAGTTTTCGGCGGTGAGCTTTTTGCCCTCATAGGTTATAACGTAGGTTTCCTTCGCGTCTTCGGCATCATCATAAACTATATCAAAGCTATAAGTCTTTTCGGGCGTTTTGATAGTGAAATTGGAAAGCTCGTTAATAGATTGCAGGCAGACCCACGAGGCGTAGTAATTATTGACCTTGTAATCAATAAAGGTAATGCTTGAAGCGTCAACCTTTTTAATAAGCTTTGCGCCGTCGTACCAAACCGCGTAGCCGCCGTCCTCCTGCTTTTTAAAGCTGTAGCTTTGCTTTACAGAGCCTACCTTAATTTCGGCGGTAAGCTCAGGATTATCAAGCCCCAGCTTTTTGCGGGTCGAGACGGAGGTATCAAACGAATACGCACCGCTCACGGAAACGCCGCTTTTGAAAAGCCCGAAAATGCCGTCCACATTATCGGCAATGCGCTTTGTGGGCGATGTGGTCATATACGCTGCATAGGTTGAAAGGTTTTTATCGGTGTTCGGCGCAATTATCAGCTTTTCGGGGAAATTAGAGCCCGTAAGGGTTATTGAATCAAAGGATGAAAGGTCGCCGTTATCGTCCTTATAATCTGAAGATAAATCGGAAGTGGGCACACCCGCTATAGAATCGGTTGCGGCAAGGCTCAGGGCGTCAAATTCAAGCGACGAATTAATCGAGCTGTCGTTAATATATATCTTATCGTCGGTAGAAAGCTTGATATATATTCCCGTGCCGTCGGGTGAGTCTCCGCCTATAAGCAAAGAGAACTCCGCGCCGTCCTTTGTTACAACGTCCGCCTTAACGGTCGGTTTTTCAAGCCCGCACTCGGCGGCGGATTTAGCGGTAACCTCTCTTGAAGCGGTAACGCTTGCAACAGAGCTTACAATGCTTGAAACAGACGAGGAATTTATAACGTCCTTTGCGTACCCGTCAAGATACCACACCGTTTTGGTGCTGCTGCTTGAAGTATCCGAAGACGACGAAGAACTTTCAACCTTTTCCTCTTCGGAATAAAGCTTAAATGTGCCGCTTTTATTGGTGACGGTAACGGTTTTAAAATCATCCGAGCTTTTATCAAGCACCTTTATTGTTTCAACAGAGGGAGTGGAGGTATCGTCCTCACGCTCGGGAATAAGCTTTATTACGGCAACCGTGCCGCCCGCCAGCACCGCCACGGCAAGCACCGCCGAAATAATTATCGGCAAAAGCGAGCGCTTTTTTTTGACGGCGGTCTTTTTGTGGTCGGCGGGATCGGAGAAGACGGTGGAAGCACCGTCCTCCTCGTTTGAAATATTTTCCGTATTTTCGTTTAAATTATTATCCTTTTCGGGAAGGTCACTCATTACGCATTCTTTCTCCTGATAAAGATATAAACGCCTGCGGCAATGCACGCCACGGGCAGCAGCCCCATAAATATAATTCTTACAATTCCCGCAGAAGTCTCGCTTACCGAATCCGCGAAGCTTTCGTTGGTTATTGTTTTAGAAACAAATGAAATTCCGGTATCCTCGGCACCCACCGCGCGCTCCGCGCAGGCAAGGGTAAGGTTTTTATTGGAAACGGAGGACTGCTCGTTATATTCCGACTGAATAAACTGAACGCTGTCAAACGCGAAAACATAGCTTGTTATCTGCTTATTGTCGTCGTCATATTCAGACTGCGCCGCCTGAAGCACCGCGGGGAAGCTCTTTTTGGTGTAGTTATCGGCACCCTTCCAGTTTGCGGCGGTACCGACAGGCGCTGCCACAACCGATTCAAGCGAGCTCATAAGAGCCTTTACGGTTATGCTGTTTTCGCTTTCAAATGCGGCGGACATGGGAACATTGTAGCCTGTAATGCAAAGCTGCATTCCGCTTGTAAGGCTCTCATCGCTGCTTGTGGGATAAATTCCCATGGTCATGGGGTCGTCCGGAATATGGTTGTTTGAATTGGTTTCAAACAGTATGCCTTCCTCTATCGCAATACCCCACTGGCTTAAGAAATCGTAAAGATTGGTAAGGTAGGGGGCGGAAGCGTCAGCGAAGAAGAGAAGCCCCTTGCCGAGCTTGCCGTCGTTATCGAGGAAGTCGGAAAGATTATCAAGCTCGCTGCCTATAAAGTCGGTGGTAGGACCCGCGATTATAACCGCGTCAAAATCGGAGGATATTTTACCCACGATATTATCGGAAATCGTCTCTATTTCGTAGTTATTAGCCTTTAAAAGCTTCTGATAATCGGCTGTGTAGTCGATCTTGGAATGCCCCGTGAGCAGCGCGACCTTCTTTGTTTTGCTGCTTGTTACATACGCAATAGCGCTTGTAACCGCGGTTTCAACGCTGTTTCCGCTGACGGTTGACGGGCTGTAGCCGTAGGCGGCGTAGGTGTTGTCTTCGGAAAGCTGATAAACATCCTTAAAGCCCAAAACCTTGTAGCGCACGTTATTATCCGAGCCTTTAGCCGAAACGATTATATCGCCGTAGGCTAACTTTTCGTTTGAATATTTCTGCGATATCTCGGTAAATTCCGAGCCCTGGGTATCAACGTATGTCAGCTTTATTTTGCTGTTATACGCCGGGTATTTATCAAGAAGCTTTAAGGTCTGCTCGAAATACTTTGACGCGTCGGACGATACGCCGTAAAGATTCTTCGCGTAATAGCCCATATAGCCGCCGGTATATCCGTCCTTTTCGGCGCAGACGGTTATATTTACTTCCTTGTCAAGGTCTTTTAAATATTTGATATTGTCCGCGCTCATTGAGTTTTCCTTTTCGGTTGACATATCAAATTCCAAAACAAAGCGGTTTGAAAGCGCGTTCACAAGCACATTCAGCACAATAAGCCCCGCAAGCACCGCGGCAGTTATTGCAACCGAATAGCCGCCCCTGCGCAAAAGCGCCTGGTTTTTAAGCTTTTTAGGTTTTTTCGCCTTTTTTTCTTTTTTGGCTTTCTTTTCCTTTTTCTCGCCTGTCTGTTCTGCGGTGGTCTCCTCGGCGGGTGTATTCTCCGCAGCGGTTTCTTCCGCAGCTTCCGCTTCGGGAGTTAAATTCTTATTTTCTTCCATTTTGCTCACCCTCCTTTAAGCCCATCTTCTCTTATCAAGCGAGCGGACGCACAGGAATAAAAACGCCGCGCTTATGCTTACAAAGTAGAGAATATCCGCAACAGACAATATATTTTCTCCGAAATTTTCAAAGGCGCTTATAAACGCTGCTTTTTCAACTACCGTAGCTATCCATGAAACCTTTATCATGCTTGCAAAGTTGGACATATAAAGCACAAGTATATTGATTACAAGCGTAAGTATTGCCGAAATTACCGGGCTTTCGGTAAGGGATGATATAAACATACCTATTGAAATCAGTGCGCTTCCGAGCAGCATCATACCGAAAAGTGCGTATATATACGACATCACATTAACGCTGACATACGACGCTACGATTATTTCAAAAATAACCGTGGGCGCAAAGCCGATTGCAAAAACCGCAAGCGCCGCGAAAAATTTGCCAAGCACAATTGATGTAAGGCTAACGGGCGCCGTAAGCAGCGCCTGGTCTACCTTTTGCCGCCTGTCCTCGCTCATAAGACGCATTGTAAGCACCGGCATGGTGAACACAATAACGGTGGACATTGCGACGATTACCATTGCGGTGTCCGGGCTGCCGTAGCTGTATATCATTGAAAAATACAGCCCCAAAAAGAAGTAAAACGCCGCTATAACAATAAAGCCTATGGGCGTTGTGAAATACGCCCTGAATTCTCTTTTAAATACCGCGCTCATTGCTCTGCCTCCTCTGCCTGCTCTGTTTTGACGGTAACGCTGCCGTCATCCGCTATTTCAACGCTCGGTTTTTCCGCCGTTTCCGTTTTTTCGGTTATTCCGAGCATACGCTTTGCTTCGTCGTTATCGGCAGCTTCCGTAAGCCGCAGGAATATCTGCTCGAGGGACACCTTGTTGCTGGTAAGCGATAAAAGGGTCTTCCCGCGGGATACTATACGCTTGAAAACCTCGGCGCGCACATCCGCACCGTGCTCAGGCTCAATAAGGAAATCGAACGAGCCATCCTCTTTTCTGCCGAGGGATGTAACCGATTTTACACCCTTAACGGTGCTTAAAGCGTCAATCATTTCCTGCTCGCCCGCTACTATGCGCGCAATAAGGGAGTGATCGCTCGACAGCTTGTTTGAAAGGTTTTCGGGCGTGTCGTCGGCAATTATCTGCCCCTTGTTTATAATTATTACCCGTTTGCATACCGCCTGAATTTCGGAAAGTATGTGCGATGACAGAATAATCGTGTGGTTTTTACCGAGACGGGCTATAAGATTTCTTATCTCGATTATCTGCTTGGGGTCAAGACCGACGGTCGGCTCATCAAGAATAAGTACATCCGGGTTGCCTATAAGTGCCTGGGCAAAGCCTACACGCTGACGGTAGCCCTTTGAAAGGTTCTTTATAAGGCGGTTCTGCACATTGTCAATTTTAACAAGTCTTAAAATCTCGTCAATATGCGGTTTTTTCGGGAATTTGACCTTTTTAAGGTCATAAATAAAGTTTAAATACTCGCGCACCTTCATATCGGTATAAAGCGGCGGTATCTCAGGCAGATAGCCTATTCTGCGCTTTGCGTCCTCGGGGTATTCCGCAATATCGTACCCGTCAATCTCCACCTTGCCCTGTGTAAGTGAAAGATAGCCGGTAAGGATATTCATTATTGTGGACTTACCTGCTCCGTTTGGGCCCAAAAAGCCGATAACCTCGCCCTTTTCGATGCTGAAGCTTACATCCTTGACGGCGAGATAAGTACCGTACCTTTTGCTGAGCCCGGTTACTTCGATCATTTATATTCCTCCAAGCATAATTTTTGGTTCTAAACCATAATACCAAACAAATTTACAAAATTATTAAACAAATTGTGAATAATTGCAATTACTACGCCAAAAGCTGCGCCAGCGTTATAACCGCAGGCATTGTAATAATTGACAGAACCGTGCTGAGCGACACCATATCGACCGAAAGCGCCGTATCGCCCCCGCCGAATTTTGAAGAAAACATCGTTGTGACTGCCGCAACCGGCGCGCTTAACGATATTATTACGGAAACCATCAGCGTGCCGCGCACCCCCAAAATATACAAAACCCCGAGGGATACAAGCGGATAAACAATAAGCCTTAATAAAACGGCAATTATGCACTTGACATCCTTAAAAGCCTTAAGCACATTCGTTTTGCTTAAATGGTAGCCGATAATAAGCATGGGCAGCGGGGTGTATATTGCCGCAAGATAATTTACGGTAGATGAAAGCACATGCGGCACGGGAACGGAAAACACGAAAATTATAAGCCCTATAAGCAGCCCTGCAATGCCGGGGTTTACAAAAAGTTTTTTCGGCTGTATGTAGCGTTTGTCGCCGCTTATAAGGTAAACGCCGTAGCTCCACACCACAAGGTTAAACATTATAACATAGGCAGAGCCGTAAAGTGTACCGTCAGCCCCCAGCATTACCTCCTGCAGCGGCAGCGACATAAACCCGCAGTTTGCGAAAATCGAGCCGAAACGCAGGGTTCGCTGCCGCTTTAAGTCCTTTGAGCGAAGCAGCAGCGTGCCGAGAGTAATCATAAGCACCTGCACCAAAAGGGTTAAAACAACAGCCAGCAGCAGCGATTTCATAACCGCTGCGTCGAACCTGCGCATAAGCGATTTTATAATAACGCAGGGCGTTGCTATTATAAGCGCAATATCGGTGCAGCAGGCGGCTCCCGCCTCGGTCATGATTCCGGTTTTTGCCGCAATAAAGCCCGCCGCTATCATAAGCATTAAAACGGAAACCTGGGTGAAAACGGTTATGAACATTTATTAACACCCGCGGCGAATTTCAAAAATGCGTCTCTGCCCTCTTCAGTGCGCTTGAAAACACCTGCATGCTCAAGCACATGTGAGAATACAAGACCTATTTCGTCCCTTATTATTTCGCTGATATTGTCTTCCGTCAGCTCGCCGTATTTTCGGCGCACTTCGTCTGCCCAATCGGCATGCTTTGCAAGCACCTCGTCTTTTCGTATATCGCGGTTTTCAAGCATTGCCTTTTCAAGCAGCGCCATTTCGTTTTTAAGGCGCGCCGGCAGCACCGCAAGACCCATAACCTCAATAAGTCCTATATTTTCCTTTTTAATGTGGTGCAGCTCCGCGTGCGGATGGAAAACGCCGAGCGGGTGCTCAGCCGTGGTAATATTGTTGCGCAGCACCAAATCAAGCTCAAATTTGCCGTTCGCTTTTCTTGCTATCGGGGTTATTGTGTTGTGCGGCGTGCCGTCTGTCTCGGCAAATATAAATGCGTCGGGGTCGGAATATCCGCGCCAACAGGTAAGTATTTTATCGGCAAGCTCAACTAACCTTTCGGTATTTTCAGAGCGCAGGCGTATTACCGACATAGGCCACTTAACAATTCCCGCCTCAATATCCGAAAAGCCGTCAAAATGCAGCTCGGTTTCAATCGGTGCCTTTGCCATTGCAAAGGTGTGGTTGCCGCCCTGGAAATGGTCATGACTTAAAATCGAGCCGCCCACAATAGGCAGATCGGCGTTTGAGCCTACGAAATAATGCGGGAACTGCGTTACAAAATCGAGCAGCTTTTTAAATGACGCGCGGTTTATAGCCATAGGCGTGTGCTTTGCGTTAAATACAATGCAGTGCTCGTTATAGTAAACATAGGGCGAATATTGCAGGCACCAGTCGCTGCCGTTTATCGTAATGGGTATAACGCGGTGGTTTTGCCTTGCGGGAAAGTTTATTCTGCCCGCGTACCCCTCGCACTCGCGGCATAGCATACATTTCGGGTAGCCCGCTTGCGGCGCATTTTTGGCGGCGGCTATCGCTTTCGGGTCCTTTTCGGGCTTTGAAAGGTTTATGGTAATTTCAAGCTCGCCGTAGGGCGTTGCAGTCAGCCACTTAATGTCCTTTGCAACACGGTAGCGGCGTATGTAGTCGCTGTCCCGGCTTAAAGTATAAAAGTAATCGGTGGCAGCCTTGGGGGATATGGCATAAAGCTCCTTAAATTTATTTGTAACCTCGCTCGGTCTCGGCATTAAAGCCCCCATTAGCTTTGTATCAAATAAATCGCGGTGAGTAATGTCGTTTTCCGTCAGTCCCTTTTCGGCGGCGTAATCAAGCAGGGCTTTCAGCGTTTCTTCAAGGTCAACATCCGAAAAAACGGTATCGCAGTTATATTCGTCAAGCTGCAGAATTTCAAGAATACGGTTGGTAACGTATATCTCGTCCCGTTCTGTGAAAAGTCCTCTTTCAAGCCCGTAGCAAACTAATTTTCTAACCTGTTCGTCTATCATTTTTCATCAGTTCCTTTACTGAAAAGTAATATTGCAGCCTATTTCCTGCTGGCAGGCGTTAAGCCCCGCCGCCACAATGGCCTTGGTTCTCTCATAGGATTTAGCCGACTTTGTCGCCGCGGTGCCCGTAAGTCCGAATTTCGCCGCGCCGTCGTTTGCCGCTTCAAGCGGATAAACCGTGTATAAATATCCGCTGTGACCCGATTCCTTATATTTATTCACCCAGGTCGGCACAACCTTGAGCTCCGAAAGAGCCACGCCGTCCTTATTCTTTTTAAGGGTGAAATCGAACAGAAGACCATCCTCCGTATGACCTGAGGGGCAGCTGTCCATAAGCTCCTGCCGCTGATTTGAAATGCAGTTTCCGGTGGAATAAAGGCATATTGTGTAGCCCTCGCCGCCCTCGGGACGGATAAGCTCTACCGGCTGAATAACGTGCGGGTGGCTGCCTATTATCATATTAACGCCCAGGTTTGAAAGCTTTTGGGCTATAGTTTTCTGCCAGGTGTTGGGGCTTGTTTGGTATTCGTTGCCCCAGTGCATATAAAACACAATAAACTCCGCGCCCTGTGCCTTCATCTCGCCTATCACCTTTTCAGCTTCGGTGTAAAATGCGTCAATTTTATCATACGAAAAGCTGTTTATAAGGTTGTTAGCCTCCTCGGCAATTATAGCTCCGTTCAGGTATTTCCTGCCCGCGGTCTGCCCGGAGGTCTCGTAGGTATAATCGGCAAGCCCTATTTTTATGTTGTTTATCTCCTTTACGGCGTAAGCGGGGTCGGTTTCAACCTCTCTTGTGCCTATAAATTCAATTCCCCTTTGCTTTAAGACCTGCGCCGTGCGCTTAAGCCCGAAAAGCCCCGTATCGTAGGAGTGATTGTTCGAGGTCACAAGGAAATTAAGCCCCGAATCCTTTATAGTATCCGCAAGGCTGTCGGGCGTGTTAAAGGCGGGATAACCGCTGTATTTGCCCGATTCCGTGCCGCCGAAGGTGACCTCAAGGTTTGCAACCGACAGATCCGCCGCCTTAAAGTATGAGGAAAGATTTTTGAAATACGGACTGAAATCATATTCGCCCGTCTGTGTTCTTGCGCCGTCAACCTGGGTCGAGTGCACCATAATATCACCTGTTGATATTACCCGCGCGGTGGTTTCGGGTATTTCAACGCTTTCGACCTTTGAAGAATCGGCGCTCTGTGAATTATCGGGCTTCTTTTTATCGTCCGATTTCAATACCGCGCTTGCCGCAAACACAACAATTGCCGCAACTGCCAGAAGCACTGCCGCGCAGCATGTGAGAAATATCCGCCGTTTTATAATTGCCTGCTGTCTTTTAGTCCGTGTTTTTGCCATTTAAACATCTCCTCTGTTTTATTCTGTGAAAAGCCTTTCTATTTCCGCGCGGTCTGCACACACGGTTCCCTGCCTTATGCCGTTCCTGCCGCCGCCGCGTGTATTAAACGCGGCCTTGAATTCCGCAAAAAAGTCTCCGAGCGCGGTTTCTTCGCCGCATATTGCAAAGGAAAAAGCACCGTCCGCTCCCGAAAAAGCGCCGCGTATGCCGCCCGCCCTAACGCAGAGCGCATCGGCTAATAATTGCAGCTCTTTAATATCAAGCCCGTTTTCAAAAACGGCGGTTTTATCGGTATCGGGCGCAAAGCCCGCCGCCTTTTCAGCAATCAGGCGTTTTTTAAGCGCGGCTGCCGCCGCCTTTTCGGCTGATAACTGTTCGTTCAGCTTCACAACCGACAACGACACCTCAGGCTGCTTTGCGGAGAGCAAATTTGATATTTCCAGCACGTTTTTGTACTTTTCGCGGTAATCGCGCAGCGCGTCCGCTCCGCATTTTACAAGCAGCCTTACGCCGCCCTTGTATTTTTCAAAATCAAGAATTTTTATAATTCCTATTTCGCCGGTCGACTTTACATGCGGCGCGCAGCAGGCGCAAACATCCACGCCCTTTATTTCCACTATGCGCACATTTTCCTTTAAATCGAGCTTGCTTCTGTAATCAAGGCTTTTCAGCTCTTCATCGGTCGGGTAGTAGGCTTTTACCGGCAGATTTTCATACACCGCTTTGTTTGCAAGGTCTTCAATCTCATCAAGCTGACGTCTTGTAAGCTCGCCGTCAAAGTCCATTGTCATTTCCGCTCCCAAATGAAAGCCGACATTATTAAAGCCGTAAAGGCGGTGGATTATTCCCGAAATTATATGCTCGCCCGAATGGTTCTGCATATTGCGAAAGCGAAAATCAAAATCCAGCTTACAGTCATAGGCTTGTCCCACACTCAGCGACTTATCGGCGAAGTGCAGTATTTCGCCGTTTTTTATCTGCACGTCCGATATATACGCGCCGTCTATATATCCGCGGTCGCTCTGCTGACCGCCGCCCTCGGGGAAAAAGGCGGTTTGGTTTAAAGCTACGGCATATTTTTCTCCCGTTTTTTCACAGGATAATACCGTGCCTGTAAATTCTTTTAAATGTGAGTCCTTATCGTATAGCTTTTCGGTCATTCGGTGTGCCTGCCTTGTATAATGTGCGCCGCCTTGTAAATATCGCCGCCGCCCATCGTAATAACCAGATCACCGGGGCAGGCGATTTCTTCAATCTTATCGGCTATATTTTCAAACCCGTCCACTACGCAAACATCGTGGAGCCCCGCCGCTAAGTCCTCGCTTTTAATACCGTAGGTATTTTTCTCGCGTGAGCCCATAATCGGGGTCAGTATCACCTTATCCGCAATGGAAAGCGCCTTTATAAAATCATCCTTTAAAAGCGCGGTGCGCGAAAAGGTAAAGGGCTGAAACACCGCTATAACATTATTGTAGTCAAGCTCCTTTGCGGCGGAAAGGGTAGCTTTAATTTCGGTCGGGTGGTGAGCGTAATCATCAGCCAGCATAAAGCCGTCATACTCTCCCAAAAATTCAAAACGCCTGCCGGCACCGGTGAATTTTTCTACGGCGTCTTTAATACCCTCCGCCGAAACGCCCATGTCAAAGCACACGGCAAACGCGGCAAGCCCGTTTAAAACATTATGCCTGCCCGGTATATGCATTTCAATATTTATGATTTTTTTATTATCTCTTACAACATCAAACGCAAAACCGCGCTTGCAGCTTTCTATATTTTCGGCACGGTAAAAATTGTCCGCCCCAAAGCCGAAGGTAATAGTATCCGCGTCAATATCCTTTGCGGCGGTTAAAACGCGGCTGTCGTCCCCGTTTATATATGCCGTTTTCGCCATTTTCAAAAACTTATGGAAAGAGAGTGTCATATTCTCCATAGTTTTGAAATAGTCAAGGTGGTCGTTATCAATATTAAGCAGCACCGCAACATCGGGCGACAGCTGCAAAAAGGTATCGACAAACTCGCAGGACTCGCAGACCATGGTTTCGGATTTGCCCGAAATACCGTTTGAATTTATAAGCGGCAGCTTCCCGCCTATAACTGCGGTAGGATCCATCTTGTTTAAAATTAAAATTTGTGTTATCATAGAGGTGACGGTGGTTTTGCCGTGTGTACCGCATACGCCTATGACATTATCGAAATGACGGGTAAGCGCCCCTAACATATGCGAGCGCTCCATTGTGGGTATACCCTGCTCGCGCGCGGCGCAAAGCTCGGGGTTATCGGCGGCTATTGCGGCGGAGTATACCACAAGCTCCGCTCCCTTTATGTTTTCAGCCCTGTGCCCCATATAAACCTTTATGCCGAGGTTTTTGATTCTTGTAAGCGGGTCGCTTTCGTTATTATCCGACCCGGTAAGGAAGTACCCCTTACCGTGCAGTATTTCGGCAAGCGGGCACATTCCGCTGCCGCCTATGCCTATCATATGAATATGCTTTACCTGTGTTATGATCTTATCCTCATCACGAAGCTGTTTCATAATCGGTCTCCTTAAAAACATTATTATTTCTTATTATATTGCTAAACGGCAAAAAAATAAACCCTTTTTTGAAAGGAAAATAAAAATTATGTTATTTTTACCGAGTGACACCGAATATATTATTGAAACTCTGCAAAAAAACGGCTATGAAGCGTTCGCCGTGGGCGGCTGCGTGCGCGATATGCTGAACGGCGATACCCCGCACGATTTCGATATTACCACCTCTGCAGAGCCCGAGACGGTTATGTCCCTCTTTGAAAAGACGGTGCCCACGGGCATAAAGCACGGCACGGTTACGGTTATTATAAACGGTGTGCCGAACGAAGTAACTACCTACAGGACAGACGGCGAATACCGCGACCACCGCCGCCCCGACAGCGTAATTTTTGTAAAGAGCCTGCGCGAAGACCTTGCCCGCCGTGATTTTACCGTAAATGCAATGGCATATAATCAAAAGGACGGCTTAAAGGACTTTTTCGGCGGCAGGGAGGATATTGAAAACCGTATTCTGCGCGCTGTGGGTGAGCCGGGGCGCCGATTTTATGAGGACGCGCTGAGAATCATGCGGCTTTTCCGCTTTTCCTCGGTTTTGGGGTTTGATATAGAAGAAAACACCCTTAAAGCGGCTTTGGAGTATGCGCCCACGCTTAAAAGCGTAAGTGCGGAGCGAATTTATTCCGAGCTTTTAAAAACCCTTTGCGGCAAAAACCCCGCCGCATTAAAGCCGCTGACCGATATAGGCGGGCTTGGCTTTTTAGGGGTTAATACCTCCCCCGATTACGGCATATTACCGCTTTTAGGCTCTGCCGATACAAAGCTTTTTGCCTTTCTTTATTCGGGTGGAGCGGAGGTCTCTCCCGCGCTTGATTTTTTGAAGGTACCGAACAAAACCAAAAGAGCCGCGCAGGATATGCTCACGCTTCTTAATATGCCCTTTCCGAAAACAAAGCCCGAAATTAAAGAAATGCTTTATTTGACCTCGCCCTCTTCCGCAGAAAATTATTTCGATTATAGGTCGGCTTACGGCAAAGACTGCGCAGCCGCGCGGGATATGCTTACGGAAATAATAAAAAACGGCGAGCCCTACAGAATTTCCGAACTTAAAATCGGCGGCAGGGATTTGAAAAAATTCGGAATAAGCGGCAGAGCAATCGGAGAAACGCTTGAAAAGCTGCGCCGCTCGGTTTTAAAGAATCCCGAGCTTAACACGCGCAGCGAGCTGATAAAAGCCGTAAAAAACGGATTCCCGAGAGAAAACCGTTTTCGCTGACATATTTTTGCAAACTTGGCATTATGTAAACTCAGACAACCTTGCTGTAATTCGACTTATACACCGTGATATCCACTAATCCACATTGTTTAAGGCGATTGTTCGGGCTTTAACACCCGTATTCGGTGGATAACTTTGTTAATAAGTTGGATAACCGAGTCTCTGCAATAAAATCAAAGCAACGGATTATGTAAATCGAACCGAAAAAAATCACACAAAAAAACCGCCGAAATACAGTCAAAACGGCGGTTTTTAAAAATGCTCTATTTAATGCCTGCTGAACAATTCAAAAGCACCTTAACCCGAGCATGTTGGTGTAAACTTTTGAATTGTTCAGGTGCAAGGTTTTTGCGCAATTTTGCGAAAAACCTTGCACTTTAAAAAGAATCGCATTTTGATTCTTTTTAAAATCAGGCGACATTATAATAATACCTTCGTTTTATATTCCTTTCGAGACTGCCCGCACCGTGTCGTGATACGGTGCGGGCAGCTTTTCATTTTCATCGAAGCCTCGGTTCCGCGTTACTTTATCGTCTCGCTGTTGTTGATGACCGACGCGGAATAAAGAAACAGCGCATCGTCCGCTTTCGTGAAGTCGATCAGTCTTCCGAGAGCGGAAGGTGTGATATAACGGATATCGACAAGCGTTATCTCGGAATAACCCGCAGCAAGAAGCGGCGCTATACTGCTGCCGAACGAATCCCGAAAAACGATGAGCCGGCGTTCCTTCGCAGCATTCGGATTTGTAATCCTGATAATCGAGCGCGCACCGCCGAGGAACATTTCATAAGGATCGCGTCCTGCGGCGGCAGCAAGGTCGTAAACCGGGATATCGGACGATGCTTCGGCATTATACACCTTAAGACCCCGTATCACCGCGTTATCGAGATAGAAAAGGCGCTCTGGCGCGTGCGGGAGGGCTGCCTGACCGTAATAGACGCCGTAAAAAGAAACGCCCGCGTCATGTTTTTCACACTGTCCTATCCGCTCCGCGCCCATTTTATCCGCAATTTCGTCGGCAACCGTCATGATTTTTTCCTGCCGCCAATGAGAATCGGTGTAATAAAAATCATCAGCCGACAGAAGCCCTGAAATATCAATATACTTTGCCTCGGGGAATCCGTTTACGAGGCGTTCGGCAAGAGCCTTGTAATCCTTGTCGGGATAGCCGTTCGGCGATGCGATAAAGACATTTTTATCGGGTATCACCGACAGATATGTCTTTATTCCGTTATTCCGCAGATAAGTGTCATGCACATACCGAAAACGCTGTGCGGCACGGTCGACCGAGTCGAAATCTGTCGGAAAATCCAGCTTTGAGAGGTGCTCTCCGACGGAATAAAGTCCGTTGTTATCCTTTTGCATAAACACCCCCGCGTTTGCGGCGGCTTTGAGTGCCCGAAAGCCGCCCCGCAGCGGAAACTGATCGAGCATATATTTTTCAAAGCCGCTCATAAAGCTGCCGTTCGCAACCGACGAAAGAGACAGCGCAGGACATTTCGCCAAATGCCGTCTTTCGACTGTCGATTCATCGGCGTCGGGCAAAATCCAAAACCAAGCGGCAAAAACCGCAATAAATCCGAGTGACAAAACCAATGTAAGTATTTGTTGGGTTTTCTTCATAATAATCACCATTTCTTTCTAAGACACAAAATGCGATAAAAATCACTGAA